>BNJU01005261.1_pt1 | contig 482956 bp, 655 predicted proteins | sample 8539281 | NCBI WGS metagenome assembly BNJU01 (sample SAMD00202456, study PRJDB9452) | human saliva metagenome | isolation source: human saliva | place: Japan
TTCATCAATCATACTATGTTTTTGGTGGTAAACCACACATCACTAAAAAGGAAAAATAAAGGATGATTGAAGCCAAAAGAGAGCCAAATCAAAAATTCCGTGCACAGCTACTACTGTCAAGAAAGAGAGGTAAAGTCCAAGGATAGGACGCTTACTAGGTACTATGACTCATATCAATCAACATTCGTACCGGAGTGGCAGAAGCAATCCCCAAAGAGAACTGTACCAACAACTCCATAACTCAAAATCGTATCTATATAAATACTATGAGCATGTTCATGATAAGGTGCTCCAATACGAGGAAAAAGAGTGCATGTAGGTTAGTGGTCCTTCACCCCAGAATGGATTTTTGCTTAAACAAGGCCATTCCAGCATTCCAGATAGAAACACGCTCTTCCATAGATGAATCTAAGGTTCCCATTCGAACACCCAAATCACTTGAAAAATAGAAAGGCTAAACCAACCCCAAAAACTCCTATACTAAGCTCAGAAAGCACGCCAGTTCTTAATGGTTGTGAAGAGATAAATAATCGCTCCAAAAGATAATGGCTGGAAAAAGCTGTACGATTCTGCGTAAAGTTTTAAACCGAATAAATTAGCAAAGATGGCAATCATAGAAAAGATTCGTAACCACCTTAACTTAGTTGTGCTAATCAGATAAAAACCAATCATGATACAGAAACAACAGATAATTCCATAGTAATTGGGATTAAAGAAGGCAACTTCCGCTCGATTTTTGATGCCAAACCTGCATTCTTGGTGAGAGGAAGGTATAATCAAAATTTCTTTACAATTTGAAATGTTCCAAGGCTGCAAAGACTGCTGCCAAGACACTTGAGGCTAAAAACTCCTTCAATCGTCAACCTGAAAAATTTAGGAGTCAACTGAGATTGGTAATAGTAAAAGAAGATTGCAAACAGAAACATTGCAACTGAGGCAACTACTCCCATCACATTTTGTGCTAGAAGAGAAATTGCAGTGCTATAGGCAATAAAAAGAGCAAAACAGGTGTTGAGACAAACGTTTCAAGATCCCTTCATCTCCCAGTATATACTAACCAAAGTAAGTAAGAGATAAAAATAATAACAAAAAAGATAAAAAAAGGAGAAAAATACTCAGAATAACTCCTAAAAAGAAGTCCTTCTTGTTTCGATAAACTTTTTAACTTTTTCAATGACACCTATTGATTTCACAACAGATCCTTTCCTTCTGAATATCACATTCAGATAAATAAGCTATTAAAACATTTTACCATTTTTCAAGCGATTTGAAAACCTCTTTACCTCTATACTCCTAACTAAAACTGGGTAAAATTTTATAGTTAGCTAAGATTACTTGAAAATCGCTATCCCTTTTTTAAAAATATGGTACAATAAATCTAATTATTCCAGAAAGGGTCTAGCATGAAATCCTACCAAGAAGTCTATAAAATACTAGTTACTGAGACTGATTATCTAAGCGGAGAAAAATAGCTGAGAGATTAAATCTATCTCGAACTTCAGTATGGAAAGCTATCCAACGTCTCCAGCAAGAGGGACTGGAGATTGACAGTATCAAAAATCGTGGGTATAAACTTCTGGACGGAGACCTTATCTTGCCTCAGGAAATCGAAGCGAATAGTCCCATTACTGTCCAGTTTAAACCCTCAACAAAATCTCACCCAAACCGATGCTAAAGAGGCTATGGAAGCTGGTGCTAAAGGGGATAAACTCTACCTTTCCACTAGCCAAAACTATGGGACGCGGTCGATTTTCAACGTCCCTATTATTCTCCAGATAAGGGGGGAATTTACATGTCCCTTCACCTACAACCCAATCTCCCTTACCAGAAGCTTCCCGCCTATACACTTCTAACAGCTGGGGCTATCTACAAGGCTATTAAGAATCTTAGTTTGATTGATGTGGATATCAAGTGGGTCAATGACATTTATCTGAACCAGAAAAATTGCTGGTATTCTAACAGAAGCCATTACCTCCGTCGAAACTGGACTCGTTACAGATGTTATCATTGGGGTCGGGATTAACTTTTCTATCGCTGATTTTCCCAAGAATCTACAAACTAAAGCAGGAAACTTATTTTCTCAAAATACTCCCATTACTCGCAATGAATTGATTGCTGAAATCTGGAAATGTTTCTACGAAACAGAAGCCGATGAACTCCTCTATCTCTATAAAAAGCACTCTATCGTTTTAGGAAAAGAAGTCTCCTTTAAGCAAGATCACCAAACTATCTCAGGAAAAGCCTGTGACATCTCAGACCAAGGACAACTACAGATAGAATTAGCCACTGGTGAAAAAATTTGGCTCAATAGTGGTGAAGTTTCACTGACTAAATGGTAGCTTTCCTCGATGAAAAATCGACCTTCAATAAGAAAGGTCGATTTTTTAATCTGTTATTTTTTCAAACGTTCAACATCACGCGCGATAACGAGTTCTTCATCTGTTGGAATGACAAGAACACGAATTTTTGCTGCTTCTGTTGAGATATCTCCAGTCACACCAAAGACATTTTTCTCTGGATCTACATCACAACCGAACCAAGAAATACCAGTGATAACTTTTTCACGCACACCAGCTGCATTTTCACCAACTCCTGCAGTAAAGATAATGGCATCTGCTCCGTTTAGGACAGCCAAGTATTGTCCGATGTGTTTCTGGATACGGTCAACGTACATTTCAAGAGCCAATGTTGCATCAGGATCACCTGCTTCCATTGCCGCTTGAACATCACGCATATCACTAGACTTACCTGAAACACCCAACAATCCTGACTCACGATTGAGGATGCGACTGATATCTCTCAGGCTTGTTAAAGTCCTCTGTATATTGCATTAAATATGGAATGATAGCCGGGTCAATATCCCCTGTACGAGTTCCCATCATAACACCACCAAGTGGAGTGAATCCCATTGAGGTATCAACAGATTGACCACCCTTAACAGCTGTAATAGAAGCACCATTACCGATGTGACAGGTAATCAATTTCAACTCTTCAAGTGGACGTCCCAAGAGTTTTGCTGCTTCTTGAGCAACATACTGATGGCTTGTACCGTGCGCTCCGTACTTACGAACCTTGTTTTCTGTATAGTACTTAGTTGGCAATGGATAACGGTAGGCTTTTTCTGGCATTGTTGTATGGAATGATGTGTCAAAGACTGCTACACTTGTGATCTCTGGCAACAATTCTTTGAAGGCACGAATACCCGCAGCGTTTGCAGGGTTGTGCAATGGAGCAAGAAGTCCTAGTTCTTCAATTTTTTCCAAGACATCACCTTCAACGACTGTAGACTCTTTTGAAGTATTCTCCACCTGCAACAACACGGTGTCCAACACCAGTAATTTCATCATAAGATTTAATAATATCAAAACGAATCAAGTCATCAAGCAAAATCTTAACTGCCAAAGTATGGTTGTCAATGTCAAGGACTTGTTGTTCTGAGCGACCATCGAACTTAACTGTAGAAATAGAATCTTTCAATCCAATTCGCTCAATCAACCCTTTTGCAAGCACTTTTTCTTCTGGCATTTGGTAGAGTTGCCATTTCAAAGCTAGAGCTTCCAGCGTTAATTGCAATGGTTTTTGTCATAATGTTTCCCCTTTTTTAAGCGTTTTTCAACTATTATATCAAAATTTATACTAGATTTCATGTTCTTGACACCAATTTTTGAAAATTTTTCCTTAAATTCAACAAAATTTCAGGATCCCGAAGGCTAGTAAGTGGATAAACAAAGGGCTCTGTCCCTTCTCCCACCTTCTTTTGCAAAACAAAAATGGTCTTAGACTGGGCTCCCTTGAGCGAATAGATCCTCTGGTAAAAGCTATGATAGCGACTAGTTGAGCTTGATCAGTCAGCCAGGATTTCAAGAGATCACTCTGAGGACTCGTCAAAAGATCTGTTGGAGCAAGAAAAAATAGCATAGCCTCCCGTCTTAAGATACTTGAGAGATTGCTCCATTAATAGATGATGAGCGTAAGTATGTTCATCCTTTGCTGCCACTTGGTAACGTGAAGCGATCTGATCGTCTGGGTAGTAGCCAATCGGGAGGTCGCTCACAATAATATCACTTTCTTTTTAATACTTGTGGACGTACTGCATCTCCCTTGGACAAAGCCCATTTGCAGATCCATAACTTCTGCCATGCTTGCAGCCAGATCGATCAAGAGGTCATCTAGCTCAATCCCAAGGTAATCTACCTTTTTGTTCATGGACGTTAAAAGCTAGCACCTAGAATTCCCATCCCAGACCCCAACTCTAATAAACTTAGATCTTCAGCAGGCCACAGTTGCTCTATCAGAAAAATCATCAAGTGACCAATTGCGTCTGGTGTAAACTGGTGATTTGCTTGGAGAGGTTCTGTTTGCGCTGCCTTCATTAATAAAAATTGGTAGGTTCGTAACCACTCTTCTTTTCGAAGAGCCAATCGTTTTAAAAGCTTGATTGTTTTTTCTTGACATCTTCCAGATTTGGTCTGACCATCCAGATAGATCCCATTTTGCTCAATCAAGGCATCGTAAAATTTGTCGTCAAATCATTTTGAATGATTTGGACATTTTTCTAGTAAATAGGTATATGCTTGTTCAATTTTTCAAAATCCATACCCTTTATCTTACCAAAAATAATGTCCTTTTTCCAGATTTTCATAATTGTGAAAATGAAAAAGAAAATCTACCTCCTCAGTAGACTTTCTCTGTTTAACATTTATTTCAAGCCCTACTGCATCTACAATAGCCATCTGGCGTGCTAGCTATCCAGATAGCTGTACCATTACCATTATCTTGCACTGTTGAACCGAGTCAAGCGCCACTGGCATCTAATAGCCATCTGGCGTGCGTTAGCATATTACCAGATAAAGCCAGATGGTACACTTACCATTATCTTTGATCCAGCCTGTTGCCATTGCACCTGAATCTTTTAGATAATACCAAGAGCCCTTATCTTTGACCCAACCTGTTGCCATTGAACCTGAGTCTTTTAGATAATACCAAGTACCACCATCATTAAGCCAGCCTGTCGCCATTGAACCCTGAGTCTTTTAGGTAATACCAAGAGCCGTTATCATATAACCAATCAGCTGAAATCATAGCTCCTGATGATTTAAAGGCATACCAGCTACCACCTTGATGAAGCCATGTTTGATTAAACATAACCCCTTTATCATCCATAAAATACCAAGTTCCCTTGTCCTTAATCCAAGCATCTTGAACTAATTGTCCTTGTTTTTGATAGTACCACTTTTCACTGTAATCCTTTTTTAGCCAGCTTTCTGCTTTTACAATCGGATAAAGTATTTTTGAAGGCTCCCTGCCCCCTGTAGGAATGACTGATAACTCCTGGTTTTTGAAGTTTCAATTCTTCATAGTCGTCTGCCCAAGCAAATACTTTTTGACCATTGACAGTCTCTGGTAAGGTAGCAGTGTAGGTCTTGGTTTGATAGTCCCATTTTGCATCAAGGTAGGTGTGTTGATCGTTTGATTCTTCAATACGGAAGTAACCACTCTTTCCACCGTCATGATATACATCATCAACTACTTTAGTGGACCAGGTCTTTACTTCATTTCCGCTCTTGGCCTCGACCTTGATATCCCCTCTATAGCCATAAGGTACATAGAAATTCAGGTAACGCCCCTCTGTACCGACCATAGACTTGTCCTTTTCTTGACCTAGAAAATTGACAGTCTGATCTTGACCATTTAAAGTAACTTTCCACTCGATTTTCTCAGTTTTTGGCAAATCTAAGACTTTGATATCTACTTCATGTCCATTTTCAAATCGAAGAATTTTGCCATCTTGATATTGAACACCACCCTTAATAACCCATTCTTCTTCAAGCTCGAACGCCTTTTCCTGAATGAGGAAAAAGCTAGTAAAAGCTAAACCTGCTAAAGACAAACTAAATAGTGTAATTTTTTTCATGAGATTTTCCTCCTGTTTTTATCCATGTTAATTATATCACTATGTTATTTTTTTGCAAGAGATATCCTAAATTTATATAGGAAAAACCTCTGAGATGACTCTCAAAGGTTTAATCATGACTATTTACTATTTTTCAACCGCTGCTGTTACAAAAGCAGTGTAGAGTTCTTCTGGGCGGTTTGGACGACTTGAAAGCTCTGGGTGGTACTGACAAGCCACAAAGAATTTGTTTTCTGGAATTTCCACAATTTCGACCAAAGCGATTTGTCTGGTGAAACACCTGAAAAGACAAAACCTGCTCCTTCAAACTGTTCACGGAAAAGGCATTGTTAAACTCATAACGGTGACGGTGACGACGTTGCACCACCTCTTTGTTATGATAAGCTGCAGCTGCCTTTAGAACCACGTTTTTAACTTAGAAGGATAAAGTCCCAAACGAAGGGTACCACCCATGTCCTCAACATCAATCTGATCACGCATGATATCGATGATAGGGTATTTGGTATCAGGATTTAGCTCTGCTGAATTAGCTCCTTCAAGACCTAAGACATTACGGGCAAACTCGATACAGGTCAACTGCATACCCAAGCAGACTCCCAGCATTGGTACATCATTTTTCACGCGCATAGCGAATCGCTTCAATCTTACCTTCTGTTCCACGTTGACCAAAAACCACCTGGAACGATGATTCCGTCAGCGTCAGATAGGAGTTCTGCCACATTGTCAGCTGTCACATCGTTAGCATTGACCCAATCAATCTTGACTTCTGCATCATTGGCATAACCAGAGTGTTTTAAGGCTTCAACAACGGAGATGTAGGCATCTTGCAACTCAACATACTTACCAACAAGGGCAATCTTGACTTGTTTTTTGAGGTTCATAACCTTGTCAACCATAGCTGACCACTCTGTCATATCTGCTGCAGGTGCATCAATTTTTCAGATGGTCGCAGACAATTTGATCCATACCTTGTGCTTGCAGATTAAGTGGGATTTGGTAAAGATGATCCACATCCAAGGACTCAATAACTGCTTCTGGTGCCACATCACAGAACTGGGCTAGTTTATTTTTTTAATTCCCTTGTCCAGCTGGCTTTTTCAGTACGGATGACCAACATATTTGGTTGAATACCCAAACCACGCAATTCTTTGACAGAGTGTTGAGTTGGTTTGGTCTTCATTTCACCAGCTGCCTTGAGGTAAGGAAGCAAGGTTGTATGGATATACATGACATTATCTGCACCCGACATCTGCCTTCATCTGACGAAGAGCTTCTAAGAATGGAAGGGACTCGATATCGCCGACTGTTCCACCAACCTCTGTAATAATGACATCAGAGTCAGTCGTAAGAGCAGCACGCTTGATTTTTTTCTTTCAAAGGCATCTGTAATATGAGGAATAACTTGGACAGTTGCTCCCAAGGTACTCTCCACGGCGTTCCTTACGAAGAACTTCGCTGTAGATTTTACCCAGTTGTCACGTTTGAGTATTTGTTGAGGTTGATATCGATGAAACGCTCATAGTGACCCTAAGTCCAAATCTGTCTCAGCCCCATCATCTGTTACAAATACTTCTCCCGTGCTGGTAAGGGCTCATGGTTCCTGGGTCAATATTGATATAAGGGTCAAATTTTTGAATGGTCACCTTCAAACCACGGTTTTTCAAAAGACGCCCAAGGCTCGCTGCAACGATCCCTTTCCCAATAGACGATACCACACCACCAGTGACAAAAAAATATTTCGTAGACATAGATTCCTCTTTCTAAAATGCTCAAGGTCTTGTTCACTAACAGGGGATTGAGAAAACAAGACCTTCATCAATAACTACACTCCAAGAAAAAAAGCTTCCTGGAAAAAACAAAAATAGCTCCCTAATAACTAGGGAGCTCCGACCTCTAAAAGAGGTGCCCGAACAATATATTACCTCAAAATGAAGCATTTGTCAAATAGAACAAATCGTTGACTTGGCATTCTATTTTGCATAACTCATTCAAACTAAAAAAAGAGGCTGGATCTAGGAAATCGAGACTTGATAGACCGATTCCAGCTCCAACTCCTTTTTATTTTTTTATTCTTCCTCTTCTTCAGAGTCTTCGTCGTCCTCTTCATTAAGATCGACTTCTTCATCTAGATCATCTGGGGCGATTTCATTGATTTCAGCATCGTAGGCTTCCACTTCATTTTTCTCATCATCTGGATTTTCATCATCATAAGAAAGAGCTGGATCTTCTTCGTATGCATCCTCATCTTCTGGATCATCTGCACTGTAATCAATAGCATCTGCATCACCATCCATGAAGGCGTTGACACGTTTTTTCTTAGCCTTAGGTGCTACTTCTTCATCATCACTTTCTTCAAGAGCAATGATTTCCTCATCGATTTCATCGACTCCATACCATGAACGAAGGCCCCATTTGTTATCTCCAAGGGAGATAAAGCTACCATCAAAGTTCAACTCTGTGTAGAACAAAGGCAAAGCTTCACGAATATCGCTATTAGAGGTACCGAGATAGTTTTGGATTTCATTAACCAAATCACTAAAATGCATTTCGTGATCACGACCACGGAGTTCCAAGATGGCACGAGCCACCTCAATCATAGATAGTTCACTTTTTTCTTGCCCAGCAAATACTTCTAATTCCAAAGCGTTTCTCCTCATTTTTTACTACTAACGCCAGAGTGGATAAACTCTGATCTCATTTTATCATGTACTCTTTATTGTACGATAATTTTGCCTAATAGTCAAAGGTTTAGGAGAAATAAATGTGAAATATTTCAGCTAATTAATACTCAATGAAAATCAAAGAGCAAACTAGGAAGCTAGCCACAGGCTGCTCAAAACACTGTTTTGAGGTTGCAGATGGAAGCTGACGTGGTTTGAAGAGATTTTCGAAGAGTATAAAAGACCTGGGAGATACACTCACAGGTCCGATGACTTTATTTATAACTTAAAAGCTCGTTTAAAGGTTTTTCCAGATCCCCCAAATCATCTGTTTGAAGAACCAAACTAGCATACATACGTCCGATAAAAGCTGTTGCAGTAACTGCAAAAATCACCGTTATAGCAAGCGAAATCCATGCTTCTAGTCCATTTGCGTAACCATTGATAGCTCTGAAATGGCATAAAGAAGGTTGAAACGAATGGGATGTAAGAACCGATTTTCAAGATTAAATTATCACCAGAAGTTCCTAATACTGTTACCCCAATGAAACCTACCATAATCAAAAAGCATCAAAGGCGATAATGCCTTACCAGAGTCTTCAGGTCGAGAAACCATAGAACCTAAGAAGGCAGCCAAGACCACATACATAAAGAGACTAACCAAGACAAACAACAAGGTATTTAGAGAAAATGCTTCTCCCAAGTGATTTAGAATACCTGAATTTGCCAAGATAGGCATATCCTTAAAGAAGAAAATAGCTCCAAGTCCACCTACAACATAAATACCAATATGAGTCAAAATGACTAGAAGTAAGGCAATCATGCGGGCGTAGAAATAATGGCTAGCACGAATGCTTGAGAAGACCACTTCCATGATTTTGGTTCCTTTTTCACTAGCTACCTCTTGAGCAGTGACACTAGCATAAGTAATCAAAATCATATAGAGGAAGAAACCTAGTCCTGCAGCCGCAAAGGTTTGAACCATCTTTTTTTATTTTTCCTTGGCTTCATCAATCTGTTCTGTAAATTGAATTTTTTGTGCCAAACGTTTTTCCTGTTCTTGAGATAAATGTGCCTCTGAACGGTTGAGTTGGGATTGAAGTTCATTCAACTTAGCAGTCACAGCTAACTTAATACCACTCTCTAGTGAAGTATCCCCATGATAGACTGCCTTGAGGACACTGTTCTCCTGGTCAATGGTTAGATAGCCTTTTATTTTTTCATCCTTGATAGCAGCTTGAGCACTTGCTTCATCCTTATAGTCAAAGTTAAGACCATTGGTCGATTTAAGTTCTTCTGTAACAAGAGGAACAGAACTAACTACTGCTACCTTACTATTTTGAGCTAAGGAAGAACCTTGGAGAACACCAATTCCTCCAGATAGACCTAAAAAGAGGAAAAGGCGAAATCACCATAAAGAAGAAACTCCAAGACTTGACATGTCTTAGATAGGTTTCTTTGATTACAACCCACATATTTCTCATACTTCCACCCCTGATTCTAATTTAAAGATTTCATCGATTGTTGGAGCTTGTTGATCAAAAGTCGCGATATATTGACCTTGAGTCAATATTGGGAAGAGTTCTCTACCTGCACTTTCATCATCTAAAATCAACTTCCAACTACCTTGCTTGGTCAAGCTAACCTGTTTGACATGAGGAAGGCTCTCCAGTTCTTCCTTGCTTCGGTCACTTGAAACAAAAAAAGTCGTGTTTTTGCCGTATTGATTGCGGACTTCTTGAACCGGTCCATGCAAGACCACACGCCCATCACGAATCATGAGGATATCATCACAAAGTTCTTCGACATTGGTCATGACATGGTCAGAAAAAGATAATGGTCGCGCCACGTTCTTTTTCTTTCAAGATAACCCGCTTAAGAAGTTCGGTATTAACTGGGATCCAAGCCACTAAAAGGCTCATCTAGGATAATCAAATCTGGTTCATGAATCAAAGTGATAATCAACTGAATCTTCTGTTGATTTCCTTTTGAGAGACTTTTGATCTTGTCCGTCAGCTTCCCCTTGACTTCCAGTTTTTCCATCCATTGAGGGAGTTTTTCTTTGATTTCCTTGGTGTCCATGCCTTTTAGGGTCGCCAAGTAACGAACTTGTTCAAGAACTGTCAATTTAGGCATAAGACTGCGTTCTTCAGGTAGATAACCAATGCGAGCATAGGTCTCCTGACGAATGTCTTGACCATCAAGCTCAATCTCCCCCTGATAGTCTAAAAATTTCAAAATACTGTGAAAAATAGTTGTTTTCCCAGCTCCATTTTTACCAACCAGTCCCTAAAATACGCCCTGGTCTTGCTTGAAAGTCAACACCAAACAAAACTTGCTTTAGGCCCAAAAACTTTTCTCTAGATTTCTTACTTCGAGCATCATCCACCTCCGAAATTTATTGCACTCATTATACTCCTTTTTGATAGCATTTACAATGATTTATGTACATTTTTAAATCTTGATTTCAAGAAGGATATTTTCTGGATAGGAACTTTATTAGCTTATCACCAAGCATTTTAGTCCTCCAGGTTTTTAAGTGATAAATATATTATACTCATCTCTTGATAAATCCGTTGACTATATCCTCAAATGTCCATTTTTAGTCCTGAATTGTTACTACCAATCTTCATCATTCTGCCTAGCTTATCGTGCTATTTTATGGTATATTTTTGATAGACTATAGATTATCATAAGCAAGGAATCTGATATGAAAAAAAGACTTAAACTCGAACCAAACAACAATAACTTAATCATTTGGGAAGCTGAACAGCCAAAAGCCATTCTTCAGCTTGTACATGGAATGGTAGAATACGTGGAACGATATGAAGAATTTGCTCTAGCCATGAATAACGAAGGCTTTACTGTTATCGGCCATGATCATCTCGGCCACGGCTATACTGCTCAAAATCCAAGTCAACTCGGAGTCTTTCCTGAATCTCCCGAGGAACTCATCGATGATATTGAAAGAGTGACCTCTTTTATTCAAGAAAGCTATCCAGAACTTCCAATCATCCTTCTAGGACATTCTATGGGTTCTCTTATGTGTCGCTATTATGTAGCTAAGCGAAAACCACCTATCAATGCCTTAATTATCATGGCGACTGGTCAACAACCTCAATTTCTGACTCGATTTGCTCTCATCCTAACAGAATGCATCCGACTTATAAAAGGGAATAAACACCGTAGTAAACTCTTGACTTATCTATCAACTGATAGCTTTAATCGAAGTATTAAAAATCCTAAAACATCTGTCGATTGGCTCTCAAAAAATGAAGAATCTAACCAAGCTTATCTGAAGGATCCATTCTGTCAATTCATACCTACTATTCCCATGTACAGATCTATTTTTTACTTCTCTAATCAAGTAGCTAGTAAAAAAATGATAGCCGAGATTCCAGCCCAACTTCCTATTCTCGTTATTTCAGGACAAGAAGACCCTCTGGGAGAAAATGGTAAAGGTATAGAAAGATTTGTAAAAATCCTAAAGGCTTCACATTCGAAAGTAAGTCTTCGATTAGTTAAGGATGCTCGTCACGAAATTTTAAACGAGAATAATCGAAACGATACCTATCACTTCTTAGCTGATTGGATGACAAAAAAACATCGATGTCTGATTTTCTTGTAACAGTATTAAAAAAAGGAGTTGTTTTCCCCTCAAGTTGATTCAATCATCAGGCTAAAAGCTTGATGATTTTTTCTACTAAAAAATCCATCCCTAGGGATGGATTGAAGGTTCTTAACGCACTTCTGCATTCACTTTTTCTTCGAGAGAAGCTTGGATTTTTTCCATGTAGCGTGCAACTTCTTCGTCAGTCAAGCTATCTTCTGGATTTTGGAAGGTCAAGCTATAAGCCATAGACTTCATTCCGATACCCAGTTTTTTTCACCTGAGAAGACGTCAAAGAGTTTGATATCTGTCAAACGTTTCACGCCTGCAGCTTGGATAGCGTCTACAACTTCTTGGTGAGTGACTTCTGCCTTGAGGAGAAGGGCGATATCACGGCTGACTGCTGGGAATTTGGTGATTTCCACAAATGGAGCGGCTGGTTGAAGGGCTTCTTCAATAGCTGAAAGGTTGAGCTCTGCTACATAAGTTTCTGGAATGTCGTAAGCCTTAGCTGTAACAGGATGTACTTGACCGAGGAAACCAAGGACTTGGTCACCGAGTGAGATCAAGGCTGTACGTCCTGGGTGAAGACTAGCAATTTCAGAAGTTGCTGTATAAGTCACTTCAAGACCCAAGCAAGCAAAGAGAGCTTCCAAAATTCCCTTAGCATAGAAGAAGTCAACAGGAACTGCTGCTGTTTGGAAGTCTTTTTCAGCGACTAAGCCAGTCAAGGCAAAGGCAAAGCTGTTAATTTCATTTGGCAATGCTTCTTTTGGATTACCAGTTTGCTCGAAGACTTTTCCAATCTCATAAAGAGCCAAGTTTTTATTCTTACGTGCTACGTTGTAGGCAACTGTATCCAAAATACCTGAAACCATATTTTGACGGAGAACTGAACGGTCCACAGTCATTGGCCACATGAGCTCTGTCAAATGACTTGGCTGAATCGTAAATTCAACCGCTTTTTCAGGAGTTGTCAGAGCATAAGTGATGATTTCTGTCAATCCAGCACCTTCAGCAATGGTACGAACTTGACGACGGAGTTTTTGTGTCGCAGTCAATTCACCAGCGGTACCATCGTCTTTTGGAAGACTGGTTGGCAAGCGATCATAGCCATAGATACGAGCGATTTCTTCAAAGAGGTCCGCTTCGATAGTGATATCCCAACGACGACGTGGTACGCTTACTGTGAAGCTATCTGCATTTCCAGAAAGGCCAAATCCAAGACGACGGAAGACATCCTTCACATCGACGTAGGAAAGCTCTGTACCAAGGACACGGTTGACGTCAGCAAGAGTTGAAGAAACTTCCACATCAGAAGTGTCGAGCTCACCTGCTGAAACAATGCCCTTACGCACTGTTGCACCTGCAAGCTCTGCAATCATGCTCGCTGCAGCATCAAGGGCTTCATTGACTGTTGCCACGTTGATGCCTTTTTCAAAACGAGAAGAAGATTCAGAACGAAGGTTGAGACGACCGCTGGTCTTACGGATAGATTTGCCATTGAAGACAGCAGCTTCAAGGACAACACGAGTAGAGCTTTTCAGAGATTTCTGTAGCCTGACCACCCATAACACCTGCAAGAGCAACTGGTTTGTCTGCGACAGTGATCACTAAGTCATTTGTTTCCAACTCACGTTCTTCACCGTCCAAGGTTACCAATTTTTCACCAGCACGTGCTTCACGCACACGGATCTCGCTTCCTTCAAAGGTATCTAAGTCAAAGGCATGCATAGGCTGACCAAAGTAAAGCAAAATATAGTTGGTTACGTCAACTACATTGTTAATCGGACGGATGCCTTCATTCATGAGAAGATTTTGCAACCATTGTGGACTTGGTGCGATGGTCACATTGTCCAAGATACGAGTTGCATAATAAGGCGCCTTGTCTGTGTCAATGCTGACAGAAAGAGCATCGGCTGTAGCTTGGTCTGTTTCTGAAAGAGCAAATTCTTTAAAGTTAACTGCCTTGTCATAAATCGCTGCTACTTCGTACGCTACCCCACGCATAGAAAGAGCGTCTGCACGGTTTGGTGTGATAGAAAGTTCGATAATTTCATCATCCAAGTCTAGGTATGAGAAGACTTCCTCACCTGGAACGGCATTTTCTGGCAAGATTTGGATGCCATCTGCGAATTCCTTTGGTACAACTGAATCAGAAATCCCCAATTCACCAAGTGAGCAGATCATTCCGAGAGATTCTAAACCACGGATTTTCCCTTTTTTGATTTTGTAATTGTCAGCGATACGAGCTCCCGGAAGTGCCACCATAACCTTGATACCTGCACGCACATTTGGTGCTCCACAGACGATTTGACGGGCTTCTTCTTCGCCAACGTTAACCTGACAAACATGAAGGTGAGTTTCTGGCACATCTTCGCAAGACAAGACCTCACCGACAACAATTTTTGAGAGACCGGCAGCTGGTGATTCAACACCTTCTACTTCGATCCCTGTAGTTGACATTTTTTCAGCCAACTCTTGTGATGGCACATCAATGTCCACCAATTCTTTTAACCATTTGTATGATACTAACATAATTTAGTTTCCCAGAATGACCGTTGCCACTCTAGTTTTTTTCCTTTCCTATCATTTCATATAGAAGAATCATCTTCTTACCTTAATTTCTTTTTTTCAGTAACCAATCCGTATCTATCTTTTGCCCAACCATAAAACTATGTTGGCTAAATTTTTCAAAACCATATCGATTATAAAATGCTTGAGCTTTTGTATTATGCTCCCAAACACCTAGCCAAGCCCAGGAAAAACCATTGTTTTCGGCAAGTTCCAAAGCGAATTCAAATAGTTGCTTACCAAGTCCAAATCCTTGGTATGTTTGTAGCACATAGAGGCGTTGAATTTCAAAAGCGTTATCTAATTCTCTCTCGGTTTGAGCATTTCCCCAGTTGACTTTGAGAAAACCAGCTATCTCCTCTTCATGCATAATGAAATAGCTTTCGGAGTCAGGATCTTCCAACTCAGTTAACAAAACTCTCAGATTATAAGCCTCTTCAAAGTATTCCTGTAACTGCTCTTCCGTATTATCATGAGCAAATGTTTCACGAAAGGTTTGTTTGGCAAGTTTTGCTAACACCTCAACATCTGCTATTTCCACTTTTCTAATCATTATTTAAACTGTTCTGAGAAGCGGACATCCCCTTGGTAGAATCCACGAATATCGTTGATTCCGTAACGAAGCATAGCTACACGCTCTTGTCCAAGACCAAAGGCAAATCCAGAGTAAACAGTCGCATCGATACCACTCATCTCAAGGACACGTGGGTGAACCATACCGGCACCCATAATCTCGATCCAACCAGTTTTCTTACATACGTTACAGCCTGCTCCTCCACACTTGAAGCATGAAACATCCACCTCAACAGATGGCTCAGTGAATGGGAAATAAGATGGGCGTAAACGAATTTGACGCTCTTCACCAAACATTTTTTGTACAATCAACTGGAGGGTTCCTTGAAGATCCGCCATAGAGATGTTCTTCCCAACAACCAAACCTTCAATTTGGTGGAATTGGTGACTGTGGGTTGCATCGTCTGTATCACGACGGAATACACGTCCTGGTGAGATCATCTTCAAAGGACCTTTAGAAAAATCATGGGCATCCATCGCACGCGCCTGAACTGGAGACGTGTGAGTACGAAGCAAGATTTCTTCTGTGATATAGAAAGTGTCCTGCATATCACGAGCTGGGTGATCCTTTGGAAGGTTCATACGTTCAAAGTTATAGTAGTCTTGTTCAACTTCAAAACCATCCACTACTTGGTAACCCATCCCGATGAAGATGTCTTCAATTTCCTCACTGGTTTGTGTGAGGATGTGACGGTGACCAGTCGCAACTGGACGACCTGGAAGCGTAACATCAATGCTCTCACTTGCTAGTTGAGCTTCAACTTTCTTTTCTTCCAAGAGCTTAGCTGATTCTTCAAATGCAGCTGTCAAAACATCACGAGCTTCATTGACGTGTTTTCCGATAACAGGGCGCATTTCTGCTGATACATCCTTCATCCCTTTAAGAATTTCAGTAAGGGAACCTTTTTTACCAAGGACAGAGACGCGCAATTCTTGCAGCTCTTTTTTATTTTCAGCAGAAATCTGCTTCAAGCTAGCTAGCGTTTCTTCACGAAGCGCTTTTAATTGTTCTTCAATAGTTGACATAATTCCTCCATCAGTCTCTCGTAGATAAAAAGAAAACCACATGCCAAAAACTCCACACTCGGAGCGTTGACACGCGGTACCATCCGTTTTTTTATCTGACAAGTCAGACCTTTATTTCTGAATCCATAGGCAAGTGAATTCACCCAGCTTTCATATAGAGAGCTTTCAGTCACGGCTCTCCTCCCTGATATACTTCCCCTGAGATACTAGTCTTGCAGATTCCTATTTAATTATTATTCATTTTATCAAAATTTAAGTAATCTTGCAAGATGTTTTGCGACTAATCAACATAGTCTCCACCTTCAAAGCCATAGTACTCTTCTAAACTGAGACCACTAGCTGCGATTTCTTTGGCTTCTTTGCCAACATAGCGAAGGTGCCATTCCTCAGCCATATAACCCGTTTCCTTTTCCTTACCTTTTAGATAACGAACGACAAAACCATAGTCAGCTGCATGGTCCAAAAGCCATTGGGCTGCCTTTTCTTCAGTGACTAGGTCTCCATTTGTTTCAATCAGGTCAAAAGCCAGACCAGTTTGGTGTTCACTATAACCAGGTCTTGCCGAATAGCGGTCAGCTTCAGCCTTGCCATCTTTATTTACATAGTTTTGATAAAGCTGAGTTTGAGTTTCATAACTTCTAAAAGCCACTATAGTGATCACTAATTGGGAAACCTGCTTGTTGCATAGCTGCAATGAGTTTTAACAGTTCTGCCTTTGCAGTAGGATTTTCTCCTGGATTGTAATCTTTTGACATAGGATAATGCTTATTAGCGACAACAATCTCATCGTACTTTCCTTGAATGCTGTAGTGATCTCCTTTGTTGACCACTTCTGCTTTCTTTTGACTAGCTTCTTGAGACTTACTTCCCGCGGTTCCTTCTTGTACAGTCTTTTGTTCTGTAGAAGACTTGGCCTCTGTAGTTGCTGTTTTTTCTTGTGAACAAGCTGCCAATGTCAAGGCTAATAATCCTGATAAGATAAGGTATCTTTTTTTCATCTGTTATCCTTTCATTTAATCATCTGGTTTAAAGTCTCAGATAATCTTGCAATCAAGTCTTCTAATTTAATTCCCTTAACTTGATATTCTTCAGCAATCATTTCTTCCCATGGAACCCACCAAACTGGACCACGACCATTAAGACCGTGTCCCTTCATATCACCCTCTCGTCTTGGAAAAATATGCCAGTGGGCATGTGCATCTCCATTTCCTAACAACTCTACATTCATCTTTTGAGCAGAAAAAGCCTTAGAAACAGCTTCCTGAACCAGACTCATTTCCTCTAGAAAGCGAAGTTTAACGCTTGGATCTAGTTGGTGTAATTCTGTGACATGTTCCTTGGCTAAGAATAGAGTGTAACCTTCAAAATACTGGTGGTCTCCAATAACAACATAGCCTGTTTCCAGTTCCTTCACAAAAGTAAGGGATTGTCACCAGACTTGATGAGTTCAATTCGTTGACAGATGAGGCACATCCTAGTCCACCAACTCACTCTTGAGATAAGCATCGACCATACGTTCAGTTGCTACAACAGAATCAATATGAGTACGCTCGTATGAGTGACTAGACTCGATACCCGCTCCTAGAAGAGCGTGTTTGACTTCTGCTCCAGCTGACATGGCTGCAGAAGCATCCGAACCGTAAAATGGATAGATATCTAGTTTAAATGGAATATCTTGCTCTTTTTGCTAAAAGCAACCAAATGTTGACGGAATTCATAGTGGTAAGGACCAGAAGCATCTTTAACACAGATAGACACTGTGTACTCGTCTGTCTGCTGATCATCTCCCATTGCTCCCATGTCTACTGCTAGGTACTCAACAACTTGACTAGGGATACTTGAGTTAGCACCATGCCCCACTTCTTCAAAGACTGAAAAGGCAAAATGCGTAGTAACAGGAAGTTCAACCCCTTCTTCTTTATAGACTTTAAGAAGGTTGAGGAGGATAGCCGCGCTGACCTTATCATCCAAATGACGAGACTTGATAAAACCTGTCTCAGTCACGACAGTTCGTGGATCAAAACTGATAAAAGTCTCCAACTTCGATACCGAGTGCGCGTGTTTCTTTTTCGTTGGTAACTTTTTCATCCAAACGAACTTCCATATTGTCCTGTGTACGTTCCGCAGTTCCAGCATCTTTGTAAACGTGACAAGAAGTTTGGTGGATCAAAATCGTACCTGAAATGGTTTTTTTCCTGTGCTAGCCACATGGACTGTACAGTTTTTCGCCCTCAATCATATTCCAAGGATAGCCACCGATACGATCCATCTTTGAGACGACCGTCTGGTTTAACAGCACGGACGATAGCTCCCAGAGTATCCACATGAGCAGTCACATAACGTTGTTGCTCGTCATTTTTTTCCCTTTAATGGTAACGTTCACTCCACCCTTAGCCGTGCGGACTGGTTGATAGCCTAGTTTTTTTCAAGCGTCTCAACTAGATAATTTGTAATTTCACGCGTAAAACCTGTCGGCGATGCAATAGCAGTTAGTTCTTTGATATATTCTACAGTTTGATTCATTTTTTTCACCTCTCGTTACCATTATATCACTTTTTCCCATCTTAGTATGTGCAAAAAAGAAAAACTTAAATACTTTGATTTTAGAATTAATCTATGGTGAAATTAAGTAAAGTATTATGATGAAAGGAATACAAAATGAACAAATATTTCAAAACGGCACTTTTCTTAGCCTTGCCTTTGGCATTCTTGTTGGGATGTTCAAAACAATCCTCAACCACTTCTTCTAGCTCTTCTACACCAGAAACGACTGAAGTAAAAAAACTTCTGAATCTAGCACTACTGAAAAGAAATCAGAATTAAAAACTGCTACCTTTGTGAACGATTCTCAGCCTGGTGTCGTATCAACCTTAACTTATACAGTTGACGGTGATAACGTGGTCAAACAAACTGCTCATAATGTCGCTGATCCTGAAGTCCTCAATAATACTGCAGATGCTGTAAAAAGTATTCTTGAAGAAACCTACAAAGGCTATAAGGGACTTAAAGGGGTAACTTTTCTCAATCGAAGTTAAAGATGGTAAAGTCGTTCAAGATCTTGAAATCGATCTTTCAGTTGCAAGCATTGACGAACTTAGAAAAGCTTTACCAGAAGAATACTCAGGCGTTGGAAAAAACGTAAGTTTTAAAGCCTCTAAAAAAATGTTAACAGACCTTGGTTATACAGAAAAAAACTAAGTAACTAAAACTAAATAGAAAAAACTTGGCCAATGCCAAGTTTTTTTCTATTCCATTTCAAAAGCTTCACTTTCTTGTTTATTTGGAAGAACAAGAGAAAGTAGAATACCGATAATAGCTGGTACCAACCATGGCAGAGAAGCCTCCGCAAATGGTAGAGCGTTAACGATATTTGCAAGGACCTCAACTTTAAAAGTAGAGCCTAAAACACTTGCAATAGCAATGGCTGTGACAATACCAACAGTTAATTGCATTCCTGGTTTAGAAAGAGCAACAAACTTGTTCACAATCACAATCATGACAATGGCAATCGTGATTGGGTACAAAATAACGAGAACTGGTACAGAGTACTTAATAATAGCACTCAAACCAAGATTTGCAATAGCAAAACCAATCAAGGTAAAGACAGTCGCATAAACCTTGTAACTGATTTGTGGGAAACGTCCGTTAAAGAACTCGGCAGTTGATACAATCAACCCTACAGTCGTTGTAAAGCAAGTAACGGTTACCATAGCCGCAAGGAAAAGCTGAGCAGTAGAACCAAAGATTTCTTGAGTCGCTTGAGACAAGATATAAACTCCCGGAGTTCCACTCTTCATTGCTTCTTCTGTTACTGGGAAATGATTGCCCAAGAAACCTAGACCGATGTAGAGAGCACTAAATCCGAGTGCTACAACGATTCCAACAACCCAAATGGTTGAAATGTACTCTTTCTTACTTGAGAAACCAAGTTGTTTCAAGGTTTGAACTGCAATCACACTAAAGGCAACAGAAGCAAGCGCGTCAAGTGTATTGTATCCTTCTAAGAAACCTGCACCAAAGGCGGAAGCTTGATAAGCTCCTGAAGCTGCTTGTGGTGCATTCCCACCATACTTGAAAGCTCCAAGGATAACCAGAATAACAATTAAGATGGCAAAAACTGGAGTCAAGACTCGACCAATCCGATCCAAGATTTTTGAAGGATTCAAGGAGATTAGGTAGGCAGCTACAAAGTAAAGAATGGTGAAGACAATCAAACCTAAACCTTTATCTGCTTGATCTAAGAGCGGACTAATACCAACTTCAAATGATGTAGTTGCTGTACGTGGAATGGCAAAGAATGGACCAATCGACAAGTACAAAACTGCAAGATAAATCGTCGCAAACCATGGAGAAATTTTCTTAGAAATTTCATAGATATAACCCTTCGGATTGAGGGTCCCAATGATCAAGGTTAGGACGGCAATCCCAACACCTGAAAATACAAATCCTGCAATGGCAGGAAGGAAGTTTTCTCCAGACTGTGCGCCCTAGAGTTGGAGGGAAAATCAAGTTACCTGCTCCAAAAAAATATTCCAAACAGGAGTAATCCTGTTAAAAGCACCTTTTTAGCCATAAACTCTCCTTATTAAAAATAAAAATACTTTCTTAGTATAACATGATTAAAAAGGCTAGAAAAGGCTGTCTCGAAATAATTCTAAAATGTTTTTCAATTTTTCCGAATTTTTAATGCAAAAAAATTCCCTTCGAGTCCTTTTCTCATTTTTCAAAGGTCTCAAAGGGAAAGTTTTGTCTTATTCTAAAGCATCCATGCCACCTTGGACATTGATAACCTCATAGCCCTGTTCTGCTAAAGAAAATTGACAGGCACGTGCGGAACGTATTCCTGATTTACAAATCACGTAGTAAAGCTGGTCTTTGTCCAGTTGTTCATAAGTATCAGCCAGTTGACTGAGAGGGAAATTATGAGCACCTTCTAAATGAAGAGCCTCAAATTCCTCTACTTCTCTCACATCCAATACAGAAAGCGACTCTTTCTGATAAAGTTGGTAAAAATCGTTAAAAGTAATTTCTTTCATTTTTTTCTCCGAGAATTTTTTTGGATTCTATCTTTCAGGTCAGGCACCACTTCTGCCTCAAACCAAGGATTTTTTTTCATCCAGATTTGATTACGAGGTGAAGGATGAACTAGTGGAAAGTACTCTGGTAAATAATCTTTAAATCGATGTACACGGTCTGTCACCTTGCCACTGACCTTCTCATGCAGATAGTAGGCTTGGGCATACTGCCCAATCAAGAGTGTTAATTGAATATCTGGTAACTCCTTCAAGAGTTTTGGATGCCATTTTTCTGCAAAACCTGGACGAGGTGGTAGGTCACCCGATTTCCCATGACCTGGAAAGTAGAAATCCATAGGCATGACTGCAAAGTAACCTGACTTGTAAAAGGTGTCTTCATCCACACCTAGCCACTCGCGCAAGCGGTCCCCACTTTTATCCTTCCAGTATAGCCCTGCTTCTTGGGTTTTGAGACCTGGCGCCTGCCCAATGATATTGATACGAGCAGTCTTTGGAGCCGCAAAGAGTGGCTCGATGCCTTGCTCAGTATAGCTGGCATTCTGGGGATCCGCCATAATAGCTTGCTTGATTCTTTCGATTTGAGACATCTGTTTTCCCTCCAAAAAGAAGTCTAAGCATAAAATCTCAGACTTCTATATCATTATTTGATCAATTCATAGATAGCTTCAGCGTAGATGGCTGCTGCACGGAAAAGATCGTCCAAGGCGATAAATTCGTTGGCTTGGTGCATAGTATCGATAGAATCTGGGAACATAGCACCGTAGGCTACACCACGCTCTAAGAGACGACCAAACGTTCCACCACCGATAACTTGTTCGTGACCTTTAAGACCTGTTTGTTTTTCATAAACATTCAACAAAGTTTGAACGAGTGGATCTTCCATTGGTACGTAGTGAGGAGTGTGACCCATGTTCAGAAAAGGCTAACTGAAGCAACTGGCAAGGTTTCAAGAACTGACTTGATTTGCTCTGGGCTTGTTCCTTTTGGATAACGGAAGTTGAGGGCAATAGTATTGTCAGCACTTGATTCGTCGAAGCGGAAAACACCCGCATTCATAGAAAGGGCACCCATCTTTTCATCCACATGAGCTACTTTCAAGTTTTTACCTTCGTGGTCATTCAAGAGAATCTTACCAGCAATATCGAGATAGTCTTTTGCAGGTCCTTCAAAAGCAAATTGGCTTAGGAAGAGGGCAAGGTAAGTCGCACCATTGACACCCTGAAGCAGGCATAGCACCATGGGCTGATTTACCAATTACAGTCACCTTGTACTGACCGTTCTCTTCTTGGATTTCTCCTCTGAGTTTGTGCTCTGCAACGAAAGCGTCTAGTTTCCCTTGCAAGTCAGCTAAGTCACCTGAAACGACTGCTGTTGCTGATTCAGGAACCATGTTTTCACGCAAACCACCTGTGAAGCTGTGGAGACGAGCTGCACCCAGTATTTTTCACCAGCAAAGTGAAGATATTCTGTGATATTTCCCTTTTTCACCATTGATGATAGGGAATTCAGCATCTGGAGAAAGCCAAAGTCTGGCTTTTGCAAGTCCCTACATGCTCAAAGTAGTAGTCCATATCTGCCCAACCTGATTCTTCGTCTGTTCCGACGATGAAACGAACTTTCTTAGAGTTGGAAGTCCCAAGTTCCTTTGATGATTTTTCAAACCATAGTAACATGCTGTAGTAGGACCCTTATCGTCAGAAGCACCACGCGCATAAAGACGACCATCTTTGATAGTTGGAGTGTAAGGGTCAGTGTCCCAACCGCTACCTGCTGGCACTACGTCCATGTGGGCAAAGATTCCGAGAACTTCTTCTCCTTCACCAAACTCAAAATGTCCTGCATAGTTGTCGACATTTTTTGTTGGGTAGCCATCACGGTCTGCGATTTCAAGGAATTTTTCCAAGGCTTTTACTGGCCCAGGTCCAAATGGATGCTCAGCATCCGCCTTGCTGTCATCACGTTCTGAGTTGATTTCCAAAAAGGCTAAACAAGTCAGCCAAGAGGTCTTCTTTACGTTTTTTTCTACTTCTGCTGTAAAATCAATAACTGTCATTTTTTCTTCCTATCTTTTTTCGATAATTTCATCTACTGGCAAGCGATAGCTTGGTTCCAACTTCTCATCTGTGTATCCCACTGTAATCAAGAGTTCTGGACGGAAGCGTTCTTCGATTTCCAAGACTTCATTGACTTTTGATTTGTCAAAACCAAGGATAATGTTTGATCCGATTCCTTGGTCAGTCAAAGCAAGGACCAAGTTCATAGCTACAAGCCCTGCATTAAGAGCCAAGTAGTCACTAACTTGTTGTTCATTGTAACGCGCAAACTCTGCTGGAAGATTTTTTTCATAAAAGTATTGAAGCTGCTCTTCTGAGAAAGTTATTTGCTCCACCGACTACGGGCAATCTTGCGAGCACGTTTAGCTAAGTCTGTATCTGTAAACAAGGCAATGGTTACAGGTGCAGATGCTACTTGCTCAAAGTTTGAACCGTAAGCCAATTTTGCTAGTTCAGCATTTCTCTCACGAACCACGACGAATTTCCAAGGCTGACTGTTGTGAGCGCTTGGTGCCAAGGTTGCGATTTCGATAGCTGTACGAACATCCTTCGGATCGACAGGTTTATCAATAAAATGCTTGGTCGCATGACGTTTTTTATTTAACTCAAGAAATTTCATAATTGATTTCCTTTTCTATTTCTATTGCTTCCATTTTACCACATTCTGAAAGAGCTTGCAGAGTTTTTTCATTAGTGAAACAAATTATCTTTTTTTCTTACTTGAGTTGTTTACTACAAAACTGGAAATTATAATATTTTTCTATCATCTCCATAAAAAAAATATATTGGATATCTGATCGATTGTCTGGTAAGCTAGATACCATTAAGTAAAGGAGACTCTTATGAAACAATTATTCTTATTATTAGCCATTAGTCCCTTGTTGGTCGCCTGTGGACAAGCCAAACAGGATAGTGCTTCTACTTCCACTGCTAGTCCTAAAACCATTGTCGTAGCAACTGCTGGAGACATCCCACCTTTTGATTTTGAAAAAGATGGTAATTTGACCGGATATGATGTTGAGGTTTTAAAAAGCAGTCGATGAAAAACTGGATCAATACAAGATTGAATTTCAAAAAACAGCTTGGGAAAGTATCTTCCCTGGAGTGGATGCTGGCCGTTACCAAGCTGCTGCCAACAACTTGAGCTACACCAAAGAGAGAGCCGACAAATACCTCTACTCACTCCCCAATCGCTAAAAAAATCCTTTGGTTCTCATGAGCAGAAAAGACAAGGTTCTTACTTCTCTCAAGACATCGCTGGTAAAAACAACACAGGATGATACAGGAACTTCTACTGCCAAAGGTTGTTACCGACTGGAATCAAAAGTCACTCCGACAATCCTGCAACTATCCAATACTCTGGTGAAGATGTCGCTAAACGTCTGACTGACCTCGCTAATGGTGAGTTTGATTTCCTAATCTTTGATAAAATCTCTGTTCAAAAAATTATTCAAGACCGAGGTTTAGACTTAAACGTAATCGACTTGGAGAGCAATGATAATCCAAACAACTACATCATCTTTTCAAGTGACCCAAAAAGAATTTAAAGACCAATTTGACAAGGTCCTCAAAGAACTCTACCAAGATGGAACCCTTGAAAAACTCAGCAAAACCTATCTCGGTGGTTCTTACCTAGCAGATCAATCTCAATTACAATAAGATATATTAAAAAAACGATTGGCTAGTCCAATCGTTTTTATTTAGTATTTGTTTGTTAAAAGCAACTCTTACAAAAAAATCAAAATAATTCTTTGACATCCTCCACATAGCCATGCTTTTTCATTTAGGCTAGCAAGCAAATTCTCTATTATGTCCTTGATAGTTGTCCTCACGTCGTAATTCTTCATACATTTCGATAAAAGGAAGACCTTTGGTCTTGGCTGATTCTAGCTCTGCTTCATAATCATAAGCAACCTTACGAAATTGGATATTGACTAATTCACCATTTTTCAACCTCAAGTAAGGCATACTGGGCTCGATGATTTTTTTCAGCTCTTTCCAGTTAAAATAAGGCATACCAATCGAACCTGGATTGATGATTTGTTGACCTTGACTACCATAACGTAGAAAGTTGTTTATGGACATGTCCCATAGACGGCTACATCAGTAGTTTCATCAAGTAGCTGGTCAAATTTTTTTCGGTACTATTTTCAACCAGCAAATCACCACCATAATTTTTTTCTCAGGCAAATTATGAGAAAGAGAAAAACGCAAGCCATCGACTTCTTTCTTGGCTACCATAGGTAGCTTTCTCAACCAATCAATATGCTCTGGGCTTTAGGGTCCTCCATCAGATACTGGGTCATCCTGAGAAGCTGAATTTCTTGAGGGATCCTCTAAACCATATTGCCCATCTAAAGCCTCTAAAGACACAATCATCCCAGTTTGCCTCGAACGGATGCTGTAATGGGGAAGGTCTTTCAAAAGAGCCACCAAGTCATTTGCTCCCTGGACCCAGGAAGAAAAATATCTCCCAGAAGCCAATATTCAGTCGCTCCCAAATTTTTAGCATCCTCAAGCACTCCAGCTAAGGCCGTCGTGTTGCCATGAATGTCTGATAAAATTGCAATCTTATGGTTCATTTTCTGCTCTTTCTTTAGTGGATAGCATTTCAGGATATCCAACTCCACTCTTATATTTTTTTACTTTTTCTTCATTATAGCATAAAAATCGCTAGAAGAATTTTTACATAGAAATATTATCATCAAGATTCTTTTTAAAAATATGTCAAAAAAATAGTTGACATTTATGTTCTTTCAAAAAGAATATACTATAGTCAAATATATGTGACATAAATCTAAAAAGGAGGAAGCATGAATCGTGTGAAAAGAATTCCGCAAGGAAACTGGGCAAAGTCCCAACTCGAGCTTGCCAAGGATATCGGTGTCTCGAGGCAAACTATCAACATGATTGAAAACGACAAGTACAATCCCACCCTGGAACTCTGTCTCAATCTCGCTCGAAGCCTCCAAACTGACCTCAACAGTCTCTTTTGGGAGGACGATTTTTAAAAAGGAGAAGAAAAATGAAAAAAAGAAACCCTCAATGAAAAAAAGCTAATCAAACGTATCTATGGCATTTCAGGCCCCCTTGATGAACACAAACGACGCGAGGCTGACCACATCGGGAATAAAGTCTTTATGATTCTCTTTTATCTGATGATTTTCGGCAATATTATTCCACTCGTTCTAGCCTATAAATATCCTCAACTAGTGGCTCTAGTCTATCCTCCTCTGATTTTAGTGATTGCCCTCATCGCTGCTGGCTATGTCACCTACCAAATACAAAAAACAGGGATTACAACTATTGAACCAGATATGCTGAATGAGAAAGAAAGTAAGCAACTACACTACCCAGGTCTTAAAGCAGGTTTGTTCTTTGGTCTATGGATGTTTTTTATAACTCCTCTTCTCGGTATACTCATAGGTGAAGATCAGGACTATTTTCAGTCTCTTCTCACTATAAGAAATGGTGTATCAAGCATTCTCGGTTCTATTTTCTTCGGAGCGAGCATACAGTTCCTCATCTCCCGTCGCATTGCAAAAACTAAGAAAGATCCGGATGAGGATTAGGAGGTACCTTATGAAATCATTACTAACTTTACTTACCTATCATCTTTTGTTCAGTTCTCTGTTCATCTTCATCATCATTTCAGGGGACTTGCCCATCTACGAGACAGTCCTCGTGCTAGTCTTTATTCCAGCCCTTAACAAAGGACTGACTTATCTAAAGATTGACTCCCCAAAAACGCGCATACTCAACTTAGCACTATACTTTATAATTCTATCTTTTCCACAACTGATGATCATCTCAAGAGGGTTGGAAATATTATTTACTGTTCACTATCGCTATCCTTTCTTCCATCACTTATCTTTATTATCTCTATCAATTCGTAAAAGAAACAAAATAACATCGTTCATTTAGGAGAAATTACCCATGAAAAAAGAACCCCTCAATGAAAAATTGATCAAACGTATCTATGGCATTTCAGGGCCACTTGATGAACACAAACGGCGCGAGGCTGACCACATCGGGAATAATATCTTTATGGTTCTCTTTTACCTCATGACTTTAGGCAATCTTATTCCCTTTGTCCTTTGCTTTATAGATATCCCCAAAGTGGTCGCTTTTCGGATATCCAATCATTATCTTTTCTGGTTTCCATGGTTTGCGCTTTCTATGTCACTACTCAAACTACAAAAAAACTGGTATTGCTGCTATCGATCCTGATATGTTGAGCCAGAAAGAAAAGAAACAGTTACGTAATCCTGGTCTTAAAGCTGGACTTTTCTATGGGGTCTTTATGTTCTTTGGCATGCCACTTCTCAATATCCTAATGGATGATAGCAAAAGCTATCTTACCGCTCTCTTGAATACAAGAAGTATCTTGTCAACCATCGTTGCAGCCTTCTTTTTCGGACTAACAGTGCATATTGTCTTCACTCTTCGTATTCAGAAAGCTAGAGAAGATCAAGACGACGATTAGGAGGAAACTTATGAAATCACTACAAACTTTAATTCTCAGTCATATTTTGGTCAGTATCTTTATGACAGTTTTCCTAGTTTATGGCCAAATTACGCGTCCTTTTCTGATCATCTTCCTCATAGCCCTTCCTGTCTTGAACAAAGGACAAAAATTTCAGAAAATCACATCAAAAAAAATACGCCTCTTAAACGCATCTCTCTGCTTTATCCTCGTATCTTTCCCACAACTGTTAACGAATTCTATGGATTGGAGATATCTACTATTTCTAACCATCTGTATCGTTTTTAGTCTAGTCTACTTCTATACTCTATCAACTCTTTAAAGAAGTTAATCAAAAAAACAAGGTTATTAAGAGGTCACTACCATGAAAAAAGAAGACTTAACCACTCGCTTAGTTCGAAATTTCTTTCATATCCAAGGACCCTTTGATGAATGCCGTCAAGAGGTCATCTACAAAGCTTGCGCCCGTTCCATGGTCCAAATCTTTTACTCTTCCTTCTTTCTCTTCCTATTCTATCTTTTGTTTGGGCGCTTTATAGAGATAGTTCGAACGGCTATGCCCTATCTCTACTTCTTGATGATTTTTGCCCTCAGTCTCAAGGCAAGATATTCTACTAGAGGGCTCCACTTAGAAGATGATGATCAATCCGAGATTCCACAAATCACTTACAGCAAGCGTCAAATCAAGTTAAGAAGTTGGTTAGTTGGAACTAGCATCCCAACTCTCTACTTATTTATCCTATTTTCCAAAAAAGTAATCCTTGAAAATCACTCGATTACAGATTTCTTTTTGCAGTTTCTAGAACTCAAAATGATCGCACTTTTCCTACTAGTAGGACTTGGAGTAGGATCAATCTTCGGTACTATGACTTATTATTTTTTATCCGAACATGAAGAACAGAAAATGAACAATTGATACTCAATGAAAATCAAAGAGCAAACTAGAAGCTAGCCAGCACTGAGTACGGTAAGGCGACGCTGACGTGGTTTGAATTTGATTTTCGAAGAGTATGATTCTGTCTATTATCGACAACAACCCCCTAACACTTCTCAGTGCTAGGGGTCTTTTTAGTTCCTTAAATACCTCATATATTCTACTAATACATAGACAAGGATTGTTAAACAAATGATAATCTCTAACCAAACGAGAAGATTAAGGACTGGAATCTGCAGAATGCCTTGGGCCATTTTTAATGAAGTTGCTGTGATGATAGTTGGGAAGGTTAGGGCTGAAAAAGCTGGTTGAAATCCCTGTTTTAAAATCATTGGTAAGCGACTGAGGACAAAGAAAAAGAAAGTCTGTGAAGCAAGGATCATGACTAGCAAAATCCAGCCATGAAGTCCTGAACCTTCGATCCGAACGAGTGCTGCTAACAGTAGAGAAAAGGGAGCACAATAGATTCCTTCTTGCCCCAGTAAAGCCCGTGGCAATGGATTACTTTTCAAATCTTGATAAATCAGAGGATAAAGGAAAAGGGTTAAGGTAAAGCCAAAAATCCAAGCGCCATAGGCAATCTCGACTATACCCACCACTGGGTAGGTCAAGCTTGCTACTGCAATTCCCACATAAAGAACTGTCCAACTTGGCGTTGCACTCGTTCTTGGTTTAGTCTGCACATAATTTTTAGTGAAGTAAATGATTAAACCTACATCCAGTAGAAAGGCAAACCACCAAAGAGCTTGCGCTATGATACCCATACTCGTGGGTAAGATTCGCAGTAAGTAGGTTGATAAAATCATCCCTGCCATGGGAAAGGTCGCCATTCCCGATAATAGAGGAGCTTTCTTAAGTTCTTGCTGGCTTTCTTGCCAATCACTAAGATGACTCACTAAAAAATAAAACCATAAAATCAAGCCTGACAAACTAAAGACGTGCGATAATAGTGGAAAAATATCCAATATGAGATTGCCTGCTCCAGCCAATCCCAATAAGCACCCTGAAAAGGCCAAGGGGAGTTTTTTCATGTGAACCTCCAATAATCATGTTATTATCAGTATAGCATAAAAGCGCTTAAATGAAGTATTAAAAAACGAAGTTTAAAAAGATAAACCTCGTTTTTATTTTCTTTATTTTTAGTTTGTCGCTAAAATATGTCGCAATTGCACAGCACTAGGAGAAACAATTGGCAAAAAGGCACCTTCATTCCAACGACGTATGAAACCGGATGTCGATTTACTAAAGTATCCTCTACCGCCACCAGCTTGTAGTTCTAATAAGAGACTTTGGGCAACGACATCAACAATATCAATCCGTAACTGGAATAGCTCACGCGGATTTTTAACGAAATAGGACTCCTCAGATAGTCCTTGATAGAGAGAATGTCGAATATCATCTAACTGTTCGACCTGATGCTGCCATTCTTCCTTCAAGACACCTCGTTTCCCCAATTCTTTTTCGACTTCTGAGAGTGAACGTTCAGCCAAACCAAAGGCTAGGCCAAATTGGTAGCCTAAAAAGGCTGGACGATTTTGCGCTAAAAATTGATGGGCATCCCTCGATAGAATCCACTCTTCCTTTAAAGATACCTTGTTAAAAGTCAGAGCTGCTGTATTTCCTCCTTGGAGAGAAACAAATTCCAAATCTTCGGAACGACTAAAGTTTTCTGCATCTGATGGTACAGCTACTACGTAACTTTGACTCGGGTCATCTGCAAATCCTGCTACAAAAATAGTGAGGAATCGATTCCTACGAGCATTGGTTACCCAAGGAAGTCGGCCTTTTAGATAGTAGTTCCCATTTTCTTCAAGGATTCGAACGTTTAGTTCCTCTAAGTCAGAAAGAAACTTGACTGCATTAGACAAGGCAGTAGCACCTGCATATTCTCCTGATAAGAGTTTTTCCAAGTAAACTTCTTTGAAATAAGCATTATCAGTATGTAGAATATTGTCTATTAAAGTTCGTTGCCCCCATGAGATAAAAGAGGCTGTTAAGGAATGTTGAGCGAGTTCTGCAAGGATATCGATAACATCTTGGTCACTTCCACCTATCCCTCCAAGAGCTTGGGGCACTCCTACACGAAAGGCTCCTTCTGCAGCAATTTTCTCAATCAGCTGTTCTCCAGCTTGACATGATTTTTTGTCAATTTCATCTGCGTGTTGGTCTAGCCAGCTCAAAAATTCTTCTGAAAAAAATCCCATACTCTGTCCTCCTCTTATGCATAAGGTTGCAACTCTGGATTAATTGGTGTATTAGCCAGGTTATTAGCATAGTTACAGAGGGTTGCCAAACTAACACCGAGAACAACATCCAAGGCATTTTCTTGCGTATAGCCAGCTTCAAGGAATTCTCCAAGAGCTTCATCTCCTACACGCCCTTTGGTATTGATGACTGCTAGAGTAAACTTAGCTAGGGTATCCAACTTAGGATCGCTTTCAATCGGAGTGCGATTGCGAAGGGCTTGGAGAAGGTCATCATTCATCTGGATTTGCTTGATAGAAAAGGCTGTATGTCCAGCTACACAGAAGGCACAACCATTAGTTACGGCTGCAGTGATTTGTACCACTTCTCGTTCTACAGGTGTTAGACTATTGCGACGGTTAATAGCTCCAACAGTTCGGTAAGCTTCTAGGGCTGTTGGGGCATTGGCTAAAAGACCGATAAGATTTGGAATATAGCCATTGTTGTCCTTTTGTACCGTTTCAAGAATTTCTTTCACTTCTGCTGGTGCTGATTCTACTGTGTGGATAGTAAATGTTGTCATAAGAGAACCTCTTTTCGTTTTATAATTGAATGATTTCTGCGAAAATCTTACGAAATCTCATCAGCCTATTGAACAAATCCTTGTCTTGATTGATGACTCATTAGCTTTTCGTTGACAATAAGTCTATCACAGAATCTATACCTTGCATAATATATATTTTAAATTGCATTGATAGAATTTCTTTATGAAAACAAAAAAATCACACCAGATGTGTGATCATAACTGTTAATTTATCTGATGCTTGTTTCTTAAAACTAAGATGGACTCTACTAGCAAGCAGAATATAGCCAGGCCAAAACAAGTAAATACACCAAAATATTCTGTGATAGAACTCATTAGAAAAACAGAGGCAGAAAAGGCCAATGTAGAGACAACTTCGATAACGGAGTAAACATTCACAAGCTCCTTCTCATCAACCGATTCCTGTAATAATACACTCTCAGGAACTTCCTTAATCTGAGATAGAAAACCAATTACTAGAGATAGGAATAGAAAAGCAGGTGGATTTGGAAATAACACTATCAACAGAGTTACTAATGCTGTCGATAACAAAGAAAAGGTCATAGTTTGATACTTATATGTAACAACTTTCTCGGCTAGACGGAAGATAATAGCTCCTCCCAAGATAATCCCCAAGGAATAAGCTGTATTGACGTAGCCCCAATAGCTTTCTGACTGGTGTAAAATTTCAGTCACAAAAACAAGTAAAACAGAAGATACCCAGATAGCATTGGCTAAAATTTCTAAAAGATTGGCTTGGACAATAAAGCCTAATCTTGATTCTTTAGCCACCAATCGCCAACCTTTTGTTAGCGTCTCAAGACTTGTTTCAGAGGACAACTCTTCTTTTTCGACTAGTGGCAAACCGAACATCAAAATCGTCGAAAATGTAAACAAGGCTAACACAATGAGCAGGCTAGGATTCATTCCCAGACTCGCAAATAAGAAACCTCCTAAGCCCCAACCAACTAGTTGTACACTTTCACCACTCATAGAAATAGCTGCGTTCGCTTTAGCTAAATCACTTGCATATCGTGGAACAATCGCATAGGAAACAGGCGCTGCAAAACCATCCAAAACGGAGATTAAGGTGACAATAGCATATAAAAGAGGGAGGGAAATAGTTTCAGATTGCTTGAGTAGAAAAACCAAAATCGCTAGCAGAATCGTCTTACCAAATTGAGTCAAGAAAAGAACACGATTTAAAGCTAGACTCTTCGTTACTAATGGAACTAAGAAACTGGCTAAAAATGAGGATAGACCAATCAGAATTGGTACTAGGGAGGTTGAAATAACCGAACCAGATAAGACAAACACATTTGCAATCACAATGACTCTAAAAAAGACATCTGCTAGATTCGCTAATCCCTGTGAAATCACTAATTTTTGAATATCTTTTGACATAAACACCTCCAGTTTATTTTTCTTTCGCACATAGATGAAACAAGACATATCAGACTAATACTCTTCGAAAATCAAATTCAAACCACGTCAGCTTCGCCTTGCCGTACTCAAGTACAGCCTGCGGCTAGCTTCCTAGTTTGCTCTTTGATTTTCATTGAGTATAAAAACAGATTTATGTTGACTATTATACAATAAATAAAAGTGCAAATAAAGGATATCATTAAAGAGGTACTATTGAATTTCATTCATCTTATGACATAATACTCTTCGAAAATCTCTTCAAACCGCGTCAACGTCGCCTTGCCGTATATATGTTACTGACTTCGTCAGTTCTATCCACAACCTCAAAGCAGTGCTTTGAGCAACCTGCGGCTAGTTTCCTAGTTTGCTCTTTGATTTTCATTGAGTATAAAATAAAAGATTAGCTCTAGTAGTGAAAAAACTAGCATCTCACAAACAGATGCTAGTCTTATCTATAAATGGGAATATCAACCTTACATTATTTATCAAAATACTTCTTCGTCTCAGCGATAACGACTGGTGATAAGGCTAAGAGTGCAATCAAGTTTGGTAGAGCCATGAGGGCATTAACAATATCCGCAATGACCCAGACCATATCCAGCTCGATAAATCCTCCCAGCAAGACCATGAGTACAAAGACCACACGATAAAGCCAGATAAAGCGAACGCCAAAGAGAAACTCAAAACAACGCTCTCCGTAATAGTTCCATCCCAAAATCGTAGTAAAGGCAAAGAGTACCAAGAAGATTGTTAGAAGAGCAGGTCCAAAGAAAGAAAATACTGTAGAAAAAGCGGACTGAGTAAGGGCAACCCCGTCTAAATTACCATTCCAAACCCCAGTCACCAAGATTGTCAAACCAGTCAAGGTACAGATGATCAAGGTATCAATAAAGGTTCCTGTCATGGAAATCAAACCTTGCTCCACCGGTTCATTGGTCTTAGCTGCCGCAGCCGCAATGGGAGCTGAACCCAATCCAGACTCGTTTGAGAAGACACCACGCGCCACACCATTTTGAATAGCCATCCGAACACTAGCTCCTGCAAATCCTCCCACTGCAGCTATGGGACTAAAAGCTGATGTGAGAACCAGTGAAAGTGTTGCCGGTACTTTATCGATATTAAAGAAAATGACTGTCAAGGTTCCCAAGATATAGACAATAGCCATAAAGGGAACAACTGTGGTTGAAACCTTAGAAATGGACTTGAGCCCACCAAAGATTGCGATCCCTACGAAAATAGATAAAACAAGTGCAGTAATTGTCGGATCAATACTAGCCGTATTTTGCACGGATTCTGTAATGGAATTCACCTGGGTAAAAGTACCAATCCCTAAAAGTGCAACTAGTACTCCAGCTACAGCAAAGAAGATTGCAAGAGGGCGCCATTTTTCGCCCATCCCTAGAAGGATATAATGCATCGGTCCTCCTGCTACCGCACCATGATCATCCTTGGTTCGATATTTAATAGCAAGTAGTCCTTCTGCATACTTGGTTGCCATTCCAAAGAAAGCAGCCACCCACATCCAAAAAAGAGCACCTGGTCCACCAACCTTGATAGCCGTTGCAACCCCGATAATATTTCCTGTACCAACAGTTGCTGCTAGGGCTGTACACAAGGCAGCAAAGCTCGAAACATCTCCATGCCCTTTATCCTTGGTAAAAATAAGCTGGAAGGCCTTAGGGAGACGCAGGATTTGTAGAAGCCCTAAACGAAGAGTCAAGTAAATCCCTGTACCAACCAATAAAATCAAAAGGGGTGGGCCCCATACCAGAGCATCCAGCTCTTTTAGCAAATTTAACATACCATTCTCCTATCTATTCAACCCCAAAAGAAAGAGCACATGTTAAAAACATGTACTCTGGAATGCATCGATAAATGCCAAAAAGCGCTCTATCATTGCTCTGTCCTTTTACCTGAGAGTTTGAGCAGTTGCCTGCCTTGCCCCTTCGGTGCCTTTACGGTCTCTCCAGAGTTCCGTCCATTTACAGTCATGAAAAATCAAACGATTTTCCACTTCTATTAAACTTCATTCGGTGTTGTATTTAATTTTTATTTATTTTACAAGAAAATTCAGCTCTTGTCAATTATTTTCAGAAAATTTTATTATACTTTTTCATTCGTTTCGCTTTATCCCTTAAAGGTTACAATGGTTGCGCCAGATCCGCCTGCATTTTTGTGGTGCATAGCCAAAGCTCTTGACCTGTTTATTTCTTTGTAGGTACTTAGTTACCCCTTCACGGATGACTCCTGTACCGATACCATGGATGATGTCAACTTGGGCCATATTGTTGAGCAGGGCTTGGTCTATAAAGGCATCCAAGGCTTCCATAGCCTCCTCGTAGCGTTTGCCACGAAGGTCTAGTCGAGCTTGTGGACCTTTTCCTGCTGCACGTTTGACGACGTTAACTTGTTTCTTCTTGACTGGCGCTTCTTTCTGGGCTTGAACCAAATCAAACTCTTTTTCCTCAAGGGTCATCTTAATCAAGCCAACCTGTGCTTCCCAACGTCCATCCTTGAGTTGATTGGTCAAGGTACCACGTTGACCATAGCTTAAAACGATAATATCATCTCCAACTTTTGGAGCTCGTTTTTTCTTGGCCTTCTGAAGAACCTTGTTTTTAGAAAGGTCAACTTTTTCAGGGGCTAATTTTTTGAGTTTAGCCTTGGCTTCAATAATCTCATGTGGTTTTAGTTGAGATTTACTGTGAAGATTTTTAAGTATATCATCACTCTCAGCTAGTGCTAAGTCAACAATCTCAGCAGCTTGTTCTCGCGCCTTATTGAGTTCAGTTTCTTTCTCACGATTGAGCTCATTGTAGAGTTTTTTAAGGGCACGATTCATCTTAAGGTTTTCTTGCTCGACTTGGCGAATATTCTCAAGACGTTTCCGGCTTTCAAGTGTTTGTTCTTCCAATTGCTCAATGATGCGATTGACATCATTGTCTTGATTAATCTGCTTGCTGGCATCACCTACGATGACATCTGACAAGCCTAGACGTTTGGCAATTTCAAAGGCATTGCTTCGACCAGGAACGCCCTGCATAAAGCGATAGGTCGGGCGCAAGCTAGCTGTATCAAACTCCATACTAGCATTCTGAACATAGGCCGTTTCAATCCCGTAGGCTTTAAGTTCAGGATAGTGAGTGGTTGCCATGGTCTTGACCTGACGCAGACGCAAGTCTTCTAAGATAGACATAGCAAGGGCTGCTCCTTCTTGAGGATCTGTACCAGCACCAAGCTCATCAAGTAGCAAGAGGGAGTTCTGATTGACCTTACCCAGAATATCAACGATATTGGTCATGTGACTAGAGAAGGTTGAGAGACTTTGCTCGATGGATTGTTCATCTCCGATATCTGCGAATATCTCCTCAAAAATCCCTACACGACTACCTTTATCAGCTAAAATTGGTAGACCAGACTGGGCCATCAACTGGGTCAAACCTAAGGTCTTGAGCATAATGGTCTTACCACCTGTATTAGGACCCGTGATGACGATAGCTGTTAATTCTTTGCCGAAGTGCACATCATTTGCGACTGCATTTTTTACAAGAGGATGACGAACGTGAAGAAGTTGAATCTCCTGTCCCTCAGACACTTGAGGTACTACTGCCTCCGTCTCTTGAATAAAGCGAACCTTAGCACGAATCAGGTCCAAATGTCCGATAATCCAAGCATCATTGGCGATTTCAGCTGCATGAGGTCTTACTCTTTCAGAGAGTTCTTGGAGGATACGCATCATCTCATAGCGTTCGTCTGCACGAAGACTTGCGATTTCTTCACTTAGCTTGACCACTTCACGTGGTTCGATATAAACAGTGTTCCCACTGGCAGAGATATCATGAACCACACCAGCAATCTTGTTACGATAGGTATTCTTAACTGGAAGAACTTGACGACCATTTCTACTTGCGATGATACCTTCTGTCAGCATCTGAGCTTTTTGTTTGAGAAGGTCTTGCAGGACATCACGGACTTGACTTTCACTATCATGGATTTTTCGACGGATTCGTGCCAAATCCTCACTAGCAAAGTTCTCAATAAATCCAGCTTCGTTGATGGCTTGTAGATTTCCCTGTAAATGTGGGAAGTCATGAAGTTTCTCAAACCAGTTAGCTAGGTGATCCAAGCGTACATTTTCAAGATTGTCATAAAAATTCTGCAATTCACGACTGGCAAAGATGACACGTTTGAGAAGGAGAAATTCCTCGATGTTGAGGTCAGCACCCATCTCCAAACGTTTGCTAGTTGCAGCAATATCTTTTGTTGCCGAAATGCTGAAATGAGGATGTTCGACAAAGAATTCTTGCATTTCCTTCATCTCTGCAAAAGCTTGTCTAATCTTGTCTCCTTTATCAGTCGGAGCAAGTCCTTTCAACTGCTCTAATCCTTGCTCGGTCAAAAGATGAGACTCAAATAAAGCCTTCACCTTATTAAATTCTAACGTTTCTAGTATTTTTTTATTCATTTTCTTTTCCTTATGAGCGAACGAATTTTTCAAATTCTCACTCTTTTCAAAAAGGCTCCTAAACTATTGATACTCAATGAAAATCAGAGAGCAAACTAGGAAGCTAGCCGTAGGTTGCTCAAAGCACTGCTTTGAGGTTGTAGATAAGACTGACGAAGTCAGTCACATATATAATCCAAGGCGAAGATGACGTGGTTTGAAGAGATTTTCGAAGAGTATGAAATTGTAAACAAAAGGCTAGGAATAGTTCCCGCCCTTTTTATCCGATTATTTTGGTTACCCAGAGTTGTTTAATCACATGACTAGTGATGGGAACACTCTGGATAATATGTTTAGCTACAAAACTGTTTTCAAGTGAATTTTGAACAATTTGTAAAGGAACAGTTGCAAGAATAGTCAGTATCATCTGGAGGACAAATAAGGTCACAGCCACTGATAAAACTCCTGCGCCTATACGGAAATATTGACCCGCTAGCTTTTTAGTCGGTAGAAGATTAAGAAAGAGACCCAGCAATCGACCGAAGCAGTAAAATACCGTAAAGGCTAAGAGATAACCAAGACCTGCATAAAAGACTTTGTCCAGCTGGAAAAGTTGATTCGAAGGGAAAAAGAAGGTTCCCTGCCCTTGTTGTGGACTTGCATATGGGATCAACAAATCAAATTGTTTCCCTAAAGATTGATAAAAATTTCCTGCAAGAAGAGCTGAAATTACAGTTGCTACAAAATAGTAAATCTGAAGAACTAAACCTCTACGATAACCGATATAAAAGCTCCATGCAAGAACCAATAAGAGAAGGACGGAAATCATAGGGAATCCTCAGTCTTGCTCTGTTCTTGTTTTGCTGCTACAACCTGATGACGAAGGGCGTCTAATTCTTGCTCCTTATCATCAAATTCAATCTCACGGCTGAGTTGGGTTGACAAGCTATTGACTGCTAATAAAATAGCGATTGTCTCATCATCCGCTCCAGGCATCTGCTCTTTAATTGCTTCATATTTTTCTGTTGCGACCTTGGCAATTTCCTCCATAAAGAGGTTGTCATGCTCAGTTGTTAGAGTCAATGTTTTTTTGCCGAATGTAAACTTGTATCGATTTAAATTTGCCATAAATTCACCTCACGATATTATACCAAATTTCACTAAGTTTGTCAGTTTTTACCAATTCTACAGCTTTTATGGTACAATAAGAACTATGGCAAGTATTACATTAACCCCGAGTGAAAAGGAAATCCAAGCCTTTGTTCAGCAATATGAACAGGCACTGACTCCTAGTAAAAATCCTTATATTCGCTACTTTTTGAAGCTTCCCCAAGCTAGTGTTTCCATCTACACTTCTGGAAAAGTCTTGCTTCAGGGAGAAATGGCTGAAAACTATGCCAGTTTTTTTGGTTATCAAGTCAGTCAAGGAACTAGCGGACAAAATTTCCCCTTGATTGGAACAGATGAGGTGGGAAATGGTTCCTACTTCGGTGGTCTGGCTGTAGTAGCATCCTTTGTGACTCCTGACCAACATGACTTCCTACGAAAACTAGGTGTAGGGGATTCTAAGACTCTGACAGACCAAAAGATTCGTCAGCTTGCCCCTCTGCTTAAGGAGAGAATCCAGCACCAAGCGCTTCTTCTTTCTCCAAGTAAGTATAATGAAGTCATTGGGGAGCGCTACAATGCCGTTTCCGTAAAGGTAGCTCTGCACAATCAAGCGATTTTTCTCCTCCTCCAAAAGGGAGTCCAGCCAGAAAAGATTGTGATCGATGCTTTTACGAGTGCTCAAAACTATGAGAAGTACTTAAAAAATGAAGCTAATCATTTTTCTAATCCAGTCAGCCTAGAGGAAAAAGCTGAAGGTAAGTACTTGGCTGTCGCTGTTAGCTCAATCATTGCGCGTGATCTCTTTCTAGAAAATCTCGAAAATCTGGGTAGAGAACTTGGTTATCAACTTCCAAGCGGGGCTGGAACAGCTTCTGATAAGGTAGCTAGCCAAATCCTTCGTGCTTATGGTATGCAGGGACTCAACTTCTGCGCCAAACTACACTTTAAAAATACTGAAAAAGCAAAAAAACTGCTAGAAAGGTAAATTATGAAATATTTTAAATCGTTTTTTTAAAAAGAGTGGGAGTTATCTTCCTCATTATCACTCTTATCGCTCTTAGTCGTCTCTTTCTCTGGAGGAATGTCAGTGTAGAAGGACATTCCATGGATCCTACCCTGGCAGATGGGGAAGTCCTCTTTGTGGTTAAACATCTCCCAATCAATCGTTTTGATATTGTGGTTGCTCATGAAGACGATGGGAACAAGGATATCGTTAAACGGGTCATTGGTATGCCAGGAGATACCATTCGTTATGACAATGATAAACTCTATATTAACGGTCAAGAAACTGATGAGCCCTATTTAGCAGAATACCTTAAGCGTTTCAAGGAAGATAAACTCCAGAGCACCTATACTGGAACTGGTTGGGATGGTAAAAAGGGAGAATACTTTAGAACTTTAGCTCAAAAGGCTCAGGCCTTTACCCTAGATGTTAATTACAACACTAGCTTTACCTTCACTGTACCAGAGGGTGAATACCTCCTACTGGGTGATGACCGTCTGGTATCTAGCGACAGTCGACATGTTGGTACCTTTAAGGCAAAAGATATCATTGGTGAAGCCAAATTCCGCTTCTGGCCACTCAAGCGTATCGGAACATTTTAAAAAAACTAGGAAGAGGCCGAGAATTTTGCATCTCAGCCTCTTCTCATTCTATTTTGACTTAAATCTGAGATAAATTTTTCTCAGACACTATTGTAAGGAATTTTTATGGAAGTTTATTTTTTTCAGGCACCATTGAACGCATTATTTTTGAAAATGTCAGCAATTTTTTCCGTATTTTACTCCTAGATATTGAGGATACCAATGCTGAAGACTTTGATGATTATGAAATCATTGTCACAGGTACCATGGCTGATATCATTGAAGGAGAGGAATACACCTTTTGGGGGCAAATCGTCCAACACTCCAAGTATGGTGAACAGCTACAAATGACTCGCTATGAGAGAGCTAAGCCGACTAGTAAGGGCTTGGTCAAGTATTTCTCCAGCAGCCATTTTAAGGGGATTGGACTCAAAACAGCCCAAAAAATTGTGGATATTTACGGAGATAACACTATTGACAAAATCTTAGAAAATCCAGACAAACTCCAGTCTGTCTCTGGACTCTCTGCTAAAAACCGTGAGGCCTTTGTCTCAACTCTTCGTCTTAATTACGGAACAGAGATGGTCTTAGCCAAACTGGCTAATTACGGCATCCCAAATAAACTAGCCTTTCAGATTCAAGACTTTTACAAGGAAGAAACGCTAGATATTGTCGAGAATTATCCCTATCAACTGGTCGAGGATATCAAGGGCTTGGGATTTACCATCGCTGACCAACTGGCCCAAGAATTGGGGATTGAGAGCCAGGCTCCCGAGCGCTTCCGTGCTGGTCTCGTCCATAGTCTCTTTCAAGGTTGCATGGAAACGGGAGATACCTATATGGAAGCTAGAGACTTGTTGGAGCAAACCCTCAACCTTCTTGAATCCTCCCGTCCAGTCGAACTAGAGCCGAGTCAAGTTGCCCAAGAGCTTGCTTATCTGATTGAAGAAGATAAGGTCCAGCAGATTGATACCAAAATCTTTGATAATAGCCTCTTTTTTGCAGAAGAAGGGATTCGCAGCCATCTCATCAGAATCCTCGAAAAAGGGCAGAGTAAAAAACAGGATCTAGAAACCATTCAAGAACATATCGCAACTGTTGAGGAAGAACTGGGGATTGAGTATGATAGTATTCAGAAACAGGCTATCTGCGATGCTATCCAGAACAAGGTCTTTATCCTTACAGGTGGACCTGGTACAGGTAAGACTACTGTTATCAACGGCATTATCGCTGTCTATGCTCTCTTAGAAGGACTGGATCTCAAAAAAAAGAGCAATCTGCCCATTCTTCTAGCCGCTCCAACTGGTCGCGCAGCCCGTCGCATGAATGAGTTGACAGGCTTGCCTAGTGCAACTATTCACCGCCACTTGGGTATGACTGGAGACGACGATACCAGCCATCTGGAAGATTATCTGGATGCTGACTTTATCATTGTTGACGAGTTTCCATGGTAGATACTTGGCTAGCTAACCAGCTCTTCTCTAATATCTCCTCTAACAGTAAAATCCTCATCGTTGGTGATAGTGACCAGCTGCCTTCTGTCAGTCCTGGTCAAGTCCTAGCAGATTTACTCCAGATACCAACCATCCCTCAAACACGTTTGGAAAGAATCTACCGTCAGAGCGAAGAATCAACCATCGTCACTCTTGCAAGTCAGATTCGTCAGGGAATATTGCCTGCAGATTTTACCCAGAAAAAAGCAGATCGCTCCTACTTTGAAATCGCTAGTAACCATATCCCTGCTAGCATTGAAAAAATCCTAGGTGCTGCTATCAGAAGTGGCATCCCTGCTCGTGATATTCAGGTTCTTGCCCCTATGTACCGTGGAACTGCTGGTATTGATGCCATCAACCAGCTCATGCAAGACCTACTCAATCCTCCACAAAAAGACCAACTTAGCTTTGAAGCTCCTCAGTGTCACTATCGAACAGGAGATAAGGTTATCCACCTAGTCAACGATGCAGAGGTCAATGTCTTCAACGGAGACTTAGGCTATATCACAGACTTGATTCCAGGAAAATACACTGAATCCAAGCAAGATGAAATTATGATTGATTTTGACGGCAATGAGGTCTCCTATCCTCGAAATGAATGGTACAAGATTCGCTTAGCCTATGCCATGAGTATCCATAAGTCTCAGGGGAGCGAGTTTCCAGTTGTGATTCTTCCGATTACTAGTGCTAGCAAACGCATGCTGGAGCGCAATCTCATCTACACTGCTATCACTCGTGCCAAAGTAAACTGATCCTACTAGGTGAATTACAGGCCTTTGACTATGCAACTCAACATATCGGAACAGCTCGTAAGACCTATCTAATTGAACGTTTCGCTGACTTAATAGAATCAACTGATGGAACTAGTAAATCAGCTACTGAAGCTACACCAATTACAGAAACTGAACAATCCTACATCCTAACCGAGGACAACTGGTCTAGTATCCCAGCCATGATTGGGATTACTGAAGAAGACCTGCAGGAGATTTTCGGAAAATAAAGTATAAGAAAACCCACCGATTGGCGCTGCACCCCAATAATGGGACAAGAGAAAACCCCTCTTATGCGACCAGTTTTCTGTAATCTACAGGAGACTGGTCATTTAATTTCTGTTGAATTCTAGTTTCATTATAAAATATGATGTAATTTTTGACAATATCTGTTATACTATCTTTGGTTAAGTTTCTCCACTTATGGAGATAGAAGGTTTCAGACTTGAGAATAGAGTGGAACCATTCGATACAGGCATTATCTGCTGGTGTTCCTTTTCGGGACATAGAGCGGGTGATGCCTTTTTCTGTACAAGCCTGATAGTAAGCTTTTGAGGTGTAGACAGATCCCTGGTCACTGTGTAAAAGTGCTCCTTGAGGTAGCTCAAGTTGATGAAGTGTGTCGAGCACAAAGTCCGTATCTTGGCATTCGGAGATGGTATAAGCTACAATTTCACGATTATAGAGATCCATGATTGAAGATAGATAAAGTCTACAGTTCCCAAAGTAGAGGTAGGTGATGTCTGTGACAAGCTTCTCCATAGGCCTGTATGCTTGAAAATTACGATTCAGCTTATTGTCTGTTACATGGTAAGGCTTCCCTAATTTAGGTCCCTTCTTGGGACGGACACGGCAAAGGCAGCCCTTTTCCTTCATAATACGATAGACCTTCTTGCGATTAACGACAAGGTTATAAACTTTCTTGAGCAAGCGAGTGATGGTTCGATAGCCGTAAATAAAGTGATTTTCCATACAGAGTTGTTCGATTTTATCTGCTATTTCGTCTCTTTTCTGAGAATTCTTACACTCCTGTTTCCAGCGATAAAAGGTTGAGCGTTTGACTCCGAAACACTCTAAAATAATAGATACAGGGCACATTTTCTTATACTCTTCCACTAGCTTGATAAGACTTACTTTGTCGATTTTCTTATCAAGCTCTGATACTTTTTTAGTAATTCTACCTGTAAACGTAACTGTTCCACTTCAGATAACTGCTTCATCCCTTTACCATAAGTATATTGTTTCCCCACAGGTTGGTGGAAACGGAACAATTCATCATTCTGATACCATTGCCACCAGGTCTTGACCTGACTAACATTTTTTATACCGAGGGTATCCATGATAACCTTATTTGATTTACCTGCCTTTTTCATTTCGATACAGGCTAGCTTAGTTTCTACTGAATAGGCTTTTTTGACCATAACAAAACACTCCTGTTTCTAGTTTACCAGATTTCAACAGGAGTGTTTTCTTGTGTCTCATTTTATGGGTGCAGTGCCATTCGGTGGGCTTTTATCTTGTAAAGATTATTTTACTGTTGCAGTGCTTGTGATCAATTCAACAGCTTTTTTCACTGCAATATCGTGTTTCAACATTTCAGCTGAAAGCAAGCTTTGTACTTGTGCAACTTCCATGTTGTAATCTGCAGCCAATTGCTCGATTTCTTTTTGGATTTCTTCTTCTGAAGCGTCAAATCCCCTCAACTTTCGCAACTGCTTCGATAACAAGGTTAGTCTTAGTACGTGACTCAGCTTCTGTTTCGTATTGTTTGTGAAGGTCTTCTTGAGTAGTTCCAGTGATTTGGAAGTACATGTCAGGGTTGATACCTTGACGTTGCAAGTTGCCAAGGAATTCATTTACTGAACGGTGAACTTCTTCGTGGATCATTTCTTCTGGAAGATCAACGATTTCAGCGTTTTCTACAGCTTTATCGATTGCTGCACCTTCAACAGCATCTTTGTATGCTTCTTCTTTAGCAGCAGCCAATTCTTTGCGGTATTTTTCTTTCAATTCGTCAAGAGTTTCAACTTCTTCGTCGATGTCTTTTGCAAGTTCATCGTCAAGAGCTGGAACTTCTTTAGCTTTTACTTCGTGGATAGTTGTTACGAATTTAGCTTCTTTACCTGCAAGATCTTCTGCTTGGTAGTCTTCTGGGAATGTTACGATAACGTCTACAGTTTCACCAGCTGAGTGACCTACCAATTGGTCTTCGAAACCAGGGATGAATTGACCTGAACCAAGTCCAAGTGAGAAGTTTTCACCTTTTCCGCCGTCAAATTCAACACCGTCGATAGAACCAACAAAGTCGATAACAACAGTGTCGCCGTTTTCAGCAGCAGCTTCTTTGATCACCAATTCAGCCAAGTTGTTGCGTTCACGTTCGATACGCTCTTCAACGTCAGCGTCAGTTACTTCTTTTTCTACATCAACTGATACTTCAAGGTTTTTGTAGTCGCCCAATTTAACTTCAGGTTTTGTAACAACTTCAGCAGTGATAACCCAGTCTTGACCTTTTTCCATAGAAGTTACGTCAATTTTTGGTTGTGCAACGACTTCAAGACCAGCTTCTTTTACAGCTGCTTCATAAGCGTTTGGCAAAAGAGCGTTCATAACGTCTTGGTAAAGTGACTCCTCACCAAATTTTTGGTCGAAGATAGGACGTGGAAGATGACCCTTACGGAAACCAGGAACGTTAAGAGATTTCTTTACTGAGTTAAATACACGATCCAATTCTGGTTTGATTTGGTCTTGAGAGATAGTGAAAGTCAAGACACCACGGTTTGTTTCTTTGTTTTCAAATGATACAGACATTCTGTCATTTCTCCTTAAAATTTTTTTAAATACAGTCTATTATATCATATACTAGTAACTTTTTTCAAGTCAGAACCGAGTTTTCAGAACTGCTTGAGATACTTGCTTGCTTCTTTGATACTAAGGTCAGCCATTCTTTCCTTGTTTTTTTCAATGAAACTTGCTACCCATTCTGGATTGGTCTTAGAGTAGTCTCTTAGAGCCCAGCCGATGGCTTTATTGATAAAAAATTCTGTCTGGTCCAGATTGTTTAGTAGGATTTTTTCCATCAGTCGGACATTCGTTTTTTCTTTTCTTAACAACTGGTGATCAATAGCGACTCGTCTCAGCCAGATATTGTCTGATAAGCTCCATTCAAGGATTATTTTCTCCAGTTCTGGCTTGTCATACACCAAACTCCCTACTACTCGATCTAGAATATCTATCGTATCCCACCAAGACTTGGTCACGACCAGACGCTCAAGCTTAGGCAAATCGCTCTCTGTTAGATAAGATTGCATAGCTTTCAAATAGTTGGCAGCCACATACTGGTATTCTCTTGGCTCCTTTTCCCAGCAAGTGTCCACAAAATCCCAATCGATGATCTTTGTTTTTTTCTCGCTTGGAAAGTATTTTCTATAGAGCGCATTTCTTTCAGGTGCCGCAATACCTAGAAAGGAAAATTGCTGGCGCATATAGGCTTCCATAGGCCCTGCCTTTATCGGATCTTTTGTCGCTTCTAGCTCCACAAGTAAATCTGCTAAACTCATCTAAAAATCCTCATGGCCTATCAAGTGATGCTGAAAGGCATAGACTGCTGCCTGGGTGCGGTCGCTAACCTGAAGTTTAGCAAGGATGTTTGAAACATGAGTTTTTACAGTTTTGAGGGAGATAAACAATTCATCTGCGATCCGCTGATTTCATAACCCTTGGCAATCAGTTGAAGGACATCCCGTTCACGCGCAGTCAAGTCCTCGTGTAGTTCGACGTGATTACGGTGGTATTCTACCTTCTTGCTCACCTCTTGTTCGATGGCAAATTCACCGGCTGCTACCTTACGAACAGCGTGCAGCAATTCATCTGCGCTCGAAGTCTTAAGCATATATCCTCTAGCCCCAGCATTCAAGACCGGCATGATTTTTTCATTGTCTAGATAAGATGTTACAATCAAGATTTTAGCCTCCGGCCATTCTTTGAGAATAGTTAGAGTTGCGTCAATCCCATTGACTTCAGGCATGACAATATCCATGACAATCACATCCGGACGAAGCTCCAAGGCCATAGAAATCCCTTCCGCACCATTGGTTGCTTCTCCTACAACCTCTACATCATCTTGTAATTCGAAATAACTTTTTAATCCCAGACGCACCATTTGGTGGTCATCTACCAATAATAGTTTCATCTTACTTCTCCTCTTATTTATCTAAATCAAGTAAGGGAATACGAATATCCACTGCTAAACCTTGCTTAGGTGCTGTTAATAGTTGTATAGTCCCAGCCATATCTTCCACTCGTTCTTTGATATTTCGCAGACCATAGCTCAGTTCGTCACCATCATCTAGCTGAAAACCACGACCATTGTCTGCCACCTTCAACTGCAATTCCGTTTCCGTTTGATAAAGGTAAACATCTAGACAGGAAGCTTGAGCATGGCGAAGGGTATTGCTGATCAATTCTTGGACAATCCGGAAGACATGTTCCTCAATCTTTTTAGGTAATGTCGTTACCTGATATTTAAAACTGACCTTTAGATCACTTTTTTCTTCTAGTTCTTTGAGGAGTATCTGAATGCCCTCCACCAAACTCTTTTGTTCCAATTCTATCGGTCGTAAATGCAAAAGCAGAATCCGCAAATCTCTTTGGGCTGTTTCTAAAATAGCAGTCACACTTTGGAGTTGTGTTTGCATCTTCTCTCTGTCTAATTTGGAAGCTTGCTGACTAAGACCTGATAGTATCATATGGGCAGCAAAAATTTCTTGGCTGACCGTATCATGCAAGTCACGCGCGATTCTCTTACGCTCCTTTTCAACTATCACTTCTTCTTTGACCAAGGCTTGATTGTCTGCTTTTTGAATAGCTTCTGTCAACAAACCAAGCTTTCCTGACAAGTTTCTAAAACTTGCGTCTAAATCAGCATCTCCAAGGCTTTTAATATCTTTGCCAGCTAGCAGACGTTTAAGATTTGCTTGGATTCTTCTTCTTGAAATTTCATCAACCATTGTCCAAAATAGGACCAATAAGAAAGCAAGGGCAAGACTAAACATCAAAGCTAGAAATAGGACTTTTTCTGTCTTTTCTAAATCTTGGAAGAGAGAAGTCCACTCCAAATCTAAGACCTTAAAAATGCTTCGAAATAGAAAGGCTACAAAGAGGAATGAAGTGAGTCCAATTAAAATATAGGGTTGCTTTTTCATCCTCTCACCACCTCAACATCTCCAACCATGGTTGTCAAAAGAATCTTAACACTCTTAGGACTCTTGAGATAATCTCTGGTTTCTTGATGGAATTGTTCATTGCGCAAAGCTCGCTTAGGCTGGTCAAAGAAGGTTAAATCTCCATACAAAGAATTAACACTGAGGCTGACCTCCACATCCACTGGTACGATAATTTTTGTCGTACCAACTATCTTTCTCAAAATAATGACATTATCATGATTGCTCAAAATCACACGTTCTAGATGAATGGTATCCTTCCCCATGAGACGAAAAAGATTGATATCATCAAAGCGGCAAGTCTGGTAGCTTGAGAAGTGATGAAGATTCCCAAACCAGCGATTTTTCTCCCTCTTCACCGTCACTACTTCTTCAAAAACCAGATTGGTATCGTCTCTTTCCTGATTCATCATAGGATAAAGCAAGAATAGGCTGTATATCAAGGCCACAAAGATGGCTAAAATGACAAAGGGATTGAGCATGATGATAAAGAAAAATAGGATGCTCACCGCCACTAAAATGAAGTTATTACCCTGTCTTCCAGTATAATATCGAATCAGCAGTAAAAACAAGAGCAAGATCAGCAGAAAACGGGAAAAATGCTCTGATACCATCATAATCAGAGCTCCTGTCAATAAACAAGCTTCAATAAATAGAAAAATTTGAAATTTTCGCATGTATCCGTCCTCTCTATTTTATTGTATCACAAAACCAAAATGTCACATCAGTCTGAGGAATGATAAAAAGACCGGGACCAAAATCCCGACCTCCTTATAGTTGCTCTTTTGCTTCTTTTAATTTTCCATAAAGGAGATAGTCGACCTCTTGTAAATCCTCAATTTTTGAACAATTAAGGGCACACATAATCAAGCGTAGGTCTTCCTTCCAGCTTTCAACAATAGAGATAACGACATCTACTGGGTAGTTTTCGACCAACTCTAACATGGTGCGTGATAGCCCAACTGCCCTTGCTCCAAAGACCAAGCATTTGATAATATCTAGTGGATTGCGAACTCCTCCACTCACCAAAAGGTCCATCTTGTCTTTCCAGTCTTGGGCATTTAGAAGGGCTTGCATGGTCGATTGCCCCCAATCATTGAGGTAGTCCCGTTGACCGCTACGACGATTTTCGATATAGGCAAAACTAGTCCCCCCACGGCCAGACAAATCAACCGTGCGTATCCCCATTTCGTACGCCTTAGCAATAGTCTTCACATCCATGCCAAAGCCGACTTCTTTTAAAACAAGGGGAACTGAGATTTGCTCAGCATAATCTTTCAGATTGCTTTGCCACAATCTAAATTGACGCTCACCTTCTGGCATGAGTAATTCCTGCATAACATTCACATGGACTTGTAAGAGGAGTGGATTCATCTCTTTTACCGTTTGTATCCCCAATTCAACAGGCTTGTCTAAGCCAATATTAGTTCCAAAGAGGAGGTCTGGGTGATTTGACTTGACAGAGAAAGAGTCATCCGATGGATCCTTAAGGGCAGCGCTGTAAGAACCTGTCACAAATAAAATTCCACAAGCCTCTGCAACCTGAGCTAATTTTTGATTGATTTCTCTGCCCCGATCACTCCCACCTGTCATGGCGTTAATATAAAAAGGAAAGTCCCATTTGCGCCCTGCAAATTCTGTCGAAAGATCAATCTCATCTAAGTCATATAAGGGTAATGAGGAGTGGATTAACTCCACCTCATCAAAACTATTATAAGAACTGTTTTGTTCAAGGGCATAGCGGATGTGCTCATCCTTCCGATTTATCGTCATGTCCTATCCTTTCTTGATATAAGAGCTCAATCCCTAGATCAGCCCAGCGTTTTTTCAGTAATGTGGTCGAATCTTGGTCAAAACTAAGAGCAATGCCACAATCTCCACCACCGGCGCCACTACTTTTAGCAACAGCTTTCAAGTCATGACTGGCATTTTTTAATTGTCTGAGAGAAGGGGTGTAAATATCTGAACTCAAGTTTTCTAAGAGTCGACTAGCTTGCTCTAACATGTCAATAACGGTTTCTTCTTGCCCCATCTGCAGAGCCTTTACCAAGTTAGCTACAGTTTCTTCTGAAGACTGCAAGAAGCTAGCGTTCATATTGTGCTTGATTTGCTTAACCATGTGACTAGACACAGCTACTTCCTTGGTCCAACCCACCAGAAAATCAAATTTCAAGGTCGGTTTAATACCAGAAATAGAAAATCCCCAATCACGTGCTAATACAGTTGGCAAGTCTTCTTTTTCTAGCCATTCTGCCACTTTCTCACGGTCAAATGACTGATAGAGGACCAGGTCTTCTGATACGATACAGGCAATGTCCCCCATGGAGCCATTGTCCCCACGTTTAAGAAGTACAGCACTCGCCAATTTAAATAAGAGGTCTCTTTCGGCTGGTCTTTCATAGAAAGCAAGCATGGCCTTGATGACCAAGACAACAACACTACCACTAGAACCCAGGCCAAACTTCTTGCCCTCACGCTCCATTTTCCCGCGAATATCTATGGAAAAAGGCTGTAGTTCAACTCCTTGGGCAGTTAGATACTCCTCCACCAAGGCAACTGTTTCTTGGATCAAGACATAGGAAGAATCTGGGCGCATATCTACACTATAAGTAAACATATCTGAGTAGAGTCGATAAACTTCTGAGGACTCAATCTCAGCCGTCATATAGATGGGAATAGCCTTTATTAGCGCCAACTGTCCTGGTTCTAAAATGGCATACTCACCAGCCCAGTAGAGCTTCCCACAAGTTTTAACAATCGTCATCTTGGCTCAAATCCTTTGTCTTTGAAACGATTAAGCGATAGCGTTGACCTAAGAGTTCTGATAGATGTTCCAAGTCTTTTTCTAAACAAAGAACCTTGACATTAGGCCCTGCATCCATGGTAAAGTAGCAAGCTTCTCCTTGTTCTCTAAGCTGACGAACGAAATCCATAGCCTCATAACTCGCATCTGTCAAGTAAGAGAAGGATGGAGTTGCTGTTTTTGTCGTCGCATGCATAGCGAGAGCATTTTCTCTGTTAATACTCCAACTTTCTCAAAGTCATTTTCCTTGAGATAGACCAGCATATCCTTGTAGTCTTGCTCAGACTGACGAATCCACTCATCAAATGTTGTCGAAGTTTCCACACAGAGTTTCATACCATCCCGACTAGAGATTGGTTTTTTCTGGTCTTCTAAAACCAACATAATCATAGCCAGTTTCAGGTCAGTCTCGACTGGATAAATCTCTCCACTATCCTTGTCCCAAGCTGCCAAAGGTCCATAAAAACTACGAGATGAAGAACCCGATGCAAATTTAGCTTCTAAGGCCAACTCTTTACGATCTAATCCTAATTGGAAATAGGCGTTGCAGGCTTTGACCAGGGCAGATAAGCCACTGGAACTTGAAGAAAGACCTGCCGCTGTTGGCATATTGTTCTTGGTATCGATACGAACAAAACCTGCTCCTTCAGGACGGTAGCGGTCAATGATTTTACCCATCTTGACATGCTCAGCTTCGTTTTGCAACTGACCATTGATGTAGAAAGCATCCGAGCTTGCATCTGCTGGCAAAGGTGAAAGTGTTGTCTCCGTATACATATTTTCTAAGGTTAGAGAGATACTGCTAGTCGCAGGAACCATCTCTTTTTCTGATTTCTTACCCCAATATTTAATAATCGCAATATTGGCATAGGAACGTACTGTTACAGGCTTTCGATCCATGTCTGAACAGCTCCTTTCTCTTCTAATCTTTTTGCGAGTTCTTGTGCTTGACTGACATTAGCAACCAAGGCGATGATGCAGCCTCCTAGACCTCCACCACTCATCTTGGCACCTAGAACACCATGTTCAAGGGCAGTTTCAACCAAGGCATCTGCCTCAGGGCTACTAACTCCTATTTCTTTTAGATTGCCATGTGCTTTTGTTAAAATCTCTCCCAGCTTCACGGCATCTTTTGTTTTTATCGCTTCTTCTGCTTCTTGGGTCAACTCTCCTAGCGCATGCAAGAAAGGTAAGGCATCCTTGCCCTTGCTCTCAACAACTTGGATAGCTTCACGAGTATGCCCATAGACTCCTGTATCTGCAATAACCAGATAAGCTGACAAATCCATAGCTAATTCTTCAAAACCTACATTCTTGATAAAACGAATAGGCTGGTCACTTAGGCAAGTCTTAGCATCTAAACCACTAGGATTCATATGGGCAATCATTTCAGCTCGATTGACCAGTTTCTAAAACATCATGTGGGAGTTCTGCTTGGTAATAATCAAATACTGCACGAATGGCCGCAATACTTATGGCTGCTGAAGATCCCATCCCCCGTTTTTCTGGAATAGCCGAGTCAATTTGACAACGGATGCAAGCATCCTGGATATTTAAATACTCGAGAGAAGCATAAACTGCCATGGACAAGGTATCCTCTTCAAAAAGACGCCATGGTGTCGCTGCTGGAACCACCCGACAAGTCACCTCTACCTCTAAAAGAGGTAAAGAGATGGCTGGGTAGCCATAAACCACTGCATGCTCTCCTATTAAAATAATTTTACTATGTGCCTGACCGACACCAACTTCTTTTGTCATTTAATCCTACTATCAGATGAAAATCATCTGTTTCTAGATAAAATTTTAGAACTTTATTCCTTTCTATTTTATTATATTTTCACAAAAAAAGCGATTGTTTCCTTTCACAATCGCTTGTTTTCATTATTGTACCCACTCACCATTATAGTTGACCTGGTAGCCACCTACTGTGGTATTTACAGCTAGGGCACCTGAACTATAGGCATAGTACCATTTACCATTAACTTGGAACCAACCGGTTACCATAGCTCCTGATGAACGGAGGTAATACCAAGTATTATCGACATAAATCCAGCCTGTTTTCATGTCACCATTTTGAGCATCTAGGTAATACCAAGTTGAACCATCTAGATACCAGCCTGTCGCCATAGCTCCTGATGAACGGAGATAATACCATTTATTACCTAAGTACTGCCAACCAGTTTGCATTGCAGCACTTGTTGGATCAAGATAGTACCAAGTTGAATTGTCGTTAATCCAACCAGCACGTCTTTCACCACCAATATAGTTTTCTCCATTAATTTCAGTTTTAGCTAGATAATACCAATTAGACTGATCATAAAGCCAACCTGTCTCTAAAGAATGATTCTGATTAAAGTAATAGTTCGTGTAATAACGCTTCTCTTCTTTGTCTTCACGTTTTTCCCCGTACTTTCTTCCAACACTGTCTTTAGTTTTAATCTCTAATGCTTTCCAACCAACAAACTCTTGTAGCACTCCATTCTGATCGAAGTAGTACCACTCTGACTTTGGAAAACCTTCTAATCTCACACCATTAGGGTAAGGACCAATTGTACTACCTTTAGATGGAAACGGGATATATTGCCAGCCGACAACCATTTCTCCTGATACATGATCAAAATAATAGTACTTCCCATCTATCACTCGCCAGGCCTTTTCTTTGATCTCACCCTTCTTGTAGTAGGTTCTACCATTTTCTTGGACAAATTGCCAGCCTTCAGAATCCAAATCATCAGCAAATACTGTACTGGTTGCTAACAGACCAAAAAAGAATACTGCTAGTCCAACTTGCATCATTTTTTTCAAAAATTTCATTCTTGTTTCCTCCAAAATGATTGTAGCAAAAATCAAATCATATGTCAACATTTCAACGACTCAAAAAAAGCAGTTACAAAACTGCAACTGCTTTTCTATTCTTGCATGGTGTAACCAACACCACGCACGGTTTTAATGTAGCTCTTTTGACCTTTCACGTCAAGTTTACTACGTAGATAACGGATATAAACATCCACGATATTGGTTTCGGTCGCACTCTCATACTTCCAAACACTTTCCAGCAACTGCTCACGAGTTAAAACCTTCTTACTTCCCATAAGAGTAGCTAAGAGGTCATATTCACGACGTGTCAGAGCAATCATCTCCTCGCCACGATAGACGGTATGATGTTCTACATCCATACGCAGATTGCGATAAGCTGTCGGAACTTTCATCTGACTACAGTGTTGGTCGATGAAATCTCGACCTCGGAAGATAGCTGAAATACGACTGACCAAATCATCGATAATGATTGGTTTATAGATGTATGAAACAGCGAAACGCTGGATTGTTTCAAGTTGGTCTTGCAATTCTTCTCGATGGTCCAAGACCATGATCACCGCAGCTGGCTTGGTTCGACTCAACTTATCTGCAAAATCCTGGGCTGTCATATCCCCTAGATGAGCATTCAGTAAAATCAAGTCATAGTCTGTCTGAAGAGCCATGGAGAGGGCTTTTTGTCCCTCTTCTACCTGATCAACTCGGTATTGCTCTTTTTGGAGTTCCAGACTTAAAAAATGAGCTAGATTTCTTTCTTTCTCAAGTAATAAAATCCGTTTCCCCATGGCTGACCTACTTATTTTTCGTCATACCAAGAGTAGTGGAATGTTCCTTCTTTATCCTTACGTTGGTAAGTGTGGGCACCAAAGTAGTCACGTTGTGCTTGAATCAAGTTCGCTGGAAGGTCAGCTGAACGGTAGCTGTCAAAGTAAGTGATAGCTGCTGAGAATGTTGGTACTGGTACACCAGCTTGAACAGCAAGAGCTACGATATCACGAACTGATTGTTGGTACTTAGCAGTTACGTCCAAGAAGTACTCATCCAAAAGAAGGTTAGCAAGATCTGCATCACGGTTGTAAGCATCTGTAATCTTTTGCAAGAAACGAGAACGGATGATACATCCATCACGCCAGATAGAAGCGATATCTGCAAATGGCAAGTTCCAGTTGTTTTCTTTAGAAGCTACACGCAATTGCGCAAAACCTTGTGCGTAAGAGATGATTTTTGAGAAGTAAAGGGCTTGACGGATTTTTTCGATCAATTCAGCCTTGTCGCCTTCAAATTTGAAAGCAGCTGGTTTTGGAAGCACCTTGCTAGCATGAACACGTTCTTCTTTGTAAGTTGAGATGTAACGTGCAAATACTGACTCAGTGATGAGTGACAATGGCACACCAAGGTCAAGAGCTGATTGACTAGTCCATTTACCAGTTCCTTTGTTTCCTGCAGCATCCAAGATATAGTCTACGATTGGTCCGTCTTGACCTTCGTCATCTTTACGGCCCAAAATATCAGCTGTGATTTCAATCAAGTAGCTGTCCAATTCACCCTTGTTCCACTCAGTAAAGATTTCAGCCATGTCTTCTGCAGAGAGGCCAAGCAAGTGTTGCATAAGATCGTAGCTTTCTGCGATCAATTGCATGTCACCGTACTCGATCCCATTGTGGACCATTTTCACGTAGTGACCAGCTCCATCAGGACCGATGTAAGTTACACATGGTTTTCCATCTTCTGGAGCTTTTGCAGAGATTTCTTCAAGAACATCTGCTACCAAGTCATAAGCTTCTTTTTGTCCACCAGGCATGATAGATGGTCCTTCAAGGGCACCTTTTTCACCACCAGAAACACCTGTACCGATAAAGTTGATACCTGAGTTAGCCAACTCTTCATTACGACGGATGGTATCTTTGTAGAAAGTATTCCCTCCATCGATCAAGATATCACCTTTATCCAAGTGTGGAAGAAGGGCTTGGATGGTCGCATCTGTACCAGGTCCTGCTTGTACCATTAGCATGATACGACGTGGTTTTTCAATTGAGTTTACGAAGCTTTCGATATCATAGCTTGGCACGAAGTTTTTATCAGGGTGGCAAGCAATCACATCTTCAGTTTTTTCTTTACTACGGTTATAAATAGCAACTGTATAACCACGAGATTCAATATTAAGGGCAAGGTTACGACCCATTACGGCCATACCAACAACACCAAAGTTAGCTTTTGTCATGTGACACTCCTCTTGTTTAATATGTTTTATTTTATCATGTTTATCTGTGAAAAGAAAGAATTTTGTAACAATTTGACTAGTAGTCTAAATCATCCGCATGTCCAGAACCATTCCCTACAAAGTAACCTGTCTTACAATTTAGGGTAAAGAGATAGGTACCATCTGGTTTATAAAGATTATAGTAGCCATTACCATTAACAATATTCACAGGTTCCAAAATGTATTGGTTACCTGTAATGTAGCCACGCGCACGCGAAGTCTCAAGAATGCGTTCAAGGACACCATCTGCAAAAGTCCAAGCAGGATTACTACTATCACTTACAGCGGCTTGATTATACGGTACTCGACTGACACTTCTTTGTAGGTTCACACCATTGCTTGCTAGTCCACTATTTAGAATATTATTTGCTGAGGCTGTTTCACCCGCTGAAGTTGATGCATTAGCAGAGCTGCTAGCATTGCTTTCAGTTGCTGAGCTTGACTCTGTTTGGCTTGATGAACTTGACTGACTACTGCTTGAGCTTGTAGAACTTGAAAGTTGACTCTTACCGAGACTGATAGCCTTATCTAGCAGTTTATCAATTTCAGTATTCCCAGTTTTAACTTCGGTAAATTTAGCATCTGCCTTTACTTTAGCATTTGTATCTAGAACACCATCTGTAATAGCTGGCGTTTCAAATTGAGCATTAACGTCTTGAATTGCCTTGATTTGTGTTTCAAGACTATCGTATTTTGATTTAGCAAGAGTATGCTCTCTAGCTCCCTCAAGTTTATCTAAAAGTTCTTTGAGTTGATTCAGTTGACTAAACTGACTATTTTTTTAGAGCAGTTTTATTCTCATCAGTATAAAAAAAGTGTCATAGAGACTGTTAAATTGATCGAGTATTGCTTGATTGCTTACTAAACCTGCATCAGATGACTGAGACTGAATTTCTTGAGAAGAACGCGTAATTTGACGATAAACGTAGTAGCTACCTCCAATAATCAAGACAATAATCGCTAAAATAGCTGACAAGATGACCCACAGTTTTTTGCGTTGTGGCTCATCCTCTTCTTGAAGAGAGCGAGCTAGAATTAGGGTTTCTTCTTGTGAAGTTTCCTCATTTTCTACCTGTTCTGGTTCAAATACTTCCTCTACAAGATTTTTATCCATAACTAAAGTTTCTTCTAGTGGCGAAAGGAGAACTTCTTCAGTTGCTACTCCCTCTTCTTCAGCAAACTTTTCTGATTCAGAGACTTCTTCTACTGGTTCTGCCTCTTCTTCAATCGTTTCTTTAGCTTCTTGGATCAAATCATCTAGACTTTGAAGTTCCTCTTTCTTCGCCTGAATGTTTGTAAATTTATCAGCTTCGATTTCTTCACGGTGTTGTTTAATGTATTTGTCCAAAATCGTATCATCAGGAGTTACACCTGCTTCAATTTCTTCATTTTTTCGAATAACCTGCCCAACCGTTAGATCCTTAGCTTCTTCAAAATCAAATTTTGATTCTTGTTCATTCTTTTGACGACGTTTGCGTTTTTTCTTACTCATTTGTATTCCTTTCTGTTTTTACATCTTGTCTTTTCACTCGTTGACCAAAATATTGATATAAATCAACTTTCAAAGTACCATTATAGAGTTTTCGTTTTTTATCCGCCTGACTACCATATTTACTTTCAAAGGCTTCATCACTTGTCAGGATAAACTTACTCCAAGTCTTGAGAGGCTCAAAAACCTCACCCATTTCAGCATAAAGTTTAGTTACTCCTGCATCATCTGACAAGCGTTCTCCATACGGTGGGTTAGAGATAATAACTCCATTAATCTTATCCGTACGCAAATCCTGTACGCGCATCTGTTTAAAGAGAATATCTCCAGATACTCCTGCTGCCTGGGCATTGGCTTTGGCAATTTCCACCATACGACCATCGATATCACAACCCCTAATATCCAGTTCAATCTCTCGATTTATCTGCTTGCTTGCCTCAGTTCTGACTTCTTGAATCAATCGATCACTGACCCAGTTCCACTCTTCAAAGGCAAATGAACGACGCAAACCTGGTGCCATCTTGCGCGCAATCATAGCCGCCTCAATACAGAAGGTTCCCGAACCACAGGTTGGATCAATCAAAGGCTATCAGGGTACCAGTTAGAAAGTTGCAAAATCGCAGCTGCCATATTTTCTTTAATCGGAGCTCCACCCTTTTCAGTACGGTAACCACGTTTAAAGAGACTTGACCCACTTGTATCAATCATAACAGTCGCTACATCTTTCAAAATGGAAACTTCAATCTTAAACTCTGGACCATTCTCCATCAGGGGAACACCTTCTGGTCGTGCATAGTGTTTTTGTAGTTTCTTAACGACTGCCTTCTTAGAAATTGCCTGCACACTTGGCTCATTGTGTAATTTTGACTTGACACACTTAGCCTTGGCAATTGGGAAACGGGCTCCAAGTGGGAGATAGTTCTCCCAATCTAGAGCAAAAACACCTTGGAAGAGTTCTTCAAATGTTTTTGCAGGAAAAGTTCCCACAACAATTTTGATTCTATCTGCAGCTCTTAGCCACAGGTTGGTTTGGATGATTGCTTTAACATCACCTTGAAAACGAACACGCCCATTTTCAACTTGACAATCATAACCCAAATCTCTTACTTCACGTCCAACTACAGCTTCCAAACCCGCCGCAGCAGTCGCAATTAAATTAAATGTTGTTTTTCATTTCAGTCTTTTTATAGACCTTTCTTTATTCACTTTAAAAAAATGAGGTTGAGAAATATATCTCAGCCCCAACCTATATGCAATTTTCTATAAGCCATGTTTTGTTCCAGAAGTGACTAGGACCACTTCCTTCGATAATCATCTGTCTACCACTAGCAGCTCTAGCTGCTAGCAGTCAGAGTACTACGTTCGTTTCCGCGCACTCCATGCCCCGACCAAAAATTTGGGTTGCTAGCTTGAGGGGTTTACCGCGTTCCACTCTCTCTGTTTCCAGAGAGACTCCGTCACTGTGGCACTTTCAAGTCTACTCTGACATATCCCTAAGACTTAGCCATTTCAACTGCCGTAACGATTTCTCGTCCCTAGGCTTATGGTTTCGCCTAGCACAAACACTACAGGCATCACAGCCTGTGCTAGCATGGACTTTCCTCATGAAAAGAAACTCTCTTCACGCGATTATCCAAAAATTGCACAACAGAAGTATTCTTAGAAATCAGAATTATCCATAATTTGTTTGCCAAATACTTCTTTTTCAAGACGATTCAAACGTTTCAAAAATATCAAAGTTTGTCATAGAAGTTGTACTTCCAAGCTCTGCTGATTCTGAAGCTACTGGTGTCAATTGAGGTTTTTTAGCCAATTCTTCTTTCAGCGCTGAAATTTCTAAACGGAGTGACTTTTACTAACGCCGCATAAGTTTCATAATCCTTGATGACATCATCCAAGAATTCATCAACCTCTGCTTTACTATATCCACGTACTTCTCTTCCAAAATCCTGCTCAAAAATATCTTTTGCTGTAAAAATAATACTTGCCATGTCTCTCTCCATTCTCAGTTGCTAGTATTATTATAAAAAAAAGGCAAACAAAAAGCAAGGTCAAAGGCTCAATTTTTCGGAAAAATTTTTCAGCTACTTCGTTTAATTCCTCAAATGTTAATCTTTTTGTAATATAGTTGTCTTTCTTTTTCATCAGTTCGTAAAAAAATTTTCAGTTTTTGTTTCATTTTTCTTCATCATAAAAAAAGATAGGCTCCATCTGTATTTTTCAAGTAAGAAAAGTTGATAATCTCGTAATTGACCCTTGTGCTCGTAGTTTGGATAGGCGTACTTAACAAAATCAACTTGTTTAAATTCACTAAGTTTGACCTGATTCCCCTCATTCCAGTTTTCTCCATGAGTCTCAAAATCAAAAGATAGTCGCAAGTTGGAAACCAAAGTCATCTTTCATATCTCTGGCCACCTCTAAAACCCAGTATTCAAATCCCAGTGTTCCCTGTAAATACCAACCATTTCAACCCTTCGTCTGCCATTTTTTTCCAGATCTCTACGAATGGCTTTTTTTAATAATTTTTTTAAACGAACATCTTTTTTTCATTAAACAATCCTAAATCAAAGCTAGAATAGCCTAAAATCAAGGCTGTATGCATTTTTTTCACCCTTTCTGTGCACCTTTATGGTATAATAAAGTGATGTTATTGTACCAATAAGGAGAACTATGGTCAACTATCCACATAAACTTTCATCTAAATCAAGCAAAACTTCCCTACCTCAAACTAAAAATTTCGCAAATCGTGGGATGACCTTTGAGAAGATGATCAATGCTACAAACGAGTATTATCTGACACACAGTTTAGCTGTTATCCACAAGAAGCCAACTCCTGTTCAGATTGTCCGCGTAGACTATCCTCAGCGTAGTCGAGCTAAGATTGTTGAAGCTTATTTTAGACAAGCATCAACCACCGATTATTCTGGAGTTTATGAAGGGTTTTACATCGATTTCGAAGCCAAGGAAACCAAGCAAAAACATGCAATTCCTATGAAGAACTTCCATCCTCATCAGATTAGGCATATGGAACAAGTCCTTGAACAAAAAGGGATTTGCTTTGTCCTTCTTCATTTTTCTTCTTATCAAGAAACGTATTTATTACCGGCACTTGACCTCATCCGTTTTTTTATCATCAGGATATGGGGAAAAAGTCAATGCCGCTTGACTATATCAAAGAATTCGGTTATGTGATTGAGCAGTCCACTTTTCCCACAAATTCCTTACCTTGATACAGTCAAACAACATTTACTAGGTGGTAAAACAATATGAACAAACAAACTATCTTACGCATCGCTAAATACCTCGGCATTGGTGTGATTAGCCTATTTATCGCAGCTTTCTTACTTGGTGGTGGTGTATTTCTTTACTATGCAAACAAGGCTCCTGAACTCTCTGAGAGCAAGCTTGTTGCAACTACATCAAGTAAAATTTATGATAGCAAAAATGAACTCATCGCAGATTTAGGCGCCGAACGACGTGTCAATGCTCAAAGTACTGATATTCCTACTGACCTTGTCAATGCGATTGTCTCTATTGAAGATCATCGCTTCTTTAACCATAGAGGAATTGACAGCATTCGTATAGCAGGAGCATTCCTTCGTAACCTTCGAAGTAATAGTGGTCTTCAAGGTGGATCGACTTTGACTCAGCAGTTGATAAAATTGACCTACTTTTCAACATCGACAGCTGATCAAACCCTATCCCGTAAAGTTCAAGAGGCTTGGTTAGCTATTCAACTGGAGCGAACTGCAACTAAACAAGAAATCTTGACCTATTACGTCAATAAGGTCTACATGTCAAATGGTAACTATGGTATGCAGACAGCTGCGGAAAACTATTATGGTAAGGAACTCAAAGACTTGTCCATTCCACAGCTAGCACTCTTAGCAGGTATGCCGCAGGCTCCAAACCAATACGATCCTTATTCTCATCCTGAAGTAGCCCTTGAAAGACGAAACCTCGTTTTGTCAGAAATGCAAAGACAAGGATACCTTACAGCCGAACAATATGAAACAGCCATCAATACTCCAATCACAGATGGGCTCCAAAGCCTAAAATCTGTTAATAACTATCCACAGTACATGGATAACTATCTTAAAGAGGTTATTGATCAAGTGGAGCAAGAAACAGGGTATAATCTATTAACAACAGGTATGGAAGTCTATACCAATGTTGACCAAGAGGTACAAAAACACCTTTGGGACGTCTATAATACTGATCAATACGTAAACTATCCTGATGATGATATCCAAGCAGCTTCTACTATCATTGATGTATCAAATGGTAAAGTTATCGCCCAACTCGGATCTCGTCACCAAGCTAGCAATGTATCCTTTGGCACTAACCAAGCAGTGGAAACAAACCGTGACTGGGGTTCAACTATGAAACCAATTACGGACTATGCACCTGCACTTGAATACGACATTTATGACTCAACTGCTTATATGCTTAAGGATGTACCATATAACTTCCCAGGTACAAATACTCCAGTCTACAACTGGGATCGTGGCTATTATGGTAACATCACTCTTCAAACTGCTATCCAACAATCTCGTAACGTACCTGCAGTTGAAACACTAGATAGAGTTGGATTCGAAAAAGCCAAAAAAATTCTTAAATGGGCTTGGCATTGATTATCCAACCATGGTATATGCAAACGCAATTTCAAGTAATACGACTGAATCAGGTAAACAGTACGGTGCAAGTAGTGAAAAAATGGCTGCTGCCTATGCTGCTTTTGCTAACGGTGGTATCTATCACAAACCAATGTATATCAATAAAGTTGTTTTTAGTGACGGTAGTTCCAAAAGAGTTTTTCTGACCAAGGGTACTCGTGCTATGAAAGAAACAACCGCCTATATGATGACAGAAATGATGAAAACTGTATTATATTCTGGTACAGGCCGAGACGCTTATATATCATGGCTTCCACAAGCAGGTAAAACTGGTACATCAAACTATACTGATGAAGAGATTGAAAACTACATCAAAACAAGTCAATTTGTTGCTCCAGATGAAATGTTTGTTGGTTATACCCGTAAATATTCAATGGCAGTCTGGACCGGTTACTCAAACCGTCTTACTCCAATTGTTGGCGATGGCTTTACTGTTGCCACTAGTATCTATCGTTCTATGATGCAGTATCTAGCAGAGGGAGATCATCCTGGTGATTGGACAATGCCAGAAGGTCTTTATAGAAGCGGTGATTACATCTTCAAAAATGGAACACGTAGTAACTGGATTCCACAGTCAACTCAAGCAAGTTCTACAATAGAGAGCTCTAGCTCAAGTTCAACTTCAACAACTGAAAGTGAAAGCTCTTCAAACGAAAAATACGAATGGCACTACTAATCCAAATGCAACGCAACCAAACTCATCTGCAAATTCTCAACAACAAAATCAACCCCAACAAAAATCCACGAAGACAACAATAAAATATAAAAAAACTGAGAATAAATCCTCAGTTTTTTTGTATGTAGTTTTTATAGTGGAATCTTAACTTTTACTAGGTCAAACTTTTTTTAAAAAAATAGGAAGATAAACAACTGAACAAACTAAAAACTGTCAAAGTTATCTCAATCGCAACCTTATCCCAAACACAAGTTAAATAGTCGGGAAAACTGTTTAAAATTATAGATAAAAGTTACCTTGTGTTTATGTAGTTTATCTATGAACTGGGGCGTGACTTAGAAAGTCTGTTCTACTACTTCAATGCAGTGCTTGAACCAATAACCAAAATGTCAAACTGATGTCTCAGGAATGATATCAAAAGGCCAGACTTTTTGTCCGGCCTCTTTTTTCTTATTTGACATGATTTGCAAGATCTTCTTGCGCTTTTTTATTAGATTCTTCTTTTTCTTTCTTCCATTTATCTTGAGCTTTTTGATATTCATCAGCAGTTACTGGTTTATCTTGAAGTTCAAGGTATTTGTACAAGAGGGCTTCACTTGTTCCCTTGTTACCTGAGTAAGCAAATGGAAGTGTGAATGGTACCATCTTAGACAACATTGGACGTCCAGTTTTGAGAAGTTGTTGGAATAATCAATGCACTATCTGTCAACCAAGCTTGGGCTGCAGCATATTTATCATAACGTTTTGAAACGTCAGTGTCTTCGTTTCCAGCTTCAACAACCATCTTTTCGTAATCTTCCAAACCAACTTGTTTGGCAGCAGCGTTGTTTGTACCTGAATCAAATCCTAGGTAAGTCTTAGTATTTTCACCTACTGATGGTTTGATGATATCAAGGTAAGTAGATGGGTCGATATAGTCCGGAGACCAACCAACGTTATCTGAAAGATCCCAATCTTCACCGGCAGCCGTTTCAGCAAAGTAAGTGACATTGAGAACTTCATCTTTTTTTGAAGTTGTTGGATATCAACGACTACGTTATCAGTTCCTAATGTTGCTTCAAGCGATTGTTTTCAATGATTGAACACGTTGAATTTTTGTAGTATTGGTTTGGTCAACAGGCATATCCAAGTGGATTGGGAATTGAACACCTTCTGCTTGGAGAGCTGTCTTAGCTTTTAGCAAATTCTGCTTTTGCTTTTTTTCAGGATTGTAAAGACCGTCTTGAGCGTCGTCTAGATTAACATCTTTCCACTCATCACCATAGGTCACCAATTTTTTTCCTTAACTAAGTCACCAAAGTTTTTTTACCATCTGCTTGAACAAATGTTGGTGGTACGAAACAAGTTACGAAGGAGTTTGCTTGCTCCACTTTCTCCATTAACTTGAGAAGCATATGCTGTTCTATCGAAACCGAAGGCAATAGCTTGACGGAAGTCTTTGTTAAGAAGAGCTTTCTTAGTTGAAGTCTTTTGCTCATCTGTAGTCTTAGAAGTATATTTGTAAGACTGACGATCAATATTCGTACCGACTAAGAAAGTTGTAGAATCTTGTGTTGTATAAACGATGTTATCCTTAAACTCTTTTTCAAGTTCAGAGTAGCTTCCACTTGTTGGGAAGAGACGAGCCATTGAGAAACCACCATCTTTAAAGGTTTTCTGCAAGTTTGTTATTGTCTTGACCATCCCAGAATGAAAGTTTTACTTTATCAATATGAACATTGTCCTTATCCCAGTAGTTTGGATTCTTTTCAAATTCTACTGAAGATTTTGCTACCAATGATTTCAACAAGAAAGGACCATTATAAAGGATACTGCTTGGATCTGTTGCTTTAGCAAAGTCACTTCCTTTAGAAGTAAGGAATTCTTCATTGACTGGTGCAAGAATTCCCATGGTTGTCTTAGAGTTCCAGAAGCTTTCTGGTTTGTTCAAAGTGTATTGAACTGTTTGATCATCTACAGCCTTGATTCCAACTTCTGAGAAGTCTTTAACTTCACCTTTTACATAAGCATCAAGACCTTTAATAGATTCTTGAACAAGATAAAGGGCTTCTGACTTATTATCAGCTGCATATTTAAGACCTGTTACAAAGTCTTGCGCTTTAACTGGTGCATACTCTTCTCCTTCAGAAGTGTACCATTTAGCATCTTTACGGATTGTGTAAGTGTAAGTCAACCCGTCTTTAGACACTGACCAATCTTCTGCCAAAGATGGCACGAAGTTACCGTAGCGGTCATTCTCCATCAAACCGTCAATGACATTACTTGTGATATTAGCAACCGCAGCCTTACCAGTTGTCAAATAGTTGAGACTATCTGGATCTGTTTCATAAACATAAGAAAAAGTTTTCTCACCCTTTGCACTAGAGCCTGAACCTGAACAAGCTGCCAAAACACCAGACGCTAACAGAGTCACTCCCTGCTAGGGCCATTACTTTTGAAAATTTCATAATAAACTCCTTTATGACTTTTTTTATACATTATAGTCCCTTTTTTGCTAAGTGTCAATACAATTTTTCAGAATTTTTTTCAAATTGAATTTGAAAAACAATTGCCATTTTAAAATTATTTTTTTACAATCAGTCACTTTTTTTGGCATTCATATTTGAAAAATCTCTTTATTAGCAGTTTTCAAGTAAATCTTTATGATATAATGAAAGGAGAAAATTGAAAGGAAATACCATGTCAAAAGAAGTTATTGTTGAAAGTTTTGAACTTGATCACACCATTGTTAAAGCACCGTATGTCCGTTTAATCGGAGAAGAAACAGGTCCTAAGGGAGATATCATTTCTAACTTTGATATTCGCTTGGTTCAACCAAATGAAGATTCAATCCCGACTGCTGGCCTTCATACTATCGAGCACCTCTTGGCTAAACTCATCCGTACTCGCATTGACGGGATGATTGATTGTTCACCATTTGGGTGTCGTACAGGTTTCCATATGATTATGTGGGGACGTCATACTAGCGCAGAAATCGCTGCTGTCATCAAGGATTCACTAAAGGAAATCGCTGAAACCACAACTTGGGAGGATGTCCCAGGAACAACCATTGAATCTTGTGGTAACTACAAGGATCATAGCCTTTTCTCTGCTAAGGAATGGGCAAAATTGATTCTTGAACAAGGAATCTCAGATGATGCCTTTGAGCGTCATGTCATTTAACAAAAAGGAACCAATTTTTTCAACTGGTTCCTTTTTTACACTCAAAATTTTAATTTAGGCTTTTTCACGAATGACCAAAACCCCATCTTCCATGTCGGCTTCAAGGTGTTTAGCATCAAGATTATCCAAATGGAAGTCTGTTACTTTGTCACGGATTTGTTGTTCAACTACACGACGGAGTGGACGAACACCCATGACTTCATCATAACCTTCTTCAGTCATGTATTCTTTGGCTGCATCGCTCACTGCCAAGTCGATTTCTTTCTTAGCAAGTGTCTTATTGACATCAATCAACATCAAATCAACAATCTTAGAAAGGTCTTCCTTGCTCAAGTGTGAGAATTCGATCACAGCGTTGAAGCGGTTCAAGAATTCTGGACGGAAGTATGGTTTCAAACGATCCATGAGCTCTGGTTTGTCCGCATCTTCTGTCAAGTTGGCTTCATAACCAAAGCCAGCATTTGAAGTTGCGATAATCACCGTATTCTTGAAGTTTACAGTGTTACCTTGACCGTCTGTCAAACGACCATCATCCAATACTTGAAGAAGAAGAGTAATCACTTGAGGGTCAGCCTTTTCAATTTCGTCGAGAAGGACGATTGAGTAAGGGATTACGACGAACACGTTCAGTCAAAGTATTGTTGTTGTCGTCGTAACCAACATAACCTGCTGTTGTACCAATCAATTTAGAAACGGCTGTACGGTCGCTGTATTCTGACATATCCAAACGGATGATGGCATCTTTAGTTCCGAACATATCAAGAGCTAATTGTTTAGCCAACTCAGTTTTACCAACACCAGTTGGACCTACAAAGAGGAAGCTACCGATTGGGACGATTTCCTTCATCAAAACCTGCACGGTTACGACGGATGGCACGTGCTACTGCTTCAACAGCTTTATCTTGACCGATAACCTTAGTTTGCAAACGGTGACCCATATCTTTCAAACGTTCAATATCAGTTGCACCCATTTGTGAAACAGGAATACCTGTCATACGTTCTACAGACTCAGCTACGTCATTTACAGTCGCTGTAACCTTGTGATCTTCTGTATGGTTGGCAATTTGCTTTTTCAAGTTCTTCGATACGAACTTTTTTTGCATTTAAAGGGCTGCTTCGTAATCTTCTTTAGCAGCTGCAGCTTCTTGTTTAGCTTTTTCTTCTTCAATTTCATGTTCCACAGCATGTACATCTGTCACTGGGTGTTGAGCTGCCAAGTGAGCAGCTGTCACATCGACCAAGTCGATAGCCTTATCTGGCAAGCTACGTTGTGGAATGTATTGAACAGAGTAATCAACAGCCGCTTTCAATACTTCATCTGGCAAGATAACATTGTGGTGTTGTTGATAAAGATCACGGATCCCTTGGAGAATCTTGAAAGTATCTTCAGCAGATGGTGCATTAACTTTTACTTCGTTGAAACGACGAGCAAGAGCAGCATTTTTCAAAATAGTGTTGCGATATTCATCTTGAGTTGTTGCCCCAATCACTGTCAATTCACCACGTGAAAGAGCTGGTTTCAAGATATCAGCAAGACCTTTAGATCCTTGACCATCCCCTGTGCTACCTGCACCAAGGATTTGGTGGATTTCATCGAAGAAGAGGATAATATTTCCAGCTTCTTTAACTTCGTTTTACCAAGTTTTGAATGTTTTCTTCAAAGCTACCACGGTATTGAGTACCAGCTTCAAGTCCAGAAATATCAATTGAAATGATTTCTTTGTTCTTGATTGCTGCTGGAACGTCATCCATTCACAATAGCTTGAGCCAAACCTTCAACTACTGCTGTTTTACCAACACCAGCATCACCGACAAGAACTGGGTTATTCTTTGTACGACGAGAAAGGATTTCAGATGTTTCTTGAATCTCCTTATTACGTCCAATAACTGGATCTAACTTACCTTCACGAGCTTCTGCAGTTAAGTTACGTCCAAGTTTTGCAAGAATACCATCTTGTTTCATAGCTTTACCTTGAACATACTGAGCTTGGTCACTTCCTTCACTTGGAAGTTGCCCTGTTTGACGATAAATAGCAAATTCTTCAGGTGTTACTTCACGACCGTTAATCAAGTAACGACGGTTTTCTGAACTGTATCCACGCATACCGCCCATTAATTGGTTAAATAAATCATCCATGTTGTTAAAGTTATTAAAGTTGTTATTCATATTTTCATACCTCGTTTGTTTTTTCAAAATTAGTTAGTCAAAATCACTTTGACTTTCTCTGACCTTTGTTTTTAAAAAAATTTTAGACTAGCTATTTGCTACTCTACGTATAATTTCAGGTTTTTTTCTTTATCCAATACAGATTTTTGTGATTGGACTTCTAAAAATACTAATGTTAAACATAGGTTGTACCTCTTTTCTAGGTTTTTACCCATACTTTGATCTTAAGATAACATAGACAATCACCTTAAAAATCAAGGTTTTTCTAAGGATTTTCCTTATCCTTATGTTCTTAGTATATCACTTTTAGTCAGTAATAGTCAAGAGATTTGACCAAATTTTGACCAACTTTTTTTAAATATTTTTTTATAGTCAAAAACCAGTCAAAATGACTGGTTTTTTTGATTTACTATTTATGAATCTTAGCTCAATGCATCATCCATTGAAAGAACTTCGTGGAAGACACGTTGTGTCAATTCAGTTTTTTGTTCTGGAGTGAGGTACTTAGTATTTACACAGTATCCTGAGATACGTACGATTACGTCTTCACCTGACATGATCTTTTCGTAAACATCGTTCAAGTCCATAACGTTCAAGTTAACGTGTTGTCCACCGTTTTCGAAGTAACCATCAAGGATTGTTACCAAGTTATCAACTTGTTCGTCACGAGTCTTTACCAAGAGCACGTGGTGATACTTGAGTTGTCAATGAGATACCATCAGCTGCGTAACCAAAGTCAAGGCTAGCAAGTGAGTTCAAGTTTTTGCAACCATCCACCTTTAGCTTTGTTAGATGGGTTAGCACCTGGTGAGAAGAATTCAAGTTTAGACAAGTTCACTGAACCATCTTCGTTGAGGTATACACCTTTGTGGACTGGTGAGTTACCAGTTTGTTTAGAGTAAGCAACGTTAGATGTGATTGTCAAAAGTGATACTGTAGCTTCTGCGTCTTTGTAAAGTTTGTGGCTACGTAGACGAGTTGTGTAAGCTTCGATCAACCATTCTGCCAATTCGTTTGAACGTGGGTCATCTTCACCCCAACGTGGGTATTCACCGATTGTTTCGTAATCGTAGATGTAGCCATTTTCGTCACGGATTGGTTTAACTGTAGCGTACTTTGATAGCTGACAATGTGTCAACAGTGTTAGCGAATCCACAGATACCGAATCCCATGTTAGCACGTTGTTTAGTTGGCAAGAAGGCCATTTGAACAGCTTCGTAGTTGTACTTGTCAGTCATGTAGTGGATGATGTTCAAAGCATCTACGTAAGTGTCAGTCAACCAGTCAAGAGATTTTTCAAAGTTAGCTTTAACTGATTCGAATTCAAGAACTTCATCACGGATTGGTTCGATGTCAAATACTTTGTAGTCTTTATGAACATCGTCGTAACCACCGTTCAAACCAGTAAGAAGAGCTTTAAGAACGTTAACGCGAGCACCGAAGTACTGGATGTTGTGACGTTGTTCTTCGTTTTCTGGGTCAAGTGGAGATACACAACATGAGATACAGCTCATTTCACCATATCCATCTTTAGCCATTGTTGTTACACCTTCGTATTGGATTGAAGAGTGTTTGTGGCTCATGTGCATACAGTAGCGACGGAAGTTGTATGGCAATTTGTCAGTCCAAAGAACTGTCAAGTTTGGTTCTGGAGAGTTACCGATGTTGTCAAGAGTGTTCAAGAAACGGTAGTCCATCTTAGTAACACGGTGACGACCGTCGTTACCCATACCAGCCATAGAAGTTGTGATGAAGGTTGGGTCACCTGAGTACAATTGGTCGTAAGCTTTTGTACGAGCAAATTTAACTGTACGAAGTTTCATAACGAAAATCATCAACAAATTCTTGGATTTCTGATTCAGTAAATGTACCACGAGCAAGGTCACGTTCTGCAAAGATATCCAATACGATTGGCACACGTCCTAGAGATGTAGCCGCACCGTTGATAACACGGCAGACAGCCATGAAAGGCAATGTTTAACCCATTGGATAGCTTCTTTAACGTTCATCGCTGGTTTACGAACATCAACTCCGTAAAGGTCACCCAAGCGAACAACTTGTTGCAATGCTTGATATTGAAGGTTGATTTCTTCACGAAGACGGATTGTTTCTTCATCGATTTCTTCGATTGAGTTCCAGTCGTTAACTTTTTCTTGCATCAAAGTAGTCTGCACCGTAAAGAGCAAGACGTGCATAAACACCGATGATACGTCCACGTGAGTATGCATCTGGAAGACCAGTTACAGTGTGAGCGTGACGAGCACGACGAATGTTTGAAGTGTAAGCACGGAAGATACCATCGTTAACAGTTGTTACGTATTTTAGTGAAAAATTTCGTGAACAGCTGGATCTGGTTCGTATCCATTTTTCTTTCAAAGTAGTTTCAGCCATACGGATACCACCTTTTTGGCATGAAGTTCAATTTGAAGAGTTCATCGTTTTGGATACCATAAATCAATTCGTTTTCTTTGTCGATAAATCCAGCAGGAATATCAGCAATAGAAGTTGGACGAGTGTCCATTGGGAAACGAGTTTCTTCGTAGTGTGCTTTAGTTTCTTCTACGATTTTTTTGATGTGGAGTGAACGTTCTGTTGGTCCTGCAAGGAAGCTTTCATCTCCATCATAAGGTGTGTAGTTTAGCTTGTACAAAGCGTGATACACTTGCTTTTTTTCTTTCCAGTCAACACCTTTAAAGCCTTCCCAGGCTTTGTCAAAAATGTCCTGTGCTTCAACAACTGTCTTAACAACCATGTTAATTCCTCTTTTTTCTTTCTAGTAACAGTCATCTGTTACATTCATGTATTCAGTATAACACACAGTAAACGATTTCAACAACTAAAAACTCACTTTTTTTAACACTTTCTTTTTCTAATACAGTTCAAAAATATACCCGCAAACTGTATTATATTTTTTTGAAAAGAGGTTATTTGATTTTTCATTTTTTTCAGAAAAAGAGTATAATAAAAATTAAACAAACTAGCACTGAGAGGTTTTTCCATGTTAATTTTTCCACTAATGAATGATTTATCTCGTAAAATCATCCATATTGACATGGATGCCTTTTTTGCTGCTGTTGAAATTCGAGACAATCCCAAACTTAAAGGGAAGCCAGTTGTGATTGGTAGTGACCCTAGAAAAACTGGTGGTCGAGGAGTTGTTTCTACCTGTAGCTATGAAGCACGAGCATTTGGCATCCACTCAGCCATGAGTTCTAAAGAAGCCTATGAACGTTGCCCCGCAAGCCGTTTTCATTTCTGGAAACTACGAAAAATATACTGCTGTCGGTCAACAGATTCGAGCTATTTTCAAACGTTATACGGATAATATCGAGCCTATGAGTATCGATGAAGCTTATCTAGACGTGACTGAAAACAAACTCGGCATCAAGTCCGCTGTTAAAATCGCTCGACTAATTCAACAAGATATTTGGAATGAACTTCATTTGACCGCTTCTGCTGGTGTGTCTTATAATAAATTCTTAGCTAAAATAGCCAGCGATTACCAAAAACCTCGAGGTCTGACAGTTATTCTCCTGATGAAGCTGAAGATTTTCTCAAACAAATGGATATCGCTAAATTCCACGGTGTAGGTAAGAAAACAGTTGAGAAATTGCATCAAATGGGCGTATTTACAGGTGCTGATCTTTTAAAAATTTCTGAAATTAGTCTCATTGACCGTTTTGGTCGACTCGGTTTTGACCTGTATCGCAAGGCTCGTGGCATTGATAATTCTCCCGTCAAATCCAATCGCATTCGTAAGTCTATCGGAAAAGAAAAAACTTATAGTAAGATTCTCAATCTAGAAGAGGATATCAAAAAAGAGCTAACTCTCCTTTCGGAAAGAGTTGCCCTGAGTCTTCAAAAACATGAAAAATCTGGAAAGATTGTTATTTTAAAAATCCGCTATGCTGACTTTTCTACAATGACTAAGCGGAAAAGCTTATCTCAAAAGATCCAAGATGCTGAAACTATTTCACAAATGGCTATCCAACTTTACGAATCTCTGACAGATAAAGATAAAGACGTTCGCTTATTGGGTGTCACTGTGACTGGATTTTAAAACCTTGAAGGAATCTTCCCTCAAGGTTTTTTCTTATACAAATAATCGAACAAAGCTATAAAGTAGCAAGACACTACCAAGGACAATACGGTATTTACCAAACATCGTAAAGTCGTGTTTTTTAACATAGCTGGTCAAGAAACGAATGGCAACCATGCTGACTGCAAAAGCTACTACCATGGCAACTAGGAGTAAGAAGAAATTGACCAAAACTCAAGACTTCTCCTGCTTTGATGAAATTTAAAAATCTTCAAAGCACTGGCTCCAAACATAACTGGAATTCCTAGGTAGAAGGTAAACTCAGTTACCACTGAACGACTAGTTCCATTTAATAAACCACCAACGATAGTGGCACCTGAACGGCTAGTCCCTGGTAAAAGGGCCAAGACTTGGAAAAGTCCGATATAGAGGGCCGTTTTATAAGGCAACTTATCTAGCTCTGTGACTGTTGGCTCAATCGCTTGCGCTTTGTTACGTTTTTCAAGATAGATAAAGGCAACCCCATAAACAATCAACATAATGGCTACTGAAACCATATTATGGAAGTGAGTATCAAACCAATCATCAAACTTAAAGACTAGAAGAAGAGGGAGAGTCGCAACAAATACTTTAGACCATAATTGCCAAGTTCTACGAACTTGAACTTTATCCTTACCCTGGTTTGAAAGGATTAAGTTTGTTAAAGTAGATAACCATAACGGCTAGGATAGCACCCAGTTGAATGACTACGTTAAACATAGACATGAAGGCTTCATTTTGATCTTTATACTGGATAAACTCTTCTGCCAAAATCAAGTGACCAGTACTTGAAATCGGCAACCATTCCGTAATTCCTTCAACAATACCAAAAAAGATAGATTTTAAAATTTCAATAAGATACATAGATTACTCCTTTTTCTATCCTCTATTATATCATACTTTTAAAGGCTGTGTTTGAGTTTTCTTTAGAAAGCACCAATACTTCCTCCACCACCACCGCCTGAGAAACCTCCACCAGAGCTACCACTTCCGGATGATACAGAAAAAGTACTTGCTGTATTTGCGACACTGGCATAATGACTCATTTGCGCTGTTGAATGATAAAACATGCTATGCCAGCCATAGGCTACATAGAGATTGATATCTGGATTTTCAACTTGGATCTGGTGAACCTTCATCAAATGGCTCACCTTGTCAGCACAGCCAAACAAGGTTGCATACACCAGTAGACGATTCCAGACTACAATACTTTCCAACTCTGCCTGATCCAGTCGTGCAATCTCACGTAACATGTTTTCAAAACTCGTCCAAAGATAATAGACCTCTGCTCCTGCTTCATTTAGGACACCATCACGATTATCTAGTCGAAGCTTCCAATAATAGAAAACAGCCAAAAATAAACCTAATGAGCCAAGTATTGGCAAGGGGAGGTAAAGATAGCCATGAACGTCCAAACTGTACAAGAACAAACCAAATCCGATGATTAGTGGGAAAATAGTAGAAACACCCATACTCACTTGCAAGACCTTTTCCCCGCTAGTCAAGGGACGATAATAATCTGGTAGCCCCAAGAAAGAGACTCGGTCCTTCACCCCTTCTTGCATCTCTTTCAATGCTATTTCAAAAGAATATTTGAGCTTACGGCCTTTTGTTTGAATCCGTTTTTCATCAGTAGCTTTCGCTCCACGGTAAAGGCTCTCAGATACCTTATAATCTGCAAACAAATCGGAAATAGCAACTTCTTTTTTACCTGAAAAGGCCAGATTTAGACAGGTCCTCTCAAAACTTGCCAAGCCATCTTCTTTTACCAACCTTAAAGTAACTGCATCTCCTTCTGAAATAATAGAAACATTACCACGGTCTATTACATCTAGCAAGGTAGCCTGAACAAGCTGGTTAAAGGTGAATTTGCCAGCCCCCTTGACTAAGGGACTCACTTCCTCCAAGGAGGTCGAGTAAACGGCCTCTGATAAAACCATAGGCTCTAATTCCATTGGTGGTTCGTAGAGACGATGATTTTTGGCATATTTGACTGAAGGAGTGGTTTTTCTTCTATAGATAAAATAGAAGCAGATACTCAATAACAAGGAGATGGAAAGTATTGAAGGAAACACCCAAGTAACGAGTTGTTTACTCTGATCTTTTTCTCTAACAATCGACTCTTCTATCTTATTAAACTCTTCTAAACGATTCCCTTTTAAGCCCTGATCTGTAGCGCTAGCAAAATCAGTTCGAGGCCAGTAGGCATGCAACTCAACTCCGCGCTTAGACGGAAGATTGTCTAAACGAATAGTATAGTCATGACCACTCTGTTCAATCCTTCCCTCTCTATAAAGTTGACCTGTGTGGAAAAAGAGTTTTTCAGCCCCCTTCTCTCCGCTTACATGAAACTCAAATTTTTCAATAGATTCTGAACTATCTGTTAAGGGTTGCCAATTTAATTCAGCGATATCATCATATAAGAAAAGAAGATTTTTCAATTGCCAGGTAAGTTCCACTTCGACCCTGTCCCCTTCCTGACCTGGATTATAGACTTTAACAGTATAACCATTCGTTTCTTCTGTCACTTCGCTAGTAAGATTTTCGATTTTATGACCGTTTTTAGATGCCTCAACCTTTGGATGAGGATCAATTTCAAACCCGCTAGGCATCTTGCCTGCACGACCAAGTCCCACGATTTGGCCATTAAAATCCTCCTCAAACTGGTAAACTATCTTCTGCCTAAATTCCGCTGTATTGTCTGCATGAATATACAGTTCTCCTTTATAGGATGGAATGCTGAAATCCACGGCAAAAACCAATTTTGGAACAATTATCAGACAAGTAAATATAAGTACTATTAACCATCTTTTTTTCATAATATAGCCTCTTTTGACCTTTTTCTCATTATATCATTTTTTTACAAGTAAGGGTTTACTAAGATTGAAAAAGTTCCGCTTTTTCGATACAATAGAGAGAAGCAATTTTAGACTAGAAATAGGAGAAAATCATGAAAAAATTATGCTTAACTATCCTTGCTAGCCTGGCCCTTACTTTAGGACTAGTTAGCCAGGTCCAAGCCGATGAATATTTACGCATCGGTATGGAGGCAGCCTACGCACCCTTTAACTGGACTCAAGATGACGACAGTAACGGCGCTGTCAAAATCGATGGAACCAACCAATATGCTAATGGTTACGACGTCCAAATAGCTAAAAAGATTGCTAAGGACCTAGGCAAAGAGCCCTTGGTTGTTAAAACCAAGTGGGAAGGACTTGTTCCAGCCCTTACTTCTGGTAAGATTGATATGATCATTGCAGGTATGAGCCCAACTGCTGAACGCAAACAAGAAATTGCATTTTCAAGCAGCTACTATACTAGCGAACCAGTACTTTTGGTCAAAAAGGATTCTGCCTATGCAAACGCCAAATCACTAGAGGACTTTAGCGGAGCAAAAATCACTTCTCAACAAGGTGTTTACCTTTATGATTTGATTTCACAAATCTCAGGCGCTCAGAAGGAAACTGCCATGGGAGATTTTCGCCCAAATGCGTCAAGCTCTTGAAGCTGGTGTCATTGATGCCTACGTTTCTGAACGTCCTGAAGCTCTAACTGCCGAATCAGCAAACGCTAAGTTCAAAATGATTCAGCCTGAACCTGGTTTTAAAACTGGTGAAGAAGATACATCTATCGCTATTGGACTTCGTAAAGATGATGACCGTATCAGCCAAATCAATGCCAGTATTGAAACCATTTCTAAAGATGAACAAGTTGCGCTCATGGATCGTATGATTAAAGAGCAACCAGCAGAATCTACAACGACAGAAGAAAGCAACAGTAATTTCTTTGGTCAAGTCGCTAAAATTCTGACTGAAAACTGGCAACAACTCTTGCGTGGTGCTGGTATTACCCTTCTCATTTCAATTATCGGTACCATCGTTGGTCTCGCTATCGGTCTTGCTATCGGTGTCTTCCGTACTGCACCTCTATCTGAAAACCAATTTATCTTTGGCATCCAAAAACTAATCGGTTGGATTCTCAATATCTATATCGAAATTTTCCGTGGAACACCTATGATTGTACAATCTATGGTTATCTACTATGGAACTGCTCAAGCTTTCGGGATCAACCTAGACCGTACGCTAGCTGCTATCTTTATCGTTTCGATCAACACTGGTGCCTACATGACTGAAATTGTTCGTGGTGGTATTCTAGCTGTTGATAAGGGACAATTTGAAGCGGCAACTGCACTTGGTATGACTCATAACCAGACCATGCGTAAGATTGTTTTGCCTCAAGTTGTTCGAAATATTCTACCAGCGACTGGTAATGAGTTCGTCATCAACATCAAGGATACTTCTGTATTGAACGTTATCTCTGTTGTAGAACTTTACTTCTCAGGAAATACAGTAGCAACACAAACCTACCAGTACTTCCAAACCTTTACCATCATCGCAGTTATCTACTTTGTCCTCACCTTCACAGTAACGCGTATCCTACGCTTCATCGAAAAACGTATGGATATGGATACCTACACGACAGGTGCTAACCAAATGCAAACGGAGGATTTGAAATAATGAGTCAACCAATCCTTGAAATCAAACACCTCAAAAAATCCTACGGGCAAAACGAGGTCCTAAAAGACATCTCTCTCACTATTCATAAAGGAGAAGTGATTTCTATCATCGGTAGTTCCGGTAGTGGTAAATCAACCTTCCTACGTTCTATCAACCTTCTCGAAACACCAACTGAAGGTGAAATCCTTTATCACGGTGAAAACGTACTTGAAAAAGGGTATAACCTCACTCACTATCGTGAAAAACTAGGCATGGTTTTCCAATCCTTTAACCTCTTTGAAAATCTCAATGTTCTTGAAAATACGATTGTTGCACAGACAACTGTTCTCAAACGTGAACGATCAGAAGCAGAGAAAATTGCTAAAAGAAAAACCTTGAAAAAGGTTGGAATGGGAGAGCGCTACTGGCAAGCTAAACCAAAACAACTTTCTGGTGGTCAAAAAGCAACGTGTAGCCATTGCTCGCGCACTTTCTATGAACCCTGATGCCATTCTCTTTGACGAGCCTACTTCAGCCCTTGACCCTGAAATGGTCGGTGAAGTTCTAAAAATCATGCAAGAACTAGCTCAAGAAGGCTTGACAATGATCGTTGTAACCCACGAAATGGAATTTGCTCGTGACGTATCACACCGTGTCATCTTTTATGGACAAAAGGTGTGATTGCAGAAGAAGGCAAACCTGAAGATTTATTTACAAATCCTAAAGAGGAACGTACAAGAGAATTTTTTTACAACGCTATTTAGGATAAGACAAAAGCGGTTGGATAAACCTCTTAAACCAAGAGTTGTTTTCCTATTCAATCCCCAATCAACATTGAGTCAAAGGCTCATGAACATAAAAATCAAGGTCGGAGTTTTTTTTCCCGACCTCTTTTTATATACTTTAAAAATCACTTTTATCCCTTCTTCTGTTTCCTGAGCAAGTATTGCTTGTAGCTATATTCCTAATCTTTTATTTGATTTTCATGAGTGATACTCAATGAAAATCAAAGAGCAAACTAGGAAGCGAGCCGCAGGCTGTACTTGAGTACGGCAAGGCGAAGCTGACGTGGTTTGAATTTGATTTTCGAAGAGTATGAGATCACTCAGCTCCCTGTCAACCTAGTTCATCCTGACAAATAGATTTGTTGAGCAGGTCATAGCATGGCTATTTCTCCGTTCCATAAATAAAAGCAGACCCTAATTAGAGTCTGCTTGTATCCAAAGATTAATCTTCAAATTTTTTTCATGATTTTTTTCATAGAAATCAATTAATCCAAGGGCTGTTTCAAAGGAAATATTTTTTTAACTTTTTGCACGTCCTTGAGCTAGAGCAATGATAGACATTTCACGTGCATTCGTTTCTTTTAGAAATACGATAACCAGTGATCTTCTTATCACGAACCCAGCTAACAACTGATTCTACTTTTTTTCAAAGTTAGTCTTAGCCATGTTTTTTTCTCCTATTTTTATTCTTTTACGATATTTAATTGTATACGTTTTTTTATGGCATTTGTCAATAAAAAAACATATATCCAATCAAATAAGACGTTAAGATTACATTTACTTAGCTTTTCAAAGCCGATAATATATGGGTTCGTATATCTTCAACTCCGTTAGGATTTGCTGGTAAGAAAAATTGTATTATTACCTTGTTTTTTTCTGCAAAAATTATTCAATGTATCTAAATACTGGTTAGTTAACAAGATTGACATGATTTGCTCTTCAGTTAATTCAACATTGGCTCCTTTTTAACTCTTTAATAGAATCAGCAAGTCCATCAACAATTGCTTTTTCGTTGCTCTGCGATCCCCACACCATGTAGGCGATCCTTTTTCTGCCTCTGCTTCGGCCGCTGTTACGATCTTAATTTTATCTGCTTCAGCCAATTCTTGTGCTGCTACTCTTTACGTTGAGCAGCATTGATTTCATTCATCGATTGCTTGACTTCCGCATCCGGCTCTACTTTTGGTAATGAGCGTTTTTGACGATAATGTACCCATACGTTGACATTTCTTCCGCTACTTGTTTTTTTGAACTTCTAATGCAATTTCATCCTTTTTTTCTCAAACAATTCATCCAAAGTTAACTTAGGAACTGATGAGCGCAATGCGTCTTCAATATAAGATTTGATTTGAGCCTCAGGTCTCATTAGTTTATAGTAAGCATCTGTAACATTTTGTTCATTTACTCGGTACTGTGTCGCAACATTCATCGTCACAAATACGTTATCTTGAGTCTTGGTTTCCACAACGATTTCACTTTGCAAGAGACGCAGTTGTACACGAGCTGCAATTTTATCAATTCCAAATGGTGCTCTTAGGTGAATACCACTATTGCTCAATTTTTGATACTTACCAAATCGTTCAATGATAGCTACTGATTGTTGTCGAACAACATAGATTGAGCTCATTAATATAGCTCCTACAATAAGCATTAGAATAATTAGAACAAGTATAACTTTTAAAACCATGGGAATCTCCCCTTTCTTCACTTACATTATAGCACTAGTAAATAGGTTAGGCAAATAATATGATAAAAATTTCATAGCATATTAAACAAGCATATTATATAGGGTCTCATTCCCATTCAAAGTTAATATAAGACGGGTCGAATTTTTCCATCCGGTGAATCAATCCCGCATAATCATGTTTATCAGCAAGTGCAATCCCTATTAGTACTGGACCAGTTCCCTTGCTAGCTCGTTTGATATATTCAAAACGAGTAATATCATCATGAGGTCCCTAAGATATCATTTACAAACTCTCGAAGTGCTCCCGGACGTTGTGGGAAATTCACTACAAAGTAATGCTTTGATACCATCATAAATCAAGGCACGTTCTTCCATCTCTGGCATACGGTTGATGTCATTATTCCTCCAGAAATGATACAACAAATGGTCTTGCCCTTTAATATAATCGGATAATACTTCAGAGTTGCAACACTAGCAGCACCCTGCAGGTTCTGCTACGATACCTTGTTTAGAGTAAAGATCAATTAAGGTCTCAGAAATCAAACCTTCATCCACTCCGATAAGAGTTTCTACATGTTTGCGTGTTGCTTCATAGGTCAACTGTCCCTACCTTTCTGCACGGCAATTCCCATCCGCAAACTTATCAATTTCTTTAAGTTTAACCGGTCCTCCAGCTTCAAAAGGCAGCCTTCATAGAACGAGCACCTTCAGCCTCTACTCCAATGACCTCAATCTGAGGATTTGTTTCTTTAATATAAGTAGAAACACCTGAAATGAGACCTCCGCCTCCAACAGGTACCAAGACAGTATCAAAATCAATCGATTCTTTACGAGCTTCTTCTAAAATTTCATAGGCTACCGTACCCCTGACCAGCTTGAACATAGGGATCATCAAAGGATCAATAAAAGTACGATTTTTCAGCTACTGTAAAGTCTTGAGCAGCCTTGGCTGAAGCATCAAAAAGTATCCCCTACTAATTTGATAGTCACAAAATCTCCTCCAAAGAAACGAACCTGACCAATTTTTCTGTTGAGGTGTCGTAATTGGCATAAAGATTGTTGCAGGAATCTTCATCTCATTACATGTGTAAGCAACTCCTTGAGCGTGATTTCCCGCTGAAGCACACACTACACCACGTTCACGTTCCTCTTTGTCAATTGGGAAATAGCGTAATAAGCTCCCACGAATTTTAAAAAGAACGGACACGTTGAGCATTTTTCCTTTTTAAGATAAATTTTCGCTCCGTATTTTTTTCGGATAAATAATGATCGTAGTCAAGTGGCGTATTGACTACTACACCACTCAAAAACCTTGTGGGCTTTTCACCACATCTTTTTGCACTTAGCATAATCTCCTCCTAGATGAGTTTTTCAAGATAAAAAAAGCGAGTTAGGTTCCCCCAACTCGCCTTCTGTTTATATTCTTAAAAATTAGTTGTAGATCTTTGAATGCATCATCGTCGTTTTTTTACCGACAAATGGCATTGCTTTTACGCAATTCTGCACCAACTTTTTTTCAATTTCAAGGTTAGCTGCTTGTTCACGGTAAGCAGTCAATTTTTGGACGTCCAGCTTTGTAGTCATTTACAAAGTCGTTGGCAAATTTACCATTTTGGATGTCCGCAAGAACTGCTTTCATGTTTTTCTTTGACTTGTTCAGTGATTACACGTGGACCTGAAACATAGTCACCATATTCAGCAGTGTTTGAAATTGATTGACGCATTTTCTTGAATCCACCCTTCGTAGATCAAGTCAACAATCAATTTCATTTCGTGAAGAACTTCAAAGTAAGCCAATTCTGGAGCATAACCAGCTTCAGTCAAGACTTCAAAACCAGCTTCGATAAGAGCAGTCAAACCACCACAAAGAACTGCTTGTTCACCAAACAAATCTTCTTCAGTTTCTTCTTTGTATGTTGTTTCAAGAAGACCTACACGCGCTGCACCAACACCTTTACACCAGTCCATAGCGATGTCTTTAGCATTTCCTGTTGCATCTTGGTAGACAGCGTAAAGTGCTGGAACACCAAATCCTTCTTCGTAAGTACGACGTACCAAGTGTCCTGGTCCTTTAGGAGCACACATGAAGACATCAACATCTGCAGGAACTTTGATGAATTCGAAGTGGATGTTGAAACCATGTGCAAAACCAACAGCATTTCCAGCTTCCAAGTTTGGAGCAATTTCTGCTTCGTACAATTCTTGTTGGATTTCGTCTGGAGCCAAGATCATGATAACATCAGCCAATTTAGTTGCTTCTGCTACTGTGTATGTATCAAAACCATCTTCTTTTGCTTTGTCAAAAGATTTACCTGGACGTACACCGATGATCACATCACGACCTGAATCACGCAAGTTTTGAGCGTGCGCATGACCTTGTGAACCATAACCGATAACGGCGATTTTTTTACCGTCAAGTGCTGCTACTTTTACATCTTTTTCGTATTCCATTTGAACTGCCATAGTTTTTTCTCTCTTTTCTATTTTTATTGCCTATTAGGCTAGTTTAACAAATTGAGGTTGGATTTTTAGTCGCGGGTAAATCCAGTTGCACCCGTACGAGCGATATTCTTAATACCATATGGTCGAATCACTCGAATTAAGGCTTCACTCTTTTCTGCATTCCCAGTCATCTGAATGGTAATGGAACTTGGAGCTACATCGACTACTGTTGCACGGAAAGGTTGGATAATAGCCAAAATTTCTGCACGTTTTTCAGCAGGCGCTGAAACCTTTATAAGAATCACTTCTCGTTCTAAGTGGGGCTGATCCGTGATATCACGAATGCGAATCACATCAATCTGACGATTGAGTTGTTTGATGATTTGCTCCACTTCATCATGTGAGGCAACATCAATGATAATGGTAATTCGTGATACATTAGGATTTTTCCGTTGCGCCAACAGAAATGCTTTCGATATTGACTCTGACGTCTCGATAAGACTCCTGTGAAGCGATTGAGAACACCTGAACGGTTTTGAAGTTTTGGCTGTTAACATTCTACGCATTAAACTTCACCCCCAACATCTCATGATTACTCTTACCAGCTGGTACCATCGGTAAAACATGTTCTTTACGAGAAATGTCTACTTCAATAAACATTGGTACATCTTCCATGATGACTTCCAAATCCTTCTCAAGAGTTTCAGGATTATCAAACTTATAATTTTTAATCCCTGTAAGCTTGAGCCATCAATTGGAAAATCTGGAAGGGCTATCAAAGACTGACTCTAGATGTTCGACCATCATAGAAGGCTTCTTGCCACTGGCGAACCATCCCAAGTGAATGATTATTTAGCATGATGACCTTGATTGGAATCTTGTAAATATTTAAGATTGCTAATTCCTGATTGGTCATCTGGAAACCACCATCTCCGACAAAGAGAACAACTTCTTTATCTGGATTGGCAATCTTAGCACCAATAGCTGCAGGGAACTCGAACCCATGGTTCCCTAGACCACCTGATGTTACCAATTGACGCTCGTTTTTGGTAAGGATAGTATTGAGCTGTCCACATTTGGTGTTGCCCAACGTCTGTTACGACAATGGCATCTCCCTTGGTCAACTCACCGATGCGTTCAATAACTGCTTGAGGTTGAACCACACGTTCTTTCTTATCATAAGATCGAACACGGTTCTTATCTTTGGTAACTTTTTCAATCCATTTTTCAGTATTGTTACGAACAATTGGTTCAGCTAGTAACTGTTGCAAAGCTTTTTTCGCATCTCCAACAACTGGAATATCAACTGCGATAATCTTACCAATCTCTGCAGGATCGATATCAATATGCGCTACTTTTGCATTCTTAGCAAAGGTCTTAGGATTTCCAGTCAAACGGTCATCAAAACGACAACCAATAGAAATCATAAAATCAGCCTCAGTCATGGCAATATTAGCTGCAAAGGAACCATGCATTCCACCCATTCCCAAAAACAGTGGATGGCTAGTTGCGATTGTTCCCTGTCCCAAAAGACTGGTAACAACAGGAATTTGATAACGCTCTGCAAATTCATTTAACTCTGCTGCAGCCTCAGCGTAACTAATCCCACCCCCAGCTAGCAAGACTGGCTTTTTAGCCTTAGACAATTGCTTCAAGATTTTCTTGATTTGCATATCATTTGGCTCAAGTGTTGGCTGATAACTTGGTAAATCTATCTCTGGAGAGTAAATAAAGTCTGTTTCAAGCGCAGAAACATCTTTTGGAAGGTCAATGACGACTGGCCCTGGACGACCTGTAGTCGCAATATGTACCGCCTCTGTAATAATCGTGGAATATCTGCTGTTTCACGAACCTGATAATTGTACTTAGTGATTGGCATGGTGATACCAACGATATCAGCTTCTTGAAAAGCATCTTTCCCAATTCCAGCACGTGCCACTTGGCCAGTAAAGACTAAAAGGGGAACACTATCGCTCATAGCATCTGCGATCCCTGTAATGGCATTTGTAGCTCCTGGTCCGCTTGTGACGACTGCAACACCCAGTTTTCCTGTTGACTTAGCATAACCTTCAGCTTCGTGAAGACAGCCCTGCTCATGGCGACCTAGAATATGGCGGATTCCCTTAAAATTATAAATAGCATCATATAAAGGAAGTACCGCTCCACCAGGATAACCAAAAATCGTATCGATTCCTAAGTCACGAAGTGTTTCCAAAACAAGATCCGATCCCGACTTAGGTGAGTCTAAAATGATTTTCTCCATCGTTCCCCTTTCTCTTCTCTTAAAAATAGCTTGTTACTATGATACCATTTTTTCAAAAATTTTCAAGGGAAAAGAGCAAATTTTCTGAATTTTCTATCTAGATACTTTACAATATCAAATAGATTAGAAAGTTTATACGTATTTTTATTTTTTTAATAGAAAAAAGGTTGAGACAAACTTGTCTTCAACCTTTCATGTTAAATTATTACTAATTAAAGTGAGTTAACGTCAACCTTGATACCAACACCTTGAGTAGTTGTGATTGTCAAGCTTGTTACGTAAGTTCCTTTAGCAGTAGCTGGTTTAGCTTTTTGGATTGTTTCGTTGAATGCTTTGAAGTTTTCAACCAACTTGTCAGCTTCAAATGAAACTTTACCGATGATAGCTTGTACGATACCTGCACGGTCTGCACGGTAAGTGATTTTACCACCTTTAGACTCTTCAACTGCTTTAGCAACATCCATTGTTACAGTACCAGTTTTAGGGTTTGGCATCAAGTTACGTGGTCCAAGGACACGTCCAAGACGTCCAACAAGAGCCATCATATCAGGTGTAGCGATAACTACGTCGAAGTCCAACCAACCGTCGTTGATTTTAGCAACAAGGTCGTCTTCACCAACGAAGTCTGCACCAGCAGCTTTAGCTTCTTCAGCTTTTGCACCACGTGCAAATACAAGAACGCGAGCTGTTTTACCAGTACCGTTTGGCAATACCATTGCTCCACGGATTTGTTGGTCAGCTTTTTTAACGTCGATGTTCAAGTTGTAAGCAACTTCTACAGTTGCATCAAATTTTGCGAAGTTAGTTTCTTTTGCAAGAGCTACAGCTTCTTCTACGCTGTATGCTTTTGTGCTGTCGATCTTCTCAAGAGCAGCACGAAGTTGTTTGCTTTTTTTAGCCATTTTCTATTCTCCTTGTAAGTGGTTCAATCGATTTTCATCTCCCACGTCACTTCTCGAAATGATGAAGTCTTGCGGGTTATATAGGGATGTTATTGATTAGTCAACAACAGTGAATCCCATAGAACGAGCAGTACCTTCGATCATACGCATTGCAGACTCAATGTTTGCAGCGTTCAAATCTGGCATCTTAGTTTCTGCAATTTCTTGTACTTGTGCACGAGTAACTGTAGCAACTTTAGTTTTTGTTAGGTGTACCTGATCCTTTTTCAACACCTGCAGCTTTTTTCAAAAGAACAGCAGCTGGTGGTGTTTTTGTAACGAAAGTAAATGATTTGTCTTCGTATACTGAGATAACAACTGGAATGATCATACCAGCTTGGTCAGCAGTACGAGCGTTGAACTCTTTTGTGAATCCCATGATGTTGATACCAGCTTGACCAAGAGCAGGTCCAACCGGTGGAGCTGGTGTAGCTTTTACCAGCAGGGATTTGCACTTTTACAAGTTTTTTTCGACTTTTTTAGCCATTTTTAAATCCTCCTTTGTGGTTTTTGGCGGTAATTTAGAGATTTTTACCTCCCACAAGTATGCTTTTACACATACCCATCTATTATACACTATTTTTTTAAAAAAATGCAAGAGAAATTTTTTTATTTTTTTGATATTTCTTTCTGTTACAATTTTTTGGTGAAATCAATCTTTAGAATCTTCTATCACGATGGAGTGAATTCATTCACTCAAAGTCAGTACAAAACTCACTCCATTTTCAGTAGTACCACTTTCCACAAATCCAAGAGACTCAAAACATCTTCTAGAGATACGATTGAAAGTATAGATTTCTTGAACTTTCAATTGTTTCCAACCCTTTTGCCGAGCTAGATCAATCAAAGCCTTCAAAACCTTGCGTCCAAGTCCCTGATGTTGATAAGTTGGATTGCCAATCACAATAGGAAGATTCTCCTGAGATAAGGTGACATCCCCAATTGGAAGCCACTCTCCCTTTTCTCGAAACTCAATCCAGAACAAATCCCCGTGTCTTTCTAAATAGGAATACATGGCATTTAATTTTTCCGGACTATAAGGTATTCTAATACCGTCTACAAGTTCCACCAAATCCACATCTTGATACCAGGCCAAAGCTGCATCATGATGATCTGCTAAAAAATAGGGAACTAGACGCAAGGAATCATCTATCTGAATGATTTTTGTCATCATTTTCTAATCCTAATACTAGCTCCGCTGCTTGATTAAAACCATCACACCAGTTATACCATTTTGCTTCATACTCATCTTGAGATAAGATATGATCTTTTAAATCCAGAACAGAGTATATCTTTCTTTTCTCACAAGCTTGCGCATAGAGATGATAGAGTTCATCACCTCCATCTCTATCCCACTCAGCAGAAATCGTATTCTGGCCTATCAACAAAGCCTGATAAGCCCTGTGATGCCCATCTGTAATCAACAAGCAATCTCCAAATGCAAGAACGCTGATTGGATTGATATTGGGCTTTTTCTACCGACTGATAAAGCATCTGGATATCTTGTAACTTCTTTTCTGATAAATATAGTTGAGTCGGATGAAGATCTTTTATGTTGACTTCCATTTTTATCTCCTCAAGAAGGGGCAATTCCTACTTCTGCTTTCCTTTGAAGCGCCATTGAAAACGCAGTTTATCGTAGAAAGGAAACTCCATAAACAAAACTCCTAGGCCTACACAAAGGCTGGCAATCACATCTGATGGGTAGTGAACTCCCAGATAAATTCTTGATACCAATACACTGACGATGTATAAACTTAGCAAGATTTGAACGATTTTTCTCCAGACTGTATTCTTTAATCCTTTGGCTCTAAAATCACAATCAAAGTTCCAACCATAATCGTTACTGCCAGAGAATGTCCGCTTGGAAAAGAAAAACCTTTTTCTTCTACCAAGTGTAGAATTTCTGGTCGTGGTCTTTGGTAGATATTTTTAAAAGTTACGATTAAGATTCCAGCTAAAGTCAAATTCCCCAGCATGAGATAACTTTCCATCTTCCATTGCTTTCGATAAAATATAAAAGCTACAATTAAAACCCAGCTAATAATGACTGGGATATCAATTAAGTGCGTAATTGCCCGAAAAAGAAGCGTTAAGGTCTCAGGTAAATCACCTCTAATGGCAGTCTGAATCGGCTGATCAAAACTGACCAGCATTTCTGGATAAAACTTGACAATATAGCCAATAATCATAAAAAGTAAAAGGGCAAAAGAGCCCTTCATCATAAATGTTTGTTTATCTTTCATAGTATTTTAAAGTTGGTTTCAAAAGGACAAACAACAACCAGAAAGAGATGGCAAAGATAATACCTTCAATCAGATTAAAAGGCAAAACCATAGTCATCAGGTAGTTGCTCAATCCTAAGATTTTCTCAATATCAAAATTAGCAAACTTAGCGTACAAAGGAACAGCATAAACATAGTTTAGAACTAGCATAGCTAGAGTCAAACCAAGCGTACCAGCTAGTGAAGCTAGGACGAAACGCATGGTTGTTCGCTCTTTTTTCCAAATCAAACCAAAAGCAAGTACAAAGACTCCCAAGGCAACAATATTCATCGGTAAACCAATATAGGTACTAACCCCTTGATTGTTCAGAAGGATTTTCAACAAGGACCGAAGGAAAAGCACTCCAAAAGCTGCTGGTAAATCCAAGACTACCAAGCCCACAAGGACCGGTAAAATACTGAACTCAATCCTCAAAAATGATGCCGCTGGCAAAAAGCGGAAAAGTCAAAGCACATCAACACAAATGAAAGTGCTGATAGAATTGCAATGGTCGAAAGTCGACGTGTGTTTGTCATAACAGGTTCCTCCAATTTTCTATAAAATCAGAAGAAGTTGGAAAGGATTCCTCTATCTATCCTTTATTTTTATATTCCAAAAGTTTCCCCTCACTCTGTTTAAGCAAGCGGTTGCAATTTACCTATAAAAAATCAATTAGAATAGACAAAGCCATTCTTTCGTCTTCTCCCATCCAGACTATACTGTCGGTTGTGGAATCTCACCACATCAGCTTGCGCTCGCGGACTTATTTGGCTAAGATATTTTAGATTTATCTAGGCGTCGTAGTCGAAGATAATACTTAAAGTATATCGAGACAAGACAACGACGAGAAAGCTAAAATAGCTAGTCAAATTCACCGCCGGTCGGGAATTTCACCCAGCCCTGAAGACCCCTTTATGATAACAAAAAAAGCTTGCAAGCGCAAGCATTTTATCTAAGTGTTTATTTCAACTTTATCTGTTTCGTAAGTGTGAACCAGTTCGAGACCCGCAAAGTTTTGTTGACGAAGTGCCTCATAGACAATCATACAAACTGTATTTGAAACATTGAGACTACGAACATGCTCATCATTCATGGGAATGCGGAGAGCTTTTTCTGGATGCTCACGCATAAATTCCTCAGGCAAGCCCTTATCTTCTCTCCCAAAAAGAAAAATAATGATCTCCTTCTGTCGTGAAATCTGCATCTGAATAGACTTTTTTTCTGCAAAACTTGGAAATCAAGTAGAGCTGACCATCCATTTTTTTCCATAAAATCAGCCAAACTATCATAAAAAAATGAATCTCAAGCTTTGTCCCAATAATCTAGACCTGCTCGCTTCATCTTACGGTCATCGATAGGAAAAGCCCATCGGTTTAATAATATGAAGGGGCGCATCTCGTTGCTGCGCAGGTACGAGCAATATTACCCGTATTTTTGTGGAATTTGGGGTTCAAATAATACAATGTGATTTGCCATGCCTTGTTTCCTCTCACTAGTGCAAAAAAATAGCCACACTGCCCGGAGTCAAGCTCAGCAAACAGCGTGGTTAAGGCATCGTTAACTTACCTCACAACAGGTTTGAAGTAAATCAGCGAAACTACTGTTTTTAGTATATCACTTTCAGCTTGATTGTCAATAGAAATGACTTGATTTTTTTCAATTTTTTTACAAACATATTTACATTAGTTAAAAATGCTTCTGTATTCATTAGAATTAGACGAAAAATAGCTGATTTATATCTTAAATTTTGAACAAGTAAGATTATCAATGGGACAATTTTCCACCCTAATAATGAAAAGAGTCGGTTGCCGAGTGCATTTTATTCTAAAAAAGAGTATGATAGATACATATTGAAAAAGTAGGTTATATAACATGAAGATTATTCTTGTCGGAGGGGGAAAAGTTGGTTCTGCCCTTTGTCGTTCACTTGTCGCTGACAATCATGATGTTGTCTTAATTGAACAGAACGAAACAGTTCTTAATTACATGACAAGCCGTTTTGATATTATTGGAATTGCAGGTAATGGGGCTGACTTTGCCATGCTAGAAGCTGCCAATGTTCAAGACTGCGATATTTTCATCGCTATGACTCAATATGACGAGGTCAATATGGTCTCTGCTGTCTTAGCTAAAAAGATGGGGGCTAAAGAAACCATCGTCCGTGTCCGCAATCCTGAGTATTCCAACCCTTACTTTAAAGAAAAAAATATTCTCGGATTTTCTCTCATTGTCAATCCAGAACTCCTAGCGGCTCGTGCTATTGCTAACATCATCGACTTCCCAAATGCTCTTTCTGTTGAGCGTTTTGCAGGTGGTTTGGTTAGTTTGATGGAATTTGTTGTCCGTAAGGATAGCAATATCTGTCAGATGTCTATCGCAGACTTCCGGAAAAAGTTTGGTAATGTGATTGTCTGTGCTATTGAGCGCGATCATAAACTGATGATCCCTAGTGGCGACCTTATTTTAGAAGATAAAGACCGTATCTTTGTAACAGGTCATCGTGTCGATATGATGCTTTTTCATAACTATGTCAAATCTCGTGTCGTTAAGAGTTTACTCATTATCGGAGCTGGAAAAATCGCCTACTACCTTGTTGGTATTTTGAAAGATAGCCGTATTGATACCAAGGTCATTGAACTCAATCCAGATCGCGCAGCATTTTTCAGTCAAAAATATCCAAAACTCTATATTGTACAAGGGGATGGGACTGCAAAAGATATTCTCCTAGAAGAAAGTGCCCAACACTACGATGCTGTCGCAACCCTTACTGGAGTTGACGAAGAAAACATTATTACATCTATGTTCTTGGATAGTGTTGGTGTTCAGAAAAACATCACTAAGGTCAATCGAACTAGTCTCCTAGAGATTATCCATGCACCTGAGTTTTCTAGTATCATCACACCAAAAACCATCGCTGTTGATACGATTATGCACTTTATCCATGGTCGTGCCAATGCCCAGTATTCAGACCTTCAAGCGATGCACCACCTAGCAAATGGACAGGTTGAGACTCTTCAATTCCTTATCAAGGAAGCTAACAAGATGACTGGCAAAACCCTTTGTCTCAATTGAAAACTCAAAAAAAGATATTTTTAATTGCTGCTATTATCCGCAATGGAAAAACAATCTTCCCAACTGGTGAAGATAGCCTTCAAGTCGGTGATAAGTTAGTTGTCATCACACTACTATCAAATATCACCAAGATCTATGATCTGTTAGAGAGGTAAGCTATGAATAGAAGTATGGTACGATTTCTTCTTGCAAAGCTACTCTTGATCGAGGCTGGTCTACTCTTAGTTCCAGTTAGCATTGCTCTTTATTATCGAGAATCGAGTCAAGTTTTTACAGCTCTTTTTCTCTACCATCGGAATCCTTGTTGTTCTAGGTCTTCTGGGAATCATCAGTAAGCCTAAAAAACAGCGAATCTATGCAAAAGAAGGGGTCTTAATTGTAGCTCTCTGTTGGATTCTCTGGTCATTCTTTGGTGCCCTTCCCTTTGTCTTTTCAGGACAAATTCCCAATATGATAGACGCCTTCTTTGAGATTAGTTCTGGCTTCACAACAACGGGAGCAACCATTTTAAATGATGTTTCTGTCTTAAGCCGTTCTCTTCTATTTTGGAGGAGTTTTACCCACCTTATCGGAGGGATGGGGGTGCTGGTTTTTGCCCTAGCTATTATGGACAATGCTAAAAATAGTCACTTAGAGGTTATGAAGGCAGAGGTTCCTGGACCAGTATTTGGTAAGGTTGTATCTAAGCTAAAAAATACAGCTCAAATCCTTTATATCCTCTACCTGGCTATGTTTGCCCTCTTTGTGGTTATTTATTACCTTGCTGGGATGCCACTCTACGATAGTTTTGTCATCGCTATGGGTACTGCTGGTACTGGTGGCTTTACTGTTTATAATGATGGAATTGCCCACTATCACAGTTCTCTCATTACCTATCTGACAAGTATCGGGGTTTTGATGTTTGGTGTCAATTTCAACCTCTACTACTACCTCATGCTCCGTCGTATCAAGGAATTCTTTTTTGATGAAGAACTCCGAGCCTATCTCTTGATTGTAGCCATATCAACTGGCTTAATCACGCTTAACACACTCCACCTCTACAGCGGAGTTTCACAAAGCTTTGAGATGGCCTTCTTCCAAGTATCTAACATCATTACCACTACCGGTTTTGGATATGGAGATATCACGAACTGGCCTTTGTTTTCTCAATACATCTTGCTAATGCTGATGGCAATCGGTGGTTCTGCTGGCTCCACTGCAGGTGGTCTCAAGGTTATCCGTGGAGTCATCCTCTCTAAAATTGCTAAAAATCAAGTCTTGTCTACCATATCACCTCACCGTGTGTTAACCCTTCAGGTTAATCAAACGGTTATTGATAAGGATACCCAGCACAAGATTCTGAAGTACTTTGTGGTTTATATCATGATTCTACTCAGTTTGATTTTCATCGTCAGTTTAGATACCAATAATTTAATGGTTGTCACGAGTGCTGTTTTCAGTTGTTTTAACAATATCGGTCCTATTTTAGGAACAACTGCAAGTTTCTCAATTTTTAGTCCATTTTCAAAACTTCTACTATCCTTTGCAATGATTGCAGGACGTCTTGAAATCTATCCAATCATACTACTCTTTATGAAGCGAACCTGGTCTAAACGTTAGAACAATCAACTGTACACCCTATCTCCCTCTTCAAGGAAACCCTTGAAGGGGGATTTTTTAGTTTCAAAAGACAAGACAGCCCTAAAAATCGACAATTGGGAATTTAAGGACTTTTCTCTCCTATCTTTTAGCTATAATAAGAAAAAAATATAGGGGATACTTTATGGAAAAAGTCATAAAATCAATTCGACTACTCTTGTTCTTTGCCTTAATCCAACTGGCACTTTGTAGTTGTATCTTTTGGTCTGGAACCTCTCTGGCCCTCAAACAATCCTGTTTTTATTTTCTACTGGCTTTATTGGGCTTATCTGGGTCTTGTGCCTTTATGCATTATTTATCTAGTCACAACCTGAAAAGAGATAGACTGATTGATAGGAGTCGCTTTATCTTTTTATTGTATAGTATGATGATTGTGGTCAACCTCTGTGGTGTTGGACTTGTTCTGTCAGAGAGTATCGTCACTGTTAACTTACTTCAAAAAGAAGCTGTAGAACTCATCCTTCCCTCCTTCTTTTTTCTCTTTGGAGTTGATCTCGTTACCTTTCTCCCCTTGAAAAAATGGAGAAGGTTACAAAAAAATTCCAGTAGCAAGGAAGTGAGATTTTCCTTCATCATCATTTCTATTTTAATCTTCCTACGTAATCCAATCACCATTTTATCGATTGCTTTTTATATTGGCCTTGGTGCTCTATTTCTCAGTTTTTTATTCCCAAAAAATTTGAGACAGGAGGTATCATTCTACGGTCATTTGATTCGGGATATTCTATTTGTCGTCTGTACTTTCCTCTTATGGTAACAAATAGAATCCTCTCAGCAATTGTGTTATAATTAGATAAAAATTTTAGGAGACATATCAATGAACTTTTTTAAAGATTTTCGTAAACGACTCGCGTGGTTTGGGATTTTGTTAGTAGCCATCGTTCTCTCTCAAATCCCGATGCAAACTCTAGCTCTGTTAGCAATAAGTCAGATTGATCCTATATGGTCATCACTTATCGTAGCTCTTATTTCGATTCTTGTGCTTGCTATCTTTTTATACGGAGCCCATAAGAGCAAGTTACTAGTATTTAAGCCTAAACTCTTAACGATTAATGATCTTCCTCGTATTGTTTTGAGTTATTTGACAATCTTTGTTGGAAATCTTGTAGGTGGCATCTGGTTACAACTCATAAAACAAACAACAACTTCTAATCAGCAAGTAATTAACAACCTTATTTCTGAAAGCTCTCTGATTAGCAGTTTCTTCCTCATCGTTTTAATCGCACCTATTTGTGAAGAAATCATCTGTCGCTGGATTATTCCTACCAAACTCTTCCAAGGCTACGAAAAGTTTGGCTATGTTATTGGTTGGTTGATCTTCCTCCTTGCGCACAGACCTTCTAATCTCCCTTCCTTCTTGATTTATGGCTGGATGTCTGCTGTCCTCACTTGGACTGCTTATCGTACCAGACGTTTGGAAATGTCTATCTCGGTCCATATGCTACTTAATAGTATCAGCTTTCATCTTACTGGCACTCTTTACAATTTTTTTATGAAAAATTTTCGGTATCTAATACCCTAAACTATTCTTCCCTTAGCTGACTCGAATGTCGTCCTAGTCTAAGGGATTTTTTGTTTCAACAAACTTTTCACCTCAAAAAATCCACTTTTTTTCTACTATCTCAAAAATTTTTTTAAAAAAATTTTTAAAAAAATATTTTTATGCATAAATTTTATAGAATATAAAAATAAGTTAACTTAACATGTATATTTGTGAATATTCTTATAAAAAAATGTAAGAAATCCTTTAAAATAGCCATTTTAAAGCCTTTTAGGCCTTATCATATCCCTTGTAATGCATATTAATTTGTGATACTATTAGATTGTAAGCGATACCAATATCATTTGGTACACACGAGAAAAAAAGGAGGATACACATGTCTTCACATCCAATTCATGTTTCTCAGAAATTGGGAAACTGAAAAAAGTTATGTTGCACCGTCCGGGTCAAGAATTAGAAAACTTGATGCCAGATCACCTTGAGAGGTTGCTCTTTGATGACATCCCATTTTTAGCAGATGCCCAAAGTGAACACGACGCCTTTGCTCAAGCACTCCGTGACGAAGGAATCGAAGTGCTCTATCTTGAACAATTGGCTGCTGAATCATTAACTTCTCCAGAAATACGCGACCAGTTCATCGAAGAATATCTCAACGAAGCAAATATTCGTGGTCGACAAACTAAAAATGCCATCCGAAAACTGCTTCATGATATTGACGACAATCTTGAACTGATCAAGAAAACAATGGCAGGTGTTCAAAAAGTTGAATTACCTGACATCCCTGAAGAAGGCAAAGGATTAACAGACTTGGTTGAATCTGACTATCCGTTTGCCATCGACCCAATGCCAAACCTTTACTTCACTCGCGACCCATTTGCGACTATCGGGAATGCAGTATCACTCAATCACATGTACGCCGATACACGCAATCGTGAAACACTTTATGGTAAGTACATCTTTAAGTATCATCCAATCTATGGTGGTAAGGTAGAGCTCATCTATAACCGTGAAGAAACTACTCGGATTGAAGGTGGAGATGAACTTGTTCTTTCAAAAGATGTCCTAGCAGTTGGGATCTCTCAACGGACTGATGCCGCTTCTATCGAAAAACTTTTGGTTAATATCTTCAAAAAGAATGTTGGCTTCAAGAAAGTTTTGGCTTTTGAATTTTCAAACAGCCGTAAGTTCATGCACTTGGATACTGTCTTCACCATGGTAGACTATGACAAATTTACAATCCACCCAGAAATCCAAGGCAATCTTCGCGTCTATTCCGTCACTTACGAAAATGAAGAACTCAAGATTGTTGAAGAAAAAGGAGATTTGGCAGAACTTCTTGCTCAAAACCTTGGTTTAGAAAAAGTTACACTCATTCCTTGTGGTGATGGTAATATTGTTGCAGCTGCTCGTGAACAATGGAATGATGGCTCTAACACACTCGCTATCGCACCAGGTGTCGTAGTCGTTTATGAACGCAACACTGTGACCAATAAGAAACTTGAAGAATATGGACTTCGTCTCATTAAGATTCGCGGCAGGGAGTTGGTACGCGGTCGTGGTGGACCTCGTTGTATGTCAATGCCGTTTGAACGCGAAGACATTTAGATTCTTCCTATTTCTGCCTAGCATCTGCTAGCAGAATCATGCTTGTTAGAAAAGGATATATGAATGATACATTCAGTATTTCAAGGAAGAAGTTTTCTAGCTGAAAAAGATTTTTACCCGTGCAGAGCTCGAATATTTGATTGGACTTTCAGCTCACTTGAAGGATCTTAAAAAAACGAAACATCGAACACCGCTATCTAGCTGGTAAAAATATTGCTCTTTTATTCGAAAAAAACTTCTACCCGTACACGCGCAGCCTTCACAACTGCTGCAATCGATCTTGGTGCACATCCAGAATACCTGGGGGCAAACGATATTCAACTAGGTAAAAAAAGAAACTACGGAAGATACCGCAAAAGTTTTTGGGACGTATGTTTGATGGTATTGAATTCCGTGGTTTTTAGTCAAGATATGGTTGAAGAATTAGCTGAATTCTCTGGCGTTCCTGTTTGGAATGGCTTGACGGATAAATGGCATCCAACTCAAATGCTTGCAGACTACTTGACAGTACTAGAAAATTTCGGACATCTTGAAGGTTTGACATTGGTTTACTGTGGTGACGGTCGTAACAATGTTGCCAATAGCCTTCTCGTAACAGGAGCGATCCTTGGTGTGAACGTTCATGTCTTTTCACCAAAAGAACTCTTCCCAGATCAAGCAGTTGTTGCACTGGCTGAGGGATATGCCAAAGAAAGTGGGGCTCACATCCTCATCACAGAAGATGCTGATCAAGCTGTAAAAGGGGCTGATGTCCTTTACACTGATGTTTGGGTATCTATGGGCGAAGAAGATAAGTTTGCAGAACGTGTCGCTTTGCTAAAACCTTACCAAGTCAATATGGATCTTGTTAAGAAAGCAGGCAATGAAAACTTAATCTTCCTCCACTGCTTACCAGCCTTTCATGATACAAACACAATCTATGGCAGACAAGTAGCTGAGAAATTTGGTGTAAAAGAAATGGAAGTAACTGATGAGGTCTTCCATAGCAAATATGCTCGTCAGTTTGATCAAGCAGAAAATCGTATGCACACCATTAAAGCCGTTATGGCTGCTACACTAGGAAATCTCTACATTCCTAAAGTGTGATACAAACTATAAGAAACAGCTTAGGGGCTGAGACTAGTGTTTTAGTCCGGTCCCTTTTTGTAATAGTTACGAGCTCTGAGTTGGAATTCACCACTAGTCACCATTCAAGCAAAAACCTCATAACAAGTAACTGCCTTCCAGTTATTCGCATTTCGAAATTCCAACTCAACTCGTCCCTACAAAATCTTTCTTCTCAACTTCCAAATCCAAGCCTTTAACCAAAATTGGCTTTTGTTCATCCAAAAGAAAGGAGCGCTCATGTCTCATCGTAAAATCGTTGTCGCTCTTGGAGGAAATGCCATTCTTTCCACAGATCCATCTGCTCAAGCTCAAGAAGCTGCTCTGGCAGAAACAGCACGCCATCTGGTAAAACTCATCCAAAATGGTGATGAATTGATTATCACCCATGGCAATGGACCGCAAGTTGGTAACCTTCTCCTCCAACACCTAGCAGCGAATTCCGAAAAAAATCCTGCCTTTCCTCTCGATTCACTTGTTGCTATGACTGAGGGTAGCATCGGTTTTTGGCTCCAGAATGCTCTGGAAAATGCTTTACAGGATATTCATCTTGATAAAACTGTCGTTTCTGTTGTCACACAAGTTGTCGTGGACAAGAATGATCCTGCCTTTCTCAATCCAAGTAAACCCATTGGTCCATTCTACTCAGAAGAAGAGGCTAAAGCAGAAAGCGAAAAAACTGGGGCTAACTTTAAAGAAGATGCAGGACGTGGCTGGCGTAAGGTAGTGGCTTCTCCAAAACCTGTTTATATCAAAGAAATCGATAGTATACGCGCACTCTTAGATAAGGGACAAATTGTCATCGCAGCAGGCGGTGGAGGTATTCCTGTAACCAAAAATGAAAACGGTTACTTCTCAGGGTAGAAGCTGTCATCGATAAGGATTTTGCATCGCAATGCTTGGCAGAGCTAGTCGAAGCAGATCTCTTCATCATTTTAACTGGCGTCGATTATGCCTATATCAACTATAACAAACCAAATCAAGAAAAATTGGAGCAGGTAACTGTTAACCAGCTTCAAGAATACATCAAAGAGGGGCAATTTGCTCCTGGTAGTATGCTACCAAAAATCCAAGCTGCCATTGATTTTGTGACCAATCGTCCAGCAGGAAAAGCCGTCATCACTTCCCTCAGCAATTTGGGAGCCTTGATTGAATCTGATAGCGGAACAATCATCGTTAAAGATTAATATCTTAGTCATACCTTTCAAGAAAGTTTAGTCAGCACTCTTGCCACATCATTCGTTTTTATACTGTGTGACATAGTTTAGGAGGAAAAACAAATGAGTGAAAATAAAAAAAGGTTTCAAATGCCCTCATCATACACTGTTTTGATCATCATCATTGCCATTATGGCATTTTTGACCTGGGTCATTCCTGCAGGTAAGTATGATACCAATGAAGCAGGTAACCTCATCGCAGGTACCTATCAAACTGTTGACTCTAATCCTCAAGGGATTTACGATGTCCTCATGGCACCAATTCGTGCCATGCTCGGTCACGAACCAACTAGCGCAGCAATCGACGTTGCCTTCTTTATCCTTATGGTCGGAGGTTTCCTTGGTGTCGTAAACGCTACTGGTACACTCGATGTAGGGATTGCCTCCATCGTTAAAAAATACAAGGGCCGCGAAAAAATGTTGATTCTCATCCTCATGCCCCTCTTCGCACTTGGAGGAACTACCTATGGTATGGGGGAAGAAACCATGGCCTTCTATCCCCTTCTTGTCCCTGTAATGATGGCAGTTGGTTTTGACAGTATCACTGCCGTAGCCATCATCTTACTAGGTTCTCAAGTTGGTTGTTTGGCATCTACATTGAATCCATTTGCTACTGTTATCGCCTCTGATACTGCGGGAATTTCTTCTATGGATGGGGTTATTCTCCGTGTTATCTTCTGGTTCTGTAATGACAGGTATCAGCACTTACTTTGTCTATCGTTATGCAGAAAAGATTCAAAAAGATCCTACTAAATCACTCGTTTACGCTCAACGCGAAGAAGATATCAAACACTTTAATGTTTCAGATAACGATGATGCACCATCTACCTTGAGCAAGAAACAAAAACATGTCCTCGCTTTATTTGTATTAACCTTTATCATTATGATTGCAAGTTTCATCCCTTGGGTTGATTTGCATGTTACTGTATTTGAAGACTTCAAGAATTGGTTAATCGGTCTTCCTGTAATTGGAGGAGTTATCGGTTCAGATGCTCTACCATTTGGTAGCTGGTACTTCCCAGAAGGCGCTATGCTCTTTGCCGTTATGGGGATTTTGATCGGTGTTGTCTATGGTCTCAAAGAAAGCAAGATTGTCTCAACCTTCCTAACTGGTGCTGCAGATTTGCTTTCAGTAGCCTTGATTTGTGCGGTTGCTCGTGGTATCCAAGTTATCATGAACGATGGTATGATTACTGCAACCATCCTACACTGGGGTGAAGTTGGCCTTCAAGGTCTTTCTCCTCAAATCTTCATCGTATTGACCTATATCTTCTACCTACCTATGTCCTTCCTCATTCCTTCTTCATCTGGTCTTGCTAGTGCAACTATGGGTATCATGGCTCCCCTTGGAGAGTTCGTCAATGTTAAAGCAAGCCTGATCGTCACTGCCTACCAATCTGCATCTGGTGTCCTTAACCTTGTAACTCCTACTTCAGGTATTGTTATGGGTGCTCTTGCTCTTGGTCGTGTCAGCCTTGGAACTTGGTGGAAATTTGTCGGAAAACTTGTCATCGTCATTGTCGTTGCAAGTATTCTACTTCTTATCTTAGGTACCTTTGTGCCATTCTTATAATAAAGAGGGAAATACGGATGAAATCCTATATTACAGAATCAATCAAAGAGGATTTCTTCAGAGTTTGAAAACAATCATCTCTTATCCTTCTGTTCTCAATGAAGGTGAAAATGGCACTCCCTTTGGTCAAGCAATTCAAGATGTCCTGGAAAAAACGCTGGACTTATGTCAAGAACTTGGTTTTAAAACCTACCTTGATCCTCAAGGATATTATGGGTATGCAGAAGTTGGTGAGGGGGATCTCCTTGCCATCCTCTGCCACCTAGATGTAGTTCCTGCAGGTGATTTGACAGACTGGGAAACTCCTCCATTTGAAGCTAGTATCAGAGATGGGCGGATTTATGGTCGGGGTTCCCAGGATGATAAAGGACCTTCTCTTGCAGCCCTTTACGCAGTCAAAAGCCTGCTTGACCAAGGAATTCAATTCAAAAAACGGGTTCGTTTCATATTTGGTACTGATGAGGAAACCCTTTGGCGTTGTATGGCAAGATATAATGTCATTGAAGAACAAGCCAGCATGGGATTTGCTCCTGATTCATCGTTCCCATTAACCTATGCAGAAAAAGGACTCCTTCAGGTCAAACTTCATGGACCTGGATCAGAACAACTCGCCTTAGATGTAGGTGGAGCTTTCAATGTCGTCCCTGATAAGGCAACCTATCAAGAACCACTTATGGAACAGATCCAGGCAGGCCTCATATCTGCGGGCTACGATTATCAACAAAATGACCAGAACCTTACTGTTCTAGGAATATCTAAGCATGCTAAGGATGCTAGCCAAGGGATTAATGCAGTCATTCGACTAGCCACCGTCCTTGATTCCATTCAATCCCATCCTGCACTTACATTTCTTGCCAAAGAAGTTGGTCAAGATGGTCAAGGAAAAGGAATCTTTGGTGATATCAGCGACCAGCCTTCTGGACATTTATCCTTTAATGTGGCCGCCTTAACCATTACTCCCGAAAGTTCTGAAATTCGAATTGATATCCGAATCCCAGTCCTTGCAGACAAGGATGCCCTTGTTCATCAGCTGATAGAGTGTGCAAAAGCTTACCAACTTAGCTACCAAGAATTTGACTACCTAGCACCACTTTACGTGGCAAGAGATAGTATGCTCGTCACTACTCTCATGCAAGTTTATGAAGAAAAAACTGGTGACAAGAGTCCCGCTCTATCATCTGGCGGTGCAACCTTTGCACGTACGATGCCAAACTGTGTCGCTTTTGGCGCCCTCTTCCCAGGAAGAGAGCAAACAGAACATCAAGCAAATGAATATGCTATCTTAGATGATCTCTATCAGGCTATGGATATCTATGCTGAAGCTGTTTACCGATTAGCGACCTAAAAGACCTCCTAAACTCCGTCCCAAATCGGGACGGAGTTTTAGGAAAATTCTAAATAGCAAGTCACAACAAAAGCCAAGGAAGGGATTTTCTTGGCTTTTTGCAATAGTTTTAAGGTAAGTTACAAACTCAGATACTCTTTTTCACTACGACACTGAGTTTGGCAAATCGATTCTATTTGGCAAACGAAGTTAGTAAGGCAGTTAGCTAGGCTACTTTCTACACGTTACGACACTGAGTTTTACAAATCGATTTTATTTGCCAAACGTAGTTAGTGAGACAGCCAGATAGACCACTCCTAAATGTTACGACACGAAGAGGCAAAAATGACTATTTTTTGTCGATGAGTTAGTAAAGCAGGTAGCTAGTTCGCTTCCTTTCTGTTACGACGTAAAGTTTTACGAATCGATAATATTCGTAAAACTTTACTAGTGGAGCGCCTAGCCAAGTTCCATAGAAACTTGGCGTTAGTTACTTAGATTGTTACACAATCAAGTAACTTTGGCGATCTACATCTTTTCTTCCAACTCTACGTCTGGATACTTGTCCGCAAACCAGCGAAGAGCAAAGTCATTTTCAAAGAGGAAGACAGGTTGATCAAAGCGGTCCTTGGCCAAGATATTACGACTTGAAGACATACGTTCATCTAAATCTTCAGGTTTAATCCAACGAACTGTCTTTTTACCCATCGGAGTCATGACAACTTCCGCGTTATATTCACCTTCCATACGGTGCTTAAAGACTTCAAACTGGAGTTGTCCAACAGCACCTAGCATGTACTCACCTGTTTGGTAATTCTTATAAAGCTGGACGGCTCCTTCTTGTACCAACTGTTCCATTCCCTTGTGGAAGGATTTTTGTTTCATGACGTTCTTAGGCGAAACCTTCATAAAAATCTCAGGAGTGAAGGTTGGTAGTGGTTCAAACTCAAACTTGTTCTTCCCAACAGTTAGCGTATCTCCAACCTGGTAGGTACCAGTATCATAAACCCCGATAATATCTCCCGCTACGGCATTAGTGACATTCTCACGACTTTCTGCCATAAACTGGGTGACATTCGATAGCTTAGCCCCCTTACCAGTACGAGGGAGATTGACACTCATACCACGCTCAAATTCGCCTGATACGATACGGACAAAGGCAATACGGTCACGGTGACGAGGGTCCATGTTGGCTTGGATTTTAAAGACAAATCCTGAGAAATCCTTGTCGTAAGGATCCACAATTTCGCCATCTGTTTTCTTATGCCCATGTGGTTCTGGAGCAAACTTGAGGAAGGTTTCAAGGAAGGTCTGCACACCAAAGTTTGTCAGGGCTGAACCGAAGAAGACAGGTGTTAATTCTCCAGCTAAAATAGCTTTCTCTGAAAACTCATTTCCAGCTTCATTTAAAAGCTCAATGTCATCCTTGACTTGTTCGTAGAAAGGATTGCTTCCAAAAAGCTGGTCCCCATCTTCAAGACTGGCAAAACGCTCATCCCCTTTGTAGAGCTCCAAGCGTTGGTTATAGAGGTCATACAAGCCTTCAAAGGCTTTCCCCATCCCGATTGGCCAGTTCATTGGATAGCTAGCAATACCCAAAACTTCTTCCAATTCTTGCAAGAGGTCTAGCGGCTCACGACCGTCACGGTCCAGCTTGTTCATAGGTAAAGACTGGAATCCCGCGGTGTTTCACAACCTCAAACAATTTCTTGGTTTGAGCCTCGATACCCTTGGCAGAGTCCACGACCATGACCGCAGCATCCACCGCCATCAAGGTACGATAGGTATCTTCTGAAAAGTCCTCATGCCCTGGTGTGTCTAGGATATTCACGCGCTTGCCATCGTAGTCAAACTGCATAACAGATGAAGTCACCGAAATCCCACGTTGCTTCTCGATATCCATCCAGTCAGACTTGGCAAAAGTCCCAGTTTTCTTTCCCTTTTACGGTACCAGCCTCACGAATCTCGCCCTCCCAAAAGTAAAGCAACTGCTCAGTGATAGTCGTTTTTCCAGCGTCCGGGTGAGAGATGATGGCAAAGGTACAGCGTTTCTTAATTTCTTCTTGAATATTCATAAGTTCTCTTTCTTTGATTCTCTATTTTTTTAGTTGTTTCAATAACTAAGAATGATTTCTACATTGGATTTTACCATTCCTTTCAACACTCCATTATATCGGATTTTAGCATTTTTTTCAATTTCTATTTCTTTTCACTTATCCCTCCCTTATTTATAGGAAAATATGGTAAAATAGAACAGATAAATAATCATCATTTCACGAAAGGATGCAAGATGAAAATTACGCAAGAAGAGGTAACACACGTTGCCAATCTTTCAAAATTAAGATTCTCTGAAGAAGAAACTGCTGCCTTTGCGACCACCTTGTCTAAGATTGTTGACATGGTTGAATTGCTGGGCGAAGTTGACACAACCGGTGTCGCACCTACTACAACTATGGCTGACCGTAAGACCGTACTCCGCCCTGATGTGGCTGAAGAAGGAACAGACCGTGATCGCTTGTTTAAAAACGTACCTGAAAAAGACAACTACTATATCAAGGTACCAGCTATCCTAGATGATGGAGGAGATGCCTAATGACTTTTAATAACAAAACTATTGAAGACTTGCACAATCTCCTTGTTTCTAAGGAAATTTCTGCAACTGAATTAACCCAAGCAACGCTTGAAGATATCAAATCTCGCGAGACAGCTATCAATGCTTTTGTTACCATCGCTGAAGAGCAGGCTCTTGCTCAAGCCAAAGCTATTGATGAAGCTGGAATTGACGCTGATAATGTCCTCTCAGGAATTCCGCTTGCTGTTAAAGATAATATCTCTACAGACGGTATCCTCACAACTGCTGCCTCAAAAATGCTCTACAACTACGAGCCAATTTTTGATGCGACAGCCGTTGCCAATGCAAAAGCTAAGGGCATGATTGTTGTTGGAAAGACCAACATGGACGAATTTGCCATGGGTGGTTCAGGTGAAACTTCACACTACGGAGCAACTAAAAACGCTTGGGACCACAGCAAGGTTCCTGGTGGTTCTTCAAGTGGTTCTGCTGCAGCTGTAGCTTCTGGGCAAGTCCGCTTGTCACTTGGTTCTGATACTGGTGGTTCTATCCGCCAACCTGCTGCCTTCAACGGAATCGTTGGTCTCAAACCAACCTACGGAACTGTTTCACGTTTCGGTCTCATTGCCTTCGGTAGCTCATTAGACCAAATCGGACCTTTCGCACCAACTGTTAAGGAAAACGCCCTCTTGCTCAACGCTATTGCCAGCGAAGATGCCAAAGACTCTACTTCTGCTCCTGTCCGCATTGCCAACTTTACTTCAAAAATCGGCCAAGACATCAAGGGCATGAAAATTGCTTTGCCTAAGGAATACCTTGGTGAAGGAATTGACCCAGAGGTTAAGGAAACCATTCTGAATGCAGCCAAACACTTTGAAAAACTCGGTGCTATCGTCGAAGAAGTCAGCCTTCCTCACTCTAAATACGGTGTTGCCGTTTACTACATCATCGCTTCATCTGAAGCTTCATCAAACTTGCAACGCTTTGACGGTATCCGTTACGGCTATCGTGCAGAGGATGCGACCAACCTTGATGAAATCTATGTAAACAGCCGTAGCCAAGGTTTTGGTGAAGAAGTAAAACGCCGTATCATGCTAGGTACTTTCAGTCTTTCATCAGGTTACTACGATGCTTACTACAAGAAAGCTGGTCAAGTCCGTACCCTCATCATCCAAGATTTCGAAAAAGTCTTTGCAGATTATGACTTGATTTTGGGACCAACTGCTCCAAGCGTTGCCTATGACTTGGATTCCCTCAACCACGACCCAGTTGCCATGTACTTGGCTGACCTTTTGACCATCCCAGTCAACTTGGCTGGACTACCAGGAATTTCGATTCCTGCAGGATTTGCTCAAGGTTTACCAGTCGGGCTCCAATTGATTGGTCCTAAATACTCTGAGGAAACCATTTACCAAGCTGCTGCTGCCTTTGAAGCAACAACAGACTACCACAAACAACAACCTGTGATTTTTTTGGAGGTGACAACTAATGAACTTTGAAACAGTCATCGGACTTGAAGTCCACGTAGAGCTCAACACCAATTCAAAAATCTTCTCACCTACTTCTGCCCACTTTGGAAATGACCAAAATGCCAACACCAACGTGATTGACTGGTCTTTCCCAGGAGTACTGCCAGTTCTCAATAAAGGTGTTGTCGATGCCGGTATCAAGGCTGCTCTCGCCCTCAACATGGACATCCACAAAAAGATGCACTTTGACCGTAAGAACTACTTCTACCCTGATAATCCAAAAGCCTACCAAATTTCTCAGTTTGATGAGCCAATCGGCTACAACGGTTGGATTGAAGTTGAGCTAGAAGACGGTACAACTAAAAAAATTGGTATTGAACGCGCTCACCTAGAAGAAGACGCTGGTAAAAACACCCACGGTACAGATGGCTACTCTTATGTTGACCTCAACCGTCAAGGGGTGCCATTGATTGAGATTGTATCTGAAGCTGACATGCGTTCGCCAGAAGAAGCCTATGCTTACCTAACTGCCCTCAAGGAAGTCATCCAGTATGCTGGTATTTCTGACGTTAAGATGGAAGAAGGTTCTATGCGTGTGGATGCCAATATCTCTCTTCGTCCTTATGGCTAAGAGAAATTCGGTACCAAGACTGAGTTGAAGAATCTCAACTCCTTCTCTAACGTCCGTAAGGGTCTTGAATACGAAGTCCAACGTCAGGCTGAAATCCTACGCTCAGGTGGACAAATTCGCCAAGAAACACGCCGTTACGATGAAGCCAACAAGGCAACCATCCTCATGCGTGTTAAGGAAGGCGCTGCTGACTACCGTTACTTCCCAGAACCAGACCTACCACTCTTTGAAATCTCAGATGAGTGGATTGAGGAAATGCGGACTGAATTGCCAGAGTTTCCAAAAGAACGCCGTGCACGCTACGTGGCTGACCTTGGCTTGTCAGACTACGATGCTAGTCAGTTGACTGCAAATAAAGTCACTTCTGACTTCTTTGAAAAAGCTGTTGCCCTTGGCGGTGACGCTAAACAAGTCTCTAACTGGCTCCAAGGAGAAGTCGCTCAGTTCTTGAACGCCGAAGGTAAAACACTGGAACAAATCGAATTGACACCAGAAAACTTGGTAGAAATGATTGCCATCATCGAAGACGGTACTATTTCATCTAAGATTGCCAAGAAAGTCTTTGTCCACCTGGCTAAAAATGGTGGTGGAGCTCGTGAATACGTTGAAAAAGCAGGCATGGTTCAAATCTCAGATCCTGATGTCTTGATTCCAATCATCCACCAAGTCTTTGCAGATAACGAAGCTGCAGTTGCCGACTTCAAGTCAGGAAAACGTAACGCTGACAAGGCCTTCACAGGATTCCTTATGAAAGCAACCAAAGGACAAGCCAACCCACAGGTTGCCCTTAAACTCCTTGCCCAAGAATTGGCGAAGTTGAAAGAAGATTAAGCGGAAGGAAAGCAGCCAGAAGGTTAATGTTACCCTTCTGGTATCTTTCAAAACCATTTTGGCTTTATTTTCAGACCATTTTATGGTAGAATGAAGAGTAATAATATTTATTAAAGAGGTAAAAAAATATGATTGAAGCAAGTAAACTAAAGGCTGGTATGACTTTTGAAACAGCTGAAGGAAAAATTGATCCGCGTTTTTGGAAGCTAGCCACCACAAACCAGGTAAAGGAAACACTATCATGCGTATGAAATTGCGTGATGTCCGCACTGGTTCAACATTTGAAACAAGCTACCGCCCAGAAGAAAAATTTGAGCAAGCGATTATCGAAACTGTTCCAGCACAATACTTGTACAAAATGGACGACACAGCTTACTTCATGAACACAGAAACTTACGACCAATACGAAATTCCTGTTGTAAATGTTGAAAACGAATTGCTTTACATCCTTGAAAACTCAGATGTAAAAATCCAATTCTACGGAACTGAAGTAATCGGTGTAACTGTACCAACTACTGTTGAATTGACAGTTGCTGAAACACAACCATCTATCAAAAGGTGCTACTGTTACAGGTTCTGGTAAACCAGCAACAATGGAAACTGGTCTTGTCGTGAACGTTCCAGACTTCATCGAAGCAGGTCAAAAATTGATTATCAACACTGCAGAAGGAACTTACGTTTCTCGCGCCTAATCTCTAGAAACTAGAAAGAGGTCATTCTATGGGAATTGAAGAACAACTTGGCGAAATCGTCATCGCCCCACGTGTACTTGAAAAAATCATTGCTATTGCAACTGCGAAAGTTGAAGGCGTACACTCTTTTTTTCAAACAAATCAGTATCTGACACCCTTTCAAAAACTTTCTCTTGGTCGTGGCGTATATCTAAAAGAAGCAAACGATGAGCTCACAGCTGATATCTACCTCTACCTAGAGTACGGTGTCAAAGTTCCTAAGGTTGCTATGGCTATCCAGAAAGCTGTTAAGGATGCTGTCCGTAACATGGCTGATGTTGAAATCTCTGCTGTCAACATTCACGTTTCAGGTATCGTTCCAGATAAAAACACCAAAAACCAGAATTGAAAGACTTATTCGACGAGGACTTCCTCAATGACTAGTCCATTATTAGAATCTAGACGTGAACTACGTAAGTGTGCTTTCCAAGCCTTGATGAGTCTTGAATTTGGTTCAGATTTAGAAACTGCTTGTCGCTTCGCCTACACACATGATCGTGAAGATACAGACGTACAACTTCCTAACTTCCTTGTAGAGCTCGTTTCTGGTGTCCAAGCTAAAAAGGATGATCTGGACAAACAAATCACTCAACATTTGAAAACTGGTTGGACCATCGATCGTCTGACATTGGTAGAAAAGAATTTACTACGCCTAGGAGTTTTTGAAATCACTTCATTTGATACTCCTCAACTCGTAGCTGTTAACGAAGCTATTGAACTTGCTAAGAGCTTTTCAGATCAAAAGTCAGCCCGTTTCATCAATGGACTCCTCAGTCAATTTGTGACAGAAGAAGATTAAATAATATAGAAAAAGTGTTTGACTCAGATCAAACACTTTTTTTCTTTACCTTCCACTATCTAAAAAAAGTGGTAATAGACATAATTATAAACAAAATATCCAGATGGGCTTGGCATAAGTGAGAAAGTTAAAAAAACTATGGCATAGAATTGTGATTTTTAGATTCTTTGTCCAACGGTAGACCAGGGCATAGAAGAGACCGCCTAAACTATAAAAACATCAAACTGATAGGATCTCGGTGAGTTAGGATCAAATGACTAAGTCCAAAGATAAGAGCAGATAGGATAACATCCAGATAGTACTTGGACTGGGGGAAAAAGGTATTCATAAAGTACCCTCTATGAATCAGTTCCTCCAATATAGGTCCGACGACTACTGTTAAACTGAAACTGAGAACAGTTGATAGAAAAGTTGGTTGTCCATTTGAATACAAGGCTGAAAGAAGGTCTTGAAAGATATACTTGTTATCAATGAAGTGATGAAACTGTAACTGAAAAAGCATCCACCAATTGACGATCAAAATAAGTAGCCACTAGACCAACTACAAGGTAAAAAGAATCTTGACTTCTTTGAACCCTTTTTTTCAAAAAAATATAGAGCATCTCTTTCTTTTTTTGAGCCAGTAGATAAATAATAGCAAAATAGCTATTACTTCAACTGTTAAAAAGATAGAATAGCCATCTATCCCCCATCCTAAAAACTTAGTTAGATGCATAATCCCTAACTCTGGTAGATAAACCGATAGAAATACCAGTAAGATATAGACTCCCAAATGCCAAAGTTTTTTCATACTCATTCCTTTAACTTATCAATAGCCAACACCAGAACCACGTCTAGTCACATCAGCAAGTATAGTTTTCTGATCTGTTGCTATACTAGTTCAAGTCCAAATTCTTTCATCAAACATCCAAATCATACCACCGCCTGAAACTTGCTCTAACTCTTCAAACTAAAGAACTGTAAATATATCTGTCAAGTAGCTTCTTAAATGATATGTTTCTAAGCCTATATGTTCATTATACATATTTTTTTGATTATTTTAGCAGTTATTTCCTCAACTGTCAATTCTTAATCCTGACATGTCTTTTTTTATAGCAGCCAAAAAGAGGCTGGGACAAAAGTCCTGGCCTCTCAATTGTCTTTGGATTGTCGAGCAAGACGCAGTGGTTGAGTGGGCTCTACTACGCTGATTTCATCAGCTTTTACAGCCCTACTCAACTGTGCGGAGGTGGGACGACGAAATCGAATTCTAACGAATTACCGATTTCTGTCCCACTCTCTTTCTTTTTAATATTTTCTAAAGCGTTGGTAGCGTTCTTCAATGAGTTGATCTAGCGAAAGTTTACCAAGTGTGTCTAGCTCCGCTTGAAGTTGTTCCTTCACTTGCTTGATCAGTTCTTTACTTGATAGACCCACCTCAGAGATGACCTTATCAACAACTTGCATATCCAACAACTCATACGAGGTGATTTTCATCAACTCAGCTGCTTCCATGGCACGAGTTCCATCTTTCCATAAAATAGAAGCAAATCCTTCAGGACTCAGTACGGCATAGATGGAATTTTCAAGCATCCAAACACGGTCCGCGACTGCTAGAGCTAGAGCTCCACCAGATCCACCTTCACCGATAATAATCGCAATGATGGGAACTTTTAAATCACTCATTTCAAAGAGATTGCGAGCAATGGCTTCACCTTGACCACGTTCTTCTGCACCTACACCAGGATAGGCACCAGCAGTATTGATAAAGGTTACAATTGGACGACCGAACTTTTCTGCTTGCTTCATCAAACGAAGGGCTTTTCGATAACCTTCAGGATGAGGTTGACCAAAGTTACGGTTAAGATTATCTTGTAAACTTTTACCTTTTTGGATTCCCAACAACAGTCACTGCTTGGTCTCCCAACCAACCGATACCACCAATAATAGCACCATCATCACGGAAGGAGCGATCCCCATGTAGCTCTACAAAGTCATCAAAAATTCCTGTTGCGAAATCCAAGGCAGTTAAGCGGGTTTGTTCACGAGCTTCTCTAACGATTTTCGCAATATTCATCAACTCTCCCTCCTGTGTAGTCTTACTAATCGAGCAATCGTATCTGGCAATTCTCGCCGTTTAATAATTGCATCCACAAAACCATGTTCCAGTAAAAACTCTGCTTTCTGGAAATCCTCTGGTAAGTCTTCCCTTACCGTATTTTCAATCACACGGCGTCCAGCAAAACCTACCAAACTTTGGGGTTCTGCCAAGATGATATCCCCTTCCATAGCGAAGGAAGCTGTTACTCCTCCAGTCGTCGGGTCAGTAAGGATTGTCAGATAAAAGAGACCTGCATTGGAATGACGTTTGACTGCGGCAGAGATTTTGGCCATCTGCATCAAGCTCATGATTCCTTCTTGCATGCGTGCTCCACCAGAAGCTGTAAACAATACGACAGGTAATTTTTCAGCGGTCGCATATTCGAACAAGCGGGTAATTTTTTCACCAACAACTGTCCCCATTGAAGCCATGATAAAGTTAGAATCCATGATGCCAAGGGCAACCTTCTCTCCCTTAATCAAAGCTGTTCCTGTTACAACAGCCTCATCAAGACCTGTCTTTTCACGCATCAAAGTCAATTTTTTACGATAGCCTGGAAAATTCAAAGGATCCTGAGTCTCAATCCCTTTAAACATTTCCAAAAACGTACCCATATCAATGGTTAAAGCTAAACGCTCTTGAGCTGAAATACGGAAGGTATAGCCACAGTGAGGGCATATACGCTCACTCCCCAAGTCCTTTTGGTAAATCGTATATTTGCAACCTGGACATTGGGAGAAGAGCTCATCTGGAACCTCTGGCTTGATCTGAGGTTGATTTACAGTCGAACGATTGGGATTGATTCGAATATATTTATCTTTTTTACTAAATAGAGCCATACATCCCCCTTTTCAGTCTTATACTATTTTTATACTCAATGAAAATCAAAGAGCAAACTAGGAAGCTAGCCGCAGGTTGCTCAAAGCACTGCTTTGAGGTTGTAGATAAGACTGACGAAAGTCAGTCACATATATAATCCAAAGGTAAAAAGCTGACGCGGTTTGAAGAGATTTTCGAAGAGTATTACATTATTCTTTTTCTTGATAGTGTGGTAAGAAAGTTTCCATCAAGAATGAAGTATCGTAGTCCCCTGCTATCACGCGACGATCTGAAATCAGATCAAGTTGGAAATCAGCATTGGTGACCACCCCTTCAATTTCGAGTTCATACAGAGCTCGTTGCATTTTCATGAGTGCATCAAAACGATTTTCACCATGAACAATAATCTTAGCAATCATACTATCATAGTATGGTGGAATGGTATAACCTGGATAAACTGCAGAGTCAACACGCAAGCCGACACCACCACTTGGGAGATACAGATTGGTAATCTTACCTGGACTTGGTGCAAAATTAAAGGCTGGGTTTTCTGCATTGATCCGACACTCAATGGCATGACCTTTTAGAACAATATCTTCCTGCTTCAGAGTCAAAGGTTGACCTGCCGCAATACGGATTTGTTCCTTGACAATATCCACACCAGAAACAAATTCGGTTACTGGATGTTCTACTTGGATACGCGTATTCATCTCCATAAAGTAGAATTTGCCACTTGCTTCATCTAGTAGGAATTCAATAGTACCAGCATTTTCATAACCAACAGACTCCGCCGCACGGACTGCTGCAGCACCAATTTCATTACGAAGTGTTTTCCCAATAGCAATCGAAGGACTTTCTTCTAAAACCTTTTGGTTATTCCGTTGAAGCGAACAGTCACGTTCACCAAGGTGAATCACATGTCCCATCTGGTCAGCAAGAATCTGTACCTCAATGTGGCGAGCAGGATAAATCACACGCTCAAGATACATAGCCCCATTACCAAAGTTGGCTTTTGGCTTCACTAGAGGCAGTTTCAAAGGCTGACACGAGATCTTCTGCTTTTTCAACCTTACGAATCCCTTTTCCACCACCTCCTGCTGAAGCTTTCAGCATAACTGGATAACCAATTTTTTCAGCAATAGCAAGAGCCTCTTCTGCTGTATGGACCTCTCCATCTGATCCTGGAATGACAGGCACGTTTGCCTTAATCATTTGAGCACGGGCGTTAATTTTATCTCCCATGACAGCCATGACACGAGCTGATGGTCCGATAAATTTGATCCCAACTTCTTCACACATGGTTGCAAATTTGGAATTTTCACTAAGAAACCAAATCCAGGGTGAATAGCTTCAGCTTCAGTCAAGACTGCAGCTGATAGGATGGCATTGATGTTCAGATAAGATTCTGTAGCCTTGCCAGGGCCGATACAGATAGCCTCATCAGCCAAAAGCGTGTGGAGAGCTTCCTTGTCAGCAGTCGAATAGACAGCGACTGTTGCAATTCCTAATTCTCGTGCCGCACGAATAATACGAACAGCAATTTCACCACGATTGGCAATTAAAATCTTACGAAACATGGAAAACCTCCCTAGTTTCCAATAGCAAAGGTCAGAGTACCGCTTGCTGCAAGCTTACCATCTACTTCTGCCTTCGCTTCTACTACGGCGATTGTGCCACGACGTTTGACAAAACGTTGCTGTCATGACAAGCTGATCACCAGGAACAACTTGTTTCTTAAACTTAACCTTATCCATACCAGCATAGAAGACAAGCTTCCCTTTGTTTTCTGGTTTAGACAATTCCAAAACACCTGCTGTCTGAGCCAAGGCTTCCATAATGAGGACTCCTGGCATAACTGGGTATTGAGGGAAATGACCATTGAAGAAAGGTTCATTAATCGTCACATTTTTAATGGCAACAATAGTATCTTCGCTAACTTCTAAGACACGATCCACTAAGAGCATGGGATAACGGTGGGGCAAAGCTTCTTTAATTCCTTGAATATCAATCATTTGATACGTACCAAGCCTTTCCCAAACTCAACCATTTCTTCATTTTCAACTAGAATTTCTGTTACAACACCATCTTTAGGTGCTGGAATTTCATTCATGATCTTCATGGCTTCGATGATGACCAAGGTTTGGCCTTTTTTAACAGTATCACCGACTGAAACAAAATTAGATTTGTCTGGTCCGGCAGCCAAGTAAGCAACTCCGACAAGTGGACTTTCTACAAGGTCCCCCTCAGCTACAGATTCACTAGCACTTGATTCTGAAACCACTTCTACAGCTGCGGGAACCACAGCTTGAGGTGCTTGACTTGCTTCTGCAACAAGTTTCGCTTCATTCTTACTGAAGACCAACTCATCCGTTCCATTTTTATAAGAAAATTCTTTCAAGCTTGACTGGTCAAATTGCGCCATCAAGTCTTTGATTTCATTTAAATTCATCTTTACTTATTCTCCCAACGTTTGAAAACAAGGACTGCATTATGCCCACCAAATCCAAAGGTATTTGAGATAGCATATGGAATTTCACGTTCCAATCCCCGTCCATAGATAACGTTCGCTTCGATATAGTCTGATAATTCTTTCGTTCCAGCTGTCATTGGAACATAGCTATGACGAATAGCTTCAATAGTAGCAATGGCTTCAACAGCCCCTGCTGCTCCCAGCAAATGACCTGTGAAGGATTTGGTTGAAGAAACTGGAACATCCTTACCTAGAACAGATACAATGGCACCACTTTCTCCCTTTTCATTAGCAGGAGTTGATGTACCGTGAGCATTGATATAAGCTACTTGGTCTGGTGTGATTTCAGCTTCGTCCAAGGCAAGTTTGATAGCTTTAATAGCTCCTTGACCTTCTGGATGTGGTGAAGTCATATGGTAAGCATCACAAGTATTTCCGTAACCAACAACTTCAGCTAAGATAGTTGCACCGCGTTTTTCTGCGTGCTCTAAGCTTTCAAGAACCAACATTCCTGATCCTTCACCCATGACAAATCCATTACGGTCTTTGTCAAATGGAATAGAAGCACGAGATGGATCCTCTGTTGTTGAAAGAGCTGTCAAGGCTTGGAAACCTGCAATGGCAAATGGAGTGATAGAAGCCTCAGAACCACCAACTAGCATAACATCTTGGTAACCAAACTTGATGGAACGAAAGGCATCCCCAATTGCATCATTTGAAGAAGCACAAGCAGTATTGATAGATTTACAAATACCATTAGCGCCAAAGCGCATAGCAACATTTCCTGAGCCCATATTTGCTAAAGCTTTTGGAAGGGTCATCGGTTTCACACGTTTTGGACCTTTTTCATGAAGGCGAACCACTTGATCTTCGATTTCCTTGATTCCACCGATACCTGAAGCAACGATGACACCAAAGCGGTCTCTATCAAGAGTCTCTACATCAAGATTAGCATTGTTCACTGCTTCTTGTGCTGCATATAGTGCATATAAAGAATAAGCATCAAAACGGTTGGTATCTTTTTTTACAAAATATTTGTCAAAAGGAAAATCCTGGATTTCTGCCGCATTATGCACCGCAAATTCACTATGATCAAACTTGGTGATTTCACCAATTCCAATCTTTCCATTTTTAAGACTGTTCCAAAATTCTTCTGGTGTATTTCCGATTGGAGATGTCACTCCATAACCTGTCACTACTACTCGATTCAGTTTCATTCTTCTACCTCTATTTTAACTCTTATTGCATGGTTAGTCCACCATCAATTGCAATGACTTGTCCTGTTAGATAATCTTGACTAGCAAGAAAGACTGTCACATCAGCAACCTGCTCTGCTTGTCCAAACTGTTTCATCGGAATTTGTGCCAACATGGCATCTTTGACCTTATCAGATAGAACAGCAGTCATATCCGATTCAATCATTCCTGGAGCAATGGCATTGACGCGAACATTGCGATTGGCAACCTCACGTGCTACTGATTTGGTAAATCCAATCAAACCAGCTTTGGAAGCAGCGTAGTTGGCTTGACCGATATTTCCCATCAGACCAACAACACTAGACATATTGATGATAGCACCTTCGCGAGCTTTTATCATCGGTTTCAAGACTGATTGTGTCATATTGAAAGCACCTGTCAGGTTGACTTTCAAGACCTTCTCAAAATCTTCTTCCGTCATCTTAAGCATGAGAGTATCTTGAGTAATCCCAGCATTATTCACTAGGACATCAACTGAACCTAGTTCTTCAATCGCTTGATCCACCATGCGTTTTGCATCTGTGAAGTCTGAGACATCACCAGAAATAGCAAGGACCTTCACCCCGTATGGTTTAAATTCGGCAAGAAGCTCTTCAGAGATTTCACCACGACTATTCAAGACAACATTGGCTCCCAAGCTGGCAAATTTATGAGCAATGGCAAGACCAATTCCTCGACTTGAGCCTGTAATAAAGACATTTTTCTTTTCTAGTTTCATTTTTCTCCTTTCAGAACTTCTACTATTTTGGTCTAATTTTCTAAGAGTGCTAGCAAACTTGCTTGATCTTCCACATTAGCCAGTTGAGCAGTTTTATCAATCTTTTTGACGAATCCGGACAAGACTTTTCCAGGACCAATCTCGATAAAACGAGTGACTCCCGCTTCTTGCATGACTGCAATGCTTTCATAAAAACGAACAGGTTCCTTAACTTGACGAGTCAAAAGTTCTGCAATTCGTTCTTTTTCCATGACCTTTGCTTCTGTATTACCAACAAGTGGACAAGCAAAGTCATTAAACTCAACATCTTCTAGAGCTTGAGCTAATTTTTGACTAGCAGATTCCAATAAGGCTGTATGGAAAGGTCCAGAAACATTTAGCGGAATCAAACGCTTTGCTCCTGCTTCTTGCAAGAGTTCAACTGCACGATCTACTGCAGCTACCTCCCCACCAATAACAATCTGGCTTGGAGTATTGTAGTTAGCTGGAGTTACAACACCAAGTTGAGAAGCTTCTTGACAAGCTTTTTCAATCACTTCAACCGGTGTATTTAGCACAGCCACCATTTTCCCTGATCCTGCTGGTGCTGCTTCTTCCATATAAGACCCACGTCTAGCAACTAGAGCCACTGCAGCTTCAAAATCCAAGGCACCACTAGCTACCAGGGCAGAGTATTCTCCAAGAGACAAACCTGCCACCATATCTGGTTGGTAACCTTTCTCCCTTAAAAGACGGTAAATAGCAACTGATGTAGCCAAAATAGCTGGTTGCGTGTAACGAGTCTGATTTAGGTTCATTTCATCATTATCAATCAAGTCACGGAGGTCATAGCCTAATACTTGGCTAGCTTGGTCGATTGTTTCCTTGACGATAGTATATTGGTCGTATAGATCACGTCCCATTCCAAGGTACTGGGCTCCTTGACCTGCAAATAGAAAGGCTGTTTTAGTCATTTCTTGTAACTCCTGCCCAACGAGCAGCTTCTGCTTGAATCTTTTCAGCTGCACTATAATAAATATCTTTTAAGATTTCTTCAACAGTTTCTTCTTTAGATACCAAACCTGCAATCTGACCAGCCATCACTGAACCGCCATCCACATCCCCATGGACAACAGCCTTTGCTAAGGCTCCAGCACCCATCTGCTCAAAAATTTCTAAATCTGGATTTTCTTGTTTAAAGGCATCTTTTTCAGCTTGCTCGAAATCCCGAGTCAATTTGTTTTTAATGGCACGAACTGCGTGTCCAAAATGTTGTGCTGAGATCGTTGTGTCAATATCACGGGCTTTTTAAAATCTTTAGCTTTATAATTTGGATGGGCATTTGATTCCTTAGCTACCACAAAGCGAGTTCCAACCTGGACAGCTTCTGCACCGAGCATAAAGCCAGCAGCGGCTCCCTCACCGTCTGCAATACCACCAGCAGCGATAACAGGAATTGAAACAGCAGCTGCAACTTGACGAACCAAGGTCATGGTCGTTAATTTACCGATGTGTCCACCAGCTTCCATACCTTCTGCAATAACAGCGTCTGCACCGATTTTTTCCATCCGTTTTGCCAAAGCAACACTTGGGACAACTGGAATAACAGTAATCCCTGCCTCATGGAATCGTTCCATGTATTTACTTGGATTCCCTGCACCAGTTGTAACAACCTTAACCCCTTCTTCAATCACAAGATCAACGATATCTTCAACAAATGGAGACAAAAGCATAATGTTGACACCAAATGGCTTGTCTGTTAAAGATCTAATCTTATTGATATTAGCCTTAACCACTTCTTTAGGAGCATTTCCTCCACCGATGATACCTAGACCACCAGCTTTTGAAACAGCTCCAGCAAGGTCACCATCTGCAACCCAGGCCATTCCCCCTTGAAAGATAGGATATTTAATGTTCAATAATTCTGTAATACGTGTTTTCATATTGCCTCCATGAGTCTTGCTTAGGTAATAGTTCGACCACATTATACTTTGACTGTCAAACTATTACCTGAACAAGAGGGAGCGGGTTCCCCCTACTCCTTCTTCATTTATTTTAATTATTTTGTTTGCTCTTCAACGTAGGCAACCAAGTCACCAACTGTTTTCAAGTCATCTTCTGCTTCGATTTGAATATCAAAAGCATCTTCAATTTCTGAGATTACTTGGAACAAGTCCAATGAATCTGCATCCAAATCATCAAAAGTAGATTCAAGTGTTACTTCTGATGCATCTTTTCCAAGTTCTTCAACGATAATTTCTTGTACTTTTTCAAATACTGCCATGATAGACTCCTTTAAAATAAATAGTTTTTATAACAATGTGTTCACCACATGATTACCTAAATTGTAACAATAAGCGTGCCCCATGTCAAACCTCCGCCGAAGCCTGACAAGAGAATTTTTTGGCTTCCATCCAAACGAATGAGCCCTTCTTCTACACACTCTGAAAGTAGGATCGGAATACTTGCCGCACTGGTATTTCCATACTTGGTCATATTGGCAGGAAGCTTGTCTCGATCTACACCTATCTTTCTAGCCATTTTATCTAGAATGCGGATATTAGCTTGGTGAAGCAGGAGATAATCTAGTTCTTCTGCCGACAGAGAACTCTCTTCTATGGTATTTTTTATAGACTTAGCAACATCTCGAATCGCAAAATCAAAAACTGCTCGGCCGTCCATTCTCAAGAAAAGCATCCGGATTTTCTTGAACTGAAAATGGTGACGTCAAGCCTGTCTGCCCATAGGTCAAGCACTCACTACGTGAACCATCGCTATTGAGACTCTCCGCTAGGAAATGTTGCTTATCGCTTGCTTCTAACAAGACGCCACCAGCTCCATCTCCAAATAGGACAGCTGTTGAACGATCTGTCCAGTCCAGGTTTTGGACATAGTTTCACTACCGATAACTAGACCCTTACGATAAGCTCCTGAAGAGATAAACTTCTCTGCAGTTGATAGGGCAAAGGTGAAACCACTACAAGCGGCGGTTAGATCAAATGCAAAGGCCTTACGAGCACCTATACGAGCCTGTACACGTGCTGCAGTAGAAGGCATCATTGAGTCAGGTGTCATCGTAGCTAGGATGATGAAATCCAACTCTTCAGCAGAAATCCCTGACTTCTCTAGGAGTTGTTTTGCAACTGCCGTTGCCAAATCTCCAGTTGATTCTGTCTTAGAAATGCGACGTTCCTTAATCCCAGTTCGACTTGAAATCCATTCATCACTCGTATCCATAACCTGAGCCAAATCTTCATTTGTGACAATCTGCTCTGGAACATAATGAGCAACCTGGCTTATTTTTTTCGCAAAAAGCCATTATTTCAAATCCTCCAAAAAAATTGATAAAGATTGGTCAAACCTTTACTCATGACATCCATTTCCTCTGGGCTCATGCCTTCGATGATCCTTTCGACCATGGCCTTGTGAAAACGTCTATGGAGCCGATGTACCAAGCGACCTTTCTTTGTCAAATGCAGATGTACTACACGACGATCCTGATCTGATCGCAAGCGCTCGATATAACCTTTTCGTTCCAAGTTGTTTCAAGCTAGTTGTCACGGTTCCTAGAGTTACCATCAACTCTTTGGACACTTGACTTGGAGTCACATCTGGAAACTTGCCAATCACATCAATCGTGTGCATTTCCTTGATGGAGATATCCTTGAAACGACTACCTCTCAAACTCACTTCCTCAATCACAAGGACGTTATTAAAAATAGATGTTAAATAGTCATTGATCCGTTGGTAGTCCAATTTTCTTCCCTCCCTCATCAAAAAAAGTTTAACTATCAAAACATTTGACAAAAAAAGTATATCAAACTTCAAAGAATTGCGCAAGTATTTTTCTTATTTTCCCCAAAAAAATTTTTGGACGTCTTCTTTCAGAATGTGCACGAACACCTTCCTTTAAAAATCTTCCGTATAAGATAGAGATTTTTTTGCAATTCCAGTTCTAGCTGTGCGTACTCGTGCCACTGCTTAAACTCGCTTTCCCAGACTAACTTCTTAATAGCAGCATAAGAGTTAGAGGAGCCTCTTCTCAACTTCTTCAACAGTTGTTCTCTTGTCTTTTTCCAGTTGATCACTAGCACACAGACGATAGACAGCTCCAGCTTCCAGTGCTTTTTTTCTGCTGTGAAAAGCTTCTCCAGTCATAGCTAATTGCGTTGCCCGAGTCGCACCTAGTGATCGTGTAAGCAAGAATAAACCACCCGCATCAGGAGCTAAGCCCACACCTACAAAGGCCTGAATGAATTTAGCTTTGTCAGAAGCAATACAGAAATCAACTGCTAAGGCCATATTGGCTGCAGCTCCAGCAACTGCTCCATCCACCTCCATAATGACTGGTTTAGGAATTTGTTTAATCTTATAGGAAATCGTATTTACCAACTCCGCAATTTGGGTAAGGAGGCAATATCATCCTCATCGACTGCACGTTTCATTTCTACTAAATCCCTCCAACGGAGAAGACTTTTGCCAGCAGCATTAATGAGAATAAACGAAACCGAAGCATCTTTTTCAGCCAATTCCAATGCTTCTAGAATTTCTTGACACATAGGAATATGAAAACCATTGGCCACCTCAGGACGATTTAAAGTTAGTATCGCTAAATCGTCTTGAACTTGATAGAGAATATGATTCATAGGCACTCCTTTTAATTTACAACGAAGAATAAATTATTTTATTTTTCAAATTATATCTTTTTCTAACTTTTTTTAAACAAGAGAAAAAAATCGACCGAAAAGTGTCTCAGCCGATTTTTAAAAATCTTAGTTTGGTCTCTAAAAATACAGGAAAACCAGTACTTGCATCATCTTTGAAATCATAAATAACTTCAATCATGCGCCCTCCTTCTCTCTGATAGAGCTGTTCTTGGTTGGATCCTTTAAGGTGGAATTCTCCTGAAACCATATAAAAAATACGATTTGGATCTTCTAGGTAGGCAAAAAGATTCCCTGTAAAAGGAGCTTCCTTATCCCCGTCCTTGTTGACCAGACTTGCAGCTAAGAGTTTCGTGATTCCTCTAAATTGTCCACTTTCATCTGTTCGACAGTAAAACTTGACTCTAGCTTCATAGTTAGGATTGACGATAATCTTTTCAGAGAGAATTCGATAAGTCCTTGACTTACTATCTGGCAAGCCGATAGACAAGATAATTTTAGCCCTCTCAACTGAAATTTGACGTTCCTGAGCATATTCTATCGCTAATTCTTCTCCGGTCAAACGACCACTGGGAAGAGGTTGAGAACTTGCTCCGATATTTGTAGGAATCATCACGAAGGTAAGGACTAGTAAGATTAAACAAACTACTCTTTTAATCATCTTCCCCCAACTCCTTTCATCAGAAGAGTCTTTCCTCCTACACCTTTATTATAAACTTTACTGATGAGACTTTCAAACAATTGTATAGGATATTTTCCAGATTGAAAAAAGCCCCTCTTTCTGCTATAATCGTATAAAATACTTACTTTAGGAGTTCTTATGAAGGTTGTTAAAATTTGGTGGAAGCTCGCTTGCCTCTGCTAGTCAATTAGAAAAAAAGTTTTAAATATTGTCAAAAAGTGACCCAGAACGTCGTTTTGTGGTTGTATCTGCCCCTGGTAAACGTAATTCTGAAGATACTAAGGTTACAGATGCCTTGATTAAATATTACCGCGACTATGTGGCTGGAAATGACATTAGCAAAAGCCAAAACTGGATTATTGATCGCTATGCTGCTATGGTTAGCGAATTAGGTCTTAAACCAGCCGTTTTAGACAAAATTTCAAAAAGCATTCGCTCTCTAGCTACTCTTCCAATTGAAGATAATAAGTTTCTCTATGATACCTTTCTAGCAGCTGGAGAAAATAACAATGCCAAATTGATTGCAGCCTACTTTAACCAAAATGGCTTGGAGGCGCGTTATGTCCATCCAAGAGAAGCTGGTATCATCGTTACGAGCGAACCTGGAAATGCACGTATCATCCCATCAAGTTACGATAAAATCGAGGAATTGACAAATTCAACTGAAGTTCTTGTTATCCCTGGTTTCTTCGGTGTTACTAAAGAAGATCAAATTTGTACCTTCTCACGTGGGGGATCAGATATCACTGGTTCTATCATTGCTGCTGGTGTCAAGGCTGACCTCTATGAAAACTTTACGGATGTAGATGGAATCTTTGCAGCCCACCCTGGTATTATCCATAAGCCACACTCTATCCCTGAATTGACCTACCGTGAAATGCGTGAATTGGCCTATGCTGGATTCTCTGTACTACACGATGAAGCACTTCTACCAGCCTACCGTGGGAAAATTCCTCTTGTCATTAAAAATACCAACAATCCAGACCACCCAGGTACTCGAATTGTGCTACAACATAGCAGCGACAAATTCCCAGTTGTTGGGATTGCTGGAGATTCTGGCTTTGTCAGCATTAATATGTCTAAGTATTTGATGAACCGCGAAATCGGTTTTGGTCGTAAAGTTCTTCAGATTCTTGAGGACCTTAATATTGGTTGGGAACACATGCCAACTGGTATCGATGACCTGTCTATCATCTTACGTTCACGAGAATTGACTCCAATCAAGGAAGAAGAAATCCTTCGTCAATTAGTCCAAAAAGCAGAGGTAGACCACGCTGAAATCGAACACGACCTCTCTATCATTATGATTGTTGGGGAAAAAATGAAGCGTCATATCGGGGTAACTGCTACAGCCACTCGTGCCCTTATCTGAGAACAACATCAACATCCAAATGATGTCACAAGGTTCTAGTGAAGTTTCTATCATGTTTGTTGTCCATAAAGACCAAGAAAAAGCCGCTCTTAAAGCTCTCTACCAAGCATTTTTCGGTGAAAATAAGGAAGACTAAACATGGCACAATCCCTCAACAAGGTCGTCGACTTGCAAACAACTGGAACTTCCTATCTCTCCATTACAGGAAAGGTTGGAAAATTTCTGGTCGGAGATCATGCTTTAGAATTTTACGCAGATCGAAATGTCGAGGACTATATTCAAATCCCATGGTCCAGCATTAATCAAATCGGAGCCAATGTTTCAGGCTGCAAGGTTAGTCGTCATTTTGAAAGTCTTTACAGATCAAGGAAAAATTTCTCTTCGCCTCAAAAGACTCTGGAAAAAAATTCTTAAAATAGCTCGTGAAAAACTGGGAAATGACAAGGTAGTCAAACTTCCTACCTTAGTCCAAATCATTGGTCGAAAAATTAAAAATCTATTTGCAAAAAAATAGAAAGTTTAGTATAATCATAGAAACGGATAAGTAGGTTACTTCCTTCTTTCAGAAAGTCTGCGGGTGCTGCGAGCAGATAGAAGATTTAATTGAAATTCTACCGTTGTTTAAATCAAATACAGAATCAAGTGCACACCTGTGAAGTTGGATGGAACCGTGGCCCTGCCACTCCAACGCTTTGTCAGGTGTGCTTTTTTCATAAAGGAGTTTATATGTTAGATATCAAACGTATTCGTACAGACTTTGATGCTGTCGCAGAAAAACTAGCTACACGTGGTGTAGATGCTGCTATCTTGAACGAGATGAAAGAAATCGATGCCAAACGACGTGACATCTTGGTTAAGGTTGAAACCCTCAAGGCTGAACGTAACACAGTTTCTGCTGAGATTGCCCAAGCTAAACGTAACAAGGAAAATGCAGACGACAAGATTGCAGCTATGCAAACCCTCTCTGCCGAAGTAAAAGCTCTTGATGCTGAATTGGCAGAAATCGATGCTAAATTAACAGAATTTACCACTACTCTTCCAAACATTCCAGCTGATAGCGTTCCTATTGGTGCTGATGAAGACGATAACGTCGAAGTTCGCCGTTGGGGAACTCCTCGCGAGTTCGACTTTGAACCAAAAGCTCACTGGGATCTAGGTGAAGATCTTGGTATTCTTGACTGGGAACGTGGTGGAAAGGTAACTGGAGCGCGCTTCCTCTTCTATAAAGGACTTGGGGCTCGTTTGGAACGTGCTATCTACAACTTTATGTTGGATGAGCATGGAAAAGAAGGTTACACTGAAGTCATCACACCTTACATGGTCAACCATGATTCTATGTTTGGTACTGGTCAATATCCAAAATTCAAAGAAGATACGTTTGAATTGAAAGATACGAACTATGTCCTCATTCCTACAGCTGAAGTTCCTTTGACTAACTACTATCGTGATGAAATTCTTGACGGGAAAGACTTGCCAATCTACTTTACTGCTATGAGTCCATCATTCCGTTCTGAAGCTGGTTCAGCTGGTCGCGATACTCGCGGTTTGATTCGTTTGCACCAATTCCACAAGGTAGAAATGGTGAAATTTGCTAAACCAGAAGAGTCATACGAAGAATTGGAAAAGATGACAGCCAACGCTGAAAACATCCTTCAAAAACTCAACCTTCCATATCGCGTAGTTGCTCTTTCTACAGGAGACATGGGCTTCTCTGCTGCTAAGACTTATGACTTGGAAGTATGGATTCCTGCGCAAAATACTTATCGTGAAATCTCAAGCTGTTCAAATACAGAAGATTTCCAAGCTCGTCGTGCCCAAATCCGTTACCGTGATGAAGCCGATGGTAAGGTTAAACTTCTTCATACTTTGAATGGTTCTGGACTTGCTGTTGGACGTACAGTCGCTGCTATCCTTGAAAACTATCAAAACGAAGATGGTTCTGTGACCATTCCAGAAGTTCTTCGTCCATACATGGGTGGAGCTGAAGTTATCAAACCATAATTAAATAGATGTAAAAAGAGGAGGCTGAGCTTCCTCTTTTTGAGTAATTCAAAAGAAACAGGTAGAAATCTTTCATTCTACCTGTTTTTATTTATTTCTTAGTAGCCACCCATCATTGATGGATCCATAGCTGGCGCTGGTGCAGCTGGTTCTGGTTTGTTAGCTACGACTGCTTCTGTTGTTAGAATCAAAGCTTGCTACTGAAGCTGCGTTCTGAAGGGCTGAACGGCTAACCTTAACAGGATCGATAATTCCCTGCTTCAATCATGTTGACCCATTCACCTGTTGCAGCGTTGAAGCCTGTTCCAAGCTCTGCATTTTTCAAACGATCAATAACAATTGAACCTTCATAACCTGCATTGTAGGCGATTTGACGTACAGGTTCTTCCAAGGCACGAAGAACAATGTTACGTCCTGTTGCTTCATCACCTTCTAACTCCAAGGCAGCAACAGCAGAGATAACATTAACAAGGGCAGTACCACCACCTGCAACGATTCCTTCTTCAACAGCTGCGCGAGTCGCATTGAGGGCGTCTTCGATGCGGAGTTTCATTTCTTTCAATTCTGTCTCTGTTGCAGCACCGACCTTGATAACAGCAACTCCACCTGACAATTTAGCCAAGCGTTCTTGGAGTTTTTCACGGTCAAATTCTGAAGTTGTTGTTTCAATTTGTGATTTGATGACAGCAACACGGTTAGCAATTGCTTCAGGATTACCTGCACCTTCTACAATGACTGTACTATCTTTATCAACAGACACTTTAGCTGCTTGACCAAGCGCTTCAATGGTAGCATCTTTCAACTCAAGACCAAGATCTTCTGTAATGACTGTACCACCTGTCAAAATCGCGATATCTTCCAGCATAGCCTTACGACGGTCACCAAATCCAGGCGCCTTAACAGCAACGACGTTGAAGGTTCCACGGATCTTGTTCAAAACAAGAGTTGGAAGAGCTTCACCGTCAACGTCATCAGCAATAATCAAGAGGGGACGACTGCTTTGAAGGATGCTTTCTAGTAGTGGCAAGATTTCTTGGATATTTGAGATTTTCTTGTCAGTGATTAAGATGTATGGATTTTCAAGGTCTGCAACCATTTTTTCATTGTCAGTGACCATGTACTGTGATAGATAACCACGGTCAAATTGCATTCCTTCTACAACTTCAAGCTCTGTTTCCATACCACGTGATTCTTCAATAGTGATAACTCCATCTTTACCAACTTTTTCCATGGCTTCAGAGATGTATTCACCAACTTTTTCAGAGCGAGAGGATACGGCAGCTACTTGGGCGATTGCTTCTTTGTTAGCAACAGGAATGGCATTGTTCTTCAAGGCTTCTACAGCTGAAGCAAACCGCTGCTTCAATTCCCACGACGGATACCGATTGGGTTTGCGCCAGCCGTAACGTTTTTTGATTCCTTCACGAACAATAGCTGGGTCAAAACTGTTGCAGTAGTTGTCCCGTCACCAGCGATATCATTGGTTTTAGAAGCCACTTCTGACACCAATTTGGCACCCATATTTTCAAAATGGTCTTCTAGTTCGATTTCTTTAGCGATTGTTACACCATCATTGGTAATCAATGGTGAACCGAATGATTTTTCAAGAACGACGTTACGTCCTTTAGGTCCCTAAAGGTTACTTTTAACTGTATCAGCTAGGATATCAACACCACGGACCATAGCTGAACGTGCATCAGATGAAAATTTAATCTCTTTTGACATACTTATTTCCTCCTCTTATTCTTCCACGATTGCTAAGATGTTAGCTTCACCCACGATGACATATTTTTCATCACCATCTTTGACCTCAATACCTGCATGAGCTTCGACTAAAACTTGATCTCCAACTTTTACACTTGGAGCAACTAGTTCACCGCTCAAGGTGCGAACACCTTGTCCAGTAGCCACTACTGTAGCTGTTTTCGTTTCTTCTTGGGCTGATTTTGCGAGGACAAAGCCTCCGACTGTTTGTTCTTTCTCTTCAATTTTCAAGACCACACGGTCCCCTAATGGTTTCAACATCTGTTTTCCTCCATAACATAATCATATTGTTAGCACTCTTTACGAACGAGTGCTAAACCATAGTTCTATTGTATCACTTAGTCAGAAATAGTCAAGAAAAAAACACCTCAAAATGAATGAGATGTTCCTTTAAAGATCACTTTAGAATTATTAACTTTCGATTAAAATCATCGACGACTTTTTGGAGATTGATCCGTCCTCGATAGATACCATATCCAAAAACCACCATTCCCAATATTCCAACCAAGGCAAGTAAAATTCCGAAAATTAAGAGTGGGAGGAAGCTTTTATGAAAAGAGATAAATCAAGACCATACCTATACTGGCAATGATAAAGAGTAAGCTAAACCAACGACCCAAGATTTTTCAATCATGTGACGTTGATACTTAATTTCTGTTTCATATCCATTAACAAGTTCTTGTTTTTGTAACCATGAGTATCCTCCTGACAAAAAAATTGAGAATGAAGTGTAAGAGAAGGAGGTTAGTCTACTTCATTCTCAAAAATTTTCTACTAGTAAATATGTGCTTTTCTTGAGCTTAGTAATTAAGATGTGGGTCAAAGATACCTAGAGCAACACCAACCAAAGCGACAACAACTAGAAGCAACATAACTTTGTTTGGTGAAACTTTTTTCTTAGACATTAACCACCAGCAAATAGTGATGAAAGTTGCTGTCAAGAGACCTGGATAAACACCATCAATCTTTTCTTGGATATTTAAGAAGACTTTTCCTTCAGAATTCTCGAATTGAAGAGCTGTTGTAACAGATACCCAAGTTGCTGCTACCGCACCGATAACCATACCGCCGACAACGCTGATTGCTTTACGAAGTGCTTGTCCTTTTGGTCCTACTAGGAATTCAACGGCTTTATCCCCTAATTGATACCCTTTAAAGAAGGCAAAGCGCATACCAAAGTATACTAAGAGGTTCCATACGACGATGTAGAAGATAGCACCAGCGATGTTACCACCTTTTGAGAGACCAAGGGCAATCCCCAAAAGAACTGGAATCAAGGTCCCAACGACCAAAGAGTCACCGATACCAGCGATTGGACCCCATCAAACCGGCACGCATACCCATTGATGGTTTCACCATCCACTGCATCTCCATTTGCACGCGCTTCTTCCAAACCAGCTGTAATCCCTACAACGAGAGATCCAAGTTGTGGTTCAGTATTGAAGAAAGGCAGTATAGGTTTGCATAGCATCTTTTTTTGTTCTTCTTTTTGTATCATACATTTCTTCTACGATTGGAAGCATAGAAGTCAAGTACCCAAAGGTTTGCATGTGTTCTTGAGAGAAACAAGTCAAATGACCATAATACCAATGATGAAATGCTTTTTGCTAATGTTTTCTTTGAAATTTTTCTTTCTATCAGCCATTTTTAAATATCCTCCTCATCATCGTCTACGTAAACAACCCCAGCTGGAGCAGCTTTCATAGATTTGATTACTTCAAGTTCATAGTAGATTACTGCAAAGATCAATGAAACAACTGCACTCGCTACCAAGTTCAAGCCGAGAGATTTAGCCAAGGTAAATCCAACAAAGAATGGAATGAAGTCAGTTGCTTTTGTAACAATTTGTTTCAACAAGATAGCAATACCGACACATGGGAGAAGAGCTCCAACTGTAAAGAGGGCTTTCATCCAGAAACCATCCATAGGAAGGTAAAGTTTCATCAAATCAACCATGTTTTCACCATATTTGGTGATAATCATAGTTGGAAGGAAAGAGAAGAGGAAGTGAGAGATCCAAGGATAAACCCAGTCAACTGCGTAGAGTTTTTTGAAGTTTCCTTCTTCAACGGCTTTCCAACCAATGTGTTGCCAAAGCAAGTTCATTGTAGCTGTACCGTAGAAAAGAACAGTACCGATTGTCCCAACGGCCGCACCGATTGGGGCTGCAGCTGCTGCAATTCCAGCTTCGTCTGTGATGTGATTTGCATGCACAAACAAGATAGCAAGAGGAACACCGATATAAGAGATGGCACGAACATCGGCAGATACGGTTCCACCAGGTGTTACCAAGGCGATATAAACGACTTGAAGGGCAACCCCGACCATAATACCGGTTGTCACATCTCCAAGAATTAAACCTGAAATCAACCCACCGATCAAGGGACGACCGAGTGTATAGTTCCCGATACTGGAACCTCCCATACCAGGCATTGAAGACAAGCTGGCGAAAACTGCAAGCAAGATTGCTTGAATCCATGAAATTGTCATAACAAACGCTCCTTTTTGTTTGTAAATTTATTTACCTAACTAATAAAACTGTTAGGTTTAAAAACCAAATTTAGATTTGAAATCATCCCAGTAACCAATTGAAACATCCGGCAACAATTGGAATTTCACCTTATATCCTGCTGCTTGAATAGCCTGAAAGGCTTCTGCTTCTTCCTGGGTGATGGATTGGTTATTGCCCAATTTCACTGCACCAGGTCTATCATTTGCAGGGCCAACGATGATTTCTTTAACATCTCCTGGGACAAAACCTTGATCCACCAAAATTTCCTTCATATCGATTGGGTTTTTGGTAATCAAGAAGTACCGACTGTCAGATTCCGTTACTTTTGCTGACTTTTCTTTAAAGGCTTCTTTTGTCCATACAAAGGTTTTCTTGTCTGATGCGCCTTTGTAAGCTTGGATCAAAACCTTGTTTGATGCTGCTGCATCGTTTACGGCAATCAAACCATCACATGGTTTTTCTTTTGCCCAGCGTGTGACTGTTTGACCGTGAATCATGCGGTCATCAATCCGTACAAATGTTACTACCATAAGGTACCTCCCTATTAAATATCGTCATCATCTTCTTCAGCACTAGTGGCTGAAACTTCAAAAGGTTGTAGTGCAGATTGTGCTTCTGATAAGATAGTTGCTGACAAATCGTCTCCATCCAACACATCCTTCATCACAACTGCTGTCAAGGCCATGGTCAGGTTCATCCCACCAAGGATCAAAGCTCCATCTAGCTTTCCAGCTTCTTCTAGGACAGTGGCTGCCGTGGTTAATGGACTACCACCTACAATATCTGCCAAGACCAGCACAGAATCATCTGCTGTCAATTCTGAAATGCTCTCTCTAAAATCAACTGCAAAGTCATCGACCGATTTTCCTTCTTTAAGTCCAACTGCAATGACCTGATTTATCTTGTCACCAGCAAACATAGCTAGCGATGTTTTTAGTCCTTCTGCCAATCCACCATGACTGACTAAAATGAGATATTTCATTTTGCTACACCTCCTTTATTTGACTCTATTGTAGAATATTTGGAAGCGCTTTTACATTGTCAAATGTCACATGATAAACATGACATTTAGCAACAAAAAAATGACATCTGTCACTTGACACAATGTCATCTTATTTTTCTTTAAACTCCTACCTGAAGACTACTTTCAATTTCCCTCTGAATTTGAGGCAAGCGATTCTCGACATCTTGATCGCGCAAAGCATTGCCAATCAAGTAGTCCAGCTTTTCCAACATTTCTTTAGAGACATTCTTGGGACTACTTTCAACAGCTTGTTCCATGATACGGTTCAAGGTCTGATTGGTCAAGGAATCCGTGCCAAAATCATCTACCTGTAGAAGATCTTTACTAGATTGACTTTGGACCACCTGTGGCATAACGGAAATCCCTTGAGATTGAGCAAAGAGGAGTTGTTGAATTTCTGGATCTTCTGTCAACAATTGCATCAATTCCCAAGCTAACTTGGAATGAGGAGTCCGAGCAGACATGGCAAAAGAAGTCGTCGTAACCAAAGTCGCCTTGGTAGTTTTTGACTTAGCAGGCATAGGGATACAGGTCCAGGTGAAGTTTGAATATTTTGAAACATGGTAAGGATAAGGTTTATAGGTTCTATATTGAGCCAAAGTCATGGGATAAAAAGCGACTTTCCCCTGGTCAAAATCTTTGGAACTCACCTTATAGTTCTTATTCAACTCTTCCAATTTTTGTAAAAAAGTCAAAGACTCTTTGACTTCTGGAGCCGTAAGTTTGAGCATCCCTCCTTGAAAAAGACTACCCCCATTTGCTGCCAAAGCTTCTTTCCATGTATATTCTGTACTCCCAAACTGATCCAATTGACCATCTCCATTGGTATCTTTGGTTAGTTTTTTACAAATTGTATAGAACTCTTCCAAGCTCCAACCTTCCTTGGGAACCTCAATGCCTTCTTTGTCCAGCAAATCTTTATTGACACACATCAAAATAGGATTACTTTCATAAGGTAAGGCATAGGATTGCCCCTGATAGACACCTGATTCAAATGCAACAGGATAAAAAAAGCAGCTTGGTCTTCTTGATTCATATAGCCATTTAACTTTTCTAGAACGCCACGTGCCGCCAATAAGGACAGATCTTGCTCAGAAACCATAAACACATCCGGCGTCTTTCCTGAAACAATCTTTTCTGAGAGCCAGTCTGAATAATCCGACTGTGGAATCCCATTTTCATATTCCACACGGACATTAGGATGGGACTTTTCAAATTTTTGAATCGCAAGATCCAAAGCATGGGAGCGTTGACTGGTCGGTACATCCCAACTAGATCCTGCATAAACGCCTATATGGAGCACGATTGGTTGTTGTTTCCACCAATAAAAACCAGTACTCAAAGAGAGCACAAAAAGGAGAACGATTCCCCAACAAAGATGCTTTCGGTTTAATTTCATTCCGTATTTCCTTTTTGAAAAAAATCGCGTCTAGTCACTCCTGTTTGAACTGACCAAATTGCTAATTGCGTTCGATCTCTTAGGTTTAATTTCGCCAAAATCGTTGATAAGTAATTGCGCACAGTTCCTTCTGATAAGAAGAGTTTTGCAGCAATTTCTTTGTTTGACTCGCCATAGCCGACTTCTTGAATAATTCGCCATTCTGTCGTGCTCAAATCCTTGACATTGTCCTCATCCACAGCAATAGAGAAATTCGATTTGGCCATTTGAGAGAAGATCTGAAAGACCTTGCTTGCGATATTGGGATTGATCATAGCTCCACCCTGATGCACCACCTTAATAGCCTCATAGAGCTCTTCTGTCGAGACTCCCTTTAAGAGATATCCTGAAGCACCATACTTGAGTGCACTATAGATAAATTCATCATCGTCAAAAGTTGTTAAAATAATAATTTTGATATCCGGATAGTGTTCTTTTACTTCTTTTGTAGCCAAAACCCCATCCATGCCTGGCATCCGAATATCCATCAGGATCAGATCCGGATGCGTCTGTGGAATGCTGGACAAGACATGATTCCCATCTTCCACTGTAGCTACCACTTCGATGTCGGAGTGAGCCGACAAAATAATTTTCAAAGATTCTCGAATCAAGGCTTGGTCATCTGCCACCATTACTTTTATCACCATATCTTATCTCCCTTCTTTATATTTTGGTAAACTGACACGTGTGAAAAATCCATCGCGACTTTCAAATTGAAGCTGGCCTCCTAGAATTGAAATACGCTCCATCATCTGTTTGAGTCCATAACCATAAGTTAAGGTTTCAAACCCAACTCCATTATCTTGCAAAGCGATCAAATAATTCTCTTTATCCTCAAAAAAATGGAGTTTTAGTTGGCTGGCGTGACCGTGGCGAACCGCATTGGTCATAGACTCTTGAATCACACGAAAGATCGTATCTTCAATCATGACATCCATATCGACATCTACCCATTCATAGTTTAGATCAACTTGTAAGTTGGAAAGAATTTGATACTCGCGGATGGTCTTTTCTAAAGCATCTTTGAGAGTTCGTCCCTCAAGGGCTCCCGGACGAAGACGATTAAGAGAACCTCTCACATCTTGGATTCCCTTCACGGACAACTTCTGACACATTTTTTTACCTGCTCTTTTTGCCCGATTTGGGTCGATATCAATCAAGACCCCAACAGCATCTAAACCTGCTGAGATGCCTGTTAGTGCGTGCCCCAAAGTATCGTGAATCTCACGAGCAATCCGCTTACGCTCCCGATCCTCTGCAATCTTCTCAGACAAGGCCATATAATTGTTCAACTCCGTATTAACCTTGGACACCATAGCCAATTCTTCCTCTACTTCGTGGTTCTCCGCAAGGACGTTCATAATATAAAACAAAAGTGAAATAATGAAGAGTACCATATTCGAGCATAAAGGGAATTCTTTAAGAAAAAGGCCAGAATGCGGATAGATTCAGGATAAAAATGAATATAGACATCTAAGGATGGAATCGGGAAGAAAAGCGAAAAGACATCTGAATTTGTCACAAGTAGCATCAAGAAGCTCACTAGGATAAAGGCAAACCAATACTTCCGATCTCTCTTGGTATTCAACTCTTTGGAACCATAGAAGATATCCGCAAAAACCAAGAGAATGAGCCCGTTATAAGCTACATTTTGAACCCACATCAGAAGCAGCATCAGGAGAATCTCCAGAATATTCCTCTTATCAAAAATAGACCATCGACTCGTTTGAGGCCGATATCGACTCATCGATATCAAAGCAATCCCAGCAAACAAAACTGCAGACAACCAAAAAGTCGTAGATGGAGCAAAGGGAATACGCTCTAGGCGCTCTAATAATAGAGAAGCTTGGCGTTGAGCTATGATATAGTTGGTTGTTTGAAGATAGATGATACTGTTTAGCATAACAGCGATAAAATTGACGACCATAAGAATGGCCAAACTGTATCGAACACCTCTAAACTTTCTCATTACTGCCACCCATTCACATCAAACTGATCAATGTTTTCCTTTGTCATCATTTCAACTGGAATGCTCACCTCTTTGGTATAGCTCTTCCCTTCTGCAATATCTTGAATGACCTCCATCACGCGGTCTCCCATCTTCAAAGGAGACTGAGCAACGGTCCCCACAACATCATCCGTCGAGTGCAACAAAGATTTCATATCTGGTGAACCATCGATTCCATAAATCGCAATGGGGTAAGTTATTCCTTGCTCCTTAATTGCAGCCAGAGCTCCTATAGCTGAGCGGTCATTTAAGGCAACCAAGGTATCAATTTCAACCCCTGATTGTAAAAAATTCTGGACAGCCGGCATGGCGATTTCCGTTTGCCCCTTGGTTTCTAGTTCCGATACAATCTGATAAGAACTGTGCCCCTCTATAGTGTCTTTAAACCCCTGAATCCGCGTATCTGCTGAAACAGTCCCCTTATGTTCCAAAAGGAGGACTCGAGCACTAGAAGAACGTTTCATCAACTCTTTAGCAATCAATACTCCCGCTTGGTAGTTATCGGATACAATACTTGCATCTGGCTTAAAATTCTTCAGTTGGGTATCGACCGCAATGATTTTAATTCCTTGTTTTCTAGCTTTTTCAAGAGCAGTTAAAATTGACTGGCTATCCCCCTTGACCGGATTGATCACTATCATATCAACTTTTTGAGCACAAAAATCATCAATCTGTTGGCTCTGTCTTTCTTCATCCAATTCTGGATCTCGGACGTAAACAAGAGCTCCTCTTTCATCGGCAATTCGACTAATTTCCGAATGAATACTTTTATAGAACCCATTGTTCATGGTCATATAGGTGACACCAATTTTAGTCTGATCCTTGATGCCACTTGTTTGACAACGGCCGAAAACCCATAAGAGAACACAGACCACTGGAATCAGCAGTAATAGACGCTTTATCAGCCATTTCAACAATTCTATTTTCTCTTTATTTTTCGTCAAATTTCATTCCTTTTCTGAAAATTTTGAATATATATTACTTTATTCTACTACTTTTTTTCAAAAAAAGTGCTTGATTTTATTGTACAAGTGCATTTATTTGACCTATCTTAAGAAGTAATTTCCGAACAATAACACAAAAAACAATAGAAAAAGCTGGTCTATAGGCGAACCAGCTCTTCTATTTGATTGATATTAAAATGGAAGTTCCTCTTCTTCCAAGACCAAATCTGCCAAGTCTTGTCCTACATTATTTTCACGCATAGCACGTTGGGCGCGACTTTCTAAGAGTTGGAAACCTGTACAGAGAACTTCTGTTACATAGTTGGTCTGGCCATTCTTCTCAAACTTACGGGTACGAAGTTCCCCATCCACAGAAATGAGACTGCCTTTGCTACCATAACTTGCCAAGGTTTCAGCCAATTTGCCCCAGACCACAATATTGATGAAGTCTGCTTCACGTTCCCCGTTTTGGTCTTTGTAACGACGGTTCACTGCAATCGTTGCTCGTGCAACGGACTTATCATTGTTGGTTTTGTGCAATTCTGGTGTAGACGTCAAACGTCCGATCATAATAACTTTATTATACATTTTTTTCATCCTCCTACTTATCTATTCGAAGAAATCAAAAAAAGTTACAAAATTTGTAACTTTTTTTCAAAATAATGTTAATCTCTGTGAATCATAAATCCAGTTGCTTGTTGATTGGCCATGATGGTCATATCTGTAATTTGCACACGACGTGGTTGACTGGTCACATAAACAACAGCATCTGCGATATCTTGTGCCTGCAAGGCTTCGAGTCCCTGATAGACCGTTGCAGCCCGTTCCTCATCTCCATGGAAACGGACCTTAGAAAAGTCAGTCTCTACAATACCAGGCTGAATGGTTGTCACCTTGATATCCGTTGCGATGGTATCAATCCGTAGTCCATCTGAAAATGTTTTGACTGCAGCCTTGGTTGCTGAATAGACTGCTGCACCAGCGTAAGCGTAAATACCTGCGGTTGAACCCATATTAATGATATGGCCTTGATTTGCAGTCACCATAGAAGGCAAGAGACAACGAGTAACTGCCATCAAGCCCTTGACATTGGTATCCAGCATGGTCAGCATATCCAACTCTTCATAGTCCTGATAGGGTGCTAAACCTAAAGCAAGTCCAGCGTTATTGACCAAGATATCAATCCGTCCTACAGTTTCTAGAATTTCTGAACAAACAGTTTTAACCATTGTCATATCGGTCACATCAAGGGGAAAGGTCCAAACTTTTTGATTTGGAAAGGCTTCTGCGAACTCAGTTTTGAGAGCTTCAAGTCTTTCTGTTCGACGTCCTGTGAGAACAATATTTTCACCTTTTTCTAGATAGGCACGCGCAATTGCTTCCCCAATACCTGATGTTGCACCTGTGATCACAACATTTTTTGCCATCTTACTTTCTCCTATCTAACTGAACAAATTTAAGCTGTCCAATGTTTAGACGGATCGAATGGAGTTCCAACAACTTGATCTTCGGACAATTCAATGACACCACGTTTTTGTGGAGCATTTGGTAAAGGCAAGTTCACGAGGACTACACATCATCCCAAAACTCTTTTCTCCACGAAGTTCCCCTGGAAAAATGAGATTGCCTTTTGGCATCATTGCTCCTGGAAGAGCTACAATGGTTTTCAAACCAAGACGCGCATTAGGAGCACCTGCCACGATTTGCACTGTCTTATCATTTCCAACAGCAACTTGACAGATGTTCAAGTGATCACTATCTGGATGTGCCACCATCTCTACAATTTCTCCAACCACAAATTTTCGGTTCCTTGTCATTGATAATCTCTTCGGTAAATCCTTGAGCTTGCAATTCTTGGTTCAAACGAGCTACTTGGTCGTCTGTCAAGAATACTTGGCACGTTCCTCAATTTCGAATAAGCTAGAAACTTCAAAAATATTCCAAGCAACAGTTTCACCTGTTTCCTTCAGGAAAACACGCGCCACATTGCCTTTACGTTCAACATCTAGTTTAGCATCGCCACTGTTTTTCACGATGACCATAAGGACATCACCGACATGTTCTTTGTTATATGTAAAAAAATCATTCTTTCTTTTCTCCTATTTTAATCCTGCTAAAAAGTCGTTAATTTGTGCCTTGGTTTTACGGTCACGATTGACAAAAGCGTCCAATCTCCTTGTCCTTATCTAAGACAACAAGACTTGGAATCCCGTAAACATCCCAAAGTTTTAGCTAAGTCCATGTACTCATCACGGTCTACTCGTATAAAGGTAAACTCTGGATTTGACTCTTCAATCTCTGGCAAAGCAGGGTAGATATAACGACAATCGCCACACCAATCCGCAACAAAAAGGAAGACCTTCTTGCCATTCTGTTCAACTAGATTAGCTAGTTCTTCCAAACTATGAGGATTTATCATAAGACTTCCTCCTCATAGATAAGATCTTCATCTTCATAGACAAAGGTATAGTGACGACCATCCTCAAAAATGACACCACCAACGAGACGCTCTAAGCTACTTTCGTAGACTTGGACATAGAGAGTCGCAATTTCACCCATCTCTGAAAAGGAGTCACGCACAATAGCGGTCAACTCTTCCTGCGTTTTCATGAGTTTGTGGTCATCGGCTACTTTCTTAGCTCCGAAAGCAAGTGCTCCGAGGCCTACTAATGCCAAACCTGTTTTAATGATATTTTTCGTTTTCATGCTAACATTGTAACACAAAAAGATAAGTAGGACAAATCGTGAATGCTATTTTCGTTTGAACTATAGCTCCTCATTTCAAGAAATATTGACTCCTATCTCCTCCTATGGTACAACACCTCAAAGTAATGATTTACTTATCCATAAAATTCTAAGGAGACTCTATATGAACAAAGAAAGTTATTTTGACGGTGGATTACTCAGCTTTATCGGGCACTCGATTGTCGCTTTTTTCATCATCAGCTTAACTCTAGGAATTGCCACACCTTGGGCCGTTTGTTTTATGCAAGATTGGGAAGTCAGACATACTGTCATCGATGGTCAACGTTTATATTTTGATGGAACTGGCACCCAGTTATTTGAAAATTGGATCAAATGGTTCTTACTGACGATTATCACTCTTGGAATCTATTCATTTTGGTTAAAAATAAAAACAGAACAATGGATTACCAAACATACCCATCATATGTAAAAAGTGCGGTTTATAGACCACACTTTTTTTATAGTTCTTAATAATGTCTCTGACCAAACAAATCCTCTGGCAAGTCATGGAAATCCTTACCTGCCTTGAAATTTTCAAACTTGCCTAGCAAGAACTGGTAGGCATCCAAGCGGCTTTCATAGCGAATCATGGCATCTTTAGCACGCTCATCTTGGTCTTCTTCATAGACCTTTTGGCTTTCCTTGAGCGCCATATCGTTAATCATGATTTGGGTATTAACCCAGGCTTCAAATTCTTTCATAAATTCTTGTTCGTAACTCATTTTTTCTCCTTATTCTAATCCACGGAAATAGTCTGTATCAATCTCACGGTAAGGCTGGATATCCTGAACATACTCCAATACACCTTGAAATTCTCCATTTTCATCGTGTACCGCAGCATAGGTGATATGGACAAACTTACCTCGTGACTCGGACTTGAACCACATCTCATACTTGTCCTTGACCCCGTCACGAAGACCTTTCATAATGGTCTTTACCTTATCAAGGTACTTGGGCGGGTGACATAGCTCAACATTGCGCCCGACTTGAGACGGTGTCCGCTTGAAAATCATCTCATCTGCTGGCGTATTGTCATTGTAATACTGGAAAATATCATCCTTATTAACAAAGGTAATTTCCATTGGCAGATGGTTGAGAATAAGATTAGCCTGCTCGACTGAGAGATAGCCATTACCAAAAGCCTGTTGGCTATGGCGGTCCAGCACTGCTTCCTTTTCCTTAGGTGTGAAGGTGATGGTAAACTGACCTTCTGGCGTATCGATAACCTTCTGAACTTGGCCTTCTACAGTTTCTGGCTGACTTGGTTCTTCTACACTTTTCTTCTCACCAAAGCTTTTACGTTCAGGTACCCATTTCTCAGACGGACGGATAATGGCATAGCCATAGGCATCGCTCTCCTCTGCAATCTGAAGCCAGTCATCCTGAGTGAAAGGACTCAAGGAGAATCATGAGAAGGATAGATTCTTCCTTGAAAATCATACTTTCAAACTCTGTCGCAAAAGCCTCAAAATCCGCCTTTACAGTGCTAATTGGTATCTCTGGTAAGGATTTGACTGTCTCCATTGCTGCTTGAAAGAGTTCCCTAATCTGATCATCAACTCCCCACATGACTTTGGGAGGTGAATCATGTCCATAACGTTCCATTATAGGAAAAAAGAGCTCTTCCTTGCGCTGGTAGTGGATATCAAATTGACCTACAAGTCCCATCTGCCGAACCAAACCCTTCCGCATCTCCGCCAGCATTTCCTCGTCGTCCACGGATTCATAAGTCGAGAGCAATCTACGGACCCGAATCAAGGCAGCACGGAGAGCTAGATTTTCATCCTTAAAGACACGCACGGGATGACCTGGATGCTCTGTATCTTCAACTTCGACACCCTTAACAGCATTTTTAAAAAGATTAGCATGCACATCACAGAGTTCCATGACATCTTCAAAGGTCACGCCAGAGTCAGAGTTCATCAACTCGTGCTCCATGAGAGAAATCTCGATAGCTGATACACCAGTAAAGGTCGCATCAAAGCGCTCCTGAACGGACTCTGGAGAGGCTCCATTATGCAATTCTAATAAAATATCCCGTAGGATATGAATACGTTCATCTGCCATTAGTCTATTCCAATCACTTCGTAACCATTTGCTTCAAGTGTACGCACAATCTTATCCATAGGAGTTCCCTCCAGCTTAGACCCCTGTTTGAGCGATACTTTTCGTCCGACTGTATTTCGCACCAAAGGATTTGCAAGAGGTTTAAAACCGAGTTCTACTAGGATATCTAAAACTTCTGGATGCTTGTCCACAACTTCCGCAACAGGAATAGATACATCAATGATATTGTCCATCATAACCTCCATCATATTCTATAACAGTTTTTTTCTTTTTTTATTATACCACAAGGGCAAGATTAAAAAAACTAGCAGTAGAAGACTTGCTAGTTTATTTCGTATAATTTCATTATTTCTAATTATATAGACTTTTCCTAGTAAAACCTCAAAGTCTTATCCTTACCATGATCATCAGAGAAGTTTGAAAAACCAATCTATGATCTTGAAAAGAATCTTATAGAACAGTAATTGGAAGGCGAAAGAGATTAGGAACCAGAGTATTTTTATCAGACCAACAATTGGTGTTATAAAAAGAAGAGTAAAGAACCTCCAAAAAGATTTCATTCTTTATCCTCCGGCTTCATCAACCAAGTAGCTGTATCCATAAGCTTATCTACGAGAAATAATTTCCCCAAACTAACGACTGTGTTTTCATCTTTTTTTATGGTTTCTGCAACTTTTAAAGCTTGCCTTGTTAGAAGATAATTACCATAGGTTTTGGCCAACATTTTTACGATACCCATGTCAATCTCCTTCTATAATTTCCACTTCTTTTCGGATAGTTTCTATATCTTCCTGATATTGTACTTCGTCATAATTAACCAATTTAGACAATTCCTTTTTGCAGACTTTTCTCCCATTGGCTTTCATGGTCGCAAATGTTAAACCTCCCTGAAATGACACCACCTAAAATCGGAATAAATTTTTCCCATTCCCTTTGGCTAGTCCTCCTTTTGTCAGATTAACTCCCAAAAAATTTTTCAAAACTTTCTTCAAAATTGGATACCAAAGTGTCTTTGTTAAAAGCTTTCTGAGGAACTGTTTTCATAACTTGCTTAGCAATCGTAACACCACCAGCACGAAGTAGAGCAGCAGTTCCATTCACTCCCAAGCATTACACCAAGATAGAGCAAAAGTGTATTTTTGAGCATCTTCACTCAACTCGTCACGAGAGCCCAGAGATCATCGTATCCATAGATATAACCTAATTCTTGCGCTAATTTCAATGAAAAAAAGCATAAAACTGAGCTACATCTGCTGGTATAGTAACCGCCATGGCAAGACCCACCAGGTAATCCAGCTAAAACAGAGGTCCCACTTGCTAACAAGACATTATCTCTAATACATGCGTTTGCTACTCGATCTAAAAACTTTCCTGAGACAACAAGGCTGTTGGTCCCTGTTCCAATAATATAGGGACATCCCTTGGATCCAATTCATTAGAAAATTTATCAACTAAAAAAATTTTTGATCGATCAACTTTAACAACTGGCAGTTTTCACAACTTGTTGCAATACTTGCATAGCAATATCTTGTTCAGCCATTTCTATCTCCCTGTAATTTTTTATTATATAATATCATACCATATAAAGCGACAATTATAAAGCGTTTTTTCATGTAATATCTCGAGTTTTTATAACGTTTTTAAGTTTTCTATATTTTCTTTAACTAAAAAAAGAGGGTTTCCCCTCTTTCTGCTTAATTTTTATCCAGATTGCGTAGCATCTCGTCAATCTTGTTTCCATATTCGATGGATTCATCTTTGACGAAAGGTTAAGTCTGGAATTTTGTACAATTTCAAATTGCGACCAAGTTCACGTTTGATGGTGCCAGTTGCTTTTTCAAGCCCGACTTGAGCTTTCTGATTATCTGAGGCAAGATTACTCAAAATAGTGTAGTAAACCTTAGCCATTGATAAATCACCTAGCATCTGAACATCAGTGATAGTCACACCTTGGACACGCGGATCACGGACTTTCTTTTGCAAAATCTCATTGACTTCGCGCTTGATTTCCATGCCCACACGATCCGTACGGAAATGATTTGCCATGCTTTTTCCTTTCTCTCAATTGAACCAAAGCTAGGCCAGCAGACCTAGCTTTGTCTAGTAGATAGAGGAACTAGAGCCATTTGAATCTAGGAAACAAGCCATAGATAGAACTAAGGGTTCATCAAGGCGTTGTTGACGACGAGTCAAATCGGCTATCGTTTCTCTATTATCTCTTGATTTCTTCCATGATATAGGCTTCAATCACATCATCCATCTGGATATCATTGTAGCCGTCAATCATGAGACCACCTTCACGGCCGTTTGTAACTTCTTTAACGTCATCTTTATAGTGTTTCAAGCTAGCTAGAGCACCATCGTAAATAACAACACCATCACGGATGACACGAACTTTAGAGTCACGGGTAACTTTACCGCTGGTAACCATGAATCCTCCGATTGTTCCCACTTTAGATACCTTGAAGGTTTCGCGGATGATCGCTTCACCAATAATTTTTTCTTTAAATTCTGGGTCAAGCATCCCTTTCATGGCTTCTTCCATCTCTTCAATCACCTTGTAGATGATGCTGTGGAGACGGATTTCTACATCGTCAGCTTCTGCTTGTTGACGAGCTTGTGGTGTAGGACGCACGTTGAAACCAACGATAAAGGCATTTGAAGCTTCGGCAAGAGTCACGTCAGATTCATTGATAGCACCAACTGCTGAGTGAACAATGGTCACTTTAACGCCTTCCACATCAATCTTTTGAAGTGATGCAGAGAGAGCTTCAACAGAACCTTGTACGTCGGCTTTGATGATGACGTTAACTGACTTGAGTTCTCCTGCTTTAAGGGTATCAAAGAGGTTTTCAAGGCTAACTCGTTGAGTAGCTTGACGTTGCTTCATAAGAGCACGTTTGGCACGTTCTTCACCAGCTGCACGCGCAGATTTTTCATCTTCGTAAACAGCAAAGTGGTCACCCGCCATTGGCGCTTCGTTCAAACCAGTGATCGATACTGGTGTTGATGGGCCTGCGACCTTCACACGACGTCCGAGATCGTTGGTCATAGCACGGACACGTCCGAAAGTATTTCCGACAACGATTGGATCTTGAACGTTCAAAGTACCTTGTTGGACAAGGAGGGTCGCAACTGCACCTTTTCCTTTATCCAAACGAGCTTCAATAACAGTACCAATGGCACGAACTGTTGGATCTGCTTTGAGTTCTTGGATTTCAGCCACAAGTAGAACAGTTTCCAAGAGTTCATCGATATTTTGGTTGAATTTAGCTGAGATTTCTACAAACTCAGAATCTCCACCCCAGGCAGTTGACATAACACCGTGTTCAGCCAATTCACCGATCACACGTTCTGGGTTGGCACCTGGTTTATCGATTTTGTTGATGGCTACGATGATTGGAACATTAGCAGCTTTTGAGTGGTTGATGGCTTCGATTGTCTGAGGCATAACCCCATCATCTGCCGCTACGACCAAGATAGTAATATCGGTAACAGAAGCACCACGCGCACGCATAGAAGTAAAGGCCGCGTGTCCTGGTGTATCAAGGAAGGTAATCTTCTTGCCATTTTCCACGATTTGGTAGGCACCGATATGCTGAGTGATACCACCTGCTTCTCCTGTTGCAACACGAGAATTACGAAGGGTATCCAAGAGGGTTGTTTTACCATGGTCAACGTGTCCCATGATAGTAACAACTGGTGGACGCTCTACAAGTTCATCTTCATTGAGATAACCATCTTCAGCGAAGAAACGTTCGATATCAGCATTGTCCACTTCAACCTTTTGTTTCGCATCAATACCGTAATCGACCATGAGGAGTTCGATTGTTTCACCGTCCAAGGACTGGTTTTGTGTCGCCATCACACCCATCATGAAGAGTTTCTTAACAATCTCAGCTGGTTCGCGTTTGATACGTTTTTGCGATTTCCGCAACGGTCATACCATCTGTATATTCAAATTCTGTTGGCAATTCATGGAACTTACGCTCTGTAACAGGTTTTGGTGCCTGATTACGGTTATTTTTGTTATTGCCTTTTTTATTCTTTTTGTTATTGTTCCAGTTACTATTTCTTTGATTTCTCACTTGATTTTGACTACTTCGATTCTTTTGTTGTTTTCTAGGACCATCTTCTTCGTGATCGAAATCATCACGTTCTTTGTCTGGTCGGGCTTGTTTCTTACGACGTGTATCCACTACAGGTTCTTTAGCTGCAGGAGCAACTTCAACCACTGGTTGAACTGGCTGCGCTTGTTCAGCTAACTTAGCAGCTTCTTCAAAGATTTCCTCAGGTTCCTTGCGTTTGTTTGCTTGGGTCAAGGCTTCTTTAGCTGCTTGAGTTTGCTTGAAGCGTTCCTCACTTGAACGAGCATATTCTGCATTTTGCTCTGCCTTTAGAGCAGCTGCACGAGCTTTAGAAGTCAATACGTGGTCCAGCTTGATTTGGACGTTTGTCCTCTTGCTTGCGGCGATCATTTCCCACGATTTTGCTGACCTTGTTGTTTTTTACCTTGATCATTGAATCGACGGTTGTCACGATTGCCTTGACCTTGTTTACCACCATTACGGTTATCATTTTTTTGACGATTCCCATTTTGTTGATGGTCACGGTTATTACCCTTATTTTTGCTTGCGTCGTTCAGCCTGCTCTTTTTGCACGTGCTTCACGCTCAGCCTTAAAGTTTTCGACTCTGCGGTTTTGCTGGTGCCACTTTTTTCTTCTTTAGGGGCAACAGCTGCTGCTGGTTTTCTGCCTCTTCCTTAGCGTCAACTGGCTTTTGGAGCCACAGGTTTTCGATTCTACCTTTGGAGCAGGAGCAGGTTTAAAACTTGCTACGATTTTTTTGAAGCAGCTGCTTCCTCCACACTTGATGAGTGGCTTTTTCACATCCAAGCCCAACTCTTTTGCACGCGCTACAACTTCTTTACTTTCTTTTTCCAAGTTCTTTTTGCGATTTCGTACAATCTTTTTCTTAGACAAATCATGTCCTCCTCTTCTATTCCATAAGAGACCTCATTTTCTTTGTAAATCCAGCATCTGTCACAGCCAAAACTTTTCTTGATTTTCCGACTGCTATGCTTAATTCCAGTGTTGAAAACACGGTAATAACTTCTACTTGATAATAATGACTTTTATCCTGAATCTTCTTGGTCAGGTTGGGAGCGGCATCATGAGCGAGAAATACCAGCTTTACTTTCTGGTCTTGAATGGCCTTGACCACCATTTCTTCACCCGAGATGATTTTCCCTGCTCTTTGAGCAAGTCCCAAGAGATTGGCAATTTTTTGCTTATTCAAGTCCTAACTCTCTTCTTTTCACTTTGTGATCGACATAGGCAATCAACTCGTCATAAAAGCTTTCTTCAACTTCCATACTAAAGCTACGGTTAAAGACTTTTTTCTTTTTGGCCTCAAGGGCTTCTGCATTGTCTAGCTTGATATAAGCGCCACGACCACTAGCCTTGCCTGTTGGGTCGATAAAGACCTGTCCTTCTTTGTTCTTGACAATACGGAGTAAATCTCGCTTATCAATCACTTCATTGGAAACAACAGACTTGCGCAAAGGGATTTTTCTAGTTTTCATCCTTCCCTCCTCTGATCAGCTCTTATTCTTCTACCAATTCATCTGCTTCTACCTGGTCAGCTTCTTCTGCTGCTTCGATGGCTTCAAACTCACTTGCAGACTTGATATCGATACGATATCCTGTCAAATGAGCTGCCAAACGAACATTTTGTCCACGGCGACCGATGGCAAGAGAAAGCTTGTTATCTGGCACAACGACCAAGGCACGCTTGCTGTCGTTTTCATCAAAGATAACTTGGTCAACTTCTGCAGGAGCGATAGCGTTGTAGATAAATTCAGCTGGATCGGCTACCCATTCGATAACGTCGATGTTTTCTTCGATTGGAACCATACGATCGCTCTTGGCATCGTAGCGAGCTGGGTGGAATTTGCTAGTAATTTTCTTGATGTTAGCACCACCACGTCCGACGATTGTCCCGATCGCATCCACGTTTGGATTATGGCTACGAACAGCAACCTTGGTACGGTCACCTGCTTCACGAGCAACACTCATGATTTCAACAGTTCCGTCATAGACCTCAGGAATTTCTTGTTCCATCAAACGTTTAATCATTTCTGGATGGCTACGACTCACAAAAGACGTTCACACCACGAGGGTTGTCTTCAACCTTGTAGACATAAACTTCGATACGATCATGAGAAGCAAAAACTTCTCCAGGAATTTGGTCTTGTTTTGACAATTGAGCTTCGATGCTGCCAAGGTTGACATAGATAAAGCGATTGTCGAAGCGCTCCACTGTACCTGACATAATTTCTTGCTCATGCTCTTTGTAAGTATTGTAGGTAATGGCACGTGTTTGCTTGCGCATTTTTTTCCATGATGGTTTGTTTTGGCAGATTGAGCTGCTACGACCAAACTCACCTGGTGCTTCTTCAAATTTAATCTTGTCCCCAAGCTCGTAAGCTGAGTTAATGGCAAGAGCATCTTTTAAGCTGATTTCCAAACGGCTATCAAATACTTCATCAACAACTTCACGAACAGTATAAACTGTAAAGTCACCTGTCTTTTTCGTTGAAATCAATGGCTACGCTATCAGACTGCCCATAGCGTCTGCGATAGGCTGAACGAAGTGATTCCACCACTGCATCAATGATGTCTTCTTTTTTTGATTCCCTTGTCTTCTTCCAAAAATGCGGAAGGCCTCTAGCATTTCTTTACTCATCTTCTATTCACTTTTGAATCTTCAAAAGCTTCCTTTCTTTTACTATAATTTTTACTGCTAAACGTGCTTTTCGATACCAAACTGTATGGAATTTGGACTGTTTTTCTTACGAGTCTTGTCCATATATTCCATAGTCAACTCATCCTCTTCAAAAGGCTAGCAAGGTTCCTTCAAAGACCTTTTTGCTTATCGATAGCTTGGTAAAGACCAACATGGATGTATTTCCCAACTGCTCCAGCGACCGCTTCCTTGGTTTTCAAAGGACGTTCCAAGCCTGGGCTGGTGATTTCTAGGAAATATTGTTCAGGGAAGGGATCTGGCTTGATAGTATCTAGGACAGGACTGATAATCTCTGTCAAGTCCGCTGTGTCGTTCAAGGTAATTCCCTCTGGTTTATCTACAAAAAAATACTAAGAATCATGTCACTGCCAATCTTTCCGTACTCGATATCAACGAGTTCAAAGGGAGCTTCAATGACAGGTTCTACGACTTCTCTGACTAATTCTACGATAGTTGCGATTGCGTCCACCTCCTCATAAGCAAGAGGCGAAGATATTTCCCCGCCTCACTTTCTCATATTCTTACTTACAGTATAGCACTTTTTGACTACTTATGTAAAGCATAAGCACTCAGAAGGCTTGATTTTAAGCTTTTTCTTAAAATTCTGCCTCAACTCGGTAGATAACTTGACCCTTACTTGAGAATTTTTGCTCATATTCTGTCATGACATTGCCTTCAAAGTCGCTGGCGTGAAGATCCAACCAAATGCCATTAAGTTTCATGCCGTATTGAGAAAAACTCACTAAGCTATATTCAAACAAGCCACGGTTATCTGTCTTGAAATGAATCTCACCGTGTTCAGGCAAGATACGCTTGAAGGTATCCAAGAAACTCTTATAGGTTAGACGACGCTTTTCATGGCGTTTTTTTAGGCACTGGATCTGAAAAGTTTAGGTACAAGCGATCAATCTCACCATCTTCAAAGTAGTCGGTCAAATCAGAACCATCAACCCACAACAACTTGATATTGGGTACAGCAACTTCCAAGACCTTGTCCAAGGCATAACTCAAAACAGACTTTTGAATATCAATCCCGATATAGTTGATATTAGGGTTTTGCTTGGCCATACCTGTCACAAAAGCACCCTTACCACTACCAACCTCAACATGGATAGGATTGTCATTTCCAAATAAATCTCGCCATTTCCCTTTGGCTTCTAAAGGATTTAAGACAACATACTGAGGATTAGCCTCTAGTAATTCTGTTGCCCCTTTACGATTTCTAACTCTCATCTCTTCTTTCCATACTTGTCACGGAAGATACGCAAGGCATAAATCTCCCGATTGACATTTTCTAGATCTTCATTTGTATAATATTTGGCAATCTGGCTCAAGAAGGATAACTGAGCATACCAAAATAGTTTGTTGATGACTGTTTGGTTGTATTTGTAACCGTAATAAGTCAACCACTCTTTCCACTGATAGTCTGGAATATAGTGACATAGCATATGCGCTACATCAAACATGCGATCCGTTAAACGAACGGAATCCCAATCCACTAAATAAATAAGACCGCTCTCTGTCTCAATCCAATTACTATGTCGTACATCTCCATGAACGATCGTTGCATAATCTTCCCTAAAGTTTGGCAAGCTTCCTCGCAAATCCTCTACTACCATTCTTAGATATTGATTGTTCTTCAAGGATTCTGGAGCATCTTTTAACCAAGCCTGAAGCAAGTCTAAAGGTGTTTCTAAAGAATAGCCCAAACGAGTCAATTGCGTCATCAAAGGACGCGAACGATGCAAACGACTCAGAATATTGATAATCTGCTTGCGATTCATATCATAAGGGGTCAAAATTTTACCATTCAACCATTCTTGGGCACACATATCACGCCCATCCGATAAACGGCGAGTCCATAATAATTGAGAGCGATTTGTTCCTTAGCTAAACCAGGTAGGATTGGAGAGGTGTTCATTTTAATAAAGACGCGCTTCCCATCAGGGTAGCTTCCCATATAGCTTTTTCCGCTTTTCCCAGGTATAGGGGTCAGCGTTAGCTCAATATCACCCAAGTCCATTTCTTTCCTCCGTATAAAGTTTCCTTACTATTCTACTAGTTTTTAGGCTATTCGTCAACCAGTCCTGACCTGATTCTCAAATAAAAGCCCTTTAGCCTCTGGGGTGGTTTGGGTTATCATTATAGAAAGAAAAAGGTAAGCACAATCTCCTACTTACCTTTCATGATTTTTTTATAAATAAAATAAGAGTGGCCAACTGTTGTAAAACATATGGACTAGAGTAGAAACCCATAGATTTTGGCTCTTTTTATAAGCAAAGCCCAGTAACAAGCCCCCAAGTAGATAAAAAATAAACGAAGGGACATTAGAAGGTCCATGCATGAAAGAAAAGAGAGAGGAAGTTAGCACAATCCCTAACCAAGAATTTTCAAATATAGCCCCCTGAAGAAGTCCCCTGAAAATGAGTTCCTCCTGGATGGGTCCAAAAACTGAGGTAGTCAAAATCAAAGACAGAGAAATTCCTCTGCTGACTTCCTCCAAGTGTTGAACTCCTGCGCCAGAAGAAACAGCGAAGAAATGAATATAAACTAGCGTCTCAAGCACACTTAGAAGAAAGATTGCAATGAAAAGTAAAAGTTGTTTCTTGCTTAACATCCCAAAAGAAATCATTTCAAACTTTCTAGCATAAGAAACACTCAGCGCGGTTACAAGAAGACTTACAATAATCAATGCAGATTCATTTTGAAAAAAATCCCCATGGTTAATCGTATAAGGAACTGTAATTACGATTATTAGTACTAAAAATCCAAAACAAAAGGCATGAAATTTATCAAAAAACTCCATCAAATTATCCTCCTCACCAAACAGACTTCCTACAAGTCATCCTTTAGTTCTAGCCTTTCCAAAACAAACCATTTTAACAACCAAAATCCGACCACATAGCCAGCCCCTAAGAATATAGCCATTAAAGCTAACATGGGATTTAGGAAATAAAAGACCACCACAGATACAAAGGTTAGCACAAAAACATTAAAGGCAATGGTGTCAGAAGCCAAGACCAGAATATAGGGTGTCAACCAGTCTAAGGTTTTTGAATCTAGGAAAAATAAGTGTTTATACATGATGACCTCCTCTATGGCTGAAAAGCAAGCCTTTTGGTTTTTTACCCCAAGACCCTATGTAGAAAAGTGAGTAAAAATGGTAAGTTTGCGATGATATTATTGATGATATGAATCGTATAAGAAGGATAGATAGTCTTGGTATAGCGTGTCAAACCACCAAATATACACCCAACTGCTGTATAAACCAGAAGGTCTAGTAGACTAGGAAAACTTGAAAAATGAGGTAAGGCGAACAAAATCGACGGAAATAGAATATCCAGTCCCCAACTTGAATTCTTAAAGAAGGCATGTTGAAGCAGTCCCCTACATACCAATTCTTCCATCAGAGGTCCTAGTACGATTAAGGTTAGGTAAACACCGAACTCCGCAAAATTCGTCTCACTATAGACAATAAACAAATTCCAACTTTCGTTTGTTCCCTGAACGTGTTTAGCGGTCAGATAGTTAAAGCAGATAAGCACGATAGCTGCTAACACCGTCAGAACAGAATAGCTCAACCACTTTTTCCTAGGGATACAAAAGAGATAAGCATGACCCGACCTAACCAAAATCCAAATCATCAAGCCAATAAAGAGAAGACTGATGATGTTTCGAATCCAGATGACATTTCCTACCCAAGACGAGAACTCCCAATAATTTCTCCAAAATTGGGTAGTCCAAAACAATCCGAAAAACAAAAATAAATAAGAAATGACTGCACTTGTTTTGAAAAGAATAGAATATTTTTTCATAGAAATTCCCTAATGGCTTTGCTATCGTAACTGCCAACAATTATCATTTAATCCTCCAGCATTCAGTCTCGGTAGCTATCACCATGACTTTGATAATCCAATACATCTACCCTTGTGTACTTTTGTTGCTGCTAAAAACTTTATATTTTTCATCATCTAGGCAGTCAATTCTTTTCAAAATGATAGACCATCATCTTTTTTCTACCTAATCATTTTATAAAACTTGATAGTCTCGATGAAAAGCCTTGGCAGATACCACTCTATGATTTGTGAGGTCAAGATAATCTCCTGGATAGCCAAGGACATACATACTATAACCAGCAAAACCTCCTCCTGCTGTTCCGACTAGGCCAATTTTGAGATTGGTTACAAGAGAAGACTGAAGTCCTGCCATTAAAATTCGGACATGATTGTCTAGCCAGACAATGTAGTTCTTTTGCAAGGCGTCTTCTACCCAACTTGGTTTAGGAGTGTCTTTACCAATTTCCCAAACTTCTACTATTTGATTTTTATATTTTGCTTGCATCTTTTTAATCTTTCTTTTAGGACTCTCACAGGGTTTTTATGTTCTTCTTACCTGGTCTATGTTTTACCAGACTATAGATCGTAACAGGAGTACTTACAAGTACAAGAACATTTCTCCAGAGTTCTGTTGAAATCATGAGTACTCTTATACAAAGAACAAGCGATATCAATATCACTACAACTCGGGCAAAGCAATCTAAAAAATACACATACTTTTTCATAGGATTCCTCCATCTATTGATTTCACATCTACTAGGTCAGTTCTATAGTCACTATGATGCTAACTGACCATGCTTGATCTGCCTTTGTAAATTTAACCATTGTCAACTACTAGAAGAATGATAAACAATTGTAACAAATATGGACTAAAATAGGCACCGATAGATTTTGAGTCTTTTTATAAGCAAAGCCCAGCACCAAACCTCCAAATAGATAATAGAAAATGATCCATTCTAGACCTATAAAACTTCTATGTTCAAGATTCAAAGTGGCTTTTTCTCCATTTTTTTATTGAACTGAATGAAGATATAAACCGAAGCAAAGTATGCTAGTGCATCCATTACATAATACCACTCATTTCCTCTAAGCGGATAAAGACAGGTTTGCATGATTACATACAAGATGACAATCGTAACTATTTTTTTCGCCATAAGAATCACTCCTTTATTTCATTTTAGAATTAGTATCCTTGTAACTTTTACACACTCAGTATAGCACTGCTTTTTTAGGTTTTGCATCCAAATCTTAAACGGTCATCAAAAACTCTTAAATTACAAGAACTTCTCTTAAAAAAGACCAGCAGTCTGAAAACACTGCCTGTAAGTTCTTTTTGTGAGCTTACTTTTTATAATACTTCAAGCCCCAAATGAGCAGCAGCATGATGAATAAGCAGAGAACAGAAGCAATATAACCAATCAGCTGCTGATAGGATTCTACCGCCGTTATACCTCTATACAAACCTATAATCGACATAAAACCTGTCAATCCGATGAACATGAGTTGATTGGTTCTAGGATTGACCAACTCATCATCTTCAAACTTTCTCACTCTCATTTCTCTAGTGAGGTAAACAATCACCAAAATAGAAGCCAAGTTGATAATCACTAGAAGCAATTGGAAAACCAAGGAAAAATGTAAAAACTGACGAGATAGAAATAAATAAGTAGAGATCAGTACAGGTAACTGACCTAGGAACAATCTAGCTAGGAAGATGTTTCGTTTTTTTGAAAGAAAAGTTTTCATTTCTTTACTCCTTTCTTTTTAATGATAGCAAAATAGATCATAACTGCAATCAGATAGGCTATGGTATAAAATAAATGATACCAATTACTCTCCCCAAGAGGAGACATGATTAGATACAAGATGAAAATGACAAGTATTTTTTGCTTCATAAGATTTCCTCCTAAATGTGTGCTTTATTTCAGTTGAGCTATATCCTTTACACTGCTAGTATAGCACTCCTTTTGACCTTAATTCTCCCAAATCATAAATGGTCATCAAAACCTCCTAAATTGTAGAAAAAATGAAAAAAGCAAGCACGGAAAATATGCTTGCCCTAATAAAACGTAACAAATCAAAACGCACTCATCTTTGCTTCCCTTTTTTCTGATACATTCTCATGATAGCTAAGAGGATAAAGGCTACCCAGCTTGCTAAAACTAGAAGGGTGAGGCCTGTATGTAAGATTTCAGGTGTCCTCTCTATTCGGCTGATGAGACGGACTAATGACACCACTGCCATCTGAATGAGGAGCAAGGATTCTGCCCTAACCAATGATGTCTGCTGATTTTCAACTGCATGTAAAAAGGCTGGTAGCAAGACACAGGTTGAAACAATTATAATCAGATTAGCTCCTGTACCTTCTCCCTCATTGACTAGAGAAAACATGAGAAGATTGGATAGGATAATCAGTACAGAACAAGCTATAAAATAAGATTTCTGGTTCATTTATTTTTCCTCGTATATTATAAAAGGTCAGGCTGGATAAGGATAAATCGTAGCAGTGTTTTTCAATCTAAAATGCCTAGATCCTCTTGTTCACACATTCTCTAATCAGAAGTTGACAGCAAATGAACCGCCAAAACCTGACGAAAGACTTGATCTTGACAGGTGGTATTGAGACTAGCATTGGGATAACTTTCCACAATCTTCATGACGGTATAGAGACCAACACCTCGATCCTCCCCTTTAGAACTAACTCCAAAAGAGAAGATTTCAGAAACATCTATACCCTCTTCTTTGATAGAGTTTTCAATGATGAAGGTCTCCTGTGCTCCACTTTTTAAAAAGGCGATTGAAACATGAGGTTGACTGGCCTCTACACTGGCTTCAATGGCATTGTCACAAAGGATAGATACGATGGTCAAAAAATCAAGCAGGTTCATACTCTCGACTTGAATCTCCTCAGGAACTTCGACATTAAAGACAATCTTCTTATCTCTGGCTTTTAGAAATTTCCCTGCTAGAAGACTTTTGAGGGCACGGTCACGAACATTTACCAATCTGCCCAGGTCATATTTATTGTCCCGCAATTTTTGAACGGAGTCCTTCAAGACGGAGTTGTAGACCTCTTTTATCTGCTCCATATCCTCCTCTTCAATGCCCAGACGTAAGCTGGTCAAGAGGTTGGTATAATCATGGCGAAAACTCCGTACTTCCTTGTAAAGTTCCTCTATATGCCGACTATAGCGTTCCATATCTCTGTAGCGCAAGGCCTGCTCTTGGTCCAATCTCTCATGGAGTTTGTTCTTCAAATAGGTATCCAATTTCTTGACAATTCCCATAAAAAAGAGGAGGTAAAACACTAGGATAAGATGGCGAACAGTCTTTGATTGGATATCGTATGCATATTCAAAGTAAGACAGATTTTCCATGACTAGAAAGTAAGCCCCCATTATCCAGTTAATCTTAGTCAGGGACTGTTGAAAACCTTTATCGAGAAATCTCCTTTCTCAAGTTAGTGAAATCATAGTCCAACCATTTCAAAAGGCTAGATACTATGAAGCAAACGAATAGCATACCAGTCAACAAAAAAGAGGATCATCTGCATCTACAATCCTCTGACCCAAAAACGGAAATACAAAATAGGAAACACTTCTGTAAAAGATATCCATCAATATCAATTGGAAAGAGACCATAAAAAGAAAAGGAGTTTTTAGGAAGCCCTCTAACAATAAGAGAGATAAGCTGATGCCGAACAAGGGTTCTATAAAAGTAGGACAGATAGCTCAGTCATAGACTCAATAAATTTAAAAAGTTGTAACAATTGCTGCTAGAAGATATCTTTTAGAAAGAAAGGCTTTCAAAAATTCTATCGAAAAGTGAGACTAATTCCATCTATCTTAAAGAACATGATAATTTCTAGCCCAATAGTAGCTAGTGAATACAATATCATCCAAACAATATTCATAAATTCTCCTCAGCTCAGTGTAAGTTATTGATAGCCTCAGACACTTCCCTGACCTTATAACGCGCGATTAGACAGCGTCCGCCATTGGGAAAGAAAAGGAGTTTTTCTTTCTTATCCAAACGAACTACATTAGTTGGATTAACTAGAAAAGAGCGATGGCACTGCAAGAGACGGGGTTCCTGCTTGAGAACCTCCTCTAAACTAGCCGTAAATTCTAACCTGTCTGTCTTGGTATAGAGAATAACACGATGAGGCCTTGGGGATGTTTCGAGATAGTAAACCTCTTTAAAGGGATACTGAAATTGGGCAAATTTTGATTTAAAGTAAAAGCAATCTTCCGCCAGACTTTTACTGTCTTGACTATTGGCATAGAGGAGGGCTGTCTCGATCCGAGATTCAAACTCCTCTGCCGAAAGAGCCTTATCAATGTAGTCCAAAGCAGACACTTGGTAGCGAAAGGACAGGGGCATAAACTCTGAGTGAGTCGTCACAAAGACGATCAGGGCATAGGGATCTCGATCTCGAATCTTTCTAGCTACTTCTAGTCCCTTCATCTCTTCATTTCGAATCTCAATGTCCAAAAAAAGAAAAAGCTGATGTGCCCCTTCTCATGCACCTCTGCCCAGCAATTGGTCTGGTTTCCCGAAGACTTCAAAAGAACTGGAAATGATACTCTGTTTTTTTCAAAAGTTTTTTTCAATCGTCGTTTCAATTCTGGCTTGTTGGGAAAAATCATCTTCTAAAACAAAAATTCTCATCTTCTTACTCTCCTTGTTTCAACCATTTTTGGCGAATTTCTCTATAACGACGTCTGGAATACTGAACAGCATATCGACCTTCTTCTCCAAGAAAAAGAGTCTTTGATTTGAGTTCCATGGATTTTAGCTCGTTCAAGGTTGACCAGACAATTTCGATGACATCTCGTTAAGGTTTCCCCATATTGTTTCTCAAGCTTGCTTAAATTTTTGAAACAGATCAAAAGCTAGCTTCTTCTAGTAACAATCTGCACGGTATGGGCTTTACTTGGATGCGTTTGGATGTAGTAGATATCCTTTATGTTTAATTTGAAAATTTCTTTCTCTTTTTGGATGATGATATAGTTCATGGCTAAAACCTCCTGTAGAGAGGATACCATAAGTCTAGAATCCATTTTTCACCAAATCCTAAACGGTTCTTAAAATTTCCTAAAGTGTCGAAGTTTTTACTAAATAACTATGATAACCTTACAACTATTTTTATCATAAAATTTCGCTATTACCATTCAGGAAATTTCAATGACAATTAAAGATTTGTAGGTAAAAAAAGAGTAAAAAAGTGATAGGCTAGGATTATAGAAAGACAAAGGCTTAAAACAACTTTAAAACCATTACAAAGGAGGAATTCTCATGACGGATACAATCCCAATCAAAAGAGCTCAGACACTGATAACTGAGTTAAACAAAGCTTACCAAGTCTGCAAACAAGCAACAGCTGACGATGTCCGCTTTCAGGAGCAACTGGACAATATCCTCCGCTTTCTCTCTAAAACTGAGACAGTGGATAATCGATTCTTGATTGAGCTGGAAAAATTTTAGCAAACTTCCAGTCTCCTCATGGGCCTCAGTGCTCTCAATCCAGACGCTCCCTACTCGCTCCGCTTGGAGAGCCTATGACCGCTTTCACTTTGACCAAGTCAAAACCAAGTTGAGTCTCTACGGGCCAACTATTATCTTGTAGTAACTGAAAAGAAGCTGAGACAGATTGAACTCAACTTCTTTTTTAGTATCATATAAGCAATGTTATACTCAATGAAAATCAAAGAGCAAACTAGGAAGCTAGCCGCAGGTTGATCAAAGCACCGCTTTGAGGTTGCAGATAAAGCTGACGTGGTTTGAAGAGATTTTCGAAGGTATTAGTCCTGCATCTGACGTTTCACCTGATATGGGAGATACAAGATTTGCAAGACCAGTCCAGCTCCAAGGAGGGCTAGAAGGGCTAATTTTTCTTGGAGGGTAATCAAACCAACTACCAGTTGAACCAATAAAACAAAACCAGTCAATCCTCGGACAACTGCCTGTAATCCCTTTTTCCTTTTGCCCCTTGTCTAGCGGGAAAAGTTGGGTCAAATATTGGTAATCAAAAGCATGATAGAGGGCCAATAACTGAAAGAGCAAGAGATAGTTAAATAAAACTACTACTGCTGTCGCTATCCAAGCTTGCTCGATAAAGATCAACGCCAGCAAGGATAGGAAGAGGAGGCGAAGACTGAGGGCAAAAAGATCTCCATTTCGCAGATAAGAACGAAGATAGAGGTTCTGCCAAATCTTGCTCGGCACCTTCTGAACTGCTTTTAGGATAACAGTCTAGATAAGCTCGTCGCTTGATGCTGTTTGAAATTCCCTTAACTTGGGTAAAGAGGGCAAAGAATCGAAGCAAGAACTGCTTACGTTTACTTTCTTGTGCAATGACATAATCCCAGTCCAGATGATTTGCACTAAAAAACTTGCTAGCCTTTTTCTGAAACAGGAAATATTTCCCGACTCCCAACAGAAGAACATAGACCCCAAAAACTCCTAAGCCTAAGCCCATGGCTAAAAATAAAGGAGCAAAAAAGAGCAAAAAGAGAGTCTGTACACTAACCCAAAAAGATGAAGGAAACTGAAACTTTGCTTCTGGATGTGTTCTCTCACTTCTTCTTCAGCTACTAAAGAGAAAGAGCTTATCAGGCGCTTCCACATAAGTCGCGATTCCACCCCAAAGCAAGAGTAAAACAGAGACAATCCCAATTAAACCTAGGATTGGTAAATGATTCTCAGTTAAATGCTGAAGCAGCTGACTATACTGATAGGCTAGAAAACCTACTAAGACCAGTAAAAAAACAAGACAAAGTGGTCATTGAGCACATAGCGAAGATAACCGACACACTCTTTACGAAAAAGCCTGCTTTCGCTTTAGAAACAAGTCTTTCATCGGTCCTCCTCTTTGGTCAAAGCCAAATAGATATCATTGAGACTTGCTTCTGGCATGGCAAAAAGCTTGTCTCAGTTCTTCAAGATCCCCTTTAGCTCTGACTTGACCTTTGTGGAGAATGACAAAAGAGTCACACATTTTTTTTCAGCAGAGTCAAGAACGTGGGTACTCATGAGGATGGACTTGCCTTTTTTTCTTTTTCAAGATCCAAAAAGCTGAATCAAGTCTCGAAATTGCCAGGGATCAAGACCAAGGAAAAGGTTCATCGACGATAAAGAGACTCGGATCCACGACAAAGGCGCAGATAATCATGACCTTCTGTTTCATCCCTTTGGAAAAAAATGAACAGGAACCAATCCAACTTTCTGGTCTAAACGGAACATTTTTAAAAGCGGTTCTACTACGTTCAAAAGCATAGTTTTGCTCAATACCATAAGCTATGGCAACTGTCTCGATATGTTCTCTGAGAGTTAATTCTTCGTACAAACTAGGAGTTTCAGGAATATAACCAATCTGCTGACGATATTCTCGCGGATTGGCACCTAAGACTAGTCCGTCGATGTTTATTTCTCCACTATAAGGTGTCAAAAGTCCAATAATTTCATTGATGGTCGTTGATTTTCCTGCACCATTGAGACCGATCAAACCGACCAACTGTCCCACTTTCAACTGTAAAGGTCACATCTTTCAAGACAGGGACATGAACATAGCTCAGTCAGGTTTTTAATTTCTAACATATTTTCTCCAAATCTGGTATAATGTAGCTATATTATATCAAAATTCAATACAGTAGAGGTGGATTTTTATGTCAGATTGCATTTTTTTGTAAAAATTATCGCTGGGGAGATTCCCGCATCAAAGGTTTACGAAGATGATCAAGTTCTTGCCTTCCTTGATATCTCACAAGTAACACCTGGTCACACCTTGGTCGTACCAAAAGAACACTATCGCAACCTTTTTGGAAATGGATGCTACTAGTGCTAGCCAACTGTTTCGCCCAAGTACCAAAGATTGCTCAAAAAGTCATGAAAGCTACCAAAGCTGAAGGTATGAATATCATCGCCAACTGCGAAGAAGTTGCTGGACAAACCGTTTTTCCATACCCATGTCCACCTTGTTCCCTCGCTATAGTGCAGATGACGACCTAAAATTGACTTTATCGCATAGACCAGACTTCGACAAACTTGCTCAAGTCGCTGAAACAATCAAAAAAACGCTTAAGAGTCACTATGAAACTATCAAACTTTACTACTTTTTGCAGGCTCTGCAGTCGGTTCATACCTCCTCGTTAAGAATCGCCAAGCTATCACTGAAGAGGTTCTAGATACAACTGATCGTGTTGAAGCCATTAAGGATGACTTGGATATTATCCAAGATAGCCTGCAAATTATCGATCAACAAAAAGAACTCATCAAGGAATATCAAAAAGATTTGACCTATAAGTTTAAAGTATTGGAAAAAGACGTCCAAACGAGACTTGCTGTACTAAAAAGAAATTGCAGGAAACTGAAGAAAACTAGGAAAAGAAAATCTCCAACTTTTCCTTAGTTTCCCCTTTAAATCCATTTTGGGTTAGCAGATTCTAATAGACCAGGGAGGGCATGAAAATGAAACAGTTTTTAAAAGTTCTGACGCGGATCATCCTGATTATTTGTGGTAGCCTCTGCCTTCTTGCAGCCCTGGCATTTCTAATACTGGTCAATCTGTTTCAAAGGCCTCACCGAGTGACATCCGAAAAGGAAATGAAGCCTTAAAACAAATCTTTCATCTCCCTTGACCTGCCTCCTGAAAAAGTAGAATCAAATGGAAGCTATCAATTCGAGGGTGGAGGGCTTAGATTTTTATGTGACTTTCTCTGATGATGTTGTCAATAGCCACCCAGTCCTAAAAGAAAGTCCAAACCTCACTAAAAACCGACTCAAAGTCTATGTCCTAAACACAGGAGATATTTCCTACCATTCAGTAGAGGACAACTTATTCAATCATGGTTTATTCCAATTTTTAGAGGGGGAGAGCAGGAAGTATTTCCAAGAAATCGGAAAAAAATCAAATCCTTCTTTCTTTATTCTCTCTTGGCAGGATCCGGAAAGCCTGAAAAAGGGAATCGCATTTTATGAAAAAGCTTTGACCTTGGTGGATATTCAGGATAATTCAGCGATTAAGCACATTGATACCGTCACCGTGAAACCTGGCAAGGAAGCGGAACTCAAGCAACTCATCCAAGACATGGATGAGGCTAGCTTACTCACTCAAAAATATCAATAACAGACCAGTCTGAGAATGATTTCTCCCATGCTAAAATCCCTAAAGATTGCACGAAAAAGAGCCCTCAGGCTCTTTTTACTTTATGCTTTATTCTCCTTCAAAGGCATCCTTAATATGGTCAAAGAAGCCTTTTTTCTTTGGATTTACTTTTCAAATCACCTGCAGCTGCGAATTCTTTCAAGGCTGCTTTTTGGCGGTCGTTCAAACCTGTCGGTGTTACGACATTAACTGTAACGTATTGGTCACCAAGGGCACCGCCACGAAGGCTAGGCGCACCTTTACCACGTAGGCGGAATCGTTTACCAGTCTGAGTTCCTTCTGGAATGACTAATTCTACATCACCATGAACTGTAGGGATGTCTACTGTATCACCAAGTGCTGCTTGAACAAAATTGAGGTTCAAATTGTAGAAGATAGTAGTTCCTTCACGTTCAAATTTATCACTAGCTTCAACTGAAACCACTACATACAAGTCACCATAAGGGACCACCATTAAAAGCCAGCTTCACCTTGACCAGCTAGGCGGATTTGTTGACCAGTTTCCACACCAGCAGGGATTTTTACGTGTACGCTATGGGCTTGTTTTTTTCATGACCAGTTCCATGACAGGTTGTACATGGATCTTTGATTTCTTGACCACGGCCATGACAGACATCACAGGTTGCCCTGGCGACGCATCATACCGAGCGGTGTTTGGGTATCAACATTGATCACACCTGAACCATGACAGCGTCCACAAGTAACTGGACTTGTTCGAGGTTTAGCACCAGATCCCATTACAAGTACGACAGCTTGCTTCACGATTGTATTTGACTTCCTTTTCTGTACCAAAAATAGCTTCTTCAAAAGTCAAATGAACGCGATACTGGAGGTCGTCACCTTGACGAGGGCGTTTGGATTACGTGATGCACCGCCACCACCAAAGAAGCTTGAGAAGATATCTTCAAATCCACCAAAGCCACCTGCTCCATCAAGCCTCCGAAACCGCCTAGCACCACCAAAAGCCACCATTGGCTCCAGCAGCACCATATTGGTCATAAGCAGCACGTTTCTGTTCATCGCTCAAAGTTTCATAAAGCTTCTTGAACTTCCTTGTACTTGTCCTCAGCTCCAGGATCCTTGTTGATATCTGGGATGATATTTTTAGATAATTTCCGATAGGCTCTCTTGATCTCATCTTGAGATGCATTTTTCGAAACGCCCAAACGGTCATAAAATTCAGTATTGTTCATTTAAGATACTAAGAGCGTAAAATTCGACTGAAAACATGAAATCTGATGCAGGAGCGATGCTCTGACAGATTATCTTTTTTTCGATTAGGTCGAGTTCAGTTCCTATCTTTCATATTGGTCAAACTTTCGAGATCGAGTTCAATTTCCCGAACACTCTTTGTTCCTTTTCTATTGATGTTGTGAATCAAACCACCATTTAGGTCGGGTTCAATTCCTTTCTTTCTATTATGTCTGATGTCAAAAACTTTTGGAGCCCGTGTTCAATTTCCTGAACACTCTTTGTTCCTTTCTATAATTTATAAGTAAATCTTTAGAGGATGTTTTTCTATACTCTGCTTCACTTGATCAAACTCTTGGTCCGATAGAGTAAATATCAAATCCTCTTCTGAATACTCGTTTTGTTCTTTAAAATAGTTGTCCGTATTCTCTGCCAACCTTAGACTAAGAATCACTTTTCTAGCAAACTCTTGATGTGCAAAACCTAAAGCCGTGATAATATTCCTATCTTGCACAAGAACTTTTCGGTTGGAAATTCTCACGTGAAGAAATTCAAAATAGTCAAAGAAGTTTTTGCCAAATTCCACCTGTAAATTTCGTGTCCTTCAACAAGCCTGCTTTGGCTAATAAAAGGGGGGCTGAAGAAATAGCTGCAATTAGAATTTCCTGCTTAACCAGCCCCCTTAAAAACGAAATCAATTTCTCATCCTGTAGAGCAGGTCCTATATGTTAACCATTCCTGGCAAAATCACACAAGAATAATCTTCTAGATTTGATTTGATCCAGTGTTTTGGTCGGTTGACAGGGTAAGCCATCCTCAGATATAACTATCGAATGTTCTGAAGCCACATAATCAATTGTTACGTCAAAAGACAGGGCTAAAGTACTTGTTAAAGTGGTTATCTCATAAAGAGAAAAATTAGGATAAATGATACAAAGTACTTTTTTCATACGCAACATCCTCTATTTTACCGAAAAACAGAGGCTGGGTTGCAACCTCTGTTAAATAATTTATAGGTAGTTCCTCAACCAATCTGGCATAGAATCATCATCAAGACTCCAAGATTCAATCTCACGTTTATCCTCACTCCAGACATTTTCATCACCATCAAAAAATTTACTGCGAGAACACTTATATTTTACAACTGTATCGCCTTCTAAATGATATTCATTCCAGTAGTAACTCTTTCCGTGTCCCTTCCACTCATTAGTAGTGTAAATAATTGACATACACTCTCCTCCTATAAATTATTTTACTTCTCCGTAAACTCTCCGTCTACGACGTCATCGCCTGCGTTTCCTGTTGCTTGTGCGCCTTCTGCTCCTGCTTGAGCTTGTTGCGCTGCTGCGGCTTGTTCGTAGAGTTTAACAGCAAGTCCTTGTGCTTTTTCATTCAATGCTTCAAGTTTTGCTTTCATTTCGTCCAAGTTGTTGTCTTCTTGAGCTTTCTTAAGATCATCAAGGGCAGCTTAGGGCAGCGTCACGTTCTGCATCGAAAGCCTTTTCCTTCAGTTTCCTTGATTGTCTTTTTCAGTCGCAAAAGATAGCTTGGTCTACTTCGTTACGAGGTCAACTTCTTCTTTACGTTTCTTATCTGCTTCAGCGTTAGCTTCTGCATCTTTCATCATGCGGTCGATTTCTTCGTCTGTCAAACCTGAGTTTGATTGGATAACAATAGTTTGTTCTTTTTGAGTTCCAAGGTCTTTTAGCTTTAACAGATACGATACCGTTCTTGTCGATGTCAAATGTTACTTCGATTTGTGGGATTCCACGAGGTGCAGCTGGGATATCAGTCAATTGGAAAGCGTCCAAGAGTCTTGTTATCTGCTGCCATTGGACGTTCACCTTGAAGAACGTGGATATCAACGGCTGGTTGGTTGTCTGCCGCAGTTGAGAAGACTTGTGATTTAGATGTTGGAATAGTAGTGTTGCGGTCGATGAGTTTTGTGAAGACTCCACCCATTGTTTCGATACCAAGTGACAATGGTGTTACGTCAAGAAGGACAACGTCTTTGACATCACCAGTGATCACACCACCTTGGATCAGCAGCACCCATAGCCACTACTTCGTCAGGGTTAACTGATTTGTTTGGTTCTTTACCAGTTTCAGCCTTTAACAGCTTCGACAACGGCTGGGATACGAGTTGAACCACCAACTAGGATAACTTCGTCGATTTCTGACAAGCTCAAACCTGCATCTGAAAGGGCTTGACGAACTGGAACTTTTAGTACGTTCTACAAGGTCACGAGTCAAATCGTCGAAATTTAGCACTGAGTCAATGTCATTTCAAGTGAAGGGTCCAGCTTCACCAGCAGTGATGAAATGGCAAGCTGATTTGAGTTGAAGTCACCCAGAAAAGGTCTTTCTTAGCTTTTTCAGCTGCGTCTTTCAAACGTTGAAGAGCCATCTTGTCTGCTGACAAGTCGATGCCGTTTTCTTTCTTGAATTCTGCTACCAAGTGGTCGATGATTTTTGGTCAAAGTCATCACCACCGAGTTTGTTATCCCCTGCAGTTGACAATACGTCGAAAGACACCGTCACCCAATTCAAGGATAGATACGTCAAATGTACCACCACCAAGGTCGAATACCAAGATTTTTTCTTCTTTATCAGTCTTGTCCAAACCATAAGCAAGAGCTGCTGCAGTTGGTTCGTTGACGATACGTTCTACTTCAAGACCAGCAATTTTACCAGCGTCTTTTGGTTGCTTGACGTTGAGCATCGTTGAAAGTAAGCTGGAACTGTAATAACTGCTTTGGTTACTTTTTCACCAGGTAATCTTCAGCGTAGCCTTTCAAGTATTGAAGGATCATAGCTGAGATTTCTTGTGGAGTGTATTCTTTACCGTTAGCAGAAACTTTTTCAGAAGTTCCCATCTTAGATTTGATAGAGATCACTGTATCTGGGTTTGTGACTGCTTGACGTTTTGCAGCGTCACCAACGATGATTTCACCGTTTTTGAATGACACTACAGATGGAGTTGTGCGGTTTCCTTCTGGGTTTGCGATGATTTTGCTTTCAGTTCCTTCAAGAACTGCTACTGCTGAGTTTGTTGTACCTAAGTCAATACCGATAATTTTTAGACATATGTTTTTCTCCTTAAATTTTATATTCTATTTTCTATTTTTCTTTTTGATACTCTTCTTAGGTGGCGGCGCCGTCAGAGCTTAACTTCGTTAATCTCTTTGACTAAACTTTGAGCCTAAGGTCTCAAAGTTTGCGAAAATACCGCCACGGCGAAGAGTATCGCCTTTGGTTCGCTTCGCTCACTATTGGTAAAGCCGAACCGTTTCTTATCTTTCTTTCATAGTTTAGTGTCGTTTCGGACAAGTTATCTATTATGTTACGACACAAGGAGTCGGAACCACAGATTTCTGACTTATCGCTTAGTTATATACTACTACCATAGCCGGTCTTAGGATGCGGTCATGGAGTTTGTAACCTTTTTGGAAGACTTGTGCGATGGTATCTGCTGGATGTTCGTCATCTGCTGGAACTGTTTGAATAGCCATGTGGTAGTTATGGTCAAATTCACCATCTGCTGGAATTTCTTCAATTCCTTCTTCTTTCAGAGCATGTACCAAACTTTCTTGGACCATTTCCAAGCCCTTCTTCACATCATCTGTCAACCCTTCGACGGCAAGGGCACGTTCGAGGTTGTCCAATGATGGCAAGATTGCTTTCGCCAAATCTTGACTGCGATAGCGTTGCAAGAGTTGACGTTCTTCATTGGCACGGCGCTGAATGTTTTGCATTTCTGCATGAGCACGAAGGTATTTGTTTTCAAATTCTTCGGCACGTTCATTTGCCAAGTCCAATTCAGACTTCTCAGGAGTTGTTTCTTCAGTTGTTTCCACAACTTCCTCTTCTTTTACTTCTTCATTTTTTATATCTTGGGCCATTTTCGCCTCCTTTAATGATTTCAATCTTATACTCAATGAAAATCAAAGAGCAAACTAGAAACTAGCCGCAGGCTGTGCCCTGAGTGCAGCAAGGCGACGTTGACGTGGTTTGAGTGATTTTTGAAGAATATAATTCACTTCATAGTGATTACTGCTGAGATAGCGGTAAAAATCTGTCAACTTCATAGTCAGAACTCGATTAACAACATTAAGTTGATTGACCAATTGTTGATAATCCAGATTAACTGGACCTATAATCGCAAGAATTCCAAATCCACGATAGGGAATCAGGAACTTACTGCTAATCACTGCTAAGTCAACAAGACAAGATTCTTGGCTATCCGCAACTCGGACACTTTGCATCTGGTCGCCAATCAGATTCTCTCGAATTTCCAAAGCTACCTTTTGTGGCTGATCAAAAAACTGATAAGCTGCTAGATTTGCGAAATTCAGAAGATTGACTTTTGCCAGAAACCACGATATTTTCATTGAACATCTCTTTGAAGATATGCTCAATCAGATCCATAACATTATCCGTTGTTGTAAAGTAACGTTGGATAATCTGCGGAATCTCTGTCCGAATCTTGTAGTGAATATCCAAAACAGTTTGATCCAGGAAACGTTCTTGAATCATGGTCTTGAGGCGATTTAAATCCTCCTGCAAGAAATTTCTCGGAATCAAAAACTGACTGGTAACTGTTCTAGACTCATCAAGCGTAAAAACTGCCAGTGCTGTATGTTGTCCGAGGACAACGATATCAAAAGCTGTTAGCTTCTGCCTACTTGGTTCGACATCCAGTGCTACAACCGTACAACCACTCAAGTCTGACAAGATTTTCGTTGCCTCTTGAAGGATATCCTCAAGCTTGAAGAATTCTTGATCAAAGGCTTTTACAATCTCATAAACTTGATTTTCAGCTAAACGGTCAAAGGATAGGGAGTGTTTGACATAGTATTGAAATCCAGCCACACTGGGCATCCGACCACTGGAAGTATGAGCCTTTTCAAGCAAACCTTGCTTTTCTAGAGCTGCCATATCATTTCGAATGGTAGCACTACTAGAGTTGATAGACTCTTGCAAGGCTTAGATCCAACAGGTTCGTGCGTTTTTGGTAAAGATGTCAATAATCAGATTTAAAAATATTCTGCTGACGTTCTGTAACCATCTCGTCACTCCTCTCTGATAGATCGTTTTTAGCACTCGATACATCCAAGTGCTAACTTATGATTCTATTATACACCCTTAGAAAAGAATGTCAAGACAAAAACTCAAAAAATTAGCACTCTTTTATCAAGAGTGCTAAAAATCAGTCTGAGGACCTAGAAACTATTGTCAATCAACCAGATATTTCCGTTTAAGTCTATAAAAACTATAGATTAGATAAGTAATCATGAGAGCATATAGGGCAAAAATAAGGAAGAAAAGACTGAGAGAGACTTTTCGTGAAACAGGCTCATACAAACAACAAGACCACCAGAGATAGAAACTGTAGATGTACGAAGTCCAGATTTCACACCATCCCATCGAAGATGATTGTTCATGAAAGATTGATCATTTAAATCTACATCACAAGTTGCTTTTCGAAAAACAGTATAAGAACAATTTTCCACAAATTCCCATCCTCTATCCTTAATACTTTGTAAATCTACCTCATTTTTTCTAAGGTAGCTAGTATTCCACACACGGTAAATCACATCATCTGGTTGGCATTGTTCAAAATAGAAAAAGCCAAAACGATTCGATTTAAATTTCCAACCTTTCAAATGCATCTCATGCAAATAATCTTCTACCTTATCCAAATCAAAAATGGTAAACATTCGAAATTGTACTTTGCTATTCATTGTCTATGACCTCCAAAAAAGCATGCATGGTCTTTATTTATCAGATAATTCTTTTCCACTTTTGACTCAATCTCCAAAAAAATATAAGAAATCTGAATCACATAGACTATCAATAAAAAGCACAGTCTATTACTAACAATCAAAAACATTTCCCCAACTGAAAGAACCTACCTCCACTGAGCGAAACTTTGTGAAAACCGGTAGTAGAGCTAAAAAGAGAAGCAAGATAGGAAGCATCCGCATTGTTAAAATGCGTTTGACCATAGCTAACTTCCCAGTCGCGTCATTATAAATTTCAAACTCAGCATCCGACTCAACTCCAGAATAAAGCTTTCTAAAGTAGGAAAAACCATTAAAGTCTGTAATATGCTCCCAGCCACAATCTTTAAATAGTTGTAAATAGGAAGCTCTCTCTGACTTCTTCATAGGATAAAAGTCCAACTGATAAACCACCTGCTCCGGCTGGCACTCTTTCAAAAGTATACTTAACCGCAACTACTAAGTTAGAGTAGCTTACTTCCTTAAGTTTCCAGCCCTGAGCATGCATTTCTCTGAGATAGAGAGCCTCTCTATCATAATCCGCAATGGTACAAATCCTATAAACAACTTTCTTTTCCATCAAAGCTCCTCCCGACTGTTTCTGTAGAGTCGTTCAATACGTTTCAACTCAATGTCTAAAACTTTTCGGCCCAAGTCTGTTATCTGATAGATTTTTCGTTTTTCCTCTTCTCGGACAAAGGAAATCAAACCATCCTTTTCCATCTTTGACAGGGTTCCATACATGGTTCCAGGACTAATTGATACCTGCGATTCTGTCATCTCTTTGACCTTTTTGTGTAATACCATAGCCATGATTTTTCCTTTCTGCAGACAGAATAGAATATAAAAATCCCGTTTCAGTCATGGGAAGGTAGACCCGCCTAATCTTATCTGTTAATTCCATTTAATCAAACCTCCTATTTAGTTCGATATATCGTATCTCGTTATATAAAATATATCACACCTCGATATAAAATGCAAGAAAAAGATCGTCCTCTCGGACAATCTTTCTGATTTATCATTAGTAAAGATCTAGGTAATTATCAATTTCCCATTGTGAAACAAAGGTTGCATAGCTTGCCCACTCAGATTCGTTTAGCTTCAAGGAAGCTAGTATAGATGTGTTCACCTATAGCTGCTTTAACCACTTAGTCTTCTGTCATAGCCTTTCAAAGCGTTGTGAAGAGTTGATGGAAGGTCTGTGATTCAGCTCTTTACGCTCTTCAGCAGTCATAATGTAGATATTTTCTTCGATTGGTGCTGGTGCTTCGATTTTTGTTTTTCAATACCGTTCAAACCAACTTCCAAAAGAACAGCCATAGCGATATACGGGTTTGCCATTGGGTCTACTGAGCGCAACTCCAAACGAGTTCCCATTCCACGAGTAGCAGGAACGCGCACCAACGGAGAACGGTTACGACCAGCCCAAGCGATGTAAACAGGGGCTTCGTAGCCTGGAACCAAACGTTTATATGAGTTAACTGTTGGGTTCATGATAGCTGTGTAGTTGTAGGCGTGCTTAATCAAACCGCCAAGGAAGTGATAAGCAGTTTCTGACAACTGCATTCCTTTTGGATCATTTGGATCAAAGAAGGCATTGTTTCCTTCCGTATCAAACAAAGACATATTACAGTGCATCCCTGAACCAGCGATACCAAATTTTGGTTTAGCCATAAAGGTTGCATACAAGCCATGTTTACGCGCAATTGTTTTAACAACGAGTTTAAAGATTTGAATCTTGTCACAAGCACGAAGAACTTCATCGTATTTAAAGTCAATCTCATGTTGACCTACAGCAACTTCGTGGTGACTGGCCTCTACTTCAAATCCCATCTTTGGTCAAGACATTCACAATCTCACGACGAGTGTTATCAGCAAGGTCTGTAGGCGCCAAATCAAAGTAACCACCCTTGTCATTCACCTCGAGAGTTGGGTCTCCATTCTCATCAAGCTTAAATAGGAAGAATTCTGGTTCTGGACCAAGGTTGAAAGATTTGAATCCAACTTTCTCCATATGATGAAGAGCTCGTTTAAGGTTGCTTCGAGGGATCTCCAGCAAATGGTTCTCCCTTCTGTTGTATAGACATCACAGATCAATCCTGCGACACTACCGTTCTCATCTCCCCAAGGAAAGACTGTCCATGTGTCTAGGTCAGGGTACAAGGTACATATCTGATTCATTGATACGAACAAACCCTTCAATAGAAGATCCATCAAACATAGCCTTGTTTGACAAGACCTTGTCTAGTTGTTCATCTGTAGCAGGAATTTCGACGTTTTTCATTGTTCCCAAAATATCTGAAAACATGAGACGGATAAAGGTTACATTTTTCCTTAACTTCACGACGAATATCTGCAGCTGTGATTGGCATGGCTTTTTCTCCTTATATATGACGACTATGCGGTTGCCCTAACCGCGACCAAAAAAGTGATTGTTGAGAAGCAAAAGCGACTTTGTTGGAGAACCTCATTCCGAAGGGCCCGACGCACTTCAATTTGACTGACTGGTTTTTAGACTTTTCGCCTCACGTTCAGCATATTTTTTTCTTGATAGCAGCAATGTTCAGACCTTCAGAGATATAATCCTTTAATCTCAAGCAACCGATCCATATCATTTCAAAGAATACATCCGACGATTACCTTCGTTTCGATCGAGGCTTAATCAAGTCCTGATCTTCATAATAACGAATCTGGCGAGCCGAAAGATCAGTCAGCTTCATAACACTACCAATAGGAAAAACTGCCATATTGCGACGAAATTCTTTTTTCCTTCATGTACACTTCCTTCTTTCTGTCTATTATAGTCTAAAAATATTCAATCGTCAATCAATAATGTTATATCTTGTGACATTATTTTGTTTTTTTCAGTAAAATGCTTCGTAAACGATCAATATCGTAATTTACAAGAATTGCTACAAAAACACCCATAAATGTTTCAAAAACTCGGGCAAATACGTACAAAACAGTCTCACCATTTGGAATTGATAAGGTAATAATCAACATAGCTGCAACTCCACCGATAACACCTGCTTTATTGTTCATGGCAACATTTGTCATAATGGTTAACATGGTACAAACAGGGTACAACTAGGAGGTTACCCAGAAGGCACCGTGAAAAAGATTATTTAAGAGAAAAGAAAATCAGGGCATAAAAACCACCGATACTATTTCCGAGAATACGAAAGTTCCAAAATGTACACTCTTATCAAAATCTTCTCTTAAACTAAAAACTGCAGTCAAGGCTCCAATCTGAAGTCCTTTCCAACCAAAAAAACCAAAAATCATAAGAACTAAAAAAACAGCGATCCCTGTCTTGAAAGTTCGCATCCCTAACAAACTTGGATTTATCAAATCTATACTTTTTTAAAATAACTCATCATTTCAACTTTCTATCTCCATTTTACCATAAATTTACCTACTTTTTGAGAAAGGTAGGAAATAAACTGATGAGAAAAAGACAGAAAAAAGAGTGGGACAGAAATCGGTAATTCTTTGAATTCGATTTCGTCTCCTCCGCCATGATAGGGCTGAAAGCTGATGAAATCAGCGTAGTCCCACTCAACCACTGCGTCTTGCTCGGCAATCCAAAAGACATGAGAGCTAGGACTTTTGTCCCAGCCTCAAGCTTTTATTCTCATTTATTTTTTTAAAAAACAGATACAAAAAAGCAAGGTTATCAAGCTCCTCAAGCCCTCCCCAGAAAGAAAGAAGTCGACCTTCCCACTCACTCCAAGCTTGGCCTTTTCCCAGAAAAAGCCCCCAACTCAAAAATGATGGTGAACTGGTGTCATACGGAAGATACGTTTTTCCTCCAGTCAACTTAAAAGTAGGTGACTTGCATCATAACAGATGTTGTTTCAAAGACATACACTAGACCAATCAAAAGCAGCGTCCATTCTTGGTGCAGTGCCATGAAATAACTGCTAACATCCCTCCAAGGGCTAGGCTACCTACATCTCCCATGAAAACTTTAGCAGGCTTGTGGTTAAAGACAAAGAAGCCAAGAAGACCACCAATCATAGCTATAATCACTAGTAAGATATCGAGCTGATTTTGCACATAGGCAATCACTCCATAGGCAGATAGGCTAATCACCACCGAAATACTTGCCAAGCCATCGATTCCATCAGTCAGGTTAACTGCATTTGAAAAACCGACCAACCAAAAGAGGGCAAAGAAAATATACAGAACACCTAAATGCAAGGGATAACCAAATACATTTAAGATATCTCCTCCTCTTTCATAGAAGAAATAGAAGATAACTCCTCCGACCAACTGGAGCAAGAGCTTCTGTTTAGGATTAAGTCCTTCATTGATTTTGCGGAAAACCTTGAGAAATCGTCCAAGAAACCGACCAAAACCATATAAGACCAGGATAAAGAGGATCATTCCGACATTATTGGTTAATTGATTAGTCACGAGAGCAAGAACCAGACTAACTAAAACTCCTGCTAGGAGAAAGACGAGTCCCCCCATTGTTGGTGTCCCGGCTTTTGCTTGGTGTTGTTTGACATCTTCATGCATCTGTTGACCGGTAATCTGTGCTTTATGGTAAAAACGGATAAAGGCTGGAATTCCTATGACTGTTAGAATAAAGGCAATCACTCCAGCAAAAGATAGAAATAAAGCATTCTAATCTCCTAATGTTATTTTTATTTTCTGTAAATCTTTTTAAAAGCTGTATTAGCACTGAACACTTTGCTTTTTAACAGTTTCTCCTGTACCTTCAAACTCAACTTGGATATTCAGCCATTTGGCAAAGGTTTCAACATTTTTCTTAGACCATCCATATAAGTCAGGCATCTCTTCTACCTTATCTGAAAAGAGTAAGATTTGCTGATTGGCGTCTAGATTGGTTCCTTCTGCTACAGAGCTTTCTTTGATTTTTGTTCCCTGAACCGATAACAATTGGTTGTACAAGGTTACGACGGAGTTCCTCAGCTAGATCTCCAGGGCTATAATCCTTCATTTCTGGCATGGAATAACTAGTTGTAGATGTTACCTGATCCAAGCTTTTAGCTGTTGATTGAAGATTGAGTGTATCTTTCATGGCCGAAGCTCTTTCCAAGATAGGGTTTGCGAATTCTCCTAACGGAATCCCAGAATAATGTTCCGGTTGTTGAACGGTCACATAGAGGATAAAATCTGGATTTTCTGCGGGATGCATAGAGACAACTGAGAAGATATAGTTTGTTTCCCCTCGCAGGTAGCCTCCATTTTTCTCATCTGCAATCTGAGCTGTTCCTGATTTCAGGGCAACATTTTGTCCTGGAACATTGATTGTTCCCTTACCAGTACTGTGATTGTACATCGTACCATAGGTAGGATCTGTACCTACCATAACCATATGATCTCTAGTCAAACTAGCCGCTTCTTTAGAAACAGGATTCCCTACAACCTCCCTCTGCGATTTACGAACAGTCTGATCATTTGGATCATAGAGGGCACTAATAAACTTCGGCTCTAGCATGACCCCATCATTAGCGATTGCTGTAAAGGCACGAAGCATCTGGGTCTGAGTAACAGAAATCCCTTGACCAAAAGAACTCATGGCAATATTAACGATATTGTCTTCAGGCAATTGTCCGGCATATTCATCACTCATCCCAAAACGAGTAGGAACACCAAATTTGAAACGACTGAGATAGTCTAACCAAGTGGCATCCCCCATTTTTTGCTGGAGCAAGGTCATACCGACATTACTCGAGTGAGAAAAACCTTGTGAGAAGGTCATCATACTTCCTGATGACAAGCCATCATTCACATCCCAGTCCTTAATAGTTGCATCTGCTATTTTTAATTCGCTACTATTAAAGTATTCTCCACCAGGGAAGGTGTTGTTATCTATAGCTGCTGCTAAGGTCATGACCTTCATGGCTGAACCTGGTTCATAGTTACTTTGGTAAAGGATATCACGCCAGACAAAGTCCTCTGTAATCCCTTCTTTGGTATCAGCATCAAAGGTCGGTCTTTGAGTCGTGGCCAGAATTTCTCCTGTCTTGGCGCTAACCAAGGTCGCAGTCATGTACTTGCCTTTCACTTTTTCCTGGAAGGCATCCATTTGGCTTTCCATAAAGGATTGCAAAGGACTAGATATTGTCGTGTAGACATCTTTTCCATCTACGGTTTGTTGAGTGACTTGTTCCGTACCAGGAACGATATTCCCCAAACGATCCTTTTCATAGGTAATAATACCATCTGTCCCTGCTAACAAGCTATTCAAGGAGCTTTCAATACCAGATGTTCCAATAAGGCTCTTCGAACCATCTTCATTTTCATGGAGCTGGGCTAGACCAATGAAGGATGAAGCAAATTTCCCATTTGGATAACTTCGATTGGGGCTTGTGGTAAAATCCACTCCCTCAACCTTAGCAGCTTCTAAATCCTTTTTTATGGACATCATATTTGCGTAGGTAATCCCATTTCCTTTAGTACCAAAGGAAACCTGTTTGAGATTGGGTTGAGAGAGTTGATCTTTGACGTAGGTCTCCTCCATATCCAAGTACTTATGGAAAATTTCGGCTACCTTATTGTACTGAGATTCCTCAACATATAGAATATCTCCATTCGCAGACTTATAATCCTTATCAATGACCGCATAAACATTATAGGAGGTTGCATCTTCTGCAATCGGAGTTCCATTACGATCATAAATGGTTCCCCTCTTAGCAGGGACTGTTCGAGTTGTTTGATGAACCTTATAAGCTTCTTTGACCAGGTCAACACCAAACTTCTTTCCCGTACCAATAATCACCGCAAAGTTAACCAAAAAAACAGCAAAGAGAATGACAGCCAAGAGACTAAGGCTTTTTCCAACTCGTCTGCGGTTTTCTAGAGGAGTTCTGCGATTCTTAATGGCAAAGTGTACTATTTTTTCTTTCCATGTTTTCATATATTACTCCGCCGATCGGATATTTCCATTGTTTAATTGCAAGTCTTGCGAATCCGCGACACCCGCCAGACGTTCTGAGCGAATCAATTCATTGACTTCTTGCTTAGCGTCGTCCAGCTCCGTCTTTTTCTCCTCAATCTGTCTGTTGACAGTTGTCAAATCACTTTGAACTTGCAGGAGCTTGGTTTGCATATAGATCACACTGATGGCTAAGACAAGAGCTGTAATGGCAATCGAAAGGTAAAAGGCCTTCTCAACACGTGAAAATCTCTTGATACGAGCTTGCAGTAATTGGCTCGTCGTTTCTCTTTTTTCTACCATTTTATCCCCTTACTTATGAATTTTTCGAGCTACTCGTAACTTGGCTGAGTGGGAACGATTATTAGCCTCCAACTCCTCCTTGCTTGGTAGAATCGGTTTGCGAGAGACTAATTCCATCTTGGGCTTAAGATCATCTGGGATGAAAGGCAAGCCTTTTGGCACTTCTACTGTTGAAGCTTCCTTGAACAATTGTTTGGTCAAGCGATCTTCCAGCGAATGAAAGGTAATGACCGAGATTCTTCCGTCCACTGCTAGTAATTCCATAGCTTGTTGGATGGACTCATCTGCAGCTCCTAATTCATCATTGACCTCAATACGGATGGCTTGGAAAATTTGCTTGGCCGGATGACCTTTTTTCTTGAGTTCCTTGGCAGGCTTAGCAGACTTGATAATCTCAGCCAATTCCGTTGTTGTCTCAATCGGCTTCAACTCACGCGCCTGTTCAATCTTCCGAGCAATCTGTTTGGAAAACTTATCTTCTCCATATTTGAAAAAGATTCGTACCAAGTCATGATAGTCATAATGATTGACAACCTCATAAGCTGTCAAGCTAGCTTCCTGATTCATCCGCATATCCAGTGGTGCATCCTTTTTATAAGAAAAACCACGTTCACGTTGATCCAATTGCGGGCTCGAAACACCTAAGTCATAACAAATGCCATCAATTTCTTCTACACCCGCTTCCTGCAAACGTGCTTGCAAATGACGGAAGTTGTCCTTGATGAAGGTAACCATCCCTTTTTTTCTATATAAGGCGCCAGACGTTTTTAGGCATTATCAATGGCATTCTGGTCCTGATCAAAGGCATAGAGATGCCCTTTCTCATAATTTACTTAATAAATACTCGCTATGGCCTGCTCCACCCAAGGTCGCATCAACGTAAATACCGTCGGGTTTTACATCAAACATATCAATGGTTTCATGGAGCATGACCGTTACATGATGAAATTCTTTAGTCATATCTTATCTATTTTTACCACAATTCTGACTAGCTTGCACTCGCTAAAGCAAAAAAACCTTTCCTTGTTACTTTTATCACTTGTAGTCAGCAGACGACTCAGCAACCTGAGCTAGTTCTACACGCCCTTGGGGATTCAAGTGTTGATGAACAGCCTTTGCCACTGCTCTTGGTATGCCCAACTTCGACAATCTCATCCACACTAGCTTCCTTGATTTTTGGTCAAGGACTTTGAAATATTTCATCAAATTCTGCTTGCGTTTTGTACCCAATCCCTTCTATGCCATCAAGCTGAGAGGAGAAGGAATTTTTGAGAGCGCAGTTGACGGTGGAAAGTGATAGCAAAACGGTGGACCTCATCCTGGATGCGCTGGAGGAGGAAAAATTCCTGAGAATTGCGAGACAACTCCACCACCTCAAGCGGATCTCCAAAGAGTAATTCATGGGTTTGGTGCTTATCATTTTTGCAGACCTGCGATAGGAATATCCAAGCCCTAGCTCCTCTTGGATAACCTGTTTAGCAATATTAACCTGACCTTGTCCTCCCATCTATGACAATTAAGTCTGGGTGGTGTCAAAGCCATCTCGTTGGACTCGACCATAACGTCTGCGAATGACCTCTCGCATACTGGCATAGTCATCTGGCCCAACAACTGTTTTTATCTTATACTTACGGTAATCTTTTTTTGCTCGGTTTCCCGTTGACAAAAAAACAACCATAGCAGAGACAGGACTGGTTCCCCATGATATTGGAGTTGTCAAAAGACTCGATACGGACTGGGGTCGGAATTTGTAAAGTCGTCCCAAGATTCTCAATAGCACCCTGAGTTTTCTCAACTGATTTTTCCAGCAGATTAAACTTCTGTTCTAAACTAACGCGCGCATTTTTGATGGCCAGATTAACCAGTTGCTTTTTCTCGCCACGTTGGGGTTTGAGTACCTTGGTATCCACCAAGGCCTTGACTGCTTCTTCATCAATATCCTGAGGAATCAATACTTCATTGGGAATCAGGTGAGATTTTTCCTGATAAAATTGTCCCACATAGGTCAAGAAATCCTCGTCTGGATCGTTGTAGTAAGGGAAGAGATTGACGTCACGTTCAATCAGTTTACCTTGACGGACAAAGAAAACCTGAACACACATCCCAACCCTTATCCACGTAGTAACCAAATACATCACGGTTTTGGAGGTCTTTAGCCATGACTCGTTGCTTAGTCCGAAGGGTGCCAATGGCCTGAATCAAATCACGGTATTCCGCTGCACGTTCAAACTCCATACTTTGAGCTGCTAAAGCCATTTTACTCTTGAGGTCATCGATGATTTTATCATCCTGCCCTTTCAGAAAATCAGAAACCTCCTGGGCCATGGACTTGAAATAAGCTTCATCTTTCTTACAGATGGTGTGGGCCATACACTGGCCGATATGGTAATAAAAGCAAACCTTAGACGGTGGATTGGTACACTTTCTAAAAGGGAAAATTCGATCCAGCAACCGCTTGATTTCATTGGCTGCCCCCACATCTGGATAGGGACCAAAGTAAAGTCCCCCATCCTTCTTGACCTGACGGGTGATAATCAAGCGAGGATAGCGCTCATTGGTAATTTTGATGAAAGGATAGGACTTATCGTCCTTGAGCATAATATTGTACTTAGGCTTGTTTTCCTTAATCAGGTTGATTTCCAGAAGGAGAGCCTCAATATTGGACTCCGTGACAATAAACTCAAAATCTACAATCTCAGACACCAAGGCTTCTGTCTTGGTATCATGACTTCCGCGGAAATATGACCTCACGCGATTGCGTAGATTTTTGGCCTTTCCTACATAGATAATCGTGCCGTTTTTATCCTTGTGAATGTAACAACCAGGGCTGGTCGGCAAGAGCTCCAGTTTTGATTTAATCAAGTTATTCATAGTTCCATTATAGCAAAAAGCTCCCCTCATTGCTTACATCAAGGAGCTCTATTTTTTTCGTTTGAAAATCACTTATTCTCCAGACTCATAAAGTTCTTGAACTGCTTGAACATCTTGAGCCTGAATACCATAATAAGAACCTGCTGGCTGCATGACTGACACTTCATTAGTATGTTCCAAGCCAATGGCATGTCCTAACTCATGCTCGGCCGTATGCAAGATGCGATCATAGGTATAGCCATAGTTTGGATTAGATAGATAATAATGATTCAAACGAACTGTTACAGAAGTGAAATTGTTTGGTAAGGAGATTTGTCTGACTCTCCGCCTCACCGGCAACAGATGTGGAACCATCATTCATTTCAGTCGCAAAAAAATAGTTGCTTGGTCAGGTTCTGTTACAACTACAAAATTAAAAAGCACCGGTCTGATTCCAATTGGTAATAGCCTCAGCGTAAGCCTTTTGAAAGATTGCATCCATTTGAGGATCAATATAAATTGTCGCCTGTGCTTGGGGCCATTTTACTCCTGAATCTTGATGATGATCGGTCTGAGACAAACCTTGCAACTTACCAGTTTCTTGCCATTGATGCCAACCTGCTTGACCGACTTGGACCACTTTTCTAACTTGATTTAAAGTAGCAGGTAAATCCCCGTCATATACCAGAGAATCCCTAAAAGCAATGAGAATTAAGACTACAAGAGTCCACACAAGGCGCCAGAACATGTGCCAAATTCCTAGTAACAATCGACATAGAACACGTATAATCCAGAACATGATTTCCCGCCTTTCTAAAAAATAAGAATCCACCTTTAAACCATGGATTCCCATTCTAAAGATAGATTCCTTATTTTACTCGAGTAAGCTAAAAGAAAACTAAAACTAAGACAAGCGTTCTTCCAAAACAAAATCAATCGGCAGTGTAGCCAAAAACCGTTCCAATTGTTTTTCCCAATAATACCACTCATGGGTTCCTGGACTATGGCTATAAGAAATATCAAAACCTAGCTTTTTGAGGTTCTTCACCGCTAGATTATTGGCAGCATACAAGAAATCTTGCTCGCCACACCAAACCCAAAGCTTGGTCTTCTTGTCTGACTTCTTAGCAAGGGTTTCAAGTGAATAAGGACTCGTTTTCCCAGTTATCAAACTTGCCAAAAAAACTCCTCGCCAGTAAGCAAGCGTTCCCAAGATTTTGACTTTCTGGAGAAAAACTCTTCGAAACTAAGAGCACCAGAAAAACTAGCTGCGTGTGAGAAACTATTGGTTGACAAAGCCAGCTTGAAGGAACCGTAGCCTCCATTGAAAGGCCAGCGATAAAAGTCTTTTCACGCTTACTAGACATATTAGGGGAAGAAACGTTTGAGCACTTTAGGCAGTTCTTCTGCTAGAGCTGTATAGTAGTTATAGCCATACTGAGTATCTGTGTAGCAGCCATTACTTGTATTAGGCATGACAACAATTAGATTGGTCCCTCGCACCAAGCGCTCTACATTGGTCCGTTTGAGCCAACTGTTGTGATTCCCTGACATCCCATGAAGGAGATAAAGAACAGGAATATCTGTAGAATCTGGCTCCTCAACCCGAGACGCATCTGGGTAGAGAACATTCCTCCCCACTCCATATCTAAAACTTCTGAGTAATACTCAATCTTCATTACTGCCATAACTTGCTCCTTATTCATTTAAGATAAGAAAAAGCCGAAACTCGACTTTCTCCTGCTATTTGATTCTATTTTGCTTCCATGACTACTGGTAAGATAGCTGGACGACGCTTGGTTTGGTCAAAGAGGAACTTAGCCAAATGATCACGTACCTTACCTTTGAGCTCTGCCCAGTCAAAATCTTCACCTTGTAGATAGTCTTCTACTGTTTGGTTCACCAACTCTGTACTTTCACGCAAGATATCACGGCTCTTCTTGAGATAGACAAATCCACGCGTGTGCACTCGAGCTTTAGCGATGATTTTTTTCTCACGACGGTTAACAGTGATAGCCACGATGAAAATACCATCTTCTGACAAGACCTTACGGTCACGAAGAACGACATTCCCCAACATCTCCAATAGCATTCCCATCAATCAAGACATCTCCTGCAGTAACTGCACCAGATGGGACAAAGTCCCCATGCTCATAAGACATGGTAGTCCCTTTTTTAGGGATAAAAATACGTTCTGGCAACATACCAACTGCCATAGCAGCCTTAGCATGGGCATCCAACTCACGGTATTCTCCTTGGATTGGGAAGAGATATTTAGGGTTGCAAGAGATTGATCATCAATTGCAAATCACGCGCATTCCCATGTCCTGAGACACGCAAGCTATGAGTAATTGGCTTGACAACTCCACCTGCTTGGTAGACCATATTTTCCACGCGTGCCATCACTGCTTCCTTGGCGATTGATGGTGTTGTAACGATATAAACTAGGTCACCTTCTTTGATTTCAACATAACGGTGACGACCGATAGACATCTTGCGTAATCCGTTAATAGGTTCACCCATACGTCCAGTTTCAAGGATAATTAATTCATGATCTTCAAAAACGAGACATATCTTTTGGTTTAATCAAAAGATTTTCACTGACTAGAGACAATTTTTCAAGCGAATCGCTGTACGGACGATATTTTTCAATGTCAAATCCTGTCAAGACAACACGACGCCCTGTCTCGCAGCTGCATCAAAACTTGCTGGATACGAGAAAGGTTACTTGCAACTGCAGCAACGATGATACGTCCATCCCAGTCAGAGATGGTTTGCGTGATTTCTACACCAACTTCATTTTCACTGGCTACTTGGATATTGCTATCTGCATTAGCCGAGTCACTAAGCAAAGCCAAGACCCCTTCGCGACCAATCTCTGCTAATCGACCGAAGTCAGTAGCGTAAGATTCACTAGCCGTTTGGTCAAACTTGAAATCCCTGTATAAACGATGTTTCCTTCAGACGTTTTTAAGACCACACCCAAACTTTCTGGAATAGAGTGGGTTGTACGGAAGAAGGATACTACCGTTCCGCCAAAATCAATCTCTGTATTTTCATCAATGACATGGAAATCATCAAATTTCTTGACGCTGTCATTTCCCTTAACAAAAAGCTTGGCAAGTTCGATGGTCAGCTCTGAGCCAAATACAGGAACCTTAGCTTCTGCCAAGAGATAAGGAAGGGCGCCAATCGCATCCGCATGCCCGTGTGTTAAGAAAACCCCAGCAATACGGTCACTATTTTCAAACAAATAGTCCATGTTGGGAATAACGACATCGACACCCAACTGTTCATTTTCAGGGTATTTCAAACCTGCATCTAATACAAAAATCGAGTCGTTAATTTCTGCGATGTACATGTTCTTACCATTTTCACGTACACCCCCAAGTGTTGTTAGTTTAATAGTATTCATTTTTCCTCGAATAGTCACTTCAACTTGTTTGTAGAGCTTTAAAGCTCTCTTTTTCTGAAAAGTCAATTCACTTTCAGCCGAATCTTTTTCCATTCATTATACCATTTTTACTAATTTTTAAATGATCTCACATAATCCGACTTCAACCATCTGTTTTTATCTTATAATTACAAGATGGCTAAATCCCAACTAATCCATTAGTTTACCTCGAATCTTCAACTACTTCGACAAGATTAACAAGTATTTCTCAGCCACAGCAGGTTCTCTTTGCTCTCAACATCTTTCCCCCTATTAACCTTTATATCACACATTTTACACATTACCTTCTAATGAAAATCATCACGGCAAGCAGCTTTATCTCTTATTACAAGAATCATACATATCCAAAAGTATCCCTTTAGCAAAAGATGAAGTCACTTCAACCCCTTTTTCCCTGTCAGTGTTTATAATCTACCAAGAATTCCTTTTTCATTCCTTTCTCCATTTTCTCCTCCAACCAACTTCCACTTGATAGCAAACAAAAAGAGTCAGCAAGCCAACTCTTTCGATCTCTATTCACTTTTTTCCATCAAGAAATCATAGATTTCCTGGACTGTTCCAAGCGCCATAATCTCCTGATCTTTAACAGTTTGTTTTAGCTTTTGATAAATCTGACTTTCAGCCATATCACGCTTTTCAGCCTCTTTATTCACCCTCATGACACCATTTTCAATAGTCACAAAGCCAAGCTCTTCAAAAATCTGAATCATTTTGACTAATAGAATTTGCTCAATCTTGAGATAGGCCGCCAAATCCTTGAGTTTATAGCGAATGTCAAACTCTGGGAACTGATAGATGGTTTTATACAATTTAGCAAACTGCTCTCTTGTGCCATAGCCCGTCAAGTAGTAAGCCTTGGCTATATCATTTTTAAAATAAATAGCAGAAAAATCCTGCTCTGACAGATTTTTCTTAGAAGGATAAATCTTCAGGAATATTTTTATGACAATAGCTGAACAAGAGGTCACATCAGGCAACTCTTGCTAAAAGTCCAAAAACAGGTACACCTTCTGGCAACAGGGCATTCTTGCACGGATGTTAAAAAGAGCTGGACACCTTCTACACGGGCGTCAACCATCATTAACTGCAGGTGGTTTGTCCATTCCATTGGTTGACAGAGAGAGTCACTGCTAGTTCCAGTTGCTTGGTCTGTGAGAATTCAGTCGCCCATTTCCCTTGACCAAAAGCGACTACCTCAAAACTAGCCTCACCTTTGGAAATTTTTCAGCTTGAGATGAGCATTACCAGCCCCCATAACGCGAGCATTTTCAACTTGAAAATCTCGAATATAAAAGACAGGTTTTTGGTTATCCATCCCAAAAAGGAGCTAGACGTTCAAAAACTTTTTCACCGTCTCCAAACTCAAAGGCCTCTAAATCCAGTTCTTCGTCTAAAAATAGATTGTTTTTACCTTGGGCATCTACCTTTTTCTCAGATATAGGCTTCCAAAACATCAGACAAGACTTCAACTTATCACTTCGAGGGTCATACCTGCAGCACCTGCGTGACCACCAAATGCGATAAACAGTTCTCGATGTGGGTCCCAAAGGCTTCAAAGATATCGACTGCTTCTATGCTTCGAGCACTACCCTTAGCACGTCCATCTTCGATATTAGCACAATAACTGTCTGACCCTAGTTCTTCAAGCAAACGCCCTGCCACAATTCCAGAACTCCCGGATTCCAGCCTTCTTTAGTCGAAAACTTGAACACTTTTTATCAGGATCCACCATGCCCTTGGCTTCATCGTAAATGGACTGAACAATTTCCTTACGTTCTTCATTTTTTTGATGAATCAAAAGGGCGATTTCATGCACTTCCTCATCGTCAAATCCAGTCAACAAATCAATAGCTGGATTGGGATCATCCAAGCGCCCTAAGGCATTTAAACGAGGTGCTAACTGAAAACCGACTGTTTCTTCTGTCACATCACTACTTGAAATCCCAGCAATTTCAAACATTTCTTGCAATCCCATTCGCTGAGTATTGCGCAAGACCTCAAGACCATACTGGACCATGATACGATTTTCGTCCGTCAAGCTGACCATGTCGGCAATTGTCCCGATTGCAACCAAGTCTAACAACTCAACCTGCACTTCTTCCAAAAGAGCACAAGCTAACTTAAAAGCGACACCACAGCCTGCTAGATGCTTGAAAGGATAGTCCGGCCCTGGATGTTCAGGATGGATAATAGCATAGGCATCTGGTAAAACCTCAGGCATAGAATGGTGGTCGGTCACAATGACGTCCACTCCCATAGACTGGGCCAAATCAATGGCTTCATGCCCTGCCACACATTGTCCACCGTCACAATCAAAGACACGCCCTGCTGTTCGATAAAATATTTGTAGACACTGGCATTTGGACCATAGCCGTCCGTAAAACGATTAGGAAGATAGACCAGGCACTCAGCAGCCAACTGTTCTAAACTCTCCTTAACAATAGAAGCCGAAGTCATCCCATCTGCATCGTAGTCACCATAAATGAGAATCAACTCCCCTGCTCAATAGCATGGCAGAATCCGCTCACTGCTTTTTCCATATCATGCAGAAGATGAGGGATCATGCAAATCATCTAAAGAAGGTTCTAAAAATTTTTTTCAGACCGGTCTCATCCTGAATGCCTCGTTCAAATAACAAACGAGCTACTTCCGCCCAAACCAGCTTTCTTAGCGATCTTTGTAAAATCCCGCATCCTCAACTTGCGGAGCGTACCAATTATAAGTAGAATTATCAAAAATCATCCACTCTTTCTTACGATTCTATCGTTTTATTATACATGATTTTTCAGTTTTTCTCTATCTGGTTTGCTTTTTATCAAAGTTTTACTAATTTCTTTGTAATATCATTTGACAGGAAAAACGCTTTTTGTTGTAGAATCTATGTTTCAAAATCTAACACAAGGAGAAAAATTATGACTTTAGTAGAATTTAAAAGCTGTTGAAAAGTATTACGGAGACTACCACGCACTCCAGAATATCAACCTTCGTTTTGAAAAAGGCCAGTTGTTGTCTTTACTTGGACCATCTGGTTCTGGAAAGTCAACTCCTGATCCGTACTATCAATGGTCTAGAGGCAATTGATAGTGGAAGTCTCCTGGTAAACGGACACCAAGTGGCAGGTGCTAGCCAAAAGGATTTGGTCCCCCTCCGCAAGGAAGTAGGTATGGTTTTCCAACATTTTAATCTTTATCCACATAAGACTGTGTTAGAAAATGTAACTCTTTACCTATTAAGTACTAGGGTATTGATCCCAAAGAGGCTCAAAAACTGCAAAATATTTAGAATTTGTAAATATGTGGGATAAAGAAAGACGCCTATCCAGCTACCCTTTCAGGCGGACAAAAGCAACGAGTAGCTATCGCTAGAGGCCTAGCTATGAAACCTGAGCTCCTCCTCTTTGACGAACCAACCTCAGCTCTCGACCCCGAAACAATCGGCGATGTCCTAGCTGTTATGAAAAAACTAGCCCACGACGGCATGAATATGATCATCGTCACACACGAAATGGGCTTCGCTCGTAAGTAGCTGATCGCATCATCTTTTATGGCAGATGGGCAAGTCTCGGTCGATACAACCAGATGTGGATGCATTTTTGATCACCCAAGCGAACCGCGCGCCCAACAATTTCTCAGTAAGATTATCAACCACGAAAGTGACAAGGTCAAATAAGGAGACGCCTATGAAAAAGAATTTCTTTCTTGCAACAGTAGTTACAAGCCTTTTAAGCATTGGATTTGTGACATCAGTTCAAGCAGATACCAGTATCGCAGATATCCAAAAAGGAGAAATCGTTGTTGGCGTCAAAAACAAGACGTCCTCAAATTTCGGCTATAAAATCCGAAGACAGGAGAATTCTCGGGTATTGAAACAGAGTTAGCCAAACTGATTTGCAGATCAGCTCAAGGTCAAGGTCCGCTACGTTCCAGTTGCTGCCCAAACTCGAGGGTCCTCTGTTGACACAACGAACAAGTGGATATGGACATCGCCACCTTCACAGTGCTGATGAACGAAAAACTCTACAACTCACCAGCCTCTTACTATACAGCAGACGCCTGTGGATTTTTGGTAAAATAAATCAGGTAAGATTAAAGATATTGAGGATTTGAACGGAAAAACCATTGGAGTCGCTAAGGGATCCCATCACCCCAAAACTGATTACAGAGCTAGGTAATAAAAGGATCATCCTTTAAATTTGTCGAACTCGGATCTTATCCTGAATTGATTACCTCCTCCACGCCCATCGGATTTGATGCCTTCTCGGTAGACCGTTCTATCGCTTTCCGGCTATACCAGCAAAAGAACAGAACTCCTTGACGATAGTTCAAAACCTTCTGACTTGGTAGTGTTGCAAAAATCAAACACGCAACTGGTGACTACCCTAGATCAATTGGTTATCAAATGGAGTCAGGACGGAACCTTTGCAGGAGTTATACGATCGCTATAATCAAACCTCCAAACACTAAGCAGAATAAGAGTAGAAGCTAGCATGATAGATTCATCATCTTGGACAGCTTATTTTTCAACATTTGGTCAATTTTTAGGATTTCTCTTTACTATAGCTATCGCTCTAGGTTCTTTTTGCCCCTAGCATGCTATTGGGCATCCTATTTTAGTACCTTATCCACTAGCAAACATAGCAGGTTTACGGATCTTGTCCCGTATCTTTGTCGAATTTATCAAACACCCTCTCTAGTTCAGTTCGTTATTAGTATTTACGGCTTGCCCTGATTAGTAACCATACTATCTGATTCCTATCTCACTGGACTGCCGTTCATTTTGCGTCGGACTCTACCACGGTGCCTATATCGCCGAGGTCATTCGATCAGGAATTTGAGTTCATCCCTAAAGGCCAACTCGAAGCCGCTCTTTCTCAAAGGATTCACCTATGCAAATGCAATGCGCTTGATTATCTTACTGCAGGCTTTTCGCATCATTCTCCTCCCCTGACCAGCAAGTCGTCAACCTGATTAAGAATACTTCGACAGTAGCTATCATTTCTGGAGTTGACCTCATGTTTGTCATAAAATCTTGGTCCGCACTCAAAGCAACTCATATCCCAGCCTTTTTAGGTGCCGCCTTCTTCTACTTTGCCCTCTGCTTCCCTGTTGCGCTCAATTTGGACGAAAAATGGAGCAAGCTAACAAAAAGCTATTCACTTTGAGGAGGTTTTTATGGAGTATTCTTGAAGTTCTCAGTCTAGACAACCTCATCTTTTACTTTTAAAAGGTTTTGGTCTAACCCTCTATATCTCTTTGATTGCTATCACTGCTTTTCAACACTAATTGGAACCATCCTCGCTGTCATGCGTAATGGAAAAACACACCTATTACGAATCCTTGCTAGTGTCTGCATTGATTTGTCGAAATGTTCCTAATTTACCATGGATTTTTCACTATAGTCTTTAAAATGAAATCTACCCCAGCCGGAATCACCGCCTTTACTCTCTTTACATCTGCAGCCCTTGCTGGAAATTATCCGAGTAGTCTTAGACGCAGTGGATCAAGGACATGCTGAGGCAGGATGGCTACAAGGTTTCTCCTATCGCCAGATCCTCTATCACATCATCCTACCTGCAAGCCATCCGCAAGATAGCCCCTGCCATCATCTGCAATTTGTAACAGTGATTAAGGATACAAGTCTTCTATGCTCTGTATCGCCTCCAAGAGCTTTTGGTGCTAGTCAATCCTCATGGGCCGATACTTTTGAACCGGAACAGGTTTTCAGCTTATATATCCTTATCGCCCTAATCTACTTCAGCTTCAATCTAGCTATTTCAAAGCCTTTCACAGACTCTAGCAAAACGTTGGCAACAAGCTGCAGAATCAAGAGGTTGGGACAAAATCCTGACCACACTTTTGCTAGCAAATCAAACTTTGACGTAGTAGCTGATTGAACTTTTTGTTCGTCTTTTAGACTCCAAAAGCTCCTAATCATCCTCGCGCTGAGACTACGAATTCGAGACTTTGTCTCATCGATTTCTGTACCACTGCCTTTTAGAGAGAAATCTTTTTGCTTGTTGCTTTTACTAGAAAATCAGCTAAGAAATGTTCAAACTTCCAAACTTTATGCTAGACTAGAAATATGGAACATCATTTTAATCATCGAGCAGAATCATTTGATTCTTCAAAAAATCAATTTCTGGCCGATCTTGTTTGTCAGCAAGTAGAAAAATAAGTGCCTGATTTGTCGAACAAATCAGTCTCTAGACTTTTGGAGGCGGAACTGGCCTTATCGCCCTTCCTCTTGCCAAACAAGCTAAATCAGTGACCTTGGTTGATATTGCAGACAAGATGCTTGCGCAAGCTCGTCTCAAGATTGAAAGTCAAAAGCTTGCAAACCTAGACTTGATTCAACAGGATTTATTACTTGAACCACTTGAAGAAGAGTTCGACCTTATCATCGTCAGTCGTAGTTCTTCATCATATGCCCAATCTCGAGGACAGTCTGGCTATGTTCAGGAACATTTGACTCATGGCGGACAACTCTTTATCGCCGATTATGCTCAAACCAGACGAGGAAGAACACGGTTTTATCATTTCTGAACTTGAAGAAAAGCCTCAATCAACAAGGTTTCTCGAAATAACAAGTCAAATACTCTACAGCTCAGACCATCTCTTTCTCCATAAACCTTCCCAATTATTTCTTACAAGCAGTACAGAATATTTAGCCCTCAGAGTATCAGATAAGCCCTAAAAAACAAAGCAAATGCTAATCTTTACTCAGCTTTTTGCATTTTTCCCAATAGATAAGGTATAATAGTTGTATTGTCTTTTGGGGTCGTTACGGATTCGACAGGCATTAGTGAGGGCATATTTTTGCGACTCGTGTGGCGACGTAAACGCTCAGTTAAATATAACTGCAAAAATAACACTTCTTACGCTCTGGCGCCTAAAAACCAGCAGGCGTGACCCGATTCGGATTGCTCGTGTCCGATGACAGGGTCTTATTATTAGCGAGATACGATCAAGCTTTTGTCTAGCAGTTTGATAAGAGATTATAGACTCGCAGTTCCTAGGCTTGAGTTATGTGTCGAGGGCTGTTAAAACAATACACAACCTATGGTCGTAGACAAATATGTTAGCAGGTGTTTGGACGTGGGTTCGACTCCCACCGGCTCCATTATATTAAAAACGTTGATGATCTCAACGTTTTTTTCTGTCCTCATACAAGTTTACAGCGTTACATCAAGATACTTGAATGATGTGAACATTAAGTTTTCTTCTATAGAAAACAACATATACATTGAACAGCTATTCAATTGAATTTTTAGCATTTCAAAGATCTGTAAGACTGATATTTCACCATACTCCTAATCTTTATCTATCAAAAAACCGTAAGAATTTCTTCTTACGGTTTTTCTAGCAAACTCATAGAATTAAGATTCTCAAGTTTGCTTTATCAGAGTAATGTTTTACTCTTCTTCCTTGCGTTTTTTAGCGAAGAGAAGTCCACCTGTCGCTGCTGCAAGTAGTGCTAGACCAACTGAAGCGTTAGATTGCTCTGTACCAGTATTTGGCAATTCTTTCGCTCCAGCTTTCTTAGATGCTGGGTTAGCAGATGACTCTTTAGTTGCTTCTTTCACTGTCTTCTCTGGTGTCAAGACTGCTACTGAACCATCTGGGAAGGTTACTGTGGCTGTACCATCGTTGCCTACTTCTACCTTGCTTGCTGTTGGGTTAGCTTTCTTAACTTCGTCAGCTACCTTAGCTTTTTCGGCATCTGTAAGAGCTGATGGGTTTCACTACTGGGTGTGATTGCTGGGGTCTTAACGCCATTTGAATCAGCTTCTTTCACTGTCTTCTCTGGTGTCAAGACTGCTACTGAACCATCTGGAAGGTTACTGTCGCTGTACCCGTCGTTGCCTACTTCTACCTTTGCTTGCTTTGGGTTAGCTTTAACTTCGTCAGCTACCTTAGCTTTTTCTGCATCAGTCAAGTTACTTGGATCTGTAACTGGGGTTACTGATGGGTTCTTAACGCCATTTGAATCAGCTGATTTCACTGTCTTCGTTGGGGTCAAGACTGCTACTGAACCATCTGGGAAGGTTACTGTCGCTGTACCATCGTTTGCCTACTTCTACCTTGCTTGCTGTTGGGTTAGCTTTCTTAACTTCGTCAGCTACCTTAGCTTTTTCTGCATCTGTAAGAGATGATGGGCTCACTACTGGGGTGATTGCTGGAGTCTTAACGCCATTTGAATCAGCTTCTTTCACTGTCTTCCTGGGTGTCAAGACTGCTACTGAACCATCTGGGAAGGTTACTGTCGCTGTACCATCGTTGCCTACTTCTACCTTGCTTGCTGTTGGGTTAGCTTTTCTTAACTTCGTCAGCTACCTTAGCTTTTTCTGCATCTGTAAGAGCTGATGGGTTCACTACTGGTGTGATTGCTGGGTTCTTAACGCCATTTGAATCAGCTTCTTTCACTGTCTTCTCTGGTGTCAAGACTGCTACTGAACCATCTGGGAAGGTTACTGTCGCTGTACCATCGTTGCCTACTTCTACCTTGCTTGCTGTTAGGTTAGCTTAACTTCGTCTGCTACCTTAGCTTTTTCTGCATCTGTAGAGCTGATGGGTTCACAATTGGTGTGATTGCTGGGTTCTCAACGCCATTTGAATCAGCTTCTTTCACTGTCTTCTCTGGTGTCAAGACTGCTACTGAACCATCTGGGAAGGTTACTGTCGCTGTACCGTCGTTTGCCTACTTCTACCTTGCTTGCTGTTGGGTTAGCTTTCTTAACTCTCTGTCAGCTACCTTAGCTTTTTCTGCATCTCGTAAGAGCTGATGGGTTCACTACTGGTGTGATCGCTGGGTTCTTAACGCCATTTGAATCAGCTTCTTTCACTGTCTTCTGAAAGTGTCAAGACTGCTACTGAACCATCTGGGAAGGTTGTACTGTGGCTGTACCATCGTTGCCTACTTCTACCTTGCTTGCTGTTGGGTTAGCTTTCTTAACTTCGATCACTACCTCAGCTTTTTCTGCATCTGTAAGTAGCTGATGGGTTTACAACTGGTGTGATTGCTGGGTTCTTAACGCCATTTGAATCAGCTTTCTCACTGTCTTCTCTGGTGTCAAGACTGCTACTGAACCATCTGGGAAGGTTACTGTCGCTGTACCGTCGTTTCCTACTTCACCTTGCTTGCTGTTGGGTTAGCCTTAACTTCGTCAGCTACCCTTAGCTTTTTCTGCATCTGTAAGAGCTGATGGGTTCACTACTGTGTGATCGCTGATTCTTAACGCCATTTGAATCAGCTTCTTTTCACTGTCTTCTCGGTGTCAGACTTGCTACTAGAACCATCTGGAAGGTTACTGTTGCTGTACCGTCGTTTCCTACTTCTACCTTGCTTGCTGTCAGTTAGCTTTAACTTACTCGTCAGCTACCTTAGCTTTTTCTGCATCCGTAAGAGCTGATGGGTTTCTACAACTGGTGTGATTGCTGGGTTCTTAACGCCATTTGAATCAGCTTTTTCACTGTCTTCTCTGGTGTCAAGACTGCTGCTGAACCATCTGGGAAGGTTACTGTTGCTGTACTGTCGTTTCCTACTTCTACCTTTGCTTGCTGTTGGGTTAGCTTTCTAACTTCGTCAGCTACCTTAGCTTTTCCTCGCATCTGTAAGAGCTGATGGGTTTACAACTGGTGTGATTGCTGGGTTCTTAACGCCATTTGAATCAGCTTTCTTTCACTGTCTTCTGGTGTCAAGACTGCTACTGAACCATCTGGGAAGGTTACTGTCGCTGTACCATCGTTGCTCACTTCTACCTTGCTTGCTGTTGGGTTAGCTTTCTAACTTCGTCAGCTACCTTAGCTTTTTCGGCATCTGTAAGAGCTGATGGGTTTACAACTGGTGTGGATTGCTGGGTTCTTAATGCCATTTGAATCAGCTCTTTCACTGTCTTCTCTGGTGTCAAGACTGCTACTGAACCATCTGGGAAGGTTACTGTCGCTGTACCATCGTTGCTACTTCTACCTTGCTTGCTGTTGGGTTAGCTTTCAACTTCGTCGGCTACCTTAGCTTTTTCTGCCATCTGTAAGAGCTGACGGCTACAACTGGTGATTGCTGGGTCTCTAACGCCATTTGAATCAGCTTCTTTCACTGTCTTCTCTGGTGTCAAGACTGCTACTGAACCATCTGGAAGGTTACTGTCGCTGTACCATCGTTGCCTCACTTCTACCTTTGCTTGCTGTTGTTAGCTTTCTAACTCTCGTCAGCCACCTTAGCTTTTTTCGGCATCCGTAAGAGCCGATGGGTTTACAACTGGGTGATTGCTGGGTTCTAACGCCATTTGAATCAGCTTCTTTCACTGTCTCTCTGGTGTCAAGACCGCTACTGAACCATCTGGAAGGTTACTGTCGCTGTACCATCGTTGTCTACTTCTACCTTGCTTGCTGTTGGGTTAGCTTTCTTAACTTCGTCGGCTACCTTAGCTTTTTCTGCATCTGTAAGAGCTGATGGGTTTACAACTGGTGTGATTGCTGGGTTCTTAACGCCATTTGAATCAGCTTCTTTCACTGTCTTCTCTGGTGTCAAGACTGCTACTGAACCATCTGGGAAGGTTACTGTTGCTGTACCGTCGTTTCCTACTTTCTACCCTTGCTTGCTGTTGGGTTAGCTTTCTTAACTTCATCAGCTACCTTAGCTTTTTCGGCATCTGTAAGAGCTGATGGGTTCACTACTGGTGTGATTGCTGGGTTCTTAACGCCATTTGAATCAGCTTCTTTTCACTGTCTTCTCTGGTGTCAAGACCGCTACTGAACCATCTGGGAAAGGTTACTGTCGCTGTACCGTCGTTTCCTACTTCTACCTTGCTTGCTGTTGGGTTAGCTTTTTAACTTCGTCGGCTACCTTAGCTTTTTTTCTGCATCTGTAAGAGCTGATGGGTTTACAACTGGTGTGATTGCTGGGTTCTAACGCCATTTGAATCAGCTTCTTTCACTGTCTTCTCTGGTGTCAAGACTGCTACTGAACCATCTGGGAAGGTTACTGTAGCTGTACCGTCGTTTCCTACTTCTACCTTGTTTGCTGTTGGGTTAGCTTTTCTTAACTTCGTCGGCTACCTTAGCTTTTTCAGCATCTGTAAGAGCTGATGGGTTTACAACTGGTGTGATTGCTGGATCTTTAGTTGCTACTTTTTGGTGCACTTTCATCTGATGTCTTACCATCTTTGCTTGCTTTAGCAGTAACTGGTCCTGTTGGGATTTCAACTGTCGGAGTGATGCTCGCTTTGCCATCTTCCTGTTACACCTTCGCCAATCTTATTGCCATCCTTGTCGAACAGCTCTACTTTAGTACCTGGGTCTGCTGTTACTTCAACTGGAGTCTTAGTTCCCGCTTTACCTGTAAGGTCTGCTGTAATTTCTGGTTGAGTTAGTGCACTTGAATCTTTAACAGTCACCTTAACTGGGACTTTCATCCTAGAACCATCTGGGTAAGTGATACTACTGTTGTTCCCTTTTATCACCGGAGTAGTTGTATCTACTGGTGTCTTGAACTCGAAGGTTGTACCTTCTGGAAGCTCTCCAACGTTACCAATTGAGTTCTTAGCATCTGGTGTTTCACCTTGTTTAACAGTTTGATCTTTAGCTGTTGGGGTGTTATTTTCTGCATCAGATGTCTTATCTGGATCTTTTACAGTAACCTTAACTGGAACTTCGTCTGTTGACTTGTCTGGGTAAGTAACTACTACTGTTGCGTCTTTTTCACCTGTGTTTCTGTATCTACTGGTGTCTTATATAGCAAAATAGTACCATTTGAAGTTCACCAGCATTGTCGATTGAGCCTTTAGCGTCTGGTGTTTTCACCCTTGTTAACGTCTTGAGCTTTAGCTTTTGGTGTGTACTTATCCGCATCTGTAGCTGATTCACTTGGTTCCTTAACTGTTACTTTAACTGGAACTTCGTCTGTTGACTTGTCTGGGTATGTTACAACTACTGTCGCGTCTTTTTCACCTGTGTTTCTGTATCTACTGGTGTCTTATAAGCAAAGATAGTATTATTCTGAGTTCACCAGCATTGTCGATTGAGCCTTTAGCGTCTGGTGTTTCACCCTTGTTAACGTCTTGAGCTTAGCTTTTTGGTGTACTTATCCGCATCTGTAGCTGATTCACTTGGTTCCTTAACTGTTACTTTAACTGGAACTTCGTCTGTTGACTTGTCTGCGTGTAACTCACTACTGTTGCGTCTTTTTTTCAATCGGTGTTTCTGTATCTACTGGTGTCTTATAAGCAAAGGTAGTGCCATTTGGAAGTTCACCAGCATTGTCGATTGAGCCTTTAGCGTCTGGTGTTTCACCCTTGTTAACGTCTTGAGCTTTAGCTTTTGGTGTGTACTTATCCGCATCTGTAGCTGATTCACTTGGTTCCTTAACTGTTACTTTAACTGGAACTTCGTCTGTTGACTTGTCTGGGTAACTAACTACTACTGTTGCGTCTTTTCACCGGTGTTTCTGTATCTACTGGTGTCTTATAAGCGAAAGTGCTAGTACTATTTGGAAAGTTCACCAGCATTGTCGATTGAGCCTTTAGTCTGGTGCTCACCCTTGTTAACGTCTTGAGCCTTAGCTTTTTGGATCGTTCTTATCTGCATCGCTACGTGATCTTTTTACAGTAACCTTAACTGAACTTCTGTCTGTTGACTTGTCTGGGTAAGTAACTACTACTGTTGCGTCTCTTTTTCACCGGTGTTTCTGTATCTACTGGTGTCTTATAAGCAAAGGTAGTACCATTTGGAAGTTCACCAGCATTGTCGATTGAGCCTTTAGCGTCTGGTGTTTCACCCTTGTTAACGTCTTGAGCTTTAGCTTTTGGATCGTTCTTATCTGCATCGCTACGTGGATCTTTTACAGTAACCTTAACTGGAACTTCGTCTGTTGACTTGTCTGGGTAAGTAACTACTACTGTTGCGTCTTTTTCACCTGGTGTTTCTGTATCTACTGGTGTCTTATAAGCAAAGGTAGTACCATTTGGAAGTTCACCAGCATTGTCGATTGAGCCTTTAGCGTCTGGTGTTTCACCCTTGTTAACGTCTTGAGCTTTAGCTTTTGGTGTGTACTTATCCGCATCTGTAGCTGATTCACTTGGTTCCTTAACTGTTACTTTAACTGGAACTTCATCTGTTGACTTGTCTGGGTAAGTAACTACTACTGTTGCGTCTCTTTCACCCGGTGTTTCTGCATCTACTGGTGTCTTATAGCAAAGGTAGTACCATTTGGAAGTTCACCAGCATTGTCGATTGAGCCTTTAGCGTCTGGTGTTTCACCCTTGTTAACGTCTTGAGCTTTAGCTTTTGGATCGTTCTTATCTGCATCGCTACGTGGATCTTTTACAGTAACCTTTACTGGAACTTCATAAGTTAACGAATCTGGGTAAGTAACTACTACTATCGCGTCTTTTTCGCCTTCTGTAGCAGTATCCACTGGTGTCTTGAACTCGAAGGTTGTTCCTTAGGTAGTTTGTCAAAGCTCTGATTGAAGCTTCTGCTTTTGGTTTCTCACCAACTTTCAACAGTTTGATCTTTAGCTGTTGAGTGTTGTTTTCTGCAGATGTCTTATCTGGATCTTCTACAGTCACCTTAACTGGAACTTCATCTTTAGATCCGTCTGGGTATGTTACAACTACTGTCGCGTCTTTTTCACCTGGTGTTTCTGTATCTACTGGTGTCTTATAAGCAAAGCTAGTACCATATGGAAGGTCACCAGCATTGGCGATTGAGCCTTTAGCGTCTGGTGTTGAACCCTTGTAAATGTCTTGAGCTTTAGGTTTTGGATCGTTCTTATCTGCATCGCTACGTGGATCTTTTTACAGCTACTTTTAACTGGAACTTCACTGCAGTTGACTTATCGGGATAAGTAACTACTACTATCGCGTCTTTTTCACCTTTGGTTGCTGTATCTACTGGTGTCTTATAAGCAAAGGTAGTACCACTTGGAAGTTCACCAGCATTGTCAATTGAGCCTTTAGCGTCTGGTGTTTCACCTTGTTTAACAGTTTGATTTTTAGCTGTTGGTGTGTACTTGTCTGTTTCCCTAGCAGCTGGAGTAACTAAGTATGCTGCTGCAATCTTATCTGTAGATTTATCAGGATAAGTCATGACAAGGTTTCCTTTTTCATCGACACTATATGTAGTACCTGGAGGGAAACTTGCATTTGCTTTTGTAGTTGCGGCGATAATCTTGTTTTTCTCTTCTTCACTAACATTGTTAGGATTAGCAACTTCTACTTTTTCACCTGGAACAGCATCAAGCTTCTTAGTAAGTTCCAAAACGGTAACTTTCAGGTCTCTCGTTACAACTGCATTTTTCTTACTTCTAACTGCGAAGGTCACAACAGTATCACCCGCTGGTTGGTCCCAATCAACAGTACCTCCGTATCCGGCTGAACGTTGTCTAATGGTATCTGTTCCAGCTGTCGATATGTAATAACCTGTAGGTTTCAAGCCCTTGACAGCTGTTGGATTGTTAGGAACCCAGAAGTTTTGAATCGCATTAGATGCTGCTGTAACACCAACATTAACAGATTCACCTGGATAAACAGTGATATGTGATCTGGTAACGAGAAGTTGGGTATTATCGTTTCCTCTTGAAACACCTCCGTCCACTTCAGGCTTTTCTGCACGAGTCGCTGTAATCGGAGTGCTCTTAGGAGATTCACTTCCACCTGCTGGTGTAGCTGTCGCTGTAATTTGTCCTTCTGGAAGACTATTTATTGGAGAGATAGTAGCAACACCTTGATCGTTTGCTACGGCTTCGCCGATCACAACTCCGTCATTATTGTAAAGCTTCACTGTAGAACCAGGTTCTGCTTTAACTGTCACATCAGTTGGCGTACTTGCTTTACCTGATAGATCTGAAGTGATCTCTGGCGCTTGGCCTGCTGGCTTATTAGTATCAGCAGGTTTATTTGATGGAGTAACTAGATATGAAGCGTCAATCTTATCTGTTGATTTATCAGGATAAGTAATGACAAGATTTCCTCTTTGATCAACATTATATAAAGTGCCTGGAGGGAAACTTGCATTTGCTTTTTTAGTTGCTGCGATAATTTTATTTTTCTCGTCTTCAGAAACATTGTTAAGATCAGCAACTTCTACTTTTTCACCTGGAACAGCATCAAGCTTCTTAGTAAGTTCCAAAACGGTAACTTTCAGGTCTCTCGTTACAACTACATTATTCTTACTTCTAACTGCGAAGGTCACAACAGTATCACCTGCTGGTTGGTCCCAAGCAACAGTACCTCCGTATCCGTTATTACGTCTTTTATAGGTCTCTGTCCCAGCTGTCTTTAGGTAAACACCTGTAGGTAGCAAGCCCTTGACACCGTCTGGATTTTTAGGAACCGAAAAGTTTTCCATCTCTTTGAGATACTGCTACAACACCAATCTTAACAGATTCACCTGGATAAACAGTGATGTGTGATTTGGTAACGAGTAGTTGGGTATTATCACTATCGTTCCCTCTTGAAACACCACCTTCTACAGTTGTCAATGTTGGTCGTGTCGCTGTTACAGGTGCACTCTTAGGAGACTCACTTTCGCCTGCTGGTGTAGCTGTAGCAGTGATTTCACCTACAGGAAGGCTATTTGTTGGCGTAACAGTAGCTACACCTTGAGCATTTGCTACTGCTTGACCGATAACAGCACCATCAGTATTGTAGAGTTTAACAGTTGAACCTGCTGGTGCTTGGACAGTTACATCCGTTGCAGAACTTCCTTTTCCATCAAGGTTTGAAGTGATGACTGGAGCCGCTACTGCTGCACGTGCTCTACGTGGTTTAGCTACTTGAGAGCCATCTTTAATAGTTTGAGCTGCTGACAAGCTTGCAGTCGAACCATCTGCAAAAGTAACAACTACTGATCCGTCTGCTTGAACTTGAACATCAGTTGCTGCAGAGTTAGCTGCCTTAACAGCTGCTACTACTTTTGCTTTTTCTTCATCAGTAAGTGCTGATGGATTGTAGACCACTGTCACCTCTGGAGCTTGGATGCTATCTGCTTCCTTAGCTTTTTCTGTCGCAACTACTGGTTCTTCTTTAGAATTTTGAGTAGTTTCAACTTTTTCTTCAGCCACTGCTGCTGGAGCTACTTCTACAGCTGGTGCTGCATAAGTTGTTTTCTCTTCAGCTGCAGCTGGCTTAACCTCCTCTGCTGTAGAGCTAGCTTCTGGCTTAGCTTCTACTGCATCTGCTTTGACTGATGGAGCTACTAACGCCGCCCAACTGCAAAAACAAGCGAACAAACTGACAGGAAATGTTTTCCTTTTTGATCATACGTCAATTCTTTGTTCTGCATTTTTCGATTAAAAATACATGAATCTTTTTCTCCTAATTTTTAAAAAAATTATAGTATGTCTTTTAAACATACAAATAACATTATAAAACATATCTTTAATTTAGTCAATCATTTTACACTTTTATCTTTAAAATTTTTTTCGATACAAAAAATTCAGAAAATAATACTTTATTTTTGCTAAAACACAATATGAATCAGTTCAGACTTTTTCCTTTGTTTTTTGAAATTTACTTCTAGATATAATACCAAACATCTAAAAATATATAATTTTTGTTCATTATAATCAAAATTATTACAGGAGGACTGATCTATGAGAGCCCTATTTATACTCAAAAAGAACAAAGGCAATTAAGAATTTTAGAATATTTATTTGAAAATCCAGACTGGATCCACCTAGATCCTCTGGCAGAAGACCCTAGATATCAACACGTATTATCAAAAAGTGATATCAAGGAGATGCGTGAAGTCCTCTCTGCTTTGAAATCCAGTCTTCAACAGCTGGTATCAGACTCAGCTAATGGACAATCTAGGCATTGAACGAGTTTACCGTCATATTTTACAAGATTCTTCTAACTTCCAAGTTTTACAGGCATTCTTTTCCTATTAGAAGAACCATTTACCTATGAACATCTGGGCTCTAAACCTTGATGTCTCGCTTCCTGCACTTCGCAAAAAAAGTCGCTGAGATCAATCATACTTAGCAAAATAAATACTCGCTTCAAACTCAAGGTCACACCAATCTCTATCATTGAGATGAAAAAGATATCCGTTTCTTTTCGCCCAGTATTTCCAATGAAGCCTATGGTTACTTCAAATGGCCATTTACTGATTCTAAGAAAGACATTGAAGAATTTGTTGCTTTCTTTCTTAAAATGACAGGATTTCCTGCCAACTATGCTAAACTTGTTGCAGCTTGAAACACAAACAGCCGTTAATTTGCATCGATTTAAAAGATTGGCGCCACCATTCAAAACAACGAGTGACTCTTCAAAGATCTTCCCATATATGATCAACTGTCTGAGTCCCAAGCTCAACTTGAACCCTCAGCTATGCGCCCGAATATCGAAATCACTCACGAGACTTTAGGACAGCTTGACTCTTACACTCAAAAAGGGATCTTTACAGTTGAAGAATTTCAGCTGCACGTTCAGTTGATAAGCAAGCCGATCACCTCACCACGCGTGCCAGAGATGTCCTAGATAACTCTTGACTCGTGAGTTTGGTGTCCACTTTTCAAATACAGATGAGCTAGTATGGCACTTGCATAATAACACTGCTCTCTTGAGCGTCAAGAAATCAACTCAGAATCTATCGTTTCTCATAACAAATCCTACGCTCTTAATAAAATCAAAAAGTTCTTCCCTAAATTTTACGAAGCAGCTGTTTTCGAAATGATGCGTGATAAGTCTAGCTTGGGACAAAAAGAACATGCACACTGTTGTCCATCCTGGTATAGTACTCTTTGATCCCACGCTCTCAGATTTGATTGAACAAACTATTAAACGTCTAGCATAAGGTCCGTGTCCTGTTTTAGTGAGTTTGACTTTGCTACATCCACAGCTCTAATCTCTCTTTTATAAATTCTTACACATCTAAAAATATCCAGTTTGAGACTCTGGGACAAAGCAAACGCTAATGTAGATGAAATAATGGCAGCTGATTATGATGCTATTCTGACAAACTTTCGACATTGATGGGCTAAAACATCCAAATTTAATTATTGGTCGTATGGCTAATCTACAAGTCATTACCGAACTCAATAAGATTTCAGTCAGCAAACTTTTGAATTGATCTAGCTCCCCAAAAAGGAGCTTTTTCTTTTATATATTTCGAGAAAACGATTGCATAAAATTTTACTCCATGCTATACTAGGATAGAAATAAATGATAGGGAGAGTGTCTATGAAAAACACGTCATCTCAACCAGATAAAAAAATGGTTTACAGTATCCGTTCTCTGAAAAACGGAACTGGCTCTGTCCTTATTGGAGCAAGCTTTATCCTCCTTGCTTTAACAGCACCTTCTGTATCTGCAGCTGAAAGCTACTCTTAGCGCACAAGAAAATGTAAGCGCTATTAGCAATAGCCCAGTTATTACAGAAACCAGCCAAAGCTGAGGAAAAACGCCTATTTTGGACCACAAAGATGCAAACGCTTCCCTAGAGTCTAAAGCATCTGACCCAGTAGCAGTTTCTGAAACAACTACAACTGAAGCTACTCCAAGCCTTCCAAACAATAAAGACGAGAAAACAGAAGTATCAAGTCTAGCCGTTGAGAAAGCTTCGCTAGCAGACACTGTATCTGAAACACCAATCGCAGACAACTACTTCCGTATCCACGTCAAAAAACTTCCTCAAGAAAACCAAGATTCACAAGGACTTTGGACTTGGGATGATGTTGAAAAACCATCTGAGAACTGGCCAAATGGCGCCCAGTCCTTCAAGGATGCCAAGAAAGACGACTACGGCTACTACCTAGATGTCAAACTCAAAAATGAACAAGCCAAGAAAATCAGCTTCCTCATTAACAACACCAAAGGGGACAACCTGACAGGGGACCGTTCAGTAGAGCGCCTCTCTCCAAAAATGAATGAAGCTTGGCTAGATGAAAACTACAAAGTACACAACTATCAACCTCAACCAGCAGGAACTATTCGTGTCAACTATTATCGAACAGATGGAAATTATGATAAAAAATCCCTCTGGTACTGGGGTGATGTCAAGAATCCAAGCAGTGGTGAATGGCCTGACGGTACAGACTTTACTGCAAGTGGAAAACACGGACGCTATCATCGATATTCCGCTCAATGAAGCTGCTAGAGAATTTGGATTTTTACTATTAGATGAAAGCAAGAAAGGCGATGACGTGAAAATCAGAAAAGAAGATTATAAATTCACTGACCTGAAAAACCATAGTCAAATCTTCCTTAAGGATGATGATGAAACCATATACACCAACCCTTACTATGTGCATGACATCCGTATGACTGGTGCCCAACATGTAGCTAAAGTCTCGTATTGAAAGTAGTTTTTCTACCTTGGTTGGGGCTAAAAAAGAAGACATCCTAAACACTCCAACATCACTGACCACCAAGGGAATAAAGTGGCTATCTCCGATGTTACAATCGATGAAGCAGGTAAGAAAGTAACTTACATCGGTGATTTTCTCTGACACTCAAAACCCATATACAGTTGCCTATGATTCAGACCGTTTTACAACTCGTTCTAGCTGGCGTCTCAAAGACGAGACTTACAGTTACGACGGCCCACTCGGTGCAAATCTCAAAGAAGATGGCAAACGTGTTGATCTGACCCTCTGGTCTCCAAGTGCTGATAAAGTTTCCGTTGTCGTTTACGACAAGAAGGACCCTGAAAAAGTGGTTGGAACCATCGCTCTTGAAAAAGGAGAAAAAGGAACCTGGAAACAAACTCTGGATGAGAATTCAGGACTTGGCATCAGCAACTATACTGGCTACTACTACCACTATCAAATCGAGCGCCAAGGCAAGACTGTTCTCGTACTAGATCCTTATGCTAAATCTCTGGCAGCTTGGAACAGCGATCTAGCAAAAACAGACGCTGCCCATAAAGTTGCTAAAGCTGCTTTTGTAGACCCAGCAAAACTAGGGCCGCAAGACTTGACTTATGGTAAGATTCGCAATTTCAAATCTCGCGAAGATGCTGTTATCTACGAGGCTCACGTTCGTGACTTCACTTCAGATCCTGCCATCGCAAAAGATTTGACTAAGCCATTTGGTACTTTTGAAGCCTTTATCGAAAAACTAGACTACCTAAAAGACTTGGGCGTGACCCACATCCAGCTCCTTCCAGTCTTGTCCTACTACTTTGTTAATGAATTGAAGAACCAAGAACGCTTGTCCGCTTATGCTTCAAGCAACAGTAACTACAACTGGGGTTATGACCCTCAGAAACTACTTCTCCTTGACTGGTATGTACTCAAGCAATCCCTAAGGATCCCAGAAAAACGTATAGCAGAATTTAAAGAAACCTCATCAACGAGATCCATAAACGTGGCATGGTGCTATCTTAGACGTAGTTTACAAACCATACTGCCAATGTCGATATCTTTGAAGACCTTGAGCCAAACTACTACCACTTCATGGATGCAGACGGAGCACCTCGTACTAGCTTTGGTGGTGGTCGTCTAGGAACAACCCACTACATGTCTAAACGCGTCATGGTAGACTCTATCAAGTATCTAGTTGAAACCTATAAAGTAGATGGTTTCCGTTTCGATATGATGGGAGATCATGATGCAGCTTCTGTCGAAGAAGCTTATAAGGCTGCACGCGCCCTCAATCCAAACCTTATCATGCTAGGTGAAGGCTGGAGAACCTATACTGGTGATGAAAATATGCTCACTAAAGCTGCTGACCAAGATTGGATGAAGACATACCGATACTGTCAGCTGTCTTCTTCAGACGACATCCGTAACAACCTCAAGTCTGGCTATCCAAACGAAGGGTCAACCTGCCTTTTATCACAGGTGGTAAACGCGATATCAATACCATCTTTTAAAAAACCTCATTGCTCAACCAACCAACTTTTGAAGCATGACAGTCCCTGGAGATGTTATTCAGTATATCGCAAGCCCATGATAACTTGACTCTCTTTGACATCATTGCCCAATCTATCAAAAAGACCCAGCAAGGCTGAAAACTATGGTGAAATCCATCGTCGTTTACGACTTGGAAACCCTCATGGTCTTGACAGCTCAAGGGAACACCATTTATCCACTCTGGTCAAGAGTATGGACGTACCAAACAATTCCCGTGATCCTGCTTACAAGACACCATGTTGCAGAGGATAAGGTTCCAAACAAGTCCCACTTGTTGCGTGATAAGGACGGCAATCCATTTTGTCTATCCTTACTTTATCCATGACTCTTACGACTCTAGTGATGCTGTCAACAAGTTTGATTGGACCAAGGCAACAGATGGCAAAGCATATCCTGAAAATGTCAAGAGCCGTGACTACATGAAAGGATTGATTGCTCTTCGTCAATCTACAGATGCCTTCCGACTCAAGAGTCTACAAGATATCAAAGAACGCGTCCACCTCATTACTGTCCCAGGCCAAAATGGTATTGAAAAAGAAGACGTGGTCATCGGCTACCAAATCACAGCTTCAAACGGTGATGTCTACGCAGTCTTTGTCAATGCTGATGAAAAAGAACGTGAATTCACTCTAGGAACTGAATTTGCTCATTTGAGAAAGGCTGAAGTCCTGGCAGATGAAAATCAAGCAGGACCAGTAGGAATTGCTAAACCTCAAGGTCTGGCATGGACAGAAAAAGGATTAAGATTAAACGCTCTTACAGCTCTTGTTCTCCGCTTGTCTCAAGGTGGTGCCATCGTCGCTCCAACTGTGGAAGAAAAGCCAGAATTTGATCTTTCTAGCTTGGAAGCCGACCAAAGTCAAGCCCAAAACCTAGCTACAAAACCTAAAACTCAAGAAACTGTTGTAGAGACTCTGTCTCAAAAAGTCCTGCCAAACACAGGTACTGAAAAACAATCTACTCTTGTTCTTGCAGGAATTGGTCTCCTCCCATTCCTAGGACTTGAAGTTTCCTAAAGAAAAAAGAGAAATAATAGGGCTATAGACTTCAATAAGACAGCACGTCACAAATAATTAATAAAAAAGCAAGAACTAAAAATTCTTGCTTTTTACATTAGCGAGTCAAAATAGTGACTTTTATTACCAAAGAATTCCCTTATAGGATAACAGAAGGACTAGGAATAATAATCCATAGAAGAACATAAAGAGCCACTTCAATTTCACACATAGAGCTACAAATTCACGGATAAAGGCTAATACAATTCCTACAACGAGATACATTTCTTCCCCCTTTAATGATTCTATTTTATCATCATTATCCACATAAAAAAAGAGGATCTAAGGTCCTCTTATCCTTCTATCCTACTCTCTGCATCTGCTACTACTTGAGCAAGACTGGTTTGACCAAGTTCAGCCTCCATAGCTTGCTGAATTCTCTCCAATTCTTTGATCCAAAACACTCATGAATATGAGCTCCAACTGGGCAATTTGGATTTGGATTGTCATGAAAACTAAAGAGTTGACCTGTCTTTCCTAGACATTCAACCGCTTGGTAAACGTCTAATAGACTGATGTCCTCTAGGTCTTTGATAATCTCTGCTCCACCAGTTCCGCGCGCGACTGAGATTAAGTCTGCCTTTTTCAGTTGGGACAAGGTTTTACGGATAATAACTGGATTAACTCCAACACTACTAGCTAGAAAATCACTAGTCACCTTGCTTTCCTTCCCTTTTAGGGCAATGATTACCAACATATGAGTCGCAATGGTAAATCGGCTTGAAATTTGCATCCTCTTCTCCTTTTTCGTCAGATTAGTTCCTTCTTTTCTTAAGTTTATTATATCTCTTCTAGTTGTAATGTCAAGAGTTACCACTAAGCCAGTCGTCCAATTCAACATCATGTCCTTGACTCTGAGCGATTTCGTGCAACAAGTCCTGATTGTGGGTATGGTGAATTCCATTAACTAAGCTTTCATAGTAGACCTGATAGTAGGGCAATTTCAAGTCTTTGGCTAGCTGTAATTCTGCCTCAATATCATAATCAACACGACGAAAATCAGCATCTTTTAAACCTTTTTCGTCAAATTCTAAGATCATGTATTGGGCCCGCAAGTCCTTGCGTAAATTCTCAGATAAAAAGAAGGGCTGCCCAATCGAACCTGGATTCAGGATAAGCTGGCCACCACTACCATAGCGAAGAAACTGCTGATGGATATGACCATAAATGGCAATATCGCAGTCCGGATTGGTGACAAGACGGTCAAAATCCTCCTGCTTGCCAAGATGGATCAGTTCTCTTCCCCAGTTTTTATCAGGCAAGTGATGGCTAATCCCTAGCTTCAGATTACCAAACTGACGATGCACTTGCAAAGGATAGTCCTGCAGTGCCTCAATCTCCTGGCTACTAATTTCTTCCATGATATACTGACACTGGCGCAAGAGGTAGCGATGGCTCGGTCTGCTTTCCATCTAACTGCGATGACAGGCTCGCCAAAGACTATCTTCCCAATTCCCAGAATTCGCATCGTGATCGGTAAAGCCTCCAATCGTCTGAAGCATCTTTTTCGTCCTGTTCCTGGCATCAGGATATCTCCCAAGAGCCAATATTCATCAACTCCTGCCGTTTGAGCATCTTCTAGCACAGCCTCCAGCGCAGTTGTATTTCCGTGTATATCTGATAGTACTGCAATTTTTGTCATGATGATCCCTCTTGATTTATTTCTGTTTTCATTATATCAAACGCCCTTCCAAAATCAAAATCTACTTCCTCTTCCATCGTTTTTTACTTTACTTTTTTAGTGAAAAGGGTTACAATGAAGGTGACAAAATGTTAGGAGGTTTTTGCTATGACACAACGTTATGAAAATATCATGGTCGCTATCGATGGTTCTAAAGAAGCTGATCTTGCCTTTGTCAAGGGAGTACAGATCACCCTACGTAACCAAGGAAAATTAACCCTTGCCCATGTGATTGATACTCGTGCCCTTCAAAGTGTTTCAACATTTGATGCTGAAGTTTATGAAGAACTACAACTTGAAGCTCAAAACTTGATGGCAGAATACGAAAAGCGTGCAAAAGACGCTGGAGTCACAGACATTCAGCTGGTCATTGAAATGGGAAATCCTAAGACCCTCTTGGCTAAAACCATCCCTGAAGAAGAACATGTTGACTTGATTTTAGTCGGAGCAACAGGACTCAATGCCTTTGAACGTCTCCTAGTTGGTTCTTCATCTGAGTACATTTTACGCCATACCAGCGTTGATCTCCTCGTCGTTAGAGATAAGGATAAAACTTTATAATTAATAGAAAGACAAGAGGTCGGGACAAATCCCGACCTCGTTTTTTTATAAAAATTCCTTTTTGATGTAGTAGATGAGTGGTCTTTTTATTGGTCTTTCAGACTCCAAAAAGTCCCTTATACGAAAACAGCATTTTCTCTAGCCACATCCTATTATTTATTTTCTCTTTCCTTATGGCGTTCATAGGCCTTTATCTGTCGCTCAATTTCCTTTTTAATAGCTGGTTCTGGGGCATATTTCTCCTCCCAATCATCAGGTTTAAGGATTTTATGAGTTACTGGATCAAAGTGGGCCTTACCATCTGGGAAAACCTTACCCATATTGGCCTGATGGACAATTTCAAAATACGTTCTGGATCAACCCCCATCAATACAAAACTTCCATAGGTAAAAGTAAAGTGTATCAATCAAGGCATCTACCTGCCCGATCAAATCCTGCTTGGCTGGAATGTTTTTTGAAACTTTTGTTGCAGCCTTATCCAAGGCTTGATGCATCTCTGCAACCGCTGCTTGAAAATCCTCGTCTGAGTTACTAGAGGCACGAACAAACTCTACCAATTCTTCAATCTTAAAGTCCGCACGATGGGTTGCCCCTTCCAAATCCCAAGCCTTTGGTTCTTCCTGGGTTCTCTCATCCATCATATGATGGAAGGCCTTGACCTTATTAAAGTGATAGTCGCGACTGACAAAGACTTTTTCAGAAGCCAATACCCCAAAGTGCTCCAAGGCTTTATGAATTCCCATCCTCTTGGTTACTCGTCGTGATATGTTTGGCTACTTCCTTGACACTACTACTACCATTTCCCATGGCGACCGACATCCCAACGCCAGCCAACATTTCTAGGTCATTATCCGAATCACCAAAGGCCATAACTTGGTTCAGGTCAAAGCCGTACTCTTTTCCGACGCGACGAATTCCTTCTAATTTCGAATTCCCTTGGTTGATGATGTCCGCTGCAAAAGGATTGCTTCGTGTAAACTTAAGATATTCAAACTCTGAGGCTGCTTGGTTAGACTCCTCAGGTGTCATCAACATGAGAACCTGGTAGATGGGTTGGTTAATCAAATCTAGTAAATCATCTTCTTTTTGAGGAAGGGCCTTACTGACCATACGATTAAAGGAATGACTGACTGTTCGAGTCAAAAATTTAGGAACAAAGCGGCTCACTAGCTGGGACAAAGGACTTAACCCAAAGGACATAATCCGAGAGCCAATCACATCTTGTCTCGTCCCCATAGCGATTTCTTTTCTATTTTTCTTAGCGTATGCAATGACTTGTCTTAGACTTCGTTTATCAATCGGACTTGCAAAAAGTACACGTTCTTTGTTAAAGATATATTGGCCATTATAGGTAACTGCAAAATCCAGATCCAAATCATCCATCAAATCCTTAACAAAAAATGGTCCTCGTCCGGTCGCTACCCCCACAAGAACACCCTGGTCCTTCACAATCTTGATGGCTTCTTTAGTAGATTTCAAAACACTCTTTCGATCATTGACAAGTGTTCCATCTATATCAAAAACAGCTTTGACTTCCATGACTATCTCATTCCTTTCTTTTATGATACAATGATTATACCATTATTTCAGAAAAAGTGAGTGAATCATGACTAAGAAAATCCTCGTTTTATACACAGGTGGCACTATTTCCATGCAAGCAGATGACTCAGGGAGCTGTTAGAACTAGTGCAGATAACCCTATGAATCATGTCTCAAATCCCTTAGAGGGAATCCAAGTCCATGCTTTGGATTTTTTAAATTTACCCAGTCCTCATATCAAGCCCAAACACATGTTGGCTCTCTATCACAAAATCAAGCAAGAGGCAAAGAATTTTGATGGCGTTGTCATTACACACGGTACCGACACCCTCGAGGAAACGGCTTATTTCCTAGACACCATGGAAATCCCTCACATTCCCATCGTATTGACCGGAGCTATGAGAAGCTCCAATGAGCTAGGCAGTGATGGCGTCTACAACTATCTCAGCGCCTTACGTGTTGCGAGTGATGAAAAGACCGCTGATAAGGGGGTACTGGTCGTGATGAATGATGAAATTCACGCTGCCAAGTATGTCACTAAGACCCATACCACGAATGTCGGAACCTTCCAAACACCGACCCATGGCCCACTAGGTCTCATCATGAAGCAAGATATTCTCTATTTTAAAACTGCAGAACCTCGTGTCCGTTTTGATTTAGAGTAGCATCCAAGGTTTGGTGCCCATCATCCCTGTTTATGCTGGCATGACAGAAGAACTCCTTGATTTACTGCCTGTCGATCAACTGGATGGTCTCATCATCCAGGCTTTCGGTGCTGGAAATGTTCCTAAGGAAACATCTCGAAAATTAAACACCCTTATCCAGGCAGGGTCTTCCCATCGCCTTGGTTTCTCGTTGTTTTAACGGTATCGCTGAGCCTGTATATGCCTATGAAGGTGGAGGCGTTTGTCTGCAAAATGCTGGTGTATTTTTTGTCAAAGAGCTGAATGCTCAAAAAGCCCGTCTTAAACTCCTCATTGCTATCAATGCTGGCCTCAGAGGAGAGGAATTACGAGCCTATATGGAAGGATAATACTCTTCGAAAATCAAATTCAAACCTCGTCAACGTCGCCTTGCCGTAGGTATGGTTACTGACTTCGTCAGTTTCATCTACAACCTCAAAGCAGTGCTTTGAGCAACCTGCGGCTAGTTTCCTAGTTTGCTCTTTGATTTTCATTAGAGTATAAAAAGTCGGTGAGATAGAAATTACTAGACCACGTCTTGTTTTCTAGTCACCTCCGAGAGTCTTCAACCATCAACTTGATGTTTGAACTATTGACCAAAAAGTTTCTGCTACTAAAAAGCGAGGTCGGGATTTTTATCCCGACCTCTTCTTGTTAATCTTTACGAGTTGAACGGCGTTCAATCAAACCATGTGGTAGGAGAACTTCACGTTCTTCTAGCTCTTCCTTGTGCATAATCTTAGTCAACATACGCATACTAATGGCACCTAGGTCATACAAAGGTTGAGCAATGGTTGTTAGGTTTGGACGAGTGTAGCGCGCGATTTGTGAATCATCACTGGTAATAATTTCGAACTCTTCTGGTACAGAAATTCCTTTATCAGAAAGACCGTTCAAAACACCTGCCGCTAATTCATCGCCTGTTACAATTGCTGCTGTTGCTTTGGAAGAAATCAAGCGTTCTGCCAAGGCATAACCATCGTCATAACGGTATTTTGATTCAAAAACAAGACCTTCACTGTAGTTGATTCCCGCTTCTTTCAAAGCATCTTTATAACCAGCCAAGCGAATTTTCCCGTTGATGTCATCCACTAATGGTCCACTAATAAAAGCAATTTTTTTATTTCGTTTCAAGAGGTGGCGGACTGCATCAACAGTAGCATGTTTATAGTCAATATTGACACTTGGAAGTTGGTGCTCCACATCCACTGTCCCCGCGAGAACAACAGGAGTACGTGAGCGTGAAAACTCTGAGCGAATCTTCTCAGTCAAATGATAACCCATGAAGATAACGCCATCCACCTGTTTAGAAAAAAGAGTATTGACTACAGATACTTCCTTCTCATCATCTTCGTCACTATTGGCAAGGACGATGTTGTATTTGTACATTTCCGCGATATCATCAATCCCTTTAGCAAGGGTAGAGAAATAAGTATTTGTGATATCTGGAATGACGACTCCAACTGTTGTCGTTTTCTTGCTTGCTAGACCACGTGCTACTGCATTTGGACGATAATCAAGACGGTCGATGACCTCTAAAACCTTCTTGCGAGTGTTTTCCTTGACGTTCTTATTGCCATTAACAACACGACTAACAGTCGCCATTGACACTCCTGCTTCTCGGGCAACGTCATAAATTGTTACTGTATCATCTGTATTCATTCCGTTTCCTTTCTACTTTGAAAATTTTGTTTTCATGATTCCACTATTTTCATTCTACCACTTCTTGTAAGCATTTTCAAGCATTTGATGAAGAATCTTTGAAAAAAGTTTCAAAAACATTCACAACTTTTTAAAAGCAGTTGACTTTTCTTGATTTTTCCAGCAGTTTGCAGTATGATAATAAGAAAATCAATCAGGAGAAATGGATGGCTTTTACAGATTCCCATAGACGGTGCGCCAGTTTCGGTGTTGTGACCAATCTACCCGATGATGTTATCGACTCTATCTGGTATATTATTGATCATTTTTTAAAACATGTTTTTGAATTAGAGGATGAGCTCGAATTTCGACTTTTAAACAATGATGGTTCCATCACTTTCCGTTTTTCAAGCCAACACCTTCCGACTACGATTGACTTTGATTTTAATCACCCCTTTGATCCACTCTACCCACCAAAAGTTCTGGTGCTAGATATGGATGGCAAGGAAACTATTCTCCTCCCTGAAGAAAATGATCTATTTTAAAAACTCTAGTCTCCTCTGTAAATACTTCGGAAACTAGAGTTTTCTTATTTTTTCAATCCTTGGTACAAGTGCCGAATCGGTTGTTTCAGTGTTGGGTGGATAAAATGCGGAGCTATTTCCTGTAAAGACTCTAAAACAAAGAGGCGCTCAGCAATATAAGGATGAGGCAAGATGAGGTCGTCTGTATAGATGACCTGGTCCTCGACAAAGAGCAAATCCAGGTCAATCAAGCGAGGTCCCCAATGAACCTCTCTGACCCGACCCATTTCTGCCTCAATAGCCAACAAGGTTTCTAACAAGATTGGAGCTGGCAACCAGGTTTCCACTTCAATGACTTGATTGGCAAAACTATCCTGCTCCACACCAGCCCCAAGGCTCAGTCCTAATCACACTAGACTCTTTTAGAATATGGATGCCACGAGCTCGCATATGTCAATAGCTTGCTTGAGATTCGCCGTCTTATCCCCTATATTGCTTCCTAAAGCAATAAAGGCACGCTGTTTGCGACGGTGGATGGTTACTGAACAAGTATCCAGCGGTAGATGGACTAGGTGCCCATGGTTTTTTGAGTTCCAGCTCAATCTCTTGAACGAGAGGGTAGGTTTCAAAATGTACGCTCTACAAGTTTGTAGGCTACCGTTTCAATCAGGTCTTCGCTTTCTTCCTGAAACCAAGTCGTCCATTTCTGGCAAAGTTCTCCGTAATGGACAGAAGCAGTTAAATCCAAGTCTGTCGCAGCCTTGGTCATATCATAGGATAGGGTGGCTGAAACGACAAACTTCTGCCCCAGTTCCTTCTCACTAGGAAAAAGAGTCCATGAAAGGCGAAAATTTCTAGGTCTTTAATTCGCAGTTGATCCATAACTAGTCCTTTCTAGAAAAATCCGCTTAACGCGGATTTTTTAAAGTCCCATGAGACGATAAGCTTGATCACGAAGATCCTTATCTGTCTCAAATAGACCACGAGCCACTGTTGTCAAGGTTGCAGTTCCTGGTTTTCGAACACCTCGCATACTCATACACATATGTTCTGCTTCAATGACAACGAAGGCTCCCTTAGCTCCCAAATACTCCATCAAGGCATCAGCCACTTCGATATTCAAACGCTCTTGAATCTGTGGCTTTTTAGAGTAAACTTCCACAGTACGAGCTAACTTTGATAAACCTGCAACACGGCCATCTGGGATATAGGCAATATGAGCCTGCCCATAAAATGGTAAGAAGTGATGTTCACACATGGTATGGAAAAAGATATCCTTTTCTACCACCATATTGTCATCGATAATCTCAAAGGATTTTGACAGTGTTCCTCCGCAGTTTGACCAAGACCTGAAAAAATCTCTTGGTACATACGAGCAACACGGGCAGGTGTTTCCTGCAAACCTTCACGATTTGCATCCTCACCAACTGCCTCGATAATCATTTTTACAGCTGCTTCAATTTTTTGTGTATCCATTCTCTAATTCTTCCTCTCCATCAGATAGGCTCTCACCTGGCTCAAAAAAAGTACAAATGAGCCCGTGATAATCCTAACTGTTTTTTTCTCTTCATTTTCTGATAATTTTTGGTCTAGAAATTCTTGCCAATCTTGGTAGTTGAGATTTCTAGAATCAGCCAGCTCTTTCAAGACTTTTTTCATCCGTCGCTCGACTATCCTCAAAAATGAGTTAGCGTAATCTCAGTATCGGACAAAGTTTCTAGCAAGTCCAACATATCCTCCAAGGCCTTGGTTTTGATACAAGTAAAGAGGATTTCCTTATGATAATCCGCAAAACGGTCTTGCAAGGTTGCCAATAAAGCCTTGATAGCATGAGGGATTGTGAGCCCCATCCAAAATCATCAAGGGATCTCTAGATACGACTTTCCAAACGCCCAGGCCAACTTGTTTCTTCCAAAGCTTGAGCAAGCAAGTCATTGCTTGCAGTTCTCGACCATCTTCTTTACAAAAAATATCAAGTAAAGCTATGGCCATCCCAGCATTCTCTATCTGGTGCAAACCAAGCAGGCCAGTCTGGAAGCGACCCTGTCTGAGAGAACTAGTATAATCAAAGACTTCCCCTGTCACCACACTCTTTTGATTACTAACCTGATAATCTCTTCCATAAAGCAATTCTGGCAGCCTGTTTTTCCTCTGCAATCTGATCAATCACATCCAAGGCTTCTGGGACAATGTGTCCTGTCACTAGAGGTACTCCTTGCTTGATGATTCCAGCCTTCTGTACTGCTATTTCTCCCAAAGTGTCACCCAGTAGAGCTACATGGTCTAATCCAATAGTCGTGATTCCCGTTAGCATAGGTTGACAGACATTAGTGCTATCCAAAAGTCCACCCATGCCAACTTCCATGATGGCCACATCTACTTGCTCTGAGGCAAAGTAATCATAGGCCAAAGCAGTGATAATCTCAAACTCTGTCGTTCCCTGCAAATCATGAGCATGCTCCCCCTCAAGTAGTGAGCGATAGTCTACCATCAAGGTCTCTAATCTTGCTTCTGGGATAGATTCCTCATTAATGGCAATCTGATCGGTATAATGAATCAGATAGGGTGAGCTAAAGACTCCAACTCTTAGCCCCATCTTTTCCAACATATTCTTCAAAAAGGCTATAGTAGACCCCTTACCATTGGTTCCTCCGATATGGATAACCTGGAGTTTCAGATGGGGATTGCCACGTAGGGCTAATAGCTTCACCATCCTCTCCAAACCAAAATGCGGTTGGTCTGTCCGGTAGTTAGCTATCCACTGATTCGTTTCGTTTTTATTCATCTTATTTATACTGTTTCAAATCTAAATTTTCCGCATGGTCTGCCAGACGGATGGCTGATGCAATTTCGACTGCCATCTTGTGACTGGCTACATCATGCACGCGCACCACTTCCACACCTTGTCTAGCAGCAATACTGGTTACATGAGCTGAAGCCGTATCACGATTTCGGAAGCCAGCTTCTGTATCTGGATTGACTTCAAATCCATTTTCTTCAAGGATATTAATGACAAATCGCTTACGAGAAACTCCTAAAAAGATAGGATAGCCCATTTTGTGCAATTTTCTAAGATCACGTAGGAGGATGAGATTTTCCTTTTTGGTCAAACCAAAGCCAATCCCAGGATCCAACATGATGTTTCCTTTCGAAATTCCTGCTTTTTCTGCTCTTCTTAGAGCACGGTCAAAGAAGGCTACCATCAACTCTTCTACTGATAGTTGTTCAAAGTCTGCTAAGTCTTCCTTTGTAAAAGTCTCTCCAAATCCAAAATGAGGAAATATGAGTGAACTAGGGTGCTGAGGACGTGCCATGACTGGATTGAACATGATAACCACCTGAGCTCCAGCCCTAGCAACCACCTCTGCCATCTTCTCATCCCCCATAAGACCTGTAATGTCATTGACTATATGGGCCCCAGCCTTTAGAGCTGCTTCTGCAACCTGACTCTTCCAAGTATCGACCGAAATCAGCACATCACTTTCTTGACGGATAGCCTTAATCACTGGAACCACACGTTGGATTTCCTCTTCAATCTCAACATAGCTACTTCCAGGTCGAGTGGATTCCCCACCGATATCTAAGATAGTGGCTCCTTCAGCTATCAATTTTCGAGCTTGTTTTAAGGCTTCTTCAACGGCAAAAAACTTCCCCCCATCAGAGAAAGAATCTGGGGTGACATTGATAGTACCGCAAATAGCTGTTTTTGTATGATTGTCTCTTTTTTCCACGATTATCACTCAAATTTCATTTAGATTGGTATTCCTCTATTTTACTGTTTTTTTTGGATTCTGTCCAATTATCTCTCAGTTCTACTATCATTAAGACTACAAAAGAGCGCAAAAAAAAAGAGAGTGGGACAGAAATCGGTAATTCGTTAGAATTCGATTTCGTCGTCCCACCTCCGCACAGTTGAGTAGGGTTGTATAAGCTGATGAAATCAGCGTAGTAGAGCCCACTCAACCACTGCGTCCTGCTCGACAATCCAAAGACAATTGAGAGGCTAGAACTTTTGTCCCAGCCTCTTTTTTTATATTCTTATTTTTCAGTCAAAGCTGCAAGTCCTGGAAGAACTTTACCTTCAAGAAGCTCCATTGAAGCTCCACCACCAGTAGAGATCCATGAGAACTTGTCTGCACGACCAAGGTTGATAGCTGCGGCAGCTGAGTCACCACCACCGATGATTGATTTAACACCTGGTTGTTTCACGATAGCGTCCATCACACCGATTGTACCAGCTTGGAAGTCAGGGTTTTCAAATACACCCATAGGTCCATTCCATACAACTGTTTTAGCACCAGTCAAAGCTTCGTCAAATTTAGCGATAGATTTTGGACCGATGTCAAGACCAAGGAAATCCTGGGTCACTGCTTTCACCTTCAGTGTCTTTCACTTCAGTGTAGTCAGCAAATGCGTTTGCTTCTTTTGAGTCAACTGGCAAGATCAATTTGCCGTTTGCTTTTTCAAGAAGAGCTTTAGCGACATCCAATTTGTCTTCTTCTACAAGTGAGTTACCGATTTCGATACCTTGTGCTTTGTAGAATGTGTAAGTCATACCACCACCGATAAGAACTTTATCAGCTTTTTCAAGCAAGTTTTTCGATAACACCGATCTTGTCTGAAACTTTTTGAACCACCAAGGATAGCCACGAAATGGACGTTCTGGAGCTTCAACAGCTTCTTGGATGTAAGCAATTTCGTTTTCAAGAAGGAATCCAGCAACTGCTTTTTCAACGTTTGCTGAGATACCAACGTTAGATGCGTGTGCACGGTGAGCTGTACCGAATGCATCGTTTACGAAGATACCATCTCCAAGTGATGCCCAGTATTTACCAAGTTCAGGATCGTTTTTAGATTCTTTCTTACCGTCAACATCTTCGTAACGAGTGTTTTCAACCAAAAGAACTTGTCCATCTTCAAGAGCGTTGATAGCTGCTTCCAATTCAGCACCACGAGTAACACCTGGAAGGAATGTAACTTCTTGACCCAATTTAGCAGCCAAGTCAGCAGCTACAGGAGCAAGTGATTTACCAGCTTTGTCTGCTTCTTCTTTTACACGTCCAAGGTGAGAAAAGAATCGCACGTCCACCTTGTTCAAGGATGTACTTGATAGTTGGAAGAGCTGCAGTGATACGGTTGTCATTAGTAATCACGCCATCTTTTTACAGGAACGTTGAAGTCAACACGAACGAGAACTTTTTCCCTTTCAACTCAACGTCTTTAACAGTCAATTTTGCCATTTGGAAAGACTCCTTAATTTACGTGTTAATTATATCACAAAAATCAATAAAAGAGATAGCAAAACCTTAAACTTTTTCCAGTTCTTTATTGCCCTTTATTTCTTATTATTTTTATAATAAAAAAATAAGATAAGGAGCGCTAAATGATGAAAAATACTCTAACAGATAAGCAAAAAGAGGCAGATTCAGACCCTCAATATCATTGCCATTTTTGACAATTCTTTCGTTTATAGGATACATCCTTTTCAAAAACAAATACTTGATTTCTCTCACCAAACAGAGTTTTCCCGTCTGGATTCGTCTTCTTTTCTCGCAACTCTCCAGTTTTGTGTTGCTGGATTAGGGGACTAGCGTAGTAATGATTCGAAGAAAAGAAAGCTGGAAACAATATGGTTTGCTAGCTAAACACTCTCCTCCCAACCCATCATTCAGACCGTGCTATCTGTCTCCCCTTACTTCTTTTCTCATCAGTAGAGGGCAGATTCATTCCTATATCCCCTTTCAATCCATCCTCTTAACCAGAGAAGTTCTGGCAAGTTCTTTTCCGACAAATATCTTGGGTTTCCTCCTTATTGGACTTATCTGGGGATTCTGGGAAGGTTTTAATTATGTTGTCATTGCAAACAAAATTAACTGTCGCTTTCCATCACATCAGACTTGGCTTGATTACGGAGCCTTGACTTGTGCTCTTATCTGTCTGATGATTCATGGGATGATTAGTTTTCATCTCCATGCCATTTTAGAGGCTTTGTCTGTTTTTATCTTGATTTATGGTATGCTCGTCATTCAAAAGAGAACAGGCAACGCTTGGGGTTGTATTTTTATCTTCCTATTCATTTGGAACGCATTTTAACCCCCAAACAAGATTTTCACTTCTTAAACTCAAAAAGAGGTTGGGACAACAGATCCCAACCTCACTTTTTATTAGCAATTAAACTTTGACGCGGTAGCTGATTGAACTTTTGTTCGTCTTTAGACTCAAAAAGCTCCTAATCATCCTCGCGGGGCTGGGACTACGAAATCGAGACTTTGTCTATCGATTTCAGTCCCACTCGCCCTCTTTTATTTCTGAAGTTACATTAAGCAAAGTTATTAACCTCTTCTTTTTCTTTTGAGCTAGAGGTAAAAATTAGTAATTAGACTAAAAATGCGAACAAGAAAGAATTCTGAGTAGCAGAAAACTATCTTTGTTCGCTTTTTTTAGTTTTCGTTCTAGCCTAGAGGGTGTAGTTCCCCTCACCTCTTCCAGTTAACAAAAAGACTTTTATTAACCGCTAGGACACTCATCGGTCTAATGATAGCATTATTTGACTTCAAAACCTTCTGCGACTGCGTCTCTAAAGTTTTCTTCAACGATACTTGCACAGTGGTCACAGATGGTTGCGTTATAGCTACGTTCTGCTGTACTTGGATCAATACGACGGCAACGATCACAAACTTCACCTGCAGCGCGTTCAACTGTGAAGGCTACATCTTCGAAGCTAACTGCAGCTTCTGGAGCTGATCCTTCTGCGATAGTCAATTCTGAGACGATCAAGAGTTGAGCAACATTGCTATTTACTGCTGCCAGTAGCGTTTTCACCACTTCGTTTGGATAAACTGTCAAATGAGCTTCAAGGGATTTACCGATTACTTTAGCATTACGAGCTTCTTCCAAGGCTTTTTGAGCTTGTCCACGGAAGTCCATGAAGGCTGACCCATGTATCCAAGATTTCTTCTTGATTAGCAAATGTTTGAGCTTCTGGCAATTCTGATAATTGAACGAAGTCTTCAGCTTCAAACTCAAGATATGACCAGATTTCTTCAGCTGTGTGAGGAAGAATTGGTGTCAAGAGTTTGGTAATTTTCACAAGAATATCATAGAAGACGGTCTGCATTTGACGACGTTCGAGCGACTTTAGCACCCTTCAATGTAAACAACATCTTTGGCGAAGTCAAGGTAGAAGGCAGACAAGTCAACGTTGATAAAGTTCACCAATGCTTTATAGATGGTCAAGAATTCAAAGTTTGCATAAGCGTCACGAATGGTCTTGACAAGTTGGTTAAAGCGGATGGTCATGTACTTATCAACTGAACGAAGTTCTTCATAAGCTACAGCATCTTCAGCTGGGTTAAAGTCAGATGTGTTAGCAATCAAGAAACGAAGGGTGTTACGGATCTTACGGTAAGTTTCAGAGACTTGGCTCAAGATATCCATAGAGATACGCACGTCGTTGCTTGAGTCAACACTTGTTACCCAGAGACGCAAGATTTCAGCACCAAATTGTTTTTCAACATCGCTTGGAGCAATGGTATTTCCAAGAGATTTAGACATCTTCTCACCTTTACCGTCAAGGGCAAAACCTTGTGACAAGATTTGTTTGTAAGGTGCTACGCCATGGTTAGCCACAGATGTGATAAGTGAAGAGTTGAACCAACCACGGTACTGGTCAGAACCTTCTAGGTAGAGGTCTGCCGGATATTTAAGTTCTGGGCGATTAACCACGACACCATTCCATGATGAACCTGAGTCAAACCAAACGTCCATGATGTCTGTTTCTTTCTTGAACTCACCATTTGGTGAACCTGGATGCGTAAATCCTTCTGGCAAGAGGTCTTTGGCATCACGTTCCCACCAGATGATGGAACCATGCTCTTCAAAGAGTTGAGCTACATGCTCAATCGTTTCAGCAGTCATGATTGGTGTGCCGTCTTCAGCATAGAAGATCGGAAGTGGAACACCCCAAGCACGTTGACGAGAGATGACCCAGTCACCACGGTCACGAATCATATTGTAAAGACGGACTTTACCCCATTCTGAGTGGAATTTTACTTTTTCAATTTCGTCCAAAATTTCTTGACGGAATTTTGAAACTGAGGCAAACCATTGTGGAACTGCACGCCAGATGATTGGTTTTTTCGTACGCCAGTCAAATGGGTATGAGTGAGAGATTTCTTCTTGAGCAAGAAGCAAATCACCAAGTTTTTCAATGACAGTTGGAACCACCTTGTCATAGAATTGTCCTTCAAACTCAGCGCCAGCATTAGCCATCATGATTCCGCGTTCGTTAACTGTCACAGCAACCTCAAGACCATTAGCAATACCAACATTGTAGTCATCCTCACCAAAACCAGGGGCTGTATGGACGATACCTGTACCAGAGTCAGTCGTAACGTGATCACCTAGAATAACAAGTTCATCTACTGCAGTATCCCATGGGTGTTCTGTTACGATATGGTTGAGTTCTTGTCCACGATAAGTTGCTAAAACTTGAACATCAGACCAACCAAACTTCTCAGACAGGCTATTCAATAGTTCTGAAGCGACCACAAACTTACGATTTTCACCAGCAGGTTGTACGACTACATAGTCAATATCTGCACCAACAGTCAAACCACGAGAAGCAGTGATGGTGAATGGAGTCGTTGTCCAAACAACGATATAAGTATCAGCGTCTAAAACACCTTTGCCATCTTTGACCTTGTTGGCATAGTAAAGTGAGGTTGAAACCAAGTCATGGTATTCGATTTCCGCTTCAGCAAGAGCTGACTCAGATGACCATGACCAGTAAACTGGCTTAGCTCCACGGTAGATGTAGCCCTTGTTCGCCATTTCACCGAAGACACGGATTTGCGCTGCTTCATAGTCAGGTGTCAAGGTTACATATGGATTTTCCCAGTCACCTGAAACACCCAAACGTTTAAAGTCTTCACGTTGTTTATCTACTTGAGAAAGAGCATAGTCACGGCAAAGTTTCAAGTACTCAACCAAGTCCATTTCTTTGCGTTTGATACCTTGTTTTGCCAAAACTTGCTCGATTGGCAGACCATGAGTATCCCAACCTGGGATGTAAGGTGCATAGAAACCTGACATTGATTTTGAACGAACAATGATATCTTTTGAAATCTTGTTCATAGCGTGTCCAACGTGGATATTTCCGTTAGCATATGGAGGCCCATCATGCAAGACAAAATGCGGTTTCCCTTCATTTAGTTCTTGACGACGTTGGTAAAGTTTAGCTTCTTCCCAGTCTTTTTGCCAAAGAGGTTCTTTGGTAGGAAGGCCTGCACGCATTGGGAAGTCTGTTTTCCCAAGATTTAAAGTTTCTTTGAGTTTCATGATATCTCCTTTTTTATAGACAAATTAAAAACCACGACTCGCTAAAAAGGACGAAAATCGTGGTACCACCTTTGTTCGGAAAAAGAACTAGTCTTTCTCCCTCTTTTCCCGTAACGTGGGGCAACGTCAAATCCTACTAACTTCAGACTTGATAACTTGAGAGGATAATCTTATCAACAGGGATTGTAGGACTTCCACCATCTCCTACTCGCTAAAAATATGTTTGATAAGATCTTGTTCTCAGATTTTATTTCTTATAAAAGATCAATAGATTCTGTCAAGGGTGTTGGAGAAAGTCTTCCTGATTTGAAGAAACTACACCTTCACTACTGAGTCAGACAGGATTGGAAGTAGTTTCTTTGCTGAGATTCTACTAATTCTCGATTCGCAGCTTCAATTCGAGCTTGAGCTCTGCTACTTCCTCAGGTGAAAAACTGACGAGTCATATCAATCGGTTCTTCCTCATGGTAGACAGACACATCTTCACCTAAAACTTCTGCAACGACTTCCTTGAAGGCTTCGTCACTAGTTTGCAAAATATGTTGCAGTCGGACGCAAAATTTCTTCCCAATCAGATGAATCTACGATAGCCAATTGACTTTCAATCGTAGATTTCAAACGTTGATGGAAGACGCGACTCTTGTTCTTCAACTCTTCTGTCTCAACTGCAACCTTCTTGGCATTGTCAGTTGCTTGACGCAAAATTTCATTAGCCTTGTACTTAGCTTCGTCGAGCAATCGATGCGCATCTTGCTCAGCCTGTTTGATGATATTTTGAGAACGTTCATTGGCCGCTTGCTTGACGCGTTCCGCAGTATCTTGAGCAATTAAAACTGACTGGCTCAAAGAATCTTTAATCTCATCAAAATAAGACAAACGTTCTTCTAAATTTTTAATATGTTGCTCTTTTTCGTGGTTGCTACGAACAAGTGTTTCATAGTCACGAACAACAATGTCTAGAAATTCATCAACCTCTTCTGGATTAAAACCTCTAAACTTAGTACTAAAGGTTTTATCCTTAATTTCTAATGACGTAATTGGCATATTTTTCCTCACTTACTTAATAAAAACAGAATCATTCATTGTTTCTTGTTTTTGCTCATTTGTTACTTGTCTCTTAGGAAAATCGTTGGTAAAAGCCGACAGACTATCTTCTAATTTTTTGATATAGTCTTCAGATTCATCCTTGTACCGTATCAATTCCTCATAGTCACAAAGAATCTTATCTAAAAATTCATCAACTTGATCCTTATCATAGCCTCTGAATTTCGTTGAAAAAACCTTATCCCTAATTTCAAGGGGTGTAACTGGCATATCTTATCTCACTTACTTCGTAGGACTTGGACTGTTATTTTCTTCTTATCTCTTTTGGTTTGACCATTTTCTCTCAGAATACTAATCCTTCCAAAACGTCTGACACTTACTAAATCACCTATCTTGACTTGATAGTCAGATTTTTCAACCAGATGGTAATTTACCTGAACATATTTTTTGGCTAATAAATCACTGGTCTGTGATCGAGATAATTTCAAAACATTTGATAAGAAAGCATCCAAGCGCAGACTTGGAAGCAAAACTTCCTTCTCTTGATAATCATTTTCAGCCTCTAACAGATCTTCAAAAGATCTGACTTCCAGTTTAACAGGTAGTTTGGCAATCTTTTGAATCCCGTCTTGAAAGAGAGGAGTGAATTTCTGGTCTACAATGATTTGCGCTCTATTTTCCGTTACTACTATATCACCAAAGAGCTTGCGATCAATACCGAGTCGATTAAGGACTGTTCCCAAAATCTTAGCGTGAGTCAATTGCTCAAATTTGCTAGAATAGACAATCTCAAGCAATTCCATTTCAAAATCCGCTAAATTCGTCGGTATGAAATAATCTGGTGCAAGTAGCACACGACTATATTCTGTAGCTACAAAATCATTGCTAGAAAAAACTTGAATCCCATGATTATTTCCCAATGTCTTTAGGATAAAGACCTGATGGGGATTGATAAAGGGAGTTAAGAAAGGAGCGTAGTGCTCTTCTACCTGCCTTAGCCACTCCAAGCCTTTATCAATAAAGGGAATATCCTCGACTGAGAAATGCTGATAGATGTCTTTTCTCATGCTAGTATATAAAGAAAACGAATGAGATAGTTTCCAACAAAATGAACCAAGATGACAGCCACCCATACTGAAAAGTCAAAACCACCAAATCTTAGAGGCAGACGACTTAAGGGTTGAAGGATCGGTCTAGCTAAACTAGACAACAAGCGACCTACTGCTGTCTCATAGGCATTTGGAAACCAGGATAAGAGAGCAAAAGCTACAAGTATCCAAGAATAGATATCTGTAGCATTTTGAATGAAGCGAATTAGAAATATCATTATTTCACTCGATTTCTCTTCATATCAAAGTCGAATTCTTCACTCTGAGTTCCCTCAGGCAAGCGAATATCTTCGATATTTACTACAACTCCTACTGGTGTCAAAAGGTACATAGTATTTGCAACTTTTCTCAATTCACCAGCCAGTACATGACGAGCTCCATCTAAATAGTCTAGACAACGACGAGCTTGTACTTCCGTCATATATTGGAAATCGATTAAAATACTTTCATTACCTGCCAGTAAATCAACGATATCTGTTGCATCTTCGTAGCGACGAGGATAACGAACATCAATGGTTACCTTTTCTGTACTACGATGGCTCTGCATCGCCAACTCCTGCTGACGAGCATGAAGGCGAGTAATATTTTTTTCTTTAGTATTCACTTGTGATGGTTGTGGTAACTGCTGTGCTCGTGGAAGTTCTTCCTTTGGGGGCAGAAACTGATGTTAGCGTTTTTTCAGGCTTTAACTCAGCAACGTTTGGTGCCACCTCTTCTCCATCTTCAGTGAAATAATCTATAAACTTATCAAATTTATCTTTTAGTGACATGGTTATTTCCTACTTAAAAAAATGCTGTACCGATTCGAACGAAAAGTTGAACCACATTGAATCGCTTCTTTGAAAGTCTCGACTCATTCCCATACTGAGTTCTGTCATCGGCATATTTGGGAGATATTTCCCCTGAATGGTTTTTTGCAGTTCTTGCGTTTCTTTAAATATCTCTAGTAACTCTTGACTAGTTGCTTCAAATGGAGCCATGGTCATCAGTCCCACATACTCAATCTGGTCTAATTCTGAAAGTTCTGGTAAGAGGGCTAAGAGTTCTTCTTTCGAAAAACCATGCTTGCTCTCTTCCTGGGAGATATTTACTTGCAAAAAGCACTTAATCTTGTGGTCCGCTCGTTTTTGAATTTCCTGAGCTAGCTTTAAGGAATCTAAAGCATGAAAATAATCCACATAAGAAATCACTTCCTTGACTTTACGTCTCTGTAAGGTTCCTATCAAATGCCAAGTAAGATTTTTATCACTCAAGGCATGATACTTGTCAAGAAATTTATCAACACGGTTCTCACCGATGTGTTGCACTCCTTGCGAAACCAAAGCAGAGGCTGTTTCAACATCTACATATTTGGTCACCGCAATCACAGAAACCGAATCGTTTTTCACGACCGGCTTCCTGAACTGCATTCGATATCTGTTGAAAAAAACAAGGTTCGTATTTTTCTTTTAAATTCATCTTCATTAACGATTTTTTTAAAGAATGGTGGAGTTTCCAACTCATCTTCATCTGTTGCGGCTGGAACCTCAAAAGCGTTCCACTGGAGAAACAACTGGATCTCCTTGACGAACAATGGCATCACGTCTCAAGTCCCAGTCACCAAAGGCTGATGTCTTTGGTGCTTCTTGACGACGATAACTTGGAGTTGGAATTTCTGCTGTATCAGCCATATCAAAATTACGATCATAGTTTGTGCATGGCTAGTTCGAGCAGGTTCACGATGTGCTGCTTGGCGTGGTTGAGCAGTTACAACTTTCTCAACTTTATCCTGACGTACTCCTGTCGCAACAACAGTCACGCGGATTTCGTCTTTCATTGTCTCATCAATAGATGTTCCAAGCCAGATGTTAACACCATGACCAGCTGCTTGGTTAACAATTTCTGATGCTTCCTCAGCTTCAATCAAAGTCAAGTCCAAACCACCAGTTACGTTAACAATAACATCCTCAGCACCATCGATAGTTGTTTCAAGAAGTGGTGAGTAGATTGCTTTACGAGCAGCTTCTACAACACGTTCTTCACCGCTACCGATACCAATACCCATAAGGGCATTTCCTTTGTTAGCCATAACAGTCTTAACGTCTGCAAAGTCCAAGTTGATCAAACCAGGATTTGTGATCAAATCTGTAATCCCTTGTACACCTTGACGAAGAACGTTGTCTGCTTCACTCAATGCTTCAAGAAGTGGAGTTTTCTTGTCGACGATTTCTAGCAAGTTATTGTTTGAGATAATCAAGAGTGTATCAACATGCTCACGAAGTTCGTTGATCCCTTCGACAGCAAATTGTCCACGTTTGCTTCCTTCAAAAGCCAAATGGACGAGTTACAACACCGACTGTCAAAGCACCAAGACTTTTTTGCAATACGAGCGATAACTGGTGCAGCACCTGTACCAGAACCACCACCCATACCAGCAGTGATGAAGACCATGTCTGCACCGCTGATTGCTTCTGTCAATACTTCTTCGCTTTCTTCTGCAGCTTTACGACCAACTTCAGGTTGACCTCCTGCACCAAGTCCGCGAGTCAATTTAGGGCCGAGCTGGATAACTGTCTCAGCTTTTGTACTGCTCAAAGCTTGTACATCTGTGTTGGCTGCGATAAATTCAACGCCAGAAACGCCTTCGTCAACCATACGGTTGATGGCATTTTCCACCACCACCGCCGACACCGATTACTTTTAATTACTGCACCTTGTGCTGCTGCTGTATCAAATGAAAATGTCATATTTATATTCCTCTATTTTTATTCGTCAAACATGCTTCCAATCAAGCTACGGAAACGATCCGTTAATTTACCTTTGCTCTTTTTCTTCTGATTGAAGAGGAGCTACTGGTTCAACAGATTGAGTTGTTTCAGGCTCAGGAGTTGTCACTGTATTAAATACTGGTCGTGGAGAAACAGGTGAAACTGGTTGAGCTGAACTTCTAAAAGTCAATCGGTTGGTGGCGTAAACTTTCGTCACCTCGAATTGCTCGTTGTGCCAAAAATATTCACTTCAGTAAGACTACCAGCGAATTCTGACAAGCTGATGACATGAGCAAAAAGCAGGGATTGCGAATACCCAACTTGATTTGGTACGAATAACTTAACACGTACTCCAAATACTTCTTGGGCCAATTCAACGACACCTGGAAGAAGAGCATTTCCACCAATCAAGACAATACCTCCTGGCAAGTCTAATAGGTGACGTCTTTTCCAAGTCTTGCTTAATTTGCTCAAAAAAATGTGCTTAAGTCTTGCTGAAATAATCTCAGCCAAGTATTCTTCAGTCACTTCAACTGGTTCAACTTCACCGATCACTTCAACTTGGAAAGTTTCCTTGCTAGCTAGTGGTGGATAAGCTTCACCGTAGTTCAGTTTTAGACCTTCTGCAATTTTCTTAGAAGTCTTGAGAACTTTTGAAATGTCTTTTGTGACATAATCGCCACCTTCTTGGTTGACATTTGTATATTGAAGTTCTTGGTTGCGAATAGTGGCAACAGTCGTTTGCCCACCACCCATGTCGATAACAGTCGCACCAAACTCACGTTCACCTTCATTCAAGACAGAGTGAACCATTGCAAGAGGTGAAATAATCACGTTATCGACTTGAACGCCTACACGCTCAACAGTTTTACGAAGATTGTGGAGGATCGTACGTGGGCCAGTGTACAAGAGACCGCGCATTTCCAAACGCACACCCATCATACCGCGAGGATCACGAATTCCTTGGAATCCATCTACGACAAATTCCTCTGGAATAAAGGTGATAACTTCACGGTCTGGAGTCATACTTTTAGTCAAGGCTGATTTGACCACATTTTCGACATCTTGATCCGTAATTTCTCTTGTATCTGATGTCACTGGAATCATGCCTTGAGTTGGCTCCACTTGTAGCAAATTAGCTGGCAAACCAACGTTTACAGACTTTGATTGAAATTCCTGCTTTTTTTCTTCTGCTTGAGAAATTGCAGACTTAATAGCAGTCGCTGCTGCTTCGATGTCAACGATAATCCCATCTTTGACACCTTTACTTTTTGGCATTGCTCACGCCAATTACATTTACTTCACCATTTACAAGCTCTGCAACCAACACTTTAATAGAGCTAGTTCCGATATCTAAGCCTGTAAAAACCATTTCTAGTCATTACACTGCGTCCTCTCTATCTTCCCAGTTTCACACTTCTATTTTTTTAATAGCTACACCAAGGCATAACTACTCACAGAATATTATAACACAAAAAATACATTCGTGCTCGGATTTTCTAACATTTAACCAAGCTTTTTCTTGAAATTTTTGTAATGCTCTGAAAATTTCTACCTTCAGAAATCAAAAAGAAGTGAATCGTTCAAGCCCACTATAAAAAGTCTGGTCTAGAGTTTAAATATAGTTAAAAAGAGGCATCTATCAAGTATGAGATAGATGCCTCTTTTCATTTGTATTTTGCTTTCTTAGAACAATCATCAACTTCATTTCTAAGATGATATAGCCATTTCTCTTTTCAGATCCATGTCGAAAAAAACTGACACTATATCCCCATAGAAAGTATGCATGTAGTTGACCCAATCATGTCAGCTTTTTATCTTGTAACTAAACGTTCTTTTTAAATATAGTGTTCTCTTAAAATTTATTTAGAAACATATAGTCCGCAATTTTACAGTAGGTAGATAGCTTTGCGATCCCCCCACTACTGTTGGACAAATTGGACAACGCTTACTATCAAAACATTCAGTTTCCAATGACCCCTATACGGATTTAAGAATGCTATCACGGGAATAGGTGCTGAATGTTACATCCAAATAATTTTTGTCCCAAGCCTTTTAATTACCAAACTCTTCCATCACTACATTTAGGGCACGCTCAATAACTAGGTGCATATCATAGTATTTGTAGTCAGCTAAACGACCACAGAAGATAACTTTGTCATTCTTTTCTGCTTCCTCTTGATACTTAGCAAACATAGCATTATTCTTTTCATCGTTGATTGGATAATATGGTTCATCTCCACGTTTCCAATCAGCTGGGTACTCACGAGTGATGACAGTCTTTGGTTGAGTACCATACTCGAAGTGCTTGTGCTCGATGATACGAGTATAAGGAATCTCACGTTCTGTATAGTTAACCACCGCATTTCCTTGATGATTTTCCTCATCCAAGACTTCGTGTTCAAAACGAAGACTGCGATACTCCAACTCACCGTGTTTGTAGTCAAAGTACTGGTCAATCATTCCCGTAAAGACAACTTTCTCAGCTGATTTTTCCAGTTCTTCACGATTAGTAAAGAAGTCAATACCCAACTCAACTTCTACATCGCCCAGCATGTTTTCAATAATGACATTGTACCCACCGATTGGAATTCCTTGGTACCGGTCATTAAAGTAGTTATTATCAAAAGTCAAACGAACCGGAAGACGTTTGATGATAAATGGTGGAAGGTCTGTTGCAGAACGTCCCCATTGTTTTTCTGTATAGCCCTTGATCAACTTTTCGTAGATATCTGGACCAATCAACTTGATCGCCTGTTCTTCCAGGTTTTTAGGCTCAACATCCTTCATGTCAGCCGTTTGCTCTGCAATCTTATCCTTGACTTCTTGTGGTGTCTTAGTTCCCCACATAGCGTAAAAGGTATTCATGTTGAAAGGAAGATTGTAGAGGCTACCCTTGTAGTTAGCCACTGGTGAGTTGATATAGTTGTTAAATTCAGCGAATTGGTTGACATAGTCCCACACCTTTTTGTTGGAAGTATGGAAAATGTGGGCACCATACTTGTGGACATTGATGCTCTCAACATTTTCACAGTAGATATTTCCACCGATGTGATCACGCTTGTCAATCACTTTTACTTTTTTTCCACGTTTTGTAGCTTCGTGTGCAAAGATTGCTCCAGACAAACCTGCACCAACGATAAGATAATCGTACATTTTTAATCTCCTTTTTATAATTTGACGATTCGATTGAAATAAGGAATTTTCATTAACATTCCAACAACAAGAAAGCTTACAACTAAAGTAAAAATAGGAAAAGTAAATGTTTGCTCCTGTAAAACTGAAACCAATTAGTTTTTTCCCAAATCTTCATTACGTAGGTGTGTATTATAAAAACACCCATAGTTTGATTAGAGAGAAACAATCCATCTGCTTCGTTTTCTTCAAAATCAAGTGTGAGGATAGTTAGAAAAATTCCTAGACTCACTGACTTTTTACGAATAAAAATATCATAAAAATATTCCAGCATTATGGTAAATAGTCTTGCTAAGAAAAAAATAATATTACTGGCGAAATCAATAACAAAAAGTACTGAAACTACTTTCATCCATTTCTTAAAAGCTTACAATATCTTTTATCAAATTGAGCAACCAAAACCTCCTAAAATGTAGTAGAAAAACCACGTCCATAACCTAAAGGTTTGTATAAGATATGACTCGCAATGGCATTTGAAGTACAATATTTGTCAACTCAAAAGCCAAACCAATAGCGACCAATGAAGATAGAATATATAAATAACTTCTTTTTGAATTTAGAAATTTTTCTTAAAATTGGCAAACACAGATAAATAAGTATTAGTGTACCAAAAACCAGAACTGAGAGAAATAGCCTCTTTGCAACAATGAACCTATAACTTTTTGCAGGATTAACTGCAAAAATCTCGTTTAAACAACCAAACGATAAAAGTCCATGATAACACTGTTATTAGAATCCATTTTACTTTCTGCAGTATGTAGGAATAGGTTATATTCTTCTTTCCTAACAATAAATAACCATTGACCATAAAAAAACAGAGGTATAGAGTAGGTACCTAAGTAATATAAATATGCTAAAAGATTCCAAGAACCGGTTTCATTAAATCCAATCATTGTTGTATGAAGTAGAACAACTCCAATACATGCAAGCACTTTTATTAAATCTAAATTAATATTCCGAATTTTTTAGCATTCTATTTTTTCCCAATGATTTGTTTTAATTCTTTTATATCTATCACTTTCAGAGATAGAATTGCAAAAAGATAAATGATTCCACCAAGCACTGCAAATGCTAGAACATTTAAGGTTGGTGTAAAATGTATAACTGTTTTTGAACCTAGCAAGATACCATACATGATAGCTGATGCTAGAATAATTTTTGCCATAGATCCGATAATTGGAACTTCTTTTAAGTATCTGCGGGTAAAGTATAATTGTATCGCCCATACTAACGCCTCTGTCAAAACAGAAACAATGGCTGCTCCGATATATCCAAGTTTAGGAAGGAATAGTAAATTCAAACCTACACTGATAATTGCGGGAGCTGTTGTTGAAATCATGAATTCTTTATTTTGATTATGAGGTATCAACATCTGAATTCCCATGATATTGGTCCAACCGATAAAGAACATACGGAAGATCATAATGGCGATTGCATAACGTGCATCCTGAAAATCTTGACCAAGGAAAAATTGAACAAAATCATCATTGACAATCAAGATTCCTGCCATAATAGGAAAAATTACCAAGTTATAAATCAGAAAGGACATTTCATGCATCTTATTGACTGCCTTATGATCACCTGTCGCTAACAAATGAGAGACACGAGGTAACATAACGCTTCCCAAGGAAGTTACCAAGGTCAGAAGGATATTTACCAACTTTAGAGCCTGGTCATAAATCCCAACGTCTTTTGTAGAAGCTAAGGCTCCAAGCATGGTACGATCTAGCGTTACATACAAGGAAATCGCCACTTGCGGAAGGAACAATAAGATGACGGGTTTCAAATGATGCCTAGCATATTCTATGTCAAAATGAGGTCTACCGATAAACTCTCGAGCCGGCAACCACATGCTTAGTTGCCCCAAAAGCTCAAATATGGTTAGTAAAAAAACATAGAGGTAGAGGTCATTTGCTGATTTGACAAAGAGAAAGATAGAGGTAACCCCAACGATCTTAACCGTGATGTTTCGAACCGTAATCTTTCGGAAATCCTCCAACCCTTGAAAGAGCCAAGAGATGTCTAAACCTTTAGAAACTAAACTCAAGCCTAGAATGTAGGCTACCGGATTTTGCATAAAAGGAAGAGTTAGACAAAGAAGAGCATACAATGTTAGAGAAAGAAGAGTTGCACCTAATTGCAGGGAGTAGATTCCCCAAAAGTTTTTTTCGATTTCCTTGCGATGCCCTGAAATGACCTTGGTCCCATAGTTGGCAACTCCTAGCGTCGCTAAGAGGATGAAGTAGGTGACAATGGAATTAAAATAACCATAAGTTCCTAAATCATCCGAAGAAAAGACCCGCGTTACATAGGGAGTCGTAATAATCGGAAGTATAATTACCAACAATTGATAAGAAAGATTGTAGGCGTAATTTTTAATACTTTCATCTCAACCTGTCCTATTTATAACCAATCAGTGAAATAAAAAATTGAGACCGAACAGGCTTATAATGGGCAATTATTCTAAATGCTTCTTTCATATTTCCTCTTTCCTACATTTTTTTGACACTTGTTGCAAATTAAATTGGATCTATGCACGATACTATCGTAGCAACAAATACAATTTAGGGCTAAAGATAAAAATAAGGTATTTTAGTTTTACTTTCCATGATAGCTTACTATTTTTCAGCAACTCACTCATTTCTACTCTCAACAATTCTTTATCTTTTGAAAAATCTTTTAAACCTGAGTCAGCTTTTGCACCAATCACTACAAAACCACCTAATATTTTTTTTGCTTGTAATGATTGTAGTAACTCTTCACATTGGTTATATTTTTTCCTGATAACTTCTTCGTTTCTTACAACCGCCTCAAAGAATTCGTACCTTTTTTCAGTAAATGTTGAACGGACAATACTTCCCTCTCTTCGATAATAATTGTAAGTTTCAAGCGGACTGATTACAATTTTATCTGCAAGTGCAAGGTGTTGGCCAACAACATAAAAAGTCCTCATAAATTTTACCAACTGGAAAAGGAACAGCCTCCAAGATACTTTTGTGGTAGAGTTTGGCACAAGCGGAAACTGTCGCGAATTTATCATCTAACATTGCCTCCAGAGCCTTTTCTTTTGTTATTGGAGCTAAGCCTTTATAGTCTGATTCTTCTAATCGATAAGAAGTATAATCATTATATTTAGACGTTGTCTTTACTTTAGTTGAAATCAAGTCTGCATGATGCTCCTCGTGAATTTTCACGATTAACTCTAGAGTATAGTCTTCAAGGTAATCATCTGGATCTAAAAAGAAAATCCAATCTGAACTCGCTTTAGAAACTCCAAAGTTACGTGCTTCAGACAAACCACCATTTTCTTTGTGAAAAACGTGAATATTTTCATATTTTTGAGCGTAATCTTCACATAATTGAGGGGAATCATCTGTTGAACCGTCATTAACGAGGATCACTTCAAAATTTTGATAGGTTTGTTTCAGCAGGCTATCTATCGCATAGTGCAAATAGTCGGCAATGTTATATACCGGAACAACGATGCTAATAAACATCCTAAACCCCTCTCTCTTTTTCTTTCTTTTTAGAGTATTTCTTCAAAATTGGATTAAGTATTAAGGCCATTGCAAACTTGGTCTTATAGTTCAAATAAGACAATCTGTCAAACTTTTTCGTAGGAATATAGTCATATGCACTTTTCTCAATTTTGCTATATAGTTCTTTCAAGAGTGTTTCGGAATCATTAACCATCCAAGACAAATCAACCTGCAAACTGATAAAGATAAACCAAGGTTTCAGAAACTACTCGGTTTAAAACAGGGTTCACTTTCAATTTTTGTAAAATAATCTAGAACTGAATTTGTAACAGTCAAATGGTGACGGACATTACGCTTCATACTCTCGATATTCATACTTTGATCTGGTCTACCTATGTAGTATTGATAAATATCATAATTCCAATAACTGAAACTATGAACATACTCCAAAGGAAAAAGTGTGTATTGAATATCAACATAAAATGTTTTTTCACTTAAACGAATCTTGTTTTCCGACAAGATTGATGTCTTATAAGTAACCGAGTGCATCGGGATGCGAACATCCGGAATTCCCATGTTTTTTTTGCCAATTTCATACTTGTCTACGAAGTCATTTCGTACTGTAGTATTGTTATAGACATGCTGCTCTGTAAAGTCTGTAATCACCATATCCACATCAACAGTTTCAAGAGTATCTAAAAACTTTTCAAATTCTGATGGGATAACCCAGTCATCCCCATCAATCACTTTAAAAAATTTTCCCTTTGCTTCTTGAATACCGCGATTGATAGTTGAACCATGACCACCGTTTTCTTTTGTAATTACACGGCCATCCAGCAACGAATCTTGGGCTAATATTTCTTCTGCTACTTTAGCAGTATCGTCTGTACTTCCATCGTTAACAACCAGTACTTCAAATTTATTTTTTTATAATCTGATTGCACTTGTTGGAAAAGACTCTAGCCCTTTTGAAACGTAGTCCTGAATATTATAACTCAGGCATTACAATTGTTAACAAACAATCCTTCATCATATCTCCTAAATCGTCTCAATTAGTTCAATCCACTGCTTGAGAATTTTATCTTTATCGAATTTATCCATATTGTCTTTTGCATGTTCTGAGAAAGACTGTCTCAAAGCTTCATCTCCCATCAGTTCAAGCAATTTTTGGCTCAACTTGTCCGTATCATAGCACTCAACCAGATAGCCATTAACTCCATCTTCAACAATTTCGTTCGGTCCTGTCGGACAACTAAAGCTAACTATAGGAAGATTGTATTGTTGTGCTTCTAGCAGAACTAGAGGTAGACCTTCATAGCGAGAAGTCATGACGTAAATCGCTTTATCCCCATATATTAGAGCCTGGTTTTTTTCAAGTCCTTTAATGAATAATTTATCCTGCAAATCATTTTCGATGATTAAATCTCTGATTTTATTAACTTCATCTTTATTGCCAGAGCCATAGATATCCCAAGTCCAGTCAGACTTCTCATTTAATACCTTTTTGGCAACTTGAACAAGGTAATCATAGCCTTTTTGGGTATCAAATCGACCAACTGTAACAAGTTTAGTCGACTCACTGTTATAAGTCACATTAGAAAGAACATCTTCTTTCCAATTGTAAATATAAGCAATCTTATCTTCAGCGATACCATATTTTCTAATATAATTTCTACGATCTTCTTGAGTGAGAGTAATAATCTTGTCCAGCAAATTTAGCACCAACAAATCTCTGGACTTTCTTAACTTTAGTATCATTATCCACTATTGAGTTTTGTGTGATCGCAGGAAACAAATTTTGTTTTTTAAACCAAGAGTACTTGCTACACCTACTGAATTCATACTCATTCCGATACCAAACACAATATCGATACCTTGCTCCGTTTAAATAACTCCTTAGTAACTTAACCGCAGAGAAAAATTCTTACTCATAGAAATTTTTTTAGGTGATAAATTTTATATTTAACTGAGTCTTTCACTGGAAAAATTTGTTTCGTAGAAATCATTGATAGCAAATGCACTTCATACATTCCTGATAATTCATTCGCTAGACTTGTAGCTACTTTTAAGCCTCCGTCAGTTCTATCAATACTCCATTTCACTAAAGCGATTTTTCATCTTTAAACTACACTTCCCTTCATTTTCACCCAGTGATATAATCTCGTAGTGGTGAAGAGTCCTTTTGTCTTCTGGCGCAATTGCATATAATCCGCTCCGTAAATGGCTGTTAGATATTCTTTATATTTGCAAGGACAACAAAGTTTAAGATCTTCAAACTGTAATAGGACTGGTTCTCCAAAGTAATCACTTGGTACTATCTCTTTTTAATTTGTAAGCTCCCTGCATAATTTCCTGCATAAGCTTCATCAAACGAATATTTTTACCGTTTGTAAATATTTTTGTGCCCATGTAAAAGAAATTAATTTCTCAATATTAACAGCGTTCGCAAATGCAATGATTGCTTTTTCAGCTAGTGGGCGATTTTCTTTTTCTGATTCACCAAAACTATTAAATTGTGAGAGTTGGACCATCATCCTTGTATACAAATATCTAAAGGAATGGATTTTTCTTATTTAGAATATTAGATGGCATCCCATCTAATGGGAAAACATCTATCCATAAACTCTCTACCAATTCTTCTTTACTATAATTCATGATGATCTTTTGTAGAATCATCTCGAATCACAGAGAAAGCCTTTTTATAGCCAAAAGAGTCTTCACTTAAAAATTTATAATTACTTGGCAATAACTCTGGGAGCTAGTTTTTAAACTTTCATAGTCTTCTCTCGGCATACCGATATCGATATCGTCATCCCAAGGTATGAAACCATTATGACGTACCGCCCCTAGCAAGGTCCCACCTAGTGCATAGTAGGTTAGGTTATTTTCTTCACAAATATTAATAAACTCTTTCAAAATAGATAAAAATCTTTATCTTGAATGATTTTGATATCCGACATTCTCTTCTCCTATATTAAATTAGCTAAAAACTCGATATACAATAGTTTTCTAGTCTACACTCATTTATACTACTTATTAATCTGTGCTAGTCAAATTTCTTTAAGTGATTCTATAAAATTTTTTCAAACGGACGAACCTCTATCTCTTCATCTCTTTCATCAGAAAATTGATAGTCAGAATATATTAAACTACCCTATCAATATCCAAAAAAATATTGTAATGAAGGTACAAATTCAAATCATCAATCATGGAATGAAAACTCATCATTATCAAAATAAAGAGCAAGAACCCATTGACGATCTTTAATAACTTTAAACAAAGTTAAAGTTAGAGCGAGACCATCAATGCTAAAATTAGTAAACCGTATTTTTGTAAAAATTTGGATATACAAATTGTCCACATAAAGATATGTTGAGAATTTCTACTCCCTCAACAGTCAGACCGTTACCGTACCATTCAACTGGCCGTCCTAGCAGATCCAAAACCATAAAAGTTGCAGAGACTTATTGGCTAAGTAAAGACGACCACCCTAACATACTGTTTAATTTTAAAAAGAAAAATTATTGACAAAAAAGAATTAGTTGAATTTAGATAGGTCATGCAACCCAAAAACTAATGATAGCATTTACAATAAAAGGTAAGTTTAAAAAGCTTTTAAACACATATCCTAACTTAGAGCAAAAGATTAGAATCCACTTTATTAATAAATTGAATATCAATAATATACAAGAACTATAAAATGTCAAACGAGAGTCCGTTTTGATCATAAAACCCAAATAGCAGAAAAAGCAAGCAACCACTGCCAATATTGTATTCTATCTTGTTTCAAATAGAATACAATAGAAACTATATTCATTAGTAATATCGATGGGAATAAAGCATATCTGAAACCTAAGTAACTACGAACCCCAGCTCCAGAAAACCTCTAAATAATTAGTATAACTCCCTGTTTTTGCTCTATTATCAACAATAGACAACAAAAACACACTTATGATTAGTGAAGTTTTTCGCTACATTTTTTAAAATGGAATATCGCGTAGAGCATATAAAAAAATAGGCCTACTGCAATATTAGAAGTGATACTGCTCACTCTTCCTATAATAAAGTAAATTAAAATTGTAGTACTAATCCTATTAGCGTTTTATATTCATACTTTCCTTTAAATGACTCTTTTATTAGCAAAAAGGAAAAGAGCAATAGCTACAACCACTTTATAAAATACTCTAGGCATGTATTGTACATAGAAAAGTTACATCTAATATCGAAGCAATTAAAAACATCCCTTAACGCAACAAGAGCTAAAGTTTCTGGTAAAGACTTTATCTTTTATTACTATTTTCATTCCTATTTATATTCCTATCTAAAAACTCTGTCCATATTTTCCCAAAGAATTTAGCTTGTAAAAAGGATTTCCCTTTTTGAATCAAATTAATCTTCTCCATGTAAATAAAAAGGAATTTCTTTTATCCGAAAATCTTGATTAGCCAACCAAACATTAAACAATCGTTCGCTGACACGACCAAATAATCTAGCGTCATAGCAGAATACCCTTCTATGTCTATTCGTCTCATAAAGTTCATCAACAATCGGGAAACAGCCACTCACTGTATGCATCAACATTTTCTTTGGACATGATAAACATGTTGAACATATAACCACTACGTTGTTTCATAACCTTATCAAATGACTCTAAAGATTCCGGTCTTAACTCACTAACGATTTGACGGGTCACATCCAGGTGTTTTGCATCGTGCGTATGCGCATAATGAGAGTACAGAGTTTCGATATAGTATTTTCTTTTTCGGGGGACAAGGATATCATAATCTAACAGTAATTTTTCAATTTCTGATTTGGATAAAATTATGTTATTCATGTCGATATCTTCACTATATGATTGACGTCCGGTTGTAAAATAGCGACGATAATGGACCAAACCAAGATAATCACATTCCAAGTTTTTCCACGCCCAATAAAGCCCAGTCAACTCACAATAATAGGGATTCAATTTGGAAATATTGTCCCCTTCATTATCACATTGGTACCCTAAGTCTTCTTTTTCCTTCACTACCAACATGGATAGGTAGGTAAAGTTCCGCATCAGCAGGCATCATAAATTGCTTATGTGTTGCCACAATAATTTTTATAATTCTTTGTCATTTTAACCCCTTCATTTAGATTTAACTGTTTTAGATAAAAAGAATCAAACACTTGCATCCAAGTTCCACTGAATCCATAAGAAAACTAGTCAACTATTTTCATGTGTTTTAATTTACTCTTTTCAATCCGTTTGATACAGAGACTAAAAACCACCGTATCCCTTTAACTGGTAGAGATTCTATTCACTTCTAATACACTACCACCAGCATTTGATCTTATTCAGTAGTTAAAACTCACCAACAGACTATCAATTTTATACAAATCACAGTTCCTAATTAATCGAGCCCCTTTTCGTTAAAACTTGTTTGATTGTTAATAAGAATATTTTGACATCTAATTTAAAAAGATTGATTTCTAGGATAATACAATTCCATCTCGCATCGTTCAGGATAATAAACGTCACTTCTCCCAGAAACTTGCCACATTCCAGTTATACCTGGTTTCACCGAGAGCAATAACTTCTGCTCATCCTCGGTATATTCTTTTAATTCCTTATCAAGAATTGGCCTAGGACCAATAAAACTCATCTCTCCTCGTAAAACGTTTATAAACTGTGGAAACTCATCAATACTCGTTTTTCTGATAAAATTTCCGATAATAGTTAAACGCGGATCTTCATCGGGAGGTAACTTATAACTATTTTCAATGTATTTTTGGTGTAGTTTCTTATTTGCGACTAGAATCTCTTCAGCATTTTCAACCATTGAGCGAAATTTAATGATTTTGAACTTCTTTCCATTTAGTCCCACTCTATATTGAGTAAAAATACTTCCTTGTATCCTTTTTGTTTTATAAATAACAAAAATGATTAAATAACTCGGCAAGACTAGTAAAACTGTTCCAATCAATCCAATAAAAGAAGTCAGCAAGCTGTTTAGCTCCTGTATAATCCCCCGCTTATTTTCATTTTTAAACCCCACCTTCTTTTCATAATAATCTGATTAAAATAATTATTCACCCGTCACTTACTTAGTTCCATATGAACTATAATTTCCGTAAACTCCGTACGATCCATATTTTTCGAGCTGAATGTTAAATTTGTTTAAAATAACTCCTAAGAACGGTGTTCCCGTTTGTTCCAACTGCTGTTTAGCTCTATCAACTTCTCTACGTTTCGTAGCACCAGCTTCAGTTACAAGGATAGAAGCATCACACTTTTGAGCAACGATTGCAGCATCAATAACCACTCCGATTGGTGCAGTGTCTACGATAATATAATCAAAGTATCTACGCAAGGTTTCAATCATAGTCTCGAATTTTTCGCTTTGAAGAAGAGCTGTTGGATTGGGAGAGATTGCTCCTGATTGAATGACATACAAATTTTCCACATTTGTTTCACACAAACCTTGAGACAAATCTTTTGAGCCAGACAAATAGTCAGTTAAACCTGTGATTTTTTCAGTAGATTTAAAGACACCTGACATAACCGAATTACGAATATCGGCATCAATCAAGAGTGTTTTGTATCCTGCTCGTGCAAAAGCCCAAGCAATATTTGTTGAAGTAGTAGATTTTCCTTCACCTGGTCTTACCGAAGAAAGTGCAATAACCTTCAACTTATCTCCACTAAGCTGGATATTGGTACGAAGAGCATTATAATACTCTTCAGCTTTTTTCACATATCCTAAACGTTGTTCTGTTAATACTAACTTTGCCATTTTTTCACCTTACTTTAATTTTTCAAGATTTGGAATCACTCCTAGAAGTGAGATATGCATAACTTCTTCAATATCTTCTGACGTTTAACGCGGTCATCCAACAATTCAACCAAGAGAACTACGAAGATAATAAGTCCAGCCCCTGCACCAACTCCTAAGATTGTGTTTCGGCGAATATTTGGAGATGATGGCGACAAAGCAGGGCGTGCTTCTTCTAAGGTCGTTACATCTGATACACGAGTCACGGCGATGATTTTATCAGCAGCAACCTCACGGAGAGCATTAGCAATACGGCTAGCCTCCTCAGGCACACCATCTCGAACAGAAATTGACACAATACGAGTATCAGCCGGAACTGTTACTCGGACTTTTCTACCGAGAGCCTTGGCATCCATATGTAATTTTTGTTCTGCAACAACTTTTTCAAGAACATCTTGAGAAAGGATGATTTCACGGTAGTCCTTTACCAAATATGAACCCGCTTGAAGGTCTTGGTTGGTCAAGCCGGGTTTATCACCTTGGTTACGATTCACCACATAGATACGTGTTGTACTTGTATACTCTGGTTTCACAACAAAAGGAACTATAGCCAAAGGCAATTCCTCCTGTGACTAACAGCCGCTAATACTATAATCAATTTACGTTTCCATAGTACTTTCAGCATTTGTAAAACATCAATTTCGATTTTGTCTTTTTCTTTCATCATTTCTCCTAAATAATTTGATCTTTTTATGATTTCTTTTCGGGATTTAGTATAAAGAGTTCTCTAGCTTTATCTAATCCATACTTTTTACTTACGATTTCGTAGGCTTCTTTCATATAAGGTGGACGACTATCCAAATTGTGCATATCACTAGCAACTATATGAACCAAGTCTTTCTCCAAGAAATAGCGAGCACGTTTTTTCATGAATTTATAGGTATCTCCAAAAAGTTTTGGTTTAAGGATACTTGAACTATTGACTTGTGTATAGCAACCCATGTTTATCAACTCTCTCACCCTTTTTTCATCATTTTCCAAGGCGTGATAGCGTTCAATATGAGCAACTACTGGTGTAACTCCCATCATGAGGACATTGGTTAATGCATTATGAATCTCACGATAAGGTGTGTTCATACTAAATTCAATTAAGGCATAGCGAGTGCCATTCAATTTAGGAATGAGGTTGTTCTCCAATTTATCTAGAATATCACTCGTGTAATAGATTTCAGCTCCATATAAAATCCTTAAATCTGGAGCTATGTCTTGTGCTAAGTCTTGAACTACTTTAAAATTGGCAGCAATTTTATCTTCGGGCGTTTCAAACATACCCTTTCGGCGATGAGAAGTAGAAACAATCGTTCGAACCCCTTGTGCATAAGCTTCTTCCAAGAGCGCTCGACTATCGTCTATACTTTTAGGCCCGTCGTCTACATCAAAAACTATGTGTGAATGGAGATCAATCATCTTATCTTCCTTCCATGATATCTTTTATCTCTGTTTTTAAAGTTTCCAAACTATTAGAATCCACTTCTAACATATAAAGACTACTATCCGGCATGGCATAGGAAGGGAGACCCATACGGCCAGTCCCTTTTAAATCTCTAGTGATGACAGTATATTTACCGCCGCTTTCCAGTTGAGTATTTACCAAGCTCATCATTGTTTCAGGTGGCATATTTGTTTGAACAGAATCTTGTAGACTTTGCATAATAGCATCAAAATTCTTCAAAGCTTCTGTTGAAGTTAGTTTTTGAATTATAGCAGAAATAACTTTTTGCTGATTTCGTCCACGATCACCATCACCATTAGTTAATGAATAACGCTCCCGAACAAACCCTAAGGCTAATTCTGAATCTAAGTGAATATTTCCTACTCCATAGTATTTACCATTTGTATGAGCTGTGAATTCTTGGTCGTTATAAACATCTACACCACCTAACAAATCAATTAATTTTAAGAAAGAAGTGAAATTAAGTCGTGCATAGTAATTCAGCTCAATACCATAGAGATTTTCTAAGGTATGAATGGAAGCATCCACACCATAAATACCTGCATGAGTCAGCTTATCATTTTGGTTATTTCCACCATCTGCGATTGGAACATAGGCATCACGAGGAGTCGTTGTCAAGAGAATTTTCTTAGTCTCTTGATTGACAGTCATGATGATATTGACATCCGAACGTGACACTGAGCTGATCGGTCCATAAGTATCAATCCCACTAATGTAAAGGTTAAAGGCCTTGTTTTGAGAAACCTTAGGCGCCTCAACAGTCTTGGTTAATTCCTTAGTGTAGATCTTTTTAATCTTCTTGGCATGATCAGGATATTCTTGTTCAATCAGGTTTTCAAAAACACTATTCAAGACAATTGCCTTAGAGTCTCCCTCCAAGAGGCTCTTATAGGCTGCAAGATATGAAGAGCTTTCCTCAACAGACAAATTCTTTACTCTGACTTACTTTAATATCATCTAACAATTTTTGGATATTTTTCCGAATCTGTCCCAGTTGAGCTGTCACCTTGGATAGTTGTGACACATTGCCAATTTCACTATCTGCCAAGACAGCAACACTGATAGAATAACTAGAATAGTTTGATGTCGCATTTAATTGATTGGCCAAACTAATGAACTGTTGAACCCCAAACAAGGCTAATGAACTAGTCACAATAGATATCAAGAGTAACATCAGAGTAAAAAACCTTGGCTTTTTATTTAAAATCAAAAACCATAGCTACTATCCCTATCAAAGCCATCATAACAGGCTAGAAGAAAGTTGACATAACTAACAGCCAAAGATATGATATCTGAACATTAAAAACAGCAAAAAAACAAGCAATGATTACATATACTATCATTAGCAATATATTGATATTTTTGATGAATTTTACTCTGCTTTTAGTCTTTTTCAAACGTCGCCCCACCTTACACCTCTACAAAAATATTTTATTCTTATTATATCATAAAACATCCATGAATGCTATTAACTTCCAGAACGCAACTGTTTTTCTTTTTCCTTGAAAACAAAAAAATATTATATTTAGAAAATTAAGTTTTTTAATGCGACTTTTTGATAAAATAGTATGGACTACAGAAATCGGTAGCGAGGTCTTGATGTCACAGTTCCATACCTGCAATCCCCCAATAATCTTCTGGATTTCTGAATGCTCTAGCTAGAGAAAAGCTAAAATAACTTTTGAAAGGTCAAAAAGCCCCAAAACTAGTAATTGCCAATTTAGAGACTCATTCCATGCAAAAAAGGCTAGGATTTGATCCCGGCCTCTTTTTATCTTATTTGACGTGATTTTCAAGCTCTTTTTGACTCTGTTCGACTGCTTTTTTACGTTCTTGTTCCCATTTGGCTTTAGCTTCGTCAAACTGGGCAATGGTAACCACATCTTTCTGCAATCTCATGTACTTGTAGTTACTTCCAGTACCCTTGATTCCGACAAGCGAGTATGCTCGTGTAAATGGTGTCACACGTGTCACTGATGCCCCACCACCGTTTGAGACAACCGGGATTAGAAGCGAACTATCAATCAACCACGCTTGCGCGTCTGCATAGTTTTCATAACGCTTAGCAACGTCTGTATTTTCTGCATCTGCCGTTTTTAATTTTTGAGTATATTGGTCCAAACCGAGACTAGCTATCTTACCTGTGTCTTTGCTTGGATCAAGTCCTAGAATCTTAAGGTAGAAACCGTCCTCAGAATTGAAAGGATTGAGGTAAGTCGAAGGATCTTGGTAGTCAGCTGACCATCCATCCAAGTTCAAATCATAATCATGATCTGCTGGAGTTGGTGCTTGAACTGTTGCATTTGTATAATCATCTGTCGACAATTGGATAACATCAACCACTACATTTTCAGAACCAAGTGTCGATTCGATTGATTGCTTGATTGAGTTTGTTCCTGAAAGTAAGTTCTGTTAACCTGGTCAACAGGCAAATCCAAATGAATTGGAAAAGTCACACCTTGAGCTTCTAACTCTTTTTTAGCCTCTGCGAATTGAGCTTGCGCTTTTTCTTTGTTGAAGTATCCATCTTGAGCATCTTCAAGATTCATATTTGACCATTGCGTGCCATAGTTGACCAATTTTGAAGCAACTGTTTCACCAAAAGTCTTGTCACCGACTTGCACGAAAGTTGGTGGTACAAGCGTGTTACGAAGAGTGTTTTTAGCTGCTTCTTCACCGTTTGATTGAGCCGAGTAAGCTGTACGATCGATGGCGAAGTTGATTGCCTGACGGAAGTTTTTATTCAAAACCGCAGCTTGCGTTGCTTGTTTTTGATCATCGCTTGTTTTCGCAGTGTGGTTATAAGCACCACGGTTGACGTTAAAGTTGTAGTACCAAGATGTCGCATCTTGCAAGCTATAAACGATATTGTCCTTGTATTTTTCCTTGGTCTTCGCAAAATTTGAACTGTTTGGATAAACACCGGCAGATGAGTAAGCGCCACTTTCAAAGTTACGGATTGTCAAGTCTTGGTCTGAACCGTCAAAGTATGCCAATTTTACCTTTTCAATCGTTACTTTTTCTTGGTCATAATAATGTGGATTCTTCACATACTCGATAGATGACTTCGATGTAAAATCTTTTTAACAAATATGGTCCACTATAAAGAATGCTATCAGGTTTCAAGGTTCCGAAGTCTTTATCTTTAGAAGTTAGGAACTCTTCATTCACAGGGAAGAGGATACTATTGGTTGTTTTAGAGTTCCAGAATGGTTCTGGACGTGTCAAGGTATACTGGACAGTGTAATCATCTACAGCTTTAACACCAACATTTGAAAAGTCTGTATTAGCACCTGTTACATAATCATTCAAACCCTTGATAGAGTTCTGAATCAAGTCTAGAGCTTGTCCCTTGTTGTCAGCAGCGTATTTAATACCAGTTACAAAGTCTTGTGCTTTAAGTGGAGCGTATTCTTCACCGTCAGCTGTAAACCACTTGGCATCCTGGCGAAGTTTGTAGGTATAAGTTAAACCATCCTTAGAAACACTCCATTCTTCTGCAAGAGCAGGAATGAGGTTTCCATAGTTATCATTTTCAAGCAAACCATCTACCAAGTTGGTTACAATAGCAGTGTTATCACCAGCGTAGTCTAAGAGATAGTTAAAGGTTGTTGGATCTGCACCAAATGTTGACGAGTAGGTTTTAGCATCTGTTGCTGACTTCCCACATGCTGTCAACAAGACCGCTGCAGCAAGCGTCAAACCCTGCTCCAATCAATCGTTTTTGAATTTCATGATTCGTTTTCTCCTTATATGTTAGGGTTTTATAACATAAGACTATTTTATCAAATTTTTATCCTAAAAAGTAAAGTTATTTAATTTTTTTAGCCCGTTACTAAAACGAAAAAGAAAGAAACCCCTGCATAAAACTGGATTTCGTTTTCAGTATTGTTACAGATTATTTAACGTGGTTTGCTAACTCTTTTTGGTACTTGGCATTTGTTTCAATTTTTTTCTTTTTGCCATTTCTTGAGAGCTTCTTCATATTCTTTAGTGGTTACAATATCATTTTGCAACTCTAGACCTTTGAACACAAACGGATCTCCCTTGATACCCACTTGTGAGTAGGCTTTTGTAAATGGCACTGTACGACTCACGGTCGGAGAACCACCTGAAGATGCCACAGGGATTAGGAGTGAGCTATCAGATACCCAAGCTTGTGCTTTGGCATATTTTTCATAGCGTTTGTTAAGGTCACTTGTTTCTGACGCTGCATCATCCAAGAGTTTCTTGTACTCATCAAGTCCAACTTGAGCCATAACTTCTGGATCTTTACCTTTTGTGATACCCAAGTGTTTAAGAGCAGAACCCTTCTTAGCATCTAGAATATTGAGATAGGTAGCTGGATCTTGATAGTCTGGTCCCCAACCAGTTCCATTCAAGTCATAGTCTTTTTGAGAAGGAACCTTGGCTTGAGATGTAATACTCATTTTCTCATTGTCAGTCATTTGAAGTACATCGATGACAACATTTTCACTTCCAAGAGCTGCTTCAATAGATTGTTTGAGAGAGTTTGTTTGCTGTACAGCAATGACATCTGTCTGTTCAACTGGAATATCCAAATGAATAGGGAAAGTTACACCTTTTGCTTGCAATTCTGATTTTGCTTTTTCAAAGGAAGCTTTTGCTTTTGTTGGATTATAAAGAGTATCTTTACCGTCTGTCAAAGCAACATCTTTCCATTGATCACCATAGGTGACAAGTTGTTCTTGCGCCAATTCTCCAAAGGTCTTTTCACCTACTTGGACATAGTCAAAAGGCACAAGACTATTACGGATAATCTTGTCTGCTCCTTCTTCACCATTCATCTGAGCTGCATAAGAATGACGATCAAGCGCGAAATTGATGGCTTGACGGAAGTTCTTGTTGAGAAGCGCTTCTTTTGTTGATGTTTTTTGAGCATCATCAGTCTTAGCTGTCTTGTTGTAAGATTGACGGTTTACGTTAAATGTAAGGTAATAACTAGTCGCTTCTTGTGGACTGTAGACAATCTTATCCCCGTACTCTTGTTTAGTTGATTCGAAGTTTGAAGAAGTCGGGAAGAGACGAGCTGTTGTGAATGATCCCTGATGCAAAGCTACGAATCAATGACTCTTGGTCAGATCCATCATAGAAGGTAAGCTTGATGTGGTCAATCTTAACATTATCTTTATCCCAATAGTTTGGATTCTTTTCGTACTCGATAACTGATTTTGAGGTTAGGTTCTTTAAGATATATGGACCGTTATAGAGAATAGATGACGGTGTTGGTGTTCCATAATCTTTACCTTGAGAATTGAGGAATTCTTCATTAACTGGAAGCATCGGTGCTGTTGTCACCTTAGAATTCCAGAAGCTTTCTGGTTTGTTCAAGGTATACTCAACCGTATAGTCATCAACTGCTTTGACACCGACTGTTGAGAAGTCATTGCTTTCACCACTAACATACTCGGCCAAACCTTTGATGGAATCTTGGATAAGTGTTAGACCATCCGACTTGCCATCTGCCGCATGTTTCAATCCAGTCACAAAGTCTTGAGCCTTGACTTCTGCGTATTCTTCACCTTCAGAAGTATACCATTTCACACCCTTACGAAGTTTGTAAGTGTAAGTCAAACCGTCCTGTGAAACTGACCAATCCTCAGCTAGAGATGGAATCAAATTTCCGTATTTGTCATTTTCCAAGAGTCCATCTACAACGTTTGCGATAACGTCTGATGTCGAACTTTTACTAGTAACACTATAATCCAAAGAGGATGGATCGATAGCATATACATATGAGAATGATGTCGGAGCGTCAGCTTTTTTCTCAGTCTTACCACAAGCCGCCAGAAGAAGTGCTGTACTCATCGTTATCCCTGCTACTGCGAGCCACTTTTTTTCGATTTCATTGGTATTCTCCTTTAAAATACTATTTTCACCATTATACCCTATTTTTTTCTATAAAAAGCAAGGGTTTATAAGGTATTTTTAGAAAATTCAAACAAATATTTTTTTAAAGATTTTCCTACACTTATTTTAGTAAAAATCTCAAGTGCCAAGTGACACTTGAGATGGTAATTTTAAGCAACCAATTCGACACAAAAGGCAGCCCAAGGAGCTAGTGTTAGTTGTTTTTAAGTCATCTTTGACATCTGTATTTGCAATCAAGACTGACTTAAGGACTGCATCCAAGTGAAACTCTTGTTCTTGACTTGAAAGGTTTACTACTACTAAAAAGCGGCGTTCTCCGTCCTTACGGATATAGGCAAAGACTTTCTCAGTTGTTTCTAGCAATTCAAAATCAGCTCTCACCAACCAGCTATTTTTCCTTGCGGAGCTGAACTAATTTTTGATAGGTATAGAAGATAGAGTCAGGATCGTCCAGAGCAGACTCAACATTGATAGTCTCATAGTTTTGGATTAACAGCCAACCAAGGTTGTCCGTCTGAGAAACCAGCATTTTTTGTCTCATCCCACTGCATTGGAGTACGCGCATTGTCACGCCCAATCACACGAATGCTATCCATGATTGTTTCCATTGAAACACCTTTTTCAAGAGCTTCATGCGCATAGTTGAGGGATTCAATATCCTCTACTTGATCTAGCTTTTCAAATGGGAAATTGGTCATCCCAATCTCCTCACCTTGATAGATATAGGGTGTTCCTCTCATCAAATGAAGTAAAATCGCAAAAGCCTTGGCTGATTTCTCACGGTATTCTCGGTCATTTCCCCAGATAGAGACGATTCGAGGGAGGTCATGGTTGTTCCAGAAGAGGGAATTCCAACCATCCTCAACTCCTAATTCTGTCTGCCATTTGTTAAAAATCGTCTTCAACTTAGAGACATCAAGATCTTTTTGGTAGTGCCATTTAGGTTGTCCTTCCTGATACTGAAGACAGATATGTTCAAACTGGAAGACCATAGACAACTCTTGACCTTCTGGATTCGAATATTTCTTGGCCTCTTCTGGATTTGCTCCCCAAGTTTCCCCTACTGTCAAAAGGTCTTTGACGCCGAAAGTAGCCTGATTCATTTCCTTGAGGTAGGGATGAAGCATGGGACCATTGTTGACAATCTTCTGGTCAGGTATCTTTCCCAATCATGTCAATAACGTCCATACGGAAATCCACCGATCCCTTTATCAATCCAGAAATTCATCATTTCATAGATTTTTATGACGTAGCTCTTCGTTTTCCCAATTGAGGTCTGGTTGTTTCTTACTGAAAAAGTGTAGATAGTATTGACCAGATTTTTCATCATATTCCCAAGCAGAACCACTAAAAGTAGAGGTTAAATCATTGGGTTTATCTCGCCAAATATAGTAGTCACGTTCGGGACTTTGAGGATTTTCACGCGCTTCAATAAACCAAGCATGCTCATCGGATGTATGATTGACAACCAGGTCCATGATGATTCGGATGTTTCGCTTTTTAGGGCTTCAGCGATCAGCTGGTCCATGTCTTCCATAGTTCCAAAGATAGATGCAATGTCTTGATAATTTGCAAATATCATAACCATTGTCATCCATAGGGGCTATCATAGACTGCGACAGCCAGATTGCTGTGATTCCCTAACTCAGCAAGATAATCTAGCTTTACTGGTTATTCCTTTTTAAATCACCAATCCCATCTCCCATTGCTATCCTTAAAACTCTTAGGATAGACCTGATAAACAACTGCATTGTGCCACCATTTTTTCTTGCATATTCTTACCTCTTTTTTCTATTTCATCTATAGACCATCATAGTCTTTTTTAACCATTTGTGCAAGCGTTTGCCTGAATCTTTTTTCTTATTTTGAACCTCCACGTGTTTCTTATCTTCTATTTTTTTATATAATAGAGTTCAGAGGTAAAAAAATGAAAAAACAAGCTTTTAGTTCTGAACAATATTTGAATCTGCAACGCGACCATATTTTTGGAGCGTATTCATCAATTTGACGGCAAGCTCTACTTGGAGTTTGGGGGCAAGATGTTGGAAGACTTCCACGCTGCTCGTGTCCTTCCTGGATATGAGCCCAGATAATAAAATCAAGCTCTTACAAGAATTGAAAGGAGCAGGTTGAGGTTAGTGATTGCTATCATGCTAGCAATATCGAGCATTCTAAAGCACGTGGTGACTTGGGCATTTCTTATGACCAAGAAGTTCTTCGTTTGATTGATAAATTCAATGAATTGGGAATTTTTGTTGGCTCTGTTGTCATCACACAGTACGCTGGTCAACCCGCTGCAGATGCCTTCCGTAACCAACTTGAGAAAAACGGAATTGATTCTTATCTTCATTATCCAATCAAAGGATATCCGACAGATATGGATCACATCATTTCTCCCAGAAGGTATGGGGAAAAACGACTACATCAAAACCAGCCGCAATTTGATTGTCGTAACAGCTCCTGGACCTGGGTCAGGTAAAAGTTGGCAACTTGTATGTCTAACATGTACCACGACCAAATCAATGGTATCAAGTCTGGTTATGCCAAATTTGAAACCTTCCCAGTTTGGAATCTCCCACTTCATCATCCAGTAAACTTAGCTTATGAAGCTGCTACAGCAGACCTAGATGATGTCAACATGATTGACCCCTTTCCATCTCCAAACTTATGAGAAACCACAGTCAACTACAACCGCGACATTGAAATCTTTCCCTGTCCTGAAAGCGTATGCTAGAACGTATCTTGGGTGAATCTCCTTATGCGTCTCCAACTGACATGGGTGTCAATATGGTTGGTTTTGCCATTATCGACAACGATGCAGCGATTGAAGCATCTAAACAGGAAATTATCCGTCGCTATTACCAGACAGTCCTCGACTTCAAAGCTGAGAAGGTTGGAGAAACAGCTGTGAAGAAGATTGAGCTTCTCATGAATGACCTGGGTATCACACCAGCTGACCGTAAGGTTGCTGTTGCCGCACGTCAAAAAGCAGAAGAAACAGGTGGTCCAGCTCTCGCTCTTGAATTACCGTCTGGTGAAATCGTTACTGGTAAAAACTCTGAACTCTTTGGCCCAACAGCTGCTGCCTTGATCAACGCCATCAAGATGTCAGCCAATATTGATAAAGAAACTAAATTGATTGAACCAGAAGTGGTGAAACCAATCCAAGGTTTGAAAATCAATCACTTGGGCAGTCGCAACCCTCGACTCCATTCAAATGAAATCCTTATCGCTCTTGCCATTACAGCTATGGAAAACCCTGATGCTGATCGCGCCATGAAGGAGCTGGGAAATCTCAAGGGAAGCGAAGCTCATTCTACAATCATCCTGACAGATGAAGATAAAAACGTTCTTCGTAAACTAGGAATCAACGTAACCTTTGATCCTTACTACCAATACGATCGTTTGTATCGTAATAATACATGACAATCACCCTCTCAAGAATTGGATACTTATCATCCAGCTCTTGGAGTTTTTATGGTGATCAAGTCGAATTGTTTTTTAAAGGCTTTTAATTTAATTATTGAATTTTTAATTATCTACCTAAGCCTCCTAGTTTTACTCCTTGTTTTACCTTATACTCTTCGAAAAATCTCTTCAAAGCACGTCAGCTTTATCTGCAACCTCAAAGCTGTGCTTTGAGCAACCTGTGGCTGCTTCCTAGTTTGCTCTTTAATTATCATTGAGTATTAAATATCATAAAAAAATGAACAAAAGCAGGATTCTGATTTTCAGAAAACTATTTTTAGTTCGGACTTTTTAGTTACTGATTTAATCTTTTAGTTTATTCTACCGTTACTGACTTAGCAAGGTTACGTGGTTTGTCCACATCAAGTCCACGGTGTAGGGTTGCAAAGTAAGCGACTAGTTGCGTTGGTACCACCATTGAGATTGGTGAGAGGTAAGGGTGGACGGTCGTAAGAACGATGTCGTCTGTATCTTTGGCAACATTTTCTTCTGCAATGGTAAGGACCTTAGCGCCACGTGCTGCCACTTCTTGGATATTTCCGCGAGTGTGGTTAGCAAGAACTGGGTCTGACAAAAGGGCCAATACAGGCGTTCCTTCTTCAATCAAAGCAATAGTTCCGTGCTTGAGTTCTCCAGCTGCAAAACCTTCACATTGGATATAAGAGATTTCTTTGAGTTTGAGACTGGCTTCCATGGCTACATAGTAATCTTGACCACGTCCGATATAAAAGGCGTTACGTGTTGTTTCAAGAAGATCACGCACCTTGCTATCAATCAATTCTTTTTCTGAGAGAGTTGATTCGATAGACTGAGCCACGATAGACAATTCGTGAACCAGGTCAAAGGCTTGCGCTTTAGCATTGCCATTTGCTTCACCGACCGCTTTCGCAAGGAAGGCAAGAGCTGCGATTTGTGCTGTATAAGCCTTGGTTGATGCTACGGCAATTTCAGGACCTGCATGAAGAAGCATAGTATGATTAGCTTCACGAGAAAGAGTTGACCCTGGAACATTTGTAACAGTCAAGCTTGGAATACCCATTTCATTGGCCTTGACCAAAACCTGACGGCTATCAGCTGTTTCACCAGATTGGCTGATAAAGATGAAGAGTGGTTTCTTGCTGAGAAGTGGCATACCGTAGCCCCACTCAGATGAAATACCAAGTTCAACTGGCGTATCTGTCAATTCTTCCAACATCTTCTTAGAAGCAAATCCTGCGTGGTAAGATGTTCCAGCTGCAAGGATGTAGATACGGTCTGCGTCTTGAACAGCCTGGATGATAGCTGGGTCTACTACTACTTGACCAGCCTCATCTGTGTAGGCTTGGATGAGTTTACGCATAACAGTTGGTTGCTCATCAATTTCCTTAAGCATGTAGTAAGGATAAGTTCCCTTACCGATATCTGACAAATCAAGCTCAGCAGTGTAGCTAGCACGCTCACGACTATTGCCATCATAGTCTTGCACTTCAACGCTATCAGCTTTCACGATAACCAACTCTTGGTCATGGATTTCCATGTATTGGTTAGTTTCACGAATCATAGCCATAGCATCTGAGCAGACCATGTTGTAACCATCTCCAAGACCAATCAAGAGTGGTGATTTGTTCTTCGCCACATAGATGACATCTGGATTTTCAGAATCGATCAAGGCAAAGGCATAAGAACCACGGATGATATGAAGAGCTTTTTTGAAGGCTTCAAGAGTTGAGAGACCATCTTCTTCAGCAAATTTTCCAATCAAGTGAACGGCGATTTCTGTATCCGTTTGTCCCTTGAAGTGGTGACCTGCAAGGTATTCTTCCTTGATTTCAAGATAATTTTCAATCACCCCATTGTGTACCAAGACAAAACGTCCTGTCTCAGAACGATGTGGGTGAGCATTGTCTTCTGTTGGTTTACCATGAGTGGCCCAACGAGTATGTCCGATACCAGTTGTCCCTCAATCGCCAGCTGTCTTGTCAGACAATTCTGCAATACGACCAACTGCCTTTCACCAAATGGCTTTTCAGCACCACCTAGAACAAAAATTCCCGCAGAATCATAACCACGGTATTCGAGCTTTTCAAGCCCTTGAATCAAAATATCAGTTGCATTTGTGTTTCCAACAACACCAACAATTCCACACATAGTATATACGACACAGACAAGCTGTGCTTTCCCCTTAAATTGGTATAGTCTAATTCTCGATTTACAGAATCAGCAAAAACAGTATATACTTGTTTCTTTTACTTGTCAAGAATAAAAAAATTGGTATAGCGTGATTCTGCCGATTCTATCTACTAAAAATCTATCATATTTCGCTTAAAGCAAGTATTTAAAAAGGGCTCTACTGCCCTTAATAACTACTATTTTGTAGCAAGCTTTGTCTGCTTCTACTACTTCTTGAAAGGTTTTTTTGATAATTTACTTTAATCGTCATTGTCATGTGAGAGTCCTCATTTCTTTTTGATGAACCCTAGTATAAAGATCTCTTCCCTAAAAACATAACTTATATTTTCCTTAGAAAAACTAAAAAGTAACTCTGACTCAATGAAAACGAAAGAGCAAACTAGAAAGCTAGTCACAGGATGCTAACATTACTGCTTGGAGCTTGCCAGATAAGACCAAGACCTAGTTTAAAATGATGTTGAAGAGGATGAATTCAATGAGTCCTACCAATACAAGTATCTATTCAACCCCTTACCTTAGAATCTCCATACAAAAAGAGCGTTACCGCTCTTTTACTTAGTATTTAGGTGAAGGTGCTTGTTCCTTTTGAAATGTTTTTTTGATAATTTACTTTAATAGTCATGTGAGAGTCCTCGTTTCTTTTTGATGACTCTAGTATAGGTAATAACCCTAAAAGCAAACTTAAGATTTTCTTAGAGAAAGCTTATACTCAATGAAAATCAAAGAGCAAACTAGGAAACTAGCCGCAGGCTGTACTTGAGTACGGCAAGGCGACGTTGACGTGGTTTGAAGTGATTTTTGAAGAGTATTAATCTAAATGTTCTTTCTTTTCTAGATTTAGGGCAATCACATGCCACTCTGGGTCTTCTTGCCAGTTAGGAAGTGAACTAATATAAGCAGCCACCTTACGAGCTTCCTCAAGAATTGGGAAAAGTCCTCGATAATATCAGCCACTTGAAACTCTGGTAGACCTGACTGTCTGGTTCCAAAAATCTCACCCGAACCACGCATTTTCAAATCTTCTTCTGCAAGAACAAATCCATTGGTCGTTTCCGTCATGATACGCATGCGGTCTTTACCTGAGTCCGTTTTTGGATTGGCCACTAGAACTGCATAAGACTGCTTATCTCCACGACCGACACGACCTCTGAGCTGATGAAGCTGGCTGAGTCCGAAACGATCAGCATCCATGATAATCATGACTGTCGCAGTTGGAACATTAACCCCAACCTCGATAACTGTTGTCGAAACCAGAATATCAGTCTTTCTCTCTTTGAAATCCTGCATAATCTGGTCTTTTTCATCACTCTTCATCTTCCCATGTAAGAGCGCAACTTTTGCTTTCTCAGCAAAATGAGCCGTTAATTCTTCTGATAGAGCAATGGCATTTTTCAAATCCAGGGCTTCTGATTCTTCAATCAAGGGCGAAATAACATAGACTTGTGAACCTTTCTGAATCTCACTCTCTAACCAAGTCAAGACCTGCGGTAATTGCTCATGCTTAATCCAGCGTGTTACGATTGGTTTGCGTCCTGCTGGCATCTGGTCAATAATAGATACATCCATATCCCCAAAGGCTGTAATGGCCAAGGTCCGTGGTATGGGAGTTGCCGTCATCATGAGGACATCTGGATTTTCTCCTTTTTCACGTAGATACGCCTTTGTCCCACACCAAAGCGGTGTTGTTCATCGATGATAATCAAGCCTAGTCGGGCATAGTCCACGCCGTCTTGTATAAGAGCATGGGTACCGATGATCACATCGACTTCCCCCTTAGCAATGGTTTCCAAGACCTTGCGTTTTTCTGCAGCTTTCAATGAACCTGTCAAAAGAGCTAGTCTTAAATCTGGAAAGAGACTCTCTAGACTTTCAAAATGTTGCTCTGCAAGGATTTCTGTCGGTACCATGAGGGCAGCCTGGTAACCCGCCGTTACAGCAGCATACGTCGCTAGTCCTGCAACAACTGTCTTCCCACTACCGACATCCCCTTGTAGAAGGCGATTCATATGGCGGTCAGAACTCATATCGGTCAAGATTTCTTGCAGACTCTTTTCTTGAGCTTGAGTCAAAGCAAAAGGCAATTCCTCTTTAACCGCAGTTAGTTTTTCTTGCGACCAGTTCAAGACCAGACCACTTCCTTGGACCATGTTTTCAGATTTGAGGCTTTGCAATTGCATTTGAAAATAAAAGAGTTCCTCAAACTTGATCCGACGAAGGGCTTGTTTGTATTCTGCCAAATCCTTAGGAAAGTGCATAGCACGAACAGCTTGGCAACGTGACATGAGCTTATATTTGTCTAGCAAGGTTTGGGGGAGATTTTCCTCAATCAAAAGATCCAATCCCTGATCAAAGGCAGTCTTAATCACCTTAACCAAGGCTGTTTGACTAATTCCTTGAGCCAAACGATAGACTGGTTGAAGATCATCCTCCACTTGGGCCAAAACCTTCATCCCTGTCAAACTAGCCTTGGCACGATCCCACTTACCAAATACAGCAAGAGTCACACCCAGTTCAATCTTATCTGCTAGGTAAGGTTGATTAAAGAAATTGACCGCAAAAACAACCTCTCCCTGCTTGAGGCTAAAGCGCAGGCGATTACGCTTAAATCCATAATACTGAACACTAGCTGGCGTTACCACCTGACCAGACAGAACCGCCTTCTCGCCATCTTCTAGCTCTAGTACCTGCTTGGTCTTGAAATCTTCATAACGGAAAGGAAAGTAAAGCAAGAGATCTTGCAAGTTTTCAATTCCTAGTTTGGCATATTTTTCTGCTGATTTAGGTCCCACGCCAGGCAAGACATGCAAGGGTTGATGTAAATTCATGCTACTCTCCTTTCCATCTGTTTCTTAATAATATTCTCTCGGATACGGTCACTAAGAAGGCAAACCACTTCATAGTTGATAGTTCCACGATAGGTTGCTACCTCTGTTGTAGTAATTTCCTTATCGCCATTTGTTCCAATCAAGGTTACTTTGGTCCCTAGTGGATAGACCTTAGGCAGACGAATGGTGATTTGATCCATAGAAACTCGTCCAACAATTGGACAAACTTGTCCATCTACCAAGACTGAAAAGTTTTGCATATCCCGTGTCCAACCATCAGCATAGCCGATTGGCAGAGTAGCGATAACTTGTTCGGTATCAATTTCATAAGTAGCTCCATAGCCTACATAAGCACCTGCTGAAACTGTCTTGACATGAACCAAGGCAGATTCCAAGGACAAGGCTGGCTTGAGGTCATAGGGCAATTCCAAGACCTGTCCACTAGGATTGAGTCCGTACATAGCATCCCCCATACGAACTGCTTTGAAAATCGTTTCCGCATGCCAGAGGGTTGTAGCCGAGTTGCTTGCATGAACCAGTTCTGGCAAATCTTTAAATTCTGCTAGAATCTCTTTGAAACGCTGCAATTGTTGATCAAAGTAGACTTCTGACTTCTCATCTGCAGTCGCAAAGTGAGTAAAAACCCCTTCAACATGAGCACCATGTTCCTGAAGCAAAACTTGGGCCTCTTGGGCTTCTCTAGCATCTCTAAAACCAATTCGTCCCATACCTGAGTCGATCTTAAGATGAACTGTTAGCCCAGTTAGATCTGAATAACCAGCCAACAAGGCTTGCACCCACTCTAGACCAGCTACCGTCAAGGTAATATCAAATTCTTGAGCTAGTGGAAATTGACTCGACCTCGGATACACCTAAAATGAGAATTTTCTTAGCAATACCTGCCTGACGAAGTTCCAGTGCTTCATCGATATTTGAAACGCAAAATCCGTCAACATCTGACTGGATAGCCGTCGCAACAGCGACCGCCCCATGACCATATGCATTAGCCTTTACAACCGCCCATTTGAGAGTCCCTTGTGGAATATGAGTTTCCATTTGCTGGATGTTATAGCGGATCGCTCCTAGATCAATAAGAGCCTTGGTTGGTCTATGTGGACTTGTTTTCATGAGATTCCTCCAAAATTACACTTGCAGTTGCATATTGTTCAGTGTGGCTGATCGATAGCCAAATCTTACCATGAAAAGGAGCTTGGCTAAAATAAGGGGCGCCCTTCTCGTCATTCAAGATCTCTAAATCCTGAAAACTAAGCTTGCCTATCCCTGTTCCCATAGCCTTAGCAAAAGCTTCTTTGGCAGACCAACGCCCTGCTAGATATTCTATTTTTCTGCGTCCTTTAAGTCCAGTAAAAGCGTTCCAGTTCCTTGACCGTCAAAACACGCTGGGCAAAACTGTCTTTTCTTTCAACCGCCTCTTGTATCGACGCTAATTCTTCGATATCAATACCATGTCCAACTATCATTTTTCATCAAAAGAAGTTGAGATTTCCCCAACTCCATCCTTTTCACTTATTTTGTTAAGGTAGCGTAAATTTCTTCTACCAAGTCTTCTGTATGTTCCCAACCTAGACATGGATCTGTAATCGAACAACCAAATATTTCTGGCTGATTTTGACGACCATCTGCTAGATAAGACTCAATCATAAACCCACGGACTGTTTTCTTGATTCTCTCATTCCAATCACGATTGAGCAAAGCCTGGCGTACGATGCGGATTTGCTCTAGATATTGCTTACCTGAATTGTCATGATTGGTATCAATGATGATAAAAGGATTTTCCAAGCCCATTTTCTCATAACCTTGGATTGAGTTTAACAGGGTTTCATAGTAAAAGTTGGGTTCATTTTTTCCATACTCATTTAAGGCCCCACGAAGGATGACGTGGGCCAAGGGATTGCCAGATGTCTCAACTTCTTGTCCATGGTAAAGGAAGGTTTGCTTGTTTTGCGCCGCATAGATGGCATTGAACATGACCGACAAATTACCAGAAGTTGGATTTTTCATCCCAACCGGCGCATCAATCCCTGAAGCCACAAAGCGGTGCTCCTGGTCCTCCACAGAACGTGCCCCTACCGCATGATAGCTGACCAAATCATCAACCAAAACGAGATTAGACGGGTAGAGCATCTCATCAGCTGTTGTCAATCCTGTTTCAGTAATGACCCGATAATGTAGCTGGCGAACAGCCTGCAAACCATTAATCAAGCTCGGAGCTTTTGAAGTATCTGGTTGGTGCACCAAAGCCCTTATAGCCATCTCCATTGGTACGTGGTTTAGCTGTATAAACACGCATGACCATAAAAATCTTATCGGCCACTTTTTTCTGCAAGTCCGACAAGCGATGAGCATACTCAAGGACTGCTTCTTCATTGTCAGAAGAACATGGTCCCATGACTAGTAGGATACGCTCATCCTTACCAGAGATGATCTCTGCTAATTCACGATCACGACTTTCCTTACGACTCAAAAGCCTCTGCAGATAATTGTGTTTCTGCTTTTATCGCTTCAATATCGATTTCTTGACCTTTTTCAATAAATGCCATTCTATTCTCCTAGTCTTTGATAGATTTCTCGAACCAAAGCTTCCGTATTTTCCCATCCTAGACATGGATCCGTGATGGATTTACCAAAGACCTCTGGCTCATTTTTGACGTCCATCCTCTAGATAGGATTCAATCATAAATCCACGAACATATTTTTTTATCTTTTCATTCCAGTCGCGGTTAATCAAGGTTTGGCGAACGATACGGATCTGTTCCATGTATTGTTTTCCTGAGTTATCATGGTTGGTATCGATGATGATAAATGGATTTTCAAGTCCCATGTCTTCATATTGAGCAATGGTGTCCACTAGATTATCGTAATAATAGTTAGGAATGTTTTTCCCATATTCATTGAGGGCCCCACGAAGAATAGCATGAGAGAGTGGATTTCCAGTCGTCTCGACTTCTTTCCCTAGGAAAAGGAAACTCTGCTTGTTTTGAGCTGCATAAATACCATTAAACATGACATTGAGATTGCCAGATGTTGGATTTTTAAAGCCCGTTGAAAAATCTGCTCCACTAGCTACAAAACGGTGTTGCTGGTCTTCGACAGAACGAGCCCCAACTGCCATGTAGGAAATTAGATCATCTACCAAGGGAAGATTTTCTGGATATAGCATCTCATCTGCTGTCGTCATCCCTGTTTCTGTGATAACACGATAATGAAGATGACGAACAGCCTTAATCCCATTAATAAGACTTGGAGCTTCCTTAGCATTTGGCTGATGGATCAAACCCTTATAGCCGTCACCGTTAGTACGAGGCTTAGCTGTATAGACACGCATAACCATAAAGACACGATCTTTGACTTCTTCTTGTAAGGCTGACGAGCGTTTAGCGTACTCGAGTACGGCATCTTCATCATCAGATGAACATGGTCCAATCACCAAGAGAATACGCTGATCTTCACCACGAATAATCGCTTCAAGTTCTTGATCCCGTTGGTGTTTCTTCGCAAGGGCCTGGCCTTCTAATTTAGATACACTACGAACTTCTTGGATATTAATTTTAGGGCTTTTTGGCTGTAAATACCATGTTTCATCCTCCTTATAAAGCAAGCGGACGCCAAGTGAAAATTCACTTTTCACTAGGCATCCGCCTGAAAATCATTCAATCTTAACGTCGTTTTCCGTGACAGTTTTTAAACTTCTTACCTGATCCACATGGGCACAAGTCATTACGTTTGATTTGGCTGACATCCAAATCTGCAGGAAGGTCAGCTTGCTGGGCAGCAATATTTCGAGTCGCTGTCGTGCTGATATGACGCTCCGCCTGTGGGACGTTCTTGTTCATGAATCTGAGCTTTCATCATCAAACGAGTCACGTCAAACTCAATCGAACCAATCATATCATTAAACATACGGAAGCCTTCTGCTTGATACTCTACGACTGGGTTGTTCTGAGCATAACCACGGAGACCAACAGCATTACGCAACTGGTCAAGGGCATCGATATGGTCAGTCCATTTATTGTCAACCACACGTAGGATCAATACCTTCTGGAATTCCTTAACTGCTTCTTCATCTCTTAGCTTAGATACTTGGTTATTGTAAACAACCAAAGCACGTTGGAAGAGTTCTTCCTTGATTTCTTTATCTGACAAGCCTGACAAGTCATCAAGAGTAATAGAGTCTTCTGGCAAGAGGTTAAATCTAGCAAAGTTGAGGATCGCTTCTAATTTTTCATCTTGTTTAGCACGAGCGTGGTTATCAACAACACGACCAATTGTGCGTCTAATCATGGCATGGATCTCAGGAGCAAGGTCACGATCAGCAGTGATAACATCGTAGCGTTGTGAGTAGATAATCTCACGTTGTTCACGCATGACGTCGTCGTACTGAAGGACTTGTTTACGAGTATCGTAGTTATTTCCTTCAACACGTTTTTGAGCTGCTTCTACTTGACGGGTCAACATGCGAGATTCGATAGCTTCGTCAGACATATTGAGGCGTTCAAAGACACCTTTCAAGCGTTCTGAACCAAAGCGTTTCATCAAATCATCTTCAAGAGAAAGGTAGAATTGAGATTCACCTGGATCCCCTTGACGACCTGAACGTCCGCGAAGCTGGTTATCGATACGACGGCTTTCATGACGTTCTGTACCGATGACACAAAGTCCACCAAGTTCACGAACACCTTCACCAAGTTTGATGTCGGTACCACGACCAGCCATGTTAGTCGCGATGGTAACTGCACCACGCTGACCAGCATTCATGATAATTTGAGCTTCTTTATAGTGGTTTTTGGCATTCAAGACTTCGTGAGGAACGCCTGCAGCTACTAATTTTTTAGAAATATAATCACTGGTTTCAACTGCAACCGTACCAACCAAGACAGGTTGACCTTTTTGGTAGCGAGCTTTTACATCTTCGACAACCGCTTTAAACTTAGCCTCGATACTTGCATAGAGTAGGTCTGAGTGGTCGATACGTTGAACCGGACGGTTTGTTGGGATAGGAATAACACGAATGTTGTAGATTTCACGGAATTCTTCTTCCTCAGTCTTACCTGTACCCGTCATACCTGACAATTTCTTGTACATACGGAAGAGGTTTTGGTAGGTGATAGAGGCTGAAGTCTTGGTTTCATCTTGGATTGGCACACCTTCTTTAGCCTCAATCGCTTGGTGCAAGCCATCAGAATAACGACGACCTTCCATGGTACGACCGGTAAATTGGTCGACAATCAAGATTTCTTGCTCTTCGCTGACCACATAGTCAATATCAAGAAGCATGATGTAGTTGGCACGAAGGGCGTTATCGATAAAGTGAGTCAGAGCAACATTTTCAATATCGTAGAGGTTGGTTAGATTGAAATAGCTTTCGGCCTTGTCAATCCCTGAATCTGATAGACCAATAGTCTTAGACTGAATATCAATGATATAGTCATCCTTATCCAAAGACTTCACAAAATGGTCAGCCATATGGTAGAGTTGACTGGTTTCAACTGCATTGGCTCCTGAAACGATCAAAGGAGTACGAGCTTCGTCAATCAAGATAGAGTCCACCTCATCGACCAAGGCATAGTTGAGCGGACGTTGAACCATATTCTCCGCACGAACAACCATGTTATCACGAAGGTAGTCAAATCCGATTTCTGAGTTGGTTGAGTAAGTGATATCACACTCATAGGCTTCTTTTTTCTCCATTGGAGATTTTGCTGCCAAGTTAATCCCTACTGACAAGCCGAGCCATGAGTACAATTCACCCATCTCAGTCGCGTCACGTTCAGAAAGGTATTCATTGACCGTAACTACGTGAACCCCTTTGCCTGAAAGAGCATTGAGGTATACAGGCATCGTCGCTGTCAAGGTTTTACCTTCACCCGTACGCATCTCAGGAACGTCACCATGGTGAAGAACGATACCACCCATAACCTGAACCTTATATGGGAAGAGACCAAGGACACGCTTAGCTCCCTCACGGACAACCGCAAATGCTTCATATAACAATGAGTCCAGTGATTCACCATTTTTGTAACGCTCTTTAAACTCTACCGTTTTTGCTTGCAATTCTTCATCGGTCAAGGCAGCCATCTGGTCTTCATACTTAAAAACCTTGTCAGCCATCTTCTCCAGACGACGAATCTCTCCTTTATCATTTTCGATGATTGATTTTAATAAATTTGCCATTTTTTTCCTTACTTTAAATTCTGAATATTTTAGAATGTTCTTTTTATTGTAGCATATTTGCCCAGTTTTTTCAAGAAATATTCCGATTTCCCTAAAGACGAAAAAAAGGCTGGGACAAAAGTCCTAGCCTCTCAATTGTCTTTGGATTGTCGAGCAAGACGCAGTGGTTGAGTGGGCTCTACTACGCTGATTTCATCAGCTTTTACAGCCCTACTCAACTGTGCGGAGGTGGGACGACGAAATCGAATTCTAACGAATTACCGATTTCTGTCCCACTCTCCCTTTTAATTTCTCTTTCCAGCAAGGGTTTTTACTGAGATTTTTCCTCAGTCGATGCCCAGCTGTCTTCTTGTCCAATCTCAGTTTGTTCATCTTTTTTTAGACAGTCAAACACTTTCCAGTCATTCACAAGGGATAAGAAGATCAAGAGCAAGCAAATGCCCCCATCTCGTTAAATCACTAGGTTCTATTAAAATAAAAGTAAACAGTGAAAAAGAAAATACTGTAAAAGCTAGACTAAACAAAGCCCACAGAGGAAGGTAAATCCAGTAAAAATAATAGAAAAAAGTGAAGTATTTACTATTTTTATCTGCCTTCTCAATCCAACGTAAAAAGTAAAAGTAGGGCGCTAAAACCAATAATTTCACTAACTTCTCCATCTCACACCTCTCTAATCCTTTCCTTGTTTTATTATATCAAAAAGATCTGGAAATCGCATTCCAGATCTTGCTTTTTTATTTCCGTTTTCTTGCGATCAGATGAATCGGTGTTCCTTCAAAGACAAAGGCCTTGCGGATTTGATTTTCCAAGAAACGCAGGTAAGAGAAGTGCATGAGTTCTTCTTCGTTGACAAAGATAACAAAGGTTGGTGGTTTGGTTGCCACTTGAGTCGCATAGAAAATCTTGAGACGTTTCCCTTTGTCGGTCGGTGTTGGGTTGATGGCGATAGCATCCATAATCACATCATTCAAGACAGCTGATGGAATACGTGTATTTTGACTTTCACTGATTTGCTTGATCATCTCAGGCAGTTTGTGGAGACGTTGCTTGGTCAAAGCTGAAACAAAGATAATCGGTGCGTAAGGCAGGTATTGGAACTGCTCACGGATATCTTCCTCCCAGTTTTTCATGGTGTGGTTGTCTTTTTCAAGAGTATCCCACTTATTGACCACGATAATCATCCCTTTACCAGCTTCGTGGGCAAATCCAGCGATACGCTTGTCATACTCACGAATACCTTCCTCAGCATTGAGCACCATCAAGACTAAATCTGAACGGTCAATAGCACGCATAGCACGCATAACCGAGTATTTCTCAGTGTTTTCATAGACTTTACCTGACTTACGCATACCAGCCGTATCAATCATGGTAAACTCTTGGCCGTCAGCATCTGTAAAATGGGTATCAATGGCATCACGAGTGGTACCAGCGACAGGGCTAGCAATGACGCGATCTTCTCCCAAAATGGCATTAATCAAGCTAGATTTTCCGACATTTGGACGTCCAATCAAGCTGAATTTAATAACATCTGGATTTTCTTCTTCAACTTCATGTGGGAGGTTTTCCACGATAGCATCCAGCACATCCCCTGTCCCGATACCATGAACAGATGAGATCGGTAGTGGTTCGCCCAAACCTAGAGCATAGAAATCATAGATATCATTTCGCATCTCTGGATTGTCAACCTTGTTAACGGCTAGGATAACTGGTTTATGAGTTTTATAAAGTTTACGGGCAACGTATTCGTCCGCATCTGTAATTCCTTCTTTTCCAGACACGACAAAGACGATAACATCTGCTTCTTCCATGGCAATTTCTGCCTGGTGCTTGATTTGTTCCATGAAAGGCGCATCGACATCATCGATTCCCCCAGTATCAATCATACTAAAAGAACGATTGAGCCACTCACCTGTGGCATAGATACGATCTCGCGTTACACCTTCAACATCTTCTACGATTGAGATGCGTTCTCCCGCGATACGGTTAAATAGGGTTGATTTCCCAACATTGGGACGTCCCACAATGGCAACAGTTGGTAAGGCCATGTTTCTCTCACTTTCTACAATAACTTCTTCTGCTCAAGATTTTTCTCGAGTCGAGCTTGGTTCTGGATTGCCGAATTGCTCTGCCAAACGTTGACTCCAAGTTGTAGTCGCACGCGCACCTGCATATTCAGTCTGTACACGGTCATAGGCTTCGATTGCCTCAGTTGACTGTTCTTGGTATTCTTCCTCAAAGACAACATTTCTCTAGTGGGCAATCTTGGTTTTCACATCATGCTGTTGATTTGGCACACCGAGTGCAATCCCAAAGACTGGATAGGTATAGTCTGGAAGCTTGAACAATTCTGCTAACTCAACAGACTTGTAACGCACCAAACCGATAATCACTCCATCCATAGCCTCAGGCTTTCTGCCGCAAGCAAGGTATTTTGCCCAGCAAGCGCAGCATCTACTGAAGTGATGAGGAGTCCTTCCACCCCTTGAGGTTGGAAAACATCCGTATGGAGACGAGCCCCTTTTTCTGCACGGTTTAGGTCACCAACAAAAGAGTAGAAAAGGCTGCAGACTGGCGAATCGCTTCCTGAGGAACTAACTCAAATAAGGCATCCTTCTTTTCTTGACTTCTAACTACAATCACAGAATAGGATTGGAAATTTTTCCAAGAAGAAGCCATTTGTCCTGCAGACAAAATGGTATTTAAATCTGCTTGGGGAATCTCTTGCTCCTTAAATCTACGCACTGAAGTATGAGCCTTCATTAATTTGATTGTTTCTGTCATCGGCGGTTTTCTCCTTCAAGTCTGGTTTCCTCTGCTAAATAACGGATGCGTTCCATGACGCGTCTGGCTTCCCAAGTTTCGTCGTTTCCGTTTTTCCCTTTAGCGAAATGCTTCTCCAAATCTTCAAAATTGAAGTTGGAGGTGAAAAAGGTCGGTAAATCTTCCTGCATACGATATTGGAGAATAACCTGCAGGATCTCGTCACGCACCCAAGCTGTTGATTGCTCAGCACCAATATCATCTAAAATCAAGACTTCAGCCAGCTTAATCTCGTCCACTAGGTCTTGACATTGCCATCACCAATGGCATTTTTTGACATCGATGACAAAAGCTAGGATAGTGGAGGAGAGTTGATGAAACACCACGTTTTTCTGACAAATCATGGGCTAGGGCAGCCACCATGAAACTTTTACCCACACCAAAGTCTCCATATAAGTAGAGACCTTTTCGAATAGCTGGATATCGCTCCACAAAGTCTAAAAGCTTTTCAAAAACTGGCAAGCGCCCCAAATCATCCAAGTCTACTTGAGCTAGGCTAGCTTTTTTAAGACTAGCTGGAAGATTGATTAGCTTGAGACGGTTTTTAATCGCCGCTTCTTTTTCTGCTGCGATGAGCTCTGGAGTCTCTTCATAGAGACATCTGCATAGCCATGGTTCATGACTAGAATGGGCTTGTAGCCACGCGCGATATAGTCTGTATCTCCTCGAAGGAACTTGTCTCTCAGTGATGTATTGGTTAAACTTGGAAATACTTCGGTTCAACTCCTCCTGACTGAGAGATTCTTTCTGGATAAAGGCCGCAACATCAGGGTCCTTTCACAATTTGCTGGACCAAATCCTGATACTGAAATCGGCTTGGTTGACGCTTGAGTACGTCTCCGACACTTTCCATCTAGTCTCCTCCTTTTTCTAATCGAGCTAACATTTCTTTTTTTCTTACGTTCTAGTTCTAAGCGAGTTTCTTCGCTGGTTTCATTCTTATATTCAGGGATTGCTCCATTTAGGCACATTGGTTTTTGCTGGGGCAGTCTGATTCTGCTTTTTGCGTTTTTTTGCTTTTTGGCCACGTTCACGAATACGGAGGACAGCCTCCTCGGCACTACGAATATTTTGATAGGCGTAGTCATTAGCCACCTTCATGGCGTATTTTTCATTGATATTGGCCGAATCAACCTTATTAAAGGTCAGGAGCAAGATAACATTGATCACTTCATCCAGCAAACCCAAGGCCGCCATCTGCTGGAGAAGGTCCCGTTCAGTCTGAGTAATACTTTCCCTTGCGAGTCTGCTTTGATTTCAGCAAGGAACTGCAAGGCTGTCTTTCTCTTAGCCTCTCGGATAATGGTCGCCTCCTTGGGACTAAAGTCAGAAGTCACAGGCTTTTTTGCGCTATCTTTTTCACGGATGCGTTTGACAGAAATCACTTGCGACACTGCTGTAGCTTTGGCTACTTGATAAGTCTCAAACCAGGTCCACTTTCTGCTCATCAGCTATTGCAAACAAGGCCAAAACATCCGAAGTCTCATCTTGAAAACGAAGACCATCGCGAGCCATAAGCTGACGGAAATGCTCCAAATCAAAATCATCTGCTAGAGGCTGACTGCTAGAGGTTTCTTGACTCGCAGACTCAGATAACTGAGGAAAAATTTGACTCAAGGCCACCGAGATCGGCTCCCCTTCAACACCTTCCTGTCTCATGGCTGCAACCGCACTATCCCCAATCATTTTTTCTAACAAGGTCCGATAAACTGTATGTTGTAAAAATTCTTGAGTTGATAAGGGAGAATGGAGTAACAAGTTATAGGCCTCCCCCTGCTGATAGAGGGTCACCAATTTCATGGCTGTCAGAGTTTTAAAAGCCTTTTAAATAGACTATCCATCCCAAAAATTCAGATGATTGAGTATGGCTGCAAAGAGATGTTCCTTTTGACCACCATCCCAAAAAGTCACAGCATAAAGATAGAGGCTCAGCGCCTCCTGACCGATAATCGGGAGGTAGCACTGCACCATTGATGAGGTATCTTGCGACACCCGATTATTCTTTACAAAAGAAAAAAACGGTCATTTGGCTTCATTTATTTTTTTCCTTTTTCTTTTTTTAGAGGATTGTGTAATCTGTTGGAGTAGGCTTTCAAGCTCACTCACATCCTTAAAGCTACGGTAAACACTGGCAAAACGGACATAAGTAATCTCATCTAGCTCAGCCAACTCTTCCATAACCAAGGAACCAATATCCTCACTCTGAATTTCATTTTCATTGCGACTACGAAGTTTTTGTTCGATGCGATTGACCACCATGCCAATCTCATCACTTGACACTGGACGTTTCTGGGCTGAGCGAATAATCCCGTTAAAGATTTTATCTCTTGAAAATTGTTCCCGTGTACCATCTTTTTTGACTACAACTAGTGTTCTCTCTTCAACACGTTCATAGGTTGTAAACCGATGCTGACACTCTTCACACTCACGTCTTCTTCTGATTGTATTTCTTCTTCAGCCTGGCGACTATCGATCACACTTGATTTTTGTAGCGCCACATTTTGGACAACGCATGCCTTTTCCCTCCTTGTCGTTTTCTTTTTCATTATACCATTTTTTTAAGAAATTCCCAAAAATAATTCTCCTTTTGGGCTTGACAAGTTTTTTGTTTTGTTGTATTATTGAATTAACACAAAGGTAATTAGAAAGGAGATCGTGATGTCTTGGACATTTGATAACAATAAACCCATTTATGTGCAGATTATGGAGAAAATCAAATTGCAGATTATTTCCCATAAACTCGAGCCCAATCAACAGCTTCCAACCGTTAGAGAATTGGCTAGCGAGGCAGGTGTCAATCCCCAACACCATCCAGCGTGCCCTATCGGACTTGGAGAGAAGGCTTTGTCTATACCAAGCGAACATCTGGACGCTTTGTCACAGAGGATTTGGACTTGATCCTCCAATCCCGTAAGCAACTGTCAGAAGAACAGCTGCAACAGTTTGTAACAGGCATGGTAGAATTTGGTTATGAAAAAGAAGAACTACCGACTGTTTTGAGAGATTATATTGAAGGAGTTTAAACTATGACTTTGTTAGCATTAGAAAATGTGTCAAAATCCTATGGAGCAAGCCCTGCTCTTACAAAATGTTTCACTTGAAATTCCAGCTGAAAAATCGTTGGCCTCCTTGGCCCCAAACGGTTCTGGAAAGACAACCTTGATTAAACTAATCAACGGCTTACTACAGCCAGAGGAAGGGCGTATCCTTATCAACGGCATGGAACCAAGCCCAACAACTAAAGCAATTGTTTCTTATCTGCCTGATACGACCTATCTCAACGAGCAGATGAAGGTCAAGGAAGCTCTCACTTATTTCAAGACCTTCTACCAAGATTTTAATCTGGAACGTGCTCAAGGTCTCTTCGTGATCTTGGCATCGATGAGAAATAGCCGTTTCAAGAAACTCTCAAAAAGGGAACAAAGAAAAGGTTCAGCTAATCCTTGTCATGAGTCGTGATGCTCGTCTATACGTGCTTGACGAACCAATCGGTGGTGTCGACCCTGCAGCTCGTGACTATATCTTGAACACCATCATTAACAACTACTCTCCAACTTCGACTGTCTTGATTTTCAACCCACTTGATTTCAGATATCGAGCCAATCTTTGGATGAGATTATCTTCCTCAAAGGATGGAAAAGTCGTCCGTCAAGGAAATGTTGATGATATTCGCTATGAGTCTGGAGAGTCTATCGACCAACTCTTCCGTCATGAATTCAAAGCCTAGTTAAAGGAGATTATTATGTTTTTGGAATTTAGTTCGTTATGAATTTAAAAATGTTAACAAATGGTATTTAGCCCTCTATGGTGCTGTGTTGGCACTTTCTGCTCCTTATCGGAGCTCAAGCTAGGTACTAAAATCCATCGATACTCCTGATCAAACGAAAAGTCGACTATGTCTAGTATTTTCTAGGTCTGGTGTTTTGGCGGACTGATCATTACCTTGAGTATTTCAACCTTAATTTTTGATCATCCGTCGCTTCAAAGGCAGTGTCTATGACCGACAAGGTTATCTCACTTTGACCTTGCCAGTTTCCGAACACCAGATTATCTTAGCCAAACTCTTGGGGGCCTTCATTTGGTCTCTCATCAGTTCAGCAGTCTTGGTTCTGAGCATTTATATCATTCTTGTGATCATTGAGCCTAATTCTCATTGATTTCCTTGCTTTTTCAAAGACTTGTTCCAACAGTACCTAGACAGTATCGGCTTATATCTAATTTCATTCATCCTTAGCACAGTTTCAGGAATCCTCTGCATCTACTTGGCAATCTCTATCGGACAACTTTTCAATGAATACCGCACAGCACTCGCGGTTTTAGCCTATATTGTTATCCAGATCGTGCTCGGTTTTATCGGTCTCAACCTTCGCATAGATACTAATTTCAATATGATGCTTACATTTGAAATCTTTACGGATTTAATCCTAATTGCTGGATTCTACCTCGGTACTTACTATATCTTGAAGAATAAGGTTAATCTTCAGTAATCAGTCAGAGACTGGGAAAAAAACTTAATTTTAATAGAAAATAAAAAGATCTTTCTACTACAAAACGCATATTATCAAGGTTTTTCATCACCTGATAATATGCGTTTTTTTCTGATTTTAAAGACTTTTTAGCGCAGATTCGTTCTTCGTCTAAATAGTTGCATTTTCTAAACCTAAAACTTTATTTCATGTGAAATATTTTACAAAAAAAGAGTATAATACCTTTATAAAGTTGCTTTTTACTAGGAGGTTCCCACTTTATGCTTAGAAGATTTGTAACAAAGAAACACCTCATTCTCTATTTTTTATCAATTATCATCACCTGGCTTGAAGCGATTATCACACCTGCCCTCGTTCAGAATATAGTGGCTAGTTTTACGAATCAGGACCTCGAATTACTCTGGAAAGTTCTAATCTTGGGAATTTTAGGCAATCTCATCCTGCTTATCGGATTGGCTGGCAAAAGATACTACTACGCCCGTCTCATAACCGATTTCAAATTTGGCCTTAAAAGTGCCATCTTTCATCAGTTTTTAAACAGTTATGCCATTGCTGAGCAAGACCTTCTGTCTGATTTGGAAAATGACGTCAAGCAACTAGAGACAAGCTATATTGAGCCTACTGTGATTATTATTTCTTCCATTGGATTTACCAGCGTTTCGGTCTCTTATGCCTTGTGGACAAACTTCTATCTGGGACTCATTTTTATCCTTTTTTACTCTCTCCCAGTCCTTTGTAGCTCCATCGGGGCCAAACGCTTAGATAATCTCTCCGAGGCTCGTTCAAAAATCAATCAAAGCTATCTAACAACTTTGACAAGTTTCATCAGTGGGAGTCAACAAATCCGCCATTATCACGGGCAAACTTTCTTTTTCAATCGTTTTTCTAGTCAGCTACAACATAGTCTTGATGCAGAAATAAACTATGAGAAACAGCGCACTGTCAATAGTCTCCTCATCAATAGTATCGATGCCTTTTGTTCAGTTGCTCCCATTGTCATCGGTGGTTTTATGACCTACTATGGCCACCTCAGCGCAGCCAGTTTTGTAGCTATTTATCTCGTATCTCACAATATCGGCTATCAATTTCAAGAACTAGCTTATTTTAACAACACTCGTAAATCCACCACCTATCTCTGTAAGAAATATCAAAAGCTTCTTAGTCAGGCAAAGCATAACTTTACCAAGCCTATTCCAGACATCTATCCTATCCAAGTGGAGAATCTCTCTTTGAAGATAGAACAGCAAATGATTTTAGCACCTCTCTCACTTAGTATCAAGCAAGGAGAAAAAATTGCCATCATCGGCGAGAGTGGCACTGGCAAAACCACTCTCCTGAATATTATCCATGGAGATCAAAACCCTACGAGTGGACATATTAGCTTTGCTAGACAAATTCTTAGTCGGGAAGAGATCACCAGCATTAGTTCTTACATCCTCCAATCTAGTCATTATTTTGATGATTTATCACTAACTGACAATATCACCCTGGGCTCCGTCACAGACCAGACTAGATTGGATAAGATCCTGAGACAGACTGGTTTAGAGGATTTGAAGCATAGAACGCTCAGCAATGATAGTCTATCTGGCGGCGAGAAACAACGCATAGAAATAGCTCGCGCCCTCTATCACGATAGGAAACTCATCTTAGCCGATGAGATTAAGGCCAATCTTGACTTGGAAAATAGTCGAAAAATCAGCGATCTCCTCTTTTCTATGCCACAGACTGTTATTGAAGTTATTCACCATTATACAGAAGAAGATCTAAAACGCTACGACCAGGTCATAAGATTGACTAAATAAAACGAAAAACATAAAGTGCTTTCGCATCCATAGAAAAAAACCAAGGAAATCAAAAATCCTTGGTTTTTAACTCAAAATCAAATTAGCTACAATAGGACTGACAAATACGTAGAGAATACCTGTAACACCGATGGCTAGTCCTCCCATAGCACCTGCAACTGGTCCATAACGAAAGGCCGTTCCAGTTCCAACAGCGTGACCTGTTCCACCCAGGGCTAGCCCAGCAGCAACTGGATCATCTATTTTGAGCCATTTCAAAAGCGTTGGTCCGATAACACTGGTCAAAATACCCAGTTGCTACTACAACTACTAGGGTCACAGTTGTCAAGCCCTTGCAACTTTTCTGTAATCCCCTACTGCCATAGCGGTCGTTACTGACTTAGGAAAGAGGGAAATAGCTAGGAAAAAGTCCATGCCAAAGATTTTTGCGACTAGGGCTGTAAAAGAGGTATTGACGATGACAGCTAAGAAGCTCCCCAGCAAAATACTTCTAACATGATGCTTCATCAAGTGGAAGCTCTTATAAAGGGGAATTCCTAGAGCCACTGTTGAAGGAACAATCAAGTTATTAAGATAAACCCCACCTTGGTAATAATCTTGGTAGAAATGCCAGTCACCTTTCAAAAAGATGATAATAAAAAAATAGCTGATAGCAGCAAGGGAGTCGTTAAGGGATGAGGATAGCGTCTGAAAATCATCATTCCCCCAAGATAGGCTAAGATTGATAAAAGCAATCCCAAATAGGGATTGGATACAAATTCGCTCATTTGGCACCTCTTTTCTTCGTAGTCACCTTCATAGCGTTTTTTTGATAAATTGAACCACAAGCGCAATCAAGATGATATTAATCACTGCTGCAAACAAAAGACAATCAAAAACAATCGGCAGAAGATAGGGAGCAATCACATCAAATTTTTTTCCATAATTCCAACTGCAGGAGGTAGAAAAGAGAATGGTCATGTTGGCTAGAGAAAATTTCCCAACCATGTTGACATGGCGGGTGCGCAGCCATTTGAACTGCAAGGCAAGAAAAAGAATAATCAATCCGATGATACTTCCTGGTATGGGCAAATGAAAAAAACTGGAGATCCCTCACCGATTAGAGAAATCACAAAGAGAATCATTAACTGAACATATAACTTCATCCTAAACTCCACAAATAGACTTTCTGCATACCAGTTTACTCTTTTTTCAGAAAATTTCAAGGAAATATATAAGAAACATCCTTCTTGCTATCCAAGCCAAAAAGGTGTATACTAATTGCGTGCGCAAGCATCATAGATGCACTAGTATGATTACACTATTATAGAGGGAAAGGAGATGGACATGACTTACTTAGAAAAATGGTTTGACTTCAACCGTAGGCAAGTAGAGCTAGAAGCTATTTTAGAAGAGACCATCGCTGAGCAGAGTGAACAAACCTTGACACTCAAGGAATTTTACCTCTTGCACTTTCTAAATCAGGCTGAAAGCAAATCCCTAAGACAAATCGACTTGCCAGATAAACTCCACCTGAGCCCTAGTGCTGTTTCACGGATGGTGGCTCGCCTAGAAGCCAAGAACTGCGGTTTACTTAGTCGGAGATGCTGCGACCAAGACAAGCGAGCTAGTTTTATCTGCCTGACGAGAGAAGGACAGACTACCTTGGCTTATTTACAAACAGCTGTCGAAGAAAGCTTAGCAAGAAAATCAAACTGGTTAGCCTAAAATATTTTTTTAAAAAACTTGCGTGCGCAATCATTTTTCTTGACATTCCTTTTTTCAAGGAGTAAAATGAAAACATGATTTAGCAAAGGAGAATCCTATGATTGAAATCACTTATCTTGATGCCAGCAAGCAAGAGAGAACCATGACCTTCGAGTCATACGATGAATTTGAACGTTCTCAACATGCCTGCCTGATTGGTGTCGCAGACTACTACCCTGTCCAAAAAGTAACCTACAAGGGGCATGATTTGGACTACCATGGGACTTACGGAGATGTTTTCTTCTATCTCATGAAACAAGATTTAAGCCAATATAATTAAAAAGGAGAAATACTATGGCAAAAGCAATTACAGATGCAACATTTGAACAAGAAACTAAAGACGGATTGGTCTTGGTAGACTTCTGGGCTACTTGGTGTGGTCCATGTCGTATGCAAGGTCCAATCTTGGACAAACTGTCTGAAGAACTTTCAGAAGATGTCTTGAAGATCGTTAAAATGGACGTTGATGAAAATCCAAACACAGCTCGTGCATTTGGTATCATGTCTATCCCTACTCTTCTCTTCAAGAAAGATGGACAAGTTGTTAAACAAGTTGCAGGTGTCCACACTGCAGAACAAATCAAAGCTATCGTTGCTGAATTGAGCTAATCAAAGGAGAGACCAAAGTGCATTCATTTGGTCTCTTTTTCTTGCCCCTTTGCCATTTTTCAAAAAATATGCTAGACTGTAACTAGATTATTACGATGTTTGGGACATGCCATCGCTAAAAAAAACCTCTACTTGGTATTTTTTAGCTCCCTCTAGGGAGCTTTTTGCGTGCTCTGAACATTTCCCATTTTGGAAGGAGTACTATGAAACGTCAATCAGCCTTGGTCGTCTTTAGTGGCGGACAAGATTCAACAACCTGCCTTTTCTGGGCAAAGCAACACTATGAAAGGGTCGAAGCCGTTACCTTTGCCTACGGTCAACGCCACCATTTAGAAATTCAAGTGGCCAAAGAAATCGCTGAGGAACAAGGAATTCGTCATCATATCCTAGATATGTCTCTGCTAGGACAAATTACTGAAAATGCCTTGACTTCAGATTTAGAAATTGAGCAAAAAGAAGGTGAGGTTCCTAATACCTTCGTTGACGGTCGCAATCATCTCTTTTCTGTCCTTTGCGGCAGTCCTTGCCAAGCAGCTGTGAAATTACGGATATCGTGACAGGAGTGTGCGAAACAGACTTCTCAGGTTATCCTGACTGTCGGGATGTCTTTGTCAAATCACTCAATGTCACGCTCAACCTTGCTATGGATTACGACTTTGTGATCCAAACGCCTCTCATGTGGCTAGACAAGGCTGAAACTTGGGAATTAGCTGACCAACTTGGTGCCTTTTGACTACGTTCGTGAGAAGACCTTGACCTGCTATAATGGGATTATTGGTACTGGTTGTGGAGATTGTCCTGCCTGCCATCTACGCCAACATGGTTTAGAGGTTTATCTCTCTCAGAAAGGAGAGGCCTGATGTTTTTTTGCTCCCCAAAGAAATCAAACAAGAAACTGGGGAATCTCTTGTCTACAATCCTCACAGAACCTTAGTCTCAAAAGAATTTACCTTCGATGCTGCCCACCACCTCTTTCACTATGAAGGAAAATGCAAATCCCTGCACGGTCATACCTATCATCTGCAAATCGCTGTCAGTGGATTTTTAGATGATAGAGGTATGACCTACGATTTTGGAGACATCAAAGCTATCTACAAGGACTACTTAGAGCCCCACTTGGATCATCGCTATCTCAATGAAACCCTACCCTACATGAATACGACTGCTGAAAATATGGTTTACTGGATTTTCCAAACCATGAGTCAGGAGTTGCCAGACGAGCGCGGTCTCCGTTTGGAATATGTTCGCCTCTATGAAACTCCGACTGCCTTTGCAGAGTTTAGACGGGAGTGGTTAGATGACTAAGGAACGTGTCCTCAAACTACCAGTTCTAGAAATTTTTGGGCCTACCTTTCAAGGTGAAGGTCGTGCTATTGGCCAGAAAACCATGTTTGTCCGCACTGCTGGTTGCGACTACCACTGCGACTGGTGCGACTCTGCCTTTACTTGGGACGGTTCTGAAAAACCAACTCGTATGACAGCTGATGAAGTAATCGCTGAGTTAGACAAACTAGGAAGCTACGACTATGTCACCCTATCTGGGGGAAATCCTGCTATCCTAGCAGCCAACATGGCAGAATTAGTCACCAAACTCAAGAAACGTGGGGTCACTCTGGCTGTTGAGACCCAGGGATCTCGCTGGCAAAATTGGTTAAAAGATATCGACCAGGTCACCTCTGAGTCCTAAAGCCTCCTTCCTCCAAGATGGAAGTCAACTTTGAGACCTTGGACTTTATCGTTTCCCAACTAGACCCAGACAAAGTAACCTTTAAAATCCCTGTCTTTGATGATGCAGATCTAGCCTTCGCCAAAGGTATTCAAGAACGCTACCAACCAGATGTCCTCTTCTTATCGGCTGGGAAATCCTGAGCCCAAGGCTACAGGCAATATTGTCCAAGACCAACTAGACCGCCTCAAAGAACTCTGGGAACGCATCGCTGCTGACGATAGCTGGGGCAATGTCCGCGTCCTTCCCTCAACTCCATACCCTCCTCTACGATAACCAACGTGGTGTTTAAGATTAGAAAAGAAAAAAATCATGTCACAACAAGAAGAAATGAAAAACCTCAGCCTCCTCGGGCAACAAAGAAAACCAACTACATTTTTCGAATATCAACCCAGAAGTCCTCGAATCCTTTGACAATCGTCATGTGGAAAATGACTATTTCATCAAAGTTCAACTGCCCTGAATTTACCTCACTTTGTCCCATCACTGCTCAGCCAGACTTTGCAACTATTTATATTTCCTACATTCCTGACAAGCTCTGTGTCGAGTCAAAATCCCTCAAACTCTACCTCTTTAGCTACCGAAACCATGGAGATTTTCATGAAAACTGTATCAACACTATCGGGAAAGACTTGGTTAATTTGCTAGACCCTCGCTATTTAGAAGTCTGGGGAAAATTTACACCTCGCGGTGGCATTTCAATCGACCCCTACTACAACTACGGTAGACCTGGAACCAAATATGAAGGATTGGCAGAACAACGCCTCTTCCAACATGACCTCTATCCAGAGAAAATTGACAACCGTTAAACTCATACTCAATGAAAATCAAAGAGCATACTAGGAAGCTAGCCGCAGGCTGCTCAAAGCACTGCTTTGAGGTTGCAGATAGAGCTGACGTGGTTTGAAGAGATTTTCGAAGAGTATCATACGAAAAAGCCCTGTTCCTCAAGATGAGAAGCAAGGCTTTTTAAGTTTCAATTATTCTTCAGTTCCAAGGAAGTTTTTAGCAACAAGGGCTGCAAGAACTCCACCAACGATTGGTGCAAGGATGAAAATCCAAACTTGTTGAAGAGCTGCGCCACCTACCAATACAGCAGGAGCCAAGCTACGAGCTGGGTTTACTGAAAGTCCAGTGATGTTCAAGCCAGCTAGGATCAAAGCTGTCAATGACAAACCGATCACCAAACCAGCGATTGCGCCATTACCCTTTGCTTGCTGATGTTACAGTCATGATCACCAAAAACAAACAAGAAATGTTGCGATTGTTTCAAACAAGAAACCACCAAAGACAGTTACACCGTTTGCCAAGGCATTTTCACCAAGACTTGCAGTTGACATACCTGAATTTGCCAAGAGGAAGAATACAGATCCTGACGCAAGGAAAGCACCGACTACTTGACCAAGGATGTAGTTTACAAGCTCTGAAGATGACAAACGTTTGTTAACAAACATAGCGATAGAAACAGCTGGGTTCAAGTGAGCACCTGAAACAGTTCCGATTGAGAAAGCTGCGACTACGATTGCCAAACCAAAAGCAAGAGCAATCCCAAGGTGTCCAAGACCTTCAACACCATTTCCAAAAACAACAGCTCCTGTTCCGATGAACACAAGCATAAAAAGTACCGATTAATTCAGCAACAAATTTTTTCATATTAAGTCTCCTTTTTTCAAACTATGTATTAGTCTATCAGAAGGAGGAAAGGGTTTCAAGAAATGTGCTTGGAAACATGATTGAAAAATTAATTTCAATTTTTTCTTAAATTGTGAACTATTCGACCTATACATTCTAAAAAGATGTTGACTATTATTCTTGTTTTTAAAATTGTTCTCAAAATCTGTTATAATTGGTAACCTATATTCATTTGTAATTCTTTACAAATACCTTAAATAATATATACTAAGTAACATTATATAAACTTTTAATTTGTCTATCTGATCCATTCCCCGTTATAATTCACTTTATAACCATCTGGTGTAGTTGTACTGATTGCTAAGGCACCTGAACCATATGCATAGTACCATTTCCCTGAGACACTAAACCAACCTGTTTGCATTGCTCCCGAAGGACTGAGGTAATACCATGATCCACCTGTTTTTACCCAGCCTGTTTTCATTGCACCTGAAGAATTAAGATAATACCATGAACCGCCTGTTTTTACCCAGCCAGTTTGCATCCATCCTGAACTGTCAAAATAATACCATGTACTGTCGATTAGTTCCCAACCATTAGTTGTATAAGAACCATTGTTGTGTCTGTACCACCATCGACCGGAGGATTGAACCCAACTTCCTTTCGAAGCCGCTTTTTGTTTTAACAATAAATATTGTTTATATGCTTCAGATACTTTCGTGTATTCTTTCTTCGCAGCATCTTTTTTAGCTTTTGCATTTTTTAGTTTAACATTGGCATTATCGAGTGCTTTTTTAGATTCCTCAACCTTTTTGTTTAGCGCTAATCAAACGTTTTTTTAGCATTCTGGAGATTTTTTTCGGAGCATTTTTTGAGATTTGTAACATATTGATGTGCTGTAGCCAACTCTTTTTTTAGCATTTTTTAAGTGATTGTTCAGCAGTCTTAACGAATTTTATTTTATCGTTTTTGACTCCTTTCAATCGATTTAATTGAGATTCTTGCTTCGAAAGTTCAGATTTAGCAACATTCAGCATAGTTTGTTGTTTACTCAATTCAGTCTGAGCTAATTTTAAAACGTTTAACTTAGCTTCATTTTTGTTTTGTCAAATCCACAAGACGTTTTTTAGATTTGTCTAGTTCTTTTTTATCTTTATCTAAAGTCGTTTTAGCAATGGTCAGATTCTTGCTGAGAGACGATATTTTTTCATTTACTACGGCCTCTTCATTTCTTTGTTTTCTATTAAAATTGTCCAAAGCATCTTTAGCTTTAGTATAGGCTGGATTTTTAGGATGTGTGATTTCATTCCAAACATAACGGAAGGTTATTTTTAGGTAAAGAAATTTTACTCGTTTCCCATTAAAGTAAAAATTCGCTATAATCTGGATTACTATCTTTATTTTCTGCTCTTGCTAAAAAATAACTACTATACTCTTCAGCTCCAGAAGGAAGTATTCCATAAACATCTTTATTCTCACTAATAAATGTTAACACTCCATAATTTCAATAGCTTGTTTTTTTCGCAGAGGATGCTCCGACAGCCATCCCTGTCCCAGAAGCTGCTAGCAATGGAATTCTATGACCATAGTTACGTCTATGTGCTTCTTTTGGATCTGATGAGCCATATAACGAGGCATTTCTATAATCATTAAAAGTAAGATAAGACCTCTTTATAAGCAAGTTCTTTTTCACTTAACAGGCTCTTTTCTGGAACCGAACCAGCTGTTGCATTTTCAGTCGCATCCTTAAAACCAAAATCTTGATTTTTCAATTTTGTATCATGTGACAATTTATTATTTGCCACCATTTCATTTGCTCTCGCTTTTGCATATCTCAGAGCCTTGTCAGTCACAGCTGGCACTGGAATATCAATACCATTGATTCTACGCAATTCAATTAAAGTATTTACGAACTTCTTCAGAAACCTTTTTATAATCAACCACATGAGGAACGTTGACATAATCTTTAGATGAAACAACAATAGTTTCTGTTCTTTCTCCACTAAAATTCACATCTTCGTTTGCAGCAGCATAATAGGTTTTCCCATCACTTCCTACGAAAGTTTTTTCATCAAGTGGAGGAGTCTTGGAATCACTCTCGCTAACAGAATTTGATTGAATCTCGTGAGGGACCGTAACTGTTAAAAACTCATTTCCCAGCTGATTTTAAATTCTTTTTCAAGAGTAGAACGGTTCTTATTTCCTCTTTCTACAAGTGCTTTTCTTTCTTGTTGTGCTTTTGAGAACTCACTAGTTAAAGAACTCACTTTAGCCTGATCTGCTTTCACTTTCGCATCCAATTTCCCAGTTGCTTGCTGAACATCACGTAATGTATTCCAATCAAAAGAATTCTCTGCTACTCTTACTTTGTCTTGTGCCTTTTTTACGTCTACTGCTCTTTGATCAACCTGAGTTTTTGCCTTATTAACAACTGTTTGTTGGTTCTCGACACTTGTCTGAGCTTGTTTCTCACTTTGTTTTGCTCCAGCCAAATTTTCTTCGGCTTTCTTGACAGTTACTTGTTTTGCGGCAAGATCCTTTTCTGCATTTTTAATTTTCTCAGGTGTAGCTTGCTTAGCAAATTCTTGAGCTTGTTTCAAAGCTTCATCTGCTTTGTTCTTATTTGTTACAGCAGATGCATACTCTTGTTGCGTTTTATCAACAATCTTCTGAGCATTCTTTTCTTCCTCAATTGTTTGATTCAGTTTTACTTCTGCATTTTTTACATCTGATTCTGAAACTTCAACATCCTTTTTGATCTCTGATTGACTGACAGTAGTTTTATTCGATTGTTTATTTGTAACCTCATCTGCTTGGACATGACCATTAAAAGCAGTTACTATTGCAGTTGCAACTCCCAAACCAATCAGCACTTGTTCCTTTTTCATAAAATTAACCTTTCTTTTAAAAACGTTTACATCATCAATTTTAACATATTTACTTATATTTTTAAAATAAAACGAATAACTCTTCATCTGTACTCTCTACATCACTCCTTCTCAGGAGAGTATTTAGGGAGTACAGACTTCAGCTATTTTTAGGGCAATCTTATTATATAGAATAAATAAATGTAATGTCATTCTAAAATCTCAACAATATCGTTATATTGCTGAGATTTCTATTATTTTACTCCCCCAACTCTGCACTGTAAGCTATAATCTGATCAACCGTATCAGACAAGAATTGGATGGTATCACGGAGTGGTTTGTCTGTTGAGATATCCGCTCCAATAATCATTGCTGATTCAAGTGGTGTTTTGCTACCTCCTGACTTGAGGAGATTGAGCCAGTCTTCAGCTCCAGTTTCTGAATTTTTCAAATGGAGATAGCCAGCTGTCGAGATTACAAGACCTGCAGAGTAAGTATAGCTATACAAGCCCATGTAGTAGTGAGCTTGGCGCATCCAAGTCAAAGCCGCATCATCATCAATTTCAATAGCATCTCCCCAGAAATCTGTCAAAACTTCCTTCATAATGCTGTTGAGTTTGCTTGCTCCAAAGGTTTCCCCTTCTTCAATCAGTGTATAAACCTTACGCTGAAAGGCTGCTTCCAAGAGGTGGGTGATGAAATTATGGAAGTAGGTATCTGTCAAGCGGTGAGCAAGAGCGAAGCGTTTTTGACGCGGATCATCAGACTGGTGCTCCAAGTAATCACTGAGAAGCAATTCATTAAAGGTTGACGGTGCTTCGACATAGTAGGTCGACATGTGGGCGTTAAAATAGCTTTGGTGATTGTCTGAAAAGATAAATTGACCAGAGTGACCAATTTCATGAATCAAGGTATAAACATCGCTCAAACGACCTGTCCAGCTCATGAGGACATAAGGGTGTACGCGATATGGGTCCGCTGCATACCCACCAGAATCCTTGCCACTATTGGCAGCAAAGTCCACCCAGCGTTCTTCTTGATAGCGAGCAATTTCTTGGCTGTATTCTTGACCCAAAGGTGCGACTGATTTCATGACCAAATCGTAGGCATCATCAATGCTAACCTCTGGATTCAGAGCACTATCCAAGTCCAATTTCCAATCAGCAAAGGTCATCTTCTCAAGACCATTGACCTTGGCAACATGCTTGAGATATCTCTGAGCAACTGGCGCAAAGGCCTTCATGATGAGATCAATCTGACGATCAAACATGGCACGGTCCACTTCTTGTTCAGCCAGAAGATAATCAAAGACTGAGTCATATCCCTTCATATCTGCCAATAGTTTTTCAGATTTGACTTGAGCTAAATAGGCTGCCGCAGCCGTATTTTTGGTGCTTACGGAGTCCCTCTGAGAAGGAACGGAAGGATTTCTCACGAACCTCGGCATCCTCGTGATTTTGATAGAAATTCTCATAAGTAACAAAGCTGTTTTTGTAGGTTTTGCCATGAGCTTCAAAATCAGCCATTTCAAAGTCCCCAGCTCGCATTTTAGTATAGATATCCTGTGGACTGTAGAAAACTTCACCCAGATTGGTCAAGGCCTTCTCCACATCAGCCCCAAGATAGTGGGCTTTTTTGATTTTGGCCTGACGAATAGCTGCCGTTAAATGTGGCAAGTCACCCAAACGCTCCAAGACTTCCTCGTCTGCTGCCACCAGGGCGTCGTCAAAGAAGGTCAAAGGCTACGCTGGCATCTGTCTCAAAGTCCATCCCAGCCTGAGCGATATTGGCAAAATCTTCATTACCATAGTCCGTCGTCTGAGGCATAAAGCTGTAATTGCCAATATGACTCATCTGAATGTATATTTGTTCCAATTCTGCAAAGGCCTTTTCAAAATCTTCAAAAGTGTGAAGATTATCCTTGTAGTCACGGCTAAATTGATTGATGTCTTCACGCGCCTTCTCTATCGCACGTAAGAAGTCCTCACGGTCTTGGTATAGGGCTGTCAAATCCCAAAGTTCCTTTTCAGGAAATTCTGAACGGTGTTTTTGTTCCATCTTTTTCCTCTTATTTCTCTAATTCTAGTAAAACACTGAAGGCTGACAGGGCATAAAGCGGTGCTGTTTCTGCTCGCAAAATACGGGGACCAAGACCTGCCAAGACTGCTCCTTTAACTTCAAAACTCTCGATTTCTGCAGGTGAGAGACCACCTTCTGGACCAAAGATAAAGAGCAATTTAGCTCCTTTTTCCAGTCCAGCAACTGCTTGTATAAGTGCGGCTGATTCTCCTTCTTTAGCCGACTCTTCATAAGCCACCACAATGCGGTCAAACTGGCTCAGTTGTGCTAGAAAGTCTGCCTTTTTCTCAAAAAGCGTAATACTTGGGACAAAGTTGCGCTTGCTTTGCTCGGCTGCTCCAAGGGCGATTTTTTCTAGTTTTTCAACCTTTTTACCTAGTTTTTTACCGTCCCATTTAGCAACGGACCAGTCTGCAGGGAAGGCCCAAATCTGACTGGCACCTAGTTCCGTCACCTTTTGAGTGATAAACTCCAACTTATCTCCCTTGGGAAAACCAGATGCGATGGTCACTTGGACTGGCAGTTCCACATTGTCATCCAATTCCTCAACCAGCTCAAACTGACGCGCCTCCACATTGACCACGCGCGCCAAACGCTTAATGCCATCATCAAATACTAAAGCGACCTCATCATCTTCTTTCAGGCGCATAACCTGAAACATGTGCTTGCTGGTCTCCTTGTCCTCGATAGTGACAGGTGAGACTGCACTGCCCTTGACAAAAATACTGTTGCATGCTAGCCTCCAATCACACCAGAGATATCCTTGGTCTTCTTGAAGACACAGGCATTCCATTCCCCTTGAATCATGTGGGTTTCAAGGAAAAATCCAGCTGACTCAGCTGACTCACGCACCATGTCCCACTTGTCCTTGATAATCCCGCTCATGATGAGATAGCCTTCGTCCTTCACCAAACGATAAGCATCATCCGTCAGATGAATAAGGATATCCGCCAAAATATTGGCTACGATGACGTCTGCCTCGATTTCCACGCCTTTAAGCAAATCTCCTGGGGCTACATGGATGTTTTCCATACCAGGATTGAGCTCAATATTTTCCTGAGCGACACGAACCGCTACGTCATCCAAGTCATAGGCGAAAAATCTCCTTGGCACCCTAGAAGTGAACTTGCAATAGAAAGAACGCCCTGAACCAGTCCCCTACATCTAGCACTGTTTCACCACCACGAAGAACTTGCTCCAAGGCAAAGAGGCTCATCTTGGTTGTTGGGTGGGTCCCTGTCCCAAAGGCCATACCAGGATCTAGCTTGATAATTTTTTCTCCCGCTGTTGCCTCATAGTCCGTCCATGATGGCACAATGGTTAGGTCATGGGTGATGCGTGCCGGTTCATAATACTTCTTCCAGTTGTCCGCCCAGTCTTCCTCAGCCAAGGCAGTCGTACCGATCTTGACTTCTCCTAAGTCCATAAAGTCAGTTAATTCTGCTAAGCGAGCCTTCAAATCTGCTTCAACTGCCGCTACATCAACCGTTTCCGGATAGTAGGCGGTCACCACAATTTCTTCTTGTTGCTCGACCTCAGGGAAAATCTCACCGAAGCGGTCCACATTTCCCACATAGTCCATGCTATCTTCAATTGCTACCCCTTGGGCACCTAACTCAATCAAGAGATTGGAAACTAACTCCTCTCCCTCACGCTTGACTGTAACTTTTAACTCTTGCCATGTTTCCATCATTAAGATACCAAGCCCGTCAAACACAAAGCCAAAATAGGAAACTCTCTGAAGACGTTTGTGTCTAAGAGAAGTTTATCTTTTTGGCACCGTGTTTAGGGCGGGTTCAGTTTAGAAATTTAACTGAACCATCCTTTCTATTTCTCTATCAATTTTTTCATGTAGACCATATCCATGCCTTCTTTTTCAGGCTCGATATGAGTTTGATGGTAGCCATTTTTCTCATAAAAAGCAACCATGCCCGCATCCTGTAATACCGTACACAAATCCCACTGTTTAATGGTTGAAAATTCTTTTTCCAGTAAGCTTAAACCTTTAGATCCATACCCTTGTCCTTGATACTGAGGCAAAATCGCTGCAGTTCCCAACCAAGCTTCCGTTAACTCGGCATTGGTCTGAACTCGTAAAAATCCTATGTTTTCTTCATCTTCTTTTACAAAGTAGTAATAACTATTGGGACGTTCGACTAGTTTCCACTTGATTCGTTCGCGGTCCTCCAGGTAAGGATCGTATTCATCTTGGTATTTGTCATAGACAGCCTTAAAGCTGGCTCTCTGAATTGCAATAATAGTTTCTAAATCCTCTGCTCCCGCTCGAACAAGTGTTATCATAAACCTTCCTCCAAATAATCCCTCAATCTCCCCTGTAGCTGAGGCACTGCCTGTTTAGACTTCAAAAACTCCTCAATAGGCATCAGTTTATAGGCCTGTCCTTCATTCCCCAAAGGTAATATTGTCAAATTGTTCTTGTCTTAGCTGACCAACCATAAAGACCGATTGCTTGTCTTTAAAGATTACGCTAGGATAAATCTTGCTCCAAAGCAGACAGTCTTCATCTAAATGAATTCCCAATTCCTCATAAACTTCACGCGCTGCGCACTCGAAAGGGCTTTCGTTTCCTTCACGACCACCACCTGGCAACTCCCACATGTTGGGACAAGGGATATCGTCCTTGTCATCACGTAAGATAGTCAAGACCTTATCCCCACAAATCAAGGCAATCTTGCAACCTTGGAAATCCATTCTGCTATCTAATAATTCCATGATATTTACTCTTTTCTATGATAACAATTACTCTCTAGGAAAATACGAGCTAGCTTTCTTCGATTACTTTTTGGCACTCTGCATCCCAGTACGCCTGCCATCTACCATGTTTTTTAGCAAAATAAACCGTAAACTCATCATTTACATAATCTGCAACATAGCGAAGATTAGGCGAGTTTTCCTCAAAACTTAATATCCAAGGATGGAAGTAAAAGGTTTTCTCCCACCTCTTCTGAGTATAGCCTAGATCCTTAGCATACTGAGGGATGGGTTGTTGCAACTCGCTTTCCAAATGGGACTGAATGGCATTATCAATACTATTTAAACGAGCTAATAGTTGCTGAAACTGCTCTTCCTCTTCCGTCTTAAAACCAACTAGAAATTCAAATTCCGCAAAATCTTCAGGAAATTCAAGTTCTGTGATTTTCCCATCCTCAGCATAGCGTCCTTCCTCATTAACAAGGCGACGAGTTCCTGACTTCAATACTCTCTCGAAATCTAGATCCGCAAAGCGATTGCGTGAAAGAATATCAACTGACGGCTCAGTTTTAGCTGACCTTCTCCTGAAAAACTGTTTGACTTTTTCTAGCATAGTCTCCCCCTTCTCCTTGAATTCATTATTTAAAAATGTCCACTTAGAATATTTTTCTAATATCTCGGATAAGGATAAAATTCTCCCTCTTCCAAGCCTGCTTTTCCCTTCTTCAAAGACTTCTTGGTTCCATTCCATGACGAATTCTTCTGCTTCTGGGTCTTCCAAAAAGTCCATGAGGGCATCTAGTCCAACCTCTGCAGTATCTTTAAGGAATAGCGCAAAATAAGCTAAAAATTCACGAGAAAAACCTTTCTTCGGTAGGTAAGGGATGACCGTGAGATAGTCTTCTTCATTAACTGTTGACTTGGCAGGGTTGTAAAAAAGTACCGCTTCTTCAAAAAGGATATCGTCTGATGACACCTCTCCGTCTTCATCTAACATCTCCACCCCTGCAGCATTTTGTACCTCTAATAGAAAACTCACTTCAACCGCATGATTGCGCTTGTCCCAACTAATCTCATAATCAAAAGGAAAGTTCTTGTCCAACTCTTCTTGTAAAACATCTAAAAATCCATATATTGCCATTTTGTCCTCTTTCTATACGACTCTTTAATCGCCCCGAATACTCGGAAATATGCTAAAATAGATACTACCATCTTACCACATTCGTATCAGAAAATCCATGTTAGAAAGGACTGCTATGCCAGACAATCTCGCGCTTCGTATGCGCCCCAAAACCATCGACCAAGTCATCGGTCAAGAGCATCTGGTGGGCCCAGGAAAAATCATCCGTCGCATGGTGGAAGCTAACCGCCTGTCATCCATGATTCTCTATGGACCTCCCGGCATCGGCAAAAACCAGTATCGCTTCGGCCATCGCTGGAACGACCAAGTATGCCTTTTCGGACCTTTAATGCGACAGTTGATAGCAAAAAACGTCTCCAAGAAATTGCCGAGGAAGCAAAATTTTCAGGTGGCCTAGTTCTGCTCCTTGACGAAATTCATCGTCTCGACAAAACCAAGCAAGACTTTCTCCTTCCACTCCTAGAAAGCGGATTGGTCATCATGATAGGGGCGACAACTGAAAATCCCTTCTTTTCAGTCACTCCAGCCATTCGTAGCCGTGTTCAGATTTTTGAATTGGAACCTCTATCTAACCAAGACGTCAAAGAGGCCATTCAAATAGCCCTGACTGACCCTGAACGAGGCTTTGATTTCCCAGTGGAGTTAAATGATGATGCCCTTGATTTTATCGCAACATCGACCAACGGAGACCTCCGTTCTGCCTTTAATTCGCTGGACCTAGCCGTCCTTTCGACTCCAGCTAATGACAAAGGTATCCGCCATATCACGCTTGACATCATGGAAAACAGTCTTCAGAGAAGCTACATCACTATGGACAAGGATGGAGATGGACATTACGATGTTCTATCTGCCCTTCAAAAGTCCATCCGTGGCTCGGATGTGGACGCCAGTCTCCACTATGCTGCTCGCTTGATCGAAGCGGGTGACCTTCCTAGTTTGGCACGCCGTTTGACGGTGATTGCTTATGAAGATATCGGCTTGGCTAATCCCGAAGCCCAGATTCATACCGTGACTGCTCTGGATGCAGCACAGAGGATCGGTTTCCCCGAAGCCCGCATCCTCATTGCCAATGTTGTGATTGATTTGGCCCTTTCTCCAAAATCCAACTCAGCCTATGTAGCTATGGACAAGGCTCTGGCTGACCTCAAAACATCAGGTCACCTGCCCAATCCCACGCCACTTGCGAGATGGCCACTATAGTGGCAGCAAGGAATTAGGGCAATGCCCAAAGACTATCTCTATCCACATAACTATCCTGGGTCACTGGGTCAAGCAAGACTACCTACCAGAAAAAGATCCGAAACCATAGCTACTTTTTCTCCAGAAGATATGGCAAATACGAACGTGCCCTTGGCTCAACGCAAGGAAAAGCATTGATAAATTACGAAAAACTGATGAAATCGTTTTCAAAAAAATTGCATTTTTCTCTTGATTTTTTTGAAAAATGTGGTATTATATAATCATAGAAACGCTGTGGTGTACGACTTCACACTTAAGTGTTGACCGACTATTTTTTTGTATTATTAGGGAAACAAAAGTCTTCTAACAGCATGTAGGCCGTCTCACACGGAAACAGCTTCAGTTAGAGCGAGTTGCCCACCTGCTTAATTGCGCGGGTTCAATACAAACCGTGAAGTTTCGGCACCAATACAGCTTTTTATTTGCCTCCTTAGCTCAGTTGGTAGAGCAGTAGACTCTTAATCTATGGGTCGCAGGTTCGAGTCCCTGCAGGGGCATCTAAATCAACAGGAAAAAAAGCCTTGATTTACAAAGGCTTTTTTTGCTTGTCTATAACTGATTTGCCCCATCATTTGCCCCACATTTTTTTATGAGCAATCTTTCCAGACATCTCTAATTTGATTAAATTCTTCAAAAATTTTCTCTTCTAAAGTGTGTCCATATACTTCTACTAACATTGAAATATCTCTATGCCCTAGAATTTTTTGCAATAACTCCAAGGTCAAATCCTTTGTGCCAGAGGTAGCTTCCATAGGTATGACGTGCTCCTTTTTGTCGTGATAATTGGATAAATATCTAATTCATTTAAAAGAACACTCAAAGCTTTATTGACACTTGCAATATCTGGTACCAAGTGAATATATCCATAATGCTGAAAAATCATTTTATACCTATTCTTGATTCCTAGCTCTTTATTAGCCTTCTCTTGTTCAATTTTTAGGACTTGTAATATCTTAATACATTCTTCGTCTATCGGTACCATCCGAATAGACGTTTTGTTTTTTGGAGGGACAAATTTATGAGAAAGGGTATTAAACCTCCTATATGTTTTTAGCAGTCCTCTGTCAAAGTCAACTTCATTCCAAGTTAACGCTATTAACTCTCCAAACCTCATCCCTGTTTTTAATAGAAAATAGACGATATAAGGAACAATTGAACGTTGGTAATCAAATTTTCTCTTTACTGCTAAAAGTAAATCCAGATAGTCCTTTTCTGTATGTAAATATTTCTCTTCTGTCATCTGTTGTTCTTTGGATGAAAATAACTCGACATGTTGTGTAAAATCATCTATTAGAACTTTGTCTGCAATTGCCATTTGGATGCTCTGATGAATTCCAGTATTCAATCTACCAAGAAAATTTCTACCAACTGTTTGCCCATACTTATTCATTATTCTTTGGTATTCACTCGCACGAATTTGAGTGACTTTTTTATTTCCAAATAATCTTTCAATTGTGTTTTTACGGAGAAGATATTTTTTTCTTTGTCTCTTCCGACCTACTACTCGGTAGAATTTTTTTAGTTCAAGCCATTCTTGATATAGATCGACAAGAGAAATATCTCTAGAAATTCTTTTTCCTAAACGAAGTTCTTGCAGAATCGGTTCAGCTTCTGACTCTGCAAGTTTTTTTGTTTTAAAACCGCTATTATGAGCAACAGTTTTTCCTTCGTTACGAATTTCATAGGTCCATAAAGTTACTATCTCCTCGCTTTCGATAACGAACACTTGCCATATTACGCCACCTCTGTTCCTAGAATCTCATTTACAACACTTTTTGGAACAACCATCAAACGTTTGCGATTATAAAATGTATAGCCTCGTGATACAAGTAATTCTCTTGCCTGATGAATGATATCATTTGCTGTATGAGGGCGATAGCCCATTTCAATTAATTCTTTGTTACTAATTAAATTATGATCCATAGTTATCCTCCTTATTTATTTTCTAAATTCAGAAACTCGCCTACAAGTAGTTGTAATTCTGCATTTAATTTAGGGAGATTCTGTATTAATACTTCTTTTAATTCTTCCGCAAATTGGTTCGTTTCTTCTCTCAATAGTTTGCGGACTCTTGTTTTTTTCTTTTTGATGCTGTCTGATTTTAAATTTGGAAAAGCCAATGATAACAGTTCAGGATTGTTGAGAAAGATAATTGTAAATGCTCTTTGCTCCACTCGAATATGTTCTAGCTTATAAAATCCGAAATTATCAAGTCGATTCATAATATCTTGGACCATCTCCTCACCAATCGCTTTGGTTCTGAGTTGGAACTCCAGTCTCCACCAAAACGGATTTACAGCCAAATCTAGCTTCTCTTCGCGCTTGTGAGCAATGATTTCTTTATTCTTATCATATAACCTAACTTGTACATTACTACCGCTAGAACCCCAATATTTCGTCTCTAATTCGCCCCCTCGACCATAGAAGACCTTATGGGTAACACCACCTTTAATATGTTGCAAATTAACGATTTCAGGCCTGTTGAAAATGTCAAATGCCAAATCAAAACGAGACAAACGTACCGTCAATGAATTCAATCTAGCAAAGTACATTAATTGCCTCCATACTTTCATTCCATCAAATTCTTTTAAAGTATTAGGATTGAAATCAATTCGAATCAATTGTTCACCTCCATAAGTGGATAATTGAAAAAATATAATATTGATCGAATCATACTCATTAAAATCTTTAGCTAAAGTAAAGACATCATCTCGCACGTTATCATGTATTTCAAATGAGTCAACTCTTGTACTTATTGCCTGTTTCAGATTTTTGAAAATTCGTCTTAGGGAACCAGTGTCTGTATCCCAGATAACCGTTAATCTATCAATACTGACATCTAACCTCTGTACTAATTCTCCTATTTCACATCGTTCTTGAATGCTTCTTAAATCTTGTATAGAAACCAACAAAATTGTCCCCCCTTCTTTTAGATTTTTTAGGTCTCAGAAACACCGTCAAATCAACGTTTGCTCGTTCCGTCGTTCTTTGGGACGTTGTCCCTAAGTGTACCCTTTTTGCTGGCTGTTAGAATAGCCAGCTTTTATTTGGCTAGAAATTGTCTGGACGGCAGTCTGCAGGACTTCGCCTGACTTCCCGTCAGGCTCGTCCCTTGTCCTTGTCCACACAATTTCTAGCTCCAAGGCTTCGAATAGTCATAAGTCATAGTCTCGTCCTCAACTTCTTCCTCACTCACTATTCCTAAACTTATGAACTATTTTTGTATCATTTATAACTTATTTATAAGTTATAAATATATTTTATAAAAAAATATTTTGAGTAGTCAACTAAAAAAACTTGATTTGTAAGTTTATAGGTGATAAAATAAGTTTAAAAATACAAAAATAGGAGTTTTCCATGACCTTTATTATTCAAAATTTTGGACCCAATTTGGCACGACTACGCATAGAAAAAGGAGTAAGTCAAACTCAACTAGCTGAAGATTTAGGAATCGGTAAACAGTCCATCTCTGATTACGAAAAACAAAAAAGCTATCCTACCTTTGCAAATTTGGATAAGATAGCAGAATATTTTAATGCAACTCCAACCCAACTCTTTGGAACTAGTAAAGAGATTGAGTTAGAAAAGAGTGTTCTTGAATCTAATGAATACTCTGATAAAGTAAGTGAGATTTTAAAAGCTGTCAAATACATCGAACATTTTCTAGAAACTGATGGACAGTACTTAGAGGATTTACTTTACCTAACAAGAGGCAACCAACTATACACAGAAGATGGAGATGAGTTGTATATTGATCCAACTTCTCAGAAAAGAACACTTCATAACCCAATATGAACCTGGTTTTTATTGAAGCAAGAGATAAATCTCCACTAGAACTCTTAATTGAAAATAAGGAATTGTTTGATAAATAGAAAAAGCGAGGATAACCTCGCTTCAGATTGAAGTTAAAATCTTTAGAAGACACTTTTATAAGGACTTTGTCTTCAATCTGTGAAAAAGGAGTGAAAACTCCTTTTTCTTTTTTTGTAAGTCAGACTGAAACTTCCAAATTGTTTATTTATTTTATTGACATTTTCTATAAAAAAATAAGTACAATAGTTTTATTAGCAAACTATACTATATAGGGGGTATTGAAATGAAATTTTCTAATCGTTTACTGCTATTCCTTGCAGGAGTTGTTTTTGTCCTTTTAGGACTTTTCCTATTTACAAACCCAGTAGCTAATCTTGTTGCTTACAGCTGGTGGATTTCATTTGGTTTACTGGTTTCTTCTATAGCAGCTATTTTTAGGCTATTTCTCTGCACCAAAAGAGCTTCGCTCACCTGTTTATCTTTTTCCAAGGGATTTGTTAGTCTTCTCTTAGCTCTTTACCTCGTTGCTTATGGCTTTGTGACCCTGCCGGTCGTCATTCCGACCATTGTAGGAATTTGGTTAATTGTAGAAGCCATTATTGCTTTCTTTAAAGGCAATCGTCTAGGATTGATTTTCCCTATTATTGGTAGCAATATCATGTGGGTAGCCTTGCTTGAATTTTTTTACTAGGTCTAGTGATTCTGTTCAATCCAGTGGCTACAGGTGTCTTTGTCGTTTATGTCATTGCCTTTTTCATTTTTTTAGTTACTGGCTTCACCTACATTATTGAGGCCTTTCGTAAATAGTCTAGTTGCTATTTCTATCGCATTCAAAAAAAGCTGGGAAATCATATTCTCAGCTTTTTTTCGTCTCTTTAATTATCACTTTTTTCGCATTCCATTCTACGTAGAAATTTGTTTTTCCATTTTATTCTCCAATTTGATCTCGCACTGACATTTATTTATAACAAAACTATATATCTAGAATAGCATAATCATTAGGTATTATAGGTTTTCAAACAAAATACGAGTCATTCGTTTTTGCCCCTACTTTTTGCCCCATTTTTTAAATCCTGACATTGAAAAATACCTAAAAGTATTTCCCTAAAATCAGCTATATTTCAACATTTTTTTGTTTATTTTTCAATATGAAAAAGTTCTTACAAATTCATGTAGGGGGCATCTAAACAACAGGAAAAAGCCTTGATTTATAAGGCTTTTTTTGCTTGTCATTTTGTTTTTGTACCAAATTTTGTACCAAAAAGTTTATATTCACCAAATTAGAGAGTCTCATCCAAAGACTCGTTATTTATCTCACACTCGTTTTCGTCGAAAAAACCACCTCGAAGGTGGTTCCTTTTCTATCAATCGTCAATCACTCCGCCTGTGAGTTGGTACATGAGATAAATGTGCTCCAAGACTTTTTACCTTTATCCATATGTTCCACATCTTTAAAGCCTCCTAATGCTAGTAAAGGAACAAAACCGAAACATTGGTTATATGACAAGGGACCATGTTTTTAACACAGCCTGTCTATATAAATCCAGTTCAAAGTTATCAGTCACATATGAGTTATCTAAATACTGAAGAAAATATTTCAGGCTCTTGATAATAATGTCGCAGTTTTGAAGATTGTATTTTACAATACCAACAAATTCATTCTCTTCCCAAGTAATAATATCTCCAAAAGCTGTTACGAACAGCGGAAAAAGAAGTAAAGGAACTATTCATAATAATAGCCGTAGCAAATCTTTGCATTTTTGTCTTATCTTTTTTAAGATAGTACTATTAAAAAAAGAAAAGGTGAAAATCATGGAAACATATACACTTGCAAATGGGGTTGCTATTCCTAAAATTGGTTTTGGAACTTGGCAAATTGCTGAAGGCGAAGAAGCCTATAACAGCGTTAGCTTCGCACTTAAGGCTGGGTTACACACATATTGATACCGCACAAATTTACGGTAACGAGGTTTCTGTAGGTAAGGCGATTGCTGATAGTAATTTGGCACGTGAGGATATTTTTCCTAACTACCAAACTTTGGAATGATAAGCACGATTACGAGTTGGCTAAGACTTCTATCGATGAGTCTCTCGAAAGACTTGGTGTGGATTATTTGGATCTTTTGCTTATCCATTGGCCTAATCCAAAGGCGCTTCGTGAGAATGATGCTTGGAAGGCTGGCAATGCGGGTGCATGGAAGGCTATGGAAGAAGCCTACAAAGAAGGTAAGGTGCGTGCTATCGGTGTGTCAAACTTTATGCAACATCACCTAGAAGCTCTTTTTGAAACAGCTAAAATTGTTCCACATGTCAATCAAATCCTCTTGGCTCCAGGTTGTGACCAAGAAGACTTAGTTGACTATTGCCAAGAGCGCGATATCCTTCTTGAAGCCTATAGTCCACTAGGTACAGGTAGCATTTTTGGAAATGAAGATGTTGAAGCAGTGGCTGAACGTAACGGTAAATCTGTGGCACAAATTGCTCTGCGTTGGAGCCTCCAAAAAGGTTTCTTGCCACTACCTAAGTCTGTGACACCTAAAAAAATATAAAAGGTAACTTGGATATCTTCGACTTCGACTTATCAGAGGAAGATATGGCAGTCTTGGATAAGATTCAAGGCATCAAAACTCAGAATGATCCTGACACAGTTAATTTTTAATAGGATTTTAAGCAACTCGTCAGGGTTGCTTTTTAGCGTGTTTCTTTAGATTTGCTATGATGAAACTATCATTTTTTATTTATAGATGGGAGTTACGTAATGGAGTCTCGAAATCTTTTTGCCTCAGAATACACGTACTCATTATCAATCACCAAACACTCCGCCTGTAAGCTGGTACGTGAAAAATGTGCTCCAAGGTTTTGACAATTCACGCTACATGAAATTATTTAAGCATATCCTTTTCTTTCATTACCATTTTCTGTTATAATGAAATTGTACTTCTAAAATAGAAAGGTCTTAAGATGACAACTCTTATTAAACATAAACGTGTAGAATTTTTCAGAACTATTTTTATGACCTAGTGTTTTGTTTTTGCAATTTCAAAAAGCAACTACTTTAATTCACCCATCTTCATAACGGTATTTTTGACTTGGGAATTCTTTCCTTGATTTTTCTTTCATCTCTGTCATGGTTATCATCGATTCCTGGATGATTCAAACCATTTATACCAATCGCTATGGAACAGAACTCGTTTATTTAACATGGTAATCATGTTTATCAAACATGGGACTTTTACTCTTTTATAGTCCAATATGATTGGGACACTGATTGGCAACAATAGTTTTCATTATACTCTGTTGGGCTGTTGGTACATTAACCCTTACCTTATTTTTTTCAATATTTGGTTGAGTTTTTTTAGAAAATCAACCGATAATGCTGATCGGGAAAGTATCAAAGGTTTTCTATGGATAACAGGGTCTAGGAAGTTTAGGAGTCTATCTAGCAGCTCTTCTTTCCTATTTACGTTGGAGTCTATATCTTCTATTGCTAGTATTCTGCTAACATTTATTGTGCCAATTTTCTTGATTACTAAAGATGAGCATTTCCAGGTAAATCTTCCCCCATTTAATCGAGCGCATCTCCCTTCTTGTCATTATTACGTTTGGAGAGATGATTATGGAGCTAGCTAACTTCTTTACAGTCGAGAATTTCTCGATTTATTCGGTTCTTTATTTCATTATTATGCTTTCTCTGTTCTTGTTTTATTTTTGGTGAATTTGACCATGCTATTGATGAAGAAATCTAATCAAAAGGGATTATTTCTAATTTATAGTCACTATCCTATTTTTCATTGGACTTATGTATGATGACTGTTTCGATGAGTTTTCTTCTGAATCCTGAAGCTAATCGTCTCTTTGCAACCATCTTCTCTTATATCGGAATTTGGCCTCTTCCAAGTTGCTGTCCTAGCAAATGGGCCCTATAACAAAACACTATCTTCGCTATTCGAAAAGTTACTACTGTGTCCAAGCGACACTCTATCTGGCTGCCTTTGATTCTCTCTTTAATCTTTTCGCTTCTAATCCTATAATAGTAGTGAGTATTACAACCATTTTTAGCTCTAGCTATAGCCATTCATTTTATTTATTTTTTTATGTGACACAGAATAAAAAAATATTCCAAATCTAACTGGGGGTTCTTTTAATGAGTTTATAACATTAAAAAAAGCTTTGGGAACCAAGGCTTTTTCATTAATTTGTTTTTTTCCATTTTTATCCTCCGATTTGAACTCGCACTGACATTTATTTATAACAACACTATATATCTAGTATGGCATAATCATTAGGTATTATAGGTTTTCAAACCAAATGTGAGTCATTCGTTTTTTTGCCCCACTTTTTGCCCCATTTTTTTAAATCCTGACATTGAAAAACACCTAAAAGTATTTCCCTAAAATCAGCTATATTTCAACACTTTTTGTTTATTTTTCAATATGAAAAGTTCTTACAAATTCATGCAGGGGGCATCTAAACAACAGGAAAAAGCCTTGATTTCAAGGCTTTTTTTGATGTCAAATAACTTTTTGTAGCAAATCATTATAAAGGTTTTTCCAACCTTATCAAACTTATCATTTATTCTCAATCAATTGCTAGCAATATTTGATAAGACCAACTGTTTTTTTACAGTACAGAGCTAGTCTATAATTAACTAAACTATACTAATTTGTGCCCATATTACATGGCCAATCCGCATAGAGATTAAAATGGGCTATTATGAATTCATAAATTTTCGCAACAGAACAAGAGCAAGTCATTTAGAAATAAAAGAGAAGAGAATCTTTCACTCTCTTCTTAGTATATCTTATTAAATTCAGTCTTTCTCAATCTACCTGATTTTCCTTTGCAACGACAAATTCTTTAACCAATCGATAGATAACAGCAAATATGGGTGTAAAGAATATCATCCCAAGTAAGCCAAAGAGATTGCCTCCAATACTAGCAGCCGCAAGCGTGAAAAGGGCTGGCAAACCAATAGACTGACCTACAACTCTAGGATAAATAAGGTTTCCTTCAATCAGCTGTATAACTTGATATAGAAGAAGAGAAAGTAAGGCTTGAGTAGGACTCACTGTGAAGATAAAAATCGCTCCCACAACACAAGCAATCATAGGCCCTACATAAGGAATGAACGATAGCACTCCTGCAAAGATACCTGTCATTACTCCATAGGGTATCCCAAACACGCTGTAACCAACCGCTATCATAACTCCTATGATAACTGCTTCAATCAGCTGACTCATCAAAAAAATTGGTCATAAGTCTCTAGTGCTACTTGTCCAATGTAAGTCAACTTTATCACCACCTTCTCTGGAAGAAAAAAACTTTTTAGAAGTCGACTCGTCATCGCCGCCAAATGTTCCTTACTGGATAAAAAAATAAAAAGGTGAAGACTATAATCAAAAAGGCATTCATCAAACTTGAAAAAAAATATTGCCGATATTACTAGTCAGACCTGATAAAAAAACCTATCAAAGCTTGGCTAATAGAGCTAGACTGTCCCTGAATTCCTGATACGATAGTTGACAACATGTCTTTGGTTACAAATTCCGAGCTGCCTAGCAATTTCCCCAAGTTGAGTAAGGACTGTTGAAAGGACTGTTCCCAGCTGACTAATAGTCTGGGCTAGGGTTGGCAGCACCAAAACCAAAAAGAGCAATCACGATTAAGATAAGAGCTAGGAAAAACAAGTACCATGGCAATCGGACGACGCAACTCTGCCTTTACCTTCAATTTAACTAAGTACTGTTCAATTTTTTTCATAGGGAACATTGAGCACAAAAAGCAATAACAGCACCATAAATCAAGGTTGATATTACATCAAAGAGAGAGATTGCTCCTGATATAAAGCTCGATGCATTCAGAATTACAAGAGCAACCAGCCCTATAAAAAGTATTAACGGGGTGTATTTTTTTACTAAGTTCATAAATTCTCCTTAATAAACATGTTTAGATACGACTATACTATTTGGTTTTTCAAACTCTCGATTAAGGTAGGCTTGGTAAGTTCCTGGAGCGATAAATCCTTTTGGGTGAGAGGATATCGGTGCCAGCCTGACCGACTATGGTATCAGCCAAGAGCACACAGTTTGTAGATAAGACAAAGTAGGATTTAAACTTAGATTTGATAAATTTATAAAGTTCCCCATCCGTCTCATGTCTGATTTTATAAGCGTAGGTGTAGTCTTCCTTACCATCTTCCGTCTTTAATTTTATCTGCGCTTGGCTCCCAAGGAATCGTTAGTTGTTTTAATTCAGCTAATTTTTTTCCTGAACCGCTTCTTCCATTTCAGTGTCAAATCTATTCCGTAACCAAAATAGCGTTTTTTTGACTCTCCCGTTTACATAAGTCAATGTACTTATCACGGTCGCAAAAATATAAAACACCATCTCCAACCATGCCAAATAAGGTCTCAGATGACGGATCATAGTTTCCATAAGAAATCACACGTCCTTGATAACAAAGGTCCACATGACCAATAGCTGAAAATAGAGAAGTCTCAGCTGTATGAACGAAAAATTTCAAGATCTGCTGTCTTACCAAACTTCACCATTCCAAGATAGATTTCTCTTCCTCATCAGCATTTTCCTGCATGAAATTTGTTGATTTTTTTGCTAAAAGTACTTGCAGGGATGAGAGCGGCTAGGGACAATAGGTAAGCTCATTCTGACACGACGTTTGAGATGGTTTTTCCCAATTTCCTCCTCAAACAAGAAACCATCACGGATATTGGACACACCATAAAAGGAAAAAAATAAGCCCCTAATACAAAGAGTTGAAAGACAGAATTTCCTGTAGAGGACAAAAGACTAGTCCCACCAAGAAAAAAACTAGTACGAGACCATCTAGTAAGAAACGAAAACGAGGTCGAATTTTGTTTTTTTGCGGTAGAGAACATAGGTGACAAGGTTGATACTAGCATGAAAAAAATCTGAGAAATTCCAATCACAAGAGCCAAAAATATAAATTGGCACATCAGTAGCAAGATTCGAGCCTAGCAAATATCCCATCACTAACAATTTAACCAGTGCAACTCCCAAGGTGTCCGTTGACTGACTTTTTTTGAAAAATACGTAATACTAAATCTAAGACCGTTGCTATCCAAGCTAAAAACAGAACCAGTCGAATAACCGTCACTGGCAACCAAGTTCCCGTGACCATCAAGATAAGACCTAGCAGAACAAACAAGAAACCCTGAACAAGTAATTTCTTACCTGTCAGACCTAAAGAAAGAATTTTTTTCCATAAAAAGACCTTTCAAAAATAATAATTAAGCCCTTTGATCAAATTGACTGGTAAATAGCTGACGGCACAAACAGCCTGTGCCAGCAAGACATGGCGACTGACTGTAGCAATGTCACCATCTTGTCTTTTTGCACTTCTGAAATTTGTTTTTATTGAGTCGAAAATCAGAGCTTTATAAAAACTAGCTAAACTTGAGAGATAAACTACAATTGCGACGAAAAAAATGTATAACCAATTCAACTTGTAAAGGTAAGAAAAGCATTATTTCCATTCTATTAATTATTTATCTATTACCTATTATGACACAATACTCACTATAGTTCAACTTTTTACCTATTTAAAAACCATAAAAGCCTACATAACTCTTTGAAGAGAACAAAAAAATCTGAATGTAATAAGATAGTACCCATTACCCATATTATAATTAGATTATGAATTGAAGCTTTTTGGAACTAAAATTAGGAATAATTGAGAAAGTAGGGAGGGAAATTTTGCTTTTACCCCATTTTGAAATAATTTCATTTTAGATTTTTCTAAGTTTCTTTCAAAGAGCCTGCAGGGGGCATCTAAACAACAGGAAAAAAAGCCTTGATATCAAGGCTTTTTTTGTTTTTTTCTAAAAGATTTTCTCTAGATATTTAGCAGAATCCCAAGATAGTTTCTCAATGTTCCACTTCTTCCTTAAATCGTACTTTTTCCTTGACTGTATAATCTCATAATCTTCACAAAGCGAACTGGATTGTTTTGGTTATACAAAAGAAATACTGAAAAGAATAACAAGCCAGCAAACCACAAACCATAGCTTTCATCAATCGGTTGACCAAATTTTAGAGGAAGAGTCAAGAAATACAAAAAATAATAGATGGACACTATATTTACTGCAAAGCGGGCAAATCGATAAAGGTAAAAGCAGACAGTTGTCTAGGATCAAACTGGTTTTTCACAAACAAATTATGAGATGCGGCATAGTAAAAAGACTTTCTCTGTCGTCGGCTGTGCTTTTGCGAACATTTTTTTATAGAGTGCTCGTTCAAGTAAAGCAACCAACGAGAAAAACTGCATCAACCAAAATAGAAAAATACAAGCTAGACTAAACCAGTTGTAGACACCAATAAACTTGAGGGAAAAGAAACCCGAAATTGCAGGTCCACCTGCTAGTAAGAGAATTACCAATTCAGGAATAAAAGGAATTCGTGTCACCAGCTTTTTTTCAGTATTGAGCAACTTACTCTTTGGAGCAGCTAAAGCCTCTCCTGTCTTTTTGGTCATAATAAACAGCCTGTCCATCACATTCGCCGATAAAGACACGACGGCGTCCGAGAAAAAACATATTGCCCTCTTTCTATTTATAAAAACAAGTCCTCAAAATTTTGGAATGATTTTTATCCTAGTATACCACAAACCAACTTGCTAGGTCATAGGATAACTAAGTATCGCAACTTGCTAAAAGGTTGACAGAACTTTGCTCCATAGGATATGATGGGAATACCTAGAATTTCAACTCTGCACGGCCTAGACTCCGTCTACTGAAAAAAAGCGTTGGAGAGTTCAATTCTATATCTGGAGGTTTCTATGAAAATCTATTATTCAAAAATATGTCGGTGTCGGCTATCTAGTCTTTTGCAGTAGGGTGTATTCTTTCAATTTTTTTCTTTTTTTCTCGCGCATGGATTAATCGACTTTTCCCAGCTTAGTCTTCTCACTGTGGTTCCAACCATTCTCTTTTTTGCTGCTATCTACGCAACGATTGCAGGTATCAAAAGACTTTCTAGTCGCAGACTCTCCTTTGAGTTCACCTTTGAAGGTATTTATGTCTATCCCGGGCTCTTCTTTTCCAAGGAAATCTTCATCCCAAAAGAAGAATTGTTGCGAGCATCGTATGTTGAAGTGGATGTCAGTGACCCTGACCATACCAACAGCAAAGCTTACTATTTAGATTTTTGATCTGAGAGGTCACCCAGCTAGAAGATATTTCTAAGTCAAATGTTATCATCGATACAAGCGTCCTGATATTGCGGCTCGCCCTTAGCCTCTGTCGATTTAGAGAGGAAGAAAAAGCCGAGTTGGCAACCTATCTAAAAGAAAACTACGGCATTGATTTCTTATATTAGCAAGTAAAGAAAGCCCTAAAAACAGGGCTTTTTGTGATATTATCGATATTATCTTTGCACTTTCAAAGTGAGCTGGGTTTAATCATCCAACTTAAACGTCGTATAAACTTTGAATGACTTTAAAATTTTATGCTTCGAGAAACTATTAAAAAAAGCAAGAGCGTTTCTCCACCCTCACTTCTTCTTTTCACTCTTAATTACGGTAAAAATGACTATCTTTGTCGCTTGGTGATTGGCCGATTGCCAAGACGTCTTGGCTACCGTCTGTACCTGTTAATTCATTTTGGACTCCAGCTGGAGTAAAGATGAGGCGTGCTCCTTCTCCACCTCCAACAAGATGAATTCCTGTCAGATAGTAACCGTCCTTCTCCTCTACTTTGATCCATCTCATATTTAAAAGTGCCCTTTTGAGCTCTTGAATGGTCACGATTCCATCCGCTGTGACTCGTAGCTGTTGTTCCAGCATAATTCTCCCAAGTTCCAAGGAATTTAGAATAATCTTTTTGATTTTTCCGTCTTTGTCTCAGTTTGACTACCTGTAGCGCTTGAAGAACTTGTCTCAGACTTCTGTTCCTCTTTTTGACTAGCTTCTGTTTTACTTGATGACTCCTTAGTTACTTTAGAAGAAGCCTCTTTGCTTGAAGATGCTGTAGTTTTTTTCAGCATTTTCCTCCACAAGCAGCTAAAGTGTTACGACAGCCAACAAAGGCAAGAGCTGAAAGACTAGTGTAACGCAATGTTTTTGTTTTTTTCATAAAAATCTCCTTTTGAAAATGATGATCCCAGTCTCAGTCTGAATCTAAAATAGCTAGTCCTGAAATTACATATTTTTTTGACGGCTAACCTGTAGTTTTCAGTGTATCATTTATTTCCATATAATTCAATAGCTATTTTTGGTAACTTTTGTAAGATCAAAAAAAAAGCTAATCCAAGAATGAATCAGTCTCTTTATATCTTCTTTGATTTTTTTCAATAGCTTTATAGATAAACATGGCATCGCCAAAGCTAAAAGAAACGGTATTTTTTTGGTCGATAGCATGTTGGTAGGCTTCGAGGACCAATTCACGGCCTGCAAAAGGCTGAAACGAGCATGACCAAGTGTAGACTTAGGCAAAGTGGAAATTAGTAGAAAAAAAGCATCCACAACCTTCCAGTCATAGCCAGGCTTGATAAAGATATTGGTCCAGCCAGAATCGGCCTGGATTTGGCCGTCAAACTTGCTTCCGATAGTCTCTAGCGTACGGATAGAGGTTGTCCCCACAGCAATGACACGGCCACCATTTTCCTTGACCTGTCGCAAGGTCGCTGCAGCTTCCTCAGACAATTGGTAAAACTCTGAGTGCATCTCATGTTCATCCAAATTATCTACTGAAACAGGTCTAAAGGTCCCAAGTCCAACGTGCAAGGTCAGGTAGACTAGGTGAACGCCTTTTTGCTGGATTTCTTCTAGTAATTCTTTGGTAAAATGTAGCCCTGCAGTTGGGGCTGCTGCTGATCCACTCTCCTTGGCATAGACTGTCTGGTAACGTTCACGGTCATCCAATTTTTCGTGGATATAAGGAGGCAAAGGCATTTCTCCAAGACTTTCAAGTACTTCTAGGAAAATCCCTTCATATTCAAAACGGACAATACGGCCACCGTGGGTCAATTCCTCAGTCACAACTGCGCTTAGTCGGCCATCACCAAAGACAACGCGGGCACCGACCTTGAGACGCTTGGCTGGTTTAGCCAACACTTCCCATTCATCTCCTGCTGTATTTTTCAAGAGCAAGAGTTCAACATGGCCCCCTGTTTCTTCCTTTTGGCCATGAAGTCGAGCTGGCAAATACGCGGGTATCATTCATAACCAGGGCATCACCTGGCTCTAGCATGTCAATAATGGAGTGAAAGTGGCGATCTTGAAATTCTCCAGTCTGGCGATTGACTATCAAGAGCTTAGAGGCATCGCGCTTTTCCAGAGGTGTTTGTGCAATCAACTCCTCAGGCAAGTGAAAATCAAAATCATTGGTATTCATTGTAGTCATATTTCCTTTTCTTTTCTAATGTACTTACGATTAGCTATCAAAACGAACTTCTTCAAGCAAATACTCGATGAAGCGTTCACCCATCTTAGATAGGCTAGTCTTCTCATGCTGGATATAAACCAGTTCAATCGGATCATCAATATCAAGTGGAATCGAGACAATATTGTCTCCATTAAGATTACTATTGAGGATACCTGTCGCGATGGTATAGCCGTCCAAACCAATCAAGAGATTGAACAAGGTCGCACGGTCACTAACCACGATGGATTTCTTGTGGTGTTCCTGAGACAAAATCTCTTCTGAGAAATAGAAGGAATTATGGGTTCCTTGGTCATAGCTCAAGTAAGGGAAGTCTTCTAGGTCTGCCAACTGCACCTTGTCTCTTTTAGCAAGAGGGTTGGTCTTGCTGACAAAGATATGAGGCTGCGCTGTAAAGAGAGGATGGGCAACTAGATGATTGTCATCCAACATCTTCGAAAGAACATCTCGGTTATAGCTATTTAAAAAGAGGACTCCTACTTCACTGCGGAAGTTCTTGACGTCGTCGATAATCTCCCAGGTTCTGGTTTCACGCAAAAAAAGCTCGTACTTTTCCATATCGCTCTTTCTTGAGCAAGGAAACAAAGGCATTGACCACGAAGGCATAGTGTTGCGAAGACACACTAAAAAAAGCTCGCGATGAGCGATTGGGTTCTTATAGCGTTCTTCTAGAAGTTGAGTTTGCTCGACAACCTGACGGGCATAGGATAGAAACTCCATCCCATCACGTGTGAGGGTGATTCCTTTAGGATTTCGGATAAAAATCTCAATTCCCATCTCATTTTCTAGGTCACGAACTGCATTTGACAGACTAGGCTGAGTAATGAAAAGTTGCTTGGCAGCTTCATTCATCGAACCAGTCTCTACAATTTTGATAATATAGTGTAATTGTTGAATTCTCATGCTTTTATTGTACCATACTTGAGGCAATATAAAAAGAACCAGTCACTGAAAGCTCTGTGGCTAAGCTTAGATGAGTGCTTTCAAAGGACTTTATATAGCGACCTAAAAAGAGAGAGTGGGACAGAAATCGGTAATTCGTTAGAATTCGATTTCGTCGTCTCACCTCCGCACAGTTGAGTAGGGCTGTAAAAGCTGATGAAATCAGCGTAGTAGAAGCCACTCAACCACTGCGTCTTGATCGACAATCCAAAGACAATTGAGAGGCTAGGACTTTTGTCCCAGCCTCTCTCTTATTCTTTAAAGTTAATCTGCCTTCCATAGCGAAACTCAGCTTCCTCTTTCCCAGAAAATGGCTAGCAAAATCATAGCCCCGAGAACTGATGGGATAATGGCTGTACCGCTTAAGCTTGGTCCCCAAGAACCAAAAGAGTAATTGTCCTAAAAAGGCACCAATCCCAGCCGAGAAACATTTTCCCGAAGCATCCCATCCGTTCTCCACGATTGGTGATAGCTCCTGCTAATAGTCCGATCAAAAGACCGACAAACATACTTCCAAGCATAGTTTCTCCTTAAATTTGCCCAATCTCCATTGCGGAAGAGTGGTACGCGTGTTCCCATCCTCACGGATACCATCGATATCCATTTGGTTAGAACCAATCATAAAGTCAACGTGAACATCTGAACGGTTAAGTCCCTGCAGACTTCAGCTCTTCTTCGCTCATCTCTGCTCCACCAACAACGCTCGTTGCATAAGCTGCACCGATAGCCAAGTGGTTAGAAGCATTTTCGTCAAAAAGGGTGTTAAAGAAGGTAATACCTGACTGTGAAATTGGGCTTGGATCTGGTACCAAGGCACATTCACCCAAGGCACGCGCACCAGCATTCTTAAAGACAAGGTCCTTCATAACTTGATCACCCTTCTCAGCAGTGATATCAACGATTTGACCATTTTCAAAGGTTACCTTGATGCCTTCGATAATATTTCCATTGTAGCTAAGAGGTTTTGTAGAAGTGACATAACCATCTGCGCGACGGAAGTCAGGGGCTGTAAAGACTTCTTCTGTTGGCATATTTGGCAAGAAACCTTCGCCTTGAGCATTGATCGCTCCTGCAGATTCCCAAACGTGGTTCTTAGGCAAGCCAAGTGTCAAGTCAGTTCCAGGAGCTGTATAGTGAAGTGCTGAGAATTGCTCTTTATTGAGCATTTCCGCCTTGCTCTTGAGGATAGCAGCATGTTTTTCCCAAGCCTTAACTGGATCTTCTTCGTAGATACGGCAAGTTTTGAAGATTTGGTCCCAAAGGAGGTCCACTGCTTCTTCGTCGCTCGCAGCATTTGGAAAGACTCTCTTAGCCCACTCTAGTCCAGCAGCGGCTGCTACAGTCCAGCTAACCTTATTAGATTGAGTTGCGATACGCATTGGCTTCATGGCAATTCCCATAGCTTTGGCAGAAGCTGAAAGCTTTTCAGCGTCCACTCCGTTCAAGGCACCTGGGTCAGAAGAACGAACACCGAGACGACTTGCTTTGTTTTTCAAGAAGGTAGTTCATCTCAGCGATCTTGTATTCTGGCACATTGTCCAAACGCTCCAGTCGGCGCGTGAAGGAATTTCTCACGGTTTACAAAAGTCATCTGCCCATTGAACGATAACTTCGTGCGCTCCAAGTGCATAAGCTTCTTTAACGATTAAAGTGAGCCAACTCGCGTTGTTCCACATCGATAGAGAGAGCCAGAGTGTGACCAGGTTGTACATTCACACCGTTTGCAACCAATAACTTAGCATATTTTTCTAGATTTTCTTTAAAATTTGGTAAAACCATTTTGTTTTCTCTTTTCTATTTTTATTTTTCTTTCAAAGCAGAAAATAATCCTACTAAAGCAATAGCACCTGACAAGAGTGCTGTCGATAGAAGAATTGTCTGATCAGCAAGTTCTAACTGATACTCAAAACACCTTTCTCAGCTGGCTTGTCTTCCGCGAAAATTCTTAGTTTCATCAAAATGTCCTTTCTTATTCCCCATACTCTCCTAGATAGAGACGTTGAGCCTCTGGACTGTTAGTGAGGATATCTACATAAGTTTCATAGTCATCAAGCAGGGGCTTTCCCAAAGAGATATCTTGTTCTGGATTTATATTTTTCCCATAAAGAAAGCAAAGGTAGAGACGCTCATTGAGTGTTGGAAATACTTCAATGGACATGTGTTCAGCCTGACCTACCCGATCCCAATCCTGTTCTTTGATATCTGGTATGATATAGGCTTGGAAAGAGGCCCATAAGTGGATTATCCTCCGGTTGACCACTGTCCCTATCCGCTAGAACTAAAGAACAGCGTCGACCAAAACCAGCAAGTTGGCGCTCCCTTCCCTTTACCGAAACAGTAATAGGATGCCCTCCAATATGGCTATACATCCATTCTTTAGGCAGTTCATAATCTAACAGGGGGGTAACTTCTTTGACAATCGCTACAGGACTGTAGCGTAGAAACTGGCGAGTAACAGCCTTACAAAATAGGATATCCTCCTCTTTCAAGGTCACTCCCTTCCAATTATTTTCCTCATTAAAATGGTTGAAAAATACTAGATAAGGTTCTCGCACCATTTGCGATAAGATATAAACGCCATTTCGTAAACATATAGAAATAACTTTCCCTGGTTTCCAGGGTGTTGCTCTTTTTTTCTTTTCCATCATGATACAACCTCAAACCTACACAAGACATTTCAAACTATTAAAACAAATCATCAAACAAACTCAACTGGTTGTCCTCTGGCATATTGCCCAGAATCCCCATTTCATCCATCTTTTCAACTAAAGTTGAGGAAAGTCCACCACGCTTGCGTAGTTCGGTTTTAGAGAGGAATTCTCCCTCTTGACGAGCACGAACCAATTGCTTAGCAACGTTCTCTCCCAGTCCATCCATAGCGACAAACGGTGGGATGAGGGTGTCTCCATCAATGATAAATTCAGTCGCATCACTGCGATAGAGGTCCAGTTTGCCGAACTTGAAACCACGTTCCCACATCTCATTGACAATTTCAAGTGTGGTGTAAAGGTCAATTTCTACGTTGGAAGCTTCATTGTTCTTGCGCTTTTCAGCAATTTCTTGCATCTTGCGTTTGATAGCATCCAAGCCTGCACCCATGGTCTTGATATCAAAGGCCTTGGCACGGATTGAGAAGTAAGCACAGTAATAATAAATCGGATGGTGAACCTTGAAGTAGGCTACGCGAAGGGCCATCATAACGTAGGCTGCTGCATGGGCTTTAGGAAACATGTACTTGATTTTTCCACAAGATTCGATATACCACTCAGGCACATTATTGGCCTTCATGGCTTCGATATAACCATTGCGCTCTTCTTCAGAGAATTTTGAGCCACAATCCCTTACGCACTCGCTCCATGATGGTAAAGGCCATCTTGGGATCTAAACCAGCGTGCATGAGGTAAACCATGATGTCATCCCGACACCCGATAACGGTTGATAGGTCCGCAATCCCTGCCTTGATCAAGTCTTGAGCATTTCCCAACCATACGTCTGTCCCGTGGGACAGACCTGAGAGCTGAAGCAACTCTGCAAAAGTCGTCGGATGAGTTTCATCCACCATCCCCGAACAAAGTTAGTTCCAAACTCTGGAATACCAAGCATACCAGTTGAGGTGCCGATTTGTTCAGGCGTCACTCCCAGAATATCCGTTCCCGAGAAAGAGAGCCATGACACCCTGGGATCATCCATAGGGAATATCATTTGGATCAATGCCTGACAAGTCCTGAAGTTTTCCGAATCATGGTCGGATCATCATGACCCAGGACATCGAGCTTGAGGACGTTCTCATCGATATCGTGGAAGTTAAAGTGAGTAGTCTGCCATTCAGCAGTGACATCATCTGCAGGATACTGTACTGGAGTAAAGTCATAGACATCCATATAGTTAGGGATAACAACGATTCCCCCTGGGTGCTGACCGGTCGTCCGTTTAACACCAGCAGCTCCTTGAGCTAGGCGCTCTACTTCGGCTTCACGGTAGAATTTGCCATAGTCACGCTCGTAACCCTTGACAAATCCATAGGCTGTCTTGGCAGCCACTGTACCAACCGTTCCTGCACGGAAGGCATATTCTTCCCCAAAAGATATCACGAACATCCAAGTGGGCGCTCGGTTGATCCTCACCCTGAGAAGTTCAAATCGATATCAGGGTACCTTATCCCCATCAAAACCAAGGAAGGTCTCGAAAGGAATGTCCTGTCCATTCTTGCTGAGCTTGTGGCCACAGTTTGGACAGTCTTTATTTGGCATATCAAAATCCTGAACCGTAGGAACCATCCGTGATAAACTCACTGTACTGACACTGACCACAGACATAGTGAGGAGAGAGCGGATTGACCTCGGTAATCCCAATCATGGTCGCAACGAAAACTGGATCCAACAGACCCACGAGAACCAACCAAGTAACCCCGTTCGTTGGAGCGCTGTACTAGCATCTGTGAAGCCAGATAAATCACGGCAAATCCATTCCCCAAGATAGAGGTCAATTCCTTTTCAATCCGTAAATCAACGATATCTGGGAGTGGATTTCCATAGATTTCAAAAGCTTTTTTATAGGTTAATTCAGCAACTGTTTCTTCGGCTTTGTCAATGAAAGGCGTGTACAAAGTCACCCTTTAACAACCTCCACAGGTTCAAAGATTTCTGCCAAGGCATTGGTATTTTCAATGACAATTTTACGAGCCAAGTCTTCCCCTAGAAAGGCAAATTCATCCAACATTTCATTAGTCGTTCTAAAATGTGCCTTTGGTAGCGGAGCTGGTTGGGCAGCTTCTCCATGGCCGATCGTTCGGTTAATCATGGCTCCCTGACCTAGACTTCGCACGATGATTTCTCGATAAATTTCATCCTCAGGTTCGATATAGTGGACATTTCCTGTCGCAAGAACGGGCTTACCGAGACGGTCTCCGACCTCTATCAAACTCTTGATAATGGTTTGGAGCTCCTCCATGTCCTTGACCTGCTCTTTGGCAATCAGAGGTGCATAGATAGCAGGAGGCATCACCTCGATAAAGTCATAGTATTTAGCAACTTCGACTGCCGCATCTACACCTTGTGATACGACTGCATCAAAGACTTCCCCTTCTGTACAAGCCGAACCCTAAGATCAAACCTTCTCGATGGGCATCCAGTACCGTACGTGGAATCCGTGGAACTCCTTCAAAATACTGGGTATTTGAGAGAGAAACCAGCTTAAAGATATTTTTCAAGCCCACTTGATTTTTCACATAGATGGTCGCATGCTTGACACGAGCTTTTTTATAAGAATCTGGACTGATTAAATCAAGGTTTAATCGTGCTAAGTCCGTCACACCGTGTTTTTCTGCTACTTCTTTGATAAAGATAAAGAGCAGACGGCCAGTTGCTTCCGCATCATAGTTGGCCATATGGTGGTGTTCTAGAGCTACACCAAAACGTTTGGTCAAAGGGGCCCAAGACCGTGGCGCTTTGTACTCAGGATAGAGATTTCTAGCGAAACTCTAGCGTATCGATGACAGGTTGAGTAATTTTTTTGGAAGACCATGACGCTCATAGTTGGCATTCATAAAAGCCAACGTCAAAGCTTGCATTATGGGCTACAAGAACGGTATCTTTACAGAATTCTTGGAATTCTTTTCAGAAACTTGAACCAAGGGTTTGGCATTTTTTTACATGGTCATCAGTAATCCCTGTCAATTCAGTAGTAAAAGGCTGATAAAGGGATGCCCAGGATTGATAAATTCATCAAACTCAGCGATGATATTGCCCTTATACATCTTGGAAGCCGCCACCTGAATTAAGTCATTATAGATAGCCGATAGACCTGTTGTTTCTACGTCAAAGACCACATAGGTAGCTTCAGAAAGATCCATCTCCACTTCGTTATAGACGATAGGAACACGGTCTTCAACGATATTGGCTTCCATCCCATAGATCAACTGGATGCCAGCTTTCTTGGCTGCCTTATAGCCATGAGGGAAGGATTGAACATTCCCATGGTCTGTGATTGCCACTGCTTTGTGGCCCCATTTGGCTGCTGTTCCAACAATTTCTTCTACCTCAGGCAAAGCATCCATGGTCGACATATTGGTATGCGCATGAAACTCAACACGACGCTCTCCCTCTGGCATCAAGTCCTTTCCGTTCATAGTGGACGACTTCCTGGACATCTTGTACATTCATGGTCAAGTCTCGCGTGAAATTATTGACTTCAACATTTCCACGAACACGGAGCCAAGAATTCTTCTTGATCATGTCAAACTTCTGCGCTTCTTCTTCATTCTTGACCCATTTTTGCATGGAGAAAGCTAGAAGTATAGTCTGTCATCTTGAAAGTTAATCAAAGACACGACCCTGTTCTAGTCACCTTCTGCTCGACATCAAAGACAACTCCTTCAAAAGACCAGATCGATTTTTCCTCAGTATTGACCTCAATCATTGGAGTAATCTCTGCCTTGTCAAGTTTTAGGCTTTAGCAGCTGCTTTCTTGGCTTGGAAAATCAAAGACAGGTTTGTCCTCAACTGGAGGTGGCGGTGCCATCTGTTCCAATTGTTCCATAGCTCGAAGTGTTTCTTCATTGGCGGCTTGGATAATCATTTGATTTTTCCGTCTGAAAGGCCTCTTGCTCTTCCCTCGTGAGTTCTTCATTTTTTTCTAAACTGCAGGATAAAGTTTAGGGAAAAGCCAAAAAGTTCCAACTGTTTGCTAAGATTTGGCAGATGATTTTTTTCTAAAATGCTCTGTATCTGCCGCTTCAGAAGCTTCAATGATTAACTGGTCATTTTCAAAAGCGAAACCTGAAAATTCTGATATATAGAACGAAAAACCTTGACTAGCGCAAGGACCATCCGAAAAAGCCTCTCGATAGTAGGCTTGTAAAAGTTCTCTAGAAAATTCCTGATTTCTCGTTTTTATCTCAAAACTAGCCTGATTTCCCGTTTTTGAGAATTCTTCTTTCAAAGCCTCTTTTCAACTCTAGAAAAAAAGTTCAAAAGGCAAGATATTTTCAAAAACAAAATGAAACTCCCAAACTTTGCTTTCGTTTATGAACAATAACTTGTTCTATTTCAGCCTGAGAGAAGGCCTCATGATTTCTCATTTCAGCGGGGATTCCCAACTGATTCATTAAAATTTCAAAAGTGGTTGACATCCATTTTCCTCACAATATACTCCTTCTATTTTACCATATTTGAGGCACATTTTACCTATTTCTACCAAACAGAAAAAGAAGCCACAAAGTGACTTCTTTTAAAGTGACGGTGAATTATTCTTCACCTTTGTTTTTCTTAATGATTTCTTCTTGTACTGACTTAGGTACATCTTCGTAGTGGTCGAATACCATCATGAATGTACCACGTCCTTGTGATGCAGAACGAAGAACTGTTGCGTAACCGAACATTTCAGCAAGTGGAACGTAAGCACGAACGATTTGGCTGTTACCGTGTGCTTCCATACCATCTACACGTCCACGACGAGCAGTTACGTGACCCATAACATCACCAAGGTTTTCTTCTGGAACAGTGATTGTTACAAGCATCATTGGTTCAAGGATAGCTGGTTGTGCAGTCTTAGCAGCTTCTTTAAGTGCAAGAGATGCAGCGATCTTGAAGGCAGTTTCAGATGAGTCGACATCGTGGTATGAACCATCGTAAAGCTTAGCTTTAACGTCAACCATTGGGTAACCTGCAAGAACACCGTTAGCCATAGATTCTACCAAACCTTTTTCAACCGCTGGGATAAATTCACGAGGAACCACACCACCGACGATTGCGTTTTCGAATTCGAATCCTTTTCCTTCTTCGTTTGGAGTAAATTCAATCCATACATCACCGAATTGACCTTTACCACCAGACTGACGTTTGAAGAATCCACGTGCTTGAGTAGAAGCGCGGAATGTTTCACGGTAAGATACTTGAGGAGCACCTACGTTCGCTTCAACTTTGAACTCACGACGCATACGGTCAACAAGGACGTCAAGGTGAAGCTCACCCATACCAGAGATAACTGTTTCACCAGTTTCAACGTTAGTTTCAACGCGGAATGTTGGATCTTCTTCAGCCAATTTTTGAAGGGCGATACCCATCTTATCTTGGTCTGCTTTTAGATTTAGGCTCAACCATCAATTGGATAACTGGTTCTGGAACGTTGATTGACTCAAGGATGATTTTAGCTTTTTCATCTGTCAATGAGTCACCAGTTGTAGTATCTTTCAAACCAACGGCAGCAGCGATATCACCTGAGTAAACAGTGTCGATTTCTTGACGGCTGTTAGCGTGCATTTGAAGGATACGTCCGATACGTTCACGTTTACCTTTAGAAGTGTTCAATACGTAAGAACCTGATTGAAGAACACCTGAGTAAACACGGAAGAATGTCAAACGACCTACGAATGGGTCAGTCATGATCTTGAAGGCAAGAGCTGCAAATGGCTCTTCATCAGATGCTGGACGAGTTTCTTCTTCATCTGTATCTGGGTTGATACCTTTGATCGCTGGGATATCAAGTGGGCTTGGAAGGTAGTCGATAACCGCATCAAGCATCAATTGAACACCTTTGTTCTTGAAGGCAGAACCACACAATACTGGGAAGAATTCAACGTTGATAGTCGCTTTACGGATACCAGCTTTCAATTCTTCGTTAGTGATTTCTTCACCTTCAAGGTATTTCATCATCAATTCTTCGTCAGTTTCAGCAACTGCTTCGATCAATTTTTCACGGTATTCTTGAGCTTGCTCAAGGTATTCAGCTGGAATGTCTTCTTCAAGGATATCTGTACCAAGGTCGTTAGTATAGATTTCAGCTTTCATCTTGATCAAGTCGATGATACCCACGGAAGTCATCTTCAGAACCGATTGGCAATTGAATTGGGTGTGCGTTTGCTTGAAGACGATCGTGAAGTGTGCTTACTGAGTAAAGGAAGTCAGCACCGATTTTGTCCATTTTGTTGGCAAATACGATACGTGGAACTCCGTACTCAGTTGCTTGACGCCAAACTGTTTCAGTTTGAGGCTCAACACCTGATTGTGAGTCAAGAACTGTAACCGCACCGTCCAATACACGAAGAGAACGTTGTACTTCGATAGTGAAGTCCACGTGTCCTGGTGTGTCGATGATGTTTACGCGGTGGTTGTTCCATTGAGCTGTTGTCGCAGCAGATGTGATAGTGATACCACGTTCTTGCTCTTGCTCCATCCAGTCCATTTTGTGACGCACCTTCGTGAGTTTCACCGATTTTGTGGATTTTACCAGTGTAGTAAAGGATACGCTCAGTTGTAGTTGTTTTACCAGCATCGACGTGAGCCATGATACCGATATTACGAGTTTTTTCAAGTGAAAATTCGCGTGCCATGAGGTTTGTTTCTCCTATATTTTTTTATTTCTATTCTATTATAACACGATTTAATAAAAACGGATAGGCAGGACCTACCCGTTCTCAATGTTTATCTTGTTATTGTTGGTTTCAACTTACGAAATGGTAAGTTGAGTTGTAGCTAAGAGCTGACCGAGCTAAATTGAACCCGGGCTAAAAGCTCAAGTTAACTGATTTGAACCCGAGCGAGGCCCGGTGCAAAAAAGATAAACTGCTTTGTGTTCACGGAACACTGCATCAGTTTCCTATTTTTGCCTTGGGCCTTTGCCGCTCTTAGTATCATTTTATTACCAACGGAAGTGTGCGAAGGCACGGTTAGCTTCAGCCATACGGTGAGTGTCTTCACGTTTCTTAACTGCTGCACCAGTGTTGTTAGCAGCATCCAAGATTTCTTTTGCAAGACGGTCTTGCATTGTGTGTTCACCACGAAGGCGAGCGATTGTTACCAACCAACGAAGTCCAAGTGTTGTACGACGTTCTGGACGAACTTCAACTGGGACTTGGTAGTTAGAACCACCGACACGACGTGCACGTACTTCAAGTACAGGCATGATGTTTTCCATAGCTGTTTCAAATACTTCAAGTGCATCGTTACCAGTAACTTCTTTGATTTGTTCAAAAGCACCGTAAACGATTGAAGCAGCTGTACCACGTTTACCGTCAAGCATAACGCGGTTGATAAGACGAGTAACTAATTGTGAATTGTAAAAGCGGATCTGGCAATACGTCACGTTTTGGAGCTCTATTTTTTTACGACTCATTTCTCTTTATCCCCTTTCCTTATGCTTTTTTTCGGACGTTTAGTACCGTATTTAGAACGGCCTTGTTTACGATCGTTAACACCTGCAGTATCAAGTGCACCACGGACGATATGGTAACGTACCCCTGGAAGGTCTTTTTACACGTCCACCGCGAAGAAGCACCACGCTGTGCTCTTGCAAGTTGTGTCCGATACCTGGGATGTAGGCAGTAACTTCGATAAGGTTGCTCAAACGTACACGAGCAAATTTACGAAGGGCAGAGTTAGGTTTTTTTAGGTGTCATTGTTCCAACACGAGTTGCAACACCACGTTTTTTTGTGGTGAAGAAACGTTTGTTTGAACTTTTTTTATGACTGTTGTAACCAACGTTCAAAGCTGGTGATTTAGATTTTTTTCTACTTTTTGATTTACGCGGTTTGCGAACCAATTGGTTAATTGTAGGCATCTACATTCTCCTGTGTTTTTTTATTTTTTTGGTGATGATACACTTGGTGACAGCTATCATCTGTGTGTACTTTTGCAACATTTGTCAGCACGTCCCTGTACACTCTTGAGAGACCAAAAGTAAAAAGTACCGTCTATTATTGTACCACGTTTTTTCTATTTTTGTCAATATATTTCTACTTATTTTTTTGACTTCTTTGCTCTTAAATTTAGTTGAAAACGCTCGCCTACCAGATAGACTCTTCAACCGACCACATAGACAAAAGCTTCTTGTAATTGTCAACAAAATGGTGTTTAATAGATTTGTAAGCAAGAGATCTCTATTACAACTTTTACAAAAGGAGAAAATATGAAAGTTAGACTTGACATTGATCAACAATATGCAGAAGAACAAATCATCATAGAAGCACCATCTTTGTCCCCTAGAGTTCAAAAAGTTCAAGACTTTGTTCAATCACTGGATCAAAAAGAAACTCTTAAAGGAAAATTCCAAGACCAGGTCTACTTGATTCAGATTAGTAAGATTCAACGTATATATATTGAAAATCGTAAAAGTCTTAGCTGAAACGGATAGTCAGAACCTATGCACTCGACATTCGTCTCTACCAAGCAGTGAAATTCTACCTGCTTCCTTTATCCAAATTTCCCAATCGGAAATTGTCAACATTGATGCTATCAGTCATCTAAAACTAACCTCTAACGGCTTGATTGAAATCTATCTTAAAAACGACAGTTTCACCTACTCATCTCGCCGTTACCTCAAAAGCTATTAAGGAGAAATTAGAACTATGAAAAAAACAAAGTATTTTCCACGATGCCACAACTGGTATCCTCATCGGCCTCATCCCTATCCATTATCTTTTCTTTTATCTATTCACCAAGCAACTACGCACCCCTCAGCTCCCAACTCTTTGATTGGTCAATTCATGACCCAACATCAGGTGCATGGTGCTCTCGTTTTACTCTACTGTACACTTATCTGGTCAGCTATTGGAATCCTCTTTAGTTTTGGTAGCCGTCTATTCGCTCAAGATTGGAGCCTTCTTCGTGCGACTGTCACTCACTTCTTCCTTATGTTGCTAGGTTTTGTACCTCTAGCAATCCTAGCAGGCTGGTTCCCTCTTCACTGGACTTTCATCCTTCAACTCATCCCAGAGTTTGCCATCGTCTATCTCATCATCTGGACGATTCTCTATAAAAGAGAATCAAAGAAGGTTGCCCATATCAACCAATTATTGGCTCAGAAGAAATAATACAACAGAAACCCACTCACAGGACTGAGTGGGTTTTTGCTTATAATTTTTGCTTCCATTCTAACAAGAGGTTCATGGCTTGCATCGGTGTCATATTGTACACATCTACTTTAGCTAATTCTGCTAGAATAGGATTTTCTTCCGCCGAGTCAAATAGGGAAATTTGTTCAGAAACTGTATTTGTTTGTTTCATTGGAGCAGGACTTTCCTGACCTTGGTTCTCTAATTGCGTTAATATTGCATCTGCCCTTACTAGCAAATCTGTCGGTAACCCTGCAATCTTAGCTACGTGAATACCGTATGATTTATCAGCTGGTCCTGCTTCGATCTTGTGAAGAAAGGTAACCTGACCATTTTGCTCAAGCGTAGCCACGTGAACATTTAACTAGATGTTCAAGACTAGTCTCCAGACTGGTTAATTCATGGTAGTGAGTCGCAAAAGAGTCTTGGCTCCGATATGTTCATGGATATACTCGATAATTGCCTGGGCCAGGGCCATGCCATCATAAGTTGCCGTTCCGCGTCCAAGCTCATCAAAGAGAATGAGAGAATTTTCAGTCGCGTGCGCAATGGCATTATTGGCTTCCATCATCTCGACCATAAAGGTTGACTGACCTGACACCAAGTCATCTGCTGCCCCAATACGAGTGAAGATAGCATCAAAAATAGGAAGACTAGCACTCTCAGCTGGAACATAAGATCCCATCTGGGCCATGACTGCTGTCATAGCTAGCTGACGCATATAGGTTGACTTCCCGCTCATATTAGGCCCTGTAATCAGTTGGATGCTAGTATCTTCACCCATTTGGATACTATTGGGAATATAGGTTTGGGCTCCCATGACCTTTCTCAACGACAGCATGACGACCTTTTTGAATGTCAATTCGCGAGTCCTGCCCAAACTCTGGGCGAATCAGGTGTTGACTTTTCTGCTACTACTGCTAGTCCTTGTAAGACATCAACAGTGGCGATTCCTTGGGCTAGGGCTTGCAGACGTTGGATATACTTACCAACCTCTTCACGGATCCGCATAAAGATTTCGTATTCAAAGTTTGGCTGATTTCTCACGCGCCTCTAACATTTCTCCCTCGATACGAGCCAACTCCTCTGTCCCAAAACGTTCAGAGTTTTTTAGCGTAGCCTTACGGAAAAAGTGGGCTGGAACATTACCGAGCTGCGAGTTGGTCACATGGAAATAGTAACCATCTTTTTTATTGTAGTCAATCTTGAGCGTACTGATGCCAGAGTTTTCTCTTTCCTTAGCCTCAATCTCAGCAATCCAGCTGGTTCCTTCTCTCAGCACACGACGATACTTGTCCAAGGTCTCATCAAAGCCCGTCCGAATAATACCTCCCTCGGTAATCACATGAGGTGCCTCTGGAGCAATGGCTGCGCTAATGAGACTTTTCCAACTCAGGGATAGCGTCAAGTTGTTCAATTAGATAGGCAAGAGCTGGTTGCTCCATTCCTTCTAAAATTGCTCGAATTCGTGGAACACTGCCCAAGGTAGTCGCTAATTGCAAAAGATCTTTAGGATTGCTTTTCCCAAAAGAAACACGACTAGCCAGGCGCTCAATATCGTAGACTCCCTTTAGGCTTTCTGTCAAATCACTACGCTCAAAGAAATAATCCAGAAAGACCTGTACAACCTCCTGACGTTCAAGGATACGCTCCTTGTCAATCAAGGGACGGTGGATCCAAGAGCGCAAAAGACGCATTCCCATGGCGGTCTTAGTTTCATCTAATAACCAGAAAAGACTCCCTTGTTTCTTGCCAGAACGAGCATTTTCTACTAGATCTAAACTAGCCTTGGTCGCATAATCCATCTGCAAGAAATCCTTAATTTCATAGCGAACAACTGGCTTCAAGTGGTTGAGTTCTCTCATCTGAGTCCGATGGACATACTGGAGAAGCTTACTGCTGGCAGCTTGTTCAACAGGTGCCAAGCGTGGATCCAGCAGATGGATGTCTTCAAATAATTCTTTCTCATAAGAAAGCACCAAATTCATTTGACGGCTGAGAATCTGTTCTTCCTCTTCAGTTAAGGCATAGCCGATGACGACTTCTCTGGCCTTTGAGATTTCCGGATTTCACCACAGACCAGGGTAAAATCCAATAAGCCTGTCACATAGAAATCACCCGTCACTAGGTCCATGTAAGCCAAGCCAAATTGCTGACCATCACGGTCGATAGCCACCAAAAAGTTGTTTTGACTATCTGGTTTACTACTATCAACGACTGTACCCTGGTGTAATCACCTGCACAACCTCACGCTTAACAACCCCTACTGCCTGCTTAGGATCCTCCATCTGTTCAGCAATGGCAACCTTGTAACCACGCTCAACTAAGACATCTATATACTGTTGGGCAGAGTGATAGGGAACTCCAGCCATGGGAATAGGATTGTCAGCATTCTTATTGCGACTGGTTAGTGAAATTTCTAGTATCTGGGCAGCATTGACTGCATCTTCGTAAAATAACTCATAAAAATCACCCATACGAAAGAGCAAAAAAGCATCTGGATATTGTTTTTTGATATCCACATACTGTTGCATGCCAGGTGATAATTTTTCTGTCATCATCCATTCTCTCCTTGTTAAAAATAGAGAGTGGGACAGAAATCGGTAATTCGTTAGAAATCGATTTCGTCGTCCCACCTCCGCACAGTTGAGTAGGGCTGTAAAAGCTGATGATATCAGCGTAGTAGAGTCCACTCAACCACTGCGTCTTGCTCGACAATCCAAAGGCAATTGAGAGGCTAGGACTTTTGTCCCAACCTCCTTATCTATCCTTCATCAAATCTAACAAACGATCTTCCATGAGTTTAGCAACATGCTGATCTCGGCAGATTACCAAGAGAGTATTGGCACCTGCAACTGTCCCTAAAATCCATTCATCCTTGTTGGCATCGACAACATTGGCTAAAACCGCGGCTTCACCCAGTTTAGTGTGAAGAACTAGAGTAAACTCAGCTCTTGCAACGCCTTCTAAATGATGGGATAAAAACTCAACCAGGTCAATCTTCTCTGTCTCATTTGCTAGCACGTAGTAGACCATATCATTTTTCTTAACCTTGGTCAAGCCAAGTTCACGAAGGTCACGCGACAAGGTCGTTTGGGTCACAAAAACATTGCGTGCTTCCAAACGATCTTGAATCTCCTTTTGAGTTCCTAGCTTCTCCTCAGTGATCATCTGCTTGATCAACTGATGACGTTCTCTTTTTCTCATAACATCCTCTCGAGTGAATATTTATAACATTTTTCATCTATTTAATAAGAACATTATACCAAAAACCGAATATTTCAAAAAAATTTTCATCATTTCTTTCAAAAATTGTGATAAAATAGAAGAAAAGTCCAAAGGAGCTTTATAATGAATACAAAACAATTGATCGCTAGTGAATTGGCTAGCGTCATTGATAGCCTGGATCAAGAGGCTATTTTCAAATTTACTAGAACAACCCAAAAAAACTCTGACATGGGAGATATCGCCTTCCCTAGCCTTTCTCTAGCAAAAAGTTGAGAGTAAAAGCACCTCAAATGATTGCAGCAGATATCGCTGAAAAAAAATCAATAGCCAAGCCTTTGAAAAAAAGTTGTTGCTACTGGTCCTTATGTAAACTTTCTTTCCTTGATAAAGTCTGCCATTTCTGGTCAGTTATTACAAGATATCATCGAGAAAAGGTTCTGACTATGCTCAACAAAGATGAAGGTCAAAAAGCAAAATATCATCATCGACCTGTCAAGTCCCAAATATTGCTAAAACCATTCTCTGTTGGTCACCTGCGTTCAACTGTTATCGGAGATGCCCTTGTCAAACATCTTCAAAAAAATCGGGCTATCAACACAGTCAAAATCAACCATCTTGGGAGACTGGGGTAAACAATTGGTCTTCTGATGGTAGCCTACAAAAAAATGGGGTAGCAAAGAAGCTGTTGAAAGCTCAATCCGATTGACGAACTGTTGAAAACTTTACGTTCGTATCAATGCTGAAATCTGAAAACTGATCACAGCTTGATGACGAAGGACGTCTCATGGTTTAAAAAAACTTGAAAGATGGCGATCGAGAAGCTACTCAATTGTGGCAATGGTTCCGTGATGAAAGTTTGGTAGAATTTAACCGCATCTATAATGAAACTTGGGTGTTGAATTTGATAGCTACAACGGAGAAGCCTTCTACAATGATAAGATGGATGCAGTTGTCGAAAATCCTTTTGAAGAAAAAGGGCTTTTGTTTGAAGAATCTCGTAGGTGCCCAGTATCGTTAATCTTGACGATTTTGAATTGACCACCCAGCTCTGATCAAAAAATCTGACGGTGCTACTCTTTACATCACCCGTGATATCGCAACTGCTATCTACCGCGCTCGCACTTATAACTTTGTTAAGAACGTCTATGCTGTTGGTCAAGAACAGTCTAACCACTTCAAACAACTAAAAGCTGTCTTGAAGAAAATGGGATTTGACTGGAGTCGATGACATGATTCACGTTGACTTTTGGATCTCGTAACTAAAGAATCGGCAGAAACTTTCAACTCGTAAAGGGAATATCATCCTTCTAGAACCAACACTTCAGAAGCTATCAGCCGTGCCAAAGGCTCAAATCGAAGCCAAAAATCCCTGACCTTGAAAACAAGGAGCAAGTTGCTCGAGCTGTTGGTGTTGGAGCTGTGAAGTTCTACGACCTTAAAACTGACCGTAGAAACGGTTACGACTTCGACCTTGAAGCAATGGTTTCCTTCGAAGGGGAAACAGGTCCTTATGTCCAATACGCATACGCTCGTATCCAATCTATCTTACGCAAAGCGGATTTCAAACCTGAAGCAGATGCCAACTATAGCTTGAATAATCCTGAGAGCTGGGAAATCATCAAATTCATCAAGATTTTGCTCGTGTCATCAAGCGTGCATCTGATAACTATGACCCATCTCTTATCGCTAAATACGCAATCAACTTGGCTCAAGCCTTTCAATAAATACTACGCTCACACTCGTATCTTTGGATGAAAGTCCAGAACGCGACAGCCGTCTAGCTCTCAGCTATGCAACAGCAGTTGTCCTCAAAGAAGCACTTCGTCTGCTGGGTGTAGAGGCACCAGAGAAGATGTGATTCAGTACTAACAATTGGAACTAAAGTTCCTAATTGTTGGACGCTAGCCGCTTTTATGCGGACTAGCTAACTGCTTCACTAGTCATGTTCTCTAAATATAATCGATTTAGAGAACATGACGTCGTAACTATGGCGAATTGCCTAAACGCTTCACTAATTCACCTAACCAAATAATATCGATTTATTTGGATGAATGTCGTGATCTAAAGTTATTTAATTGCTACTAAGCGACTCTAAGCATAGCTATCCTAAACTCTCTACGGACTCTTGGTTTGGTACTAGAGTCGGAGGGCAGAACAACCACTTTTTTAGCTATGCTATCGTCTGCCTGATTTTATATTGTCATTACTTGAAAAGCGAAAAATCTTTTTCGCTTTTCTCTTGTTATTAACTTCTTTATCACAGAGGGAGAGACTTTATGAGCCAATATGCTTATATTTTAGTTGTCATCAGTCTTGTCGTTCTTTTTCTCATTAACAAATACGAAAAGGAAAAACTACAAGGCCTTCTACAAGAACAGCTTTTAAAGGATGAAACTTTTCGAGCTACTATCAAGGAAAAAATTCAAACAACAGAAAACATCAACGATGTCATCGACTACATCAATAAGGGATATCGTTTGGGAATTATGATTTCAAAGGAAATTGTGGAAGACATCAGAAAATAAAAAAGGATTCGAGATAGCATTTCTCGAGTCCTTTTCTATTTTTTCCTGAGAACTACGATTCCCACCAGGATAACAATCCCTAAGGATACCATGGTTCCAAACTGGTGCTACATCTTTCATCAAAGAAATTTTCTCAGAGAACAGTAGCAGAGCAATCGCTAATAGTAGCAAAGCACTGCATAGCATAATATCCTTGAAGCTTGGTTTTGCGTTTTATATACTTTTAAAAATGATCTCTGTAGTTTACTCATTTCGATTGTTCCCTTTGAAGTAAATCCTTTGATCCATGGAATAAAAACTCTTCCTCAGAAAATCTGACCTCTTACAAAGCTTCTAATTCATAGAGTTCTGCAATAATCCCTAGCGACCTTCTTGATATCTCCCAGCATTCCACGCATCTCAAAGTCAGCTAGAACAGGGAAAACCAAAGCGTTGGCTGTATTGTTTGGCTGTCAAACAGTATTGGTTGTTAAAAGTTACGATTACCCGGATCCTACAACACCAAAACACTTGCTAGCATTGTCACCATAGGCGATAAAAGTCACCCTACTGGAGTGGTCAAAATCTCCACATCTCCATTGTCAACACCCATTGCCACCTTCTAGATAAGTCGGTAGAAAAGCCACATATGGGATTGGTCATTTCAAAGAAGTCTTCCCTTCCTTGACCAAATCTTTAATATGAATTTTTTTCTACTTCAATGTTCTCATACTGTTCTAATAGGTAAGCCTTTCAATCGTGTTACGAAACTCTCCGTATTTCCGCTCAGACTGATATAGACTAAGGAAACTTTTTTTCATGTTTCTCCTCCTTTTTTTGAATCATAAAAAAATAACTACCAAGATTGTATCTTGATAGTTATCCTTTGTCAACTCTTAGGCAAGTTCTTCCTCTTCTTGAGTTTCTGTTAATTCTTTTCTGCTGACGCCACATCTTATAGAAGACGATTGCTAGGAAGATAACATTGAGTACGATCCCCAAAAATGGCTGAACCTTTGGCACCAAGCTCCGCTCCCATACGGATGTTAGGGATCTGTAAAAAAGTGAAAACCGCATCCTGAACGCCGATAAAGTTGTAGATAGAACCAACGATGGCAACGAAGACATAAGCAAGATAAGTGTAGTTAGCCAATTGAAGGTTTTTACGAATAAGGAAAGACCAAAGCCACAACAACTAGAATAACAGATAAGACAACCAAGAGAATGTTGAAAGACTGAATGACCATGCTCCGATACCTTTAATCGTGTAAGCAACGAGCTCCTTAGCATAAGTAGCATTAACACCTGATGCTGATGTTTCTAGATTGCTCATACCCTCCGCAGTAGGTACTGGAGATATGATTCCAAATAGCGACATTGCTGAGAGTAAGGCTGAAAAAAATCAGTAATACCCATAGATAGATTGGTTTCTTTTTCATCAAAAGCAACCTCCCTTATGTTTTTTTAGTTTATTATAGCATATTTTTAACAAGCAGAAACAAATCTTACAAGTTTGCTTTCCACCTGTTTACGGTAGGCTTTTAGGAGACTTCCCACATAGTTTTTCGAAAAGACCTTATAGAAATAACCAACATTACTGTAACCAACTGTATAGCAGATATCCTCAATACTATCATTTGTAGATAGCAAGAGTTGCTAGGGCGCCTTGATGCGTTGCTTATTGAGAAGCTCCGCAAAGGTGGAATTGGTTTCTTCTTGATTAGCTGGCCCCAAATAAACGGGATTGATAAAGAGATCCTTGCTGATATCCTTGAGAAAGCTCTTTTTGGTAATCTCTACCAATGACTTCAAGCACACTGACGACATTTTCATTCATGCGGTATTGGCCAAAGAAGGATGTCAAGGTCTCCTTGGTATAAGCGACTAAATCCTCAAAAAGTTGTAATAGCATGAATATTCTTGACAATATCTGTCATGTCGTCTGCTTTCAAATGTTCAAAAAGATGGAAAACATCCATGACAAACTGGGTAAAGAGTCGCTTAGTGATAGAGACTCTCGGTGTATTTTTCAAGAACAATCTTCTCAAGTAAGGTCAACTCCTCGATAATCTGCTGGAGATTTCCCTGGATAATCACTCGATAAATGGGTTCGTAGTAAGAAAAGAGACTTTCAGACTGATCTAAATTGACCGATCCATAAAAGAGTGTCTTTTTCAACATCACGCTTTCCATTTTTTTCAAAGTTGGCTTTGATAAGGGAGCTTCAAAAGGCATGACTAACAAAGCCCTCAAATTCCTGATCTGCAAGGATAATTTGCCAATCCTGACCCTAGAACGTAGTAAGGAATGACAAAATTCCCTTGTTTTTTTCCTTTTGAAAGTCCGATCCACCAATTTTTCTTTTTTTGGCTGAGATGAGCCTTGAATGCTTCTTCATCTAGTTGCTGACTCAATATTTCTGGCTCTTGAGATTTTTTTCACCAAGCTGACTGGCAATCTTTTTCAAGCAAGCGTTCAAGCTCAACCTTATCGACTGGTTTGACCAGATAATCAACGACATTGAGATTCATGGCTTTTTTGACATAGTCAAATTCTTGGTAGCCTGAAAGGAGGATATAGTAAGCATCTGGCAACAACTCCTTCATCTCCCCGAATCATCTCAAGCCCTGTCTTTGTCAGGCATATTGACATCAGAAATGACAATATCTACAGGGATGTTCTCGGACATAGTCCAGAGCGTCGTCAGCATGATTGGCTGTTGCAACGACTTCCATATCCCATTTTGTCAAAAGGAATCAAACGTTTGAGTCCTTCTGTAATCATGTACTCATCGTCCACTAATAGTACTTTATACATCTTTATCCTTTCTCCTCATCCTGAATAGTAATTCGATAACGAACACCTTGCTGTTCCATTGATTCCACACTAATGTTATAGCGATCCCCAAAATAGAGAACAAAGCGCTCATGAACATTGACGATCCCAATGGACTGTCGTTTTCCACTATAATCCACTGTGTGTTCAAACGTTCTTTGGGCTAATTTAGTTTGAATTTCTGCTAATTTTTCAGCAGACATCCCACGACCATTATCCACCACTAAAATTTCGACATAGCCCTCTTGTTTCAAAGCCTTGATACTAATAACATTATCAGAACGTCGATGATCAACCCCGTGGGCAAAATAATTCTCCACCAAGGGTTGGAGGGTGAATTTTGGAATCCGCATTTCTTTTAACTTGGGATCAATTTTAAAGCCATAGGCGATTGACTTGGGATAGCGAACCATACAGAGATAACTGTACTTCCGACAAAACTCCACTTCTTGCTTTAATGTTGTTTCTCGCTCATCAGAGATGTTGTTGCGCAGGAGACTACTGAATTCGTAGATAATATCCGCTAGTTCATTTTGGTTTTCCATGACCGCGTACATCCGTAAAAACTCGAGGGTATTGTACATGAAAATGTGGATTTATCTGAGCTTGTAGGGCGCGCATATTGGCATCTTTTTGACTCAGTTCCAGCTGATAAATATCATGGATATTTCTCCAGTCGGTCCAACATATCATTTGTTGTCTCAGCGATTAAAAGCAATTCCTGGTCTTTTTTCGTGAGATCAATTCTTTTTCCCTGCTCCCCTTGCGCAATATCATGGATTGTTTCCACTAGGTCAACAACCTGGGTTTGATACTTGAAAATGTTTTCTTTCAAAGTTACATATAAAATAACGATAAAGAGGAGACTCAAAGCAAGAATAAAAACTCGAACTAGAGATACTCCCACTAAGGACATAATCTCTCGGAACTGCAACCTGAACCTGATAGCCATGAGCTGTCTCATCTTGCAACCATTCCTCTCGATCACTTTTTTTCACCTTGGTGAAACATATCCGTTTCAAAAAGGAGAGGTGATGCTCACAGCAATTGGGATATTTCCTCTGGTATTGTCAATAGCCTTATAAAAAAACATCAGAAGATACAGAAACATAAATCACTCCTAAGAGCTTGATCCGATACTGGATCCGATACTGGGAATGGCGAAAACTATTAGCATCTGGCTTGAAAGGCATCTGCAGAAACCTTGTAACCACTACGATTGTCCCTCTTCGAAACATAAACTTCTGTCGAATCTTGCAAGACAATGGCTACACCCTGTTACAAAAATCATTGCGCACATAGAGGTCATCGATATTTTTCATAAATGGATACAGAAATATAGGGTGATGCCTTTACGCTCTAGTTGCCAATAGAAAATAATCCGGTGTACTGAGGCTAAAATACTTATAAATCCCTCGATTCGTGCCTGATTTATCTACTAAACTTTGGGCTGAACGAGCTGATTCTCGATAATAATACTCAACCTCACTCACTGTCCGAGTCAAAACCCTGCTGGGAAACCTGTCTCGCTTCTTTTTTTCTCGACTATCCCAGTTTACATAGGAAATCAACAGAGCAAAACTAGCAATGATGACAATCATCACCCAAGTATAGGTTCGAAGGAGCGAATGAAGCCAAAATTGTTTCATTCTATTTGGACGCCAATTTTTTTCATGAATGCTTTTCATAAACAGGCTCCAATAAATCACTAATAAAGAAATGCCACATACCAATCCCTACAAAAAGTGATGAGGGCTGGCATATAAAAACCCAATAATGGCTAACAAGACGCTACCAAGAAGAATCTTAGCCACTGCTGACAAGCTCATAAAAATTCCGATAAAGGCAAGCTTTAGAGGTATTTTTGATAGGATAAGTCAAAAGTAAACTTGCAATTTTAGAGAAACTGTATAGGCCAAAAAAATACCAAAAGCTACCAGAAAAAGATATTTAGAAAAGGTTGTTGCTAAATGGATAATGGTCTGATGCGGCAATTGGATCATGAGATACAAACCATAAATCAAGATCAAAGTCAAGTCCCATAAAAGGTGTAGAAACTGAGATTGCTTTTTTGATAAAAATTGCTCTTATAAAGAGTCCAAGCCTCTTTAAAACCATAGGCACGGTAAGAATAACCATGTTCTGCAAATAAACTCATGATAGTCGCACTAGCTGGCGCTATACCAAAAACCACACCTCCTGCTAGTGTCAATAACCAAAAAAATAAGCTGTAGCTATCATCCCCAAAAAGAAACGATGAAAGACTAGCTCAATAAAATTTCCCACGGTTTGCCTCCCAAAAAAATAATCTAGAACTATTATAACATATTTCAAGCGCTCTCAAAAAGAAGAGGAGAGAAAAGGTGGTGAGAGTTTATCACTACCTGTTTACTATAATGTATAGTAAAATTAAAACCAATGGCCGAAACCATTGGTTTTAAAATGTTTATAATAAGTTAACTCTTATTTCACTTCTGTAAAAATTAACTTCTACACCTACAAAGCTTATTCTGGCAGACTTTATAATAGTCTAAGAAAAAGGTAGAGAAAAAGGTAGAGATGCATACAGTACCTAGATTTTTCCAAAAATTCTTTATAAACTTAAAACCTGGTTTGGCAAGTATGGGTTTCAGTTGGACTAAAAATAGCGTAATATCAAGGCTTTTTTAGAACGATCTCCACTGATTAATTCATAAAATTTGAATCAATTTTTAAATAGGGGAATAGTTTAGTTCTGTAAAATTAACTTCTACACCCACAAAGATTAATCTGATGGACTTTATAACAGTCTAAGCAAAAAAAGTAGAGAAAAAGGTAGAGATTGAAATAATAGTAGAAATTCAGCGATCACAGTTTCCTCTCTATATTTTAATCACTCTGATAACTCTGTTTCCACCTTGTATTTTTCGTTATACAGTTACTTAAACCTTGAGCGTACAAAAACTTACTCAAATTGACGAATAATAAAGATTGAATATTGTTAGTCTTTGAATTATCCACCTGTTTTTTTCTAAATGGATTATTAAAACTGTATATTAAGCTCTAACTACTCAAAAAAATATTATTTTGAAAACTGATTTGTTACATTTTTCCGAATATCTCTTCTAAACTCTTTTTCTATTTCTTTATGAACATAATCACTTAATGGTGTATTTCACTAGAATTTCTTGAGAATAAAAAGAGTTGAAAAATCACTACTACGACTAGAAACATCTTTAGGGACTCTGTTTAATGAGTGATAGCTTTGTAGTATTTCATCATATTTTTTTCATAACACTCTACTTAAATCACCTAGCGATACTTCAATTAAATTTTTATCTCCGGAATATGCCACATGGTAATAACCTCATCCACGGATTTCTTTCATCATCCTTATAAGTGACCAGTAGTTTGTATGGCATATCTTTGAATTTTCGAAAAATATCTATAAATATTTGAAAGTTATATTTTACCATTTCCAAATAACTCGCCTCAGCGAAATTAAAAATGTCTCAACTATTTTTTTATTTTTCTTTTTGTAGAATATAAGTTCATTACTAAGCCATTTGACTCTGAATATTCTCTATCACGATCAGGTATGACAAAAACTTCTATAATCTACATCAGACTGCATGCAAAATAGTTATCAGTTTATTTAAACTAAACAGCTCTACTCCTTCAGAAGTAGTATAACTTGCAACCTCAGGACAATCTTGAAGGATTTCATCTATCCTTTTTCTAACATTTTTACTCATTAAAGATATTTCATCAATATCTTTTAAGCCAAGGTAATTTATTTTTTTATTTCTTTCAAAAAGTTCACATAAAATATAATTACTTGCAGGTAATGATTTCTTTTCTAAAATAGTTTTCAGATTATCTTTAATAATATCTATTGCTATTTTTTTCTACCGCTATCTCCTATAAGGCCTGATAATTCTAAGTTTGTACTACGCTGAACCATTTGAGTCGTTTTTAAAAAGATAGTAGCCTGATATTCTTGAATCGCTTGACTCAACAATTCAGCGCTGATAATTTTTACATCTGGAACACCTTTGTCCACGATATCAAACCAATAATAAAGGGTGTTTTTCTTCCATACCTCCAGCAATTCCTATTTTTTTGATTCCAATCTACAATTTTCCATGATAAATGGTTCAAATTGCTCTGATATAGAGGAGAAATAGTTTTTCCACTATAAATTTATATGTTTTGAGAATCTCTGATAATATTCTTTTCTACATTATCTTCCCTAGAGAAATCTGTAATCCCATTACTCCTCAATAAATCATTTTTAGAATTAATACATTCAATATAAAGAGGTAAGTTATGTTGTAGAACAAAAATCTAAAAATTTATCCTGCTCTTTCAATGGTTGAAAATAATCCAGAGATAAAAATGACTACTCTCGCCATTCTTCATTATGGATAAGTTTTTCTAGAAGTGCTGTATCTGATGAAACTATTAGGTTATTTGTAATATAGTATGCAGCACAAAACTCCTTAAATAGCTTATGAGAAAAAGTAATTCTATCTGAAGTACTAAAAATTCCAAAATTTATAAAATAATCAATTAGATTTCTTTTATTTGGTGTAGAAACTGGATAAGCACTTATTATTTTATCTACTTCACTGTATGTAAAACTAGATTGATTAAAAATTCTCGTAAGAAAATTTACCAAAAAGATTTAATGTTTCATGAAGGGATAATTCTGAATAACTATTTTTGTAGCGATAATTCTTTTTCGAAAATACTCTGTAAAAATTTGGGTTCTATTGAGCAACTCTTTATTCTGTCTATCAGTCAGAATAGTCTTTACCAATTTTTATACAATAAAGGGTTCCTAAACAGTTCAAGATATGCTTTTAGGAAGACTTGCTATACATCCCAAAGTCTAATTAAACTCACTTTTGAATTATACTATCGGAAAGATTTGTTAGAAAGAAACTCTTTTCTTCTCCAAGCTCATGATTATATCGATTATTTTCGAGTTGTGAAAAAGAAAAATTTTGATTATATTGTGTCATTAATTGATTTGCTTCAGAAAAAAATTTTAATCTTTTCTCTCATCCACAATATCATCAATCCCGTCGAAAGAACAATGCCAATTGATTATTAACAAATAGCTGATTAATGGCTTGTTTAGAGTTTCCTTCACAGAATGGTTCCATTTTCGATTGAATAATCTCGAATAATGTTCCTAAACTACCCCTCATACTCTATTAATGGAACATAGACAGGAATTAATTGATAGGTAGAATATTTTGTACACAATTGATTTATTAGCTTTAAAAGTTTCAAATGTTTTTCCCAAATCCTGCTTCTCCTTTTAATACAACTTTATGGTGTTGTAAAAGGATATCTAACGAGTCTTTTCACCTTACTGTCTACTGTATTCTGAAATAGATAACGATCAAAATAGTCAGACTGAACAAATGAAGCACTCAGACGTTTCTAACATGGTTTTAATATAGGAGGTATATTCTAAAAATTTCCATTTACAACTCTGCTTTTAACATTGCATTACTATCATCCACAGTCGCTGATATGTACTGCAACTGTCTGTCTAATCTATCAACAATCTCTCTGATAGTTCGACATAGTGCTTGTGATTCAGAAGTATGATTTTATTAAGTTGTTTAAATATGACTTTCAAAAATATTTTTGAAGAATTTGTTTTAAATCACCCATCATAGAGTTTATATTTAGGATATCTTTTCAATAAACAAAATTTAGATAATAATCTACTGATTGATTTATTGTTTCTTTGATTGTAAAAATATCCTGACTAAGAAAATTTTTATTATTTTAGCAAGAACATTCTGTTCAAATAGAAAATCTATCAAAATCACTATAATATGTCCTATTTCCATATTTCTTTAATATCGATACTTCAACTTCATTTTTAGTTTTTTTAGTGAAATACCTCAGTCTCAACTTTCCAAATACTCCTCTAAAATAACTTTCCTAGTTCTTCTGTCAGTAAGTTTTCTATTAAAAGAAATAACAAGCATACATAATCTCCTTCTATATTCGATAGTATTCCATGTCAGCATTATCCAATGCTTTTTAATATCTCAATTTTATCTCTGATACTAGTATTTTTTTAGATTTTTTTGATGAAGATATAAATTATCAACAGCATTTGAAACAGTAGTTACTAAGCCAAGTGCTGATTAATGTTGTCCCATTTTCAACTGAAAAATATCTCTGATTCAAAAACTCGCTCATTATAAAATAACAATAAAAGTCTGATAGAAACTCAATTTTGGCATTTCACAAAAATCTTTAATAAATCTCTTTAAGTTTCTTAGTTTCTCCTTTTTCTCATCTCTAGTTTTTTAATTGTGACTCTTTAAGAGTCTTTTTCAATCCTAGTTTGATATAAATATTTTCTTGGAGAGTTTGAAAACATTTTGATATCAACATTTTTCCAAAGAGTTCCTGTTTTCTTTTTTAGAAAATTTGAATAAATTTGATTGAAATATGGAAATTTCAATACTTTTTAACTTTGTTTTGTATGTATGTAATCATAATGTAGAATAATAAATAAAGAAACTAACAAAAATGAAAAAGTTTATAATTTCTGTTATAGATGAAAGGGAGCTCAATACATATTATATCTCTTTACTATTTATAGTGTTATGGTATCATTATAGCAAAAACAATGGAATTTCCATTGTTTTTTTATGTTCAAATTCAAAGGTTTTTATTAACTTTCCGAAAAATTTATATTTTTCTGAAAGATATCTAATAATCTTTTACTTTTGCTTATTTTTAATTATTTTTCCAATCTTCATTTTTAAAACCCCTTATATTTTTTTCGTAAAATTCTTTTTCTTTATAAAAAGTAAACAGTTTTATTAATCCTTTCTAAGTAAAAAGTAGTTATGGATAAACTGATTTAAAGTGAAATAGCTACAGTTTTAAGTGATTTACTAATTATAAAAAGATCTCATACCCAAGATGTATCTAATAATTCAGACTTCAATTCAGTTATTACTTTTTTTCTATTTTTATTAATATTACTAGTGTTTCTAACAGTTCTTTTTCATATTCAGAATATCTAGATATAATTCTTTTGTTGTTTATTGAGTCTTTTGTACTCAGTAAGTCGTCTAATGAATATCGGTTGATAACATTCTTATCAAGATTATCAAATTTAGAATGTTGGTTAATGTATTTTATTAGTGAATTTTTTATATTTTCTTTTTATCGGAATTTCTCTTAAGTGTCTGGAATTTGAATCAGAGATTTCATCTGATCATTTTTTTAGAGTTTCGATATTAATTTTACTTGAAAAATGAATCCTTGTAGTTTTCGAGTAGTTTTTTTAAAATGATATTAAGGAAATGGAAGATTTATTCAGTTGTTCGGTGATAAAATCTTTATCTAAAGTATTAAATATTTCTTTATAATGGTTTCTAGAGATCTCACTTTTGAACATTAGTTAGCTCTTCCCATAAAATGTTAGGGGTTGAAAATACTAAACGAGATTTCTTGATCATCTTTGCTCCTTTGTAGTACTTATTATAGATTTGAAAGAACTACTATTAGAAGTAAGGTATGAAATATAAGAATTGTCTCGGAAACTCATTGTTGTACCACTCTAAAAATACTTTTTGTCCTATATAGATTCTCTATTAATAAAATTTTTAGCATCTTCGGTATTTAATTTATCATAAATATCTTCATATATGCTATCCAATTGTTTATCTTCTAAAAATAGATAGAATAGACAAAAAAATGTAACACTAGTAAATTTAATCTTTTCCTTTCTCCATAAAATCTTGTAAAATTCTTTTCGATTTCTATACTAAGTTTATTGAAATTATTTTGATGAAATATTCTGTCTATTTTTATCTATATTATTTAATTTTTCTAAAATTAAATCTAATAATTCTCTGTTTCTAGAAAGTCTGTTTATCTGCTTCCTTAGAAATATTCTGTATTCTTTCAAGAAGAGTATTAACCCTGACGTCTAAATTGGATTCAAAAATCTAAATTTATTTTTTATCTAGAATTATATAGTAATTTTACATCATCATTTATGCTATCGCTTATTTGATTATCTGAAATATAGCTCTTCATTTTGGTGAAGAGATGATCTTCTGTGGATTTACAATTTTATTATAAAGTATTCTAGATATGCTATTTATATTTAGTGTAATTTTTTTGTGAGTCATTTGACATCTTGAAGGAAGATTATTTTTAAAGTAATCTTTCTATACCTTTTAATAATATTTTCATTGTTATCATAAATTGCTTTATTAAAATAATCATAAATTGATTCATTAAAAAAATTATCAACAGAAAAAGTGATGATTAGATAATTTTTAAGAAGATTTCATAAATTTTATCCTGTTTGAGAACTTTTTATTTTTTTAATTCTTCACTATCCTTTAATAATACAGACACTAAAAAATTTTTTCATCTTCACTAAGTCCATTTGGGATTGTCTAACAAGGTAATCTGTATATGTTTCATTGATAAGATTATTTTTTTATCAAAAAATTTTGCAATCTCACTCATCATTATCCTCCAATGAATTTTTTTATTTGAGTATATAAGTCTCCTTTAGATTTAACTAGATCGTTAAAAGTCACTGGAGTTTAGTGTTTTATAGACTATTAGTGCAAGTAGTTGTTTGTAATCTATTTTCAATATTATCTTTATCATGAATTTCTTTGTAAATTTTAAATTCATTTACTATATTTTTTTAAGCACTCTAAAGTCATCAATAAATATGGAAATTTGATATAAGAAAGTCTCGAAATCATTTTTATCAGTAATTTCTAGTTCATCTAGCAACTTTGATTTTTAGGTAGTCAAATGAATTTGTATTGTTTGACAATAGGGACAATTGGAATAATAACATCAAAAAAATTTTTGTCTTCTCTGTTGCTGAAACATCTCAGAAAACACTTCATCACTTATTACATAGAAAAACATCATTTTCTTTATCGCTTTGCAGAATTCCTCCTTTGATTAACCATTAAGTTAATTTCTCTTAATTTTTTTCGAATATTGAATGGTCGTTAAATCTATCTAAGTCTTCAAAAATTACAAAAATCTGCATCAGATTCATCAAAAAGATAAATAACATCAGATAGAAAAATTATCAAAATATGAGACTGAAGAAAAGTCTCTATTTTTCCATGTTTACGTTAATTCCCTATACTATTTATTGTCAGTTTTGACCAATTTCCTTTATATATTATATTCTTAATTGTATTTGATAAAAGGTAGTATAAAATAATTATAGCTATGACAGATATAATGATGAGAATGTAATCAATTACATTCAAGATTAGGTGGGAAATTTTTGGATGCTATATGTAATTTTTTTCAGTTATAACTGGTAATAAAAATTTAAAATAAAGAATTAAACAAATAATTGATAATGAATAAAGAGATAATTTTTATATTTATTTGATATTTTTCACGAAAAAGTTTGCTTTTTGGTATTTTATATGGTTCTGATTTGATTTACTAATTGGTTGACAATTTTCATTTCCAAAATATTGTCTATCTGACTATTTATTTTCTTATCATCTTGGGGAGTAGGAAGAGTATTTCCTGCTAAACTACCAAAAATGTGCCAATGAGATATAAATACTAGTTTCTGCTCTTCAATTCATTAAAATAACTATGAATTATTGAGCTTTTTTTCCAGTTCCATATCCTCCAGTTATCCTACATTTTGTTATATGCTTATCCTGAGTTACATTATTCAATACATTTTTATAAATTTTATAGTAATCTGTTTCAAATTCATCAGAAGCAATTTGAGTGTAGTCTATTGAGTTAGACTTTTCCAGTTCTACACTGAATTGGGAATCATTATCCTCGTCAGAAGATTTATTTTTTTATGAAATAGAGAAGTTAATTTGAGCAAATGATTTTTCCATTTATGTTGTCCTTAACTAATATTCTTATAGTTAATTATATCATACAATAAGTTGCTAAAGTTATTGTAAAATAAGTTGTGTAGACACAAAAGAAATTTATTCATAGACATATTATTGACTCAATGAAAATCTTCAGAAAGAGAAATAGATGAAGTAGTTGTTGTATATAATATTGCAAATAGTTATGAGATATACTATAGTGATGGGACCTTTAATAGGACATAAACTGATTTAATTTTCTTATTAAATTATAAGTTGGGTAAAAATTTTTGTAAGATCTGATGTTTATTTAAAGTCTCTATCTATTTTTCTAAAAACTATGGAAAATCTGATATAATAAGATTTGTAGGTGCATTATATTTATATTTACAGAAACTAAATTATTTCCTATTTAAAATCTATTAATTCATATTTTATGAAATCAATTAGTAGATATCGTTCTAAAAATCCTTGATATTGCACTGTTTTTTTAATTCAATTAAAATATATACTTCTCAAACCAGGTCTTAGGTAGAGATTGAACTGAAATATAGTGAAATGTATTGAAATTGAAAAAGAAAAAAACGCTAAAATCAGCGTTTTTCTTATGTATTGATTCGTATTGATTCGTATTGAATGCTTACTTCACTTCTGTAAAACACAACGTGTTTGCGAAGTTTTGGTGAGTATTTCTTCAATTGAAGACGGTCTGAGTGTTACGTTTGTTTTTTAGAAGTAAGGTACAAGCGTTCACCAGATTCTTTGTGTTCAAGTGTAATATTTACGCATGGTATCTCCCTTCTATTATTCAGCTGATGCAGCTTTTTAGCGATCTTACGTCCTTTGTAGTATCCTTTTAAGTGATACACGGTGAGAACGTGAGTAATCTCCAGTAGTTTCGTCAAAGTTTACAGATGGAGCTGTTACTTTGTAGTGTGTACGACGTTTGTTTTTCTTCGCTTTTTGAAGTGCGACGTGCAGGTACTGCCATTTTTGTTTTCTCCTTTTAAGATATAAATTCAGTTAGGTTTGATTTTTCATCAACTTTAATAGTATATCAAAACTTTTTTTGTAAAGTAAAGTTACTTGACAAAAAAAGATTAAAAAATTTTCCTATCCAATCTTCTGGATAGGAAAATAGATTAAATATCAATCTCGAATGGTTCATCAATGGTTTCTGAGACGTATTTCCCGTCTTTTTTTCGTTGTTTGACGCATTCGGTGAGAAGATATTCGATTTGCCCGTTGACTGATCGGAAGTCATCTTCTGCCCATGATGCGAGTGCAGCATATAACTTATTCGAGAGTCGAAGGGGAATCTGCTTTTTTTTAGCTTCTGCCATTTCTAATAAAGGCTTCCTGTATTGACAATTGGTTGTGCATCATGATTGCCACAGAGAACGACTAGGAGATTTGAAACCATAGCTGCTTTACGCTCTTCATCTAGTTCAACCAATTCTCCTTCATTGAGACGTTCTAGTGCCATTTCAACCATTCCTACAGCGCCATCAACAATCATCTTGCGTGCATCAATAATGGCTGATGCTTGTTGGCGTTGAAGCATGACAGCTGCAATTTCTGGCGCATAAGCTAGGTAAGTGATACGTGCCTCAAGGATTTCCAGACCAGCATCCTCAACACGACTTTGGATTTCTTCACGTATACGGTTAGCTACAATTTCGCTAGAGCCTCGGAGACTACCTTCATCTGCTTGTCCGTCACCTGTAGTATCTACATTAGGAGACACATCGTAAGGATAGATGCGAACAATATTACGGAGGGCGCTATCACATTGCAATGAAAGATATTCTTTATAGTTATCAACGTTGAAGACTGCCTTAGCGGTATCGACAACTCTCCAGGTTACCGCGATACCGATTTCTACAGGATTTCCTAAGCAATCATTGATTTTTTGGCGAGAATTACTCAAGGTCATGACTTTGAGGGAAATCTGTTTCTTGCCAATTTCAATGTTTACATCATTACCATTTGATGATTTAGTTCCTAAAAAAGGAGATTTTGTACTAACATCACCACTTTGTCCGAGTCGAGTGTGGATTGCAGGATTGATCGCTATGCTAAAGGGATTGACAAAGTAAAAACCAGGTTCTTTGATAGTCCCAGTATAGTTACCAAAGAGGGTTAAAACCAGAGCTTCCTGAGGTTTGACAACTTTTAAACCAGCATGAGCTAGACCTGCAATTAAGCTTAATAAAAGTCCGATAATAATTCCAAAAATGTTTTCTGAACCAGCACCCATTATAAGTATAAAGATACCAAGTACGAGTGCCAACTCAATGAGTATCAATGCTACTACACCATTTGGTTTTGAATTGATTAGTTTTTCAGTCATCAGAATGACCTCCTATTTTTGATATCTAAATGATATCACTTTAATTTATAAAGTCAAGAAATAAATGCAACATTTTTAAAGAAAATATTACTGTATAGAATTGTCTGAAAAATTTAAAGAAATTTTCTTCTGTTCATTGCTTTTTAAAATGTGCTATAATGGAAACAAACTGAATTGGGAGGGAACTTAATGACAGAATTAGATAAACGTCACCGCAGTAGCATTTATGACAGCATGGTTAAATCACCAAACCGTGCCATGCTTCGTGCGACTGGTATGACAGATAAGGACTTTGAAACACCAATTGTGGGAGTCATTTCGACTTGGGCAGAAAACACACCGTGTAATATTCACTTGCATGACTTTGGGAAATTAGCTAAAGAAGGTGTTAAATCTGCTGGTGCTTGGCCTGTGCAGTTTGGAACCATTACGGTAGCCGACGGGATTGCCATGGGAACGCCGGGTATGCGCTTCTCCCTAACGTCTCGTGATATCATCGCGGACTCTATCGAAGCTGCTATGGGTGGTCATAACGTAGATGCTTTTGTAGCTATCGGGGGCTGTGATAAGAACATGCCTGGTTCTATGATTGCCATTGCCAATATGGATATCCCAGCTATTTTTGCCTATGGTGGAACTATCGCTCCTGGAAAACTGGATGGCAAAGACATCGACTTGGTTTCTGTATTTGAAGGAATCGGTAAGTGGAACCACGGTGATATGACTGCTGAAGATGTGAAACGTCTCGAATGTAATGCCTGCCCTGGCCCTGGTGGTTGTGGTGGTATGTATACTGCCAATACTATGGCTACTGCTATCGAAGTTTTGGGGATGAGTTTGCCAGGTTCTTCTTCTCACCCAGCTGAATCTGCTGATAAGAAAGAAGACATCGAAGCAGCCGGTCGTGCTGTTGTTAAGATGCTGGAGCTCGGTATCAAACCATCAGATATCTTGACTCGTGAATCCTTTGAAGATGCCATTACAGTGACAATGGCTCTAGGTGGTTCTACTAACGCCACTCTTCACTTGCTTGCCATTGCCCACGCAGCTAATGTTGACTTGTCACTTGAGGACTTTAATACGATCCAAGAACGTGTGCCTCACTTGGCAGACTTAAAACCTTCAGGTCAGTATGTCTTCCAAGACCTCTACGAAGTTGGTGGTGTGCCTGCGGTTATGAAGTACTTGTTGGCAAATGGATTCCTTCACGGAGACCGTATCACATGTACTGGTAAGACAGTTGCTGAAAACTTGGCTGATTTTGCAGACCTTACACCAGGTCAAAAAGTCATTATGCCACTTGAAAATCCTAAACGTGCAGACGGTCCGCTTATCATCTTGAACGGTAATCTTGCTCCTGACGGTGCAGTTGCCAAGGTATCCGGTGTTAAAGTTCGTCGTCACGTTGGGCCAGCCAAGGTCTTTGATTCTGAAGAAGATGCTATCCAAGCTGTCTTGTCAGATGAAATCGTTGATGGCGATGTTGTCGTTGTTCGTTTTGTTGGACCTAAGGGTGGTCCTGGTATGCCTGAGATGCTATCACTTTCATCAATGATCGTTGGTAAAGGCCAAGGAGACAAGGTTGCCCTCTTGACGGATGGCCGTTTCTCTGGTGGTACTTATGGTCTCGTTGTTGGACATATCGCTCCTGAAGCTCAGGATGGTGGACCAATTGCCTATCTCCGTACAGGCGATATCGTCACTGTCGACCAAGATACAAAAAGAAATTTCTATGGACGTTTCCGATGAAGAACTTGAAAAAAACGCAAGGCAGAAACAACCTTGCCCCCACTCTATAGCCGTGGTGTTCTCGGTAAAGTATGCCCATACTGTATCTTCTGCATCACGTGGTGCTGTTACAGATTTCTGGAATATGGAACAATCGGGTAAAAAATAAGCAAATCAAAAGCAAGCCTAAAATAGCTTGCTTTTTTGTATGTTTCAAAATAGATAACTATCGTGGAGGTAACCCTAAGGCTATTCGCCCATAACGACTAATGCGTGTAATCTTCCAGGCTGGAGACCAGGTAACCTCAACCTTGACATCCTCAATTCCCATCAATTTGTTTTAAAGCCTGCCACAATCTCGATAGGCAAACTTTCTGCACAGTCACAGGCAGTATCCGTGAAGGTCATAACAATCTTACAGAGACCCGTTTCGTCCAGATTGATTTCATAAATCAGCCCTAGATTGTAAACATCCAATTCTACATCTGTATCAAAAACCTTCTCTAGTTTTTCGATAATTTGGTCTTGCAAGGCCAAAGCACGGTCATTGATTTTGATATCTTCTCTCATTGCATTCCCTCCATTTTAGACTGCACCTATTTTCTCATAATTCTGACAATTTGGCAAGTTTTTCCCAATAAAGACTGGATTCGCTAGGACACTCAAAGAAGAGACTAGGACCAGATCATAGATTTGGCAAAGCACTGCTTTAAGATTGCTGACAAGATAGATAAACCGATAAGTTGAAGACCTCGATATAGTCTAAAGGAATTATTTTTTATCTTCCAAGAAAGGCTCCCTAAAAAGAAAAAGAGGCTGGGACAAAAGTCCTAGCCTCTCAATTGTCTTTGGATTGTCGAGCAAGACGCAGTGGTTGAGTGGGCTCTACTACGCTGATTTCATCAGCTTTTACAGCCCTACTCAACTGTGCGGAGGTGGGACGACGAAATCGAATTCTAACGAATTACCGATTTCTGTCCCACTCTCTTTTTAGATATTATTTTGATTTCACAGGTTTATCTGCTAGGGCCTTGATGGCTGAAGCTATTGTTTCTGCATAGAGCTTAGCTCCCTCTTCCAGCTTGGTATTGTCATTACCAAAGTGAACCTGGTCTGTTCCCTTCCAAATATCTGGATGATCCTTGGAAACTTGGTTCCAATCTGCAATTTCAATGTAGGGATACTTTTGAGCAACTTCACGCGCATAGCTGGCATATTGTTCTACATAAGGTTGAGTTTCTGGCTTGTATCCCCTTCATAAGGTGTCACCAGAACAAGCTGATGCCCCTTAGGTAGATTTGTCACCAAGGAGTCTATGTCAGCCTTGTAGTCCTCAGGATTATTAACACCAGTAGCAATAACAACGATCTTAGGCAGTGCCTTATTTTGGCTGTTATTCAGCATAATGGCATTGGCTTGCTTTGTATTTCGGCTTACTTGCCCATCTGTCTGTGCATCCGGCAAAACCTCTTGTAAACCAGGTGTTGCCCGTAAGGTTACAGAATCCCTATGATAGATACACCATCTGTAATATTGTAGCGACTTGCTTCCGTCTGATCTGCCACAGTTTTTGTGCGAGTAAGATTGGTCTGCGCTTGTTTAAGACCATTGACAGTCAAATCTGTCTCAAAAGCACCAACTTGTGGAGCGATGATCATCACAATCAGTGTGATCAAAGTAAGAATTCCGCTACTAGATGCAAAAATAGTCTTGATATGCGGAATCTCTTTTGCTTTTTCCAAGAGCCAAGTAGTCTTTCCAGCGATTAAAGGCTCAATTACATAGAATGAGAGGGTAGCAAAAAGATACGAGAAGACTGTCGTTAAAATCACTGCTGGCAGATTGCCCATCAACTGGGTAAATATAATGTAAAATGGCCAGTGGAAGAGATATACTGCGTAACTGGTATCAGCTAGGAAACTAATCACCCTTGGCTCCTCAATATTTGGTGTCTTCTCATGCAAGACTCGAGTAGCAAGAATCATAGCAAGTGCCGCTAAACTTGCAAGTAAGAATCCAATCAAATAGGCAAAGAGATAGGTAAACTTCACGAAGAAGGTCAGTAGAAGCAGGACTCCCAAACCTGCACCAAAGACTAGCAAGGTCTGTTTCAAATCCCAGGTATTATTTAGACGCTTCACCAGAGTAGTCGTTTGACGGACACCTACCAAAGTGGCCAAGACACTACCTAGAAAGAAAGGATAGACGTGGGTAAAACTTGAAAAGTAAACCGTCGAGTAAGAACTAACGATAAAGCTACCGATAAACATTGAAAGGAAACTGATGATAAAGGCAGCTGAAGACAGGAGAAATACTGTCCCTCTTAATTGTCCAGACGATTTCGCCCGCTTAGACAAGAACCAAACTGCCAAGCCCCACAAGATATAGTAATGAACTTCAACTGCTAGACTCCAATTGTGGACAAACAGATGAGGGATAAACTGAGATTCATAACTCCCACCCGTTAGCATCTCATAGAAATTGGTCATAAAACCAAGGACACCAGCAATCTGACTACCTATACCTGCTACATAATCTTGCCGAACCAAGAAGGTGAAAGGCATTGTAACAAGTATCATCAAGACGACTGGTGGGAAAATCCGATAAAAACGTCTCCTGAAAAAAATCCCTAAGAGATCAATTTGCCCCTTTTGACCATACTCTTCCAACAAGAGAGACGTGATGAGAAAGCCCGAAAAGGTGAAAAAGACGTCAACCCCGAAGAATCCTCCAGGAAAAATCGTCTGAAAGAAATGATACAAAAGCACCAAGAGTAAGCCTGTAATCCTAATCAAGGAAAACCATTTAATACGCATACGAGTTTATTCTCCGTTCATTAGATTGACTAGAAAGCCATCTAATTTTCATTCCATATTACCTTTATTTTATCAAAGAAGAAAAATCCTAAGAGAAAACTTAGGATTTTAGCTTTTAGCCTACTAAACTTAGAAATTGCGCCCTGACTTGTTATAGCCATATTTTTTCAACAAAATGCTCACGGAATTCCAAGAGATTATCATCCATAATCGCTTGACGAACCTGCTTCATAAGGTTGAGCAAGAAGTAAAGGTTATGGTAACTTGTCAAGCGGATACCAAAGGTTTCATCAGCCTTGAGCAGGTGACGAAGGTAGGCACGGGTATAGTTCTTACATGTGTAGCAATCGCACTCAGGATCAAGAGGTGTAAAGTCCTCTGCAAACTGGGCATTTTTTACAACCAAACGTCCTTGACTTGTCATACAAGTCCCGTTACGAGCGATACGGGTCGGCAAAACACAGTCAAACATATCCACACCACGAATGACCCCATCAATCAAGCTATCTGGTGCTCCTACTCCCATCAAGTAACGAGGTTTATTTTCAGGAAGGAGTTGAGTGGTGAAGTCCAAAACTGCGTTCATCTCTTCGTGGGTTTCTCCAACTGCTAGTCCACCAATAGAATAGCCTGGAAAGTCCATACTTACAAGGTCATGAGCTGACTGACGACGAAGATCTTCAAATCCTGCCCCTTGTACAATTCCAAACAAACCTTGATCATGGGGACGACGATGAGCTTTTAATCCACGCTCTGCCCAACGGCTGGTACGTTCGATTGACTTTTTTACATAATCATAAGGTTGGTAGAACTGAGGACATTCATCAAAAGACATCATGATGTCTGAGCCTAGATTATTCTGGATAGAAATAGCCTTTTCAGGTGATAGGAACATTTTAGAACCATTGAGGTGGTTCTTGAAGGTAACACCTTCTTCAGTAATATTACGGCTGTCCGCTAGGGAATACACTTGGAAACCGCCACTATCCGTCAAGATAGGTTGATCCCAGTTCATGAACTTATGAAGGCCACCTGCTCGAGCAATCAACTCATCTCCAGGACGTAGCCACAAGTGATAAGTATTAGATAGGATAATTCCTGACCCCATCTCTTTCAACTCTTCTGGTGATTGTGTTTTAACCGTTGCTTGAGTCCCAACCGGCATAAACATAGGAGTTGGAAAGGTTCCGTGTGGCGTGATAATCTCACCCAGACGAGCTCCCGTGTGTTTTTCTTTCTTAATCAAACGATATTTGATTGGTGAATCTGACATTTTTTACCTCCGAAGCTGGGAAAGACAGTCCCAGTTCTTACTTTGTGCCCAAGGGCATACTGTATGATTCTATCAAAAAAAACAGGAACTGTCACGAACTATGGTATAATGAAAGAATGAAATACCCAAAAATTGATTTAAAAGAAGTTCGTCAACAAGCTAAACAGTTTCAAGCTGAACATCCACGTCTATTGCTTGTCTTTTTTTACTACCAAGTCATTTCTCCTGATTTCTATCCAGCTTTTTTAAGTCCATTGTCCTTACTTGATGAGGGGATTCTTGAACAATCCTTCCTCAGTTTTTCTGATAACCTTGATCCAGTCATCGCTTTTTCCCTCGGCACTTGGTTTTACAGGCTCGATTATCCTAGCTGGCGCCCTCTTTACAAGCATCAATCTCTTTAGAGTGCCTCAAACAGAGCTTTCCTTCAAGGGTAGCTTTGTCTTTATTAGACAACCGTCTCTTTAGTCAGACTTTCCTGACGCTCTTGCTCAAACGCTTCTACCTCTTTTTATGGAGTCTACCCAATCTTCTTGGAGTCTACTATCTCTTTTACAGTAGTCTAATGGCTCGTAAATTTGTGGAATTGCACCCTGAATTTCCAGCAGTTGACCTCTCGAGTACAGATACTGAACAGTTTCTCCTTACTTTTGCGCTATACTTCTTTGGAAGCGTCTTGTTGATGATTCTGGGCACCATTATTTATCTTCCACAGTATTATGCATATTCGCAAGTTGAACTACTCCTTTGTGACACCCTTGCAATTGGGATAGCTAAGCCAAGTCGGATCCTTGAAACTAGTCGCTTCCTTATGAAGGGCTATAAGTTCCAGCGCTTTGTCCTTGACTTACAGTTGCTCCCTTGGTATTTCCTTATTTGGATTAGCTTTGGGATTGTGGGCATCTCCATCTATCCTTATGTCTACAGTTGTCAAATCTTCTTTTATCAGAGACTTCTTGAACGTAAACATAAAAAAGGATAGAAAAACATATGTTAGCAAAAACCAGCACTAGGTGCTGGCCTTTTTTATTTCAAGAAAAGGATACTCAAGAGGGCTAAAATAGCTGGCCCACCTTGCTTTAGAATGATTTTTTTATCTGCTGTTAAGGCACCATAAGCCGCTGCTCCTATGACAAATAAAACAAAGATTGTCACGATTTCAAGGCTCTGCGAGAAATAGATTCCATAAAGAAGAAATAGACCAATCAAGGCATTGTAAATTCCCTGATTCTTGAAAAGAGAGGTTACTGATGGCCTTCCTAATTCTTCCTTATCCATGTTAAAGACACGACTGGTTGTGTCCGATTGCGGTGCCATACTCTCCAAATAAAAAATATAAAAATGTTCGAGGGCAACAAGTGTTGCTAAAATAGTAGTAATAATTGACATCGTTTTCTCCTTAAAATTCTATTTTTTCTAGACCTGACACTAGCTTGGTCAGTAAAGTCGTCAGCTCTTTCTGCTCAGCAGGCGATAAGATGCTCTCCATCTGTTCCTTCACTTTCAAGTGATGTTTAGGCGGATTGACCAAGAGTTGATTCTTGGCTTCTTGGGTTAATTCAACTAAGACTTCTCGTTGATTGACTGGATTTCGCTCACGACTGACATAGCCCTCTGACTCTAAAATCTTGAAATGACGGGTCAAGGCTGCCTGGTCAATCTGCAACTTTTCTTGAACGGCAGTTTGGTTACACGGTGACTTTTGCAATAAAAACTGCAGGATTTGATAACGAGTCAAACTGATTCCCAACTGTTTCTCAAAAAGTTGTGTGATGATTTGGTCTGCTAAGCGAACTTGATAAAGTAATTCGTGTATTTCTGCCATTTCTATCTCCTTGTAAATATTTGATTTATCAATGATTTGACTTATCAAGTATATAACAAATAAATTCATAATGCAAGTCTTTTGCTCATATTTCTGAAACATAGACAATGTAACAAAAAGCGAAAGTCCTAGTCTGAATATACTATTCCAAGACCTCTCAAGCTTCATCAAGCTAGTAAAGTAGTCAAGGATATGGATTGAAAAAGGAAGTTTCCTTAGACGAGCATGGTAACTATAAAGCGAGGCTGGGATTTTTTGTCCCAGCCTCTATTTCTTCTAAAATCTATTGAGAGCCTAATTACTAGCCTACCAAGTCCGCTCGAAGGATTTCTCCCTCTGTATCGATGACAACTTCGATGGCATGGCCCGCAAAAATTTCCTCGCTATCATCATAGTAGAGGGTCAATTCCCCGTCTTCGTTGATCGATAGCTCACTCAAGGAAAGAGAGTTGGTAAAATACTCTTCTGTTAACTCCACATCATTTTCATCTGAATCAATCCAGTCTTGGGCTGTTTCCCACAGTTCTTTGACAATATAGTTTTTAATCTGATCATCATGGACTTGGAAAGTTCCCATAAATTTCTTTAGAGCATCAAAAGAACTTGGAGGGAGACTTTCATCTGTACCCGCATCAAACATAGCATGAATCTTACCACCCTCGTAAGTGATAAATCCTTCAAACCAAGAATAGGCTCTGTTTAAGGTGAATTCGCCAATATCGTCTTGAATGATGACCGGTTTTTGATAGGTTTCAATCAAAGTCTCTAACCTAGCGTCTGTGGATTGGTCATCTAAGTATTCCAGCAAGTGGTAGCAGTTATTAGCTACTTCTGACATATATATGGCTCTAGCTCCATGAAGGGGCGTTTTTGACATTTGATACGATGAATTTTGTAGGGTTCAAAACTAAATCCCCATCGCTTTTCTTCAAATTCCTCAGGAGTCAGGAGCCATTCCAAACGTCCCTCACGTTCAGAGAAGTCCTGAGTTTCAACATTGACACTAGCTTTAAAATGAACTGACGGCATTAGACAACCATCTTTTAAAGAAGCAGCCCCACTTACATTTTGGAGGGTAAAAATCAAGAGCTCAACAATTTCTCCGCAAAATTCCTGTTCAAAATCATCTCTTGTTTTCTCAAATGGAGTTTTCAATCGTTTTGTCATTCACTTCATCCTTTCTCTCTGCTTTTAATGCCTTAGTACTGTTATTTGTATACGCTTACATTTTATCATGTTTTAGATTTTATTTCACTTATCAATACTATTTTTACAAAAAAGAAGCCGAAACTAGATTAGTTTCAACTCCTCTTTCTATTAGTTCATCGATACGTGAACGTGATCATAGTGGTTTTCTGTGATGCTTCCACGATCTGGCATTGGATTCCAAGTGTAGGCTGGTCCATATATGCTATCGTATGGTGCATAGAAACGTTGTTTCCAGATGATATAGTTAATTCCACGGTTCGCCATGTTCTGGATCGCATAATCTGCAATTTGGTCTCCAAGAGCTGAGCTCACTGGAACCATAAAGTCAATGGCAAGGCCTTTTCCGTGGTCTCCGCTATCTCCTGGACGGTAACCACTAAAGGATGTAATGCCGAACAAGTTGGCAATTTCTTCTTTAAAAGCAGCTGTTTGTGGTTGAAGTCCTGCATTCTCTGATTTTGCTGCAGCAAGTCCTGCATAGTCAGGAGCTGCTGGGGCTGCATAAGTATTTGAAGAGTGCTGACTTGGTTCTGCTTGATAGGTAACGTCTTCTGTATCAGATGAGCTTGTAGCCGTCTCTACAACTGTTTCCTCCACTACTGGAGTTGAGTTCTCTACTACTGGGCTCGCAACTTCTGCTACAGTTTCAGTAGTAGCCTCTGCTACCGGCTCTTCCGCTGGTGTTACAACTTCTGTAGTAACCTCTGCTACTGCTTCTTCAGTCGCTTGTGGTGCTACTGCTTCAACTTGAGCCTCTGTTTCTTCAACTGGTTGAGTTAAATCTTCAACCTGTACAGTTTGGTCATCTACAGTGACTTGGTTGGTTGTCAAATCTGCTGTTGCAGTTGTTCACTTCTCCACCTTGAACTGCTATCAGGTGTTTGGATTTCAACTTCCGTCACTTCTTCCTCATCATTAACAGTTGTAGTAAGCACTGTCTCAGGGAAAATTAGATCAATATTGCTGATCTTGTTCAGGTTAGCAAGAACGGTCACATCTACTCCCAAAGCTTCGGCAATGGTACTTAGAGTATCTCCATACTGAATCGTATAACTTGTTTTATTCTCATTCTTTGAGTAACATCGTTTTGAATTTGCTCAACACTACGTGCTGTCCATACTAGTTCTTCTGCTTGAGTTGCCAATACAGGGCAAGGGACAAGGCTACTGTTGATGCTAAAATAATTCTTTTCTTCATACTATCAAACTCCTTTTCAAATGTAGTACCTGTCTATCATAACACAAAGAAAATAGAAAAAAAGCCCTTTTGGGGCTATTTAACAGAACTGTACATTCATTGTAACAAATATCATTACTTGAAATAGTTTGTTAGTTTCTTGTCATCAGGCTGACACATTCTTCTTAAAGAAAGTTCTAGAAAGAAAGTGAGCTAATATCTTCTAAATACTCTATCTGTTGATTACAAGTTGCAGGTGAGGCAAGAAAATTGATACTCTGAATCCTACTATTTTGGGCAAATTCTATATCCAAAGTCCGATCGCCGATATAATAAGTCTGCTGAGGATTTAATCCATACTTATCTAAAAGATAAATCGCAGCTTCTGGACTAGGCTTCCGAGCAAAGCCACTTTGATTGGTTAAAATTTCTGTGAAATAGTGGGCCAAACCCAAATTCTCTAAAATTGTAAAAGCGTTGTCCCCTTTATGGGTATAAACAAACTGCTCAATCCCTTGCTGGTCTGCCCAAGCTAAGATTTCACGCGCCCCGGACATCAGAACAACTTGAGCATTCTTCTCAGCCAAGCTCTGAGCACGAACCTGATTGAGCATATCTGCATCCAAGCCTCTTTCTTCTCCCACCTTTTCCAACAGATCTTGAACGGAAGTTTGTAGAATAAAGGCACGAACCTCAGCTTTATCATAAGGAATGTCAAACTGGGCAAAAGTCTCTTCGATTCCTGCTAAAATAGCCTCATAAGAGTCCAACAAGGTTCCATCTAAATCCCAAATAAATCCAATTTTTTTCATATGTCATCCTTTCAAAGAGATATATTGCTTATAACGATAGCGTAGGAAAATCCAACGGAAACCATTATCCAAAAGCGTTCCTGCCCAGATACCGGGCAAACCCCAACCAAGAACAATTCCCATCAGATACCCTGTTCCGATACGGATACACCACATCCCGATACTTGTTGCATAAAAGGGAAGTCGGGCATTTCCCAAACCTTGCCAGACAGCTGTATAAATGACTGTCCCCGTCGTCATAGGAGTCCCTAGTAGAGAGAACAGCGTCACCATAACACTTGCTTCAATAGCCACAGGATCACTAGTGTAGAGGTGACTTAGGGGCGTTCCGAGAGCATAGATACTGAGTGTTAAGGGCAACATAAGAAAGAGGGAAAGCCAAAAGTTTGCTTACTTAAGTTGTCTACCCTTGCCCAATCATCTTCTCCAACTGCTCGAGCCACCTGCATGACTGTTGCTGTAGCGACACCAAAGGCTGGCATATAGTTAAACTGGGTCAAGACTTCACCGATTGCATTTCCTGCGACTGCCTCAGTTCCGAAAGAAACAACCAAGGCAATAATGACCACATCTCCAGCTCGCATCATGAGACGTTCTCCCGCTGCAGGTAAAGCCAAGGTCAGCAGGTCTTTATCCAGTCCAAAATTTGGTCTCGTATATGGAAGTTTTAATTGCGACCACAAAATCACAACCCCGACCAAACGAGACAAAATAGTCCCCCAAGCTACACCAGCTATCCCCATATCAAGGATAAAAATGGCAATACCTGAAAAAAGGATGTTTAAAGCATTGGATAAAAAACTCACATAAAGCGGCAGTCGAGGATTGTGGGTAGCGCGAATCAAGGCTCCTAGACTAGTCATCAAGCCCAAGAGGACGATTGTCCCTCCGACCAAAACTAGGTATAGTCCACCACTCTCAGCTACAGACGCTTCTGTTCCTAAAAGGCCAATCATCTCTTGACCGGCAAAGATGGACAAGCCCCCTAAAACTAAACTCAGTAGTAGGGTAATCTTAAGTGCTTCTGTCACATGGTAGGCTAGTCTAGACTGGTCCTTCTGCCCCACACTTTTGGAAATGACACTAGAAATTGCTGCTCCCAAAGCAATAAAAATAGCCTGATAAATGGTGATAATGTTTCCAGCTACAGACACACCCGAAATAGCGATTAAGCCCAGATGTGCCACCAGATAGCTATCGACCATCCCCATGAGCATCTGCAAGAAATTTTCACCCATGGCGGGTAAAGCTATGTTGAGAATATCCTTATTTTTCTTAAACAATCCTTCCTCCTGATGAAAAGAAACTCAGTTAGTTGCCCAACCGAGTTTACTTCCTCTCTTTTAAAGTCCTAGATAAGATTCTACTGCAGCCTGCATCTCTACTGCTGCAACAGTTGTCTTGTGACGAACTGGAGCTGTTTCGAGGCCATCAACTGCAGGTGGTACTGCTACTCCTGAAATTTCGTGCAACTGAGCCAAAGCTTCAAAGTCGGTCAAGCCTGATTGCCCAGTTACAGCTTCTACTGCAACCACTGGGAACTTGTATGGACTAGCAGTTGATGCAATCACGGTCTTAGTCACATCACCTGTCGCCGCTTGGTATTTTTTATATACGGCTGAAGCAACTGCTGTATGAGGATCCTCAATGTAGGCATCTGTTTGATAAACACGCTTGATTTCTGCTGCTGTTTCCGCTTCAGTCGCATACTCTGCTGCAAAAAGGTCAAGAATCTCTGCATCAAAATCTGTCAATTCATACTGACCTTGGTTATTCAAAGCATTCATGAGTTCAGCTGTCTTAACCGCATCATTACCCAAAAGGTGGAAAATCAAGCGCTCCAAGTTTGAAGAAACCAAGATATCCATAGATGGGCTAGTGGTTACCTTAAACTCACGCTTCTTGTCATAAACACGAGTTTTGAAGAAGTCTGTCAAAACATTGTTGTCATTTGAAGCACAGATTAACTTGCCGACTGGTAGGCCGATTTGCTTGGCATAAAAGGCAGCCAAGATATTGCCGAAGTTTCCTGTCGGTACGGTGAAGTTGACCTTGTCACCAGCCTTAATTTCGCCAGTTTTAACAAGCTGAGCATAAGCATAAACATAGTAGACAATCTGTGGTACCAAACGACCGATATTCATAGAGTTAGCTGATGAGAACTGGAGCTTATTAGCAGCCAATTTTTCACGAAGAGCCACATCGTTGAACATGTGTTTCACGTTTGTCTGAGCATCGTCAAAGTTTCCATCAATAGCGATAACATGAGTATTGTCGCCAGTTTGCGTGGTCATTTGCAACTCTTGTACCTTGCTGACACCGTCTTTTGGATAAAAAACGATAATTTCAGTACCTGGAACATCCGCGAATCCTGCCATAGCAGCTTTCCCTGTATCTCCAGATGTTGCTGTCAAGATGACAATCTTGTTTTCCAAACCGTGCTTCTTGGCAGCTGTCGTCATAAAGTATGGCAAGATAGACAAGGCCATATCCTTGAAGGCAATGGTTGAACCGTGGAAAAGTTCCAAGTTGTATTGCCCATCGAGTTTGACAAGAGGGGCAATAGCTGGTGTATCAAACTTGCTATCATAGGCATTGGTGATACAGTAATCCAACTCTTCTGCTGTAAAGTCATCCAAAAATGCTGACAAAACAAGCTTAGCCACTTCTTGGTAAGAAGCGCTCTTTAATGTTTCAAAATCCAAATCTACCTTTGGATAGCTCACTGGAGTATATAAGCCTCCATCTGTTGCCAAACCTTGCAAAATCGCTTGGCTGGCTGTTACTGTATTTTTCGCATCACGCGTTGATTGATAAACTAATGTCATAAATCTCTATCCTTTATCTATAGTCTCATCCATTATAACATGATTTTTCAGAAAATTCCCCCTTTATAAGAAAATTATAGAGTCAATTTTTCTTTCAAAGGCTCTAAATAGCTCATTTCACTCTGCCCTCTCATCTCAAGTCCTTGCTCTGCTATCGCTAGCAAGTCTTTGGAAAACTGGACAATCCCAGCTGTTTCTTCATCTGTGAGGTGTTTCTTAGAAAACTGGCGTCTCAAAGATTTGTAGTCACGACCAAATCTCTCAAAGAAAGGTGCTGTTTCTAGGTAAGTTTCAAGCTTGTCTAGATTCACCAACAAACCTAGATGAAAGGCTGCTGAAGCAAAGGTTCGGTCTAGCGGTTGTGTACAAACACTACGAAATTCAACAGTCCCTCGTGTTGTCAAGTCTTGAAACTGGTAGCTTCGATGACTCGAAAAATCTTTTTCCTCTGGAACTATACTAACTTCTTTCCTATTAATCCCAAAAGCCCTAATCTGACTTGTAGACAGATAATCTCTAGCCCGAATTGGAGAAAAATAGTAGGTTTCCCCATCACGTTCTGCTGTAAAAATCGCAGATCGGTCTAAATAATTAAAGAAATCATCCTCATTTTGAAATAGTTTTGAATTGACACCAACATTTTCTGGATAAATCCCATGCATGGATTCTTCCCAAAAGATATCTCGTGAAATCTGGGTGTCCCAGTCTGCTCCAGAAAACTGAGAATTGGCAAACAAGTAGGCTTTGGCTGCCTCAAGCTGAGTGAATGCATTAATGACACGTAGGTAATTAGCAGTCGATACATCCAACTGAACTTGACTACCACAGATAAAGGCTCCATATTGTGGAAAATCATGCAAAGAAACGGACTCCTGATTGTTGCCCATCTTCAGATAGTCCATTAACATCTGGTATCGTGGATAAGCGACAGGTCTATTATCATTGCTATCCCAGTTTGGGTGAATCCCCCAACCCTGGATAGCATGATTCTTTTCGCCTAGCTTTTCTTGGATTACCTTCATATAAGTCTCAAAACGGCCTTCGACCTCTTGGATATTCCGAGCTCTGCCAAAGGCAAACTCCAAGGTCGTGTAGGAAACCTCAAACAGAATCCGATCTTGACTCAGCGGTTCTACAAGCTGAATCGGATTGCCATCTTGGTCTTCCTTTTCAACTTCCAGACTGAGAGCATCAACCAAAAAACGCATCAAGTCCTTGCTGACTTCTATATCTGTAGGCTGACCTTTGGTATGAACGATAGGAAACTCCAACTCAATACCGATATAGAGTTCTGGATTTTCTTTGATATTTTTTAAATAGCGGTCTTTTAATAACTGAATTGAAGGGGACATATATACCTCTCATTCTAACTTCTCATACTAGAAAAATAAATTACTCTCTATTATACCAAAAACTCCTAGAGAAGGATCTTAGAAAATCTGTTTGCAAGTTCACTCCCTAGACTTGAGATTTAAACAACTTCCTCTTTATATGAAATTTTTATGACAAGACGTCAGATATTATTGTTCAATTTTTCACAGTCTTATCAACCAGTTAAGCGATTACATATGTTTTTACATCAAAATCCCTTGTACCATATTAAACATCGTGATATACTTCACATATAGACAAAAAAAGAGGGCAGTTCAAATTCGACTTCACTTGAATCACGATTCAAGGCAAGCCCCTTTTCCTCTGCACCTCAACTACTAACCAAGGAGGATAGCTATGAAAGCTGTTGTTGTAAATCCAGAAAGCACTGGTGTTGCTATTGAAGAAAAAGTGCTCCGTCCGCTCGAAGCTGGGGAAGCACTTGTTGAAGTTGAGTACTGTGGTGTTTGCCACACAGACCTCCACGTTGCCCATGGTGACTTTGGAAAAGTTCCAGGACGTGTTCTCGGTCACGAAGGGATCGGTATCGTCAAAGAAATTGCTCCTGATGTTAAGAGCCTAAAAGTTGGCGACCGTGTCAGCGTTGCTTGGTTCTTTGAAGGTTGTGGCACATGTGAATACTGTACAACTGGGCGCGAAACTCTTTGCCGTACAGTAAAAAATGCTGGCTACTCAGTTGATGGTGGTATGGCAGAACAATGTATCGTAACTGCAGATTATGCTGTTAAGGTTCCAGAAGGTCTCGATCCAGCCCAAGCTTCTTCAATTACTTGTGCCGGTGTTACTACCTACAAGGCTATCAAAGAAGCAAAAGTTGAGCCAGGCCAATGGGTTGTACTCTATGGTGCTGGAGGACTTGGTAACTTGGCTGTCCAATACGCTAAAAAAGTATTCAACGCTCACGTTATCGCAGTAGATATTAACAACGATAAACTTGCTCTAGCTAAAGAAGTTGGTGCTGATATCGTGATTAATGGTCTTGAAGTCGAAGATGTCCCAGGTCTTATCAAAGAAAAAACAAACGGTGGTGCTCACTCAGCTGTCGTAACAGCTGTATCAAAAGTTGCCTTCAACCAAGCAGTTGACTCTGTTCGTGCAGGCGGTCGTGTAGTAGCTGTCGGACTCCCTTCAGAAATGATGGATCTAAGCATCGTCAAAACAGTTCTTGACGGTATTCAGGTCATCGGTTCCCTTGTTGGAACACGTAAAGATTTGGAAGAAGCCTTCCAATTTGGTGCTGAAGGTCTCGTTGTTCCAGTCGTTCAAAAACGTCCTGTCGAAGATGCCATTGCTGTCTTTGATGAAATGGCTGCTGGTACCATCCAAGGTCGTATGGTTCTAGACTTTACTCATTAAGATTAAAAATAAATACAAAACGAGGTAGGGAATAAAAAATCCCGATCTCGTTTTTTATCTGAAAATGAGTCTTTGAAAGCGATAACTAATTGAAATTGTTGCTGAAAACTTCATTTTGCTCAAAGCCCATGGTCGTTTAGATTCTACTGAATCTTTGAAGCACCTATTTAGCTAGTATAAGAAATTGAGACTTGCTCTGCTAATGTCTACTCACCACCTTTTTTATATTAAATTTTTTTACCCATTTTTATAGACTATTCTTACAAAACAGTTGATATATCAACATCTTAAAAAGCAAACATTTTCCCGATTTTTTCAAATCTTTATTATAATTAGTTGCTTTTTTTCTGAAAACGATTTATACTTAAGGAGTCTTAAAGTTTTCTTAAACTACAAGTCAAACATTTTTATAAGGAGGAATGACAATAATGAGTATCGGAATCATTATTGCGAGCCACGGTGAATTTGCTGCAGGGTATTCATCAGTCAGGATCTATGATCTTTGGTGAACAAGAAAAGGTTCAAGTTGTAACCTTTATGCCAAACGAAGGTCCAGATGATTTATACGCCAAGTTCAACAATGCTGTGGCTGCATTTGACGCAGAAGATGAGGTTCTAGTCTTGGCTGACCTTTGGAGTGGGTCTCCATTTAACCAAGCTAGCCGCGTAATGGGAGAAAATCCAGAGCGTAAATTTGCCATCATCACAGGACTTAATTTACCGATGTTGATCCAAGCTTACACAGAGCGCCTTATGGACGCTACTGCAGGTGTTGATAAAGTCGCTGCAAATATCATCAAAGAATCTAAGGATGGCATCAAGGCTCTTCCAGAAGAACTAAATCCAGCTGAGAAAGTTGCTACTGCTGCAGCTGCTCCTGTAGCCCAAGCTGCTATCCCAGAAGGAACTGTCATTGGAGACGGTAAATTGAAAATCAATCTTGCACGTCTTGACACTCGTCTCCTTCACGGACAAGTCGCAACTGCTTGGACACCAGATTCAAAAGCTAACCGTATCATCGTTGCTTCAGATAACGTAGCTAAACGACGACCTTCGTAAAGAATTGATCAAACAAGCGGCTCCAAACGGAGTGAAAAGCTAACGTTGTTCCAATCAAAAAAATTGATTGAGGTTGCAAAAGACCCTCGTTTTGGTGAGACACACGCCCTTATCTTGTTTGAAACACCTCAAGATGCCCTTCGTGCTATCGAAGGCGGTGTACCAATCAAGACTCTTAACGTTGGATCAATGGCTCACTCAACTGGTAAAACAATGGTCAACAACGTACTGTCAATGGACAAAGACGACGTTGCTACATTTGAAAAATGCGTGACCTTGGTGTTGAATTTGACGTACGTAAAGTACCAAACGACACTAAAAAGATTTGTTTGACTTGATTAACAAAGCTAACGTTCAATAATTTACATTAAATAGAAAAGGAATAAAAACCATGTCAGATATTTCAATCATTTCTGCTATCTTGGTTGTAGTTGTTGCCTTCTTCGCAGGTCTTGAAGGTATCCTCGACCAATTCCAATTCCACCAACCAATCGTAGCATGTACCCTTATCGGTCTTGTCACTGGTAACCTCGAAGCAGGGGTTATGCTTGGTGGATCACTTCAAATGATCGCCCTTGGTTGGGCTAACATCGGAGCTGCCGTAGCTCCTGACGCTGCCCTTGCCTCTGTTGCCGCTGCAATCATCATGATTAAAGGTGGTAACTTTACTACTGAAGGTATCGCAGTCGCAACTGCTACTGCAATCCCTCTTGCCGTAGCTGGACTTTTCTTGACTATGATTGTTCGTACAATCTCAGTTGGTTTGGTTCACACTGCAGATAACGCTGCTAAAGAAGGAAACATTGCAGCTGTTGAGCGTGCTCACTACTTTGCCCTTATTCTTCAAGGTCTTCGTATCGCTATTCCTGCAGCCTTCCTTATTGCTATCCCAGCTTCTGCTGTTCAAGACGCTCTTGGTTTAATGCCAGACTGGTTGAACGGTGGTATGGCTGTTGGTGGTGCCATGGTCGTTGCCGTTGGTTACGCTTTGGTTATCAACATGATGGCTACTCGTGAAGTATGGCCATTCTTCGCTATCGGTTTTGCTCTTGCAGCAATCTCTCAATTGACTTTGATTGCCCTTGGTGTCATCGGTGTTGCCCTTGCCTTCATCTACCTCAACCTTTCTAAACAAGGTGGAAACGGTGGCGGAGGAGCTGCAACTTCTAACGATCCCAATCGGTGATATCCTAGAAGACTACTAGAAAGGGGAACAATCATGGCTGAAAAAATTCAATTATCAAAATCAGATCGCCAAAAAGTTTGGTGGCGTTCACAATTCCTTCAAGGTTCTTGGAACTACGAACGTATGCAAAACTTGGGTTGGGCTTACTCTTTGATCCCAGCTATCAAGAAACTTTACACTAAAAAAGAAGACCAAGCTGCTGCTCTTGAGCGTCACCTTGAGTTCTTCAACACTCACCCATACGTAGCTGCTCCAATCATGGGGGTTACTCTTGCACTTGAAGAAGAACGCGCAAACGGTACTGAAATCGATGACGCTGCTATCCAAGGTGTTAAGATCGGTATGATGGGACCTCTTGCTGGTATCGGTGACCCAGTCTTCTGGTTTACAGTTCGTCCGATCCTTGGTGCCCTTGGTGCATCACTTGCTGCAACTGGTAATATCGTTGGACCACTTCTCTTCTTCTTTGGATGGAATGCAATCCGTATGTCTTTCCTTTGGTACACACAAGAGTTTGGTTACAAAGGCTGGATCTGAAATCACTAAAGACATGTCAGGTGGTATCTTGAAAGACATCACTAAAAGGAGCTTCTATCCTTGGTATGTTCATCCTTGCCGTTCTTGTACAACGTTGGGTATCCATCAACTTCACTATCGACCTTCCAGGTAAACAATTATCAGAAGGTGCCTACATCAACTTCCCAGAAGGTGCTGTTACAGGTGGAGAATTGAAGGGTATTCTTGGTCAAGCACTTAGTGGTATGAGCTTAGATAGCGTTCAACCTCAAAAGCCTTCAAGCTCAGTTGAAACTCATTGATTCCAGGATTGATGGGACTTCTCCTTACTTTCCTTTGCATGTGGTTGCTTAAGAAAAAAGTATCTCCAATCACAATCATCCTTGCCCTCTTTGCAGTTGGTATCGCAGCTCGTTTCTTCGGTATCATGTAATCAAGAAACTCAAAAGGAACCAGGTTCTAAACCTGATTCCTTTTTTCTATGTTTTTATACTCAATGAAAATCAAAGAGCAAACTAGGAAGCTAGCCGCAGGCTGTACTTGAGTACGGCAAGGCGAAGCTGACGTGGTTTGAATTTGATTTTCGAAGAGTATTATTCTGCCAATGCTCCCATTGGGTCCCATGGTGCAAGAACGATTGGTTCTGCTTCATAGGCAGCTTGTTCTTCTGCTGTCAGCAATTCTTTGCGAACAACGATTTGGTAAGTGTATTCGTCCATCCAAGCATCTGAGGCAACAAAGTAACCATCTGTACCGACCTTATCTCCCCATGAGTTTTCAACTTTCCACTTGATTGATTTGCCATTTTCGTCCAAATCAACACCTGTCAAGACCATTGCGTGAGTCATCAAGCTTTCGCTGTAGTCCAAACGTCCTGCCTTGTCTTGAGTGAGTTGAATGTCCATGCTTGATTCAAAGTCATAAACATCTGTCGCAAGAATTCCTGCTTTACGGTTGCTGAGCTGGCCAACATCTGAACCAAACCAAACAGTCTCTCCTGTCTGCATTTGGGCAATAGCCAATTCTTTCAAGCGCTCCATCGGAACGTTGATGTAACGAACTGCACGGCTACCAACGACATTTCCCAACATCTCAACTGTGTAGGATTTGCCATATGGTTTATCTGCAGTTGGAGCATTGATCACAGAAACGTAGTCTTCTAATGGAAGGTCAACGTATTTCTTGTAAAATTCTTGTGGCGTGATGCCTTTTTCGCTTTGGTAGTTGTTATCCTTATCGCGATAAGCAAAGTCAAATTGACGTGGTGGGAGACCTAGTGACATGGCAAGGAAGTTAAAGATTTTTTGCAAGAGGTCTTCTTTCTTAGCTTGAACAGTCGCTTGATCAGCGCCAGAAGCCAAGAGGTCACGCAAGATTTGAGCATCTTGACGAAGCAATTTGTTAAGGATTGCATTGAGCTCACGGCTACTACTAGATGAAACAGACTCTGGATAAACAGACTTAGGAACGACACCGTATTTCTCAAAGAGAGAAACCACCATATCCCACTGACCACCGTCTTGTTGTGGAGTTTGGAGCAGGAAGCTAACCTTGCGGCTTGTCAATTCTTGGTCAGCTGTCGCAATGACTTGTTCCAAGAACCAGTTAGATTTTTCATACTTGTCCCAGAAGAAGGTGTGGGCTTGTGACAATTCAAAGTTTTCAAGTTTGTATTGAGAGATGAGTTTGTGGCGGAAAGTATTAAGTGCCGCAAACATCCAGCAACGACCAGATGCTTTCTGGTTAGTGACCTTGTCCTTAGTCAGGTCAAGTGAGAAAACAGGGGTGTTGTCGACATGGCTTTGACGACGCTCAAGGGCTGCAAAGATTCCATTGTGGCTAGCAGCATTTTCGATAGCTTGGTATTTTACATTTGCTTCATAATTAGCAAATAATTTATCTGTAAATGATTCTTGAATCGCGTTCATAAAATCCTCCTTTTTATTCTACAGTCTATTATAACGCTTTTCACAAAGGAAGCAACCAAAAATCGAAAAAGGTAGGGATATTTACCCTACTTTTTCCGATTATCCAGTTTATTGAACACTTTCAAGCAAGCCTTCTAGTTCTTCCTTGCTTAAGCGACGCCATTCTCCACGTTTCAAATTCTCATCCAAGGTCAAAGTTCCCATGGTTAAACGTTGCAAGTCCACCACTTCCTTGCCACAGTAGGCCACCATCCGTTTGACCTGGTGGAATTTCCCTTCTGCAATGGTCACGCGAACCAGACTTTCTTCCTTTTCCGTATCCACCGACACAATCTCCAGTTTGGCAGGCTGACAGGTAAAGTCCTTGAGCGGAACACCTTGCGCAAATGTCTCAATATCTGTATCTGTCATCACTCCATTGATCTGCGCTAGATAGGTCTTATCCACATGACGTTTTGGTGAAAGTAGCGCATGAGCCAGCTTTCCATCATTGGTCAAGAGCAAGAGTCCATGCGTATCGATATCCAAGCGCCCTACTGGGAAAACTTCCTTAGCACGTGCATAGTCATCCAACAAATCCAAAACAGTCTTGTGTTTTGGATCTTCAGTCGCTGAAATAACTCCTTGAGGCTTGTTCATCATATAGTAAACAAACTCCTCGTAGTCTAGCTTTTGCCCGTCAAAGCAAATCTTGTCTGTCTCTTCATTAATTTTCAGCTTGGCAGATTTTTCCTTTTTATCATTGACCGTCACGCGCCCAGACTTTAGAAAGTTTTTAACCTCTGTCCGACTTCCGACAGCACAGGCAACCAAATATTTATCTAATCTCATAGCACTATTATACCATGAACAAGCTTAATCTTAGTACAAAAATAAGCCGCCTGATTGGGCGACTTTATTTTATAGGGAGATTATTATGAAAAATTTTTAGGAGTTAAAGTTAAGTTCTTCTTAACTTATGCTCATAGTATAAGCTAGATTCCTAAAAAGTTTTTCTTAAAATATTCTCCTAAAACTTAAATTTCTTTAAATGATTACTTTTAAAGTCAATCATTATCGCCATAAAACTATAGCTTATGCAAACGTTAAGACCATAAAGAGGATAAGCATCACAAATAAGGCTAAGCTAACAAGCAGAGTTAGGACTTTAACAAGCTGTATTACTTTTGCCAATAGCTGGGCTTTCCGATATTACTAGTAGCATCCGTAGAAAAAGATTTGAGTTTGTCTTGGTTGAATGGTCACAAGAATAATTAAGGAAATAGCTAAAAATAATGGTTAAAATTATCAATAGTTCAGTCATTTAACTACCTCAAAAGCCCTATTAAAAAGTAAATAGTAAACCAATCAAAATCATTATTCCTAGCAAGATTGAAAAAATTTTATTTATTTTTTCGCCTCGAGTCGATTTTTCCTTTTTAATCGGTTGCTGTTTCATCTCTTCCATGCGACCTTCAACATCTTGATAAAATAGATCTTTTTTAGCCATGGCTTTCTCCTAAAATGGTTTCCATCCGCTCCTGATACATGATTGGATCCACATAATTGGCATGGTAACCTTGTTCTCCAAGAGCTCGTCCCATCTCCTTAACGTTAGAAAGAGCTAATTCAATAGTTTGAATCATGCCATCGACTGCTTCCTTAGCGAAAATATGATTTGGAGCTGTATAGCGGCGATTATGCGCTGTTTCCTCAAAAGCTAGGACCAATAGATTGTGTTCAAAGGCCTGGCGAACAGCCTGAAGAAGTTCATTCCCATAGTTGATATCCAAGTAGATATCTGATAACTGATAAAGCTCCTGAATCTTCTGGGGACTAGCATTTTGATAGAGTACAACATTAGGGTAGCGGAGCATATCCATCAACTTAGCTGACATTTCTGTCACTGCTGCGATTCGGAAAGTGACCCTTGGTAAACTCTCCACCAGTTTTTCGACTTGCTCTAGTTGATCCGAATTGGTCACTATCAAGGCATCAGGTCGAACAAAATTATCACGCTTAAAGTGATAGTAATAGCCTAGGTGACTAAACTTATGATGGAATTTTTCATCCGTCAATTGCAAAGCACGTTCATAAGTCGCATAATCTGGAATGATAATGGTCTTAGCACGAAGTTGGTCATTCTCCAAAATCAATTGCATATTTCCTGGTATATCATCATGTAGTGGTTCTTGCCAAACTAGAATATCCTGACCTGATTTGTCTGGGAAATGGAAGGAAGTCAAAAACGATGTAGATAGGGTATTAAAGAGAAGGTGGTCTAGATTCACTTTCAAACCTTGTAAGAAGTCTATAATAAAGGTCACTCGACCAGAAAAATGACGCAAACCTTGCCCTTCCAAGGTCAAAAGAATATCACCTGTGACATGATTTTCCAAAACAACTTCCTTTTGAGCTAAGTCCCGATAGGAAGTCATAATAGCTTGCCCCAAAATATCATAGGTGGTTTTTGCAAAGCAAGCTCCAAAACGATTGTAGTGATCTACTTGAAAGATCCGACCAGCTGGTGTTTTCCATTCGACTTTTTTCACCAAACGAGCCTGTAAACCATCTGCATAATAAATTACTGCCCGTTCTTGACAAAGATTATTAATGATTGCAGACTGATTATCTCCAGCAATCTCCCAAAAGTCTGGGACAGGAACTTGGTTAAAATACAAGGGTTTACCACTGTCATAACCCAAATAATAGGTGAAGGGGGAGACAACTCCATCTGGTAAAAATCCATCTGGTTCAATAACCACAGCCAAATCAGATAGTCCTGCCGCAGTCAGACTATAGTGCAAATCTTGACTTTCTTGATTGTATACATCAAATAACTGAATCATCCACTACCTCCTTGATTGTTTTTTCCCATGTGTTCAAAATCTCTTGAGTCAAGAATTTCTCAGCAATCTGGTAAGACTTTTCTCTCATACCTTCCAAACGATTTTCCAAATACAGTTGGCAGATTTTTTCTGCATAAGCTTTCTTGATTTCATCTTCGACATGGTCAGATGAGCTTGGAATCAAGTAGCCATTTTCGCCATCTTCGATAAATGTTTGATTCCCATACGGAACATCAAAACCAATCAATGGCAAACCTGATCCAATCGCTTCCATGAGTGTCAAACCAAAGCCTTCACTTGTAGAAGCAGTTAGATAAACTTCATATTGAGAGTAAATATGAGATAGGTCTGCATGTCCCTTAAGTTGAATGTAATCCTCTGCCTGATTTGTTGTAATGATTTGTCGCAATAAAGATTCTTCACTACCACTACCGTAGATATCGAAGGTTAATTCTGGCAATTCCTTATGAGCCTCAATGACAGCCTTCACGAGCCAATCAATGTGTTTTTCCTTAGCCAAACGCGAAGCTGTAATGAGAGAAAATGGTTTACGACTCTCTTGTGGTTTTGTTAATTGATCTACACTTCCAACTGGAATGGTTACAATCTTAGGTGCATGCGGGGTATAGCGAGCAAACTGTTGCTCTAAGACTTCCTTTTGACGATCCGTTGAAACGATAAAGAAATCGACCTTATCTGCATTGGTAAACTGATAGTCATAATAGTTATTCCAAAGGATATAATCCTCATTTGTCGCATTTTCACTGTAATGCTCTGCATGAACAACTACCGCTAGATGTGCCGCTTGCGCTTCCTCAAAAACAACCTGGCCAATGCCAGTCTCACGATCTAAAATCACTAGATCTGATTTGCTTAACTGAAGAGTCTGCATGAAGTAACGAATCAAGGCAGGCTTCCCGTATAAAATGCGATCCTTAAAACGGTAAACTTCCTCGGTCCCTTGATTCATGAACATTTCATAAGCTGGAGTTCCATCTTCATTGTAGAAGGTTCTTTGGTAAAGTGTCGCTACATTGTCTTTAGGAGCAAAATATTCTGTGCAATAGCGTGTGTAAGAGAAGTAATCTTTGCGAACCAGATTACCGGCAAACACATACTCCACATGTTGGACAAAATCTTTTCCCTCATCTACCAAATAACAAGTGATAAACTTGTCTTCATCAGAGAAGAAGATTCGTTCAATTTTCCCATTTCTTTCACGATGGCTTTCTACACCTTCAAAATAAGCTAAAACATCATCTACAGTCACACTGGTCGGTGCAATTCTGATATCCGTAAAAATAATTATATAGCCAAATAACTTCCTCATCATTAAATCCAATATTAGCTGTCAAATGCTGGATATTATCAGCTAAAATCATATCTGTAAAGATAAACTTAGACGGTAGATTCAGACTGCGAAAAATACCCGCACGATAAGCTTGAGCGTATTCAACACCGCTACTAGCCCAGCCAATTCCTAAATTTATATTATAAATTGTCATATGTTCTCCTTTTATGGAAAATGGGTTACGATTTCACCTTTAGAAGTGACCTCTACGAGACCCATTAGTAGATTACGAACCATATCCAGATGAATTTGTTCTTTCATGGTTTCGAATCCTGAATAGGCTTCTTGATAGTACTCAACAATAGGGTTTTTCTGAGTTGAAGATTGGCCACTGACCGCCATCATCAATTGTTGCAAATAGTCAACCTGTTCTACCCAGTTGTCATCAATGGCTTTGAGTAGAGAAAAGCGTAAGAATTGTTCATACAGACCATATTGCTCAAGCAATGCTTTCTTTTCAGAAAGCTCCTTATCAATAATTTGCTTCAAAAAAGTGCGAACTGCATTTTTATCAGATATATCCAGATACTCTGGAATTTCTTTGATATGAAAACTAATATTAGTCACAATAAAGTGGAACAACAACTCTCGACTTTCATAGTTTACAGAAGACACTTGATTTGTGTAACTATCAATAATATCTTCGACCACACCCTCTAAGTCACGAGAACCATCTATTAAACGATCTCGTTCCTCATATACCATCTCTCTTTGAATATTCATACTTTCAGCATACTCTAAAGTTTGTCGACGTGCAGACCGTCCTGCACTATCGCTGGCACGCTGAGCTCTCTCTACTAGCTTGCGATACTTACGTCCTCTTAAAACCACTGGGTTTGTCATGTCTTGAACGTGGTAGTCTTTATATCGTTTATGCACCCAATTAGGACCAAATTTTTTAATAACATCATCTTCCAAGGATACGAAAAACTTGCTCATACCTGGATCACCTTGCCGACCTGAACGTCCTCGGATTTGAAGGTCTATCCGTTGACTCTCCATCCGCTCTGTACCTATAATGATCAAGCCTCCTAACTCTGCAACTCCCTGTCCCAGTTTAATATCTGTTCCTCGACCTGCCATAGAGGTAGCAACCGTAACAGCTCCTAGCTGACCAGATTCAGAGATAATTTGGGCTTCACGAGCGACATTATTTGCATTTAAAACATTATGAGCAATCCCTTCACGAAGTAGAAGAGATGAATAGAGATGAGACATCTCTACAGAGCCTACAAAAACCAGAACAGGATTTCCCTTTTTATGATACTCTTTAATGTATTCTAAAGAAGCATACACCTTTTCTGGCAAAGTAACATAGAGATTATCTGGATAGTCAATTCGTTGTTTAGGACGATTTGTTGGAATTCGGACAACTTTCATATTATAGGTTTCAAGAAATTCTTTCTCTGCCACTTTACCTGTCCCTGTCATACCCGATACTTTTTGAAACATTTTAAACAAACTCTGATAGGTAATCGAAGCCATTGCTCGACTATCTGGAGATAGTTTTACATGTTCCTTAGCTTCAATCGCTTGATGAAGTCCCCCCTGTAATTTCGTCATTTCTAATAAACGACCTGTCCCCTTATCAACAAGTACCATTTCCTTTCCACGAATGACATAATCTTTATCCTTCGTATAGAGTTTGTGAGCTCTTAGAGCATAAACTAAATGTCTTGCAAAGTTCGCATGCTCTTCTTTATACAAGTGATCGATTCCTAAAAAGTTCTCAGCCGCTTTTGCTCCCTTTGTAGTTAGCCAAACCTCATCTTTTTCTTCCTTGAAGATGTAGTCTTCCCCTTCAACTAATGTTGTAAAAAGAGTATCCACTAGCTCGTAATGATTTGACTGAACACGGGGAGAACCTGAAATAATCAGTGGAGTCTGAGCACTGTCTAACAGAATATCATCGATTTCATCAATGATTACATAATCAAAAGGTCGTAAAAATTTTCCTGACTCATTAGATGCCAAATTATCACCTAAATAGTCAAAACCCAAGACACTATTAGTGGTGTAAATAATATCCGAACTATATATCCTTTTTTTCTCTTCAGGTTTCAACTTTTGTTTAGGATTGCTAGTAAAAGGTACACCTACCGTTAGACCTAAAAACCGATAAACCTGCCCCATCTCTTCAGCATCACGTTTAGCCAGATATTCATTGGTCGTTACGAGCATGGTCCCTTTTCCTGTTAAGGCATTTAGATAGACTGGTAATGTAGCTGTTAGAGTTTTCCCTTCTCCAGTATTCATCTCAGCGACATTTCCTTGGTGGATAATAATACCACCCAAAACCTGGACATCGTAGGGGAACATCCCCAATACTCGTCGATTCGCTTCACGTACTACCGCAAATGCTTCCACTAAAAGATCATCTACTGTTTCTCCTTGGTTAACCTCTCACGAAATTCCAGTGTTTTTGCTGCTAATTCTTGGTCTGACAAAGATTGCATTTTTCCCCTTTAAAGCATTGATTTTCTTTAAAAATCTTTTTGCTTTTTCTAAGATGGAACTGTTGATAGAACTCTTTAAACACAATGAATCTCCTTAATAGATAAAGAATAAAAATCCATAGATTCAAAGCCAGCACTTAATAAGGAAATTTGGTAATAATAGGTATCCTCAGGATAAGAAAAAAATTAAATTCAGTTGTTTTCTATTTTTCTTCAACAATATCCCCATATCTATTAAAAAGATATCTTGATGTACACCCCATCTAAGGGCTTACAGTCCATAGAAATACTGAATTGATAATCTTGATTTCTTTTTAAGCAGGGAGAGGCTTGTGAACCCTAGAAGCTTGAAAGTTTACATTTGAAGACCAACTTTAAAACAACACCTGATGTAACCAATGGATTTAAGATACTGACATGCTGATCTGAATGACAAGTAACAGTTGTCCCATACATATAGGTGCCACCGACTTCTCCCCATTTTATATCGTCTCTTCTATTGATAATCATTGATTACTCCTTCCAAAATCTCCTTCTAAAATCATTTTATAAAAATGGTAGGAACCATGCCACATTGGTATTTGTATCGTCATTATGCCTACCAGACGTTCCTTTAGAAAGTACTTTAGCTCCAGTATTACAAAGATAGGTTACCAATTGTTCATATGCTTTTGTATCCATCTCTTCGTCCTTCATATAAGACAAACCAAAGGTAGTCTTTGAAAAATCTGCACTTTTAAAAGCATTCCAAAAACGTTGATCCAACTCTAGCATATCTTTATCACTTCTTCCACCTGTATGATGTATCAAAACGTCGAATCCTAAATTAGATACCCCAGGAGCATCCAAACGACCTCTACGAGCTATCGTTCCAACATTCGCTAGTGGTTTTCCGACTACAACAGCGTGTGGTTCAAAAGTTGCTGCATAATAAAGGGATGGAAAAGTTCCCATAGAAAGACCTGACAAAATCAAATCTTTATGATCAAAACCTAGATACTCTAAATAATGACGAATCGTATCTACTAACTTTCCTTCGAGTTCTTCACTACCCAGATAAAAGGCTCCTCCTTCTAACCGTGGATCTGAAAACAAGAGAAAAGGACATCCCAATGAATTCATCATATAGTAACCCTCAAAACCTTCCGCAGGACGATACCCCGAAAAGTAGACTGCCAATGGAGGTTTGAAGTCTCCTGGATGAAAGAAATAATTAATCTCATCACGTATACTATCGTGTAAAATATTACCACCAAGAACAAATTTACCAAATTGTTTTCGGCTCCAACGTTGATGAAGATTACCCAATTTAATGGTACCTTCTCCTCGTGCTTCAATCGATACAGTCAAGAAAATATCATCATCCTCACGTTCAACAACGATTGCTTCTGAAAGATCTTTTTCTTGATAGATTGTCTCACCAAAAAATTATCTACCTGACCAGAATAGATTTTTCGAATAACAAATTGAAATTCACAATTTCCATATTTTTCATACTCTAGCCACAATTCTATAGGGAAATCTTTGCCTACCACAAAATTACCTGACCAACATGCAACTTGACTAAAGTCTTCTCCAAAATCACCCTCTAAAGTTAGATAATCTAGTCCTTGGTAAGAAATGGAACCATGAAAACTTGGATGAACTTTGATACTGGATGGAAATAATTTATCTCCATATCCGCCACCGAACAAGGATGTTGACAAATCATCTAGAAGTTGTTGTGGATCTGAAAAATCCACAGCTTTGCACAAGACCTTTTTCAACAAATCCATAATCCCTGCATCATTCGTTTTTAAAATCATGGTTATACATAAGAGTATAGGATTTATTTGATGGATAAAAGGGAGTAAATCTCTTATATATTGTCCCTCCTCTATGAGAATAGCATCGAAACTCTTAATAGCTTCCATATCCATTATTTTACGGAGAGCTTTAGAGGAATTTGGACAAAGATAGTACCAGTCCATATTACTAGGTATGTTATAGTAACGTTTCCAGTTATCAATTCCTATCTGTAAGATTTTATGGTTCTTTGACATGTCTAACCTCCTCAATCCAATCTTGCAATTTTTCTAAGAAGCGTTGTCCAGTGTGCTCCTTGATTTTATCAATAGAATAGATTAAGGACTGATTCCACTCTTTCAGCCTATCTATATAATAATGAGCTCCTTGTGAAAATTCTGTGGTATCAGAAATCACATAACCATTTTTTAAATGTTCAACATAGGCAGTTTCAACTCTATTAATCTGAGGGATACCTGCACTGATCCCCGCTATTTGAGTATAGAGGTGGGGATGTTTATTGAGATCTACAATCAACCGAACAAATTCTAGTGTTTTCATCAACTCTAATTCATCATTCATATTCACAAATTGAAAACGTGATTCTTGATTTTTGATTTTTCTTCTAATGGATTTTTCTGCTCCACCATAGTCAACTTCTTTATCAAAGCGCTTCGATAGAAATTTTTTTCTTGAATAATTTCATCTACTACTGTTTGAACTTCTTCCATTTGTTCCTGACTAGCAGAAAAGGCTCCAAAAACGACCTCTCAGTATGTTGATTTTTTAGATACAAATGATAAAACTTGAAATAATGCTTCTTTATCAATACTTTCAGAAAAATCTAATTGAAAATAGATGATTGATTCCTTCCTTGTTTGACTCCGACCCAATCTCAAGCGGGTATCGAAAGGAGAGAGATGGTGAAACTTACTTAATTTCTCAGGATATAATTCCTGTAACAGTTGCATCCTGTCCTCTCTGTCCACGATGATTAAGTGAGCTTGTTCAAAAGATGAAGCTAGTTCTCTAAAACTTTCTTGAGAATTACGGCCAACAAAAAGACTCAAAATTTTAATATTTTCACTTGGTAGATGATCAAAAACAAATTGATTGTGATGAGGATGTGAAGGTATAAGGAAAGTATCATCTATCTGTAGATGCTTTTGCAAAAATTTATCCAAAAATTCAGCTATCAGACACCCCATATCAGGATATTCAAGTTGATTAAATCGATAACTAAAAATTGGGTTTATTTCAATTCGCCCAGCATCTTGTATATACTCTCTAAATTGCCAAACACCATTTGGATTAAGATAGTCTTGATAACTTGGGACTCCACCTTCGAAATAAATAACACTTGATACCAGGCCTCTATCATCCATTATATAATGCTTATCTAGCTGACCATCAGTTTGAAAATACTGAATATCGCTAATAAAACCCTCAATACCATGCTCTATCTTCGCATATTTTCTACCTGATTTTTGAACCACAATTGCAAAAGGACCATAAAGAAATTGACAATCTCTATCCCATTCGATATCTCTGATATTTAATACTTGAGTATGTACATCTTGAAGATCTTGCATATCATCAAAAACAGAGTAAGTCTCTGTCTCTAATACACCATGTCTATGTAAATAGTAGCGCAAATGAGGTTGATAAGATAATACTAGTATCTGTGACTCAATTTCTTGACCTTGAAAAAGTCTAATCTGATTGAAGGTATCATCAAACTCAAAACGAAACTGAGAAAAATACCAGGGAGTTAAATCAGCGTGCCAGGTCGATTACTTCCATACCAAGCTGGAATAAAATAATACATCACAACCTCCTAAATCAATGGCTTATAGGTTTCGTTTAATCTTAACGCTGAAACTTCGTCTCGAACCGTAAAGATCATTCCACCGAACATCATGAATAAACCTGGGATCATAGCAATTTTTAATAGTTTTTCATCAAATAATACAAAAAGCATTGGACCACCAGCCATAATCACGTTTAAAACAGCACCTATCATTGCAAAACGAAAAACTAATTGATTGATAAATCGACTAGTCTCTTCGCCTGGGTAGATCCCATAAATATATTCTCCTGATTTTTTCATCCGATCAGCAATTTGCTCTCACTCATATTAACAAAAGCAAAAGCAATGCTAAATAGAAATAGAATAACAATATACATATAAATCCAAAGCGGTTTCCCAATTGCAAATTGAGCTGAAAATTCTGCAAAAATAGTATGGTTTGGCAAAACAGTTTGCAACAATAACAGCAAATAGGTTGGTAAACTCAGAAAGGTCATTACATACATATAAGGCATTCCACCAGCTGGGTTTAGCATAACTTCAAAATAAGAATACCGTTTAAATCGATTATGAAGACCGATTTTATTGACTGCTATACGATAACGTGCCCTATAGAGAATAGCCACCAGATAAGTAAAAATAAGGCCCATTATAACAAGTGATACCACAATAAACCATGGAACGTGAATGGTTCTAAAGGTATTAATCAAATCTTGAGGTATATTTAAGACCATACTAGTAATCAGGATCAGCATAGAGCCACCTATACCAACCGTTGAGTTGATATCTGATAACCATACTAAGAAGAAAGCTCCAGCTACTAACAGACAAGTATTCATCAGTATAATCAAAAGACTTGGTAACTGAGATTGGATTGGTAGATTTAAGGAAATGGCTAAAGCTTGTATCAAGGCGATAAATAAGGTTAAATACATCTGACGTCTATTTTGAGTTTCGATAGCTCCGTTATTTAAGCCTAATCTTTTTGAAAAAGAAAACATTTGCCATAAAATCATGCTTGACATCCAGGGAGATAGGCCTACTGAAAAAACAGATAAACTACGAAGATTCCCCCCTACCAATGCTGTTGAAAAAGCAAGATAGGCAGCTGAACCGCCTAAAAATCTCGATTATTTACATCAACAAAAGGAAGAGTCAATCTACTCCCAAGTATATATATAAAAATAAACAATACTGTTGCAAACCCTTTTTTTACTACAATAGATGAAAAAGTTTTTCAAAATTATTCCTCCCAGTCATTAACATTTGACGATTGATTTCTCTGATATCCTACTATTTTTAAATGAAAGAATTGATATTATAAAAAGTAATTTTTTATAGTATCTGTTTTACTTTCCTATGTATTTATAACCCTACTATTATAACAAAAAGCAGAAAAATCTGCTCTTAGCTTTTTATAAGATAAGAAAAGAAAGCTACTTGTGATTATATATTCATTTATGCATTATCTACCTAGCTTCTCTCAATTACTATTTATAAATCATCACACAAATCAAAGAGTTCTGTATATCGTCTAAATATTTCAGTATCCTGTAATCCTGCTTCCTTAGCCTGTGTATATCTCCATCTCAAACACCCTAAAACATTTTCCTTTTCCTCAGCATAATTCCAGCCCTTTATAGTATAAATTGCTAATCTTTCTAACAAGCATTCTAAAACATCTGTTAAAAATTTCTCATTAATGTTACTACAAATACTATCTATTCCTTCTCTATGATAGTAAATTTCCTTATGAATATAAACGATTTTTTTCTGATTTAAAAAAATAATTTATAATTTGTTCGGGAATCTTTTATCACCTTTCCTTTAGGAAAACGAATATTCGTAAACAACTTCTTGTGGAATAATTTTTTCCCCAACTGGTTACATATACATAACCTTCTAATTCTAATGATGGGAGATTTAATACAAGTTCTTCTCCTTTATATGTTCTCTCATAGTACTCATCCCAAATATGAACATGATACAATCTGTCACTATCGTTATAGATTGTAAAGTGTGCCACAACAGTATCCGCACTATTTTTAATAGCTGCTTGATGTAAATCTTCCACATAAGTTAAACTTAACCAATCATCCGAATCTACAAAGGTTAGATACTTTCCATTTGATCTTTCAATTCCATAATTTCGTGCATCAGATAAGCCTCCGTTTTCCTTTTCAAAATAGTGAAACCTGCTATCTCTAGCAACATATTCTTGACAGATCTCTCCAGATGAATCTGGCGAACCATCATTTATTAATAAAACTTCGATATTTGAATAGGTTTGATTTTCAATACTATCTAAACACATTCGAAGATACTTTTCAACATTATAGATGGGAACGATAATACTGATTAAATCATTTTTTTGCTCTAGTAAAAAGGGATAGTCTTTTCGTTTTGCCAACTCTAACTTTTCACGTACTTTATCTGCGTCCTCTAAAAATTGATGTTCTTCCAACTGTCCCAACATTCTCTGTAGACATAGTCATACATGTTAAGGGAATGCTGAATATTGATCCCTTCTAAATCCTTTGTTGCTCTTATTCTCTCTTCAAGCGCATCTATATAATCTAAATGCTTGAGAGAAAAAACGCTGGATAAGCCTGAAGGATTCATACGATAAACATAGGAAGCATTATTAAAAACGTGAATATTAGTGGCTTTCATATAGAGTTTCCAAATTAAAAATTGGTCCTCAGCATATTTTCCATAAGGAAAACGAAGCTCATTGAACAAATCTCGTTTAAACAGTTTCCCCCAAGCAGTCGAAAAAGTTAAAAATGGAACATCCAGCATAGAATCTAAGACTTGAATCGCCTGTGCTGATGTGAAAGAATTCAAGGAATCACTCTTAAAATGATCATTGTAAAAATAGAAATCAGAACCATCAAAACGGCAATAGCCTCCAATTAAGACATCAGAATCACTAAGATAGCTCGCTTGATATAATTTTTCTAGATAGTTTTCAAAGAGAAAATCATCTGCATCTAGAAAGGTGATATAGGCTCCCTGCGCCCTATCCAGTCCATAGTTCCTCGCATCAGATAAGCCACCATTTTCCTTTTCAAAATATCGAAAACGGCTGTCACGTTCTGCATAAGCTTGACAGATGGTTGCTGAACTATCTGTCGAGCCATCATTCACCATCAAAACCTCAAAATCCTTAAAGGTTTGCGACAGTACACTATCTAAACATGATTTCAGATAATTCTCTGCATTGTAGATTGGTACAATGATTGATATTGTTTCTGTTTTCAATAGATGTCTCACTTTCTTACTATTTCTCTTTAGCACTCTCAATGCTTATCTAGGTAATTTTATTCCTATTTATCTAAATGTAGCAACCACAATTGGTCCTCTATTTTTTTATAGGTGGACGTATCAGACATATCCCATACTGTTCCTATATTATACTTCATCCACTGTAATAAACCGATGTGATGCTTTCTAGCTTCCGTCAAATCAATCCCTGCCAAAGCAAGGGGCAGTAAACGATCTTCTGAAACTTTTAAACTTTGTCGAATAGGCTCTTCGCCTGGTATTTTAGAAGCACTGTCACCACGGTCGTGATAACAATATGGAGCTTTATGAAGATAGACGATACAATGAGAAACTAAAAACAATTTATACATTAAATCAAAACCTTCTGCCCATGAAATATTCTCTGAAAAGCAAAAACGTTCAAACACAGATTTTTTGTACAATTTTCCCCATGCACTTCCCCAAGAAATATCTGTACCAATTATACTATCTAAGCATTTTCTGAGATAGGACTCCACATTATAGATGGGAATAATGATACTGATTGTTTTAGCATTCTACTTCCTTTTCTCCCTTAACTCTTATTAGTGGATATAAATTGTAAATTTTTCTTTAATTCGACGATATGTTTCTGTATCAAGCAAATTCCATGCTACTCTCATATTACACTCATTTAACGAGAGTAATTCTTGAAAATGTTGCAAAATAGCAAGAAATATCATAGCCTTTTAAAGATAATAAGACAATTCTTTCTAAACTTAATATAATTGAATCCTCAATACTATTAGTTGTTGGACAATTTGAAATACTACCTTTACGTTGTCTGTAACAATAACTATCTTTATGAAAATATACAATCTTATCTGCAAGGTCGTAAATTTTTATAAGTCAAAGTCTGCATCCTCCGATGTTATTCCTTTTGCAAAACGCAACCATTCAAATAAAGATTTTTATATAATTTTCCCCATGCTGTTGATAAGAAAAAGTCCCTCCTTGAATATCAAAATAATTTTCTAATAAATACTTACTATCATATTCCTTTTTCCCAGGGTTCGAAAAACATGTTTATAGAATGTCGCGTTACTTTCCTGAAAACAAAAATAGTTACTTATAGAAACATCTGCATTATAGTGCTGAAGTTTACTATATAGTTCTTCAATATAAGTTTTAGTCACCCAGTCATCCGAATCAATAAAGGTTATATATTCTCCCTGAACTCTATCTATACCGTAATTTCGAGCATCCGAAAGACCGCCATTTTCTTTTTCAAAATAACGAATACGTGCATCTTTTTCAGCGTATTCTTGACAAATCTGGCCTGAACTATCTGTCGCACCATCATTCACTAGGATAAGTTCCCAATTGCGGTATGTCTGCTCTAGAATGCTATCCAAGCATTGTTTGAGATACCCTTCGACATTGTAAACTGGCACAACAATACTGATTAATTGATTTTCCATATTTTACTCTCTTTTATCTTTCAAAAATAGGTAATCCCCATTCTCGGCATGCTCCAATTTTTCACGCACTCTTGCTTCCTCTTGGACAAATTCGGTCCCTTCTAACATGGATAAATTTCGCCTTAGAGCAAACTTATACTGATTAAAGGCTAATTCCATCGGATATTCTAGCTCTGGAATCTCCATCAAGGTTGCAATACGCTCCTCAATCGCATCTATAAAATCTAGATGAGATAAGTTGTAGTTCTGAGTCAGTCCTTTAAAGTTAATTCTGTAGGCATAAACATCTGAATCATACCGGGTCATCTTTTCACTTACTAGATAGAGTTTCCACATAATGAACTGGTCTTCTGCATATTTCCCCTTAGGAAAGCGAATTTCATCAAATAAATGCTTTTTGAATAGTTTCCCCCAAACTGCAGAATAGCGAAGCAGGGTATAATCCTCCATGCTATCCATGCCTTGTATAGCATCTCTAGCACTTAGCGGAGATAGTAGTTCATCTTCTTTTGGTTTTGGATAAAAATAAAACATACCTTCTTCAAAACGACAAAACGATCCTACGACAATATCTGCTTCAGTTAGTTGACTTGCATAATACAGATTTTCAATACTCTTCTCAAACATAAAGTCATCTGGATCGCAGAAAAAGATATAATCACCTGTCGCAATATCTAATCCTGCATTTCGAGCATCCGACTGTCCACCATTTTCCTTATCAAGATAGATAAAACGAGAGTCATCTTTGGTCAATCCTTTTGCAATAGTGATACTATCATCAAGACTACCATCATTGACAATGATAACCTCTATATTCGTATAGGTCTGTATCAAAATATTTTTAATACAATGTTCAATGTATTCCTCTACATTATATACAGGAATAATAATCGATATCAATGGAAAATCCATATATTTATACCTCTCTACTTAGACAAATCTGCAACAATCTGACTATTATAGTCTTCATCCTCTATAAATTCAATCCCTTGATCGAAATTAAATTCTGCTGTATGCTTGTGTTTTAGTTGTACCTTTGTCTCTGCTCCCATTTTCATCCATTCATACTCTGAATCAATATGTCCAAGATCTAAAGCACGGTACCCTAATTTAGACAAGCGGTAAGCCAATATTTTGGCTGTTGGACCCAGCATCAATAAAATTAGCCGTCCCTGTGCATGATCTAAAATGGCTTGCTGAATAGCATCCACTCTAGAAAAAGCGTGGTGAGAAGAGCAAATAATGCGTTTGATAGAGCGAACGTTGTTAAATAAGTCATTACCAACTCCTGACCGCGTAGTAGCTCCTTCAACAATGAGTATATCTTTATCCTCGAATAAAGCTCTAATTTTTTCAAATTGATCAATAACACTACTTTTGTCTTCACTATTAATATATGGTCTGGATACCCAGGCTGATCCATACTTCTTTGACTGACAGGTCTCTTGGAAAAATCTGCCATGAAAGTCCAATTCTTGTTTCCAAAAATTTTCTGATTCTTTATTTTGAGGAAAATTCCCCTTAAATACTTCAAAAATCTCTGGTAGACAGAGCAGTACATTATCTTGATTATCCGCACCTAACAAGATTTCTCTCATTTCTTGAGCTAAGTCTTCTTGATACTCCTGATAAGCGATACTATTCCCAGTCATCAAACTAAACTCTCCATCACCGAATCGAATCAAGGACTTATCTGTTGCTAAAAGCTCATCCAAGGTCTCATCAATAGACATGACTGTAATATCAAACAACTCTTCCTGTTTAAAGAATTGATTAAATCTCTCTGCTCCAATTTCAGAAAATAAGCGAATCGCATCCTCCAGCTTTTCAATTTCTTTTCTTATAAATAAATACTGGGCAACACTTCCCTTATGAGTCGCATAGAATGAAAATATAGGTTTTTTTAGCTCTTCCATACGTCTTAAAATGGCTTCATCAATGTCCCCATAATTAATATTCAGATAAGCATCTACATCCTCGAATAAGTTTTCCAAAGTAGCAGTGGTGCACTCTGGGTGCAGATAAATATTATCAAACTGTCCCAAACCATTTAAATACGAACCTACAGCAGTATAAGCTGCGATATGAAAGCGATGTTCTGGAAATGTTGTTGCCAAACGTTCAATGCCTTCAAAGTTCTCTGTCGTTGTAAAAGTAAAGAAATCAAGACTTCGTTTTTTATCTTTTGTAAAGCTGAAATTATGCAGATGATGGGCTAGCAACTGTTGGAAATCAAGATGATAGAAATCCCACCATTTTTCACGAAATCTATAGGAAACAGAACTATTCCATGGCTTTCTGTTTGTTGTATAGTGAATAACAAGCGGATCATCTTCTAGATTAAAATGTTCTTGCCAATTATTATAAAAAGCAATCAAGTCATACCCTACCTGGACATTGTAGCGTTTATCCAATTCTAACCAATTATCCTTAAAGATCTGGTTAAGAACTCTATGGACATTCTTGGAGGTTTCTGATTCCAACTGTTCATTTTCCAAATTTGCATGTAGTTCTAAGCACTTAGTCGAAATACTTAAATCTCTCCATTTAACAGTATCAATAAGCAGAACCCCGGTATTAAAACTGCCATCTATATCCTTTACAGCAGCTGCTGGAAATCCTTCTAAATCCGTAGACAAAAGCGACTTTAAAGGACCATTTACAAGGGTATCACTATCAAGATAGAGAACCTTCTCCCTATCTACTAGATCTGCAATAAAACACTTAGCATAGGGCATTAGACTATTAAAAGATGACGTTTCTAATTGAGATGAGATCTTTCCCATATCAAATGGAATACTGTATACATTCCCTCCCAACATTTTTACAATGCGTCTTATTTTTCTAAACCAGTCGGGCATAATGCCTTGGTTAATGATATAAAAATCAACTGATTTATTGTGATACATGATGGATTTCATGGTCACAGCCAATTGTTCTGTATAAGCTTGATCAGCAATCAAAACGATTGCAAGTCTTTCTGATGTCATCTCTCCTCCGAAATACCATATCCAATACTATTCTTCACTCAAGTCAGCGACAATTTGACTCAAGTATGCATCATCATTTGCTAACTCTATTTCTGTATCTAGATTAAATTCTGCGGTATGCTTGTTTCTCAATAAGACTTTCTTTTCCGCGCCCATTTGCATCCATTCATACTCAGAATCTATATGTCCAATGTCAATAGCTTGAAGCCCTTTAGAAGCGAGTTGATAAGCTAAGACTTTTGCTGTTGGACCCAACATTAATAAAATCAATCGACCTTCAGAGTGCTTGAGTATTTCCTCCATGATCTCAGCTTTCTTTGAGTAGGCATTTCTGGATGGGCAAATAATTCTCTTGATGCTCTTAGCACCAGCAAATAAATCATTTCCCACTCCTGATCTAGAAGTATAGCCTTCCACTATCAGGATATCTCTTCCCTCCCAGATTTTTTTTAACTTCTCAAACTGTGATTTTGATTTTGATTTATCTAAAAAGTCAATATAAGGTCTGGAAATAAAAGTTGAGCCATACCAAGGGTTATGACAATACTCTAAATAAAACTCTTCATAATCCTCTAAGTATTGACGCCAAAAAGCAAGTGCTTCTGGAACAAAGCTAAAACGGTTTTTTATACCTTCTTGTAAACCAATCACTAGCTGCGGATTACTTTGTTGCTTGACAATAAATTTCAATTCCTCTGCAAGCTGTGGATCATATTGTTGATAGTTGATAGACTGTCCCAGCATGATCGCTGCTTCGCCATCACCAAATCGAGCTATAGAAGAGTGATGCTCCAAAATATAATCGAGTGTTTCATCTATGGTCTGCACTTCAAAATCAAATGATTTATTGGGCAATTGTTTTGTTTCAGCATAGCTCCTAATAGCATCTACCATGACATCAACATTTTTTATAGCAAATAAATATTGACCCTTATCTCCATTCTGCGTTTTATAGAAGGCAAAGATTGGAATTTCCTTAGCTATTACACTATCTAGCACGCCATCTACTGCTCCACCATAGTTAATGTCCAGGTACAAGTCTGTACCTTCTATCAACTGCTCCAGCTTTTCCAAATCTGACGCAGGATAAAGATAGACATTCTCTTTTTGGGCTAATTCCATCAAACGTGGTCCCATCATGGTTCTTGCAGCAATACGAAAATCACACTCAGGAAGTTTATCAACCAAATATTGAATATGTTCTAAATCCTGACTATTTGTAACTGTCAATAGCTGTAATCTTTGCTCTTCTGATCTTTTTCGAATACCTAACTCGAAAACAGCCTTTAATAAAAACTGTTTCGCAAAGAATCCTTGGCTAATTAAGAAAGAAAAATATTGTACCCTACGACACATCTCAATATAGGTCTCTTCAGATAGATGCTCTACTAGAGCATTTACTTCTTCTAAGCTATCTGCTACCAAGCCTAATCCTTGCTCTACGATAAAGGCAGAGTTCGATAAGGAAGAAGGAATAATAACTGGAATACCTGCAGCTAAATAAGTACTTAATTTATAGGATAAATTCATACTATAATAGTCAAGATTTTGATCCTCGTTCTGATGGGTACTCCATACTAAGCCAAATCCGCCTTTAGAAAGTTCTAAAAGCATTTCCTCATCTGTCTTCCAACCTGCAATATGCACCTGTTCAGATGTAGGAAATTGATCCTCATTTGAAAAAATTGTTAGCGGAACTGTCCCAGACCAAGTTTGTAGTTCTGGAAAACGACTTAAATTTCCCGCAAAATAAATTGACTTTTTAAATGCAGGGGAATACAAATCTAAATCATGGGGGTGATCCCACATTTCTTGAAAAAGGACATTATTGACTTTAAGCCCATTTTGAACCAATCTTTTTCGCATAGCTGCTGAAGGTAGAATGATGCTATCCGCCATATTATAGAGACTGATATAATCATCTAAAAGAAAGGCATTTTGTTTAAACATCAAAGGAATGACATCATGAACAAATATAACAATCTTGACTTGCAGAGCTTTTAGCTTCGCTAAAAATTCTCTTTCAAACTCAATTCCATTCCATGTTGGTGTTTGAAAAATGACTACATCTCCCATTGAAACACTTGCTAGAATTCCGTCAGAGTCTTCTACTTCTTTTTCTTCAACTGTTTCAGAAGTAGCATGGTAAAAATAAATTCCTAACTCTTTAAAACCCAAGTTGAGTAGCAATTTTTTTGAATGGCATTTTGCGCAATGGTTGCTGTACTTTCTCTTGCCATTCCATATAGATTGGTAATATGTAGCTTCATTTTTCTCCACTTTCTATCATATCCTTTATTTTCCTAGTTCTTGATTTTAAACAATCCTCTTATCATCTACATAGACTTTTTATTTACCTGCAGACTAAGGTGTTATCCTTCTAGTAGAAATAGTACCTCTTGCAACCATCTTGCAGTTTGAGTAAATTCAATCCCTCTAATTTCATCTTGTCTACTAGATCGTGAAGATACAAAACACAGTCATCTACATACGAACTAACTTCTAGATTTCTAGCAGTTAGAAATGCAATAAAATTCAATCGTTGTTGAATATCACTCCTAATTTTTTTCTAATTCAAAGTGTTTGTATTCATCATTACTAGTTCGATAAATGTAAGTATCTTTGTTTACATATACAATTTTATCAGAAAATTAGATATAGTTTATACCAAAACTCCATATCTTCGCCTAAGGTTGTTTTTCGTTGAAACGAATTGTCTTCAGGTGTATTCTTCTAACCAGTTTACTGCTAGGATAAACATAAGAATGATCAAAAGAAGACAATAATTGTAAATTATCAATCAATTCTTGACCTGTAAATGTCTTCTTATCATATCCTCTTTGAAAAGCATGAAAGTAAAACAACCATCTTTAATATTAAATTGTTTATAAGTAGAGACAGTTATGTCTGCTCCTTCTTCTAAAAAGTCGTATATAAAACTTCTAAATAATCAGAATCTACCCAATCATCTGAATCAATAAAAGTGATATACTCTCCTTTAGAATGTTCAATTCCCCAAATTTCGTGCAGAGGACACTCCTCCATTTTCCTTTTTCAAAATAGCGAAAACGAGAATCTTTAGAAACATACTCGCTACAAATATCCGCTGAATGATCAGGTGAACCATCATTTATTATCAAACATTCGAAATTTTGATATGTTTGAGCAACAATACTATCCAAGCATTGTCTCAAATAATTTTCAACATTGTAGACTGGAACTATGATACTAATTAATTCATTTTTTCATATAATTATTCCCTTAAACATAATGTTTCTTAACTGCGCTCTTTTACAATAAGATTCCCATCATTATAAACTACACTGTTGCTGGGATATCTTTTAGCACTAAAGCATCCTGCACCTATGACGGTATTATCACCAATAGTCACTCCTTTTAAAATAGTGACATTACTGCCTATCCAGCAGTCTTTCCCAACTTTGATTGGCGCAGTGGTCACTGCCACTTTTCAATTGTTTCAGCTGTATAGATATGATCATGGTCGTAAAAACGAACTCCCTCTCCATCATAGTCCCAGAAGCTATTTCAATTCTCTCCATACAGTTAAAACTGCAAGAATTATTGATAAAGACGCCATCATGTAAAATCAATTTCCCCCCAGAAATATGGAAATTTTCAAAATTTCTGCAAATAACATTTGTACCTATAATAAAGCTAGCTTTATCATCAACTTGGAAAACATTCCATTTACCATCTTGAATCATTTTTTCTTGATGATTAGTGCCTACTCTAACTTCATCCTGATACTCTCACTCTAAAAACCAATTTATCTGGTGCACTTGATAGAAAAACTTCCTGACCCTGATTGCCATGGACTGTATTGTCAAAAAGCAAAGACAGGTTTTCCTGCTTCTACAAACTTGGCAACAATAGAATTCACTTCTTGAAAATGATTGATATCTAGTAGAAAGTCACATAAGTTGACTAAAAAATCTAATTGTAAATCGTTTGAAATCGTAATGAGACGAACATTGTGACTAGACTCAAGTGCTCGGATTTTTTCAGAAAAATTGGACCGTCGTCGCGATGTGGAAACATACATTAGGTAAGTTCTCTAGAAGATATTCTAACTGTTCAATCTGATCACTAACAGTCAAAATTAGAGCATCTCCTACTATTTGATTTTTATTCATTCACTCAGTTCTCTCAATTTCTTAATCATTTCCTGGACTTGATCAACTGGATATGTGTCCTGATCCACTTCATAAGATTTGGTATTTCCAAAAGCTAGAATAGGCTTCTCTAATCCTGCAAACTGATCCAGTATTACTTCTATCTTTTCACCATGATTGATATCTAATAATACATTACTAGTCTCCACTAGTTCCCTATCTAATTCCTCTAATGACACAATTCCAGAATAGACGGTGACATTGGGATAAACCACAAGTCGAGAAAGATTTTCACTAACAACGACTCGAGCCGCAATCTTAAATTGAATATCTGGTAAGGACTGAACCAAGGTCTCAATTGCTTCAATCTGATCTGATGCGGTGTAAATCAAACAAGTAAAGGGATCTTTGATCGGATAGATATGGTGTTTTTGCAAGGCATGTAGATGATGATTTTGTCCCAGCTCTGTCCATTCAAGATTATGATAGTACCACCAAACATCACGATAGGTTTGTCCAGCATGTACCTGCCAAGGTTTTCTTTCTGATAGATAATGGATAATTCCAGGATATTCCTGCCCTTCTGGGAAACTATAGTCTGCAAATCGTTCATGAATCACAATGTGGTTATTATCAAAGTCCAATTCTAACCACTGATTTTCAAAAAGCATATTCAAAATACTTTGATCAGCTTGATCTACCTTGTCATGCCATTCATTCGTTAAATCAATTAATCGTTGGGTCATTTGTTCTTGTTTCCATACACGATTGTTGATAAGCAAAACACCCGCATTAAATATTTCTCGACCATAGTATACTTTTCCACCATAATCTCGAATTGCAGCCAATGGACAATCTTGCAAGTCTGTTTCAAATAAGTCATCTAAATTTTTCGTTACGACCAAATCACAATCCAAATAGAGAGCCTTGTCTTCTTTTACAAAGTCAGCTACAAAGTAACGCAGAAAGACTGTATAACTGATATCTGTTTTATAACGTGAAATTTGCTCGGATGTTACTCGACAATTGATGATTTCTGAATCAAATTTTTGCAATCGCTTATTTAATTGTTTAAACCATTCGTTAGGGAAATCACTATTGATGAGATAAAAGCGAAGCGATCTGTTATGGTAACAAATTGATTTCACCGTTGTCATCACTTGATCAGCATACGAAAAATTCGCGACCAACACTATGGCTTTTTATCTTTTTCTTTCTGTTAGTCAACTCTTCTAGGAGAATTTTTTTGCTTCAAATTCTTTATAAGTATTGGTGTCTGATAGACCACTCGCTTGACCATTAGCAAGACTCACTTCCAACATTTGACGGTAGACTGATAAGTGTTTCCCAAGAGGATAACCTAAATTAGCTAGTAAAGTAATCCGTTCAGACATTGCATCCACTAAGGCATGCATCCACTTTTCTGTCCAACTTTTCGTAATACTACCATCTCTATTTCGATACGCATAAAAGCCCTTGATTCATATAGACTATTTTTCAACCAACAAATACATTTTTGGTTTAAATAACCGTCTTCACCTAGTTTGCCTTTATCAAAACGTAAATGATTAAATAAATCAGCCCGATAAAGCTTCCCCAAGCAGAAATCAGGGCAAAACTTTTTCATTTCTGACGATTCGTATAAATTTTTCAAAGATAGATACATTGTCATATACTTTTTTCATAGTAAGAATCTCCAAATATGTGAAAGTAGTATATTCCCTCAGACTCATTATAAGAGTAATAATTTGCAACCGCAATATCTGCCTGATATTCCATCAATTTCTTATACAAAACTTCTACATAGTCTTGTTCTACCCAATCATCCGAATCAACGAAAGTTACATAATTTCCAGTCATTTTTCTAGACCTGTATTACGTGCATCAGATAGACCACCATTTTCTTTTTCTATATAGATAATACGATTATCTTTTTGTACGTATTCTTGACAAATATTACCCGAATTGTCTGTAGATCCGTCATTGACGACAATGATTTCAAGATTCTTATATGTTTGCGCCAGCAAACTATCTAGACATTGCTGTAGATAATTTTCAACATTATAAACTGGAACAATTACCGTGATTTTTTTCGCCCATAAATCAATTCTCCTTCCTATATTATATCATGTTTCACAATACATTTCATTGCAACTCCTCTCCAAAATCTAAAAAACCTGAAAGTTTTAAACTTCCAGGTTTTTTTATTTTAGTTCAGAAACCATCAGCTATTTCAATAGCTTTTTAGTTTGACTCTTCATCTTCATCTTTGCGACGTTTCGCTACTAAACCTAGACCTGTTAGCCCTACCATAGCTCCTAGAAGAGCTGAAGAGACTGAGGCTGACGTTCCAGTATTAGGTAACTGTTTACGTGTTTGTGTCTTACTTGTAGTAGTTTGAGAAGCATGATGAGTTGAAGTAGAACGAGCCATTGATGCACTTGCTGAAGCCGAAGTACTTGTTGATGCTGAGGCTGAAGCTACCGCGCTGGTTGATGCTGATGCACTTGCTACTTCACTTGTTGATGCTGAAGCACTTGCGACTGCACTTGTCGATGCTGAGGCTGAAGCTACCGCGCTTGTTGACGCTGATGCTGAAGCACTTGCTGATACTGAATTACTAATCGAATCTGAAGTAATCACACTATCAATATCTAAACTATCCATAGAATGGATTTCAACAAGTCCTTTACTTGTAACAACAGATGTAGCAGCGCTGGTTGAGGCTGAAGCGACTGCACTTGTTGATGCTGAGGCTGAAGCACTTGCTACTGCGCTGGTTGATGCTGAGGCTACTGCGCTGGTTGACGCTGAGGCTGAAGCCACTGCACTTGTTGAGGCTGATGCTGAAGCGACCGCGCTAGTTGATGCTGAAGCACTTGCTACCGCACTTGTCGATGCTGAAGCACTTGCTACTGCACTTGTTGAGGCTGAAGCTGAAGCTACCGCACTTGTTGAGGCTGAAGCACTTGCTACTGCGCTAGTTGATGTTGAAGCTGAAGCGACCGCACTTGTTGATGCTGAAGCACTTGCTACTGCACTTGTTGAGGCTGAAGCACTTGCTACTGCACTTGTTGAGGCTGAAGCTGAAGCAACCGCGCTGGTTGAGGCTGAAGCTGAAGCTACCGCACTTGTTGACGCTGAAGCTGAAGCTACCGCACTTGTTGACGCTGAAGCTGATGCTACCGCACTTGTTGAGGCTGAAGCACTTGCTACGCGTGCTGAGGCTGAGGCTGAGGCTACCGCACTTGTTGACGCTGAGCTGGGGCTACGCGCTGGTTGACGCTGAAGCCGAGGCTACTGCTGCGCTGACGCTGAGCTGAAGCTACCGCGCTTGTTGAGGCTGAAGCGCGCTACCGCACGTTGATGCTGAAGCTGAAGCTACCGCACTCGTTGAGGCTGAAGCTGATGCTACCGCGCTAGTTGACGCTGAAGCACTTGCTACCGCACTTGTCGATGCTGAAGCTGAAGCTACTGCACTTGTTGATGCTGAGGCACTTGCTACTGCGCTTGTTGACGCTGAAGCTGAGGCTACCGCGCTAGTTGATGCTGAAGCTGAAGCTACTGCACTTGTTGATGCTGAAGCTGAAGCTACCGCGCGAGTTGACGCTGAAGCTGAGGCTACCGCGCTGTTGACGCTGAGGCACGCGCTACTGCGCTGTTGATGCTGGAAGCTGATGCTACCGCGCTAGTTGATGCTGAAGCACTGCTACCGCACTTGCTGATGCTGAGGCTGAAGCTACTGCACTTGTCGATGCTGATGCTGATGCTACCGCACTTGTTGATGCTGAAGCACTTGCTACTGCACTTGTTGATGCTGAAGCTGAAGCTACCGCACTTGTTGATGCTGAAGCACTTGCTACTGCGCTGGTTGATGCTGAGGCACTTGCTACTGCACTTGTCGATGCTGAAGCTGAAGCTACCGCACTTGTTGACGCTGAAGCTGATGCTACCGCGCTAGTTGATGCTGAAGCACTTGCTACTGCACTTGTTGATGCTGAAGCTGAAGCGACCGCGCTTGTTGATGCTGAAGCACTTGCTACTGCGCTAGTTGATGCTGAAGCTGAAGCTACCGCGCTAGTTGATGCTGAAGCACTTGCTACCGCACTTGTCGATGCTGAGGCTGAAGCTACTGCACTTGTCGATGCTGATGCTGATGCTACCGCACTTGTTGATGCTGAAGCACTTGCTACCGCGCTAGTTGACGCTGAAGCTGAGGCTACCGCGCTGGTTGATGCTGAAGCTGAAGCTACCGCGCTAGTTGACGCTGAGGCTGATGCTACTGCACTTGTTGATGCTGAAGCACTTGCTACTGCGCTGGTTGATGCTGAGGCACTTGCTACTGCACTTGTTGATGCTGAAGCTGAAGCTACCGCACTTGTTGACGCTGAAGCTGAAGCTACCGCGCTGGTTGATGCTGAAGCTGAAGCTACCGCGCTAGTTGATGCTGAAGCACTTGCTACCGCACTTGTCGATGCTGAAGCTGAAGCTACTGCGCTTGTTGATGCTGAGGCACTTGCTACTGCACTTGTTGACGCTGAAGCTGAGGCTACCGCGCTAGTTGATGCTGAGGCACTTGCTACTGCACTTGTCGATGCTGAAGCTGAAGCTACCGCACTTGTTGACGCTGAAGCTGATGCTACCGCGCTAGTTGATGCTGAAGCACTTGCTACTGCACTTGTTGATGCTGAAGCTGAAGCGACCGCGCTTGTTGATGCTGAAGCACTTGCTACTGCGCTAGTTGATGCTGAAGCACTTGCTACTGCGCTAGTTGATGCTGAAGCTGAAGCTACCGCGCTAGTTGATGCTGAAGCACTTGCTACCGCACTTGTCGATGCTGAAGCTGAAGCTACCGCACTTGTCGATGCTGAAGCTGAAGCTACTGCACTTGTTGATGCTGAGGCACTTGCTACTGCGCTGTGACGCTGAAGCTGAGGGCTACCGCGCTGGTTGATGCTGGAAGCTGAAGCTACTGCACTTGTTGATGCTGAAGCTGAAGCTACCGCGCTAGTTGACGCTGAAGCTGAGGCTACCGCACTTGTTGACGCTGAGGCACTTGCTACTGCACTGGTTGATGCTGATGCTGAAGCTACCGCGCTAGTTGATGCTGAAGCACTTGCTACTGCACTTGTTGATGCTGAGGCTGAAGCTACTGCACTTGTCGATGCTGATGCTGATGCTACCGCACTGTTGATGCTGAAGCGCACTGCTACGACTTGTTGATGCTGAAGCTGAGCTACCGCACTTGCTGATGCTGAAGCACTTGCTACTGCGCTGGTTGATGCTGAGGCACTTGCTACTGCACTTGTCGATGCTGAGCTGAAGCTACCGCACTGGTGACGCTGAAGCTGATGCTACCGCGCTGGTTGATGCTGAAGCGCACTGCACTGCTGTTGATGCTGAAGCTGAAGCGACCGCGCTAGTTGATGCTGAAGCACTTGCTACTGCGCTAGTTGATGCTGAAGCGCTGCTACCGCACTTGTCGATGCTGAAGCTGAAGCTACTGCACTTGTTGATGCTGAGGCACTTGCTACTGCACTTGTTGACGCTGAAGCTGATGCTACCGCGCTAGTTGACGCTGAAGCTGAAGCCACTGCACTTGTTGATGCTGAAGCTGAAGCTACCGCACTTGTTGATGCTGAAGCTGAGGCTACTGCACTTGTTGATGCTGAAGCACTTGCTACTGCACTTGTTGATGCTGAAGCACCTGCTACCGCACTTGTTGATGCTGAAGCCGATGCTACCGCGCTGGCTGATGCTGAGCGCACTGCTACTGCACTGTTGACGCTGAGGCTGAGGCTACCGCACTTGTTGACGCTGAAGCACTTGCTACTGCACTTGTTGATGCTGAAGCTGAAGCTACTGCGCTGGTTGATGCTGATGCGCTTGCTACTGCACTTGTTGAGGCTGAAGCTGATGCTACCGCGCTAGTTGATGCTGAAGCTGAAGCTACCGCGCTGGTTGATGCTGAAGCTGAGGCTACCGCGCTGGTTGATGCTGAAGCTGAAGCTACCGCGCTAGTTGACGCTGAGGCTGATGCTACTGCACTTGTTGATGCTGAAGCACTTGCTACTGCGCTAGTTGATGCTGAGGCACTTGCTACTGCACTTGTTGATGCTGAAGCTGAAGCTACCGCACTTGTTGACGCTGAAGCTGAAGCTACCGCGCTGGTTGATGCTGAAGCTGAAGCTACCGCGCTAGTTGATGCTGAAGCACTTGCTACCGCACTTGTCGATGCTGAAGCTGAAGCTACTGCACTTGTTGATGCTGAGGCACTTGCTACTGCACTTGTTGACGCTGAAGCTGAGGCTACCGCGCTAGTTGATGCTGAAGCTGAAGCTACTGCACTTGTTGATGCTGAAGCTGAAGCTACCGCGCTAGTTGACGCTGAAGCTGAGGCTACCGCACTTGTTGACGCTGAGGCACTTGCTACTGCACTTGTTGATGCTGAAGCTGATGCTACCGCGCTAGTTGATGCTGAAGCACTTGCTACTGCACTTGTTGATGCTGAGGCTGAAGCTACTGCACTTGTCGATGCTGATGCTGATGCTACCGCGCTTGTTGATGCTGAAGCACTTGCTACTGCACTTGTTGATGCTGAAGCTGAAGCTACCGCACGTGTTGATGCTGAAGCACTTGCACTGCTGCGCTGGTTGATGCTGAGGGCACGCTGCTGCGACTTGTCGATGCTGAAGCTGAGCTACCGCGCTGGTGACGCTGAAGCTGATGCTACCGCGCTAGTTGATGCTGAAGCACTTGCTACTGCACTTGTTGATGCTGAAGCTGAAGCGACCGCGCTTGTTGATGCTGAAGCACTTGCACTGCGCTAGTTGATGCTGAAGCGCACTGCTGCGCTAGTTGATGCTGAAGCTGAAGCTACCGCGCTAGTTGATGCTGAAGCACTTGCTACCGCACTTGTCGATGCTGAAGCTGAAGCTACCGCACTTGTCGATGCTGAAGCTGAAGCTACTGCACTTGTTGATGCTGAGGCACTTGCTACTGCACTTGTTGACGCTGAAGCTGAGGCTACCGCGCTAGTTGATGCTGAAGCTGAAGCTACTGCACTTGTTGATGCTGAAGCTGAAGCTACCGCGCTAGTTGAGGCTGAAGCTGAGGCTACCGCACCCTGTGACGCTGAGGCACTTGCTACTGCACTTGTTGATGCTGATGCTGAAGCTACCGCGCTGGTTGATGCTGGAACGCGCTACTGCACTTGCTGATGCTGAGGCTGAAGCTACTGCACTTGTCGATGCTGATGCTGATGCTACCGCACTTGTTGATGCTGACACTGCTACTGCATGCGCTGATGCTGAAGCTGAAGCTACCGCGCTGTTGATGCTGAGCACTTGCTGCGCTGGTTGATGCTGAGGCACTGCTACTGCACTTGTCGATGCTGGAGCTGAAGCTACCGCACTGGTGACGCTGAAGCTGATGCTACCGCGCTAGTTGATGCTGAAGCACGCTACTGCACTTGATGCTGAAGCTGAAGCGACCGCGCTTGTTGATGCTGAAGCACTTGCTACTGCGCTAGTTGATGCTGAAGCACTTGCTACTGCGCTAGTTGATGCTGAAGCTGAAGCTACCGCGCTAGTTGATGCTGAAGCACTTGCTACCGCACTTGTCGATGCTGAAGCTGAAGCTACTGCACTTGTTGATGCTGAGGCACTTGCTACTGCACCCTGTGACGCTGAAGCTGATGCTACCGCGCTGGTTGATGCTGAAGCACGCTGCTGCACGTGTTGATGCTGAAGCTGAAGCTACCGCGCTGGTTGACGCTGAAGCTGAGGCTACCGCGCTAGTTGACGCTGAAGCTGAGGCTACTGCACTTGTTGACGCTGAGGCTGAAGCAACCGCACTTGTTGACGCTGAGGCACTTGCTACTGCACTTGTTGATGCTGAGGCTGAGGCTACCGCGCTGGTTGATGCTGAAGCACTGCTACCGCACTTGTTGATGCTGAGGGCTGAGCTACTGCACTGTCGATGCTGATGCTACCGCACTTGTTGATGCTGAAGCACGCTACTGCGCGTGTTGATGCTGAAGCTGATGCTACCGCGCTAGTTGATGCTGAAGCACTTGCTACTGCACTTGTTGACGCTGAGGCTGAAGCTACCGCGCTAGTTGATGCTGAAGCACTGCTACTGCACTTGCTGACGCTGAAGCTGATGCTACCGCGCTAGTTGATGCTGAAGCACGCTGCTGCACTTGTTGATGCTGAGCGCACTGCTAGCGCACGTGTGACGCTGAAGCTGATGCTACCGCGCTGGTTGACGCTGAAGCTGAAGCCACTGCGCTGTTGATGCTGAGCTGAAGCTACCGCACTTGTTGATGCTGAAGCTGAGGGCTACTGCACTTGCTGATGCTGAAGCACTTGCTACTGCACTTGTTGATGCTGAAGCACTTGCTACCGCACTTGTTGATGCTGAAGCTGATGCTACCGCGCTGGTTGATGCTGAAGCGACTGCTACTGCACTGTTGACGCTGAGGCTGAGGCTACCGCGCTGGTGACGCTGAAGCACTTGCTACTGCACTTGGTGATGCTGAAGCTGAAGCTACTGCGCTGGTTGATGCTGATGCGCTTGCTACCGCACTTGTTGAGGCTGAAGCTGATGCTACCGCGCTGGTTGATGCTGAAGCTGAAGCTACCGCGCTGGTTGATGCTGAAGCTGAGGCTACCGCACTGGTTGATGCTGAAGCTGAAGCTACCGCGCTAGTTGACGCTGAGGCTGATGCTACTGCACTTGTTGATGCTGAAGCGCTGCTACTGCGCTAGTTGATGCTGAGGGCACTGCTACCGCGCTTGTTGATGCTGAAGCTGAAGCTACCGCACTTGTTGACGCTGAAGCTGAAGCTACCGCGCTGGTTGATGCTGAAGCTGAAGCTACCGCGCTAGTTGATGCTGAAGCACTTGCTACCGCACTTGTCGATGCTGAAGCTGAAGCTACTGCACTTGCTGATGCTGAGGCACTGCTACTGCACTGCTGACGCTGAAGCTGAGGCTACCGCGCTGGTTGATGCTGAAGCTGAAGCTACTGCGCTTGTTGATGCTGAAGCTGAAGCTACCGCGCTAGTTGACGCTGAAGCTGAGGCTACCGCACTTGCTGACGCTGAGGCACCTGCTACCGCACTTGTTGATGCTGAAGCTGAAGCTACCGCGCTAGTTGATGCTGAAGCACTTGCTACTGCACTTGTTGATGCTGAGGCTGAAGCTACTGCACTTGTCGATGCTGATGCTGATGCTACCGCACTTGTTGATGCTGAAGCACTTGCTACTGCACTTGTTGATGCTGAAGCTGAAGCTACCGCACTTGTTGATGCTGAAGCACTTGCTACTGCGCTGGTTGATGCTGAGGCACTTGCTACTGCACTTGTCGATGCTGAAGCTGAAGCTACCGCACTTGTTGACGCTGAAGCTGATGCTACCGCGCTAGTTGATGCTGAAGCACTTGCTACTGCACTTGTTGATGCTGAAGCTGAAGCGACCGCGCTTGTTGATGCTGAAGCACTTGCTACTGCGCTAGTTGATGCTGAAGCACTTGCTACTGCGCTAGTTGATGCTGAAGCTGAAGCTACCGCGCTAGTTGATGCTGAAGCACTTGCTACCGCACTTGTCGATGCTGAAGCTGAAGCTACCGCACTTGTCGATGCTGAAGCTGAAGCTACTGCACTTGTTGATGCTGAGGCACTTGCTACTGCACTTGTTGACGCTGAAGCTGAGGCTACCGCGCTAGTTGATGCTGAAGCTGAAGCTACTGCACTTGTTGATGCTGAGCTGAAGCTACCGCGCTAGTTGACGCTGAAGCTGAGGCTACCGCAGCTGGTGACGCTGGAGGCGCGCTGCTGCGCTTGTTGATGCTGATGCTGAAGCTACCGCGCTGAGTTGATGCTGAAGCACTTGCTACTGCACTTGTTGATGCTGAGGCTGAAGCTACTGCACTTGTCGATGCTGATGCTGATGCTACCGCACTTGTTGATGCTGAAGCACTTGCTACTGCACTTGTTGATGCTGAAGCTGAAGCTACCGCACTTGTTGATGCTGAAGCACTTGCTACTGCGCTGGTTGATGCTGAGGCACTTGCTACTGCACTTGTCGATGCTGAAGCTGAAGCTACCGCACTTGTTGACGCTGAAGCTGATGCTACCGCGCTAGTTGATGCTGAAGCACTGCTACTGCACTTGTTGATGCTGAAGCTGAAGCGACCGCGCTTGTTGATGCTGAAGCACTTGCTACTGCGCTAGTTGATGCTGAGCGCACTGCTACGCGCTGAGTTGATGCTGAAGCTGAAGCTACCGCGCTAGTTGATGCTGAAGCACTTGCTACCGCACTTGTAGATGCTGAAGCTGAAGCTACTGCACTTGTTGATGCTGAGGCACTTGCTACTGCACTTGTTGACGCTGAAGCTGATGCTACCGCGCTAGTTGATGCTGAAGCACTTGCTACTGCACTTGTTGATGCTGAAGCTGAAGCTACCGCGCTAGTTGACGCTGAAGCTGAGGCTACCGCGCTAGTTGACGCTGAAGCTGAGGCTACTGCACTTGTTGACGCTGAGGCTGAAGCAACCGCACTTGTTGACGCTGAGGCACTTGCTACTGCGCTTGTTGATGCTGAGGCTGAGGCTACCGCGCTAGTTGATGCTGAAGCACTTGCTACTGCACTTGTTGATGCTGAGGCTGAAGCTACTGCACTTGTCGATGCTGATGCTACCGCACTTGTTGATGCTGAAGCACTTGCTACTGCACTTGTTGATGCTGAAGCTGATGCTACCGCGCTAGTTGATGCTGAAGCACTTGCTACTGCACTTGTTGACGCTGAGGCTGAAGCTACCGCGCTAGTTGATGCTGGAAGCACTGCTACTGCACTTGTTGACGCTGAGGCTGAGGCTACCGCACTGTTGACGCTGAAGCACCCTGCTACTGCACTTGTTGATGCTGAAGCACTTGCTACCGCGCTAGTTGATGCTGAAGCACTTGCTACCGCACTTGTCGATGCTGAAGCTGAGGCTACTGCGCTGGTTGACGCTGAGGCTGAAGCCACTGCACTTGTTGATGCTGAAGCTGAAGCGACCGCGCTGGTTGATGCTGAAGCACTGCTACTGCGCTGGTTGATGCTGAAGCACTTGCTACCGCACTTGTCGATGCTGAAGCTGAAGCTACTGCACTTGTTGATGCTGAAGCTGAAGCGACCGCGCTAGTTGACGCTGAAGCTGAAGCAACCGCGCTAGTTGAGGCTGAAGCTGAAGCTACCGCACTTGTTGAGGCTGAAGCACTTGCTACTGCACTTGTCGATGCTGAAGCTGAGGCTACCGCACTTGTTGAGGCTGAAGCTGAAGCTACTGCGCTTGTTGACGCTGAAGCACTTGCTACCGCACGGTTGACGCTGAGGCTGAGGCTACTGCACTTGTTGACGCTGAAGCTGAGGCTACCGCGCTAGTTGACGCTGAAGCTGAAGCTACTGCACTTGTTGACGCTGAGGCTGAAGCAACCGCACTTGTTGACGCTGAAGCTGAAGCTACCGCGCTTGTTGAGGCTGAAGCACTTGCTACCGCGCTTGTTGATGCTGAAGCTGAAGCTACTGCACTTGTTGATGCTGAAGCTGAGGCTACCGCACTTGTTGAGGCTGAAGCACTTGCTACTGCGCTTGTTGATGCTGAAGCTGAGGCTACCGCACTTGTTGATGCTGAAGCTGAGGCTACCGCACTTGTTGAGGCTGAAGCTGAGGCTACCGCACTTGTTGATGCTGAAGCTGAAGCTACTGCACTTGTTGAGGCTGAAGCACTTGCTACCGCGCTAGTTGACGCTGAAGCTGAAGCTACTGCGCTGGTTGATGCTGAAGCTGAAGCTACTGCGCTTGTTGACGCTGAAGCACTTGCTACTGCACTTGTTGAGGCTGAGGCTGAGGCTACCGCACTTGTTGACGCTGAAGCTGAGGCTACCGCGCTAGTTGACGCTGAAGCTGAGGCTACTGCACTTGTTGACGCTGAGGCTGAAGCAACCGCACTTGTTGACGCTGAAGCTGAAGCTACCGCGCTTGTTGAGGCTGAAGCACTTGCTACCGCGCTGGTTGATGCTGAAGCTGAAGCGACTGCACTTGTTGACGCTGAAGCTGAGGCTACCGCACTTGTTGAGGCTGAAGCACTTGCTACTGCGCTTGTTGATGCTGAAGCTGAAGCTACTGCGCTTGTTGATGCTGAAGCACTTGCTACCGCACTTGTTGATGCTGAAGCTGAAGCTACTGCGCTTGTTGATGCTGAGGCACTTGCTACTGCACTTGTCGAGGCTGAAGCTGAAGCTACCGCGCTAGTTGACGCTGAAGCTGAAGCTACTGCACTTGTTGATGCTGAAGCTGAAGCTACTGCGCTGGTTGACGCTGAGGCTGAAGCTACCGCGCTAGTTGATGCTGAAGCTGAAGCTACTGCACTTGTTGATGCTGAGGCACTTGCTACCGCACTTGTTGAGGCTGAAGCTGAAGCTACCGCGCTGGTTGATGCTGAGGCACTTGCTACTGCACTTGTTGATGCTGAAGCACTTGCTACCGCGCTAGTTGACGCTGAAGCTGAAGCTACTGCACTTGTTGATGCTGAAGCTGAGGCTACCGCACTTGTTGATGCTGAAGCTGAGGCTACCGCACTTGTTGATGCTGAAGCTGAGGCTACCGCACTTGTTGATGCTGAAGCTGAAGCTACTGCACTTGTTGAGGCTGAAGCACTTGCTACCGCGCTAGTTGACGCTGAAGCTGAAGCTACTGCGCTGGTTGATGCTGAAGCTGAGGCTACCGCGCTAGTTGACGCTGAAGCTGAGGCTACTGCACTTGTTGACGCTGAGGCTGAAGCAACCGCACTTGTTGACGCTGAAGCTGAAGCTACCGCGCTTGTTGAGGCTGAAGCACTTGCTACCGCGCTGGTTGATGCTGAAGCTGAAGCGACTGCACTTGTTGACGCTGAAGCTGAGGCTACCGCACTTGTTGAGGCTGAAGCACTTGCTACTGCGCTTGTTGATGCTGAAGCTGAAGCTACTGCGCTTGTTGATGCTGAAGCACTTGCTACCGCACTTGTTGATGCTGAAGCTGAAGCTACTGCGCTTGTTGATGCTGAGGGCACTTGCTACTGCACTTGTCGAGGCTGAAGCTGAAGCTACCGCGCTAGTTGACGCTGAAGCTGAAGCTACTGCACTTTGTTGATGCTGAGGCACTTGCTACCGCACTTGTTGAGGCTGAAGCTGAAGCTACCGCGCTGGTTGATGCTGGAGGCACTTGCTACTGCACTTGTTGATGCTGAAGCACTTGCTACCGCGCTAGTTGACGCTGAAGCTGAAGCTACTGCACTGCTGATGCTGAAGCCGAGGCTACCGCACTTGTTGATGCTGAAGCTGAAGCTACTGCACTGTTGAGGCTGAAGCACTTGCTACCGCGCTAGTTGACGCTGAAGCTGAAAGCTACTGCGCTTGCTGAGGCTGGAAGCTGAAGCTACCGCACTTGTTGATGCTGAAGCACTTGCTACCGCACTTGTTGATGCTGAAGCTGAAGCTACCGCACTTGTTGAGGCTGAAGCACTTGCTACTGCGCTAGTTGATGCTGAAGCTGAAGCGACCGCACTTGTTGAGGCTGAAGCACTTGCTACTGCACTTGTTGAGGCTGAAGCACTTGCTACTGCACTTGTTGAGGCTGAAGCTGAAGCAACCGCGCTAGTTGATGCTGAAGCACTTGCTACTGCGCTGGTTGATGCTGAAGCTGAAGCGACCGCGCTAGTTGATGCTGAGGCTGAAGCTACCGCGCTAGTTGATGCTGAGGCACTTGCCACTGCGCTAGTCGATGCTGAAGCTGATTCAGAACGATATTTCTTATCTGAAACAGTTTCATCTTGATTATAGACAGTTGGTGGATATGGCTGGCTACCCGATGCTACTTTAGCATTATCTTTATAGTAGACAGTTGCAATTCCATCTTCACTTACGTCAATGCTAGAAATACGATCGCGACCGTTTGGAACAACCTTGTCGTGAGCTTTTCTAATCTCTTTGCGAACTTTGTCCTTATCAGATTCTGATAAATGATTCTTATCCTTAACTTCAGTCAAGTCAATAGCAGGTTTATTAAACAAGTTCTGCAACTGATCTTGCTGAATGACAATTTCTCCTACTTCAACAGTGTTTCCACTCGGATCTGTAGCAATTAGCCAACGTCCCCAGCGATTTCCTGATCTCCACGCAAGATCTTTATTAGTAACTGCATTAATGGTAAATTTCGTTTGGTCATCATTTGTTAAGGTATTGATAATACTTGTGATTGGACCAGTTCCCCATTCAGGTCTATTTTCGAAGAAGTCCGTCAAGTCTTTTCTATTACCAGAGACCTTCAGTGTGACTAATTTACCACTATTATCTTTACCTGTATAAGTAATCTGGATATTGTCTCCAGCATAGAACAAATAGCGACCATTGCCATCTCTCTTAGGCTCTTGACCATTTACTGTAACAGTATAGGTAATTGTTGGTTTCACACGTTCAGGAGTAATCGTTGCAGTCGTTGTAGCTGAAGTCAAGGTTTCAGTTCTACCTCCCGGTAGACTGACTGTCTTCTCTTGCTTAACAGTTACATCGCCTGTTGGAAGGAGACCATTGTTGCCATCATAGGCTTTCTGCAAATCAGCGGGTTCAAAGGTTACTCTTGTGTCATTATTCCCCGCTGTCTTAGGGAATGTATGCCCAGCTAAAGTCAAGGTTACAAGAGCTCCAGGTGTTACATTTGTAACGACAATCGAACGATTTGGCAAACCACCAGTTTCATTTGTAGAATCAACTGAGATAACTGGTGCTTGTGGGTTAACTGTGTAGGTGATCGGAACACGTTGTTTCACACGTACTCCCGTACCATCAGCAGGTAGTTCAACTTCTACATCTTTTGTAAATCGACCTACAGTTGAAAGATCTGGAGCACCATCAACCCAAGTGAAGTTGGTCTTAGTCACATCATAATCAGGACTACCTGTCACCTTGGTGATAGAATCTTTCGGATTTGCTGCTACACGTTGATAATTTGGATCATCTGTATTATTTTGAGTAAAGACATAGGAACGATTAGTCTCAAACTTGTAAACATTATGAATAACATCTACTGTCTTGCTAAGCAATTTCGCACTATCTGTCTCACCCAGACGACCTTTAGGGAACGTAAAGGTTAGTTTGAAGCGTTGTTGTCCAGCCTCTGTCGTAGTGATAGGAGCATTTGATAAGCGAGTTCCATGTTCATCTGTCCATGTTTGTTGAGAGCCACTTGGGAACCATGCATCTCCCGCTTGAAATGCATAGTTAAGCCAGTTTGAACCATCACCATTGTGAGGAGTTGTTCCTTGGATGTCATTGATAGGATCTTTTGGTTTGATTGAGGTCATGGTACTGTAAGTGACAGTAACATCATCTGTAGATCCATCTGAGTAGGTCACTCTGGCTACAGCTTTTTTATTATCCCCAGAGTTAGTCGTATCAATCTCTTTACCTTCCACCCAAGCGACAGTTGCACCTTGTGGTAATTGTTTGCCACCTTCAAGCTGAACAAAGTTGGCAGCATTTGACAAATCACTAGCTGTTTCACCAACATAAGTATAGACAGTTGGCACCTTGGCTACAGCGTTATACTTATCAGTCTGATCCTTGATTACAAATTTGACATAACCATTGTCAGCAACACCATTTTTAGCATGATCACTATCAGGAGTATTTTTGTCATCTGTCGCCATCAAATAGCGTTCAAATGTTTGGCCTTTTACAAACCTTGCAGCCAACGTACCAGTTATCGTAATGTTAGCATTTGCTTGATCAGTCAAACTGGTAATCGGATTTGAACGATTGATACCTTCATATCCTGCGTAGTTGTTCCCGTTCGCGCTATCAGCGAATCTATCCATTTCAAACTTCAATGAAGAAATCTTGCCAGAATCATCGGTCGCACTAAAGGTGATGTTAGTAGGCTCACCACGATAGATATCGATTTCCTTAACATCTGGTCTGTCATACGGAATCACTAGTTTTGGACGTTCATTGACTGTCACTGACTGTGGAATTGGATTGCTACGTGTACCATCTTTGTAGACAATTGTTGCTGTACCGTTCGCTTGAACTTCAATATCTTTGATACGGTGAGTTGTCTGATTATTCTTAGCATAGATGGCATTCTTGACAGCTGTCTTTTTCACCTTCTGTCAAGTTGTTTTTATTCACAACCGGTGTAAAGTCAGGATTTGTTACTGCAAGACGGTTCCTAAGTTCCCCTTGGGTAATACGAACATTACCATGTCCTGTTGTGAAATTTGTATTGTTTGCTTGATCTGTAGCAACCGCATTTCGTTGCCATGAATTACCTGAACTATATTGCAAGTCATCTTTAAGATGGGCTCTGACAACGATATGAGATGGATTATTCTCAGGAGCATTGATATCCCCAGTTAGGTGGGCAACTGTACCTGTACCATACTCATTTCCTGTACCAGTATCACCTTGGAAGAAGTTGCTTGTTAGGGCATTTCCACTAGCTGCAGCCTTGGCAACAATTTTGAACTCCTTCAATTTCCCGCTATTATCAGATGCAGTAAAGTCAACTGTAAAGTCATCGCCAGCATAGACGATGTGTTCCATACCTCGGTCTGCACGTGGACTTTGTGTCGCTGGAATTGGTTGACCATCACGAGTTACCGTCACTCCAACTCTTGGACGTTCTTCAACTGTATCGATCTGTTGGAGGGTATTACTTGTCGTATCTTTGTAGGTTATCGTAGCTACACCATTGCTTGAAACATCAATCGATTTGATACGGTGAGTATCTTGAGGATTTTTAGCAAAGATAGCATTCTTGATATCTGTTCTTTCTTGCTCTGTTAGGTTGTTCTTATCACCAACCAGTATCTTGGCTGGTTTTACAACAGGCAAACGGTCTTTAAGTTGTCCTTGGGTAATACGAACATTACCAGAAAGACCTGTCTGATGTCTATTACCAACTTGGTCAGTTGCAACTGCATTCCGTTGCCAAGTATTACCTGAACTATATTGCAAGTCATCTTTGAGATGAGCATTGACTGTGATCGTTGCAGGATTTGTTGGTGTAGCTGTGATATCTCCTGTCAAGAGTCCTACAGTTCCTGTACCATATTGAGGATCTTCAAAGAAGTTATCTCTCAAGCCTGGCTGGCTTCCATCCGCTTTAGGAACAATCTTGAATTCACTTAACTTACCACTATTATCAGTCGCAGTGAAATTAACGTTGAAATCATCACCTGCATAGACGATGTGTTCATTTCCACGGCCACTAACTGGGCTTGGAGTTGCTGGAATAGTCTGACCACCACGTGTCACTGTAACAGCAGGGACAGGTACTTCCGTTTCCGCTTTTACAATTGCTTGGACATAATCCACAGTGTTATCACGGTAAGTGATGGTGATTTCACCCGTTTCAGACACTGTAATGTTACCCGTCACACCATCCTTGGTAAAGTCTGAACCAGAAAGGATACTTGAATTTGCTTTTTTTGAAGTTTTCAAGAATTTGAGCTCTATCAGTCTCGCTCAAGGCAGACGGATTGTTAACTGTAACAGTTTCACCACTGACAGGATTATTACGCTCGTTGAAACCTTTGATGGTAATAGTCAAGCGTGCTACTTCTGGTTGATCACTTGTATCCGTTGCCTTAAACTCAATAATGTAGTTACCCGGGAAGTGCAGGATCCCACGTTCCATTCACTCGACCTACTCGACCATGTAAGGTAGTAGTCCAAGCTTTATTAGAGTACTCAATATATGTTCGACGCCCCTGTCTCTTTTCAACCCCAAAACCAATTTGTCCAGGGAGATTAGTAGCAGCTAACCCCTTTACAACGTCATTTTTAAGGAATGCAAAATTTTTCAACCCTTTATCATCTCTGAACTTGACTTCAACTTTTGGTGTACTTTGCTTACCATCAGTCAAATCTTCATCGTTGTAAAATTCAAGATGACTTGGAACCTCTATTGATGGTTTTTTGTCTACACCTCTTTGTCCCGTTCCTGTTGGAACAGTACCGTTCATAACTCGGGTATAGTTTCCAGCAGTAGCAGCGCTATCGAACGGTTTACTACTTGTAGCCACTTGGGCATTCAAAGTAGCTTCACTAGAATTATTATTCACCGTTGCATAGATTAAAATAGTTGCATCTAAGTTTCTATTCAAATCATGGCGCTTGTTAAAAATGTACTCATTCCCAGAACCACCACGTTTCTCCATAGGTTCACCATTAAAGTAAACTCGTGTAATGGTCGTGTTTTTATCCACTTGTGCTATTAAACCAGCATAATTAAGTGGACTCTGCGAATGCATATTGATACGCCAAAGAACCTCACGGTTAGCGCTCGCAAATGTTCCTTGTTCAAGTGATGCAGTTGTATGCTCATTTAGTGTGACAGGTGCAAAGCCTCTGAGATTTTCTCCTGTTGGCATTGCTTGCCCATTACGGCTATCACGTTGACCTGAATTTGCACGTAAAACAGCATTGGCGATAGAGTTACGAGCTGAAGTTGCCCTTTGCACCACTGCAGTCAAATCACCAGTTTGATTTGCAAGTGCTTTTTCAATCTCTACTACAGCAGCATTCACCTTAGTGATAGCTGAATCGGTATTTGGCAGATCAGCAGCCTTAGCTAGATACTCACCCATCTCAGCTGAAAGTTTAGCTAGTTTCTTACGTTCCTCTTCAGCCTTCTTAGCTGTCACCTCTGACGTTAGAGTAGCGGCAATGGCTGTAGTAGCAGTCGTCACATCCCCTTGTTTAGGACTTAGGTTCTCTACTTTAGAAATAGCATTGGCAAGTGTTACTTTACCATCCAAAGTTGGAGTAGCAGCTTCCTTTTGACTAGCAGTTTCTTGGGTGTTCGTTCGGCTAGCATCTGCTTGACTTTCCGTTTGTGGAGTAGCTACAGTAGCAGTCTGTGAACTACTTACAGTTGAAGTAGCTGATGCTGATACAGATGTACTTGTAGAAGCTGATGCACTGGCTACCGCACTGGTTGAAGCTGATGCACTTGCCACAGCACTCGTTGAGGCTGAAGCAGAAGCTACCGCACTAGTTGATGCAGAAGCAGATGTAGATGCACTCTCACTGATAGAGTTAGATGTTGAAACAGAAGTTTGTTGCTCATCATCTTTCTTTACAGTTCCCAAAACAGCTTGGTCAGAAGTAGCGAGAGTATCGGTTCCCTCAACAGTTTTCTCAACTGCTGTTTGTTCATTGGCATAGACATGAGATTGAGTCGCAACCCCTCCACCTATAACCGTTCCCGCGGCAGCTATCCCCTTGAGGATATCTAGTCCAGTGATAGAGTTAGATACATGATCTTCTACCACTTCAGTCGTAACTTGAGCTGTATCAATACCACCGTAAAAACTTTAAACAAGCCAAATAGTGACGTTGAGGCACGCAACCAATGTTTTTCCCGACTTGATCAACTTATATCGGGTAACACGATCAGCTTCTCTATACCGTCCTTCTTGACGTCTAAAAACATGTTTTTCTCCTTGTGTTCATTTTTTAAAAACAAACCATCAAAATAATTAAACTTAAAATCAGTCTTCTATTTGAAACTCTACTCTTTCAATAAATATATTAACCGATGTTATTTTTCTAAAAATTCGGATAGGATTGTTCTCTAAACACTTTATTATAGCACACTTTAATCCCTATTGTCCAAACATTTTAACAATAATTTATATTAATACTAACAACCAGTACTTCTTTTTATAAAGAAAGAAGAATAAAAATGATTTTAATATTATTATTTTTAGAAATACTTATTTTTACGTTTCTTTGTGGACGTAAATAATATAACTAAATAAGTTATACACAGATATAGCATTTTACGATCTATCAAAAAGCCGCCTGATTGGGCGACTTAATTTTTATAGGAGATTATTATGAAAAAGTTTTAGGAGTTAAAGTTAAGTTCTTCTTAACTTATGAGATAAGTATACAACTCTAACTTAAAGTTTCCTTAAGTATTTTTAAATGTGAGATTTTTCCATTTTTCTTGCCAATTTTTTTCTAGATAAACGCTTTTGATAGAGCTTCATCCGGTCGTTATTTTCTAAAAAATGGGGAGTTGGAGAAACCTGAAAGTTCAAAATTTCCTCTAAACCATAAGGAGCAAAGAGCTCTAAAGTTGCGTCAGCATGCAAGCGAAGTCCTATCGCCGTACAACGTTCGGGATATTTACTCATAGCGTCACGAGGAATTCACATACGGTTCTGTATGGGGACTATGCTGATGCATATAGGCTTGATTTTTCAGCTCCCACTGATACTGGGGGAAGTCCTCTCTCAACTTGTTTTCTATTGCCAGCGTTTCTTCATAACTCACCTCTGGGTCAAAGAAAATGACGTCCACATCCGTTTCACGGTCAAAAGCTGGTTTCTCTGACAAAAGATTCCAGATGAAATTTCTGACAGAACCTGCTGCCAACCAGGAATCTGTCAACTCCAGGTTTCGGATGATAGTCAGAATAGCCATCATATCTGGATTTTTTCTGAAAACTTCCAGAATTTCTTGCTTATTTTTCACTGTATTCATAACCTAAGTGCTCATATGCCTTAGCAGTCGCCACCCGTCCAGACCGTGTCCGCATGATAAAACCTTTTTGGATTAAGTAAGGTTCATACATGTCTTCAACTGTCTCACGCTCTTCGGCGATATTCACAGAAAGAGTTCCTAGACCAACAGGACCACCACCGTACATCTCAATCATGGTCCGAAGGATTTTCTGGTCCACATAGTCCAGACCTTCATGGTCAACATCCAGCATGGTCAAAGCCTTGTCTGTAATGACATCATCAATCAAGCCATCGCCCATAATCTGGGCAAAGTCGCGCACGCGCTTGAGGAGACGATTGGCGATACGAGGAGTTCCACGACTACGGAGGGCCAACTCAGCAGCAGCTTCATGTGTAATTTCCATCTCAAAGATATCTGCCGTCCGCTCGACAATCTCTGTCAAGTCATCATGGGCATAATACTCCATGTGACCAGTAATCCCAAAACGTGCACGAAGAGGATTTGAAAGCATACCAGCCCGAGTCGTCGCACCAATCAAGGTAAAAGGTGGCAATTCCAGATGAACACTTCGGCTAGTTTCCCCAGCACCAATCATAATGTCAATGTAAAAATCTTCCATGGCACTATATAAAACTTCCTCGACAGCCATTGGTAAACGGTGGATTTCATCGATAAAGAGCACATCTCCTGGCTCCAAGTCATTTAAAATCGCTACCAGATCACCGGCTTTTTCGATAACGGGACCAGACGTCTGCTTGAGATTAACTCCCAATTCATTGGCAATGACAAAGGCCATGGTTGTTTTCCCGAGACCTGGAGGGCCAAACAAAAGAACATGGTCCAGCGCCTCATCACGCATTTTTGCTGCTTCGATAAAGATTTGAAGCTGATCCTTGACCTTGTCCTGACCGATATATTCACGTAAATATTGGGGACGGAGGGTACGCTCTACCAACTCCTCATCACCCATGATTTCATTATCTAAAATTCTACTCATGTTCCTATTATAGCAAAAATCCAGCCTACAAACAAAAAAGCCACCGAATTGGGTGACTCCCGACTTTAGCACTGATGTGGTATAATATTGTACGGCACTGCTACACCGCCTACGAAAGGAGGTGAGATAGCCCATGATGGAACTAGTACTCAAAACTATCATCGGACCAATTGTGGTCGGTGTCGTTCTTCGATTAGTAGATAAATGGCTAAACAAGGACAAATAGTGTCAAAAAAGACCTCAAGCTTATTTGGTCGTGAGCTTGGGGTCTTTTCTAGCCTATGATATAGAACTAGTACTCAATTCCTTCTTATTATCCCACAGTTCGCAAAATTTGTCAAAACTTTACATTCTCAGCTTCTCAAGATTTAACCACTGTACAACAAAACGATCAAGATTAAGCGAAAGTTAGGGATTATCAAGGAACAGCACAAGGATTATATAACTATCAACGAGAAAGGTGGGCCCATCAATCCAAACCAGCTAAATAGAAACTTCAATCTAGTGAATGAAGCGACAGGATTACATGTAACACCTCACATGATGCGCCACTTCCTCACAACTCAAAGCATTATTGCAGGGATTCCGCTTGAACAATTAAGCCAGGCGATGGGCCATACAAAAGTCTATATGATCGATCGTTACAATCAAGTAGAGGACGAACTTGCTGAAGCGACAACAGACCTATTTCTTAGTCATATTCGCTAAAAAAATCCCCGCCAAAATCTCAAAAAGTCCCCGCCAATTCCCCGACCAAAATCCGAAAAATACCGAAAAATATCGAAAAATGATTTTTAGAATAGTCCCCAAAAGCCTGAAATAGAGCCAAAAAACTCCACCTGATTGGGTGGAGTTAAGGGAGATTATTATGAAAAAGAAAAAGTTTAGGATTTTTATTAAATAAAAGTTAGGAGGTCTTTATTTAATAAACTATATGATACAAGACGAAGCTTAAAACTAGCTTAACTTTTTCTCAAATTTTACTATTCTTCAAAAATTTCTATCACTAGCACTTCACCTCACAAAAAAAGCCACCTGATTGGGTGACTTCATTTAGGAGATTATGATGAAAAAAAGTTTTAGGATTTCATTAAATAAAGTTAGGAGGTCTTTATTTAATGATTATATGATACTAGACCAGCCTTAAACTTTGCTTAAGAAAAACAAGTTTTTGTAATTTTTCTGATTCACCCAAATCATCCCTATACAATTATAGGTGGATAAGATTTCAAAAGCCCCAGAGAACGATAGAATCCCAAGGTTTTTTTCTGTCTGTTCTGTCACCAGCTGGACTTGATAGGCATCTTTGTAAATCCTCTAAAGCCTCTTTCATCAAGGCGCTACCAATTCCTTGGCGCTGATAGCTAGGAAAAACAATCAAATCCTGGACAAAAACTGATGAAAAACCATCTCCAACCAAACGAATCAAGCCCACCACAGCATTGCCATCAAGTGCCACATAAATCGCTAATGAATGAGATAAGGCCTGCTCCAGCATCTCTGGTTGATGGGTATAATTTGTCCAACCGACAGCCTGATAGAGATGCAAAACATCCTCTAGCTTGACAATTTCTTGCTTTTTAATAGTAATCATCTCAACACCTCTTAAAGCTCTCTCAAGCTCTTGTACTGCTGTCCATTTTTATCAAAATTTTCAGGACTCAACCATGTTTCCAAACGAGCTTTGACTTGTGGCCAGTCCTTATCAATCATAGACAACCAATCCGTATCTCTCGTACGCCCCTTATAAACCACTGCCTGACGGAAGGTTCCTTCATAAATAAAGCCCAAACGTTCCGCTGCTCGTCTGGATGGCAGATTTAAGGCATCGCATTTCCACTCATAACGACGATAGTTAAGCTCTTCAAAGACATAGCGAGCCAGAAGATACTGAGCCTCTGTCCCTATCCGTGTCCCCCTGAGTTCTGGAGAAAAAGTGACTGCGCCCACTTCTATCACTCGGTTATTCTGGTCAATACGCATGAGAGAAAAAGTTCCCAAGGCCTTACCAGTTTCCTTGTCTATAATTGCATAGTAAAAGCGATCCTTACGAGCCAACATCTGATTTAAAACGGCAACCAGCTCCTCCATATCTGTCACTGGTTCCTGAAAGAGGTAAGTCCACATCTCCCGCGGAGTATCTGGACCATAAACAGCTAATAAATCCTCCGCATGCTTTTCCACCGAAAGAGCCTCTATCCCTAGCATAACGCCCTTCTAAGAAATCAATAGAAGGCAGTTCACCGGGTGTATAACCTTCCATTGACTCACCAATCATCTGACCATATTCGTTTACTGGCATTTTTCTTCTCCTTGTTTTACGCTGAAAATACTATATCACAAATTGTTCTCTTTGGAAACTGGCACTATCTTCAAACTTCATCCTCAACACTATATTAGTGACCCGTTTTCTGTCTTTTATCCTCTAAGGCTTGATTAATTCGTTGGGTGAGTTTGTGAGTTTGCCAGACTTGATACAACCATATCAATCCATAAATTAACAAGAAAAAGAACCAAAGCAAGGAACTCCACAAGGCTGAACCCCAACCAAAAAATAGAGAGGTCAATACTAAGATAGTAGCCGTCACTAATAAATGAACTCCTACACGTATACTAAAAGCAAGAAACTCTAGCTTTTCAAGTATTAAAGTCAATACCCCCATAATTCCACCCATTAAAAACAGAGCTAGAATATTTTTTGTCATTGGTTCAGGATAGGTAATACCTGGATAACACTGAGCTCAATAACATCATACTCAAATAAAAAAAAAGGAAGCCGTACGCATTCCCGATACAAAATAATCAATTAATCGTTTCATGATTTTCTCCTATAAACCTAGATAATTCATTAAGGACTTAACGTATTTCCGACTCACACTAGATTTGATGCCCCGAGTCATTTTAGCCATCATGTTCCCTGAAAAACTATCTGATAACGATTCTAAGTGGTCAATGTTTATAATTGAATGGCGTGATATCTGTATAAAGTTACGTCGATTAATCCGATTCTGAAAATTTATCAATGTTTCCTTAGTTTTATAAATCCCATCTACCGTATAAATGGTTAACAAATTCTTATCGATATCTGCTAGAATAAGATCCTCAATTTTCACCATAACCAGATGATCATCCGTTCGAATAGGAATGACCACCTGATTGGTCGTTGAAAATTGTTCTAAATACTCCATGACTTTCCTTGCTTGGCCGGTTAACTGAGCTGCCTGAATTACAATATGTGGGTCCTTTTCTGAAAACTCTGTCTTCATTTCAAAACGAATCTTCATTTTCTCTCCAATATACTTTTATTTTCTCTTGCTAAATACTTTAACAAATAAAAGCCAAAGAAGAATAGCGACGAGACTGATAATAACCACTATAAAGTATGTCTCTTCCTTTGTCAATAGTTCTTGCCAGTTGATTTGGATTCCCATTTTTTCTTGAAATTCCTTTAACAATCTGCTATTTCCTGTAAATGCGGTCTCTAATGGTTCTTTCATTAAAATTTGTCGATAAAGAGAAGCAATATAAGTTGCAGGGGTACACTTCATGATAATCTGTGCAAAATCAGGTAAAACTCCAATAGGGACATAAGTTCCTACTAAAAATCCAGAAGCAGTTCCCACTATAGTTGCCAGTTTGCCAAGGCTATCTACAGATTGAAAACGATAAATCAAGAGAATATTTATCAAACTTGAAAGCAGACTACTTAACAACATAATCAAAGCAATTTCCGGTAAATGACTGATAACTGGACTTTCTTTAAAATAAAGCCCCATAACAGCAAACATAAACACCTGCATGACAAAAGAGATGGCAATACTACTGATTAGATAGGACACCTGTAAACCCCAGCTACCTAAATCTGTCAAGAAGAGATCTTGATCCACTTGATTTTCACGATCCTGTACCATTTGTGTAAGAGCCGTAAAACTGGTTGTAATCCCAGTCACAGCCAAGGTCCCACCCATCAGCCAGTTATTTAAAAGATTCGTATTATCAGGGAGTTGGGACCAAGCATCCGTCAAGTTCTTCTGCAAAAAAATGATATAAAGGAGGAAGGAAATCAATGCCCCCAATAATGAGAAAAATACTCCTGAACGATTACGAAAATATAAGATAAAATTCCGTTTCAATAAAGCTAACATTAGCGAACCTCTCTTCCTGTAAGTGCAATAAAGGCATCATCCATGGTACCTGGACGAAACTCAAAAGAATCAATTTCTTCTCGTACTTTTGCCAAATATTCAATAGCTTCCAGTGATGTCCTTGGATAAAAAAGATATTCCAACTCATTTTCTTTCTTTACTGTCATTCCAGTCTGTAACAACTTTTCTAAATCCTTCATTTCTTTAAAACGAATTTTTAGGATATTAGATGCATACTGACTTTTAATAGCCGTCGCAGAACCTTGCGCAATCACTTTCCCATGATCAACGATATAAATCTGATCCGCTTCATCCGCTTCATCCAGATAATGAGTCGTTAAGATAATAGTCATCCCTTCATCCTTTTGTAGTCGAGACAATAAATCCCAAATGGCTTTGCGAGTCTGAATATCTAGACCTGTCGTTGGTTCATCTAAGAAAAGAATATCTGGCTGTGAAAGAAGAGCACGCGCAATATCAACCCGACGTTTTTGCCCACCTGACAAAGTCCCATATAGTTGCTTCTGGAAAGCAGTCAAACCCAGTTGATGAATCAAATCATCCACACGACTTGCTGCAATCTCCTTATACTGTTGAGCACGAATAGTGAGATTTTCCCTAACTGTCAACATCTCATCTAGTACACTGGCTTGAAAAACAACTCCAATTTTCGTATTTGGCGCATATCGAATCTGACCTTGTGTCGGCTTTTTCAAACCGATTAACATGGAAATAGTGGTTGATTTTCCTGCACCATTGGGACCCAAAATAGCATTGAAACTTCCTTTTTCAAACTCTAACTGAATATCGTCAACAGCCATATGATTGCTGTACCGTTTAGTCAAATGTTTAGCTTGTAAAATCATATTTACTTCCTCCTCTTTATCTCACTAGTTTAACAAAAAGTATGAAAGAAAAATCGACTTTTGAGATAAGTGGTTAAAATGAAAGGTTGAGTGGTAAGATGATGGAAACAGAATTATTTTTCATTTAAAATCCTCCAGATTCTACTCTGAAGGATTCCTATCTTATTTCACAACGATATTAACCAATTTATTTGGTACACTAATCACTTTCACGATTTCCTTACCGTCAATCTCTGCTTTGACTTTTTCATCCGCTAGAGCAATTTCTTGCAATTCTTCGCGTGATAGGTCTTTAGCGACCATGAGTTTAGCACGGACTTTCCCTTTGATTTGGACAACGATTTCGATTTCGTCTCAACCAATTTACTTTCGTCCCATGTTGGCCAAGCCACGTAAGAGATTGATTCACCTGTCGCTGCAACAGTTTGCCAGAGTTCTTCTGCCAAGTGAGGTGCAAATGGGGCAATTAATTGGATAAAGCCTTTGGCGTAGTCCACATAGAGTTTGTCTTCCTTATTAGCGCTGTTGACAAAGACCATAAGTTGGGCAATGGCTGTGTTGAATTTCATAGACTCGATTTGCTCAGTGACAGCTTTAACGGTTTCGTTATAAACCTTGTCAAGGGCACCATTATTTCCGCAACGATTTCTTTACTTGTAATCAAACGGTAAACACGGTCGAGGAACTTACGGCTTCCTTCCAGACCTTCTTCGGACCAAGCGATTGAAGCATCAAGTGGGCCCATGAACATTTCATAGACACGAAGAGTGTCGGCACCATATTGTTCCACTACGTCGTCTGGGTTAACAACATTCTTGAGTGATTTAGACATCTTGGCTGGTGCTTGCTCCAACTCTTCTCCTGTTTCCACATGGAAGAAAGAACCATCACGTTTTTCAACCTTGTCAGTTGCCACAAGTGCCCCACGGTAGTCACGGTAGCTTGTTCCCAAGATCATTCCTTGGTTAAAGAGTTTTTGGAATGGCTCCTTAGTTGGAACAACACCGAGGTCATAGAGGAATTTGTGCCAGAAACGAGCATAAAGCAAGTGAAGAACGGCATGCTCCGCACCACCCACATAGATATCTACTGGCAACCATTGTTTGAGAAGGTCCTCATCAGCCAATTTCTCAGTATTGTGTGGGTCAATATAGCGGAGGTAGTACCAGCTTGAACCAGCCCATTGTGGCATGGTGTTTGTTTCACGACGACCCTTGACACCATCTTCACGAGTCACTTCAAGCCAGTCTGCCAAGTTGGCCAGTGGGCTTTCACCAGTACCTGAAGGGCGGATGTCCTTGGTTACTGGCAAGACAAGTGGCAATTCACTTTCTGGAACAGCTGTCGAAGTTCCATCTTCCCAATGAATGATTGGGATTGGTTCACCCCAGTAACGTTGACGGCTAAAGAGCCAGTCGCGGAGGCGGTAGGTCACTTTTTCTTGACCACAGCCTTTTTCTTCCAACCAAGCCACAATTTTAGCAATGGCGTCTTCTTTATTCAATCCATCTAGGAAGTCGGAATTGACGTGAAGGCCATCTTCTGTGTAGGCAGCCTCTTCAACGTTTCCACCTTCCAAGACTTCTACGATTGGAAGGTCAAATTGTTTAGCAAATTCCCAGTCACGTTGGTCGTGGGCAGGTACGGCCATAACGGCACCTGTTCCGTAGCTAGCAAGAACATAGTCGGCAATCCAGATTGGAATTTCCTTGCCATTGACAGGGTTGATAGCATAGGCACCAGTCCAAACCCCTGTTTTTTCCTTAGCAAGGTCTGTACGAGCTAAGTCTGACTTGAGGCTGGCTTGATGCTTGTAGTCCGCTACAGCTTCAGCTTGTTCTGGACTTGTGATGGCATCTACTAGTTCATGCTCAGGCGCCAAAACAGTGAAGGTCGCACCAAAAAGAGTGTCAGGACGTGTCGTAAAGACGGTGAATTCCTTGTCTGTTCCTTTAACTTTAAAGGTTACATTGGCACCAGTTGATTTCCCAATCCAGTTGCGCTGCATATCCTTGATAGACTCTGGCCAGTCAAGCTCATCCAAGTCACTGAGCAAACGTTCCGCGTAGGCAGTGATTTTGAGCATCCATTGGCGCATTGGTTTGCGGACAACTGGATAGCCCCCACGCTCAGATGTTCCATCTGGAAGAACTTCTTCGTTGGCGATAGCTGTTCCTAGTTCCTCAACCCAGTTTACTGGCACTTCAGCTTCATAAGCCAAACCTTTTTCGTAAAGCTTAGTGAAAATCCATTGCGTCCACTTGTAGTAGTTCGGATCTGTAGTATTGACTTCACGGTCCCAGTCGTAAGAGAATCCAAGCGCATTGATTTGGCGTTTGAAATTGGCAATGTTTTCTGCTGTGAATTCCGCCGGGTCATTCCCTGTATCCATAGCATACTGTTCAGCCGGCAAACCAAAAGCATCCCATCCCATTGGGTGAAGAACATTGTAGCCTTGGGCACGTTTGAAACGGCTGAGGATATCAGTCGCTGTGTAGCCTTCTGGATGTCCTACGTGAAGACCCGCTCCAGATGGGTAAGGGAACATGTCCAATGCATAAAACTTAGGTTTCGAGGCATCTGTTCCTGTCTTAAAGGTGTGATTGTCAGCCCAGTGTTTCTGCCACTTAGGCTCGATTTCTTTATGATTGTAAAAACTCATGGTATCTCTCCAATTTTCGTGATGCTCCTATTATACCATTTTTTAGAAGAATAGTGCTCTTCTTTTCTTGGTTTTGAATGATATCCACTTTGAAAATAAAGTAGTTTATTTGCTTTTTCTTGAAATTCTCTCTAAAAATTCTAATAATAGTAGAATTCTTAGCTAGTTATATAGATGCAAGATAGTGCTTTTTGTGGTAGAATGTAGGAAAGAGCTTTCTCAGAAGGAGGAAAAGATGAACAAACAAACCATCGCAGTTTTAGGACCTGGTTCTTGGGGAACTGCCCTATCACAAGTCCTAAATGACAATGGTCATGAGGTACGTATTTGGGGAAATATTCCCGAGCAAATTAACGAGATTAATACACAACATACTAACAAACACTACTTTAAGGATATTGTCTTAGATGAAAAAATTGTAGCCTACCAAGACTTGGAAGTAGCCTTGAAGGATGTAGATGCTGTTTTATTTGTTGTCCCAACCAAGGTTACACGACTCGTTGCCCAACAAGTGGCTGCTGTTCTTGATCATAAAGTTGTCGTCATGCACGCATCAAAAGGTCTGGAGCCAAATAGCCATAAACGTCTCTCAACCATCCTTGAAGAAGAAATTCCTGGAGAGCTTCGTAGTGAAATCGTTGTTGTATCTGGTCCTAGCCATGCCGAAGAAACAATTGTACGCGACATCACCTTGATTACTGCTGCTTCTAAAGATCTACAAACAGCCCAGTATGTTCAAGAACTCTTTAGCAACCACTACTTCCGTCTTTATACCAATACAGATGTCATTGGAGTAGAAACAGCCGGTGCGCTAAAAAACATTATCGCTGTTGGTGCAGGTGCCCTTCATGGGCTTGGATTTGGTGATAATGCTAAAGCTGCCATTATCACGCGTGGCCTTGCAGAAATCACTCGTCTGGGTGTCAAGCTTGGAGCAAATCCTCTGACTTATAGCGGACTTTCAGGTGTTGGTGATTTGATCGTTACTGGAACTTCTATTCACTCACGTAACTGGCGCGCTGGAGATGCTCTGGGACGTGGAGAAGCCTTGGCAGATATCGAAGCCAATATGGGAATGGTCATTGAAGGAATTTCAACGACCAAAGCGGCCTACGAGTTGGCACAAGAGCTTGGAGTCTATATGCCTATTACCCAAGCCATCTATCAAGTTATTTATGAAAATGTAAATATTAAAGATGCTGTTTCTGAACTTATGAACAATGAGTTCAAGGCAGAAAACGAGTGGTCATAAACCACAGTTAGAAAGGAATCTCATGATGCAAAAAGTTAGAAAAGCCGTTATCCCTGCTGCAGGACTTGGAACTCGCTTCCTTCCAGCTACCAAAGCCTTGGCTAAGGAAATGCTACCAATCGTAGATAAACCAACCATTCAATTTATCGTTGAAGAAGCTCTTAAGTCTGGAATTGAGGATATTCTTGTTGTCACAGGGAAGTCAAAACGCTCAATCGAAGACCATTTTGACTCAAACTTTGAGCTAGAATACAACTCAAAGAAAAAGGAAAGAATGATCTCTTGAAACTTGTTGACGAAACGACTGGCATGCGCCTTCACTTCATCCGTCAAACTCACCCACGTGGACTCGGAGATGCAGTTTTGCAAGCCAAAGCATTTGTTGGGAATGAACCTTTTGTGGTTATGCTTGGGGATGACCTCATGGATATCAATAATGACAAGGCTATCCCATTAACAAAACAACTCATCAATGACTATGAAAAAACTCATGCTTCTACCATCGCTGTAATGCCTGTCCCACACGAAGAAGTCTCAGCCTACGGTGTCATCGCTCCTCAAGGAGATGGCAAAGATGGACTTTACAGTGTTGAAACTTTCGTTGAAAAACCAGCACCTGAAGATGCACCAAGTGATCTAGCTATCATCGGGCGTTACCTCCTCACACCTGAGATTTTTGGTATCCTTGAAAATCAAACACCTGGAGCAGGAAATGAAATCCAGCTCACAGATGCCATCGATACTCTCAACAAAACTCAACGAGTATTTGCTCGTGAATTCAAGGGTGCTCGTTATGATGTTGGAGACAAGTTTGGCTTTATGAAAACTTCAATCGACTACGCACTTAGACATCCACAAGTCAAAGATGATCTTAAAGATTACTTGATTAACCTTGGAAAAGAACTCTCAGGAGAAAAATAATCGCTTTTACAACACGAGGCTGGGACAAAAGTCCTAGCCTCTCAATTTTCTTTGGATTGTTGAACAAGACGCAGTGGTTGAGTGGGTTTCTACTACGCTGATTTCATCAGCTTTTACAGCCCTACTCAACTGTGCGGAGGTGGGACGACGAAATCGAATTCTAACGAATTACCGATTTCTGTCCCACTCTCTTTTCTATGCTTAAACACCAAGGTCTTACCCTTTTATATCAAGGCTCATTCTAAGCCTAATTGCTTTGCAAGAGAAGCTTTTTATGGTATAATAATAAAAGAGTGAGGAATTCTATGAACAATCGATTAACAAGAATCAAACAAAAAGGACTGGCCTTCCTTCAGTCTCTAAAATCAACCATTTCAAAAAAAGATTCAGAGAAAAACAGTGGAAAATCTTCTAAGAAAAAGAAGAAAACTAAAACCAAACTGACCATTTGGACTATTTTTGCCAATATCTTGCTAGGAATCAAAGCAACTTTTAACACTCTTTTTATCCTCGCATTCATTGGCGGGCTCCTCGGATCAGGGGTTGTCTTGGGCTATGCTGTTTCTCTTTTTGATCAGGTAAGTGTTCCACAAACAGAAGATTTGCTCAAGCAAGTCAATAATATTTCATCCATCTCTGAGATTCGCTATGCAGATGGTTCCATGATCGGAGCTATCGAAAGCGACCTCCTTCGAACATCTGTTTCATCAGAGGATATTTCAGATAATCTGAAACAGGCTATCGTTGCGACTGAAGATGAACATTTTGCAGAACACAATGGTGTCGTTCCAAAAGCTGTTATTCGTGCCAGTCTAGGAAATTTTATCGGACTTGGTTCTTCCAGTGGAGGATCTACCCTAACACAGCAGCTCATCAAGCAACAAGTCGTTGGTGATGCTCCGACTCTAGCTCGAAAAGCCAGTGAAATCGTAGATGCTCTGGCCTTAGAACGTGCCATGAGCAAGGATGAAATCCTGACAACCTATCTCAACGTCGCACCTTTTGGGCGCAATAATAAGGGACAAAATATCGCAGGTGCTCAGCAGGCTGCGACTGGAATTTTCGGAGTGGATGCAAGCAAACTTACTGTCCCTCAAGCAGCTTTTCTAGCCGGATTGCCACAAAGTCCTATCTCCTACTCACCTTATGAATCAACTGGTGAGATGAAGAGTGAGGAGGATATACAACTAGGTATCAAGCGTTCCAAAGATGTTCTTTACAATATGTACCGAACAGGAGCCATCAGTAAAGAAGACTATGAAACCTATAAAGCCTATGACATTAAGCAGGATTTCTTGCCAGCAGAAAATGTTAGCATTACTGCTAAAGGCTTCCTCTACTTCTCTGCCCTCGATGAAGCCACGAATCTCATGTATGATTACTTGGTACAAAAAGATAACGTCTCTGCACAAGAGCTAAAGAACGAATCTATCCAAAAATCCTATCGTGAATTGGCCGAAAAAGAAATTCAAAACGGCGGCTACCGTATTACAACCACCATTGATAAGGCTATTCACACGGCCATGCAAAACGCCGTAGCAAATTATGGCTACTTACTAGATGATAGTTCAGGGCAATCTGAAGTTGGAAATGTCTTAATGGACAACCAAACAGGGGCAATCTTAGGCTTTGTTGGTGGACGAGATTATCTGACCAATCAAAACAACCATGCCTTTAATACCAAACGCTCCCCTGCCTCTACTACCAAGCCTCTCTTAGCTTATGGTATTGCTATTGACCAAGGGCTCATGGGAAGTGCTAGTGTCTTGTCAAACTATCCAACTAACTTCTCTAACGGGAATCCTATCATGTATGTCAATAGTCCTGGTACAGGAATGATGAGTTTGAGAGAAGCTCTCAATTACTCTTGGAATATCCCAGCCTATTGGACCTATCAGCTACTTCTTCAAAAAGGGGTTGATGTTCGTTCCTACATGGAAAAAATGGGCTATGATATCCCCGAGTACGGCATCGAAAGTCTACCTATGGGGGGAGGAATCGATGTCACTGTAGCTCAACATACAAATGGCTAGCAAACCTTGGCTAATAATGGTGTTTACCATAAGAAATACATGATTTCAAAAATCGAGAAGACCAGCGGTGAAGTCATTTATGAACACAAGGATGAACCTGTTCAAGTCTACTCCAAGGCAACTGCAACGATTATGCAAAGTCTACTGAGAGATGTTATCTCATCCCGAGTGACCTCGACCTTCCAGAATGACCTTGCGTCCCTTAACTATAGTCTCGCAAGGGCCGACTGGATCGGAAAAACTGGTACTACCAATGAAGACGGTGATATGTGGCTCATGATTTCAACTCCAAGACTGACCTTGGGAGGCTGGATTGGCCATGATGACAATAGCCCACTCGCCAAGGGTGCAGGTCACTATCGAAATGCTAACTATATGGCCCATCTGGTCAATGCCATCCATCAAGCTTCTCCTTCTGCTTGGGGTTCAGAGCGCTTTAGTCTTGATCCTAGTGTTACTTCATCTCAAGTCCTTAAATCAACTGGGCAAAAACCAGGTAAGGTTTCCATCAACGGAAAAAGAGATTAATGTAACAGGAGAAATGGTGACTAGCTACTGGGCTAATCCAAGGTGCACCAACTACGACCTACCGTTTTGCAGATTGGTGGAAGTGATTCAGACTATCAAAACGCTTGGTCTAGTATTTTGGGAAGTTTACCAAAAGCATCTACTTCCTCATCAAATAGCAATAATAACAACAATACTAACAATCGTAATAATAACAATAATAGTGCTACCAACAGTAATACTGGTAACAGTAGCTCTACACCAAATAACAGTAGTAATCCTCCTGCTTCTAGTAGCCAACAGCAATAAATACTGTATTGATTTTGAGAGTGAGAAAAATTTCGAAAGAAATGATTTTTTCTCCACTCTCTCTCATTTCATGGTACAATATGTACATGAATAAATATCAAAAGAATATATTTAGGGAACCATCTATTCTCTCCTTTCTGGCTTAATTTGGGGAATCTGCGGAATTTTAGGAGAGTACTTTTTTGCCCACTATCAAGTATCATCAGGCTGGATTACCTCCATGCGTCTCCTCGTCGCAGGTAGTGTAGTACTCATCTTATCGAGCTTTCAACTCCGCTCCCAGCTCTTTGATATCTGGAAAAATTGGAAAAATTACCTTCCTTTTCTGACCTATGCCATCTTAGGGATTTTCTCCGTTCAGTTTTTCTTCTATCTCTGTGTCGAGTACTCCAACGCAACCACTGCCACCATCCTCCAATTTATCAGCCCTATCTTTATCCCTCCTTTTCAATCGCATCATTTACAAGAAAAAAGCTTCAAAAAGTGCCATTTTTTATGTCTTGATTGCCATGATTGGAGTTTTTCTGATGGCTACAAAAGGAGATTTGTCTAAACTATCAATTACTCCCCTAGCTCTCATAACAGGACTCCTTAGCGCTCTGGGCCTCATGTTCAATGTTATATTACCCCAGCGTTTTGCTAAAAATTATGGGTTCGAGCCTACTGTTGGATGGGGGATGATTATTGCGGGGCTTTTTAGTAATGTTCTCTACCCCATTTATGAGATTAGCTTCCAGCTTGATGCCGTTAGTATCTTGATTTGTTTGACCATCGCCTTTTTGGGAACGGCTTTTGCCTTTTTCCTTTCCATGAAGGCTGTTTCCCTGGTCTCGCCCTTGGTAGTATCAGTCGTCAGCGCAAGCGAACCGCTATCCTCAGCGATCCTCGGTGTCCTTTTTCCTTGGGATGGTCCTAGATGGTTTCTTTGGTACTGGCCATGATTTTAATTATCGTTCCTATGATTTTTTTGTCAATCGAAGAATCAAAATCCAAGAATTAAACACCCTCTTTTGATACTTTAGGCTTCAATTTTGAAGCCTTTTTTGATAGAATAGTAAGCATTACAAAGAGTGAGGAGAACCCCCATGACTGCTACAAAAATGAATGCACAAGAAATTATCCAATTTATCGCAAATGCTGAAAAAAAGACCAGGGTAAAAGTGACCTTTGAAGGGCAACTTGCGGGCTCTATTCCTGCTTCCGTTACCAAACTTGGTAATGTTCTTTTCGGAGACTGGAAAGATATTGCTCCTCTTCTTGAAGGACTAACAGAAAATAAAGACTATGTTGTTGAGCAAGACGCTCGCAACTCTGCTGTCCCTCTTCTTGATAAACGCGACATCAATGCTCGTATCGAACCAGGCGCTATCATCCGTGACCAGGTTGAGATTGGTGACAACGCTGTTATCATGATGGGGGCTGTGATCAACATCGGGGCTGAAATCGGTGCTGGTACTATGATTGATATGGGAGCTATTCTCGGTGGACGCGCTATTGTCGGTAAAAATAGTCACGTAGGTGCCGGCGCTGTTCTTGCAGGTGTCATCGAACCAGCTAGTGCTGAACCTGTACGTGTCGGTGATAATGTACTCATCGGTGCTAACGCTGTGGTTATCGAAGGTGTTCAAATCGGTAGCGGTTCTGTTGTCGCTGCAGGTGCCATCGTCACTCAAGATGTTCCAGAAAATGTTGTGGTGGCAGGCGTTCCAGCTCGTGTTATCAAAGAAATCGATAGCCAAACCCAACAAAAAACAGCGCTAGAAGATGCGCTTCGCACCTTGTAAATAGTAACAGAGGCGGAAACTTTTCCAGCCTCTTTATCGTTTCACATAGAAGGAAATTAACTATGTTAGATTTGATTCAAACTCGACGCGATCTTCACCAAATTCCTGAGATTGGTTTAGAAGAATTCAAGACTCACGCTTATTTACTCAATGTCATTAAGAAATTAACAGCTGACAAGGATTTGTTCAGATTCGTACTTGGCGAACCGGTATTTTAGTATACTTGCAGGGAAGTCAGCCAGAAGGTACCATTGGTTGGCGGACAGATATTGATGGACTCCCAATCGTTGAACAAACAGGCCTTCCTTTTGCCTCTCAACACCCAGACCGCATGCATGCTTGTGGGCATGATTTTCATATGACCATTGCACTTGGAAGTCTCGAATGTGCTCTAGAAAAGCAACCTAAAAACAATCTCCTCTTTCTCTTTCAACCTGCGGAAGAAAATGATGCCGGCGGTATGCTCATGTATGAAGATGGAGCTTTTGGCGACTGGTTACCTGATCAATTCTACGGACTCCATGTTCGCCCCGACTTAAAAGTTGGACAAATTGCGACCAATACTCATACACTCTTTGCAGGAACTTGCGAAGTCAAGATTCGCTTCAAGGGTAAAGGTGGTCACGCTGCCTTTCCACATCAAGCAAATGACGCTCTGGTTACAGCTAGCTATTTTGTCACTCAAGTTCAGTCAGTCGTTAGCCGTAATGTCGATCCTATCGAGGGAGCTGTCGTCACTTTCGGTGTCTTTCAAGCTGGTACAACCAATAATGTCATCGCTGATACAGCCTTCTTGCATGGAACCATTCGAGCTCTCACACACAGCATGAGCCTCTTGGTGCAAAAACGTGTCAAAGCTATCGCTGAAGGGGTCGCAGCTGCTTTTGATATGGATGTGGAAGTTGAACTCAAACAGGGAGGTTACCTACCAGTCGAAAACAACCCTGAATTAGCCCAGAATTGATGACCTTCTTTGATGAAAAAGAGGGAATTGAACTCATCGATATCGAGCCTGCCATGACAGGAGAGGACTTTGGTTATCTTCTCTCAAAGGTTCCTGGAGTTATGTTCTGGCTTGGAATTGATAGTCCCTATGCTCTTCACCATCCACAGATGAGTCCTAAGGAAGAAGCTCTGGCAATTGGAGTCGAGGCTGTATCAAGCTTTTTAGCCAAGAAAGCTGCGGAGTAAACGATGAAAAAAAACTTACGCAAGCAGGTCTTGCAAGAACTCAAATCTCTATCAGCCGAAGAAAAGGAAGTCATGGACGCTTGGTTGACTGAGCAACTACTTCTACATCCCTTCTACAAGGAAGCAAAAACCATCGCCACTTACCTGTCTTTTCCTCATGAATTTCAGACAGCTAGACTCATTGAACAAGCTCAAAAAGATGGGAAAACCATCCTCATTCCCAAAACTTATCCACATGGGAAAATGGACTTTGTTCTATATGAACCAGAGAAACTCGAACAGAATTCTTTTGGACTTCTTGAACCTCAAGGAGAGTTCACAATCCTTGAACCTTCTCAGATTGACCTGATTCATGTTCCTGGTTTGGCCTTCAATCCTTCTGCTTATCGGGTTGGCTACGGTGGTGGTTATTATGATCGCTACTTAGAGCATTTCCCAGGTCCTACTATTAGTACGATTTATCCATGCCAGATTCAGGACTTCCATCCTGATCCACACGATATTCCCGTTAAGGAGGTAATCATCTATGAAAAATATTTTTGATCGTCGTTATCCCGTCACGAGCTTCTTTCTTCTCGTGACAAGCCTGGTTTTCATACTCATGTTTCTAACCAGTGGTTTCAACTATACCAGTGCAGCCACCTTATATCAGTTTGGAGCTATTTATCCTCCTGCTATTAAAGCCATGCCTGAGCAGATATGGCGCTTATTCTCAGCAACCTTTGTCCATATTGGCTTGGAGCACTTTTTAGTCAATATGCTATCCCTCTACTTTTTGGGGCGTCAGATGGAGCAAATCTTTGGCTCCAAACAGTTTTTCTTTATCTATCTCTTATCAGGTATGATGGGCAGCCTCTTTGTCCTAGTTTTTAGTCCTAATACCATTACCGCAGGGGCTTCAACTGCTCTCTACGGAATGTTTGCTTCTATTGTCGTTCTTCGTTATGCTTCACGCAATCCCTACCTCCAACAACTTGGTCAATCCTATCTCTCCCTCTTAGTCATCAACCTAGTAGGTAGTGTCTTAATCCCTGGGATCAGCCTTGCTGGACATGTCGGGGGAGCTGTCGGCGGTGCATTACTAGCTATCGTCTTCCCAGTTCTAGGCGAAAGAAAGATTTACAGCCCAGGCCAACGTGGTCTAGCAACCCTAGCTTTCATTGTTTTATCAGCTTTGATGCTTTTTATCGGACTATTATAAGAACAAGAAAAACCATTGGAAAAACTCGAAAAGAATTGAGGTCCAATGGTTTTTTTGAATCTGTTTGAAAAATTGCTTAAAATCCATTATTGTCACTGAGTTCTTTGAACCAGTGGCCTGATTTTTTCAGGCGTCGTTCTTGCGTTTCAAGGTCAAGCTCAACTAAACCATAACGGTTTTTATAGCTATTGAGCCATGACCAGCAATCGATAAAGGTCCAGATCAAGTAGCCTTTACAGTTGGCACCGTCTTGGATAGCGCGATGAAGCTCAGCCAGATGCCCTTTGACAAAGTCAATACGGTAATCATCCTGAATCATACCATTCTCACGGAATTTATCTTCACCTTCAACGCCCATCCCATTCTCTGTCAACATCCACTCGATATTGCCATAGTTTTCCTTGATATTTTGAGCAATATGATAGATCCCTTGTTCATAGATTTCCCAACCACGGTGGGGATTGATCTTACGGCCTGGCATGACATAAGGCTCATAGAAATGCTCTGGCAATAGTGGACTATCCGGGTGCTTAGCAAAACGTGGCGCCATGACACGTAAAGGTTGGTAGTAGTTGACTCCAAGGAAATCTACTGTGTGCTCACGAATAAGCTCCAACTCCTCAGCTGTAGAATCTGGTAGCAAATTATGCTCAGCTAAAATTTCCACCAATTCTTCTGGATAGGTTCCCAAGACAGATGGATCTAGGAAAGATTGAGCTTGGAATAGATCAGCAATGCGTGCAGCTTTGACATCCGCAGGGTGCTGACTACGTGGATAAGCTGGTGTCAAGTTGAGGACAATTCCAATCTTAGAATCAGGCAAAACCTCATGGCAGGCCTTCACCGCAAGAGTACTGGCTAGCTGGATATGATAGGCAACCTTAACGGCAGCTTTGGCGTCCACCTTATGAGGGTAATGGGCATCATAGAAATAGCCGAACTCTACAGGAACGATAGGTTCATTGAAGGTAATCCATTGGTCCACAAGGTCGCCATAAGTCTCAAAACAGAAGCGAGCATAGTCTTCATAAGCCTTAATAGTTGCTTTATTTTCCCAGCCCTCCCCATCTTCTTGAAGGGCAAAAGGCAGGTCAAAATGATAAAGATTGACTAAGAGACGGATTCCCTTGGCCTTAATAGCTTCAAAGACCTGACGGTAAAAAGCCACACCTTGAGGATTGACTTCTCCACGTCCTTGTGGGAAAATACGAGACCACTGGATAGAAGTCCGAAAGGCTGTATGACCTGTTTCTAACAATAGTTCGATATCTTTTTCCCAATTTTCATAAAAGGTCGATGTTTTGTCTGGTCCAATCCCATTGTAGTAGCGATTTGGCTCTACTTGGTACCAATAATCCCAGAGATTATCTCCCTTTCCGTCACCAGGCACTCGCCCTTCTGTCTGTGGACCAGAAGTTGAGGAACCCCAGACAAAATCCTTTGGAAATATTAGCATAGCTCTACCTCTTTATTTACTCTTTTTATCTTTTATTTTTATCTCATTATAAAGAAAAACAAGGCAAAAAACTAGTTACATTTTTTGTCTTGTTTTTCTTCTGATTATAGATTTTATTTGTTTGTTAGGATTTCAAGAGTTTCAAGCAAGTTATCTGTATGAACTTCGATTGTATCTCCTGTCGCCTTAATCTTGACTTCTACGATACCATCAGCTGCTTTCTTCCCAACAGTGATACGGATTGGAAGACCAATCAAGTCGCTATCGCTAAATTTAACACCGACACGTTCGTTACGGTCATCTGTCAAAACTTCGTAACCTTTGTTGACCAAGGCTTCTTCGATACGATCTGTCAATGCAAGGCTTGCTTCATCCTTGACATTAACTGGAATCAAATGTACATCAAATGGCGCCAATTCTTTAGGGAAGTTGATTCCCCAAGCATAACGATATTCACCTTTTGGAGTCTTGTTAACAAAGAGGCGAGCATGTTGTTCCATGACTGCTGAAAGGAGACGGCTGACACCGATACCATAGCATCCATAATAATTGGAATCGCACGACCATTTTCATCCAAGACATCTGCTCCCATACTTGCTGAGTAGCGAGTTCCGAGTTTAAAGATGTGACCAATTTCGATACCACGCGCAAAGTTGAGAACACCTTGTCCGTCAGGAGAGATTTCACCCTCACGAACTTCACGGATATCGACATACTCAGCAGTGAAGTCACGACCTGGGTTGACACCAGTTAAGTGGTAACCATCTTCGTTGGCACCAACAACTGCATTACGACTATCTTGAACTTTACGATCTGCAATGATTTTAACATTTTCAGGTAGACCAACTGGTCCTAGAGAACCAAATTCAGCTCCCAACAATTCTTTCACTTCTGCCTCAGTTGCAGGTTCCAAGAAGTCTGCTCCAAGGTAGTTTTTCAACTTAACTTCATTGAGTTGGTCATTGCCAACGAGTAGGGCAACAACTGGCTCTTCATCTGCGATATAAACCAAGGTCTTGATTGTTTGCTCTTCAGAGACATTCAAGAAAGCAGCAACTTCATCAATTGATTTGACACCTGGTGTTTCCACGCGAGCCACTTCATCTTCAGTCACAACACGATTGCTTGGTTTGTAGGCGTTGGTTGCCATTTCCCAAGTTGGCTGCATAACTTGATTCACTTGAGTAGGCAATGGTATCTTCACCAGAAACCATCCATTTGAGCAATTCTGCCTTGATTTCTTTCTGTACATCTACAGGAATCTCATCAAATGATGCGACAGACTTGTCTAAAACAACCCAACGGTCAAGGTCTGTACGAGCAGGTGTGATGGCCATAAATTCTTGGCTATCCTTACCACCCATAGCTCCACCGTCACCGATGATTGCTTTGAAGTCCAATCCACTACGAGTAAAGATACGCTCGTAAGCTGCCTTGTACTCATCATAGGTTACATCCAAGCTATCGTAGTTAGCGTGGAAGCTATAGCCGTCTTTCATGATGAACTCACGGGTCCGAAGAAGTCCATTACGTGGACGTTTTTCATCACGATACTTAGGCTGGATTTGGTACAAGTTCAAAGGCAATTGCTTGTAAGACTTGACAGAATCACGGACAATCGCTGTGAACGTTTCTTCGTGAGTTGGACCCAAGATAAAGTCTGACTTCTCACGATTTTTCAATTTATACAAGTCTTCACCGTAGGTTTCATAACGGCCAGATTCACGCCAAAGGTCAGCACTGAGGAGGGCTGGAGCCAACATCTCAACAGCACCCATCTTGTCAAACTCTTGACGCATGATCTTCTTAGCTTTTTCGATAACACGGTTAGCAAGTGGCAGGTAAGAGTAAACTCCTGCTGATACTTGGCGAACATAACCAGCACGCAACATAAGGGCGTGGCTGATAACTTGAGCATCGCTTGGCATTTCGCGAAGCGTTGGAATAAGCATTTTACTTTGTTTCATAATGACTCCTCTAATTCTTAAAAGAAGGTTCGCATGATGTCATTCCAAGTTACGGCGATCATCAAAACGACCATAATGACAACTCCGACCAGAGTGACATAGGTTTCAATTTCTTGTTTCAGTGGTTTGCGACGGATAGCTTCTAGGATATTGAGCACGATTTTTCCACCATCCAGCGCAGGGATCGGAATCAAGTTGAAAATCCCGATATTGATGGAAATCATAGCCAAGAAGAACAATACATTCTCAAGACCATTTTTAGCAGCATCACTGCTTGCCTTAAAGATAGCAACGGGACCACCTAATTTATTCAAATCAGGTTGGAAGATCAAGCTTTTCAAAGCATTGAGAATGCGCAAGGCTGAGTCAGCCGCACTTGTAAATCCACCCATAAACATGGACCAGATATCTGATTTGAGTCTTGGCTGAACACCCAGGATATAACTACCTTGGCTTTCCTCAGGGGTCACACTGACTTGTTTTTCAGTTCCACTCTCAGCAATAGTCACATCCAAAACAGGCGCTGTTTTATCCTTGGTTTCTGCATCAACAGCCTGAATCAAATCTGCCCAGTTTGAAATCTCATAACTGCCGACCTTAGTAATTTGGGCCGTATTTTCAACACCAACCTTAGTCAAAGCACTATCTGGAATGATGCTAAAATTGTTCGTTTGCGTATCACGAACGCCACCTTGCATGAAAATCAAAATCCAGAAAACGATGACTCCTAGAATAAAGTTATTCATAGGACCTGCAAAGTTGGTAATCAACTTGCCCCAGACAGTCGCATTCTGATATTGAACATCTAGCGGAGCGATACGAACTTCCGTCCCATCAGCTTCCACAATGGTCGCATCATGATCTACTGAGAAGGTCTTCTCTTCTTCCAAGACCAAGCCTCTAATAAAGAGTTTGTCCTCAAAATCAAACTGAGTGACCTGCATAGGCAGAGCTGTCTGGTCAACCTTTTTACCAGAGAGATTGATACGCTTGACCTTGCCATCCGCTGCCAGTGTTAAGCTCGCTGGAGTTCCAGTCTTGATTTCTGTCGTATCTTCACCCCAACCTGCCATGCGAACGTACCCACCAAGTGGCAGGAGACGAATGGTATAGGCAGTCCCATCTTTTCCGATATGAGCAAAGATCTTGGGGCCCATCCCGATGGCAAACTCACGAACCAAAATCCCAGACTTTTTAGCAAAGTAGAAATGGCCGAACTCGTGAACCACCACGATAATTCCAAAGACCAGGATAAATGTTAGTAATCCTATCATTTAATTTCTGTTCACCTTTCCTTAAAATAAGCCAAAGAGGTGCATAATAGGGAAAACTACTAGCATACAGTCAAAACGATCCAGTACCCCACCATGACCAGGGATAAATTTGCCTGAGTCTTTGACTCCAAAATGACGCTTCATAGCACTTTCGATTAAATCACCCAACTGACCTGCTAGACTAAAGAAGATAGCAAAAACCATCATTTTGTAAATCTCATATGGTAAAGCGACGGTACTATCGACTAGCATAAAGATTAGAGTCGCTAGCATAGCAGCCAAGATACCCCCTATAGCACCTTCTATGGTCTTGTTAGGCGATACTCTCGGAGCAAGCTTTCTCTTGCCAAACTTCATCCCTACCAGATAAGCACCGCTATCTGTTGCCCAGACCAGACAAAGTCCCAAGAGGGCCTTATCTAATCCTGCAATTCGAGCATCAACCAAGGCATTAAAGCCAAAGCCAACATAGAAACTCATGGCAATTGGAAAAACAGCATCCTCAATGGTATAGTTTTTGCTAAAGACTGTTGCCCCTAACATGATGAGGATCACAACTCCATAGGCTACAACATTCCCATCTACAGGTAAAAACTTCCAGTAGTTTTCCAAAGGCACGGTCAGAGCAAAGGTCGCTAGTAAGGTCAAGAGACCTTCAGGCGTCATGGTGTTTAAGCCCTTCATACGAAGCAATTCATGCACTCCCAGCATGGCTACGAGCCCCATGGCAATCTGTAACCATAGGCCACCAAGGATCAAGATTGGTATAAAGATAGCCAAGGCCAAGATAGCAAAGAGAGTTCTCTTTTGTAAATCCTTTATCATAATAACTCCTATACTCCTCCAAAGCGACGGTTGCGACGATTGTACTCGACGATAGCCTCTTTCAAGGCTTCCTCGTCAAAGTCAGGCCACAAAACGTCCGTGAAATAAAGCTCGCTATAGGCAGCCTGCCACGGCAAGAAGTTACTCAAACGAAGCTCCCCACTAGTCCGAATAATCAAGTCAGGATCCCGCAAGACTTTTGGCAAATGCCCCGTAAAGAGGTATTCCCCAATCAACTCCTCGGTAATATCACCAGGATTGATCTTAGCATCTAAAACATCCTGTGCAATCAACTTGACTGCTTGTGTAATCTCAGCTCGTCCACCATAATTGAGCGCAAAATTGAGAATCAAACCTGTATTCAGCTTGGTCAGCTCCTCTGCTTTTTTCAAAGCATCAAAGGTCTCTTTAGGCAAACGATCAGTCTCCCCAATCATCTGAATCTTCATGTTCTTTTGATGCAATTCAGGGACATATTTGTCATAAAACTCAACTGGTAGGTTCATGATAAATTTGACTTCTTGGTCTGGACGAGTCCAGTTTTCAGTGGAAAAAGCGTAAACCGTCAAAGCCTTAACCCCCATATCACTAGCTGCGATTGCTACCTTTTTCAAAGCATCCATCCCAGCTTTATGTCCAAAGACACGTGGCTGCATCCGTTTTTTGGCCCAACGTCCATTACCATCCATGATAACACCGATGATGGGCAGGCACCATTTCTGGTGTTTCTGTTACTTTATCTTTTTTTAAAAAAATCCAAACATGATTGTATTCCTATTCAAAAAAATCTATCGTTTCATTATACCATATTTTTCACTTTTCTTCTATCATCTTCTCTTATTCTAAGGCGGAATTCGCCATATTTCTAAGATTACAAACCTTGCATTTCCTAAAGAAAGTTGATACAATAAAACGTATAAAGATTAAATCCTTGTTCAGTCACAGGGATTTTTTTATTGAAAAGGATTTTTATGATGTCAAAAAAACTCCAACGTAAAAAAACAATTAAGAAACAGCCTTCGTCGTTCAGGTGTTTTTCAAATGCTGTAAACAAGGTTGTCGAAGAAACAAAAAAAGTCGTTAAACATGCAGAACATGCAGCAAGCGAGGCTGGAAAAGTTGTCTCTAAGCAAGTAGAAAAAGCTGTAGAAGCAACTAAAGAGCAAGCCCACAAGGTTACGACTTCTGTTGAAGAGTTCGCAGCTAACCTAGGCGGACTTCCACTTGACCGTGCTAAAACTTTCTACGATGAAGGGATCAAGTCTGCTGCTGACTTCAAAAAAACTGGACAGAGAAAAGAACTCCTTGCTTTGAAAGGAATCGGTCCAGCTACGATCAAGAAATTAAAAGAAAACGGCATTAAGTTCAAGTAATCTTTCTTGGCCCTTGCATTTCCGTGAAAAACTTGTTAAAATAAAGCCATTAGAGGTGTTTTGAGTCCCACATTTTACAGAAAGTGGCGGAGCTGAGAAGTCCACAAATGTGTCAAAACTGGTTGCTAATGGATGAAATTAAAAATGAAATATAAATGTCTTTTTGTTTCAAAGACGAAAGTTGCGGGCGTTGCCCGAAATTGGGTGGTACCGCGGATAAAAAATATTCGTCCCTGTCAGATTGATGACAGGGGCGATTTTTTTGTAGAAAGCGAGGAAGAAGGATGACAAGAACTGAATTGCCAGAACAAATCGAAACGGAGCGTCTGGTCTTACGAGTCCGTACCGTGGCGGATGCCGAGGTTATCTTTGACTATGCTAGTCGTCCAGAGGTTTCTTACCTAGCAGGCTTCCCACCCGTCAAGACCTTGGAAGATGAGATTTATTACCTGGAGCATATCCTTCCCGAGCGTAATCAAAAGGATAATCTCCCAGCAGGCTACGGCATTGTGGTCAAAGGAACCGATAAAATCATTGGTTCTGTCGATTTCCCCCGTCGCTACGAAGACGATGTACTGGAGATTGGCTATATCTTGCACCCAGACTATTGGGGACGAGGATATGTCCCAGAAGCAGCACGTACCTTGATTGATTTAGCTTTTAAAGAATTGGAGCTTCACAAGATTGAGCTGACTTGTTTTGGTTACAATGTCCAAAGTCAACGAGTCGCTGAGAAGCTTGGTTTCACCCTTGAAGCTCGCATAAGAGACCGCAAAGATGCTCAAGGTAACCGCTGTGACAGTCTGATATATGGCTTGCTGAGGAGTGAGTGGGAGGCGAAATAATGAATATAATGAAAAAAATACTTTCATACGTCATAGCTTTAGTTCCAATCTTATTATTAATTTCTTTATTATTTTTACTACCTATTGTTTTTAATATCTTTAGTTCCAAATAATTATTTACCCTACATCCCCGATTTGGATAATAGAAGGCTTGATAGGAATCTTAATATTAGGGTATGGCATCAGGTTAAACAGATTTCCAATAAATTTAAAAGCTAAAAAAAGTTTATTGGGCTATGTTCATATTATCAATCATTATAGCTACTATATTAGCTCTATATTTTCAAGAATTTACTAATTATTTCTATTTTTTTGCCAGTTATTTTTTGCCAGTTATTCTTGCTTATAACCTATGTTTTGATATTTGAACAAAGATTTACAGGCTTTTAAAAACTTATCTTCAAAGAAGTAGGAGTGCACTTGCAGTCTTTCAATCTATTTGATACTTTTTTGTTCTTTTTATATTATTTTTTTAAAATATATTATACGAAACAATAAGGATAAGATTGATAATTTTTTTAAATGAGTTTACCAATAACTTATGTTACCATAGAGTGGATTTTTTTATTATTTTATCTATGTCTGTATTATTCATACTGTTGCCTGCCTTTTAGAGGATATTTATCAGTTTGGTTTTATAAAAACAAAATGGAATTCACAAACAATCAGGAAGAGTATTTTTGGAATTCGAATATTACAGCATATGGTGTATCAATTATGTCGTTATGCCCTATACATATCTATGTTTTTTCCGAATCAGCTCTCTTAATGATAGTAGAGCCTTAGTTTACTTAATGCTTATGTCTTTTTACTGTTTATTTTTTTGGACAATTGTTTGTGAAGGGATTGATAGAGGGGGAGAAGATAAAGAAAAAGTCTTATCGAATTGGGCTTTGATTGGTTTGTTGTCGATCTTTTTGATTCTTTTTAGATCAGATTGAAAGTGATTTAATTGGCATTTTAACATGGTTTTTTTACCCATGCTATTGCCAACTTTTATAGGGGAAGTGAATAGCATAATACCAAAAGGTTATTCAAAGTCTCCTACCCCTTTTATGAAGAAACATCTTTACTGGCTACAAATGATGAGTTTTAATACATTGTTTATATTTAATATAATATCCTCTATATCAACGAAACAATTAATAAAAAAATGAAAAATAGAACAAATAAATGAATTGAAAAATTTTTCCTTATCTCTTTATTTGATAGCGAATCGTCTTCAAATTTTCGCATCAGGAGTTTTTGGTTTCATCTACTATGTTGCTAATTTCTATAGCTGTTGCTTATGGGACTAAGTAAATTAATTGTATATTTAATACGGAGATATTATATAGAGGCTTCAAATAGATATTTTAATTAAATAACTAGAAAGGACACACACATGTCTAAAGAACTTTCACCTAAATACAATCCAGCCGAGGTTGAGGCTGGTCGTTACCAAAAATGGCTTGACGCCGATGTTTTCAAGCCTTCAGGCGATCAAAAGGCTAAGCCATATTCTATCGTCATTCCACCACCAAACGTAACTGGGAAACTCCACCTTGGTCACGCTTGGGATACGACTCTTCAGGATATCATCATCCGTCAAAAACGCATGCAAGGTTTTGATACGCTTTGGCTTCCAGGTATGGACCACGCGGGGATTGCCACTCAGGCTAAGGTTGAGGAGCGCTTGCGTGGCGAGGGCATCAGCCGTTACGACCTTGGTCGTGAGAAATTCCTCGAGAAAGTCTGGGAATGGAAAGACGAATATGCCACTACTATCAAGGAACAATGGGGCAAGATGGGGCTCTCTGTAGACTACTCGCGTGAGCGTTTCACTCTTGACGAAGGTTTGTCAAAAGCGGTTCGCAAGGTCTTTGTGGACCTTTATAAGAAAGGTTGGATCTATCGTGGTGAGTTTATCATCAACTGGGACCCAGCAGCTCGTACAGCTCTTTCTGATATCGAGGTAATCCACAAGGACGTGGAAGGTGCCTTCTACCACATGAACTACATGTTAGAAGACGGTTCGCGTGCCCTTGAAGTTGCCACTACTCGTCCTGAGACTATGTTTGGGGACGTTGCCGTTGCGGTCAATCCAGAAGACCCACGCTACAAGGACTTGATTGGTAAAAATGTCATCCTTCCAATCGCTAATAAATTGATTCAATCGTTGGTGATGAGCACGCGGATCCTGAGTTTGGTACTGGTGTCGTGAAAATCACACCTGCCCACGATCCAAACGACTTCTTGGTTGGTCAACGTCACAACTTGCCACAAGTCAACGTCATGAACGACGACGGAACCATGAACGAGCTTGCCTTCGAATTTGCAGGTATGGACCGTTTTGAAGCTCGTAAGGCAGTCGTTGCCAAGTTGGAAGAAATCGGTGCCCTCGTCAAAATCGAAAAACGTGTCCACAGTGTTGGTCACTCAGAACGTACAGGTGTTGTGGTTGAGCCACGCTTGTCTACACAATGGTTCGTCAAAATGGACCAATTGGCCAAGAATGCTATTGCCAACCAAGCGACAGAGGACAAGGTAGAATTTTACCCACCTCGTTTCAATGATACCTTCCTTCAATGGATGGAAAATGTCCACGACTGGGTAATCTCACGTCAGCTCTGGTGGGGTCACCAAATCCCTGCTTGGTACAATGCCGAGGGTGAAATGTACGTCGGTGAAGAAGCACCTGAAGGTGACGGATGGACTCAGGACGAAGACGTCTTGGATACTTGGTTCAGTTCTGCCCTTTGGCCATTCTCAACCATGGGCTGGCCTGATGTCGACTCAGAAGACTTTAAACGTTACTTCCCAACTTCAACCTTGGTAACAGGTTACGACATCATCTTCTTCTGGGTGTCTCGTATGATCTTCCAATCCTTGGAATTCACTGGTCGTCAGCCATTCCAAAACGTCCTTATCCACGGTCTTATCCGTGATGAGCAAGGACGCAAGATGTCTAAATCTCTCGGTAACGGGATTGACCCAATGGATGTTATCGAGAAATACGGTGCCGATGCTCTTCGTTGGTTCCTTTCAAACGGTTCTGCACCAGGTCAAGACGTGCGCTTCTCTTACGAGAAAATGGATGCTTCATGGAACTTCATTAACAAGATCTGGAACATCTCTCGCTACATCCTCATGAACAATGAAGGTTTGACCCTAGAGCAAGCAACGGCTAATGTGGAAAAAGTGGTTAACAAGGAAGCTGGAAACGTTACTGACCGCTGGATTCTCCACAACCTTAATGAAACCATCGGAAAAGCTACTGCCAACTTTGATAAGTTTGAATTTGGTGTGGCTGGTCACATCCTCTACAACTTCATCTGGGATGAGTTTGCGGACTGGTACGTTGAGTTGACCAAGGAAGTCCTTTATAGCGATAACGAAGAAGAGAAAATTATTACACGTTCTGTTCTACTTTACACCTTGGACAAGATCCTTCGTCTCCTCCACCCAATCATGCCATTCGTGACAGAGGAAATCTTTGGACAAATCTCAGAAGGTTCTATCGTTACAGCAGCATACCCAACTGTTAACCCAGCCTTTGAAGACCTTGCGGCTCACACTGGCGTGGAAAGTCTCAAAGACTTGATCCGTGCCGTTCGTAATGCGCGTGCGGAAGTAAACGTAGCACCAAGCAAGCCTATCACGATTCTTGTTAAGACAAGCGATAGCGACTTGGAAGCCTTCTTTAACAGCAATGTCAACTACATCAAACGCTTCACAAATCCAGAACACTTGGAAATCGCATCAACCATCCCTGCACCTGAACTCGCTATGTCAAGCGTCATCACGGGAGCAGAAATCTACTTACCACTGGCTGACCTCCTCAATGTCGAAGAAGAATTGGCTCGTCTCGACAAGGAACTGGCTAAATGGCAAAAAGAACTGGACATGGTCGGTAAGAAACTCTCTAACGAACGCTTCGTAGCCAATGCCAAACCAGAAGTCGTCCAAAAAGAACGCGACAAACAAGCCGACTACCAAGCTAAATACGATGCGACCGTCGCACGTATTGATGAGATGAAGAAGTTGGTGAAATAAACATAGAAACACGGCTGAATGCCGTGTTTTTGATGAATGGAGATACAATGTTAAAAACGTTACAATAAATAATTTATTTTGATAAAGAGGATATTAATATTGATTTTTCAAAGAGATCTGTAATAATTACTGGAGACAATGGTAATGGTAAAACTACGATTTTTGAATATAATCTATAATGTCTTGGTCGGTAATTATCATGCACTTATCAAAAATGAAATTGGAAAAGGTTAATATTCAATTTCAATCTGACTTCAAATTCATGAATGAAATAAACGTCGAACTTGAAAAAAGTGATACCTCAAAACAATTAACAATTGATTATCGTTTTTAAAAAGAAAAGATTAAAAATCGTAATAGTCTCTTCAAATATATACAATAATACAGTCGTCAACAGCATTAAATGTAATAATAAAATACTATACCAAGAAGATAAAAATGATAATTTATTTTATCTTTATGAGGACAAAAGTACAATAATAGAGTTATTAGGAGCAATTAATGAAAATGAATTTAAACCTAATATAATAAAAATAAATGAGTCTTTATTATACTTCCCAACATACAGACGAATAGATTTAGATATTGAGGCATATTTTTCAAATTTATACGATCCTTCAATGATGAGTTATTTTTACGAGAGAAAAATTTCATAAGCAATCATCATTTGGAACTCTAGATAGAAGGGTAATTGGAATATCCAATACAGATATTGAAGACATACTCAGAGAATACTCAAGACTATTAAATGAAATCTCATCTAATAATCTTGATATACTTTTTAAGAGATTTTACTAGAAATAGTATCCTAGGTATGAATGACGGGGCTCTAAAAATTCAATTATCTGAACTCACGACAATGGAACCAGAAATTTTTAAAACAGTTAAAAAAATATTAATGATAGTTTAAGTTTAGAAATTTCGAGAGAACAACTAGTTGAAATATCAGAACAATTTGAAGATAAATTAAAAATTTATTAAAAATAAAGGATAATAAACCTAAAAATCATGATGAAATGAATAAAAGTTATAGAGCTATTCATGTCATTACCAATGATGCAAGTTTTTCAAAAATTACAAGAATCTTACCAAGTATTTAACGAAAAATGAATTTAGAGTTAGAAAATTATAAATATATCCAAGAGAATCTTTTAGATTTTTCAGGAAATAGATTGAGTTAAATCGAACAGAATTAAATGAATTCTATTTTTTAAAAGAAGGACCAGATATTGATAAGTTTAATGATTTTTTTCTACTGGTGAGAAACAATTAATAACTTTTTTTAGTATATTCAGCAATCGAACTTCGAAAGATATCCCTTCCTTGATTATAATTGATGAGCCTGAATTATCACTTCATGTTAAATGGCAGAATAAACTCTTAAAAATCTTTTAAAGAAAAATAATATTAAAATTTTATCAGCAACTCATTCTCCTTACATACTTAATAAACAAGAAGTAGACTCTATGATTCTTAGAAAGAAGGAAGCAAATGAGTGTTAGTACAATCAAAATTAGTAGCGCCATCCCCGAAATTATAGAAATTGATGATATTGCAGAAGAATTTTTTTGATCTCCCAAAGCCAGATAAAAATTTTTAATTGTTGAGGGAGACACAGATGTAACCGTACTTGAAAATTATCTAGATTTGAAGAAAATATCTATAAACTTCTCAATTCGTACAGCAAGTATGGTAGATGACAATTGTCGTTCAGGAAAGATGTTGCTTTAGAATATTATGATAAATATAAAAATAAACAAGAGATCATACTCCTTTTTAGACAGAGACTATGATTTTTATATGCTCAACAGAGAGAAAAAGATGGCAGAATAATATATTACGATTACTATTCTCTTGAAAATTATTTTTTTGAAGAAGTAGTTTTGAAACATTCATTAATGTCAAAATAGTGTTCCAAAATTGCAAAGAGATCAGATACTAAATTTTTCTGAATAGTAATAAACAAGAAATATTAAAATCCTTTGATTGAGTGTTCTAAACTACGTATTTTCAGAAAATACCATAAAGATAAAAACACCATTGCAACTGAACAACACAAAAAAATAATAGAATTTGCAAACTTTATACAATGCATAGATATAAAGGGTTGTATTCATGGTCAAAAATCCTAAACTATCTGGTTCTAATTTCAAAGATAGAGTATTCACGCACATAAATCAATCTCTAGATGATATTGAGCCCGAACTATATCAACAAATACAAGATTTTTACTACTATTCAAATTTCTTATCCTAGTACACTTATGGAGTATTTTAAAAACTTTTTAACGGTAAAGATTCTTTGAAATTTATTGTGGAGTTACTGTATCATGAGAAGTTGCTTAATTCACGTATTGGTCGTATATCGTCTAGAGAAACTATAGAGACCTATATATATTACTCAGACTTATACCAAACTAAAATTCAAACCATTATAAATATTTTTTTCAACATAGTTTTTAATTCTAACTATAAAATGATAATTTATAGAAAGCAGGTTACTACATGACAAATTCTGTAAGTTCGAACCGACCTGAGAAGTACAACATTGCAGCTTAATTTAATATATCATCGGAATCGAATTCATCTGGATTGACACCGAAAACCCACCACACGACACCATCGGCTGGGTAGCAAAATAGACCTGAACTACATAAAAAATCTCTTAGATTCATTTCTAAGAGATTTTTTCTTACTTCTCTCCCTCACAACCAGCCTTCTTCTTCGGCAGTTTTGGCTGCTTCGGTTCGATTGCTGGCGCCTAGTTTGGAGAGGATGTTGGTCATGTAATTACGGACGGTACCATTTGAGAGGTAGAGCTTGTCAGCAATTTCTTGGTTGGAGAGGCCCTGAGCCACTCCATGTAGAACAGCGACTTCCTGCTCGGTCAAGGGATTGGGATGGGTCATCATGACTTCCATGAGCTCTGGAGAATATTCCTTGCGTCCCTCTAACACCGTATGTAGGGTTTGCATGAGCTCAGCGATGCTTCGCTCTTTCAAGACATAGGCGTCGACTCCTGCTTTGACTGCTCGTTCAAAATAACCTGGGCGTTTAAAGGTCGTAACGATAACCACCTTGGTTTCAGGAACTTCTTGTTTGATCCACTCAAGAGCTTCGAGTCCTGTCTTGACTGGCATTTCGACGTCAAGGATGGCAATATCTACTGTTTCTTTCTCCAAAACCTCGATAGCTTCGGCTCCATTTTTCGCCTGCAAGACAGTCTCCACATCTGGTTGAAAGCTCAAGAGTTGACACATGGCATCTCTGAGCATACTTTGGTCTTCTGCGACTAATACTTTCATCTACTTTCTCTCCTTATAAGGCAGATGCACGCGCACCTCTGTGGGATCTTTCAAACTGACCAGCTCTACTTGACCTGAGAAGGCTGCTGCACGGTCACGGACTGTATGGAGTTCATTTCCTTTTACAGTTGCAAATCCTTTCCCGTCATCTCTAACTGTCAGGACCAATTCCTGATCTGTTCGTTCCAATTTTAGATAGGCTTTTTCAGCGCTGGCATGCTTGATGATATTGGTCGCCAGTTCTAACAAAATCATAGCAGCCGTCGACTCCACATCTTGGGTCAAACTAGCCTTGTCCAACTGATTGTCAACCTGAACTTCAATCCCAGCAATTTCCAGCATCTTTTTGACAGTCTCAAGCTCTGAAGCTAGGGTCCGTGATTTCAGATTTTCCACAATGGTTCGCACTTCATTCATGGAATCCTTGCTAATCTGGTGAATTTCTTTTAATTCCTTTTCCACCTGTGGATAAGCCTCCATCTGAAATAACTGCAGGGCCAGATCTGTCTTGACACTCAGCATAGCAAAGGTATGTCCCAGACTATCATGCAAATCTTGACCGATACGACTACGTTCATTTTCAGCAAGCAATAGATTTATCTGGGCATTTTGCTTAGCCTGAGCTTCTTTCAAATCCTCCACAATCCGAATCCGAATCAAACCAAAAGTCATTAAATCGACAAAAGCAAGAATTACAAGTAGATAGAATAGAAACTCAACTTCGATTCTCTGAAAAATCAAAAGTTGGCCCAAAACAAGGACTTGAGCAAGAAGAAAAGTCCAGACATGTAAAGACTTTAAACCACTTACGCTGAAATGATAACTTAAGAGATTGGATAGGAAAAAGAAAAACCAGATATAATTAACAGTAACAAAGGCAGTATTCCCAACTACATAAGTCAGCATGATCCCCCAGAAAAGCCAAGATAGGCGCTGGCTCTTAGTTGTTAAAATACCCAAATACGCCACTACAAATAGAATATCAATCAATAAATGCCAGGCAGAAAGCCACCCAGTCACTACAGGTAGGATGGGGAAAATCATAAAAATTAAACTGACCCAGAACATATAATGTATGCTTTTCAGTCTTTCAAGCATTAAGCATTCTCCTTATGACCTTGAAGGTAAATGGTCAAACCAAACAAAACTGCTGAAAAAACAAGTAGATAAACTGTGGCTGATAGATTGATGCCACCCTCGTTTAAGAAGGTCTTGATCAATTCCATCAACTGATAGCTTGGTAGGCGCTTCCCGATTGCTTGCATCCAGTCTGGAAATAAAGAGACGGGCATCCAGAGTCCACCTAAAACAGCCAAGCCAAAGTAAAGAAGATTGCCCACGACAGACATCAGCTGACTAGTTGGTAAGAGAGTCAAGGTCAAGCCAAGTGCTACAAAGGCAACACTTCCTACTATCAGCAAGAACGCAGCCCCAATCCAGTTTCCAAGAGACATATCCACACCTCTTACAAAATGCCCAACTGAGAAAACAACCAGGATTGAAACCAAATAATCAACCATCATACTTGTTATCTTTGATAGATAATATTCTACCATATTTACAGGGGTATGGCGTAATGTTTTCTGCCAGTTGTTGATTTTATCGGTATGTAAAACAACTGGGAATGAAAAGATAGCTGTCGACATCATGGAAAAGGCCGTCATGGAGATGAGGTAGTCGCGCATAAAATTAGCCGGCCCACCTGGTGTATCCTGGTACATGCCTGAAAAGAATAAATAGAAGGCTGTCGGCATCCCTACGGATAATAAATAATAGACTAGTTGTCGTTTGGTCAATAGAAATTCTATCTTGTTTAGTGCGATCCATCGTTTCATCTTAGTCATCTCCCTTTTGTGTTTCTTCAAAGATTGTATCCAGCAAGCTACGGTTATTGACTTCAATTTCTTGAATCCTACAGCCTGCCTGTACTAACAGTTCCCAGAAAGCATCCGCTTCACGTGTGACTACTTGCAGGGCATCTTGTTTTTTGTGACCAGTTTTCAACCAAGTTTAGACTGCTCAACGACTTTCCTTTATATGCTAGAGGTAGGATGAAAGTGCTTTTCAATCTCCTCACTGCGCATGGCTAGAGGTGTTGTATCACGAATCAACTCTCCCTTATTTCAAGACCAAAGATTCGGTCCGCTGTATGCTCTACCTCTTCGATATAATGGGACGAATAGAGAATGGTAACTCCCTGGCTTTTAGATCCTGGACAATTTCCCAAAAACGTTGACGGGTTGAAGTATCCATGGCCGCAGTTGGCTCATCTAAAAAGACAAGCTTTTGGTCGCTCAATCAAGGTCAAGACAAAAAGAGAAGAGACGCTTTTTGCCCACCTGACAATTTTTTTCTGCCAATTGCTCTTTTTTTGTTGCTGGTCAAACTGCAATAGTTGATCGATTTCCTGGTTGCTCAAGGGATTTGGGTAAATACTTTGAAAGAAAGCAATCAACTCTTTGACCTTTTAATTTCTGAACGATGACATTTTCTTGAGGCAGGTAGGATCTTGTGTAGTCTAACTTAGAGCTCGTCACTGGCAAGCCTTGGATGGATACTTGACCGCTTGTGACCAGTTTATCTCCAAGCAAACAGTCCAAGAGTGTGGTCTTTCCAGCACCATTTGGCCCAATCAAGGCGACGCATTCACCTTCAGCTACCTCAAAGGAAATATCCTTCAAAATAGCCTTGCCCTTGATGTTTTTATTTAGGCTTTCTACCTTAATCATGTTCATGATATTCTCCTTTCAACCACTCCATTCCCATCGGAAAGGCGATAAAAATCATAAATCCTAGACCCCAGGCACCGCGAATGACTTGGTGAAGGAAGGCTTGATCAAACCAACCTGTAAACATTTCTACCAACCATACCACTAGTGATAGTCCAATAAAAAGATAGAGAATCGCTTTTTTCATTTTTCAAACTCCTTTTTCACATCTGAGACTAATTTCAAACCTTCTCGGATAAGCCAAGACATGATTCCAAAGCTTGCAAACAACTCCCAAGGAAAATGATAGAAGCCTTCATCCAATCCTGAGAAACATGAGATAAGTCATGACTCCTGCTGCTACTAAACTCATTGCGACAATTACTTTATGTTTCATTTTTTCTTCCTCCATTTGATACATCTAGTATAATTCTTTGAAGGTAGAATCACTAGAAGCTTCTGTCATGAGGAGATATGACAAATGTCATTAAAAATGATGGAACAGAAATTACTAGATTGGATTGATTTTCTAGCACCAATCAGCTACTGGGTGCAAAACTCATTGCAAACCAAAAAGATCGGGAATCTTTTCCCGACCTCTTTCGTTTTCTATTTCATTCTTATTCCACACTGAAAAGATATGGATACACTGGTTGTTGACCGTGGTGGATTTCTACTTCAACATCTTCGAATTCTTCTGCGATTTCTTGGGCGATTTGGTTAGCCAATTCTTCGCTTCCATCTTCACCGATATAGAAGGTTACGATTTCACTGTCTTCATCCAACATATGTTTCAAGGTTTCAGTCAGAGTTTGGTGCATATCAGGGTTTGATACGAGGATCTTACCATCTACCATACCAAGATTGTCATTTTCATGGATTTCCAAACCATCGATAGTTGTATCACGAACAGCTGTTGTTACACTACCGCTGACCACATCACCAAGAGCTGCAGTCATGCGTTCTTTATTTTCTTCGATAGACTTACTTGGGTCAAATGCTAGAAGGCTAGTCAATCCTTGAGGAAGGGTACGAGCTTCTACCACTACTGCTGGTTGTTCCAATACCTCTGCTGCAGATTGAGCTGCCATGAAGATATTTTTGTTGTTTGGCAAGAAGATGATGTTGCGAGCATTGACTTTCTCAACAGCCTTGACAAAATCTTCTGTCGAAGGGTTCATGGTTTGTCCACCTTCGATGACATAGTCCACACCTTGAGCACGGAAGATATCTGCCAATCCTTGTCCAGCTACCACTGCGATAAGAGCATATTCTTTTTCTTCAGCTGGCTTGCTGACTTGAGCTTCTTTTTCCACTTGAGCTTCGTGTTGGTTACGCATGTTATCGACTTTAACCTTAACCAAGCTACCATATTTGAGACCTTCTTGCATGACAAGACCTGGATCTTCTGTATGGACGTGAACTTTAACGATTTCATCATCGTTAACAACGAGTAATGAGTCCCCAAGGTCATTCAAGTAGTTACGGAATTCATCGTAGTTAAACTCTTTAGCATAAGTTGGGCCTTGTTTAAGGGCAACCATGATCTCAGTACAGTAACCAAAGGTGATGTCTTCTGTTGCCACATGTCCAGCTACAGACTTGTGGTGTTCAGCATTGATCATTTCACTCATATTGGCTGGAGTAGCGACAAAGTCCTCAGAAGCGCTATATTCACCAGTAAGAGCTGAAAGGAAGCCTTCATAGATGAAGACCAAACCTTGACCACCTGAGTCCACAACTCCAACTTCCTTCAAGACTGGAAGCATATCTGGAGTCTTAGCAAGGGCTGTTTTAGCTCCTTCCAAGGCTGCACGCATAACCTCAATGGCATCGTCTGTCTGCTCGGCTTTTTTCTTAGCACCGATGGCAGCACCACGTGATACAGTCAAGATTGTTCCTTCAACTGGCTTCATAACAGCCTTGTAGGCTACTTCAACACCAGATTGGAAGGCAAGAGCTAGGTCTTTCCCTGTTAACTCTTCTTTTGTCTTGATAGCTTGCGAAAATCCACGGAAAAGCTGAGAAGTGATAACTCCTGAGTTCCCACGCGCACCCATCAAAAGACCTTTAGCCAAGATGCTTGCAGCCTCACCAACTGTTGAAGCTGGTTTGTCTGCTACTTCTTTAGCACCATTTTTCGATAGTCATTCCCATGTTTGTTCCTGTATCTCCATCTGGAACTGGGAAGACGTTCAATGAGTTGACATATTCGGCTTGCTTGTTCAAACGAGTAGATGCAGCCTGTACCATTTCTTGAAATAAGCTTGTAGTAATATTTGACACGATTATTCTCCTACAACTTTGATATTTTGAATGTAGACATTCACAGTTTGAGCAGTGATGCCAAGTTGGTTTTCCAAACTAAAGCGTACACGCTCTTGGATGTTTTTTGAGACTTCACTAATCTTAGTTCCGTAGCTCAACACGGTATATACATCAACTGCAATACTACCATCTTCGGCCGCTTTTTACGACGACACCTTTTAGAATAATTTTCCTTCCCAAGGAGGGCTTGGAAATTATCTTTGAGGGCTTTTTTACTTGCCATACCGACCACACAAAAATCTCAGTTGCTGCACCACCTACAACGGTAGCAATCACTTCATCTGTTAGTTCGATTTGACCATCTTTTTGTATTAATTTTTACAGTCATTTTTTTCTACCTCAACTAGTTGATACTCTATTTTATCATATTTCAAGCCCAAGTGTAAAAGCAGAATACTGTATCAGCGGATATTTGCTCGCTTTGCACATGACTTTTGAACTCAGAGCAAAAGAAAAAGACCTGATGGCCTTTTACTCTTTATTAAACGCGTTCTACTTTACCTGATTTCAAAGCACGAGCTGAAGCCCAAACTTTTTTAGGTTTACCATCGATAAGTACAGTAACTTTTTGAAGGTTTGGTTTTACGGCACGTTTTGTTTGGTTCATCGCGTGTGAACGGTTGTTTCCTGATACAGTCTTACGACCTGTAAAGTAACATACTTTAGCCATTTGTGTTTTCCTCCTATTAGATCTAATATAGCGGATGTGCTAGCACCACATACTGTACTATGTTATCACACTTTCTCTGTTTTGGCAAGGGATTGGAAGATTTCTTTGTGTCTAAATTTTTGGGAATAATCAAATACCCTTATAACTCAATAAAAAAGCGAGGATTTTAAGACAAAAAAACTGGAAAAAGTTCCTCCACTTTACTCCAGCCCTTGACTATATTGCACTATTTATGCTACAATATTGTTTGACTGATTAAGCAAAGTGTGTGTTTGTCTTAATCGGTGGTGTAGGAGTTGCTGCTTCTACACCTTTTTTCGTTTTTATTTACTTTACTATTGTAACACACATTAGGCAAAAAAGCAACTATTTTATACATATCCACGACAAAAACACCTCTAAAATATCATTTTTTAGAGGCTTTTGTTTGCCTTTTTGTATTATTTATGTCCACGTCTTCTGACCACAGCTCTGTGTGGCCTCTGGTTAATACGGAATCCAGCACCTAAACTAGTGCTCCTATATTCTTCGTATTCTTTTCTCCAATCTCCGAAAAATAGTTCATCTAGTTGATCAATTCGTTCCAAGAGAATCATTCTAGCCATTGCACAAGCGCCATCCACAGACCAATACATCCCTCGATGTTTCATGCGGTAAGTAACCTTTCTATGTTGACTCTCCATTACCCCAATACCATGAGAGGACAACCCTCGAAGTTTAGGTGGTCTGGTATCCCCAAAATTTCTCAATAATTTTTTACGGAAATTATAAAAGCTATCAAAAGCCTCCTGACTTTCTATAAGAGACTCTACTGTATCTAGTACGGTCTGAAGCAGACTTCTCTGATGTGTATGGATAGCCTTAAAAGCAAGTTCAAGCAGTGTAGATGGGTACGGCTTCAGGAATCTTTTTAGTTCTTCATTGACATGGTAAGCATCCCAAAAATGCTCATGATTTTTAATCCGAAGGGCCTTCTTAATTTCTTGGAATGTTCTTCTAGTATATCCTTTACCATTGTCCGAGTTAGTGATAAGGAGAGTTCGATCAGTGATTTCAAAATGATTGTAGAGATAGTCTATCAGTTCTTCCTTTGCTTGTTCATGGCTTGTATGGATAATCTCATGCTTATTCTCCAGTACATACCGATTTCTTCCAATCTTCTTCGCTCCCGTATGAATCATAAAATGGGCTAAATCCGTATTGTATCGTTCATCATTGCTTGATGTTGTCTTGACTAACACACCATCTCCCTCCAGATAGATTTTATCTGCCTTGATTTTTTTCGGTTGCTCATCACCTCTAAAAAGCCGATAGCGTTCCCTCTCTGAAAAGAGTCTGCCTGCCATTTTTACAGACTTCAAAACAGCGTCCTTTGTTATCTCCAGGCGATAAGCCATCTTAACTGTTCGACAAACTTCACGGTAGGATAAAACAGAAGCGTGTTTTGCCATGTGAAAAATCAACTCAGGAGAATAACGCATATACTTTTCTAGACCTAGCCACTCATCTACGGGATAACAACTTTTCTTTCCCTTTCGCCAGCGATTCCTAGAGAAGGTCACCTCTCCAAATGTAAAAACAACTGTCCTCTCTGTACTATCTATCCGCTTATATCCCCTCAGTCTCATGGAGGGAGCAATCTGCTCGTCATAATCTCTTACTCGCTTCAGGAATTGCTGCTCACGTTTGCGATCTAGTTCTGCGACAAATTCTTTTTCATCAAATCTAAACATACTCTCTATTGTACTGAAATCATGACTAGATTGAAAACATCACAAACTTTCTGCAAGACTCTTTCAAAAATAAAAGCCTTCCCTTATTGGGAAGGTTGTTTAATTATAAATATAATTATATTTATAACGATAAACTTTCGATTAGTTTATCAAGATAATCTGATGCAGACTTTGCACCAACTGCTTTTAGCAATTTTATCCAATTTTTTTCCGATTGCTTGGTTTCAAAGTAAACTGAAATTGTTTCTTACGTTCAAAACTTTCAAAGCTGGCTACATCTGAAATCTGCTCAGGTTGATGGGTTGCTTCGATAATCTGCGAAATCTCTTTTTCTTTTGGTGTAGATACTATGACAATCTCCTTTTAATTATATTTATAATTGTATTTGTGTTTATAAATATAATTATATTGTATCATAAATTTTTGAAAAAGTCTGCTCCAGCTCAGTGAAAAACTTTTTGTGTTTTTTGATAAAGCTCTAGATTCTCCTTCATATCTGCAATAGAGATCTTCTCAATCGTGGAATGATTGAATAACTCTTTTGCTGGTACAATCCCTAGAAGGTTATCTGTTCCCTTTTCTTTAGCTTCAAGTCCTAGGGCTTCCAGTAATTCTCTTGATGATCCATAGTTTGGTCGGATCATATTTGCTAAGAAATATAACTCAGCAGTAATATATGATTCTCTTGTACGATAGTCGATCACATCCTTTCTGAATGCTTCTAACCGAGTTGATAGATTGAATTTGGCATTATAACCAAACTCTGAAGGAGTCAAGGGACTAATTATAGCGTGACTGACTGCAACAGCATTTTTAGTAGCTGTCGCAAAGTCCGGTCTACAATCAATCAAGATATAGTCAAACTGATCCAACTTCTTCTTTTCGTAGTTATCCTCTAGCCAAAGATAAAGTAGCATATTTTTCTTATCGCTGTTCTCCAGATCTCGTTCTACAGTGTCAAGTTGAACAGAGCCTGGAATTAGACTGATATTTTCCTTGACTTGCTTAATATCCACGTCGCCTCCTTTAAAAGCATTAGCAATCGTATTCTTGCTCTCGTAAATATTATAGCATTGGGTTAAATTGCACTGATGGTCAAGATCAATCAAAAGAACCTTATGCCCTTTCTTAGCCAGCCATTCTCCATAATTAAATGTTAAAGTTGTTTTCCCAACACCGCCCTTAATAGCGGCAAATGTGATAATCTTCATTTGATATCCTCCTGTTTTTCTATACTTCTATTATACCATTATAATTATATTTGTCAATATGTTTATAATTATATTTATAATTATTTTCGCAATGAAGTTTCTCCTTCCCTTTCGTTAGCAATTCCTAGAAAAGGTTATCTCTCCAAATGTAAAGAGAACTGTTCTCTCTGTACTGAAATCAAGACTAGATTGAAAACATCAGAAACTTCTACAAGACTTTTTCATCCTCAAATCGTCGGTCAACTTTCTCTTCACGACTACGCACGTGCTCCTTAATATCTCTATAATCTGTGTAATGTTTTAGAGTATCGTCAAAGAACTCTTGTAAGGCTCCTTTTTCAATTTGGAATTGTTTGATCAGTTGACTGACATCTTCCAGTCCCATATCTTTTGGAACTCCTAAATCATCCAATAGTTGTACCGCCGCAAGACTATTTTCTGGAGATTGCTGGATGGCTAAAAGTGCCCCTTCAATTTTATGATAACGTCCAAGTCGCTCATCTAGCTGTCTTAATTCCTCCTGGGTAGCCTCTATCTTTTCATTAAAGCGCTCCTCCAAATGTTGGAATTGTGTTCCATCTGTCACGCCGTGCTCGACTAAGAAATTATATTCCTTAATCAGTTCACGCATAGAGGAAATTTGAGCGTTTTTAGTTACAAGTGTTTCTCCATTTTGTTTGGCCAATTGCCTTGCGACAGTCCAGCCCATCATGTACCTATTTTTTTGAGATTGATCAGGATTGAGAAAATAAAAATAGTCTTTCTCTTTGATATAGATGGTATAATTTCCATCCTCATTTTTATCAACTTTATGAGAAGGTATTAAAATTGTACCACTATTTAAAGCTCCCATATCCATCTGTACGTAAATGCCTTGCTTGCTTTCTTGCTCGACCTGCCAGGATTCCACTTCCAATTTCAATTCAAAATCATTTGCCGTTTTTTCTTTTGATTCTTGATATTGTTCTTTTAATTCCTCCACATCAAAAACTAACTGATTCTTAGAAATTCTCTCTTTTATTTTTCAAGAGAATAGAGTCCTTTCTTCGATAATGTATCATCTCGGACATTTCTTTGTTGAGGCTGATCAAGTAATTTATACTTAACAAATTTACCAGAGAAATCAACCTGAAGATCAAGCGCAGCTGCTTTATGTTTAAAATCTTCCAACGAAAGAGAGTGCTTTCAGAAGAAAATCAAGACGTTCCTTTGATTTCAAACCGATAATTATTTTGTCTCCGCCAAGCAGAATACTTTGTATAAGAATTTTTCATAGTAGGCTCAATAATTTTTAGCGCCATACCGTGCCGCATGTTTGTCCGAAATGGCTCTCAAATTTTTCAGGGTTTTCTTTTCCCAACGAAATTTCTTGAGCGTTGAGGTATTGGTGGTATTGAGTATAATGTGATTATGAAGATGATCTTTATCTGTGTGTGTGCAATCACAAACTCATAATTTCCACCTGTCAATTCTAACATCGTTTGGCGTCAATTTCATGAACTTGCTCAGGAGTCAAGTTATCATCTGGAGAAAAAGACTGGATAATGTGATGGGCCAATACTTGTTTTCCTGAAGATAATTCTTTTCAAATCGTCATCTCCTTTTTAAAGGTCGCGACCCAATTTTGTCATGACCATTTCTTCATCTGCTACGCTAAAATCAGAGATCCCATTGCCAGATACTAGCTTCATTTGAAGTTCACCATCATGATAGACAAGAGGAAAATCATGATCACTTTCTGCAGTTCCTGATACAAGAGTTTTCGCTTCATTCAGAATATAATTTACAGCTCTCTTCAAATTAGCTGGTGTTTTAATTTGAGTTGGAGATTTAATAACTACCATTCTTCTATATCACTCCTTACCGTTCGTTTCCGTTCCTGTAGACTCTGTTTTTCTGCGCTAGAAAGTTTGGCAGCTACCATCTCTTTCAACTCAGATAGATAGCCAATAACTTGTGCCACTTCCTCTGTCGTAACCCCTTGATTTTCGTTAGCATGCTTGGCAATTTGGTTAATGTTCGTCCCAACTCGATTGATGGCAACTCGAAGGTCTTTCAATTCAGAAAAATCAATTTGCACCACCTTCCCTTGCACCAGTTGATTCTTCGCATAGTATTGAAATGAGGGAACTCCCATTTGAGCCATCGCTGTTTTAATTTGACGATCTTCCTCTGGTGTTAATCGTATCAATTTTTGTATATAGCGTTTTCTATTTTCTCGTTTCTGCATTGTTTTTTTCATCCTCTTTCTCTCAAAGGCTCTGGCATTTTCTGACCAGGCATCAACCCCTAACTTCCTTCCGGCAAGCGTAGCAAATGGATATCCATTTGCGAAATTTAAAAAAATCAGAGAAGGAGAACCCTGCAGTTTTCCTTCTTGATTTTCTCAGTTTTGGGGAAATCCCCAAGCCCCTTTCCTATATCTTTTGGAGTACAACTTCTAACATTTTATCGTAGCCAACTGAAGATGTTTTTGAAAATAGATGATTGCTTATCACTATTCTCTACACTGTTTTCTTTCTGAGCTTGCAACTTTTCAGCTAGGACAGAAAGTTGTTGAGTAGTTAGAGGCTGGAAAATAGACTGCCCAATTTGTATTTCTGTCAGTAAGATTTTTTCAGTGAGTACAGCTTGAAATTCTTCATCTGTGATCATCTTGAGTAGCTCAATATTTTCTTCTTCCCACTCCAAAAGAGCAGGATCTCCTTCAGGTAGTTGAGACTGTTCTTCCTCTAATTGCTCCAGAACTTTTTGGCGAGTCAAATCTCTAGCATTTGGCGATACTTCTTGAACTCTGTCTCCATCCATGATTGGAATAAAGTCTGAAAGGATGATGATAAGTTGTTCTTCTTGTTCATTGGTCATGAGTGTTGTCCTCCTTGATGATGGTTTGTTTTTAATTTGACCTTGGGTTTATTTGGGGTGTCACGTTCGGTCATTTCGAGAAACCCTTCTCTTTTTTTGATTGTGCATCTGCTTTCAACTCCTGTTTGTGTTCTTCAACAGCTTGCTTGTTCTGATCTTTAAACTTCTCCAGTTTTTGTTCAAAACTGCGCTTCGTTTGTTTCTCCTGGCTTAATCTTAATTGTTCCAATGCTTGATCCATCCGAACCATTAAACTTTTAGCTTCTTGTTGGACAATATCCAACTGTGCTTCTAAATCAGCAAGTGTCTCCTTATCAGCAGACCACCCAGATAGATAGTTAAAGGAATACTCTGACGTATCAATACCATAGTATGAAGAAACAACATAAGCGACGCTTTCAGCCTGGAGTTCAGCAGTGCTTCTAGTTAGATTTTCCTTTTGAGGATTATCTGCATGATGCAACTCTGCATGAGCCATTTCATGTAAGAAAGTTTTAATAATTTGAGCCTTGTTCATCTCATTACTACGTAAAACAATTTGATTTTCTGGGACAGAATAATATCCATGTTTATTATTTTCCATCTCCTCAAATCGAACCGATACATCATTTTCTTTTGCAATAGCCATCAGGGCACGGTAAAGATTTGCATAGTCCAAATCAGTCAGCTGTTCTTTAACTTCTGCAGCTTTTGGCATCTCCTTTCCTTCTGTCTGACTAACATCAAAGACTGGTACTAGGCCAAAGAATGTGACAGTTTCTGGCTTCCCATTTTTATCCAATATTGGTTGGTTATTTTCATCCTTTTTTGATCTTCGTCATAGGTTTAAAAATACGTAAAGCCTTCTCACCTTTTTTTACATAACGGCCAAAGTTTTCTTTCCACTGTTTGAAAGAAGCTACTTGCCTTGCTTCAGGATTTTGTGCAAGAATTAAGCGTAAGTTACGATTAGAATAATTATTTAGTTGGCTCATTTTCGTTAGATAGTCTCTGTACTTATCCGAATCCAGAAACTCCTTAATTCCTTCTTTAAGGTGACGACTTAATCCTGCCATATCTTTATTTTGAATAAAATCTGCGACTGCAAGACTGCTAGCTACTAAAACAACTTCTTCCGCTTGTAGACCCTCTTCGACCTCTGGTTTAGAACCTGGTTTCGATCTAAAATCATACGGATTCGTTCCCTGAAGCAACTCCTCCTCATCAGAAACACCGTCAGCATCCGCATCACGTTTCAAGTCCTGCTTATTGTGTCCTTGTTCTTCTAGTTTGATTTCTTCCTCTTGGAATTTCTCAAATTCATCTCGAACTGTTGCGATCGTTTGTTCAACTTTTTCTGATAAACTTTTGATTTCTTTTTGCCATTTTTCTACAAGAGCTACTTGTTCCAATGGAGAGTTCTTGACTCCTAACTTTTCAAACCAAGCAGATAGACTTTCTACCTCAACACTATCCATTCCATCAAAAGAAATAAATCCTAGACGACTATCATGACTACTATCCGAAAAACCAATCGGACTATTTTCTAACACTCCGTAAGGTACTTGAGATAAAAGTTGTTCTGCGTAAGGAGTATCTTCCAAAGCGTAACTAAACTGAGAAATATCTAACTCACTCGCCAATCTCTCCAGATGATACTGAGTGAATATGGTCCCATCTATCTTCATCAATTCTGGGTGCTCCCTCATTTCTCGTGTTCCAAGTCTTTCTTTATGAGTGATTGGGTTGATCTCCTCACCGATATTGTAACGAATGCTATCCTGGATCAGTTCACCATCAGGAGCGTAGATACTAAACTGGACCTTTGTTGGAGAGATGTAGCCTTCTGGGTGACCACCAGTCACTTGTTTTAGCCCTTCCTGATGTAACTGATAAAAGCTCTGGTTGGCCTTATATAGCTCCCTGGCGAAATCTTGATAAGATATCAGCTCGGTTTCTTTAAATGGCAATTTAGGCCCATCTAGTCGCTCCTCAGCCCATTGAAGACGTACATGGTAGTTCTCCTTATAGATGTGATCTTGTTGCCATTCTTTATAAAAATCTGAATTTGTATCTAGGAGATGATCTGCACCAGCTGCAGCAACAATCTGATCAAATTTATCATTGTACTGTTTAGCATAGTCAAGGTACTGATTCCAGGCTTGATGAAATTCTTCTGGAGTTTTTGAGATGTCACCTGGCACACCTAAATTATAAACAGTATCTAAGACCTGAGTAAAGGTGAGTCGAATCCAGTAGGGACTGATTCTTCTTCAAAACTGACAGCATTTCTGCACCTTTGTCTTTAACATATTCTTCATTGATTGAAAGTTGCTCAATGTGTCCATCTCTTTCTCTATAAACACCAAGAATGATCTTTTCATCCAACGATTTAACATTAGTTGCAAGCTCTCCCTTGAGTTTCATAAGAGAGGCTGGAATTTTTTCATCTCCGATATCTTTAAAAAGTAGTAAGAAATCTTCATCTTTTGCTTTAATAGCTTCACTCATATTGAGATTGTGAAGCTTTTCAACACTGCTCAAATCATCTAAAACAAAAGAATATGGATCTAAAATATCACGCAACATAGGAAGAACCTGCAATTTATCCTTAATTGCATTACTAATCAACATACCGTCATAATGCCCCTGACCATTGGCAATATCATCTAGGAAATTTGCTGCTCCCTTTCCCTCTTCAAAAGGTCTGATCCCTGAAAGATGGATAAAGTTATCCTTTTGAAAAGTCACCTGAAGCACATTCTTCTCTCCATGATCCGCATAAACAAAGCTGATCTTACTGTCAGCCAGTTCATTTAAATACCAGGACGCTGTACTTTGGATAGACGGCGCATATTGATTTAATCGTCTTAAATCTGCTGGTGTAATCGGATGATAATTCGCTGTTCTCCGTTGCACTTTATCATAATTTGTGCTAAACTGTAAGTAAGGATAGGATGATGTCGGGTGACTGGTAACAGTTTGCTCAAAGGTACTTGTTTCAAGTACAGGTGAGGTACTGCCTTCAGCTATAGGCTGTAAAGAACCCGTGCCACCACTGGTCCTATCATTCATTTGCTCCTGAGAGTTCTCAGGAGCTTTTTCTGTGCTCTGAATTTGTTTTTAGGCTCCTACCATCTCCAAGAGGATTGGAAGGTTTTGCATAGGTCACTGTTTTGTCCGAATCAATAACCATTTGTTTTCTAGACTCTACTGAAAAACCTATATTATTCCAGTTTTCCTTCAACCACGTTGCATCTTCAGGAGAAAGGTGGCTGGTATCAGGAAAGTGACTTGATGATTGAATTTCCTCAGCCTTTTCCAGTTGCTTGGTCTGCTTCAGAATCTCATTCCAGTCTGTCTTCTCCTGGCCTTCACGTTTTGGTGGTCTTGCATCGATAACTGGGATTTTCTTCTCCCGTAGTTTAGTAATAAAGTCTGTACCTGCTTTATCACGATCAACTGCCAGCGTGATGAGATCATCGTATTTGTGATCTTGGAAAAGTGTAGAGGTTTCCGCTGTAACAGATAGGAATCTCGAGGTACGTGTTAGTTCGCTAGACTTGGTATAATCCCTTTCATCCATCGTAATCTCCCCTCGATCCTGTAAAATTTCAAGAACATAGTGGGATAATACTCCCTCTTTCAATCCTTCCATCGCAACCAGTCGAACATCGTTTAATTCGCCCTTATGAAGCTCATAATAGCTCATAAGGTCAATTGGTGCCTCTGTCACAATTAAACGCTCAGGAGAGCCTATAGAAACGTTTAAGCCACTGATAGCCTCTGATTGATACATGGTTTGTTTCAAGTAGCCCTTACCTGGATGACGTTCTTGATCAGGAACAAGTCCCTGAAGGCTCGCACCTACCAGTTTCTGATTTCTGTCCAAGTATTTAAAAACCAAGACATCTTCTATAAGACCATCTTTATTCTCACGTTTAGCTTGGGCTAATACTCCCTTTTCCAGGAAGAAGTCGATTGTATCATCAGAGAGACCTCTAATCTCCTTGAGGTAGGATCTCGCCTCCACAAATGGTTGTTCGTAAGGGGCTAGTGTATAATTGAAAGGTTTACGTTCTTCCTCTACTGGTTTTGCTTCAGGAAAGGAACCTGTCTCTAAGAATACCATGGCTTCCTTATAGCTGACATTTCGCATTTGTTGTACGAGATTGATGGTATCACCAAAGAGGTTTTGAGAATACCAATGCCAGGTATTCTTGACCGTATCGATCTTAAATGAGTCATGTTCAGCCCAATAATACTCTCGATGTGACTTTCGCTTCATCTCCATTCCAAGGCTACGAGCTACTTCTAAAATATCCAGCGATTTTGCCTGTGCTTTTGTTAAAGGCATACTCTTTCCTCCTCTACTAATTCCTTAAATAAAAGATATCCTTCAGGAGTTGCATCTAGTTCACTAACAACTATTGGGTCTTCCTGACTCGTTGTCACAAAAAGATGAGGGGCTAACTGATAAAAAGTCCCCTCATCTGCCTGTTGGAATAGTTGCCAAATAGCATAACGTTCTGTAGCTAAATTTTCTGGCTTTAGTGCTAAAACTTTTGAGATACTCTCCAGGTATCCTAATTGTATTTTGGGTGTTTCCATCCTACTGTCCTTTCTGTATGTTAGGCCACGAATAACTCTTTTAGTTGCGGAGTCAAATCGTTGGCATATAAAAGCAAGCCATCGATATCTGTCCCTTTTCGAGTGTATTCGTACCAGTTTTCTTTGTCTTCTGGAGAACTTGCAATCTCATCTTTTCGAGGGTGATCATAGACACTTGCTTTTTGTCTCTGAAGACATTTTTGTTTAGAAATAAAGACCAATCCTTCTTCAACCCCAATTCTTGCGACTTCATCTGGAGTTAGGAAGGGACGGCCTTGAATTTGTTTATTTTCACTTGATGATCCGTTCCGATAACTATGCGATTTTGAAGTGGATCGAGTGCGTATCGTCTGCTTACCTGACCTTGTGGAATAGTATTCCATCGTATCCTTGTCATTGGTTCCTAAAAATAGGTGAGTAGCACAGTTATTAAAGATCGTCTTCCAATCACTTTTATATAGTGATTCTAGCTGATTGACAGCTTGAATGATAATCTTAATAGACATCTCACGACTACGAATCGAAGAGAGAACCTGGGCGAAGTTTGGAATACGGCCAATTTGCGCAAACTCGTCGAAGATAAACTGAATGTGGCGAAGATTTTTTCTACTGTAGCCAGGTACTTTACCTTGCAAAATATCATCAGCCTTATGTGTGAGAACCTCAAAACCAATCGCAAACAAGATTGAGGAAAGAAAATTAAAGGCGTTATTGGTTTCAGGAATAGCAATAAAAACGGCTGTCTTTTTCGTATTCCAGGTATCCATTTCCATGGTATCTTCACTGATTAAGTTTCGGACATCTTCGTGGTCGAAGATAGAATAACGAGAAGACAAAATTGCTACCACACTATTTCTTGTCTCACCTCTGAAGTTTTGGAATAATTTCCACTGTTTATAAGCATAGTTGTTAGGTTGATGTTCGTTCAGTTCTTCAAACATCTGCTCGACAGGGCTTGGTACATCTGGATCCTCTCGATACATATTTCTTAATAGATCCGCAACGTGCCCCTCAGATTTGGCATGTATAACTGGACTCCAGTTTCAGGATCCTTAGAGTCAAAATAGAGGTAACCAATCAATGCACGTTGCAGCATCAACTCTGCTTGAACCCAGAAGTCTTCTCCAGTATGCTCACTCTTCTTTGTTCCCTCAGTAATTGCTTCAGAGATACGATCAATATCTAGCTCAGACTTCATGTAATGAAAAGGATTAAACCTATCTGAATTCTTGAGCCGAATCAAATCAAGATTTTAACAGCATAGCCAGCTTTCTCAAGCATCTTCCCAACTTCGTGTACCAGGTTTCCTTTAGGATCCGTCACCACAAAGTTTGAGTTCATCTGCATTAAATTTGGCAATACAAAAGTAAAGGTTTTACCGTCTCCTGGAAGACCAATGACAATCACATTTTTATTGAGCTGGACATTGTAAGCTAAGCGAAAGTTAAATAGGCCCATTTTGACCTGTTTTGAAAAAATCATATTCTTCTCAAAATCAACGTCTTCAAACCTTCTCATTTCCTTCAAAGTCGCAAAACGAGCACTACCTTGTTCTTCTCCTTGGCGATATAAATTCTTATCCATAGAAGAATAGACAAGCATTGGGAGGCCGAATCCGATCAACCCTGCATATAAGGCTCCTGAATCAAAGAAAACACCAAAAGAGAAGCGTTCCCAGTGTTCTAGCAACCAACGAAGTCGCAACATTCCCATAAAAGGTACTGCCGCAGTCGAAAGTTGGTAGTAATGGTAAAAGGACTGGAAAATAACAAATGAAAATAGCCCCACCACCAGGTAGGGCCATATAGGCTTTCTAATCATCTTGCTTTCTCCTTTCCAATATCCTTCGTCACTACAGGTATGGTTCCCTTATACACCGTATGACTCTTGTAGTAGGCTATTTTGTCTTCAGGAGTCATTTCCTGTGGTTTCTTCAATACCTTTTTCGCAAATTCCTCTAATTTTTCTGGGCTTTTCGTGATGTCTGCTAACATCTCTTTGAGAGCCTTTTCTACCAGGGGACGATTTTTTTGTTTCAAAGAAGAGATAGGTTGTACCATCTTTTTGATGATAAGTAAAACCCACCTTATACTCTTCCAAGTAATGCTTTAGCTTGGCCAAGTGGACTTCACTGTTTAATAATTTCTCAACGTCTTTTTCAGACTTGGTGGCCATAAAGTCATTGAATAGCGTCTCCCCTTCAAAGGTTCGATTCGCTACCTTATGTTGATTCTTGTCATAGTGGGCTTTTGCGAGGGCATATAGGGCTTGTATTGTCATCTCAAGGGTTACTTTTCCTTTTAACGCCAGGGAATGACTGACTTTTTCTTGATCCATGTAAGCCCTCCTTTATTTTGGATAATTGGATAGTTCTGGTTTCGCAATAACCTGGAAACCATAACGTGCTGCAGGATCTTCCTTTACAGTAACTATCAAGCGTTTCTGACTTCTGTTTTCCCCGTCTTTCACGGCCACTACATAGGTCAATTGATAGGTTGCTTCATCGACCATCAAGCTAGACTCCAAAATCACTGACTGCAGTTGACCTGGTTGTCTGTCTAGCACTAACTGAGGATCTACAAAATCATCCATCTTCCCTTTATCAGAGTAATAGGTTGGTAAAAAGTAACGTGAAAAGGCATCTAGTTCCCCTGTTTTTGACTGAATGGTTTTTAAATCAGAAAGTTCCTTGGATACGACCGATAGTTGCTTTTCTTGATGGTAAACTAGCGTAATTGATAAGCCAGCAACTGTCAGACTTCCTACTAGACCAAATAACACCAGAACTCTTCCTAAATACACCCCAAAAAGAGCGTTTGGAAGATGTTGGAGGTTTTGGGAGTTTCATGTTTCAAGGAAGGGACTTCTGCTTTTTCTTCAGGAATCTGTGCTCCACGTTTTGTTTTAGCCTGACGCTTAAAGAGAGAAATTTTTGCTTCTTTTGCGGAAGTCTCCTGGTTATTCACCGTACCAGGATTCAGGAAGAGACTGTCTGCAATCCCCTCAAACGGCAAATAGATGTCTTCTTGATAGATGACTACATTCTTTTTTATCCAGTTCCTCTACCAATAAAACGGCCTCTGCCTCCTCGTGTTTAACCTTAGCATTTTCTCGCTCCAGCGCTTGATACACAAGGTCCCGATTTTTATACGTTGTGGTCGTGTTTTGTGTCAGATTGGTTAAACGGTACATGTTTTTCAGCTCCTTTCAATTTTCCTTCAGCAAGAGCTGTTTCAATATCAGCCCAGGTTAAATTATGTTTGGCCAGGTAGTTTGATCGTTCCTCATGTTTGGCCAGAATAATTTGAGTTTCTAGATCCTTCAGTTTATCTTCTTCCTTCTTGGCCTTTGTCATATACTCAGCTAATCGGTCTTCCGCTTTCTGTTTTTGTTTTTCCAAAGTTTCTAATTTTGTCATTCTTCCTTTTTCCCTTCTGTACTTTGTGTTTGGTTCGTGCTTGGTTTGTTTAATGATGGAATACTCGCCTTTTCACTTGCGCTCAGGCTGTCCACAATCAAAATAGGATCAATATGATTGACCAGGTATTTCCCATCTTGCTTGCTGAAGCGAATCCGTATGGTTCTTGAAGATCCTACGTTTGTTTGGGCGTTTGTATAATCGTACTTCTTCTGTAACTGTGTCTGAGTGTATCTTACTTGAGCTAGAACAACATTATTTTCTTGATCGATGTAGATGGTAGAAGACTTCATCTGTGTATCCACTACATAGCCCTTATAGGTTTGTACAGATGGTTCTTCTTCCGAGTTCACTTCCTGATTGTAAGCAGCTTCTGTCATATAGGGCAAATAGCGATTTCTATTTTCTCCAAGATCCTGCTTATTGAAGTAAGCTGTCAAAAATTCCTTCACGTATTCTTGAGTTAGTTCGCTTCCCTCTGCTTTAGTTTCTTGTTGCGTGGTTTCAGCTTCCTGTTTAGCTTTCTTTTGCGCTGAGGTTGATGCACCAATCCAAAATACGAATCCTAGAACTAACACAACTCCTATGAGGCTTGCTCCTATTTTAAGGAGTTTCAATTTCTCCATATCTATCATTTTCATGATTTACCTTCTTTCTTTTTTAATTTGGTGTCGCAAATGTATAGTAGTAAGCTGGATAGAGGACAGAAAAATGAACCTTATCCTGTACCCCTTTGATATTGCATTCCGAAACAAGGAATGATCCATCGGAGTTTACAGCTTCCACAATCGCAACATGTCCGTATTCACCTGGTGTCCCACCAAATCCACCTAGAACTGATACAACGGCTCCTTTCGTTGGCGACGTACTATATCGCCATCCTTTTGCGACCAGGCTTGCCACCCAATCCTGACCATTACCAAGATAACCATAAGCTCCTGATAAGTCCGTAATCGTTCCTAGTTCGACTAAACGATTATACGCATACCAGGTACACTGACCAACTGGGTAGCCGCTTCCTTGTTGTGTTGTCATGGAAGCTTGTGTAGGAGGGTGTTCCACTTTTGACTGATACTCTGCAGGGGAAATTCCAGGAAGACGCTAATGCTCCACCTCCTCGAACTTGTTGAGTGAGAAAAGCGTGGATCTGCTTAGCGTTATTTTGGCGCTCTAGGACCTTGTCTCCAGAGTTCCCTTCCCAGTTAACCAGGAAACGCTCTGTAAGTGTCTCCACATCTTCTGTGCTGGTTAGAATCGATGTCAATTCAGTGATATAGTAAGGAGTATCTCCCTCTAACATAAAATCTAACTGCAGTTCTAAATCGTACCACTTTTTATTTTTTGATTTTGCATAATTCAATAATAGAGTGTGCCTAGTGGAACCATCCGCTGTGTCTGTCCACTGACCTAGTCCTAAACCTCGACGAAGAATATTTGGGTATCTTCCGTTATAAATAGCGGGTCCTCCTATAGCTAACCAGGACTCATCATCCCAGGAAGAAGAATCAGCCCCTACTGGTGGACTAAGATAATCTCCTTCAGCACGTTTAGGATTGATATTACTTTCTGTTGCAAAGTTTCCAAGCATGGCTGCCAACCCATTATCTGATAGCCCTGGCACCTTTTGCTTCAAGTAGTCTTTTATCGCTCGTGATTTTTGTCCTAAATCGCCATCAAGTGTAGTAATGACTGAGGTTGTCTGATTGTACGTGACAGATTGAAAGTAAAAGCCTGGATTGACTGATGTCCACTTTTCTTTCTTATCCTTTGACTCTTTTTCCTCCAATTTTTGATACTGAATGACCTGGTAACCATTTGCCGTTACCTTCCCAACCTCATCACCAGCATTAACCTGATCACCATCAGAAACACGGATGTTTCCTACCTCTTCATAAGTAAAGATTGCTTTATCTGTTTTTATTGATACAGTAGTATCATCTGTCACACTTACTTTACCTGCAATAGGAGCCCTTATGGACTGTCCCGTTGAGGCTTTTAGTTGTGTTTTCTCATAAATTTCACTCTTAGAAGTGTAACCAAATCTTTTCAAGATAACTAGAGGAGCTTGATAAGAAGAGTCATCCTCCAGGTAAAAAGGATTAGCTAGTTCTTGATAAGAAGGATAGCGACCAACTTCTTTAGTCAACTCCTCTAATTCTTTATACTCTTCTAGTTCACTGTCACTCAATTTGGCCCATTTTAATTTCGAAGACGAACCATATAAATCAGCCATCTTCTTCAAATTATGTGGATCATCATTCAAATGATTCCAAAGGTCATTCAAGGCATCAGAATAGTGATTAAAACCTAATGTCCCAGCCCATTCACCACCTGTTCCGTCTTTCCAGGAACTCTCTGGTTTCCACTCACTACCGTAGCGAAAGTTCATGAAAAAGATCATGTCATCGATGTTGGTCCAATAGTCTACCTTATCATTTGACTTCTCTCTATCACGTTTACTGATCTGAAGCCAGGATTTATTAAGGTCAAATTCATTTTGTTGAACGGGACCACTGCCTCCAAACACTGCCATAAATACCCCTATAACAGCAAAGATGAGGAACATCAAGAAATAGGACTTAACTGCTAATGGATTGGATAGAATGGAACGTAGAGGCTTTGTCACAACCTTCAAAACCTTCCCTGTACCTCTTGATACTTTCCCAAATTTTGAACGAGCTATACGATTCCTAGTTTGTTTCATCTTTTTGCTGAGTTTTCCTTCCCAGGAGAACTCTCTAGGTGTTCGAGTATACCCTCGCCCTCTGATGAAATTATAGCTTCTATTGAGCTGTCCATAGCTGTGATTGATTGAATACTTGGATAATTTTCCTACAGCATTTAACGCTCTTTTAGAGGCGTTTACCTGGTACTTAAATTGACGAATGTTTTGTCTCGCCTGGACCCAGTCTCCAAGAATCTCATTATCTCTGACTGTCTTCTCAACGTCGTGTCTCGCTTTCATTCGAGCACTTTGTTTTGCACGTTTCTTTAGGCGGTTAGGGGATATAACTGTCGTCAGACTTTTTAGCTCGTTTATAGAGCGTTGTTGCAATTTGTTTTTCCAACTTTGCTCGATCACGTTGTTGCTTAAAGAAAAGACCTCTAGCTGTTGCTTGAGGTCCTTTGTGTAGTTTATAATCTTTGTTCGCTAAGCGATAATTCTTCTTAGCTTCTTTTAAACGCAACTTTTGAGTTTAAACGTGCTTCTTTAGGAGCTTTTTTATTATTGAGGGATGATCCTTCTTTGATTCTCCTCTTACGCTCCTGTTTTAATTGTTTGGGATCACTTTCAAACAAAAGAAATCACCTCTCTTTCTATTTTTTAACTATCTGTCGCAACCAATTGATACAGCTTGGTATCTTTAGGGATAGGATTTTCAAATGGAACAATGGTATCTCCAGCGACAATCAAACCAGTACCCTTTGCTTTTGGCCGCAAGACAAATCGCTCTAGTGAAGGCGTAAGAGGGATAACCTGCTCCAGGGCTTCTAGGTCTGTCCGTTTCAACTTCAGAAGTGCTAGAAACTCACAGTTTGCGACTAGCTTTCTACCTTCTTCCGTAGATAAAACAGTCTCTGGGTTCTGTGTAATCCCTGTTGGGATGGCCCCATACTTCCGAATACGTGAGTAGAGTTCAGTAAAGAAGGTTGCCTGCAGTTTATTCTTGAAGTAGAGCTGCAGCTCATCAAAGTACAACCATGTAATGGTTCTACCTTGGTTATTGACTACCTGATTCCAGATGAAGTCCTGAATCACCAGGAGGGCAAATGGTTTCAATTTACCACTCAACTGCTTGAGATTGAAAATAATAAAGCGACTATTCATATTGACATTTGTAGGATGAGCAAAGATATCGTTTGAACCGATAGTATAAGGTTCTGCCTTCAGAGCCAGATCCTTGGCCACATCTTCAGGTTGACGTTCTAAAACTGCTTGCCAATTCTTAAATGTTGGTTTTTCAAATTCCTCATAGGTCTTTCTCGTTACACGGTCAATCATCGCAAATTCATCGTCTGATACTTCAGAGAATATATTCTCAAACAAGGTTGATAAAAGGTTTGATTTTTGACCAATTGGGTCACTATCTTCTGCCTGCAATTTTTCCTTATCAGGTAGATCTAACAAGTTGAAGTGATGTTGTGACCCAGGAGCAATTGTGATGATTTCTGCACCTAATTCTCGGCCAATACCAGTGTACTCATCTTCAGGATCGACGATAATAATATTATCTTCAGGGTAACGTAGAGTTGTAGGAATTATCTCTCCACCTTTAGCAAGAACAGACTTTCCTGATCCTGAAGTCCCAAAGATACAACCTGAACCTGTATTCAAGTCTTTTTTACGGTCAACTGTTATAGCGTTCTTAGATAGCTGATTCTGGCCATAATAAATTGCACGTGGACTGTTAGATCGAAGATCTACGTTGGTAAATGGGACTTGTGTGGCCAAGTTACTGGTAGTCATATCTCTCATAAAACGGCGTTTCACATTGATAAATGGAATCCCAATCGGTAGAATCGTATTCAAGGATTCTTCCTGGTACAAATAACACTTATCCAGTTCTACCGTATTCTTACGGACGGATCGTTGAACCTGCTCAGTATAGATATTCAATTCTTCCAGACTGTCAGCCATGAAGAAAATCGTCATCACACCTGAAAACATTTTTTGGTCATTGTCCTGGAGTTCTTCAGTCCATTTCTCTGTTTCACGAGATGTCTCCACAGCTTTCCCACCAACAGCCAGGTCACTTCCATAACCTTCTTTTGCTGCAGCCTTCTGACTTTTGATCATTTCCCTACGTACACTTGACTTAACTGTCTTGATTTTCTTCAGTGCATCTGCAGTATCATATGGCTTCGCATGCAGACTGATAGCCAGTTCAATTCCTGTATCCAGGATATTCTTAATCAGTTTGTCATTCAAGAAGGTAGGATATTGTCTAACATACATCACCCTTGCGAAACAGTCATCAATTTTCATATGATCTTTTTCAAACTTCAGATAGTTTGGAGCTACAAAGTCTCTGGTGGATAATCCAGAAATAGCGATGTCTTCATAGTTAAAATCAATAAAACCTTCTCGCCTCAAGAGTTTTCGGAAGATAAGAAGACGATCTAATCCATCTAACTCCTTAAAGGAGATTCCTAAGCCACTGTATTGACTTTCAATAACGCTGGCTGTATCATCAAGGATTCTTCTAGCTTGATGATCCTGGTCTGTTTGGGTAGTAATCGTCAGATATTTTTCTACTTTGAAGGTATTTTGTTCCTGAGAAAAACGATCATTGATCATCGCATTGTATTCTTTACGATAATCGTCATATCCATCTCCAACCAAATCATAGCGGATAGAAGATAAGCTATTGCTTTCTACCCTACGATTTAGGATCAATAGCTGCATATCATTGTCAATGTCCAGCGAATTAAAAAAATATCAGCGCTTGTTTCAATGATATCAATTCGCTCATCATCTGTTGCAGTAATATAGCTTGTATCACCTAGGCGATAGGTCTTTGAAAATTGATCATTTGTAATTTTCATGAGACCATCAGGCATCAACCATTGATAATTAAGACTATTCTGTGTAGATGCCGTCATGGTACGTCTTAGACGTTTGGCCCGTTCCCGTTCTTCCTTAGAGAGTTTCGGGGTTTTCTTTCGGCCGAATAAATTCATTTCTTGTATATTCCTTTCTGTCATAATCTGTCTGATAAGAGCGTTCCTGCTTAGTCAAAAGGAAACGAACCTCATCTTTAATTTTTTCATCAATATAACACCCGAAAATAACAAAAGGCGCTAATAATAAAATATCAACGCCATAAAGGATTATATCAGGTGCCTTCAGCCAATAGAGAATAGTAGTGACAACTACTGTCAATGCTATCCCAAATAGTAGCACTAACTGTCTCAGTGTCATATACCCTATAACTGGCCTTTCGTAGCTATCTAAAGCCTTTAAAAATTCACTGCCTAAACGTGTCATTCTGTTCCTTTCCTCAGTACCTTTTTAGCAAATTCCTTCCTAGTTCACCTGCATGATATTCTTAGCTATGCGTTGGCTACCAAATAGCATGACAATGTAAATAATTCCTTTAGCAATCGCAACTAAAGCACTTGTCCAGGCTCCCGTCTTATCAACTGTCAAGAGATCATTAGTTACAATAGCTGGGTAAAGCATGATCACAACTACTAAAATCAATCCCTGGAGTACAGCTGCAATATAGAGCTTAAAGAAGCCGAAACAGATTGGACGTAAGCTATCTACCATGTAACAAGCGACAATAATTTTAGCGATTCCCTTATACGTATAAAGCGTAAAGGAACGCAACAAAATCAACAACTTAGTTGAGATTTGACCGACAAAATCCACAACCCAATAAATAAACTGGAGCATAGATTTAGCTATAGCATTGACTCCTTTTAAATCCGGTAACTCAGTTTCATACGGACTGATACTTGCGCTAGCCACTGCCTTAATTACAACATTAAACAGCCAAGACAAAGCATCAAAAATTGCATCCACATAGAGGATAAAAAAATAGGGCGATGGCATACTTGAGGATTTCTTCAATCCAAAGCTGAAAAGACAGCTCCCCACCATTGCTTTTAAGTTGTTGGTGCCAGTTCATGAGGTTGATCCCCATAAAAAGGAGAAGAAGCAAAATCGCTACCTTCTCCATCGACCCCTGAAACAGTCTCCATCAGCTGATAAGCTGTCTTATTATAGTCTTTCAGACTCATGGTTAGTTGATCAAGTGTGGATTGGTTCATAAAACCACCTCCTTTTTCTTCCTCATACTAGCCAAGAGATTGAAGACCTGTTGCCAAGGCTGTAAAAGAGCTTTCAAAACGGCACCAATAAGAGCGCCTAAAATCAAACTTTGAATTCCTTTGTCCTTCTTATCATCCAATTCACGTTTGATTCCTACTGCTAAGTCCCTAGGCACCCCAAGCGGCCCAACCAATACCGATAATCCCACCGATATTCCCAATTTTTGTTAATAAAATCTACAACTGCATCCATTATTTTTCTCACTTTCTTTTATAAAAAAAGGTACTAAGAAAGATTCCTAGTACCTACTTTTGTTTATTTAATACTATATTTCATCCTCTGGACGAAAGGTTAGAGAGAGGGCTGTAATTACAGCCAAGACAACGATGATGGTCGTTTCCCACCAGTGATAGATTGGAACACCTTCAGGCATTATCCAATCTTTGAACCAATGTTCAACACTTGTTGGAGCACTACCTTCTTTTGTAAAAAATGCCCAGTAGCATATAACCAGAAAAGCTACAACAACCTTGAATACAACCCAACCAATTGCTGTCGCAATCAAGCTCTTAATCAGATTAAAGATAAAGAGGAGAAACACGAGTGGAGTCGCAACCATCAAAACAGCAGCTCTTACAATCACACTCGGTAGGTTCTTTACTCCTGACCAGATGGCTTTTCCTAGCCAATGCAGGCCTTTCCCCCACTTCTTCTCTTCTTCAGGTTTGGTTACTTCTGATTTTGTTTTAGTTGGGGTATAGTATCTGTATCCACTTCTAGTCACATGTGCATCCATTTTCGTGTCCTTTCTCATCTCTCTTCCCCCTCTTTTTTATGGCTTCATTATACCATAGATGAGGGGGAATTTCTAGATGTTCTATTTTTTATACTTACGAAGGCCTGCAAGACTCAACAATCCCAAAATCATTCCCACAACTGGAAGCATGCTTGCTGCTGATCCAGTGTTTGGAAGTGATTGTTTTGGTTTGCCTGGTTCTTCAGGTTTTGGTGGTTCTGGAGTATGAGTTGTTACTTTCGCTACCATTTCTTGTCCATTTACGATATTAACAAAAGTATTCTCAACTTCTCCAGCCGCAATACGCTCAACTTCGATGTAGAAGTCTGCATCAAAAGTACCTTTAACTCCCAGAGAGTTTAGGAAATCTTGATTGATAACGTAAGACCATTGACCACCTTTGGCATCCCACTTAACAGTCACAAGTTTCTTGATAAACTCTGAATTAGTACCTTGGTTGAACTCAAAGGTAAAGGCATAAGAGCTACCTTTGGCAATCTTATCTCCTGCCTTGATCACTTTACCATTCTTCAGGATAACATCGTATGGCAACGTTAGCTCTTTTTCTGCTGTGTATTCTGTACCCTTGATGATACCCTTCCAATTACCAGTATATCGGTCATGCTTAGTATCAAGCTTATCCAAACCGTCATATTGGTACAACATATGGTGTCTTTCTGGAATAGTTGCACCATCAAGAAGGTACTGAACAAAATCACCTAGCTGGACTTCTTTGCCATCAAGGACTTTCTGACCTGTTTTATCAAGCGCATGTTTTTTTCTGGGTGTTTTGGTTTAGGTGGCTCTGGTGTACGAGTAATAACCTTGGCAGTCATTTCTTGTTTATTGACAATATTGATGAAAGTATTCTCAATCTTATCACCAGTTTCAATACGCTCAACTTCAATGTAGAAGTCTGCATCAAAGGTTCCTTTAATTCCTAGAGAGTTTAGGAAATCTTGATTGATAACGTAAGACCATTGACCACCTTTGGCATCCCACTTAACAGTCACAAGTTTCTTGATAAACTCTGAATTAGTACCTTGGTTGAACTCAAAGGTAAAGGCATAAGAGCTACCTTTTGGCAATCTTATCTCCTGCCTTGATCACTTTTACCATTCTTCAGGATAACATCGTATGGCAACGTTAGCTCTTTTTCTGCTGTGTATTCTGTACCCTTGATGATACCCTTCCAATTACCAGTATATCGGTCATGCTTAGTATCAAGCTTATCCAAACCGTCATATTGGTACAACATATGGTGTCTTTCTGGAACAGTTGCACCATCAAGAAGGTACTGAACAAAATCACCTAGCTGGACTTCTTTGCCATCAAGGACTTTCTTGCCAGTTCTATCAAGTGCATGTTTTTCTGGGTGTTTTGGTTTAGGTGGCTCTGGTGTACGAGTAATAACCTTGGCAGTCATTTCTTGTTTATTGACAATATTGATGAAAGTATTCTCAATCTTATCACCAGTTTCAATACGCTCAACTTCAATGTAGAAGTCTGCATCAAAGGTTCCTTTAATTCCTAGAGAGTTTAGGAAATCTTGATTGATAACGTAAGACCATTGACCACCTTTGGCATCCCACTTAACAGTCACAAGTTTCTTGATAAACTCTGAATTAGTACCTTGGTTGAACTCAAAGGTAAAGGCATAAGAGCTACCTTTGGCAATCTTATCTCCTGCCTTGATCACTTTACCATTCTTCAGGATAACATCGTATGGCAACGTTAGCTCTTTTTCTGCTGTGTATTCTGTACCCTTGATGATACCCTTCCAATTACCAGTATATCGGTCATGCTTAGTATCAAGCTTATCCAAACCGTCATATTGGTACAACATATGGTGTCTTTCTGGAACAGTTGCACCATCAAGAAGGTACTGAACAAAATCACCTAGCTGGACTTCTTTGCCATCAAGGACTTTCTTGCCAGTTCTATCAAGTGCATGTTTTTCTGGGTGTTTTGGTTTAGGTGGCTCTGGTGTACGAGTAATAACCTTGGCAGTCATTTCTTGTTTATTGACAATATTGATGAAAGTATTCTCAATCTTATCACCAGTTTCAATACGCTCCGCCTCGATGTAGAAATCTGCATCAAAGGTTCCTTTAACTCCTAGAGAGTTTAGGAAATCTTGATTGATAACGTAAGACCATTGACCACCTTTGGCATCCCACTTAACAGTCACAAGCTTCTTGATGAACTCTGAATTGGTATCTTGGTTGAACTCAAAGGTAAAGGCATAAGAGCTACCTTTGGCAATCTTATCTCCTGCCTTGATCACTTTACCATTCTTCAGGATAACATCGTATGGCAACGTTAGCTCTTTTTCTGCTGTGTATTCTGTACCCTTGATGATACCCTTCCAATTACCAGTATATCGGTCATGCTTAGTATCAAGCTTATCCAAACCGTCATATTGGTACAACATATGGTGTCTTTCTGGAATAGTTGCACCATCAAGAAGGTACTGAACAAAATCACCTAGCTGGACTTCTTTGCCATCAAGGACTTTCTTGCCAGTTCTATCAAGTACATGTTTTTCTGGGTGTTTTGGTTTAGGTGGCTCTGGTGTACGAGTAATAACCTTGGCAGTCATTTCTTGTTTATTGACAATATTGATGAAAGTATTCTCAATCTTATCACCAGTTTCAATACGCTCCGCCTCGATGTAGAAATCTGCATCAAAGGTTCCTTTAACTCCTAGAGAGTTTAGGAAGTCTTGATTGATAACGTAAGACCATTGGCCACCTTTGGCATCCCACTTAACAGTCACAAGCTTCTTGATGAACTCTGAATTGGTATCTTGGTTGAACTCAAAGGTAAAGGCATAAGAGCTACCTTTGGCAATCTTATCTCCTGCCTTGATCACTTTACCATTCTTCAGGATAACATCGTATGGCAACGTTAGCTCTTTTTCTGCTGTGTATTCTGTACCCTTGATGATACCCTTCCAATTACCAGTATATCGGTCATGCTTAGTATCAAGCTTATCCAAACCGTCATATTGGTACAATGTATCATGTTTTTCTGGAACAGTTACTCCATCAAGAAGGTACTGAACAAAATCACCTAGCTGAACTTCTTTGCCATCAAGGACTTTCTTGCCAGTTCTATCAAGTACATGTTTTTCTGGCTTAACATTTGGAACTTCAACTGTTACAAGATTTGACTGATAACTATTACCAAAAGTCAATTTGTTTAAAGTCATTCTCGACTTTCTCCCTGTTTTTAATCAAGAGTTTAGCTGGAAGATCAATCGTCACATTTTTATTTTGCTTCACGTAATTTTTGTAGAAGCTCGCAGAGTCTTTCGGTGTCCAAAGATAGAACTCACCTTTAGGGTTCAAGTTCAATTCCTTCAGGATTTTATTGATTGCATCTGTACGACCTGCATCTGAGAGCACATGGTACATATCAAAGAGATTTTTCACATCTTTACCTGCAGCAGTCATCTTGATCTTGCTGTGGTCAACTGTGAAGGCTTTGTCTTGAACATCGTCCAGGATTGCGAACTTCTTACCAAGTGCTTGCGCTGAAGCAAGGGTTTTGGTGTATGGGCTGTAATCTGTCATCAAACGGAAGGTCACGTTGCGGTCAAATGTTGTCGCACCGTTGATATCCTTACCAGAATGATCTAACACAGATTTGACTGGTTTTGGTGGTTTCGGCGTATAGTTTGTTACAGTGTTTGAGTAAGCCTCGTAGTTATTCACTAACACTTTATAAGTGTTATCATAGAAGCCCTTGTCATAGATTGGCTTCCAGGTAATCACTGGAGCTTCTAAGCGTTTCCCTTCGTAAGTTGCAATAAAGGTATAAGTGTTCTTTTCTGCATCATAGGCAACGCCCCATCCTGCTTTCTCTGCAGCTGCCTTTGTAACAGCCACATCAGGAACTGCTCCAGCTTCAAGTGGATCAATGATGGTAATCTTGTCACCCTTTTTCACATTGGCATAGATATTGTCATGGGTCAATGTATAGGTCTGAGGAGCATTTTTAGCTACTGTTTGGCCATCTGTATTCGTTTTATCTGTATCTGCTACAGATTTGCTGACAGTAGGTTTATACTGCAATTTATAACCGTGATAGCTTGCGGATAACTTCTGATTTTTAGTTTCAGATAGAGTTTTAAGAGCCAAGGTTGGCTTAACTGGATTCTTCGCTTTGACCAATTCAGCTGATACGGGTTCAGTCTTACCTGGCTTCACGGTTGTTTTTGTGATAGTTGCCGTAGCTGGAACTTCAACAACTGGCGCTACAACCTTCGAATTTAAAGCAAACCAGTAAGTTTGACCTGCTGTTGTTGCGTAATTATCCCATTGAGTAAAATCAGTCGAGAAGGCTGTTCCTTCTTTAAAGACACCAAGCGCTGCTCCCTTGTATTGGTAAGGCGAGTCAGAAGCATCCCACGTTACGCCAATATTTTCCACTGTATTGTAATCATCAGCATAGTTATAACCATCATTTTTGTGGTAGGTTACAGTTGAACCGTTAATCTCAACGTTTTTACCATTGACAGCTCCTGCACCTTCCCATCCAATCTTGTTGTAATTCAGTGATGAATAAGTAAGGGCTGCTGGAGTCTTTTCTGAAGCATTAAAGGCCACTTCTTTCCCATCCACGTTGTAGTAGTAGGTATCTGTGACTCTGAAACGCATATAGTCATAAGATGTCCCAATTCCGTCGTTTCGTGCAGCTACAAATCCCTCAGTAGGATCATTCAATACATAAACATCAATTAGACCAGTTTCACCTTGGTTGATAATTTCAAACTTGCGATGGATACGAGAAATATCATGTTTTTGACCATCTGCTGTTGATACGGTTAAGCCTTTCAAACTAGTATAGTCAATTTCTGTTTTCCAACCATTTCCAACATCCTGATATTTCAAGACTTTGGTAGAATCAAGAATACGACCATATCCAGAATTTCCACTTGAAGAAGCGACATAGCTTGTAGTCAATTCTTTAGCGCCAGAAGCACTAGATTTTTACGTTAGCATTTGGATTAGCTGTTGCAAGACTGAGAGCTTGCAAGACTACTTCTTTTGTGTAGCCTTCCGTGCTTGTCTTAGATCGAAGTTCATCGTACTTCTTCTGCCAGTCTGCTTGTGCTTTCTTAGCCTGATCATAAGCTTGTTGGTTTTGTTTCCCAATTTGCTTAGCTTCATCAGCTGAAGAAACTTCTTTAGTTTTAGAGGTTAAAAGTACACCAGAGTTTTTTTCAAATCTGTTGATTTACGATCAGCATCTTGATTGACTTGATCACTAGCATTCTTCTTCTCTGTATAGGCGACCATGATGGCTTTGTTAAGCTCCACTTTTGCCTTTTGCAGCTGCAATAGCCTGATCATTTTTTTCTTTTGTAGCGCCTCTACTTCTTTGACTGAAGAAACGGTACGTGTCACTACCTTAACTGTTACGCCCTTTTTCTCCAAATCTTTTTCAGCAGCTTCTACTGCCTGATTTAACTCAGAAGCTTTCTGAACATTAGAATCATAGGCCCCTTTTTCAACCAGGTAATCTGCTACTGCTTTCTTGTTATCTGACAAGACTTTCTTAGCTGTTGTAGCAGCTTCCCTGTTTTTTTAGGTGCTGTTCCATCTGTGGCAGTTGAACCGTCATTCGTCACTGTGACAGTTGTTGACCCTTCATGCTTGGATTTTTCATCAGCTACAAATTGATTGTTAGCTTGGATGGTTTCCTGTGCTTCCTTGAAGGCTGTATTGTTTTCGACTTGTTTTCCAGTCGTTTTTTCCAGTTCCTTAACTTGCTTGTCCTGATCTTGTTTAATCTCAGACTTAGACTGTTCAAGTTTTGGAGCAGTGGTATCTGTTCCCTTATCAACAATCTGAGTTTCAGAAACGTTCACCCCTACTTCTTTTGCTTTTTCAGCAGCCTTTGTGACTGCTCCATTATCGATCGCTACAGACTGGCTTCCTGTTGCTTTTACCAGCTTAGGTAGCGTACATGTTATTGTCATTTTTGCTTTCAGGTTGTACTGCTTCATCTGCAAATGCTGAACCTGCAGAGAAGGCTACAAGACCTGCAATTGCAATACCTGATGCTAAACCTTTAGCCCATTTTTTCTTACGGAAATATCCGTGGCCTTGTGTTTTTTCTGTCATATTTCTTTCTCCTTCACTTAATTAAAATAATTTTTTCTTGTAGAAGTAGCCAACCGCTGTCAACAACATTCCACCGATTGCAGCTAGGAAACTTTGTTCTGTTCCTGTGTTTGGCAAAGTTACCATTTTACCATCTGCAGTTGAAACACTGATGGTCTTGTCTTCATTTGTAACAGCTCCAAGTGCTTCAGGAGCAACTACAGAGCCATCTGAAAGGACAAGATTTCCATCTTTAGTGCTGACAATAGAATTACCTGTGCTGGTTTGAACAGGTGCTTTCGTAATATCATGCACCGCCTGACCTGTTGATGTAGATGTTGTTCCAATTTGAGATTTCCCTTGCTCGTTTGCCTCGTCTGTTGTTTTTGGTTTTTCAGCTGGGACACCATCGAGACTCTCAGCATTGTCCTTATCCTGTGGCTTATCAGAGGCTGCTGGTTTGTCTGCTGGAACGCCATCAAGGCTCTCAGCATTATCCTTGTCCTGTGGCTTATCAGAAGCTGCTGGTTTGTCTGCTGGAACACCATCGAGACTTTCAGCATTGTCCTTGTCCTGTGGAGCACTTGGTGCTGTTGGATCTACTGGAGTAACTGAAGGCTCTGTTGGCTGAACTGCTGGAGCCTCTGTTTCCGTTGAAGCGCTAGGCGCTGTTGGCGTAACTACTTCTGTTGTTGGAGCAGAAGAATCAATTGGTGTTACTTCATCAGCTGATACAAATCCAGCTTGTGCTAGTGCGAGTGTTGAAAGTGCGAGTGTAGCTAATACTTGTTTCTTGTTCATTGTAATTTTTCCTTTTCTAATTTTTAGTATTCTTAGGCTGGTAGCCTTTTCCTGTCAAGCGAAGTTCCACTCCCGATGGACTTCTGACTTTCCTAGCCACTATGTGGCTTCCTTTTTTGATAGTGCGAATTTGATCATAAACCTTTTTATAAGGCAAATGAAATTCAACATCCCTTAGAACACCGTCTACGTATCCTCTAGCTTGTTTGACTGCATAGTCTGGCTTCAGGATAAGGTCTGTTCCGTCCTCTAAGCGAGCTGTCGCACCTCCTTGTTTTCCTAAGTTTTTTAAGTCCCTTAAGCGGACCGTTGTTTCATCTATCATAGATTTCTCCTTGAAGTTGAAAGGCGAAAATTACGCCGTGCTGTGTAAAAACGTATTTTTACATCGGTATTTCATACGCTGGGTTTATAGTCTAGGAACCCTTACTCCTTCAGCTTATGACCATTGTCATGCTTTTTCGTTCTGTGGCTGGACTAGATATCCTTTTCTAGTTTGCTGCTCGCCCCCATTTCTTTTTTATCCATAGCCACGCTGTATCAGGGCAAGCCTTGTATTCAGTTTTCAAAGGTCTGTAGTTTAATGACTTCTCGGTCAAAATGGATTTAACTGGACTACGTTTTGTCCGATTCTGATCCTAACAGGTAGTCAATGGTTACCCCGAAATATTCTGCCACATTTTTGGCATTCTCCAGACTTATCTGACTATATCCTGTTTCCCAGTTCGATATGGTGTTACGAAACACACCTATCTGATCAGCCAAGGCTTGTTGTGACAACCTGGATTTTTCGTAATTCTCTGATACGATTTTGTGTTTGTTTCCTCACATCTACTTGTCTCCTTCATTATTTGGACTTGATGGTATTTCATCATCCATCAGAGGAGCATTCTTCAGCTCCAGCATGACAAGCCCTATTCCATAAGCTAAGACCAATAATAAAGCCATTGTAACTAGTTTAAACATTACTATCCTCCTGATATCGTTCCTTATTTTGTCCGATAAGTTATCTTCTTCACCCATCTAGGATTGATAGAAAACGGCGGAGTCGCTGATGAAAATTCATACTTGCTCCTGTTCCAAATGAACTTGATACCAATTTTTCTAGTTCCCCCAGGTTGTAAGTGATAAAAATACTGTCTACCGTTTTATCAAAATACTCTACAATCATTTCAATCTCTTGAACTGGTTGGGAAGGTGTAGCTTTCATAGCTTGCCCTCCGTTCATTCTCTCTTGGTTATTAAACAATCCCATGAAATAAATCCCCTTTCTGTTGCCATGATGAGAAAATTTGGCTGAGTTTCTCAGCTCTTTCTTTTTTCGATAAATCAAAAACAGCTTTAGGAACCATGTAGATTTTTCTCCTTCAGCTACGACCTATCGTTAGCACTTTACCATCAATTGGTCTAAATTCATCTTTTAACATGTTTCAACTCCCTTAGACAATTCTGATAAATAGCTATTGAGTTTCGTCTCCGACAGTTTATCTGGATAATAGTATGCAATCAGACTAGGGCACTCATCAGGGAATTTTCTAGCGTGCTCACTTTGTCCTGATAATTCCATAAAGCCCTGTTCTTTTTCGATAAGCAGAGCCATTTTCCAGAAACGCATCATCATTTTGTAAAAGTAGGCTGAGACATTCTGGATTGGTTTTCCTTCAGCCTCTCCTGTTTTGATTTTGAAAATCAATTTATCAAGCTCACGTTCAAGATCCTGTAGCCAAACCTCTCCATAAATTTCCTGATCAGCTAAGAGGTTGTTGTAATTTTTCTCAACTTGACGTTTTGCTTGATAGATTTTATTTTCAAGAATTTTTGCATCTTTTCCAAATAAACTGAGTTTCTGAACTAGTTTAGGAGAAAGAAAACCATGTTGCCCCATTTTAAATGCTTCAGAAATTGATAAACCAGATAAAGATGACTCGCCCTCGTATCGATTAGTATCGTATGAGGACTCTGTCTGACTCCTCTCTGTATTTATTCCGTCCGCTACGTGGACGTTTTGAAGTCCATTTTGCGGACGTCCATTTTTGATACTTTCGCTATTACCAATGCTTTTGGGTACTTTTTCATAGAGAACTTTACCAAAAGCATTAACCCTCTTCAGTAACTCACCATCAGCTGAATAGTGCTCCACTATTTCTAAATTAGCATCCACTAGTTGAAGATAAAGTCTATTTGGCTTATTGAGCCCTTGCCTAACTTCTCGTAAGAGACCATGTTCTTGCAGTTCTTTCTTGATCTTAGTAACTTTCATCTTTCCCTTGTCCAATAGCAGCATCAGGTCAGAAACTGTAAAAATTAGAAAGACCGCTCCATTTTCATCAACGTAATCTCTATTTCCCTTCTGGAATGAACTGATACTTAATTTACAACGATTATAAAGAGCGCCATAAGCTAACTTAGCATCAGATGAGAGACCTGTGTAAGAACTAGTCAATTTGACATAGCCGTTCTCGTTGTGTTGAATGCGGGTGAAAAAGATTTCTGGAATTTGATAAAAAGTTAGAGTGGCTAGTTGGTCAATCGTGATATCTGCCATTAGTAGCCTCCTACAACTTGTAATCTCAAGCCGCCAGCTTCAGGAAAATAGACAAGATGAGTTTGTTCTAACTCTTCAATAGCTGCAATAGCACGGCTTTTAGTCCATCCCATTGTATTCATCAAATCTAAAATCATTACGTCTCTAGTCAACCTTGAGACCTTTGTTTGGTGTTGTTTCATAGGTAATCCTTTCTTGTCACAAGCTAGTGTTAATTCACAGCTATATCATAATGGATAATGAGAAAATCTGTTTTAAAGGGACAATGAAATAAATTATCGAATCAAGGTATATAATTTATTCCCTAAAAATATCCCATCAATTCTGGATTATCTGACATTTTTCTCCTTTCTTTAATTTTTTTACAACGAAAAAAGAGAGCGATTTTTCTCGCCCTCTCAGGTTATATGATATTTAATTTTTCACTTTCCCCAAAACTCTAGACACTTACGGAAGATTTTTTTATTTAACGTAAACAACTCCTAATTTCCCAAAAGCAACGTCTCCACGGATAATCAAGGTTTTGCTGGTTGGGGCTACAGGAGCATCTGCCTTGGCTGCTCCACAAAAAGTCTCTACCTTTAGATCTACTCTCCAGTGTTGAGGCACGTAGATAACTGCATTCCCAAAACCGACTTCGATATTCAGAGTAGCAAAATCACCTAACATCTCTGCATTGTCATAATAGATTTTGGCATTCCCAAATCCGACTTCAAACTCGTCTTCTACCAATTCTTGGTCTTGCTTGTAAAATGTACCCGCCCCAAAAGCGACTTCCTTGTCTGTCAGAATGGTCTTTTCGCCGTCATACCACCATTTTTTTCCATTCCAAGTTCTGTTAGAATGAGTGAGTGCGCTGACACCCATTACGATTAAAATACTTGCCCAGAACAATGACTGATTGGGAATCGGTAAAATGTCATAAAAATGATTAGCAATTATGAGGGCCACTAGGGCTGTAAAAGAGGCTGAAGTGAAATGACGACGAAGGATTGCCTCAACTGATTGATAGGCAAAAAATCCAATACCAATCAAGGGCCAAATCTGCCCTCCAAATGAAGGAATTCCAAAATTCCCCTGTAATAATACTAAAGCTGCCAATACTAGCAACACAATACCAAATGCTTTCTTTTTCATATTCTTACCTCATGTTTCTTAGATTTTCTTTTAGGAGGGATTGGTAGTGCCGTGACACGTGAACCTCCTTGTGGGTCTGATAAAAGGAAATAGTTCCTGTCCCTGAAAAGGACTTGTCCACCGAGTAAACTTGCCGAATATTAGCAATAGTCGACTTGGATACTCGACTGAAATAGCGAGGCAGGATGGACTCTAGTTCATAAAGCTTGAGTCGAACCTCGTAAGCTTCTTTCTGGGTATGGGCGTAAATCTTGCTCCCTTCTGTCTCAAAAAAGAGAATTTCTGACAATTCTAAGTAATACTCACCAGTCCCCTTGTAAAAGATTAACCTAGGAGCCTTGGTTTCTTGCAAGAGTCGTTGCAAATCGGCTATTTCATCTGTCAGGGCTGCTGCCTTGATGACAATCTCTGTCTCAGTTAATTCACTATCAATCTCGATTCGTAACTTCATCCTATCTCCTTTCTGCATCTACTATACCAAAGGTCAGAAGACTTTACAAGGGCAAAAAAGCAAGTGGTCACTTTTAGCCCGTAAGTGGTTACGAGGCCAAGCCCACTTGCTTTGCTTTTTACAAAATAAAGAAAAGAATTCCCCAGAGGAGACCACAGGCGTAGCCAACCAGAACATCCTTGGGATAATGAACTCCACCCAAGACCCGCACAAGACCGAGAAAAGCTGATAACACCAATAAAATCAACCCCACAGGCAGATTAGCATGTAAACAAGCCATGGAAATGATGGTTGCTGAAAAGACGTGACGACTAGGCATTGAATTGCCAGAACTGTCCTTATCTAGTAGCGGGACAATTCCCCAAGTCTCATAGGGGCGCGGTTGATTGATCCACTTACGAACGAGTGTCAACAGGATAAAACCAAAGGCTGGCACCAAGATATAAGTATAGAGGTCTTTCCCAATCCCTTTACTGATAAAGCTTGTTCCCAACAGGGTCAGGTAAGCTAAGGGCATCAGGATTGTCATCATGCGATTAAAGACTCGCATCAGTTGCAAAAGTTGTGGATGTCCAAGGAGAATTAATTTCCTCTTATCGTACCACTCTTGATAGTTTTTCATGTATTTCTCATTGTTTCTAGATTTTACACAAGAAGCCTGACAGAATGAGCCTGCTAGCTTCTCCTACTCTAGTATAGTGCAGAAAAAGAAGGCAGTCAAGCCTTCTTTTAGTTTATTCTTCTACTTCGTCTTCTGTGAATTGACTATTGTAGAGGTCTGCATAGAAACCACCTTGAGCCATTAGCTCATCATGATTGCCTTGCTCGATGATGTTTCCTTCTTTCATGACCAGAATCAAGTCAGCATTGCGGATCGTTGACAAGCGGTGGGCGATGACAAAGGATGTGCGTCCTTCCATCAAACGGTCCATAGCCTTTTGAATCAACTCCTCTGTACGTGTATCTACCGAGGATGTCGCTTCATCCAAGATCAAGAGTGGAGCATCCTTGAGTAGAGCACGAGCAATCGTCAAGAGCTGTTTTTGTCCTACTGAAAGAGTTACAGTATCATCCAAGACTGTATCGTATCCGTCAGGTAAGGTCGTGATAAAGTGATGGATTCCTACTGCTTTGGCAGCTTCAATCACACGTTCATCACTGATCTCTGTTTGATTGTAGATGAGATTGTCACGAATAGTTCCTTCAAAGAGCCAAGTGTCCTGCAAGACCATCGAAAAGGCATCATGTACTTCTGAACGTTTCATAGCCTTGGTATCCACACCATCAATCCGAATACTTCCCTTATCAATTTCATAGAATTTCATCAAGAGGTTGACAATGGTCGTCTTACCAGCTCCAGTTGGTCCAACAATGGCAACCTTTTGCCCTGCACGAGCCGTCGCAGAAAAGTCATGAATGATCGTTCGCTCAGGAGTATAGCCAAATGAAACTCGGTCGAAGACTACTTGGCCTTTCATATCGGTCAATTGTCTTTCCTTATGAGATTCGTCTTCCATCTCAGCTTCACCTAGAAACTCAAAGACACGCGTCATGGCTGCACTAGCTTGTTGCAAACTCGTAATCCCTTGAGCAATCTGTGATAAGGGTTGGGAGAAGGTCCGAACATAAACCATGAAGGCTACGATAATCCCGATACTGATATGGCCTTCGAGAGCCAAGGCAGCACCGACGATAATGACTAGAACATAACTAAAGTTGCCTACAAAGACCATGGCAGGCATCATAATTCCAGAGATAAACTGAGATTTCCAGATACTATCATGTAGATTTTGATTCAAGCCTGCAAATGTTTCTTTTGTTGGTTCCACAGCATTATAGCTAGTCACCACATTGTGGCCAGAGTACATTTCTTCCACATAGCCATTGACAGCTGCTAGGTTGTTTTGTTGAGCTTTAAATAGCCTTGAGATTTAGCCATAATCACTGAAACTGCCGCAAATCCAACAAGGGTTGAAACAACGGTTACCAGTGCCAAGATCCAGTTCATCCCAAACATGGTAACCAAAACAGCAATCAGTAAAAAGCTAGCTGAAAGAACTGTCCCAAGACTTTGGTTAAGAGACTGAGCAGCTGTATCAACGTCATTGGTTACACGAGAAAGGGTGTCCCCTTGAGAATGACGGTCAAAGTAAGCAAGGGGCAAGCGATTGATCTTCTCAGCAATAGCCGTCCGCAAGCGTTTTGAGAAATGTTGGATACTAGTTGAAAAAATGTAGGCTTGTGTATAGTTAAGGATAATTCCAATCACATATAGGACGACCAAAAAGCTAGCAATACTTGAGACAGCCTCTAGGTCAATTCCAGTCATCAATCCATCTGAGATTAAGTTGGTGATCTCTTTGATTTTAGTCGGCCCATAAACCGTAATGATGCTTGAACACACAGCCGCTACAACTGCGATTAGTAGGGGAAGTTGGAGACCTGCTAGAAAAGGTCTACACTGTTTCCATAAGGACATTTTCTTATTTTCCATGTTCCAATTCCTCCTTCGATAGTTGTGAATAGGCAATTTCTTGATAAACTTCATTGCTTGCTAGAAGTTCCTTGTGGGTGCCTTGTCCCACGACTTTACCCTGATCCAAGACTAAGATCAGGTCTGCATCCATAATGGTTGAGATGCGTTGGGCGACGATCAACTTGGTCATGGAGTGTGTTTTTTCAGCTAATTCTTGGCGCAAGATACGATCTGTCTTGTAGTCCAAGGCTGAGAATGAATCATCAAAAATGAGAATCTCTGGTTTACGTGCCAAGGCGCGTGCAATGGCCAAACGTTGTCTCTGTCCACCTGAGAAATTAGTCCCACCTTGAGCCACTTCTGAAGCTAGACCTGCTTCCTTATCCTCGATAAAGTTTTTAGATTGAGCCAACTCTAGAGCTTGCCACATGGCCGTCTCACTTAGTGGCGTTTCTTGACTCTTACCAAAGTCGAGATTGCCCTTGACATCTCCAGAAAAGAGCACAGCTTTTTGAGGGATATAGCCGACTTTATTCCGCAAATCTTCTAAGTCGTAATCTTGCACATTGACGCCATCCACCAGGATTTCTCCATCTGAAACATCATAAAAACGAGGCAAAAGGTTGACCAAAGTGGATTTCCCTGAACCAGTTGAACCAATAAAAGCAATGGTTTGCCCGGCTTCTGCCTTGAAGCTGACATGTTCTACAACTGCTTCTGAGTTTTTAGAGTAGCGGAAGGTTACATCGCGGTATTCCACTTGACCTTTCACAGAGGAATCTGCAGTCTGAGCTTGACTAGGATTTTCAATAGAGGAATAAAGGTTTAGCACTTGATTGATACGCCCTGCAGAAACCAAGGTACGTGGAAGAACGATAAAGAGTGCCCCCATGAGTAAGAAGCCCATCACAATCTGCATGGCATAAGACATAAAGACTACCATATCACTAAAGAGTGGGAGACGATCTGTCAAACTAGCATCGTTGATAAGATAGGCACCAATCCAATAAATAGCTAAGGTCAAGCCACTGGAAATTGCCATCATAATAGGATTCATAATGGCCATCAAACGGTTGACAAAGAGATTGAGTCGTGTCACCTCATCATTGGCTTCTTCAAATTTCTTATCTTGGTAATCCTCCGCATTGTATGCACGAACAACCCGAATCCCTGTCAAACTTTCACGGGTGATGCTATTGAGTTTATCTGTCAATTTTTGGATGACAGATTGTTTAGGAAAGGCTAGAGTCATGAGAACAGTTGTCATCAAGACATTGACGATAACAGCTACCACTACTGCCCAGAGCCAGTATTCTGACTTGCCAAGGATTTTCCCAATAGCCCAAAGCGCCATGATAGGTCCGCGAGTGACAACCTGAAGTCCCATGGTAAAGAGCATCTGAATCTGCGTAACATCATTGGTCGTCCGAGTTAAAAGGCTGGGGATTGAAAAACGTTTAATCTCTGTCTGAGAGTAATCCAAAACACGATTAAAAATATCGCTTCGCAAATGAGTCGTATAAGATGCTCGCAACTCGAGAAGCGAAGAATCCAACTGTTACGGATGATAGAAAGGCCAAAAGTGATAAGCCCATCATCTTAATAGCTGGTGACCAGAGGTCCCCTAACTCCGTGCCTGAAGTTCCAAGTAATTTTGTTATTTCTGAAATATAAGTCGGTACTTCTAACTCGAGATAGACCGAGAAACAGGTAAAGAGAACAGTCAGGAGAATCATGCCCCACTCTTTTCCTGTGATACGCTTAGCGAGTTTCTTCATGATTACCTCCTATTTTTTCTACATTAGCCTGTAGTTGCCCCATAACTTCTTCAAAAATAGCAAGCTTCTCTTCAGAAATACCCTCCAGTAAACTACGGTCAATTCGATCAAAGAAAGACTTAACTTGCTTCATTTGAGAGCGTGATTTTTCGGTCAAATGAACAAATTTCGCCCGTTTATCACTTGGACTCGCCTCCAACTCCACCAAACCATTTTGTACCATGCGCTTGACTAAATTACTAGCAACTGACTTGGTAATCTTGAGTTCTTGTTCAATATCCTTGATGAGCGTCAGTTCTTGTTCATGTTCACGACGATCTAAAAAACGGAGAACCTGCCCTTGCGGGCCACCCATAAATTCAATACCACAACGCTTGGCTTCCTTTTGAACCATGAGGTGTATCTGGTGCCCAAAACGTTTAAAGACCAACATCGGTTTATCCATGCTTTCTCCCTTCTAAGTGAAAATAGTTCTCTGAGAACAATTAAGTTTTCCATAAGAACTATTTTATCATTTTCAGAAAAGGATGTCAAGAAAAAAAGTTTTCTAGAGAACTATTTTCAGTTAAAATTGACAATAGTTGATAATTTCTCTATAATAAACCTAACTTATCATGTAAAGCGAAGTTGTCGCACTAGAATCAGGAGAATTTTTAGATGAAATAAGAGAATCAGCAAATCTTAGGAATCCTTGCTGTCATTTTTGGAGCTGGTGCTCTTCTCAGCTCTCGGATACCAATTATCAATAGTCTAGCCTTTCTCCTTGGATTTGTTGCCTTGATCTTAGGAGTCATCGGTATCGGCCTCAATCTCCAAAATCAAAAAACATGAGCTATGATAGGTTCAAGTTTTGGCCTCATTTCCATTATCATTGTACTGATAAGCCAATTGCTATTCACTCCTATCTTCGCTGATTTTATAAGAGGCTATCGCAGCTCTTCTAATTATCTCATAGAAGAACCAACAAATGAAGATTGGCCAAATAGTATCATTGATGAATATGAAGAGGAAGAAGAGATCTTTACCTGGACTCAAGAACAGTTTGATGCCTTAATAGAGGGCGACCCTTCCAACCAAGGGCAAGGCGGTAGCAACTACAAAGACATTATCAGTGAACATGGGATTCCAGATTCTGAAGCAGATTCAAGTGACAGTGATTATGAAACCAAAAGAATCACCTATCTATCCCTTGGTTCACCTAGTAAGGCAGTTGTTTTAAACTTTGTAAAGCAGAAAAATGGTCAGTTTCTTCTGATTCATAAATTTGCTGTCGGACTGGACCGAAAAGAACAATCTGATTCTGGAGTGAAAGTTTAACATAACTAAAAAGGTGCTGGGAATACAATCGGTAGACCAAGTCTCAATTTCTAAATCCCAACACTGACGATATTTCCACAATCCATTGGATTATGGACAATTATAGATTACTAATAACGTTTTGGGCAAAAGAGATTTTTGTCTCTTTCCTGCCCTTTTGTTATCACAAGATAAACAACCCCCTTGAAAATACTGAATTTTCAAAGGGGTTATTTTTATTCTTAGAATCCGTCTACGTTTGTGTAGATTTTTTGTACGTCTTCGTCGTCTTCAAGGACTCCGTAGAGTTTTTCAAATGTTTCCAAATCTTCACCTGACAACTCAACTTCTGATTGAGGAATCATTTCTAATTCAGTTACTTGGAATTCTTCGATACCAGACTCACGCAAAGCAACGATAGCCTTGTGAAGGTCAGTTGGAGCTGTAGACAGTGATTGTTCCTTCTTCTGCTTCCACATCATCTACATCAACATCTGCTTCAAGCAAGAGTTCAAAGATAGCATCAGCGTCTTCACCTGCAAAAACGATAACACCCTTGTTGTCAAAGAGGTAAGATACAGAACCTGAAGCTCCCATATTTCCGCCGTTTTTTTACCAAAAGGCAGCACGAACATTCGCAGCTGTACGGTTAACGTTTGAAGTCAAAGTATCAACGATCAACATAGAACCATTTGGTCCGAATCCTTCGTAACGTCCTTCTGTAAAGGTTTTCGTCTGTGTTTCCTTTTGCTTTATCGATTGCTTTATCAATAACGTGTTTTTGGTACTTGCGCTTGTTTGGCACGATCGATAACGAATTTCAAAGCAGTGTTTGAGTTCTGGATCTGGTTCACCTTTTTTTAGCTGCTACATAGATTTCTACACCAAATTTTGCATATACTTTTAGAGTTAGCTCCATCTTTAGCCGTTTTCTTAGCTACGATATTGGCCCATTTACGTCCCATTAGGAATCTCCTTTTTTCACATTTTAATCTTTCTTATTATAACACAAGTCTATCCGATTTTCACTAGAGGAAATGGATTTTATTCAGTAAATCCAACTAGGAGAGCACTTTGGTTGCCAAGATTTCCTTGCCTTCTTTTATCAAGGGGTGACGAAACAGTGAGAAATACAGTTGGATAGTCATAGCAACCCAGATGAGGGGTTCGCAAAGGATAACTCCCTTATAGCCTGCCCAAGGGATAATCAAGACCACAAAAGCGATTTTCCCGATTAGTTCGATAAAGCTAGAAACCAGAGGAAGGACTTTTGCCCCAAAGCCCTGCAAACAATTGCGATAAATCAACAAGAGACTCAAAATAGGATAAAAGGCTGAACTGATTTGCAGATAGAGACTGCCATTTTCTACCAAATAACTATCCGTCGAACTAGCCAAGAAGGAAACCAAGGCTGGACTGGCAAAAAAGAGGAAGACACAAACAAAAACTGCCCAGGATATACTTAAACGACTGCCGATTCGAAGACCTTGAACAATGCGGTCTGGGCGCTTAGCACCTAAATTCTGAGAAGCAAAGGTCGTCATCGAGGCAGAAATAGCGGTCATAGGAAGAAGGGCAAAGGCCATAATGCGTCGAGCTGCCGTCTGGGCACTAATAATCACTGCACCAAAGGTATTAACAGAAGACTGTAAAATCACACTGCCGATAGATACAATCGAACTCATCAAGCCCATAGCCAAACCTTGCTCCAAGAGATCCGCGTACAAGGCCTTGTCCCATTTGAAATGCTTGAGTTGAGGCAAAAGTTCTGGCACACTCCTGCGGATATAGAAAAAGCAGAGAAGAGCTGATAAACCTTGCGATATGATTGTCGCAAGACCTGCAGACTGGACTCCCAATTGCAGTTGTGTGATAAAGTACAAGTCAAGGGCAACATTGACCAGAGCTGAAAAAACCAAAAAGCCAAGTGCCGCAAGGCTGTCACCAACTGACCGCAATAAACCTGCAAAGAGATTGTAGGCAAAGCTGACGCCGACACAGCTGACAATCATGGAGATATAATCGTAAGACTGGGGGAGAATCTCTGTAGGAGTTTCCAGATATTGGAGAAGTGGATAGAGACCAACAAAGCCTATCTCCATAACAATCACACTTAAAAGGGCTCCTAAGATCCAAGTAGCTGCGACAGCTTCTTTAATCTTTGAAAAGTTACGAGCTCCATAATAGCGGGCAATCACCACTCCCATTCCATTGCCAACTCCGAGAGCAAAACCGATAATCAAGTCGAAAAGATCGCCGTTGTTGCTCCAACAGCCGCCAAGGAGGATGGGCCTAGAAAACGTCCAACAATCAAAATATCAGCCGTATTGTAGAGTTGCTGAAAGATATTGGATAGCAAGATTGGAAAGGCGAAGCTCAAAAGCGAGGGAAGGATAGGACCATGAATCAGGTCCACAGTTGATTTTTTATTCATAAGGCTATTATATCAGCTTTCTAGAAGAGGAACAAGGTCAGACTTAGCCTCTAACTCCCCAAGAAAGCGGTTGCCTAGAAACTAACAATTTGGTATAATCGTGACAGAAAAGGAGTTTATGCATGAGCTTAACCAGCCAATTAATTACAGATGTATTTCCAGACCTTGAGAAAGTTGACAAAGTTAAACATCGAAGCCTTTCCTGAAGAAGAGCGAGTCTCCTTTGGCTGAATTTTTTTACAGTTATCAGGATAGAGATGATGCCCACTTTTTCGCCTTTTACAACGAAGAAGAATTTGTCGATTTGCCTTTGCCATTTCCAATCAAAAAGCTTTCTACATTAGCTTTTTTGCCATTATGCCTCATTTGCGTAGCCACGGCTATGGCAAAGAAATCATTGAAAAGCTGATTGATTTTTACCAGCGTACCATGATTCTTGAAGTTGAACGCTTGGACGAGGACTGTGATAACCTCGAACAGCGAAAAGCCCGCATGGAATTCTATAAACAAAATGGCTTCAAAACCGCCAATGCCTTTTTGGAGTACGAAGGTCTTAGTTTTGAGATTCTATATCGTGGCGACCACTTTGATGAAGAAGCCTACCGTGATATCTTTCAAAAATTGCAAGAAGAAAATTATTTCGACTTCCACATCGAGTACCGTCGTTTCAGCGACCACTAACCTATACTGCAGTCTCGAACTTCCCAGTAAGAAACTGCAAATTTCTCTACAATGAATACCCAATCACCTGCACTACAGGTGATTTTTTTGTGATTCCGAAATAAGATGAAAACTTGGAAAAAATTATCACCGCATATCACAAATAAGAGACTGGGACAAAAGTCCTAGCCTCTCAATTGTCTTTGGATTGTCGAGCAAGACGCAGTGGTTGAGTGGGTTCTACTACGCTGATTTCATCAGCTTTTACAGCCCTACTCAACTGTGCGGAGGTGGGACGACGAAATCGAATTCTAACGAATTACCGATTTCTGTCCCACTCTCTTATCATGATTTATCTTATAAAGATGTCACCAAAGTTTACGCTTCTGTTCCTGCTTCAGGCATAATAACCCATAGAATGAGATAAGCAAGCACTCCTGAACCACCTAACAAAGTGAAGAGGATCCAAAGCCCACGAACAAGTGTTGCATCAATATCTAAATAGTCAGCAAGACCTGCACAAACACCTGCAATTTTTTATCTTGAACATTGCGAACTAAAACGTTTTTTTCCATAATCTCCCATACTATTTTTCTCTTTATCATCAAATCAAACTTTTTCATAGTCTTTCACTTTTTATCTGTGCTAGTTTTTATCATGAAAATCAAAGATAAACTGGAAGTTAGCCAATCTGTCTGTACGTCATGACGCTGACTGGTTTGAAAATCTCGAAATACTAGCACTCTAAGCTCTTGTTTCGTTCTTTAGTCCATATAGCAGAAAAAGTGGGGATTCCCTCCGCCACTTTTTACTTTTTAATCTTCAATTTCGATTTCAAGATCATCGCCAAGGTCAAGAGTCACTTCTGATTAGCTACTTCTGATTCCGCAGGTGCAAACTTTTTTCATCAGCTACCGCATCGTCTTCAATCAAAGCCAAACTTTGACACGAACTTGGTGGTCAATTTCATCAAAGACTTTCTGGGTGATCCGCCAAGTATTTCTTAGCATTTTCAGAACCTTGTCCGATCTTTTCGTCTTTATAAGAATACCATGCTCCTGCTTTCTTGATGATGTCAAGATCACTTGCAATCTTCAAAAGCTCACCAGTTCTTGAAATTCCTTCACCATACATGATTTCAACAAAGGCTTCTTTAAATGGTGGAGCTACCTTGTTTTTAACAACCTTAATCTTGGTTTCCTTACCTACGCTAGTATCTTTTTGGTCACCAGTTCCCTTGATTTGTGTACTTCCACGAACATCCAAACGGACAGAAGCGTAGAATTTAAGAGCACGTCCACCAGGTGTTGTTTCTGGATTACCAAACATAACCCCTACTTTTTCACGCAATTGGTTGATAAAGATAGCGATCGTTTTTGTCTTGTTGATAGATGCACCAAGTTTACGCATAGCCTGACTCATCATACGAGCTTGAAGACCAACGTGGCTATCTCCGATATCCCCATCGATTTCCGCACGAGGAACAAGGGCTGCAACAGAGTCGATAACGACAAGGTCAACCGCACCTGAATCAATCAATTTCCCCGCAATTTCAAGACCTTGCTCACCTGAGTCTGGTTGTGACAAGAGCAATTCATCAATGTTAACCCCAAGAGCTGCTGCATAGGCTGGGTCAAGAGCGTGCTCCGCATCGATAAAGGCTGCAATTCCGCCTTCTTTTTGTGCTTGCGCTACCGCATGAAGGGCAACTGTTGTCTTACCTGATGACTCTGGCCCATAGATTTCAATGATCCGTCCCTTTGGATAACCACCTGATCCGAGTGCAATATCAAGAGCCAAAGAGCCCGAACTCATCACCTGGACCTTTTGCTCTGCACGTTCACCCAAGCGCATGATTGATCCTTTACCAAAGTCTTTTTCGATCAATTTAAGGGCATCGTTCAAGGCTTTTTCACGATCAGCACCAAATTTTTTGCCAATTTCGTCTAATTTTTTTGTTGGTTTTTTCGCCATTTTATTCTCCTGTATTCTAATAGTCCTTAGACCTTCTTCTATTATAACAAATCTCCAGCACTTAATAAAGCTTTGCGAACTAGGTTAAAGGCATGTAAGACTGCAATTTCTCGAACATCTGCACGACTTCTACCTGCGATATTAGCCTGAATAACTTCTGTACCCGAAGCTTGCGCTAAAGCAATAAAGACTGTACCTGCTGGATGTCCTTCTAGACTATCTGGGCCCAGCTACTCCCGTCAAACTAATTCCAAAATCTGACTGGGTTTTGATGCGCGCCTGTTCAGCCATTTTTTCAGCAGTAAAGGCTGAGACAACTCCATGTTTTTCCAATTCAGCTTGTGGAATATCAAGCATCTTAGATTTTTCTTCAAGGCTATAGGTCACAAAACCACCTTTAAAGATAGCAGACACACCTGAAAAATCTGCTAAGCTTGCTTGAAAGAGCCCTGCTGTCAAACTTTCTGCTGCGGTAATGGTTTTCTTTTGCTTTTTCAACTCTTCTACTACCAGGCTAGCCAAACTGGTTTCTTCTCCCATAGCCATAGCAAATTTCTCGAAGAGAAAGCCCCTCAAAGGTCTCTCTTTCAAGGATTTCCTCTGCTAACTCAACTAGAACACGATCCGCTTCTTCCTGACTGTTCGCCTTGGTAGACAAGCGAAGAGTCACCTCTCCAGTTTTAGCGTAAGGCGCTATGGTTGGATCCGTTTGCTGGTCAATCAAATCTGATAGAATCGTCACTAGCTGACTTTCACCAATGCCAAAGAAACGCATGACATGCGAATAAAGCTTAGAGCCTGTTGTCAATCTCGGAAGTAACTCATTTAAGACCATGGGTTTCAACTCACTTGGAGGTCCTGGTAGGACAACATAAGTGACTCCCGCAACCTTAATCATGCCACCTACTGCTAGACCCGTTTCATTTGGTAGCGGAGTCGCACCTTGGATGATTTGCGCTTGGCGCTCATTGTTAGGAGTACGAGCATAGTCTGGTCTTTGAGCAAAAAAACGATCTAGTTTAGCCTGAGCTTGAGGATCAAAAACCAAATCTCGGCCCAAAAATTTGGCCACAGTTTGCTTGGTCAAGTCATCTTCCGTCGGACCCAAACCTCCCGTTAGAATGACCAGATTACTACGATTGCTAGCGAGCTCCAACAAGGATAAGAGACGACTTTCATTATCTCCCACAGCAGTCTGAAAATAGACATCCACGCCAATTTCAGCCAACTTTTCAGACAAAAATTGAGCATTGGTATTGACAATCTGACCCGTTAAAATCTCTGTCCCGACAGCTATAATTTCTGCTTTCATTTTTTCCTCCTACTTACCTATTCGGATTTCTTTGAAAAAATCGCAGGATAATTCCTACGATTTGATGGATAGTCTCTTCTTATTCTGACTCTTCAGAAGATGGTGGCAAGTGGCCAAAGAGATTCTCATATAAGACTATATTGGTCTCCAAATTCGTAACCTCTGGTTGTCCGAGCGAACGGCGTAAAAGATTTTGCATCTCTAGTATATGCTCACCAGAAACGATTTGGTAAGAAATCCCGTCAATCATCTCTCCTTCACCACGTAATTGCTGGGTTTCTATATTTTTAAAGGAATCCTGATAACCCATCAACTGAGGAATGGTTGTTGTTGTAATCTCAATATTTGTCTGCATATTATCACTAAGAGCCTTCAAAATATCTTGGTAGTGACTCACACTGTTCAAACTGAGAATTTTCTCTACAACCTTTTGAATCACTTCACGCTGACGTTTTTGACGACCATAGTCCCCTTCAGGATCCTGATAGCGCATACGTGAATACACTAGCGCCTCGTCACCATTTAGGGTTTGCTCACCGACTCCAATCGAAATCGTATTAAATGGTTCCTGGTCTTGGATAGAGATTGGGAAACCTAGAGTGTTGTTTACTGTGATACCACCTACGGCATCAACCATTCTTTGAAGACCATGCATATTGACCATCACATAACGATCGATGTGGATATTCATCATTTTTTGAATAGTCGAAATAGCCAACTCTGCGCCACCATCAGCATAGGCAGCATTGAGTTTAGCCTCTCTTACACTACCATCTGGCTGCTGGATTTGCGTCAAAATATCACGCTCCAAACTCATCATGATAGTTTTCTTGGTTTTAGGGTTTACTGTCACCAAGATCATCGAATCACTGTTACCTGCCCATGGGTCTGTACGCTCAACGTTCCCCGTGTCCACACCCATCAGTAAAATCGTCAGTGGCTCAGTTGCTTCAATTACCTTGGTTTCTTCCCCTATTTTTTTATAGGTTTTGGCTAGAGTCTGCGTACTTTGCTGATAAATTGTATAGGCATAAGCTCCTACACCTAGCACTGTCACAAGGACCAAACCCAAAAACATTCCAATTATTTTTTTTACCATACTCTTATTCGTCTATCAGTTGACCCATCAGGTAAACATCTAGAAACTCTCCTCCTTCTATACAAGCACCACGTTCCTGTAATCCTTCTATGATAAAGCCCATTTTTTCATACAAATGAACGGCAGCTATATTACGTTTTTGTACTGTCAATTGTAAACGGCGAATACTACCGCTAGATTTAGCCCACTCAATCGCTTCTTCCATCAAGATACTACCAAGGCCACAGCCCCAAAAAACTTTCTTGATTCCCAAGAAAACATCTCCGATATGACGGACCCGCGGTCGTTGGTCGGCTGTAATATTGATTATGCCTGCAAGATCATCATTCAAAAAAGCTAGTAGGGTGATTTGATTATCCGACTGGGCTTGTTGGTCGATGAACAACTCCATCTCAGACTCACTCATTGAGATTCCATTTTCATCCAAACTAGTAAAAGTCGACTCTTGTCCTATCTGATCCAGAAGGTCAATGACGGCTGAGGTATCATGGATTTCTGCCTCACGAATTAAAAGATCATACTCCATCCGTCAACCTCTTTACTAAGTCTGTAGCCCTACTACCATATGGGTGAAAGTTAATTTCTCGTCCCTCATCTGTTTTTCAGGATTTCTAACTCTAGATAGTCTTTAGGCAGGTCTTCTCCTAGCAGATGCCCCCACTCAATAACTGTTACACCGTCTCCAAAAAGGAACTCATCTAGGTCAATCGAGTCGGCATCTCCCTCGATGCGGTAAACATCCAAATGATACAAGGGCAGACGACCTTCATACTCTCTAACGATGGTATAGGTTGGACTCTTAATCATTTGATGAATCTCTAACCCCTTTGCCAGACCTTTTGTTAGGGTCGTTTTCCCAGCACCTAATTCACCAGTTAAAATCAAAACATCATTTTTTTCTAGTAGAGAACCCAGCTCTTTTCCAAGTTCTATCAGCTCATCTTCATTTTTTGTGTACATGTTACTATTATACCAAAAAGTTTTCTTTTGTGACATTTCCATCAACAAAAAACGAAGTTGTGGGACAGAAATCGATGGTCCAAATCTCCTTTTCCTAATCCCAGACCAGCGGAGCATCAGCAATAGACTGAATGGTTAAAGTTTATGGATCTAAAAAATGAAACTTTGGTTAAGAAATATTTGGATAGTAAAAAACCAATCATCAGGCATTTTATACTCAATGAAAATCAAAAAGCAAGCTAGGAAGCGAGCCGCAGGTTGCTCAAAACACCGTATTGAGGTTGTGGATAGAACTGACCAAGTCAGTAACACATATACGGCAAGGCGAAGCTGACGTGGTTTGAAAAGATTTTTGAAGAGTGTTAAAAGTTCACTGCCCACAAAAAGGAGGTCGGGAAAAATCCCGCCCTCCCTCATTTTTAAGTTTTTGTCCTTAGTTTAGAGCCATGCTGATGTAGTTCAAGATGAACAAAGCATCCAAAATCCAGATCATAGCGTGTACGTCTTTAACTTGACCTTTGACAATTTTCGTCAAAGTGTAAGTTAGAAACCAATCGCAATCCCCTTGTGTAATGGAGTAGCTGAATCCCATAAAGATAGATGTAAAGAAGGCAGGAACTGCTTCTGACATATCATCCCAAGGGATGTTTTTCAAGTTAGAGAGCATCATAATTCCGACGATAATCAAAATTGGTGCTGTCGCAGCTGAAGGCACAATAGCAAGAAGTGGGCTAAAGAAGCTAGATAGGGCAAAACAGATAGCAACTACTAGAGCTGTCAAACCAGTACGTCCACCAGCACCAATACCTGCTGCTGATTCGATATAAGTTGTAACGTTTGAAGTACCAGCAATGGCACCAACTGAAGTCGCTACCAAGTCAGAGTAAAGAGCCTTATCCAATTTATCTGACTCATGGTTTTCACCACTTGTTGCAACGATACCAACTTTTTCACCTGTACCAATAAGAGTACCGATTGTGTCAAAAATGTCAGTCAACGAGAATGCAAGAATAGCCATCAAAGTTTCTGGTAAACGAGAAGTATTTGAAATCAAAGATCCCAAACCTTCTGATCCAAGACCTGCACCGAACAAAGTTCCCAAATCGTTAATCGCTGATGAAAGATTGTTGCTTGCAAAATCAATACTAGACAAATCAACAACACCAACTGCAATTGCAAGAACTGTAGTTGTTAAGATAGAAAGGATGATACCACCTTTGATCCCCTTAACAACGAAGAAGATAGTAATGGCAAGACCTGCAAGAGCTACCAAGACAGCTGGAGTGTTGAAGTCTACCAATCCTGGAACAGCTGCTGAGTTTGCAGTAAGTGCTGCTTGAGCCTTATCTGCCCCTTCACCTGCAACTGTATAAGTCCCTGGGTCAATTGAGAATTTCAAAAGACCAGCATTCTTAATCCCGACATAGGCAAGGAAAACGCCAATACCAGCTGAGATTGCTGAACGAAGAGTTGTAGGAATGGATTCGATAATCATTTTACGAACATTGGTTAATGTAATAATCAAGGAAATAATCCCACAGATGAAGACCATACCTAAGGGCTTCTTGCCATGTATAGCCCATCCCAAATACAACCGTAAAGGTAAAGAAGGCATTTAGACCCATACCTGGTGCCTGAGCATATGGCAAATTCGCATAGAAGGCCATCATTGAAGTTCCTACAACCGAACCAATGATTGTCGCTAAGAAAACACCTTGAACTGGCATTCCAGTTTGTGAAAGCATTTGAGGGTTTACAAAGAGAATATAACTCATTGCAAAGAATGTTGTTAAACCAGCAAGCACCTCTGTTCGGACATCTGTCCCGTGCTCTTTTAGTTTAAATAGTTTGTCCATTTTTAATCTCCTTTGTCATTTTACGAACAATAAAACCATTATATCATCAATCATTCATCTTTTTCAAGGTGTTTTTTAAAAATTTTAAAAACACTAATGAGATATTGTTCTCCGCATTTTCACTTAGAGTCAGCTTTTTCTCCGCTTTTTGATATAATAGAAAACATCTTATCTGAAACTAGATTCGGGAGGATCTTATGACTAAAAAAATGATTGCCGTCGACTTGGACGGAACCTTACTTAATGGCGAAAGCAAACTATCGGATTTTACCAAGGATACTATCAAACAAATATCTAAAAAAGGCCACCATGTCGTAATTGCAACAGGTCGCCCTTATCGTATGGCTAAAGATTTTTATGATCAGCTTGAACTTGAAACGCCTATGATCAATTTCAATGGTTCACTCACTCACCTGCCTGGTAAGGTTTGGGAACATGAAAAATGCCTGACTGTTGATAAAAAATATCTCTTAGATATGGTCCAACGAAAAGAGGAAATCGAGGCAGACTTTATCGCAGGTGAATACCGTAAAAAGTTTTACATTACGGCTCCAGACAAGGAGATTGCCGACCCTAGGTTATTTGGTGTTGAAAACTTCAGACCTGAAAATCAGTTTAATTCTGAGCTTGTCACCAAGGACCCTAACTGCATTTTATTTCAGACTCGCGCAAGTGACAAATATGCCCTCGCAGAAGAGATGAACAGTTTTACAAGCACCAACTCAATATTAATACTTGGGGTGGTCCTTTAAACATCCTCGAATGTACGCCTAAAGGTGTTCACAAGGCCTTTGCCCTTGAATACCTCCTCAATGTCATGAATATAGACAAACAGAATTTTAATTGCCTTTGGCGACGAACACAATGACCAAGAGATGCTTTCCTTTGCAGGCACAGGATATGCTATGAAAAATGCTAATCCTGCTCTACTTCCTTTCGCTGACCAACAGTTATCTCTAACCAACGAGGAAGATGGGGTTGCTCACTTTTTACAGGAGCTCTTCCTTTAACATCATCCATTCTGTACTTTTGGGTAGAACTCAACTACCTTAAAAGTATGGAATTTTTTAATCACCAGAAATTGATGGAAGAAAAAGGACTTGAATCTGGTTTATTTAGATTCAAATCCCTACAAATAATGTTTATTTCTTTAACACGATACGGTCTGAAATCTCACGATCCATATCATCAATGATAATCTGGTTTTCTTCTGCTACATAGACCTTGATATCGTCTCCAACAAAGACTCGCTGGTTTTCTGGTTCGAAGGTTACCTTCTTAACCTCTTGATCTCCGTCCGCTTCAACTTCTGTCCACGTTCCGGTATTTCCAGTAACGACCAAGGTAATGGTATCGCCATCATCTTGTCCCGTATAGGTTCCATCAATATTAGTTACTGAACTAGCTGTTGAACTAGAAGCAGATGTTTCCGATTTCTGATTAATGCTCGCTTCTGCACTAGTACTTGCTTGAGAGGAAGGAGTTGACTGCGCTTTTGGGGAGCAAGCAACTAAGAAACTAAGACTTACCAAAGCAGCAAGAGAAAGTGTGAATTTTTTTAGTGACATAGGATCTCCTTTCTTTTAACAACTATGAAGTAGCATAATACTGCTGAGCCATTCCACCTCTACTATATCAAATAAAGAGAGCGGGGTCAAACATTCACAAGATAGGCACGAACCTCAGATATAAAATAGAGGAGAACCAGTCACAAACAGTAGATCTTTCTCCCCTGCAGAAGCTTCAAAGCCATCTATAAAATCTCGATATGAAGCAATACTTGTATAATCTCCAAAGTCTTGCTCTTCCAAGGAACCCTGATAGTCAAAACTCGTAACATAGAGAGCTACATCAGGTAAATTCTCTGTTAAATAAGTAAGCATCCCACTATAATCTTTCCGCTTTAGGGCACCAAATAGGATTTGAGGCTGATACCCTTGCTGGATTTTTTCTTGGATAAACTCAACCAAACGCTCTAGAGCTGGTAAATTGTGGGCCCCGTCCAGATAGATGTGTTCAGTGACAGCTTCTAGCCTTCCAGCCCATTTAGTAGCTTGCAAGGCGGCACGTACTGCTTCTTGATCTACTTTCTCGTCTCTTTGTGCCATAAATAATAGGAAAGCTTGCAAGGCAAGAGCTGCATTTTCCTCTTGATAGACTCCTTCCAAACCTAGTTTTAATTGTCTCAGTTCCGCAAGAGATGAAGAAAACTGGCCTTCTTTGAAAGAAAAATCTTTATTAGCTTGATAGAGAGTCACACCTAAATCTTCCGCAATCTTTTGACAAACAATCTGTGCTTCCGGTACTAGGTTGGCAATAACGGCTGACTTGCCTAACTTAAAAATCCCTGCCTTCTGCTCTGCAATTGCTTCCAGACTATCGCCCAAGGTCTCTTGGTGATCGAGGCCAATCGATGTAATAACTGCAATCTCTCCAGTTACCACATTAGTGGTATCAAGAAGTCCACCAATCCCAACTTCTAATAGAACTAGATCCACCTCTTGTTCTTTAAAATAGAGTAGAGCAATTAAGGTCAGCAACTCAAAAAAGGATAGCTGATCGTGAGTTTCTAGAAGTTCTTGCTCCATCGTCTTGACTTGATCTGCTAAACGAATAAAAATCTGCGTCCGATACGGGGTCGCCATCACTGCAGATGCGATCATGGATGCTAACAATATGAGGCGAAGTAAAGGTCCCCACCTTCTTTCCATGACTAGCAAAAAGCTCCCTCATAAAAGCAATAGTTGACCCCTTGCCATTTGT